>Ga0129308_1000059_pt1 | contig 197823 bp, 214 predicted proteins | sample L827metagenome_FD_94440 | JGI IMG/M metagenome (GOLD analysis project Ga0129308, IMG submission 94440) | Ring-tailed lemur group fecal microbial communities from Wisconsin, USA - L827 metagenome | ecosystem: Host-associated > Mammals > Digestive system > Large intestine > Fecal | place: USA...
CCTGCTGGTTCGCTTTGCAATCACTTTCGGTGGGAAAGTAAGAAGCAGCCGCTGCGAATCAGCAGCGTGCCTTTTCTGTGTTTTTTGCCGGCAGTGGAGTTTATCCTCTGTCGTTTTTTATTGCAAAATCTATTCACTGCGTAAACATTCCCAGCACCGAATGGCGCATATGCCTGCCTCTGAAAGCATGCGCCGGATGTGGTTGACGAACAAATGCATTTCCACAGATGCGGACAGAAAGGGAATGAATCATGAAAGCAACAATCTATAAAATCACAGCGTTACTGCTTGCGCTCCTGATGGCGCTTGCTAAGCCTTGCCGAGATATCTGTCGCCCCCGGAAGGAGTGCAGGCAATGAATAAAGGAAAAATAATTGCTCAACTGAGGTATCAGATCATATTCCTTGCGCTGATCGTGCTCATTGGCGTGGGAATTGTGATGAATGTAAACACGGGCACGGTCAATATACCTGCGGTCAAAATATTCAAAATTATTTTCCAGCGCATTGAGGAAGGCAGCGTGGACAGCAAGATCGTTTGGAGCATCCGTCTGCCGCGCCTTCTGACAGCGGCTGTGCTTGGCGGAGCGCTCGCCGTTTCCGGATTTCTGCTTCAAACCTTTTTCCGCAACCCAATCGCAGGCCCGTTTGTGCTGGGGATTTCCTCCGGTGCAAAAATGTGCGTTGGATTTGTTATCATCTTTGTTGTGGGTTCTTATGGCAGCATTCCGCCATATTTCATGGTGCTTTCAGCATTCGTTGGGTCGCTCATCATCATGGGGTTTGTTCTGCTGTTTTCACACCGGGCGAAGAACATGTCCATGCTGCTTGTGATTGGGATTATGATTGGCTATATCTGTTCTGCAGTTACCGATTTCTGCATTGCGTTTGCAAAGGACAGTGACATTGCAAATTTGACCTCCTGGTCCATGGGGAGCTTTTCCGGCGCAGCATGGAATACGCTTGGAATCATCTGCGTTGTCGTGGGCACGGCCCTCGTGCTGTCGATGCTTATATCAAAGCCAATGGATGCGTATCAGCTTGGCGAGGGATATGCAAAGAGCATGGGAATCAACATCCGCATGTTCCGCATGGCGCTCATCGTGCTTTCCAGCGTCCTTTCCGCATGCGTAACGGCATTTGCCGGGCCGATTTCTTTTGTGGGCATTGCCGTACCACAAATTGCGAAGGTCCTGATGAAAACCTCAAAGCCCGTCATCATCATTCCGACTGCGTTCTTGTGCGGAGCCGTGTTCTGCATGTTCTGCGACCTGATCGCCCGCACGGCATTTGCGCCGACAGAGCTTGCAATCGGTACCGTTACGTCGTTTTTTGGTGCGCCGGTTGTTATCAGCCTGATGATTAAGCGCCGTAAACGGCAGCAGTGAAGGAGGATGAGACATGTATTTTGAAACACATGATCTTTCCGTTGGGTATAGCGGCAGGCCGCTCATTGAAAAAATAAATCTTTCTATAGAAAAGGGAAGGATTTTGACGCTGATCGGCCCGAACGGCTCGGGAAAATCAACAATTCTAAAAACCATCACCAAGCACCTGGAAAAGATCGCCGGCGTGGTGACGATAGAAAACGATAATATATCGAAATGGAGCAACAAGGAACTTGCAAAGAGGCTTTCCGTCATGCTCACTGAACGCATTGATCCGGAGTTGATGACCTGCGAGCAGGTAGTGGCGATGGGGCGATATCCCTATACAAACCATTTTGGTTCCCTTACGCCGGGCGACAGGCAGGTGGTGGAAGAATCGCTGCATATGGTGCGGGCGGAAGAACTCGCGGAGCGCCCGTTTACCGATATCAGCGATGGACAGCGCCAACGCATCATGCTTGCGCGCGCAATTTGCCAGCAACCCGAGATTATTGTGCTGGACGAACCGACTTCGTACCTGGACATTCGCCATAAAATTGAGTTGCTCGATATTTTACGCAAGATGGCGAGAGAGAAGAATGTTGCAGTGGTAATGTCGCTGCATGAGATTGACCTTGCGGCGAAAATATCCGACCAGATTATTTGTGTAAAAGGGGACAGGATCAGGCTGTTTGGCACGCCGGAGCAGGTATTCACCGGCGAACGGGTAAAGGAACTTTACGAGCTCGAAAGCGGTTCGTTCAACACGCTGTTCGGCAGTGTAGAGCTTATGGCACCGGAAGGGGAACCGGAAATTTTTGTGCTTGCGGGCGCTGGAAAAGGCATTCCGATCTATCGGCTGCTGCAAAAGAACAAACGCGCATTCTCGACAGGTGTTCTGTTTGAGAACGATGTGGATCTTCAGGTTGCATCCGTGCTTGCAGCGCATGTGACTGTCGCCCCCGCTTTCGGAACGTTTGGCGAGCGGGAGATCAACGAAGCAAAGCGGTGGATCGACCGTGCGCGCTGCGTGGTCGATGCAGGAACGCCCGTTGGAGATCAAAACAGGCGAAGCCGTGAACTGATTCAATATGCAAGAACTGAGGGCAAGCGAGTTATTACGGATACGGAAGCATTTGAGAATATTGATGCGATACCCAATGGAATACAAAAGGAGAACTGATATGCAGGAGAAAACGATTTATCCATTCACCGCCATCGTCGGGCAAGAGGAGATGAAACTGGCGTTGATTCTTAACCTCATTAACCCGGCGCTGGGCGGCGTGCTCATCCGCGGCGAGAAAGGGACAGCGAAATCCACCGCCGTGCGCGGCCTTTGCGGCTTGCTTGATGAAGTTGAGGTTGTCCGCGGCTGCCCGTTCCATTGCAGGCCCGGCATGCCGCCGCTGTGCGCGGACTGTGCGTCGAAAAAGAATCCGGAAACAGCGCGTTATACGCGGCGTGTTGTTGAACTTCCCATTAGCGCTACGGAAGATCGCGTGGTGGGCGCGCTCAACATTGAACGTGCAATCAAAAAGGGAGAAAAGGTGTTTGAACCCGGCATTCTGGCCGAGGCGAACGGCAATATCCTGTATGTGGATGAAATTAACTTGCTCGATGACCACATTGTGGATGTTTTGCTGGATTCTGCCGCCATGGGCGTAAACACCGTTGAGCGCGAAGGTGTATCCTACAGCCATCCGGCACGTTTCGTGCTTGTGGGGACAATGAATCCGGAGGAAGGAGATTTGCGCCCGCAACTGCTTGACCGCTTTGGCCTTGTAGTGGAGATCCGCGGGGAGCAGGAAATCGATAAGCGCAGCGAACTGATCCGCCGTAGGATGGACTTTGAGCGTGACCCGGCGGAGTTTTCCCGCCGCTGGAGCAACGAGGAAGCTGCGCTCAAGGAGCGCATCCGGCGCGCACAGGGGATGCTACCATCCGTAGAAATCGAGGAAGCACGCTATTGCGATGCCGCAAAAATTGGTGCCGCGCTGCATGTAGACGGCCACCGGGCAGACATCACGCTGCTGAAAACGGCGGCAACCATGGCGGCGTTTGCCGGGGAAGCCGGCGTGACGCGCGCGCATATCCTGGCGGCAGCAAAAATGGTATTGCCACACAGGATGCGCCGCCTGCCCTTCGATACGACCGACGGCCTTCCGTCGGACTTGGAGGCCATCCTCGATGCATGAACTATGCTATCCTTTTGCGGCCATTGTAGGGCAGGAAAGCGCAAAAAAAGCATTGATGCTCAACCTGATCAACCCGCGCATTGGCGGGGTACTGCTTTCCGGGGAAAAAGGAACGGCAAAATCCACGATTGTGCGCGGCGTGGCACAACTCGGCGGCAAGCAGGTGGTTGATCTGCCGCTTAACGCTACAGAGGATATGCTCGTCGGTTCTATTGATTTTGAAGCCACGGTTCGGGATGGCGTGCGCAGCTTTGCGGGCGGCGTACTCGCGCGGGCGCACGGCAATATTTTGTATGTGGATGAAATCAACCTTCTTGCGGACAACATGGCCGCAGCCATAACAACGGCGGCATCTGCGGGAGAAAACCGGGTAGAACGGGAAGGCATCTCGGCACGGCATGATTGCTCATTTATTCTCGTGGGCACGATGAACCCGGAGGAAGGCGGCTTGCGGCCGCAGCTTCTTGACAAGTTCGGCCTTTATGTTGGGGTGGCCGGCGAGCATGATCCGAAGTTGCGTGTGGAAATCATTCGCCGCAGGCTCGCCTACGAGCGTGACCTGGCGGGATTTTTGACGGCATACCAAACGGAAACGGAGAGGCTGCAAAAAACGCTGCAGAAAGCCGTTGCCCTGCTTCCTGCCGTAACAGTGGACGAAAGCGTGCGCTGCATTGCAGCAAAGCTCGCCGTGCAGGCATTTTGCGAGGGAAACCGCGCGGAGCTTTTGTTGAGCGAAACCGCCTCTGCGATTGCGGCGATGGATGGAAGAAAGCATGTAACGGTAGGCGACATCAAGGAAGCGGCAGAGTATGTGTTGCCGCACCGGAGAAGAGAATTCACAACGCAAAACGAGCCGCAGCAGCAGAACCAGCGGAATAAACAGAACAACCAAAGGCAGGACAATACGGATACGCCGGACGATGTGCCGCCTGAACAGCCTGAGACGCAAAATGAATACGAACCGGAAGATGGGAACGGCGAAGGGGAGCCGGCGGACGCCGAATATCCGCCTGATTCACCGCAGGAGGATGAAAGGGCGGACGCATCCGAAGAACAGCTTGTAGCAGGCGATGAGGTTTATCAGATCATTCGCCTGCCCGGTGATACGCGCGACCGCCTTGCCCGCAAGGGCGCCGGCCGCAGGCGCAAAACCAACAGCGGTGCCAACAAAGGACGCTATGCGGGATTTTCCGCAGAAAAAACAAAAGGGCGTGATCTTGCATTGGATGCGACGCTGCGCGCAGCCGCGCCATTTCAAAAAGAGCGCGAAAAAAACGGGTGCGCCGTTTCCGTGCGAGAAAGCGATTTTCGCTATAAGCAGAGAGAAAGCCATGTGGGGGCAACAATCGTCTTTGTGGTGGATGCAAGCGGTTCTATGGGCGCAGCCAAGCGCATGAAGGAAACGAAGGAAGCCGTGCTTTCAATGCTGATGGATTCCTATCAAAAAAGGGACAGAATCGGACTCATCGCTTTCCGGCAAAGGCAGGCAGAGGTGCTCCTTGGCATCACCGCAAGTGTGGATCTTGCCCAAAAGGAGTTGCAAGCGCTGCCTACCGGCGGTCGAACGCCTCTTGCAGATGGGTTATACAGCGCATGGCAGCTTTTAAGAGCGCGCAGACGCAAGGATCCTGAGATGCTTCCGCTCCTTGTGCTTGTAACCGATAGCAGAGCAAACAGCCCGCTTTGGAGCGATGACGCGGTGGAGGACGCGCTTCAAGCCGCGCGGCTTATTGCTAACGAGCACATTCCGGCCATCGTGGTAGATACGGAAAACGATTTTATTTCTTTCCATTTGGCGGAACGTATCTCAGAAGCGATGAAAGCGAGTTACTTTAAAGTAAACGAGCTCAAGAGCGCACAGTTGCGCGGGATTGTTTCTTTCCGGCAGAATATGCTCGGCGCGCTTATGGGAGTATGACGGCATGAAAATTCTTTTGATCGGAAATGATTTGGACACTCCGCAAATGCGGGCGGTGCTTGCAGCGGAGGGTTGCAGTGCACAATTCCTGCCTTCACACGGCTTTGACCAATTGAGCAAGGATATGCTACTTGCAGCAGACGCGGCGCTTGTCGCGCGCGACCATGGCGACCATGAACCGTTTGAACCCGGGGAGCGGCTTTCTCCGATCCCCTTGATAGCGGCGATTGGCGCAGAAAACATTGCCGCGGGAATTTCAAGCCTGAATGCCGAAGAGAATGCGCTTTGCAATGCGTACATCCTCTCCGGTGGAGAGGAGAACTTGCGCCGGCTTGCGCGGTTTTTCAAACATAAGCGCTATGGCGTGCCGGTCCCACCGCCGCCGGAGGCTGTACCGTTCGACAGCATCTACACGCTTTCCGGTGCGCTGTATCAAGATGCGGTTACGTATATTGAAGAATGCGAGGCAGGTTATGCCGCTTATGTGGGCGTGTTAAGCTACCGCACGCGTTGGCAGGGAAACGACCTTGCCGTGGAGCGCGCGCTTAAGGCGGCGCTTAACCGGCGTGGGATTGGCGTAATCAATGCGTTTTCTACCGGAAACCCAGATCCCGGGTTGGGGTGCCTTTCCATGGAGCAGGCAATCAAACAGTTTTTTACCAAGGATGAAAAACCGCTGATTGAACTGTTGGTGAACTTCCTTTTTTTCGGCACGGCAGAGGGCGATGGAGAATCGCTTTTTGAACGCGCGGCAAACCTGTATGCCCGGTTGCAAATCCCTATATTGCGCCCCGTACAAAGCAATTATTTAACGAATGAGCAGTGGATGAGCGCGCCCGCACCCTTCCGCCAAGATGCAGCACTTAACTTCGATATATCGGAATTGCAGGGGATGATTGAGCCTGTGTTCCTCGGTGGCTCGGTAAACCGCAGGATGCATGAAGCGGTGCAGGAACGGGCGGAAAAGCTCGCCGGGCGCATTGCAGGGTGGATTGCGCTGCGTAAAAAAGCAAATGCGGATAAAAAGCTTGCGATTTTTCTTAACAATGCAGTCTGCTCCGGCGTAGAAGCAACGCTTGGAAAGGCAACGGGGCTCAATGCGTTTGAAAGCGCGGTGTGCGTACTCAAACGCCTTGCAGAAGAAGGATACGCCGTTGGAAACATCCCAAAAGATGGAGAAGCGCTTCGCGCGCAATTCCTTGAGAAAAAAGCATACTCGGATTTCCGCTGGACTTCGGCAGAGGACATCGCGGCTTCCGGCGGCGTGTTATATGCAATGCCTGCGGAGGAATATGCGCGGCTTTATGCAAGAATGCCGGAAGGCGCACGCGCGCGCATGGAGGAAACATGGGGAAGCCTGCCCGGAGAAGCGATGGTGCTTGGCGGAAAGATTTTGATCACAGGCATGCGCTTTGGCAATGTGCTTTTGCTCATCCAGCCCAAACGCGGCTGTTATGGTGCGAAATGTACCGGAGAAGTCTGCAAAATATTGCAGGATCCGGCTTGCCCGCCTACGCATCAGTATTTGGCTACTTATTTTTATGCGGCAGATTGTTTCGGCGCGGATGCATGGGTGCATTTCGGCACGCATGGGAGCTTGGAGTTTCTGCCCGGAAAGGCAAACGGCTTGGGCGAGGAATGCTTTCCCGATATTGCGGTTGGGGAAAAACCAAACCTTTATGTTTACAATGCGGCCTGCATCGGTTCTGCAATGCTTGCGAAGCGGCGCAGTTATGCTGTAATCATTGACCATGCGTCAAAGCAGGAAGAACTGCATGTGCTTGACGGCGTGGAAACGGGCGCGCTTTTACGCGGCCTTTCCGGCTGCTTTGTACGTCCGGGCGCTGGCGGAAGTGAGGCGGACGGCCCTGTTGAGACAGGGCGCAACTTATACGGTGTGGAGATTGACCGGATCCCCACCATGGATGCGTATGCGCGCGGTACGGACGCTGCGGAAGCGCTTATAACGCGATACTTTGCAGAAGAGGGGCGCTACCCCGAACAGATCGCTCTCAATATGATTTCGTTGGATATCCCGCGCACAAAAGGGGAGCAGTTTGCATTGTTCCTGCGCCTTGTGGGCGTGCGCCCGGTTTGGAATGGGCGTGGAACCATTTTGGGCATGGAGCTGATTCCCGCTTCGGAGCTGAAACGGCCGCGCATGGATGTTACGGTGCATATTTCCGGTGTGCTGCGGGACACATGGCCGGGTATTCTTGCACGAATGGATGAAGCGATCCTGCTTGCCGCTGCGGCGGATGAGCCGCCGCATGCAAACTATATCGTGAAGCATCTGCATGCAGCCTCCATGAATGGGAAAAAACCTTGTATTGCGCGTATTTTTGGCGGCGCGCCGGGGACTTATTCCAACAGCATCGGCCTTGCACTTAAGGCGAGCGCATGGCAGAACGAAAACGACCTTGCGCGTTACTTTATGGATTCATCTTCCTACGTTTATGGAAAGGACAAGCACGGGGAAAAGAATCTATCCGCATTTCTTGAGGGCATAAAGCGGACGGATGTGACATGCGACATCGTTTCCCTTCGGCATACGGATGCACTTAACAGCAGTTATAGTGCGCGTGTGCAGGGAGGCTATGCGCTTGCAGCAAAAAGCCTCGGTATGAAACGCAGGATGCGAAATTATATGGGAGAAAGTACAGAAAACGGCATTGATGTGAAAACGCTCAAGGAGCATCTGGATGATGGGGTAGGGCAGACGCTTTTAAGCGAGGCATGGAAAAAGAAACGTATGCAGCAGGGCTATGACGGGGCGGCGGACATTATGTGCCGCATGCAAAACGTGTTTGAAATGCAGTGCGTAAATCAAACCTTTTCCTCTGAGACACTGGATACACTTGCGCAGCAATATGTGCTGGACGCGCAAATGCATGACTTTATGCGGGAAAACAATCCCTTTGCTGCAGAGGAAACTGCCCGGCGTTTTTTGGAACTGGAGAGCCGCGGTAAATGGCAGCCAGCCCCCGAGGTGCTCTCGAAACTGCAAAAGGTTTATCTTAAAACGGAAGCAAGCATGGAGGATGGACTCTGTGGGCGGGGAGAGATTCAAGGAGGCAACGTGGAAGTTGTGCCAGACGGCACGATCGCGCAATGGAAAAAACGGTTGCAGAGTACGGATGAGGAGATAGAGCGGTGGAAAAAACAAAGCTCCTGATCCTGCGCCTGACAGACCGCTGTAATCTCGCCTGCCGGTATTGTTATGCCACATACGGCGGCATTTGCAAAGCGGACATGCCATTTGAAACCGCAAAGGCTGCCATAGCGCTTTTTGCACAGCCGGGCGGCAAACTCAGGATCCAGTTCACGGGCGGGGAACCTTTGCTTTGTGCCGGACTGATGCAGCAAATATTCCAGCATGTAAAAAGTGAGGGAATTCAAACCGCATTTTCCATCCAGACCAACGGTACGCTTTTAACGCGCGAAACCTGTGCGGTTCTCAGGGAAATGCGCTGTGCTGTAGGCGTAAGCCTCGATGGCATCGGGGAAGCAAATGCGCTGCGCGTTTACCCGGATGGATCGCCTTCGCTTGATGATGCGCTTGCGGGGGTTCGCGCGCTTGCGGACGCTGGTATGCGGTGCAACCTTAACGCAGTGGTATCCCGGGCCAACCAGAACTTTCTCGGCGGGCTTATCAGGCTTGCGGCACTGCTTGGAAACGTGCACGGCGTAGGGCTTGACATGTTTCGCCCGATCGGGCGCGGCGAAAACGCCGGCCTTGCTCCCGATATGGAGACGTTTCCGGATGACCTTTTGCGCATGCTTGAATGGCGCAAAGAACTCGCGGCGCTCGGCGCCGACATCCGTATTAAGGAGCTGGAAAAGGTACGGGCTATGCTGCAGGCTGGCGTACAGGAAAACTTTTATTGCTATGCGCAGACCGGCTTTTCAGCGGCTGTTGACCCAAGGGGGAACATATATCCCTGCGCGTCTTTTGTGGGCATGCCGGATATGCGCATTGGCAGCATTGCAGAAGGCTTTCGTTCCATGCGGCAGATACCCGGGATGGACGAAACCTGTGACGCCTGCGCGGATGCGGCGATTTGTCGGGGAGGATGCCCTGCCGGACGAGCTGCATGCGGCGGGCGGAGCGAAACGGATTGCATGATGCACCGCACGATCATTGAATATGGGAGGAAGGAATATGCTGAGACTTTTATGCCTGATTGATACGGATGACAGAACCTTTTACTTTCAAAGCGCACTCCGTCGCCTCCAGACGGAATTTCCGGATGAGATCTGCGGCGAATGCTTTTCGCCAATGGCAGTGCGTATGGACAAAACGAAGCATGCAGCGCTTATGAAAGCTGCGGATGCATGTGACTTCGCCGTTGTTTATTTCCACGGAGGATGCGGGAACCTGCCGGATTTCACTGCGTTCTGGAAGCGTGTCACAAGCCATGCGCGATGCTTTTTCCAATCTTCCCTGCCGGAGGAAATCGGCGAACTGATGCCTGCTTCCCGCCTTGCTCCTTCTGAGTATCAAGCGCTTAACGATTATTTTTCCCGCGCTACGGAAGAAAATTGCTACAATATGCTGCTTTGGATTGCGCATGGGTTCTTCGACGTTGGAAAACCGGCCCTGCCGCATGAAGAAATTCCGCATGCGGGGCTTTATGTTGGGGGAGAAATTTCCGGCGCGGAGACGGAGAAAGATTACTTGCGGCAGGCATGCGAAACAAAGAATCCCGTGATCGGGATGTTGATCCATCGCAGTTACATTCAGAGTGGAAACACCAGCGCCGTGGATGCGCTGATTGACGCTCTGGAAAAACAGGGAGCATTCGTACTGCCGGTCTTTTCCTCGCTTTCCTCAGACTCCGCAAACGCAGAGTCCGGCGTACGCTTTGCATTGGAGCGCTATTTCAGGCCGGGAGGAAAAGAGATCCTCAACTGCATCGTGGTGACGACAGGTTTTTCCCTGACACATATCGGCTATCCGGACGGCGGTGGGAACGAGTTTCGCTCAAGCGTGTTCGAAAAATGGAATGTTCCGGTTTTGCAGGCCATGGCCACCCGCTTTACGGCGGAACAATATGCGGAGAAAACAGAGGGCATTGATCCGATGTCTCTTACCAGTAACGTGTTCCAACCGGAGATGGATGGACAGGTAATTTCCGTTCCATATGCCATGTGCGAGCAGCGCGATTGCGAAGGAATTGGCCGGCGTATGTGGAAGCCGATGGAAGAAAGGATTGCGCACCTTGCAAGGCTTGCAATAAATTTTGCGTCGTTAACACGCAAGAAAAACAGCGAAAAGAAAGTGGCGATCCTGTTCCACAACATGCCGGGCAATCACAATATCGGAAGAGGCGCAGGCCTTGATACGTTTGCATCTGTGCAGAAACTGCTCACGCGGATGAGGGAGGAAGGGTATGCGCTTGAAACGGAATATGCGGATGGCCAGACGCTTGCGGAAGCGCTGCTCGGCGCGCTCACGAATGATACGGCTTGGATTTCATCCGAAGAAGCTGTACGCCGCGCGGCGGATCGCGTTTCCTTTGGCGATGCACGGACATGGTATGATGCGCTCGGGGCGGAAAACCGGAAGGCCTTGTTGAAGGATTGGGGGGAATTTCCGGGAAACGTGATGGTGGAAGGGCAGGATTTGCTGATCCCCGGCATCCTTAACGGCAATGTTTTTATCGGGCTTCAGCCATCGCGTGCGTTCGACGAGCAGGCTGAACGGCTTTACCACGATGCGGTATTCCCGCCGCCTTACAGTTACATCGGCTATTATCGCTGGATTGAGAACACGTTTGGCGCGGATGCAATCATCCACGTTGGCACACATGGTTCAGTGGAATGGCTGCCGGGGAAGGAGGTTGGGCTCTCTCCGGCCTGCTATCCGGACATCTGCATGGGGTGCCTGCCGAACTTTTATATCTATCACATCGGAATTACGGGAGAAGGTATTCAGGCGAAGCGCCGTTCGGCAGCTGTTATCCTCGATCATTTGCCGCCCTCCATGGATGATGCGGGTGTATATGATAAGCTTTCGGACATGGATGCGGCGCTGCGGGAATATTATGCTGCAAAACAGACGAGCACAGCGCAGGTACCGGTTCTGCAGAAGCGTATCTTTAAACTGGCGGAAGATGCAAACCTGACACAGGATCTGCATCTTACGCAAGAAACGTATGGTGCAGCACCGGATACGAGCATAGAGAAAATCCATCTTTGGATAGAGGAACTAAAGAATTCCGCTGTGACGGACGGGCTGCATATTTTCGGCGAAGCGCCGGAGGCAGGAAAGCTTTACGAAAACATGCTGCGCATGCTTGTGCGCGTAAAAAATGGAAATATCTCTGCGCTTAACGATGCGGTGCTTACCGCCATGGGATACGATGCACAGCGCATTAAAGACGCGCCGGGCGCGCCTGCAGCCGATGGCCGCCTGGCTTCGGTTGTTTACGATGAGGCGGTGTCCACGGCAAAGAGGATCGTGCATTCGCTTGCACAAGCAGGCTATTGTGCGGATGCGGTCGGCGCGATGCCGGAGTACGTGGAACTGCCCGGTGACCGAACGCCGCTGAAGGAAGTGCTGAAGTTTCTTTGTGAAACAGTTCGCCCGCGGCTTGATGAAACGTCCGGCGAAATGGAGAACATCATCCGCGGCCTTGGCGGCGGGTTTGTGGAGCCGGGCCTCGGCGGGAATCCCACGCGCGGCAATGTGGCGCTTCTGCCCACGGGGCGCAATTTCTACGCGGGCGATCCGGCGGAAATCCCCTCCTGCGGAGCATGGGAAATCGGGAAGCAGCTTGCAGCCAAATCGCTGGAACATTATCTTGAGGAGCGTGGCGAATATCCGGAGAGCATCGCTATGGTGGTATGGGCGGGCAACACCATCAAGACCTCCGGGGAGGATTTTGGGGAAATATTCTCCTTGATGGGGGTGCGGCCGGTATACCTTGGCTCGACATCAAAGGTCATCGGTGTGGAAGCGATTCCAATAGAAAACGTTGGCCATCCGCGCATCGACGTTACGCTGCGCATCTCCGGACTGTTCCGCGATATGTATCCGAACCTTGTTGAACTGATGGATGCGGCCGTTTCATGCGCTGCGGCACAGGATGAAAGCGAGGAGCAGAACTACATCAAAAAGCATATTAACGAGGATATGCTTGCCCTGCTTGATGAGGGACTCGATGCGAATACGGCGCTGGATCAGGCTTATCTGCGGGTATTTGGCTGCCCTGCGGGCGGCTATGGAGCGGGCGTAGCCAACCTGATCGGGAATCGGAACTGGTCGGACTACCATGATCTTGCCGCAGTCTATGAAACGTGGAGCGGGAACGGCTATGGCCGTGGGCATCACGGAGAAGGCATGCGGAAGATGTTCAAACGCCGCCTTTCCAGCGTGGGGATGACGGTCAAAAATGAATCCACGGTAGAGATCGACATGCTATCAAGCGATGATTTTTTTTCCTATCATGGAGGCCTTGTAGCATGCGTAAAGTCGAATTCAGGGCATGCGCCCATCTCGCTTACAGGACACAGCGATGACCCGGAGCGACCGCTTGTGCGCGACACTGCAAAGGAGACCGCTCGTATTATGCGCTCACGCGTCCTCAACCCGAAATGGCTTGAAGGGTTGAAACGCCATGGCTTCAAAGGGGCGCAGGAAATATCAAAGGCGGTGGATTCCTTTTTTGGCTGGGATGCCAGCGCGGAGGTGGCGGAGGATTGGATGTATGCACACATTGCAGAGAACTTCCTGCTTGACGGGGAGACGCGGGCATGGATCGAAGCGGTGAACGCTGGCGTGATTTATAACGTTGCTGGTAAACTGCTTGAGGCAAGCAGGCGTGGTATGTGGCATGCGGACGAGGAGATGCTTACACAGCTTCAAGGCATTTTTTTGCAGACGGAAGGTCTTTTGGAGGAGGGGAAACGATGATTGAGATCAAAAACATCACGAAAAAATATCCCGGGCAGAAAACCCCTGCGCTCAGCGGCGTGAATTTAAAAATTGAGTCGGGAGAGTTCTTCGGGCTGCTCGGCCCCAACGGCGCGGGTAAGACGACTATGATCAAGCTGCTTGCAACGCTCTTGATCCCCAATGAAGGTGAGATTATCGTGGATGGCGAACGTCTCGCGCGCAGCAACAGCAACATTAAACGCAAGCTTTCCATGGTTACGCAGGAATATTCCCTGCGCAGCAACATGACGCCTGAACAGATTATGGAGCTGCATGGGCGGCTTTATCAGATCCCAAAGAACGTCATTCGGGAACGCTCAGCGGAACTGCTCGATTTCTGCGGCCTTGGCGAACACAGAACAAAAATTTGCCGCCAGCTTTCAGGGGGAATGAAGCGCAAGCTCATGCTCAGCCGCGGGCTTTTGACTGCGCCGGAGATTCTCATTCTGGATGAACCGACTGTGGGCCTTGATCCGTTTGCACGCAGGCAGATGTGGGATTTGCTTAAACAGCTGAATGACAAGGGCATGACCATTTTGCTTACAACGCACTACATAGATGAAGCACAATACCTTTGCCGCCGCATTGCGCTCATTGACAAGGGCAAAACCGATCGTGTAGCCAGCCCAAGGGAGCTCATCGATGAGTTGGGCGCAACCGCTGTAGATGAGTTTGACGGAAGCCATACAAAAAGCAGTTTCTTCGCAGCACGGGAGGAAGCGCTGCATTTTGCCGGGGAACTTGAAAACGAATTCGTCATTCGCAGCACAACGCTTGAAGATGTGTTCGTTACACTTATTGGCAGAAAACTGGAGGGAAAATAATGGGAATTGCAACAGCCATTTGGGAAAAGTGGATAGAATTTAAATACGAATGGAAGAAGATCACGGCGGCCGCACTTGTGAGCCCGGTGCTTTATATGATTGCACTCGGATGGGGCCTCGGCTCTATGACGCGCGTTACGGACAGGCCGTATATTGATTTTCTGGTGCCAGGGCTGATTGCCATGTGCACGATGAACAACAGCTTTTCGGCAGTTGCTACGGCGCTTAACGTGCAACGCATTTTCGAGCACTCCTTTGAACAGATTATCATCTCGCCCACCTCGCTGCCGCAATATGTCCTGGGGCAGGCAATCGGCGGCGCGCTGCGGGGCATGTACAGCGGCCTTCTTGTGCTGCTCATTTCTCTGCCGTTTGGCATCGGCATCCGCGTTACGCCAGCGTTCTTCCTTGTGATGTTCTTAAACGGCGTCGCGTTCGGCGCGCTTGGTGTGCTTGCGGCCATCCTTGCAAATACGCATGCGGATGTGGGAAGATTTTCTACGTTTGTTATCACGCCGATGACCTTCCTTTGCAACACGCTTTTTCCGCTCAACCGCATTCCCGGCGTGATCCAGCTTGTGATTCGCTTCCTGCCGCTGACGCATGCGAGCAGCCAGCTGCGTGGAATTTCCTATGGAGAGCCGGTTTCACTTTTAAGCCTCGGGGTGCTTGCAGCCTATGCGGCACTGTTCGTGGGCCTTTCAATTTTCTTTATCAACAAAAGGAAAAACCTTTAAAGGAGGAGCAAAATGAAAACGGACGGCCGCACCGCCATTCTCATGGTGAGCTTTGGCACAACGCACCCTGACGCGCTTGAACGCTGCATTGCAGGGACAGAGCGCTCTGTAGAAGCGCATTTTCCGGGATACCCGGTATATCGCGCGTTTACCAGCGGCATGGTAATCCGCCGTTTGAAGCAGCGGCACGGAATTGCTGTGGACACGGTGGGGGAAGCGCTTGAACGGATGAAAGCGGACGGGGTGCGCCGCGTGGCCGTGCAGCCGACCTTGTTGCTGGGCGGCATTGAATACGAACGCCTGCTTCGGGTGGTACAGGGGTGCACCGGCCTCTGCGCGGCAACCGGCAAGCCGCTCATCGCCGGGCAGGAGGATTGTGAAGCTCTCGCCTCTGCCATAATGGCGGAGCATCCGCTCGCGCAGGACGAAGCGCTTCTGCTGATGGGGCATGGCACGGAGCATGCAGCAAACCACGTCTACCATGCCTTACAGGAAGCATTTGACAAAAAAGGCTACCGCGGGTTTATCGGCACGGTAGAAGGGGAGCCTTCCTTTATGGATGCCGTTGCGCGGCTTACCGCATCCGCGAGCGAGCGCGCCAGGCTTTTGCCGCTGATGTTCGTCGCGGGAGAGCATGCAAAGAACGATATGGCGGGGGAGCAGGAAGGCAGCTTTCTGACGTGCGTACGGGAGGCAGGCATTTCGGCACACCCTGTCCTGCGTGGATTGGGAGAGAGCGAAGCCATAAGGGCGCTCTATGTGCGGCGGGTAGAGACGGCGCTCCGGGAGGTTGAACGGTAAATCAAGCGAAGGGAATCTTGGCTTGATGGCGTTGCGTATGCCTTGAATTTCCACAGAAGCACTGTGTGAAAATTGCACACAATAATAGAGCGGGATGCAATGATTGGCAAATTGATAAATATGGTGATTGGCCGGCCTGTTGGTGTTATAATAGGCATTAAATGCGGCGCGATATTACGCAAAGGGGGCGGGAAGGGAAAAGGCGGGGCGGTTCCTTTCCAAACCGTAATGAAGGACGGAAGCAGGCTGAATGGGAAACAAAAAAAGGACGGTAAAAACGGTATGGCTGTGTGCCATTGCCAGCATACTCGCGCTTGTATCGGTGGCAGTGATATACGGTGATGTGCTTTTGTATACCCTGTATGCGCAGCAAAAGCAAAGCAAGGACGATTCAGCGGGAGCCCTCCCGCTGCCTGTGCTGCGCGCTACGCATACGCCCGGCCTTACTTCCGCCCCGACTGCCGATCTTACCCCCGCGCCGGAGCCCACGCGCGCGCCGGCTTTCGGAGATATTCAGAATGTTAATTTCCCCGAAGAGGACACGGGGGCAGGTGCAGATTACAGTTATCAGAGCGATGAGCTTCGCATTGCTGTTAACAAAGTTCAGGAGTTTGGCGTTACTTATTACGTTGCGGACATCTGGATGCGTAACATCAGCTGCTTCCGCACCGCCTTTTCCAGCGGAAAATACCGCGGAAAGCGGGAATCGCCGGAAAAGATATCTCGGGATAATGGCGCTGTGCTGGCGGTAAACGGGGACTTTCTCGGTGGGCTTGCCATACGCAACGGGGTGAAGTACAGTGTTGCTACCGAGCGGGCGGTTGAACCCACGCCAACGCCCACGCTCACACCCACGCCAACGCCATCACCGACGCCAACGCCTACCGCTGAAGCGAGCGCCTCTCCGACTCCTAAGCTTAGGCCGGAGCGAGCGACTTGCGTGTTGTACCGGGATGGGCGCATTGTGACGGAAGAATACGAGACGTTTCGCACCACGCGTGCAATGAAAGACGGCGCTTGGCAGGGATGGCAATTTGGCCCCACTCTCGTCAGGGACGGAAAACCTGCGGAAGATGTGAAAAAACAGAGTCGCAATCCCCGCTGCATGATAGGTTACTACGAACCGGGGCATTATTGTCTTGTGGTTATAGACGGAAGGCAAAAGGGGTATTCCGTTGGAATGAACTTTAAAGAAATGACGGATTTGGCAATGAGCCTCGGCCTCAAAGAGGCATATAATCTGGATGGAGGCGGCAGTGCAGTGATGACTTTCAACGGTGAGATAATCAGCTCCCCGTCCGGTAAAGGCGATGCCCGCAAGTTGAGCGACATGATCGTTATAGGGGAATATTTGGACGAGGAGCATCTTGCGATCTTTGCTCCTACGCCTGCTCCGAATGAAACGCCCGCCGCATAGTAAAGAGAGGACTGCGTTTTGGAGAGTTCAAAAGGAAAGCTGCATAAATGGCTGGTTAAAGCGATTTGGTTTTTTTGTGGAGTCATACTGCTGGGGATTGCCACAGGGGCTATATTGCTAAACCGCATATACGATCTTTCCGGCTGGAACTTGAGCCAGCCTCAACCATCGGCTCCGAACGCCCCAATCACAGACGGCGCGCAAACGGACAAATATATCAGCAGCCTGCTGGTGGTGGTGCAAAACGCTCCGCTTTCCACTGAAAATGCATTTGCGGACATGGCTTTTATCGTTTCGTTCAATGCTTTGGATCAGGAGCTTACCACTGCGGCGCTTTGGCATGGCTTGGAGCTCAAGCCCGAAGACGATCGAACGGTAACTGTAGGCGAGCTATATGCATCCGAGGGGCCTGCAGCCCTTTTAGATGCCATAAATACTACATTCGGCCTTAATATCGCAAGCTATGCCTGCACGGATACTTCTTCTCTTGCGGCAATGATAGACCTGTTGGGAGGGATAAACGCTGAACTGACCGCAGAGGAAGCGGAGTACTTAAACCGTGCCCTGGGCAGTTCTGAGCTAAGGGCAGGGGAGGCTATGCTTACCGGGACCCAAAGTATGGTGCATGCTATGGATGAAATAAGCGGAGAATTTGCCTTTGGCGGGCTGCAACGCAGTCTCAAGCTGGTGGATTCTGCTGTGCTCAATATGCGGCGTACCGCTACAAAAGAAACAATGCTGCCGCTGCTTGCAAAGGTCATGGGCAGCATAAATACCGATTTGGATATAGAGACGGTTCGCGGCTTTGCCTATGAAATACTGAAAGCTGAAGAATTCAGCATTCACAGCCTGCCTGTCCCATGCGAGGGCAGCTTTGAATGGCTGGAGCAGGGGGACGCGCGCTGCCTTGCGGTTGACCTGGAAGCGAACAAGGCGGCGCTCAGGGAATTGATATATTAATTCTAAAATATGGTGGGGGCTGCGCCAAACTGATCTTTCTGCCGCGAAACTGAAAACTGCGGCGGACAAGGAACGCATTCCCATAAACCCTATAACCGCATATACTGTACTGAGCCTGAACAGGCTCAGAAAGGATATGTGAGTTCAATGGGAATAACCAATTCAAATAAAGAGTTAAACGTCTCCAGCATCGATTGCGGAGGAACGTTCAGAGTCAAACTTTCTTTGACTGCGGAGCCGAATATTTTGACCAATCCGACGGATATCGTCCTCGTCTTGGACCGCTCCGGCAGCATGTCGGGGAGCCCGCTCGCAAATTTGAAGAACGGCGCAAAGAAGTTCATCGATATTATTGCGGAAGCGACTGATGGGACGCAGGATGGACAGATTGGGTATGGCAGTCATATTGGGATTGTCAGCTTTTCCGATACGGCAAGGCAAGACACGCAGCTTATTACCTCAGTAAATGACCTGAAAGCCGCAGTGAACGCTTTGACGGCCGGTGGCAGCACCAATCATGCCGATGCATTTACCAAGGCAACACAGATCTTTAATCCAGCATCTGCAAACGACCGCGTAATCGTTTTGTTTACGGACGGGCGGACAACGGCTGGAGGAAACCCAACGCCGATTGCAGCTGCCGCCAAGGCACAGGGAATCACAATTTACTGCATCGGGCTTTCCGGCAACGGCGGCATCGATGAGCAGGCGCTGAACGCATGGGCATCTGCTCCGCCTTCCTCTTATGTGGCAATTACGCCGGATGATGAGGAACTGGAGAGGCTGTTTGAAGACCTTGCGCAGAACATTGTAAAGCCTGGCGCAAAGGATATTGTAATCGATGAAAAGGTGAACAGCTGCTTCAAAATTACAGCAGTATCAAACCCCACGAAAGGTACGGCCAGCCTTACGGGAAATACTTCGCTGCAATGGAAAATTGATGAGTTGGGCGTAAATGGCAGCGAAGGCGCTGTGCTAGAATTCACCGTCCAACACGTCGGAGCCTGCAGTGGCATGGTGGAAGTAAACGAAAGCATCGTTTACAGTGATAAAGACGGGAACCAGGTCGCTTTCCCTTCGCCTGAAATTGAAGTCGATTGCGGAACCACTGTTTTTCCGGAGGAATGCCCGCAGCCTGTGGACATCACCATCGGCGGCTGCGAAGACACAGTGGAATTCGATGCCGGCACCCTTGGCATGGAGTCCCTTGGACGCGTTGTCCAACTTGATGTTACGCTGAAAAATGTTTGCCCGCAAAAACGCGTTGCGCTTGCTGCGATCGTGACGGAGGTTGATGCCTATGGCATTGAGCATAAGCGCGGCATGAAAACGATGACCATTCCAGCCCATACAGGGGCAACCTGCCACGATGTGACTGTGCGGTGCATTAAATTCGTGCTGCCTGAAGACTTGGATGTTTCCGGCGGCTCGAGCACTGCGATTTGCAACAACCGTAAGTTCAAAGCCAGATTTGTGGCACACTATATTGACAACGATTTTGAATGCTGCAACATAGTGCTTTGAATTACAGGCTTTAGCACGATCTGAAAACGGTGTGCGCCGATGCCCGCAGCCTTTCAGGGCTGCGGGCTTTCAGCAGGATAAATGCGCTGTGCAGGCGCGGAAGCAGGGTGCAATTTATTACAAGTTAATACATGGAAACAAAATATTAAATTATACTATTGCCATTGACTTCCAAAAAGGCTCGGGTATAATAGAATTAAGTAGTGGAAAAGATACTTGCGAGATTGAACCTTTTCGTTTCCCCATCATTTCACTTAGGAGGTATTCATATGGAACTTACAAAGTTTTATCGTTGTGCACACTGCGGCAATATTGTGGAATTTCTTACGGCGTCCGGGGTTCCTGTAGTATGCTGTGGAGAGAAAATGCAGCTTTTAACGGCAAATAGCACCGATGCGGCCGTAGAAAAGCACGTGCCGGCCGTGACCGTCACAGGCAATGTGGTAGCGGCAGTCGTTGGCAGCACGCTGCATCCCGCAACTATGGAGCATCACATCGAATGGCTGTATTTGCAAACGGAACAGGGAGGCCAGTTCAAAAAGTTGGATCCGCTGGCTGAGCCAAGAGCGGAGTTTGCTGTGACGGATGGGGACAAACCCGTTGCCGTGTTCGCTTACTGCAACCTCCACGGTCTTTGGGTAAAAAGCCTGTAATAACCGTTGAAGAGAATGCTTCAAACCATCGGCCTCACGCCGGTGGTTTTTTGTTGAAAAAGAGAAACACAAAGATTAATTCTAAGTTAGCCGGCACCGGTCAGCGCAATAGATCGCGTGCAATCCGGATAAAAGCCTTGGCTGCGGGGGAAAGCTGATGGAGGTCTTCATAAGCGGCAACGAGGTTGCGCGTGGCATTAAGCCCGTTGATATGATAATAAACTGCACCGCCATTATCGGAACGCGTTGCAAAAATCATGTAGGGAATGAAGCTGATGCCAATCCCTGCTGCCACAAGCGCATTTGCAGAATCTACATAAGAGGTTTCAAACACAATGTTTGGTTCAAAGCCTGCGGCCCTGCAGGCATCCATTCCCAGCTCCCGCAAACGCTGACCGGGATAAAGCATAATAAATGCATCTTCTCGAAAAAAGGCCATATCAACTCGCCCGAACTCCCCTGCCGGAATGTGCGGCATTATCCGGTTAATCCGGTGGTCACTGGGAACTGCAAGAAACGTTTCTTCTGAAACCATCTCTTCATATTGAAATTTATTGCTGACAAAAGGCAAGGGCATCAGCGCCAGATCAATCTTTCCTGCTGCTAAAAGGTGTTCGAGCGCAATAGAAGTCTGTTCCTGAACGGTAATCACTACATTGGGGTAAAGCGCATGGAAGGTGTTGTATGCTTGTGCAAAATAAAACCTTCCAAACAAAGGCGTCATTCCAATGCAGAGACTACCTTGCTTAAGGGACTGGACGTTTTCCATTTGCGTGCGCAGATGGCTGCTGAGCTGCAAAATTTGCCGGGCATCCTGCAAAAACAGCTCGCCGGCTCTTGTTAAAAGCACCTTTTTCCGCTTTCGGGCAAATAGTGCTACGCCAATTTCCTCTTCCAGCCTTTTGATGGATTGGCTAAGCGCCGGCTGGCTGATGAAAAGCGCTTCCGCAGCTTGAGAAAAGCTCTGCTTATCGGCTATAGTAACCATATATTCAATATCCCGCAATTGCATAGCATACCTCATATCGAGTTTTGTTAACTTTAAGTTATGAATTTTATTATAAAATAATATTTTATTTTTATCAATCCTGTATGTATACTATATGCGTACGATATCCATGATTTTGATGAAGGAAAGAACGAGTATGGAACAGGTCTTTCAATATGTCGACCAGATGTTCGAACAGTATGTAAAGGAGGTGGCAACGCTGTGCTCCTTCCGCAGTGTGAAAGGGGACAGCGCAGGGCTGCAGGCGTGCCGAAACTTACTGAAGAAAAAGCTTGATGCCCTTGGCTTCTGTCCCGGAGAATACGGCGGGATGCAGGAAGCGGCGTTGCTGCACGGATACCGGGGAGTAGCTGGTAAAAAAACGTTGCTGTTTTACAACCATTATGACGTGGTTCCGGAAGGCCCAAGCAGCGCTTGGACAACCTCGCCTTTTGAGATTGTTTCCGAAAACGGCCGCCTTTGGGGCAGAGGCATTTCCGACAATAAAGGCGCGCTGTTGGCAAGGCTTCAGGCCGTTGAAGCGATATTGGCTGTGAAAGGCGAGCTGCCCACAGGCGTTGCATTCCTTTTTGACGGAGATGAAGAAACCGGAAGTGCGGCGATCAGCCGCATGGCGGAGGAGGAACCTGGGGCGCTGCGAGCGTTGACGGATGCGGATCTCTGCATTTGGGAAAATGGCCGGACCCTGCCGGACGGCAGCCCGGAAGCGGCGTTTGGCGTGCGCTCTACCCTCACCGTGGAATTAAAAGTTAAAACGTCCAACGGCGACGAACATGGGCGCATGGGCGCTGAACTGCCCAACGCAGCATGGCGGCTAAGCTGGGCTCTGGCCTCCCTGAAGGACATGAACGAGCGCGTGCTGATCGATGGCTTTTATGATGACGTACTTCCCGCAACAAACGCGGATTTGGAAGTGCTTTCCCAATATCCTTATGATCAAGAGGGCATGCTTGCCCGCAAGGAGATTCCGGAATTTCTTTTGGGGTTGCGGGATCTTGAATTGAAAAAGAAGATTTTTTTGCAACCGTCTCTCAACATTAACGGGCTGGAATCCGGTGAGCCGTGGAAAGGCTTCCGCAATATCGTACCACATACTGCTTCGGCTCGGATCTCAATCATTCTGGTGCCGCAGCAGCATGCCGAAGATATTCTGCGCAAGCTGAAGCGACACCTTTCCAAGAAGGGGTTCGGGGATGTTGAGGTTATCGCCGACCCAAATGGATTCCCGGTACGCACCCCCGTGGATACTCCCTGGCGCACCGTGCTTACCCGGGCTGCTGCAGCGGTTTACGAAAGGCCGCTGACCGCTTCCATTACCCAACTGGGCAGCGGCCCTGCCTACCTGTTGCGCACCGTGCGCCCCGAGCTTCCAATTGTTTGTGCGTGTGGCGTTGCGGCGCTTGATTCAGGGCATCATTCCGCAAAAGAGAATGTTTTGTTGGAAAACTATAAGAATGGAATCAAGTTTACGATTGCAATGCTGTACGAAGCAGGAAAATGATCCACCCACCAAGACGGCTATGATATGCTTTCCAAAGCATCAAACAAAATAATACCATAGCAAGGAGACTAAACCCATGCGCAGATGTTTCAAAACCCTGTCCCTCATCCTCGCACTGCTGATGCTCGCCGGTGCCTTTGCCGGCTGCGGCGATCAGCCCGGAACTGCCGGTGAGTCCACAAAAGATTCATTGGTATTTAGCATTAATGCGGACATCGTCACTACCGACTGCCACATGGCGCGCGATACCGTTACAGGAATTGTGCACTATCAGATGTATGAGACGCTGGTACGCGACCAACCCGGGGAAGGTCTTGTTCCGGCACTTGCGGAAAGCTGGGAGTTTTCAGCTGACAATACGGAAATTACCTTCAAACTGCGTGAGAATGTTAAGTTTCATAACGGCGACACCATGACTGCCGAGGATGTTGCATTCTCGCTCAACCGTGCGATTGCTTCCTCGTTCACCGCGAGTTACAGCGGCACGATGGATCATGCAGAAGTTGTGGATGACACCCACGTCAAGCTTTGCATGAAGCAGGCCTTTGGCCCCGTGCTCCAGTGTCTTTCCGTACCATGTCTTGGCATCGTAAGCAAGCGTGCTGTGGAAGAGCTGGGCGATGAAGGGTTCGCGGCGGCACCTGTCGGCACCGGCCCTTATAAATTCGTTGAATGGAGCAGCGGCGAAAAGATTGTCCTTGAGGCGTTTGACGAATACTGGCGCGGCGCTCCCACAATCAAAGACCTTACGTTCATGATTATGACCGACCGTAACACCGCTGCCATTGCGCTTGAAAACAACGAAGTCGATGTGCTCTATTCGCCGGATCTTGCCGACCGTGAACACCTCGAATCGCTTGAAAACGTTCAGTTTATTGCCGGAGACGGCTCAGTTTACATGTGGGTCATTGCTTTCAACAATGAAAGCGAAATTTTCTCTGACAAGCGAGTCCGCGAAGCGATCAGCTATGCGATCAACCGCGATGAAATCGTTGACGGTGCGCTTAACGGCTTCGGCGAAGCGGTTGAAATGCCCATTGTGCCCAGCGTGTTTGGATATGATCCCGAATTTAAGGGCCATGAATATGATCTTGAAAAGGCCAAGCAGCTCATGGCGGAAGCCGGCTATGCGGATGGCCTGACCGTAACCATCAAACTCAACCAGTCTTCCACCTATACCCGCCCGGCGGAGATCGTCCAGGCACAGCTGCGCCAGATCGGCATCAATCTTGAGTTTGAGCTCATGGAGCGTGCAGCGTTCCTCTCAGACGTTACGACCGATGCAAATTATGACATCACACTGTTCATGTTTACTGCCGGATATCCGGATGCTGACTACGTGCTCTACGGCCGTATGCACAGCAGCAACATCGGCGGCACCAACTACATTAAATACAGCAATCCCGAAGTGGATGCACTGCTTGACCAGGCCCGCGCCTCCAGCGACGAAGCAGAGCGCAAGTCCCTGTATTACAAGGTCAGCGAATATGTGCGCGACGATGTCCCGTTCATTCCTTTGATGACAGACAATGTATGCATTGCGGCGAACAGCGCCCTGACCGGCGTGCGTGCCAGCATAGGCGAACAGCATTATGTTTTTGACTACGCCTGGGCTGAATAACTTCTCTGAAAAACAGCATCCCTCGTGCAGGCAGGAGAACCTGCCTGCACGGCTTTACCTAGGAGGATTTCATGCTGCGCTATATCTTTAAACGTTTATTAATGATGATCCCCGTAATTCTGGGAATTACCTTCATCATTTTTGCCATTATGAGCTTCACGCCGGGCGATCCTGCCAGGCTGATTCTCGGCGAAGACGCTCCCCCTGAGGACGTTGCCGAATTGCGCAATGAGCTGGGGCTTGATGATCCGTTCCTCGTCCGCTTTGTTCGCTACATTTCAGATGCCGTGCAGGGTGATTTCGGCACTTCGTACCGCAACCAGAAACCGGTTTTTGATGAGATTTTTGACCGATTCCCAACCACGTTTAAAGTTGCTTTCTTTGGCATTCTGATCGCGGTATTCATCGGCCTTCCGATCGGCATTTTGTCCGCGGTGAAGCAATACAGCATCATCGACACCATCAGCACGGTCGGCGCGATGCTGCTTACGGCCATGCCGGGCTTCTTCGTCGGCATGCTCCTGATTCTGCTTTTTGCCCTGAAGCTGAATATCCTGCCTGCCACCGGCATTTCTAGCTGGAAGCATTTCGTGCTGCCTTCGCTCGCGGTGGCTTCCGTTACGATGGCAACCTTCATTCGCATGACGCGCTCCACCATGCTTGAAGTCATCCGCCAAGACTATGTCCGCACCGCAAGAGCCAAGGGCGCAAGCAAGCCGCGTATTGTGTTCCGCCACTGCCTGCGCAACGCGCTCCTGCCCATCGTTACGGTCATCGGCATGAACTTCGCACATCAACTCGGCGGAACGGTCATGATCGAAGCGGTTTTTGCGATTCCTGGCCTGGGCTCCCACATGGTGACTGCAGTGCGCCAAAAGGATACGCCGGTTGTTATGGCGTCCATCATCTTTGTGGCCATCGTTGCCGGCCTTATGAACCTTCTCGTGGACATTCTTTATACCTATATTGATCCGCGGGTCAAGACGCAATACACCAAAGGATAGGAGGCAAAAAGAATGGAAACCACAGGAACGGTTACCCACCGCAAGCGCAGCCAACTTTCAATGATCTGGTTTCGCTTCCGCAAAAACAAGCTTGCAATGCTTGGACTTATCATTTTCCTGATGATGATTCTGATGGCGGTTTATGTCAGTATTTTCGGTGATTATGAACGAGCAATCACCATGGACATGCCAAACAAGCTGCAGACGCCAAGTGCTGCGCATCCTTTCGGCACAGACCAGTTTGGCCGTGACATCCTGATGCGCATGATGTTTGGCGCGCGCATCTCCCTTTCCGTCGGCCTGCTTACGATGGTGCTTTCCCTTGTTGTGGGCTCGCTCATCGGCGCAGCTGCCGGGTATTATGGCGGCCGGGTGGACAACCTGCTCATGCGCATTATGGATGTGTTTCTGGCGATCCCCAGCACACTTCTTGCCATCTCCATTGTGGCCGCACTCGGACAGGGTATGTTCAATTTGCTGTTGGCGACGGCCATTTCACAAATTCCGGCGTTTGCCCGTGTGGTGCGCTCTGCAATCCTTACGGTAAAGGGGCAGGACTACATCGAAGCGGCCCGGGCCTGCGGGACGCGCGGAGGCCGCGTCATCCTGCGGCACATCCTGCCCAATGCCATGGGTCCCATCATCGTGCAGGCTACGCTGAACATTGCGCGCACAATTCTGGGCATTTCGTCGCTTAGCTTTGTTGGCCTTGGAATTTCTCCGCCAACGCCGGAATGGGGTTCCATGCTTTCCGAAGGCAAAACCATGATGCGGTATTATCCTCACTTGATTTTGATCCCCGGCGCGGCCATCGCACTTGCGGTGATGTCGCTCAACCTGATCGGCGACGGCTTGCGCGATGCGCTGGATCCCCGCCTGAAAAACTGAGGAGGATATGAACATGGAAGAACCAATTCTGAAAATTCAAGACCTTCACGTTGTTTACCGCACGGATGAAAGCACCGTTTATGCGGTGAACGGACTTAACCTGGAGCTTTTTTCAGGCGAAACGCTCGGCCTTGTCGGAGAGACCGGGGCAGGAAAGACCACGACTGCGCTCAGCATTATGGGCCTGCTTCCGGAAAAAATTGGAAAGGTGACAGAGGGGAGTATCGTTTTGGATGGTACGGATGTGCTCTCTGCAACGGATGCTGATATGCGCCTGCTGCGGGGCAGCACGGTATCCATGATTTTCCAGGACCCAATGACGAGCCTGAACCCTACAATTCCCGTGGGGGACCAAATCGGCGAAGTGCTGCATCTCCACCGCAGGGACATAAGCCGCGCAGAGCTTGCTGCCGGAGTGGATAAAATATTGGAGATGGTCGGCATCCCGGCCGGCCGAAAGGGAGACTACCCCCACCAGTTTTCCGGCGGGATGAAGCAGCGCATCGTCATCGCAATTGCGCTTGCCTGTGAGCCAAAGCTGCTTTTGGCGGATGAACCTACCACAGCGCTCGACGTCACCATTCAGGCACAAGTGCTCGATATGATGAGCGAGCTTAAGGAAAAGCTCAACACCTCCATGGTCCTCATCACGCATGACTTGGGTGTCGTGGCGCAGACCTGTGATAAGGTTGCTATCATGTATGCAGGTGAGATCATTGAATTTGGAACTGCGGAGGATATTTTCAATGGGGAGAAAAGGCACCCGTACACCGAAGGCTTATTCGGCTCCATTCCGGATTTGACGAAACGCACGCGCCGCCTTTCCCCGATTGAAGGGCTGATGCCAGACCCGACCGACCTTCCAAAAGGATGCAAGTTCCATGACCGCTGCCCAAACTGCATGGAAATCTGCCGCACCACAGTGCCGCCGGAAGTGCAGACAGAAAGCCACCTGATCCGCTGCCATCTGATGGCGGAAACCAGCGAAGGAGGAGCAATACGATGAGTACGCCGTTAATTGAAACGCGCGAGTTAAAAAAATATTTCAAGACATCAAAAGGCATGCTCCATGCGGTGGACGGAGTCAACCTTTCCATCAGTGCCGGCAGTACGCTGGGGGTTGTTGGCGAGAGCGGCTGCGGAAAATCAACGCTGGGGCGTACCATCCTGCGCTTGATTGAACCTACAAGCGGCGAGATTCTGTATAATGGGCAGAACATCGCAGCCTATAATACAAGGCAGATGCTCTCGATCCGCAAGGAGATGCAGATCATCTTTCAGGATCCGTTCTCTTCCCTGAACCCCCGCATGAGCGTCCGCGATATTATTGCAGAGCCGATCCGTGTTTGCAAGCTTTGCCACAGCAATGCTGAAATAAACCAGCGGGTCGACAGGCTGATGGATACCGTTGGTCTTGCGAGCCGTTTTGAGAATGCATACCCGCATGAACTGGACGGCGGCCGCCGCCAGCGCATCGGCATTGCGCGTGCGTTGGCCGTTGAACCCAAATTCATTGTATGCGATGAACCGGTGAGCGCGTTGGACGTTTCCATTCAGGCGCAGATTTTGAACCTGCTGATGGATCTGCAGGAGAACATGGGACTGACCTATATGTTCATTACGCACGACCTGTCCGTAGTCAAGCACATTTCAAACGAAATCGCCGTTATGTATCTCGGGCAGTGCGTGGAACGCGTCGCATCTGAGCGGTTGTTTGAAAATCCGCTGCACCCATATACAAAGGCGCTGCTTTCAGCGATCCCGATTCCCAAGCTGATGCCGCGGGAGCGTGGCGCAGGCGTTATCAAGGGGGAGGTTTCCAACCCCATCGATCCCAAGCCGGGCTGCCGCTTTGCCGCCCGCTGCCCGCTTGCAAGCGCCCGCTGCCAGGAGGAGGATCTGCACCTCATAGAAGCGGAGCCCGGTCATTTTGTGGCATGCACGCTTTATACAGGAGGCGCGAAATGAGCGAGGCCGAAATGAAGAAAGAACTGTTCCAAGCCATAGATGTGAGGAAAGAGGAACTCCTGCGCATAGCAGATTATATCTGTGACAACCCGGAGGTGGGCCTCAAAGAATATAAAGCCAGCGTTTTTCTTTCGGAATATCTGCGGCAGAACGGGTTTTCAGTGGAGCTGGGCGTCGGTGGTTTGGACACGGCTTTCCGCGCCGTATGGGAAAACGGTACGGGAGGCCCCTCAATTGGATTTTTGTGTGAATACGATGCGCTGGAAGGCATTGGCCATGGGTGCGGACATCACCTGCAGGGCCCCTCGGTTGTCGGTGCGGCCGTAGCGTTACGCGAAACGCTCTCTCCGGAGCAGCCCTGTACGATTGTCATTTACGGCACACCGGCGGAGGAGACGGAGGGCGGAAAGATCATCATGCTCGAAAACGGATGCTTCCGCGATATCGATATTGCCATGATGATGCATGCAAGTTCCAGTGGTACGGGTGTGGATCTGCGCACGCTGGCGTTAAGCACGCTTGCTGTGGAGTACCGCGGAAAGAGCGCGCACGCGGCAATCCATCCGGAAGATGGCCGCTCCGCATTGGATGCCCTGCTTCTGGCATTTCATGGAATTGAGTGCCTGCGTGAGCATGTGCCGGACGATGTTCGGGTTCATTATGCCATCACCGATGGCGGCATGCCGGCAAATGCGGTTCCGGCTCATGCGGCTGCGCAGATCATCGCCCGGTCTTATGATAGGGTAGCGCTTGAAAACGTGCTGGCGCGCATCAAAAAAATTCTTGATGGCGCAGGGCTTATGACGGAAACCGAATATACCCTAAAGCGGGGGCGGGACATTGACAACAGCATTCCGGTGCCGGAATTGAATGCGCTGCTGATGAAGAACGCGGAACTGGCGGGCGCGCCAAAACTTGCGCCACCCCGGCAAAAAACCGGATCTACAGATTTTGGAAACGTATGCTATGTAATCCCCGGCGCCTGTATCCGCGTTTCGAGCGATGGCGATATCCCCGTTCCCGGTCATAGCAGGGAGGCTGCCGCGCAGGGAAAGAGCAAGGAGAACCATGATGCGGTGTTGTATGCGGGAAAGATTCTTGCGGCAACTGCTTATGAGCTGATTTCCGAGCCGGAAAAGCTCGCGCAGATCCGAAAGGCGTTTGCCGAAAGGAAGATGCCTCAGGGAAAATAGAAGGCTTCTTTTGAATATCACGACAGCATAGGATCGGGCACTCGATGCGCCGGATGCTATGCTGTATTTTAAAGCTGGATGGAGTGGAAACAAATGAAAACAAAGTTGGATCGCCTGCTGCTCAATGGAGTGATTCATACGATGCGGAATGAAGCCGAGGTCGTTGAGGCCTTGGGAATTCAAGCTGGAAAAATCGTTTTTGCAGGTTCGGACGCGGAGGCATTGACGCGATACGAGGCGGATGATACCATTGATCTTGCGCGAAAAACTGTGATTCCCGGTCTGGGCGACAGCCACATGCATTTTTACGCTGTTTGCCAAGCCCTCACCACTGTGGATTTGGGTGGTTGTACGTCTAAGGCGGAAGCGATTGCACGGTTGCAAAACAAAGCGGCTGAAACACCGAAGGGGGAATGGATCAGAGGCTCTAATTTTGATCAATCAAAATGGGATGATGGAGAAGACAGGCTGCCGACGCGCCATGACCTGGATTTGGCCAGTACAGAGCATCCAATCGTTATCAAGCGTGCTTGTCTGCATACCGCTGTGGCTAATACTGCGGCGTTGGTGCGTGCCGGCATTGGGAAAGGCTATCCGGCAGGACCCGGCGGGGAGATAGAGATTGAAGCGGATGGGTATCCAAACGGAATCCTGCGGGAGCAGCTGACAAACATTTTTGATGCGTTGATCCCGGATCCTCTGTCGGATCCCGAGCTGAAGCGAAAGATTATGGCAAGCCAATTGCAGAAAATGGCTTCTCTTGGCATGACAACCATGCATACCTATGCCGCCGATATTTGGAAGTATTTCGAGGATGTTGACGTGTATGCACAGTTGGATCAGCAGGGGCTGCTGCCCCTTCGGGTGACGGTGTATCAGGACAGGCTTGAAAAACTTGAAGGGAAGCTGGCTGGCGGTCGGGAAGGGCAAAAGGTTTCTTCGGCTAAGGTTTGTTTGGGAGGATATAAATTGTTTTGCGATGGAAGCCTCGGTTCCCGCAGCGCAGCGCTGTATGAGCCGTATGCCGATGCTCCCGAAGCGTTGGGGATCGTCGTTGAAGATCAGCAATCGCTGGAAAGTAAAATGCTCCGCGCTTCGCGTCAGGGCATCCAGTGCGCGGTGCATGCAATCGGGGACAGGGCGCTTGACATGGTGGTGACTGCTGTAGAACATACAATTGCGTGCCTTTTTGCGGAAGGATGGACGCAGGAGCGTATTGCGGCGCTGCCACCATTCCGAATCATTCATGCTCAACTTGCCACGCCAGAGCTGATTGCTCGCATGGCTGTTTTGCCGGTTGTGTTGGATGTGCAACCCGTGTTTTTTCTTACAGACATGCATTGGGTGCAGGAACGGCTTGGGTCAGAACGCATGAAGAACGGCTATCTTTGGCGCACCTACAGGAAGAACGGCCTTTTGCTTACCGGCGGATCTGATGCGCCCGTGGAAAGCTGTGCACCCATGCCGGCGATTTACAGCGCAGTTACCCGAACGGACTTGGAGGGCTGGCCAAAAGGCGGCATGCAGCCCGAAGAAAAGCTCAGCGTTTATGAGGCGCTCTGCCTGTTCAGCAAGAATATACCCTATGCGGTGGGGGGCGAGGTATGCACAGGCACGCTGGAAGTCGGCAAGTTTGCAGATATGGCTGTGCTGGACAGGGATATTTTTGCAATTCCCCCGGAGGAGATTCTGCAGGTGCAGGTGCTGCGCACCATGCTTGCCGGGAAAGATACATGGAAATGCGACGCAGCATTTTCAGAGGAAGAAGTATAAAGGATACAACATGAAAAGTAAAAACACTATGGGGCATCTGGCAGCCCTGTTTACGGTTGCGGTTTGGGGAACAACACTGATTTCAACAAAGGTTTTGCTGAATGCATTCCAGCCGGTTGAAATTCTGTTTTTTCGCTTTAGCTTAGGGTTTCTGGCCCTTCTGGCCGTCTGTCCGCACCGTTTAAAGGGGACGAGCCTTAAACAGGAGTGTACGCTGGCTGCGGCAGGCCTCTGCGGAATCTGCCTGTACTATTTGCTGGAAAACATGGCGCTTTCTTATTCGCTTGCTTCAAACGTTGGGGTGATTCTTTCAGCGGCCCCGTTCTTTACAGCGATTTTGAGCCATTTGGTTATGAAGGGACAGGAAAAACTGCCAGGTACGTTTTTTGCGGGATTCATTGTTGCCATGGTGGGGATCGGCCTGATTTCTTTCAATGGCGCAAAGCTGGAGCTGAACCCGCTCGGGGATCTGCTCGCGGTGGCTGCTGCTTTACTTTGGGCCTGTTATTCCGTGCTGACGAAGAAAATCGCCAGCTTTGGATATAATATCATCCTCACAACAAGACGCGTATTTTTTTACGGTTTGCTCTGCATGGTGCCGGCCCTGTTCTTGTTTGACTTCAAGCTGGGGTTGTCCAGGCTGGAGACCCCGGCCTATCTGTTCCACATTCTCTTTTTGGGGCTTGGAGCCTCGGCACTTTGTTTTATTACATGGAACACAGCCATAAAGTATTTGGGCCCTGTTTCAGCCACGACCTATATTTATGCCGTACCCGTGATCACGGTCGTTATTTCGGCCTTGTTCCTGCACGAGCAGATCACCCCGCTTTCGGGCTTGGGAACTGCGCTGACTCTGGCGGGGATGCTTCTTTCTGAATGCAGGACAATCCGAAAGCGCGAAGTGCCGCAAGGGCGGAGCTGACGCGGAGAACACGAAAAAGCCAAGCGGAAACGCTTGGCTTTTGCAGCTATATGCGGGAATAAAACGGATATTATATATTTGTTGAAGAACGATTGACAACAAAAAGGGGGAGTGTATAATTAACGGCGTATGCAGGGACGCACATAAATGCAGCCTTGTGCAGGCCCGGGAAAGGCGGTTCCCGGGTTATGTTTTGAAAATAAACGATGGGGGAAGCGCCGATGAAAAAGCATTTGAGGACATTTGCCGGAATTTTTGCCGGGAACGTGAGCAACGCTTTGGCGGTGGCTGCGTTTATCGTTCCAAACAGCATTTTGATTGGCGGTTCTACCGGCATCAGCCTTACGCTTCAACATGCTTTTGGGCTGGAACTTACCGTAACTGTTTTTGCCTTTAATGTGCTGTTCTTTGTTCTGGGTGCATGGGTGCTTGGAAAGAAATTTGCTTTGAGTACGGTTGCAAGTACGTTGCTGTATCCAGCGCTGCTTGCCTTGTTTCAGCGGATTCCGGGCATCGATGCTTTGACGGAAAACGATCTGCTTGCCGCAATTTTTGCAGGGCTTTTGTTGGGCATTGGCATTGGCCTGATCGTGCGGCAAGGCGCTTCGACCGGCGGAACGGACATCCTTGCGATGGTTTTGAATAAGTTTACCCATGCTCCGGTTGCGGTACTTCTGTATGTGGTTGACTTTATCGTGCTTGGCATGCAGGCTTTTTTCTGTACTTCGGAGCAGATATTATATGGCGTGCTATCACTTTTGATTACAACTGCGGTCATGAATCAGGTTGTGCTTTTTGGGCAGGCGCAGCTGCAGCTTTTGATTGTTTCAGAAAAGTACGAGGCGCTTCGTGAAAAGCTGCTGCGTGACCTTGACGTAGGTGTCTCCATGATCTACATTGAAACGGGCCTTGGAAAAAAGCGGCGCATGGCAGTGCTTTGCGTCATCCCACAAAGGAAGCTCTATGCCGCAAACGAGCTGATCCGGCAAATCGATGTAAACGCATTTACCATGATTTCCCGTGTAAAGGAAGTGAAGGGGCGTGGCTTTTCGCTGGAGCGCGTTCCGGCGACACAGGAAACACAGCAAAACGAGGAATTGTCCTGAGCCTTGAGCATAATGAAAACGCCCCTGTGCAGCACAGCCGCGCAGGGGCGTTTCAGCAAGAGAAGGAGCGGGGGAGAGCCCGCAGCTTATGATGGGGCGCAGCCCATTTAAATTTTATTCAAACGATATACATCAGCCCGGCGGTTCTCAAGCGTAATAACCTGCCGCTTGACCTTCTGACGGTAATTTGAATCGATTTCCGCAGTGATGACGCAGGGCTTATCCGATGCTTTGGCGATGATGTTCCCCCAGGGGTCAATGATGAGGGAGCGGCCATAAGTCGGCCCGTCATACTTTACGCCGCACTGCGCGCCAGCCAACAGGTAGCAGCTGTTTTCAATGGCTCTGCTCTGAAGCAGGATATCCCAATGATCTTTGCCAGTCATCAGATAAAAACTTGAAGGAACGAAGAATACCTCCGCGCCATCCAGTGCCATTAAGCGGAAAAGCTCGGGGAAACGAAGGTCGTAGCAAATGGAAAGACCAAGTTTGCCGACCTCTTTCGTATCATAAACTACGATTTCCTTGCCCGGGCATTTATGATCGGATTCCCGGTAGGCATGCGCACCGGCAACATCCATGTCGGAAGCATGTACTTTGCGATACTTGGCAACCAGTTCCCCTTTGGGATTAAAGAGCATGCTGGTATTATGAGGCCGAGGATCGCTTGGGTTCTCATTCTTTTCGCTTGAACTGCCGCTGTGAATCCACATGCCATACTTTGCGGAGAGTTGGCTCAGCATAGCGGCCAGACGGCCTCCGGGCATTTCTTCCGCATAATCAAGGTAGTCGTTGCCCTGATAGGTCCAGTTTTCCGGAAGGGTAACGAGCTTTGCACGGCGGGCATGGGCTTCGCCAATGAAATCTGCGGCAGCCTTCAGGTTATCTTCATAGCAGGTCGTAGTATCTAATTGAATGACTGCTGCAATGTATTTTTCAAACATGATCGTATTTCCTCTTTTGGATTAATTTATGGGATGTGCGCAAGGAAAATCCAGTTCCAAAATACATCGCCGCGGAGAAGGGGGTGCCCCGCTCGCTGCGGCGATGTATACTTGGAAATGGGGATCAGACCTTGGTAAGGCTATAGACGTCTTCCCGCCTGTTTTCTAGCGTAATAACCTGCTTCTTGACTTTCATGCGGAAAGCGGGGTCGATCTCGCCGGTGATAACGCAGGGGTAATCCGGTGCCTTGGCAATTACGGTGCCCCAGGGATCGATGATGAGGGAACGGCCATAGGTCGGTCCATCGTATTTCACGCCGCACTGATCGGCCGCGAGAAGGTAGCAGCTGTTTTCAATCGCACGGGCGCGCAGCAGCACTTCCCAATGATCCTTGCCGCTCATAAGCACGAAGCTTGCGGGGTTGAAGAACACGTCCGCCCCCTCCATCGCCATCAGGCGGAACTGCTCTGGGAAGCGAAGGTCATAGCAAATTGCAAGGCCAAGTTTACCGATGTCGTTCGTATCATAAACAACAATCTCTTTGCCCGGGCACTTATGCTCGGACTCACGGAAGCTGCCGCCGCCCACGATGTCCACGTCGAACATGTGAACTTTGCTGTACTTGGCTACCAACTCACCCTTTGGGTTAAAGAGCATGCTGGTATTGTAAGGACGATGGTCGCTGGGATCCGGATTCTTTTGGCTGGAGCTGCCGCTGTGGATCCACATATTGTATTTTGTGGAAAGTTCGCTCAACATGGTAGCCAGACGGCCCCCGGGCATTTCTTCCGCATAGTCAAGGTAGTCATCACCCTGATAGGTCCAGTTTTCCGGAAGGGTAACGAGCTTTGCGCCGCGCGCATGGGCTTCCGCAATAAAATCTGCGGCAGCCTTCAGGTTGTGCTCATAATCGGTGTTGGTGTCCAACTGGATTACCGCTGCAATGTACTTCTGGTCAAACATGGTCAATTCTCCTTTCAGCAGCCGAATTTCTCGTGCATATACTCTGCAATGCGGTCTACGCAGCGCTCAACGACAACTTTGCCCTTTTCGGCAGTGGCGATGGTTGCATCGCCAAGGATGCCGCACTCGGTGGTCTCGTTGAAAACGGTGTAGTCAATAAAATCATCAAACTTGCCGTATTCTTCGCCTTCCTTGGGGGTTACGCGCTCCGCCTTGGACATGTCTACGTATTCGGGATGAAGGTGAAGCATTACGGAAGTACCGCACTCGCTTGCATGGCCATGGCACATCCAGCCCGTGGTTTCGCAAACGCCAAGCGCCTTTTGCTGCGTGAAACGCCACCAGTCAACCTGAGCGGTCTTAATGCCGAGCTCACGCTCAAGGGGGCGGCAAACCTGGCCGACCATGGGGACGTTGCCGGCATGCCCGTTGATGAACATGAAGTTCTTAAAGCCGAGGCGCAGCAGGGAAGCCATGAAATCCTCGATCACAGCCATCCAGGTCGTGGGGCGCAGGTAAAGCGTGCCGGGGTATTTGGTCAGTGAGTATGATTCGCCGACTTCGAGGGAAGGCCCGATCATGGCGTTGGTTTTCGCGGCAACGAGTTCAGCCACATCCTGCGCAACGATGATATCACTGCCCATGGGCATATGCGGTCCGTAAACTTCCGTTGCGCCGACAGGGATGATAACCGTGTCGCAGGTTTTCTTGCGCTCGGCAAACTCGCTCGAGCTCATCAGTTTGATCCAGTTTGTGTTTTTCATAGTTGTTTCTTTGTTTCCTCCGTTTCAGCTTAAAGCTGATTGATTTCCTTAACGTTGTGGCAAGCCACAAAATGTCCTTCAAGCACTTCATCAAGTTGCGGATTTTCCGCATGGCAGATATCCGTAGCATAGGGGCAGCGCGCAGCAAAGCGGCAGCCGGGCTTGGGGTCGATGGGCGAAGTAATTTCGCCGGTAAGCAGCTGGCGCTTCCGGCCTTCAATGATTGCCGGGATTGGAACCGCGGCAAGCAAAGCTTTGGTATACGGATGCAGGCGATTCTTGAAAATCTCTTCCGCACTTGCAAATTCCACCATGTTGCCCAGATACATAATCATGATATTGTTGGAAATGTGTTTCACAACGCTCATGTTATGCGTAATGAACATGTAAGTCAGGTGGAACTCATCCTGCAGATCCTGCATCAGGTTCAGAATCTGTGCCTGAATGGAAACGTCAAGCGCGGAAACCGGCTCATCGCAGACGATGAATTCCGGGTTTAGCGAAAGCGCGCGGGCGATGCCGATGCGTTGGCGGCGGCCGCCGTCCAACTCATGCGGGTAGGAATTTGCAAAGCGTCTTGCAAGGCCTACGGTGTCCATCAAGCGGCCGACTTCTTTGCCAAGATCCGCAGAGCTTTTGGATGTCTTATAAATGAGCAGCGGCTCAGCGATGAGTTGGCTGACGCTCATGCGGGGATTCAGGGAAGAGAAGGGATCCTGGAAAATCATCTGAACGTGGGAGCGAAACTCCTTGAGCTCATGTTTGCTCAGATCGCTTACATCCTTACCGTCAAAGAGAATCTGGCCAGAGGTGCGCTCGTGCAGATGGATTACGGTGCGGCCCAAAGTGGATTTTCCGCAGCCGGATTCACCGACGACGCCGAGCGTTTGTCCCTTTTCAATCTTAAAGTTGATATCATCCACCGCGTGGAGAAGGCCGCGCGGGGTTTTAAAGTATTTCTTAAGGTTTTTGACTTCAACTAAGGTTGACATGTCAGCACTCCTTTCCGGCGAACTTTATGCAGCGCACCATGTGGCCGGGCTCAATTTCAACATAAGGCATAACGCCCTTTCCGCATGCTGCGCAAGCTTGGCTGCAGCGTTCCGCAAAAGCGCAGCCATCCGGCAGCTTTGTGGGGTCGGGCATCAGGCCGGGGATGGGGGAGAGCCTGTGCACAGTTTCGTTCAAGTTCGGGATAGAACCGAACAGGCCGATGGTGTAGGGGTGGGACGGATTCTCATAAATGTGTTTGAGCGTGCCATACTCCACAATCTCACCGGCGTAAATGATCGCTACCTTGCTGCACACTTCGGCGACAACACCAAGATCATGCGTGATCAACAGCAGGGAAGTGTTGAACTTGCGCTTGAGCTGCTCAATCAATTCGAGCACCTGCGCCTGAATGGTGACGTCAAGCGCCGTGGTGGGCTCGTCCGCAATCAGCAGCGATGGGTTGCACGCCAGCGCAATCGCAATTACGATCCTCTGCTTCATGCCGCCGGAAAACTGGTGCGGATATTCGCCCGCGCGCCCGCCTTCGATGCCGACGACTTCCATCATCTCGCAAGCCTTTCGCATCGCATCCGCACGGGAAATCTTCTCGTGCAGGCGAATCACCTCTGCGATCTGGTCGCCCACGGAAAGCATGGGGTTGAGCGCAGTCATCGGATCCTGAAAAATCATTGAGATTTCATGACCGCGGATTTTCCGCATCTCCGCCTCACTCTTTTCCATCAGGTTTTCGCCGCGGTAAAGGATTTCACCACCGGTGATTTTTCCCGGAGGGTTTGGAATCAGGCGCATGATGGACAGCGCAGTTGTGGTTTTGCCCGCGCCGGTTTCCCCCACAAGGCCGAGGGATTCCCCCTCTTCCAGTGTCAGGTTAATGCCGTTTACCGCCCGGACCGTGTCCCTGCCGGCGGAATATTGCACGAACAAATCTTTAATTTCCAAAATATTCTGACTCATTCTCTTCACCTCTCAGCTCTTAAGCTTGGGATCCAGGGCGTCGCGCAGGCCGTCTCCAAAGAGGTTGAAGGAGAACGCAGTCGTCATAATTGCGAGGCCAGGGAAGGTCACCAGCCACCAGTAATCGCGGATGTATGCGCGCGAGGACGATGCCATGGCGCCCCATTCCGGCGTGGGCGCGGGAACGCCTAAACCGAGGAAGCTCAGGCCCGTAGCGGCCATAATGGTCGTTGCAACGCTCATGGTTGCCTGCACGATGATCGGCGCAAGGCAGTTGGGCAGGATGTACTTGAAGATGATGCGGAAATCGCTTGCGCCGGTTGCGTAAGCGGCCTCCACATATTCCGTGCCTTTGGTGGAAAGCACGCTCACGCGAACCACGCGCGCATAGCCTGCGATCGAACCAATGGAAAGGGCAATGATCAGGTTCGGGATGCTGTTTCCTAGCGCAGCAACAATGGAGATGCCGAGCAGCGTGTTCGGGATTGCCATCAGCACATCGATGAAGCGCATGAAAAGGTTATCCGTGATGCCGCCGTAGAAACCGGCGATGGCGCCGATCACAACGCCGATGATGCAGGAGATGGCCACGGAGATCAGGCCGATTTCCATGGAGGTGCGGCAGCCATAGATTACGCGGGAGAAAATATCGCGGCCGTACTCATCCGTTCCAAAGAAATGCTCTGCACTGGGAGCTGCGAAACGGTCACGCAGGTTTTGCTCAATGGGATCATACTGCGTCAATGCCTGCGGGAATATCGCGCAGAACAGGAGAAACAGCACGACTACCATGCCAAATACGGCAGCGCGGTTGCGCAGGAAACGCCCAATAATTTCTTTCGCCTGACCATGCCCGCCAATGGATATGGTATCCTGAGACAGGGAAGCATCTTGTTTGGTCGATAACATCAACATATCAGCTCACCGTCGCTTTCTTGCTGGATTTCCGCTTAATGCGCTTGCCGCTGGAATACTGGGAGCGGATGCGTGGATCAACAAAAGCGTAAATCACGTCGATCAGAAGGTTAATCAAGGACATTGCAACCGCAACGAACAGGATTCCGCCCTGCACCAGAGGCGCATTTTTCGTATTAATTCCGTCTACGATCAGTTTGCCAATTCCGTTGATGGAGAATACGGTTTCAATGACGGCCGCACCGCCAAGCAGCTTCGCAAAGTCCGTTCCGGCAACCGTGATGATCGGCAGAACGGCGTTACGGAATGCATGCTTCATGATGACGACAAACTGAGTCTGTCCCTTTGCTCTGGCTGTGCGTACATAATCTTCGCGGATTGCCTCCAACATGCTGGAACGCGTCATGCGCATACACGCGGCAAGGCCCCATGTGCTCAGAGTGAAAGCAGGCAGGATCCAGTGCTTCCAGCTTGTAAGGCCGGAAGGCGGCAGCCAACCGAGAATGACGGAGAAGAGGATGATCAACATCAGGCCTTCCCAAAAGCTCGGCAGCGAAACGCCAATCATCGCTACAATTCGTGTGAAGTTATCAATGAAGCTGTATTGCCGCACGGCTGAAACAACGCCTAGCGTTACGCCGAGTACAATTGCAAACAGTTCGGCATACAGGGAGAGCTTCATCGTTGTCGGGAAGCAGGAGAGGATTTCTTTAATGACCGGCTGCCTGGTTGAATAGGATATACCAAAATCGCCTTGAACAGCATCGACGACATAATTTACGAATCGAACCAAAAAGGGTTTATCCAGCCCGTTTTGTTCATTGAACAGGGCTTTGTCCTCTTCCGTAGCTAATTCGCCAAGAATATAATCGGCGGGTTCTCCAGGCGAAAAATACATCATGGAAAATGTAATGAGCGTAACACCGATCATGACCGGAATCATCATCAGGATCCGCTTGAAGATGTATCTTAGCATCTTGTTTCCTCCGGAGTTTAAATCTTAGAACAACCGGCTGCCAAGGCGGCAGGGCCCGGCAGCCGGTTTCCCGCGGCGTTAACCGCCATTTCGTATGCTTTTCAGCAATCTTTCCGTAATGTTGATGTCAACGTAAGTTTATTCGTAGACAACCCAGTCCGTAATGTGCTTTATGTGGTCGATCGCAGGATGGAACTCGAAGCCTTCCAGCTTGTCGCTCACGGCGTAGTTGATCGGCATGTTCATGTACGGATAGGAGTAACGCTGCTCGTTGAGGTAGGTGTAGATCTCATCAAGGCAGGTGGTGCGCTGCGGATCGTCATAATAGTAGGTGCGCAGCTCAAGGAGCTTGCCATCCAGCCAATCATCGTTGCCCTGGATACGGGAACCAAACGAGGATTCGTAGATGATGAGCATGTTGGAAATTTCGGAAGCCGTGCTGTCACGAATGCAAGCCTGGAACTGGCCGTTGTGCTGCGCATCGTAGGTGGCAAGCGCGCTGGAAACGATGTTCGCAGTTACGCCAACTTCAGCCCACATGGACTGGATGATCTCTGCAGCCTTTTCATAGAGGGAGATAGGCTCAACATGAAGGTCGATCGTGAAGCCGTCCGCGTATCCGGCCTCAGCCAGGAGGGACTTTGCCTTCTCAACATCATAGGGCCAGGGATCAAGCGCCTTATAGCCGGCAGTAGGCGTGCTGCAGAAACCGGTGATGGCGGTGCCGAGACCGTCGGAGGAAGCTTCGACGAGAAGTTCCTGATCGATCGCATAGCAGAGCGCCTGGCGAACACGGGCATCCTTCAGAATTGCATCCTGCATGCTGAAGGTCACAACAAGGTAACGGTATGCGTCACCGGACTCAACATGATAGCCGTCCAGAGCGTCAACGCGGGCAACGTCATTGCCTTCAATGTAGTAGGCGATGTCGGCAGCGCCGGTTTCAAGCTCGATGACGCGGGAAGTTGCTTCGGGGATGAACTTGATGACGATGTTTTCAGTCTTTGCGGGTTCGCCCCAGTAATACTCGTTCCGAGTGAGGGTGATGGAGGTGCCGGGAATCCATTCAGCCACTTTGTAAGGGCCGGTGGTCACGGGAGCGCGGGAGAAGTCGGCTTCGCCCATCGCTTCAAAGGCGGCCTTGCTGACGATGGTGCCGCGGCCGGTGGACAGGGTGTTCTGGTACGGCGCCCACGCCTGGTTGAACTTTACGATGATGGTGCGGTCATCAACGATCTCGGATTCTTCCGCATTGACGAAAGCAAAGTTGGAAGCGCTGCGCGGGGCTTCCTTCAGGCGGGAGAGCTCCCAAAGAATGTCTTCGGACGTGAGGTCGGTGCCATCGGAGAACTTAACGCCCTCTTTCAGAACAAACTTAACCGTCACATCGTCGATCTGCTCGTAGGATTCGCAGATGCCACCAAGGGTAATGCTGCCGTCGGCCTGAAGGTCAAACAGATGGTCGCCGATCATGCCGAGGGTGAGTGCGATCGCATCGGTGTTGGCGCTGGCAGGGTCGAGGGTCTCCGGCTCAGATTCCGTTACGATTGTGATGGTGTCCTTCGCAACGCGGTCGGTATTGTCACCGGTATTGGAAGAATCAGGGGTCGGTGTCTGTGTGTTGTCACCGGTGCTTGGTTGGTTGCCGGCTTGGGTGGGATCGGGCTGCTGGGTTGCCTGGCAGCCGAAGAACACGCTTACCAGAAGCATCAGGGCCAACAGCAGTGCTAGCTTACTCTTCAATGGTTTTTCCTCCTGTGGATGGTATTTTTATTGCGGAAGTCCGCAAACTTTGTTGACTTTTGGTACCTGTATTGGTATCATCTTTTTAAACGCGATTGTGTTAACGAACTTAACTTCTTGTTGGTGTTAGTATAATAGCGGATTCGGGAATTGTCAACATAATAACTTAAAAAATAGTCCTGAATTCGCGTAGAAGAAGTTAAATGCGTTAACATAGTTTGCTAAATTTGCATTCAGCATGATGCTGAGGCAGTATCTACCATAATATAAAGGAGCATGAACAAAATGGCGCTGACAAAAGAACTAATCGAACGGTTTATGAAGGTTGACCCGGCAACGATGGGGCATTACATCGGCGGTGGCTACATGAGACCCGAGATGAAGCCCCTCAACATCGGGGAAAAGCGCATGGTCGGTCCGGCCTATACGCTGCGTATCCCGGGCAAAGATTCTTGCGGCATTTATTATGCGATCAGCAAGGCGCCCAAAGGTTCCGTCATCGTTGTGGATCGCTGCGGGGATGATACATTTGCCTGCTGTGGAGAGATGGTCGCTACCTATGCTCAGGGCTGTGGTATGGCCGGCTTGGTTATTGACGGGCCTGCAACGGATTCTGTTGCCATTAAGAAACTGGACATTCCCGTGTTCTGCACCGGTATTTCCTGCGTGACCACCGTGATCCTTGGCGTAACGGGCGAAGTGCAGATTCCGATCACCTGCTCTGGCGCTATCGTACATCCGGGCGATATCATATTTGGCGATGCAGACGGCGTTGTCGTTCTCCCGCCGGATGGTTATGAAGACGCACTCCAGAAATCAGAGGAGTCCGTTGAAGCCGAAGTCACCCAGCGTAAGATTTTTGGCAGCGGCCAACTTCCCGGCTGGGATATCGAAAGGCTGTTTGAAACGAATACCGTTCCCATGTTGCTTGCACTGCGGAAAAAAGATTAAACCAAGATTCGTGCCGGGCGGCAGTGTTACCGCCCGGCGTTGTAAAAAAACGGCAAACGATGCACCGGGTTTATATTCATGCTGGGCAAGTTCGACAATATAGCACAAAATATGGTATCCTATTTGCGATTCCATACTGAATTTGATATAATTACAAAATGCGAAAAATAGGGACATGCCATATTTGGGGGCAAAGTTGATGTATTGGGAGGAGCTATGTTAATAATTCGGGAAGAAAATATCTGGGAGACTTGGCCAAATTATAAAAAGAGCAGCCTGATACACGACTATGTTACGCTTTATGTGGATAGAAACGCGAAACCGCATGACTATGGAAATGGTGAGTTTTATTCTGCAATCGAAATGCATATTCTGGAAAAAATATACTTTAATCCGGGCATTACCGTCACTGAGATTGCAAAGACAAATAAGCGAACCAAAAGCGCTGTTTCACAGAGCGTTTCCAAGCTGGAAAAGAAAGGGCTCATCACGAAAACTCCGCAGGAATTTCATGGAAAGCGTATTTCGCTTTGGCCAACGGCCAAGGGAAAGCAGCTGACAAAACTGCATATAAAATACGATGATGAGCATACAACGGAATTTTTCGGAAAGATTGCCGAATACTATACCAGCGATCAGCTGGACGCTTTTTTCAAGATAATGGAAGCGTGCCTTTGCATAATCCAATCTGAGGGTGAAACGCCTTGATGCAAGGAGTAAGGTGCACCTATGTTCCGCATACTGCAATATATATATGAAGTTTACAGGGAGCAGAGCTTTTCACGCGCTGCGCAAAAGCTCTATTTGTCGCAACCTTCATTAAGCCTTACCATTAAAAGATATGAAAATGAGATCGGGGTTCAGATTTTTGACCGCAGCACTGCGCCCGTAAAGCTCACGGATGCAGGGGAGGTGGTGATGGAATATATCCAAAGGATCCTTGCCACTGAACGGGACATGCAGGCTTATTTGGAAGACTACCGCGAACTGAAAACGGGAAACCTGACCCTGGGGGCAGCGCATATGTTCTCCAGTTATCTCTTGCCGCATCTGATTGCCAGGTTTTTGTATGTGTATCCGGACATTCACGTAAGCATAGCAGAGTCTGACTTCGTCTCCCTGCAGGGAATGACTTTAAACGGGGATGTGGATTTGTTGATCGAAAGCCATGATTTTGATCAAGAGCTTTTTCAGGTTTATCCACTGTTTGAGGAATATATCCTGCTTGCGGTTCCTGCAAATGACACGCTCAATAGCGGCAAAGCTGCCTGCGCACTTACTGCTGCGGATGTGTTGCGCAACCGGCACGTGGACGAACAATGGCCGTGCATCCCTTTGGAACTGTTTCGTGAACGTCCGTTTTTGATGCTGGAAAAGGGGCATGACATGAACAGCCGTGGCTTGCGCTTTTGTCGGGAAAGCGGGTTTGAGCCAAAGGTATTCATGTATCTGAACCAATTGACGACCGCTTGCAGCCTTGCGGCACAACATTTGGGGGTGACCTTTGTTTCAGACACGGCGGTGAAGCTTACCAATCCGGGAGAAGAATTGCTTTATTATAAGCTTACGGGCCCAAATGTAAAGCGCTGCATCAACTTGGTTCACAAGCGCAAACGGTATGTTTCCAAGGCGGCCGAAGCATTCATCGCCATGGCGATGAATCTGAGCAGCCAGGGGATTTCCGGCGTATGCAAATCGAATGAAAAACAAGGGGAAGGCCTGTAAGTTAAGGGAGACGTTGCTTTCTGGATTAGAATCGTTATTTAAAAGCATAAATAAGGTTTATTCGGTTATTGATATTTGACGATGACGATGTTTTGACAGATGATGAACAATAGGCAGTGCGTTGCGGCGCAGATGCCACATAAACAATGCGGAGGTAAAACCATGTTTGATCTGAAGGGGATTTATTGCCCAATCGCAACTCCATTCATCGACGATAAAATCGCGTACGACAAGCTGGACGAAAATTTAGATTTCTGGATTTCTTCAAAGCTGGAAGGCATTGTAGTTATGGGTTCCAACGGCGAGTTCGTATCGCTGCGGGAAAGCGAGAAAGAGGAGTTAATACGGCATTGCTGCAAACGCATTGCGGGAAAAAAGCGCGTTGTGGTCGGAACGGGCAGCAACTGCTTTGATGAAACGCTGCACCTTTGCAACTTTTCCAAGGAATGCGGTGCGGATGCGGTGCTGCTTGTAACGCCATTCTATTACAAGGGCAGCATGAAGGACGATGTGCTGGAGGAATACTTCACCGCCGTTGCAGACCGATCTCCCTTGCCGGTCATCCTTTACAACATGCCTGCGAACACAGGCGTAAACATGTCCTCGGCGCTGCAGACAAAGCTTTCGCGTCACCCGAACATTGTGGGGGTCAAGGATACGTCCGGCAACATCGTGCAGATCACTGAAACCATTCGGGACACTGAACCTGACTTTTCGGTTCTGGCCGGAAACTGGGCGTTCCTGCTTCCAAGCCTTTATCTTGGCGCAAAGGGCGGGACGCTTGCGCTGTCAAACGTGCTTCCAAATGAATGCGCAGAGCTGATTGAGCTTTTTGAGGCAGGGAAGGCGGAAGAAGCAAGGCAGCTTGCTTTGCGTCTCATGCCTGTAAACGCTGCTGTAACAACGAAATACGGCATCGCCGGGTTGAAGGCGGCAATGGAATATGTGGGACTCTTCGGCGGTGAACCACGCCTGCCGCTGCGGCGTGCGAGTGAGGAAGTTCGCGCTTATGTCCGCAGCACCTTGGTGAATGCAGGGATCGCCGTGCGGGATATCGACTGAAAAACAGTTAACGGGACTGCGAACGCAGCCTTAGTTTATAGACACAAAGGAGTAAGAAAAATGGAAAAGAATGTTCTTGTCATGATCCCTGGCCCTACGCCGGTGGTAAAGTCTATTCAGGAACAAATGGGACGTGAAATTCAGGCATTTGGCGACCCGCGTTTTGTAAAGGACTATAAAGAACTGATTGATGACCTTGGCAAGTTGTTCAATTGCTCCGGCCAGACGTTTCCCCTTGCCGGAACAGGCACTTTGGCCATGGAAATGGCAATTTCGAATGTGACCAGGCGCGGTGACAACATTTTGATCGTAAGCAACGGTTTTTTCGGGGATCGATTCATCGATATCTGCAAAAGAAAGGGTTTGAACGTAGACGTGTTGGGCGCCGAGTGGGGAACCGCAGTTTCACCGGAAGCTATTGACCAGAAGCTGAGCGAGAAGAAGTATGCTGCGATGACCGTAACGCACGTCGATACTTCCACTGCAGTGCTTGCGCCTGTTGCAGAGATCGGCAAGATGATGAAGAAACATCCCGAAACCATGTTCATCGTTGACGGCGTTGCGGCGACTGCGGCGGAATTCACGGATGTTGACGGCATGGGGATCGACATCCTGTTTACCGGATCTCAGAAGGCGTTCGGCGTTTGCCCGGGTATGCTGATCCTTTGGGCAAGCGAGCGGGCGCTTGCACGCCGTAAATCTCTGGGCACCATCCCGGAATACTATGTCGATTTTGAAAAGTGGCTCCCTATCATGGAAAACCCTGCAAAATATTTTGCGACGCCGGCGGTCAACTTGGTGTGGGCAATGAAAGAAGCGACTGCCATCATTAGCGAAGAGGGGCTTAAGGCACGCGATGCACGGCATCATAAAAATGCACAGGCGATCCATAAGGCGCTCGAAGCCATTGGATTTTCCATTCTGGCAAAGCCGGAATGCCGCGCAGACACCCTCAGCGTTTGCATCTATCCGAACGGGGTCGACGATGCGAAATTCCGTGCTGCGATGTTTGAAGAAGGCGTTGTTGTTGCGGGTGCGCTCGGCGCATATGCAGGGAAAGCATTCCGCCTTGGCCACATGGGCAATATCGATCAAAATACGATCGTGCAAGCGCTCAGCACTGTGGAACGCTCTCTGAAAGCATGCGGTTGTGACATCCGTTACGGTACGGCAGTCGGCGCTTACATGGAAGCGATCAACCAATAAGACGGGCTACACTTTTGAAAAAGCGGCAGCATGTGGGAAACCGCATACTGCCGCGTGATCGTTTTGCAGCATATTTAACCTTAAGGAGGATAAGGTGAAATACGGACAACTCGGAAAAACCGGCATTGAGGTCTCACGCCTTTGCGTTGGGTGCCTGAGCTTTGGACAACCGTTCAGCGATTCTCACATGTGGACGCTCAATCCGGAGGAAACGGAAACCATTGTCAGAAAGGCGTTGGACTTGGGTTTTACTTTTTTTGATACCGCAAATACGTACTCCCACGGCACAAGCGAGGAATATTTGGGCAGGGCGATCAAAAACAGCGTATCACGGGATAAAGTGATCCTTGCGACAAAGGTTTATTTTAATGAAGGGCATCTTTCCAAAAAAGCAATTCAGCGTGAAATAGATGGTTCACTCAAACGGCTGAACACGGATTATGTTGATCTTTACATCATCCACCGGTTTGATCGAACGACGCCGATTGAGGAAACCATGGATGCGCTGGATGGCCTCGTAAAATGCGGAAAGGTCCGCGCTTTGGGCGCTTCCGCCATGTACGGATACCAGTTTTACAGTATGCAGGTTGCTGCCGAGCGGAATGGATGGACAAAGTTTTGCTCTATGCAGAACCACTATAACCTCCTTTATCGCGAGGACGAACGGGAAATCATCCCGCTTTGCAAGCAGGAAGGCGTAGCTTTGACGCCGTTTAGCCCTCTCGCGGCGGGGCGCCTTGCCCGTGTGGAGTGGAAATCGGATAGCCCGCGCAGCCAAATGGACAGAACCGCTTCCCAAAAATATGACGGAACGCAGGAAACGGACTATGAAATTGTGCGGCGTGTGCATGAAACGGCCGAAAAACATGGCGCCACCATGACACAGGTTGCGATTGCATGGCATATGGCGAAGGGCATGACGGCGCCCATCATCGGAGCTACAAAAGCAAAGTATCTGGAGGATGCGGCGGGAGCGCTTGAACTATCACTTTCCGCTGAAGATATCGCTTATCTGGAAGAACCGTATCAACCGCACAAAGTCGTGGGGCTGAAAACGGATGACGATCCCAAATAAAAAGCGAAAAACGGGCTAAAAGAAGAAAACGCGCATCGGCTCTGCGTTAGGGTGGCTTTGATGCGTTGCAGGAAAAAAGGCATGATAAAAAAATCCATGCCTTTTTGTCGAAATCTCCTCAGTTTGCGCATGTTATATAAAAATGCGTAGGTGGCATAGGAGGGGAGACTAAAACCCTGTTTTGAATATAGCCTGAGAAGGACTAAAAATCCGTTTCGGATTGCTGCTCCTTATGTCATTGTGGACAGCGAATCAACTCTTTCCCCGCTTCTTCGGCTGCCTCGGCATCTTCACTGCCCATGGCTCTTTTGAGCCAGTATTCCGCCTTCTCACGGTTCCGGGCAACATAGATTCCCTGATTGTAAAACCGGCCGACCATCTCCATTCCTTTGCCATACCCGGAATTGGCGCTTTTCAGGTACAGATAAAACGCCACGGGCAGATCAACTTCTGTGCCGTAGCCATAGTGATAGCAAATTCCAAGGCTATATCATATGAAGTATCCTCGGGGAATTTCACCCGACCATATAGAACGGTGCTTTTCTCACAATCCAAAACATAAAAGGCTATCGCCCGCACGATAGCTACGGAAAGGTGGTGCGGCTGGGGGGATTTGAACCCCCAAGCTTTCGCCGACGGATTTTAAGTCCGTTGTGTATGCCGTTCCACCACAGCCGCATCTCATTTATTATAACGGCAGAACGGGGTGCAGTCAACCGAAAACAGGCGCCTTCACTTACATTTACATGAGCGGCGCAAAGATGCGCAGTATGTCCTGAAAAAGCCGCTTGGGTGTGCTTACGGCACAGGACTGCGGCGTAATGCGAACGCATTCGGAAAGCACGTGGAGAAAGTCGTCTCGCACAGCAGCAACCACGCTGCCGCCATAGACGGCAACGCCGCATTCATAATGCAGGTACAGGCTGCGGTAATCAAGGTTCACCGTGCCGACCGTCGCTACGCGATCATCGGAAACAAAGGTTTTTGCGTGATTGAAGCCGTCCTTGTATTCGTAAATCTTTACGCCTGCTTTGATAAGCTCCCGGTAATAGGAACGCGTTGTAATATGCACAAGACGTTTATCCCAGCGCTGCGGCGTTAGAATGCGCACGTCCACACCGCTTTTGGCAGCGAGGGTCAAGGCAGAGATCATCGTATCATCAATGATAAGGTATGGCGTGCTGATATATACATAATCCCGCGCGTTTTGGATGATCTGCATATAAACATGTTCACTCACATTTTCATTGTCCAGCGGATTGTCCGCATAGGGCTGCACGAAGGTCCCCGCTTCATAAGAAGGTGAAAAAGGGGATGGAGCGGGGCGATAGGCAAAGCAGTCCTCATCGGAGCCGGAGGCGAAGCGCCAAAGTTCAAGGAAAATAAGCGTAAGGCTCCAGGCTGCATCGCCGGAAAGGCGAATTGCAGCATCGCGCCAGCGGCCATGCTTGTCGTATGCATTGATGTATTCATCGGCCAGATTTGCGCCGCCGGTGAAAGCTACCTTGCCGTCAATGGAAGCGATCTTCCGGTGATCCCGGTTGTTTTGCAGCACGGAAAGCACCGGCGTAAAAGGGCTGAACACCTGGCACTTGATTCCCATGGATTCAAGATATTTGGGATATTCTTTCGGGAGCGTGAGAAAACAGCCCATGTCGTCAAACATCAGGCGCACATCGAGTCCTGCTTCTGCCTTCTTGCGGAGCACTTCCAGAATGGAGTTCCACATGACGCCTTCTTCAATGATAAAGAATTCAAGGAAAATATAGCGTTCCGCCTGTTGCAGGTCTGCAAGAAGTGCGTCGTAAAAGCTTTCACCGGAGGGATAATAAACGGCAGCGGTGTTTTGATAGATCGGAAACCCGGCAAAAGACTGCAAATAACGTTGCTGCGTGGCGCAGGCAGGATAGGCGTGCGCCGCTGCTGAGAGAAGCTGCGCATCCTTTTCAAAACGCCCTGTAGCCTCGGCCCGTGCCTTGCAAAGGCGCCTGCGGACATAGGCGCCGCTTGCCTGACGCGTAGCAAGCAAATAAAGCAAGCCGCCAAATACGGGGAAAATCAGCACTGTAAACAACCAAGTCATTTTGAAGCCGGGTTTGCCGCGCTCATTGATCACATGGATGCCGACACAGATGCTGATTGCAGAAAGAAAGAAGGGAATCCATTTGGATGCGGCTGTGCTCGAAGCGATGAACAGGAGCAGAAGCGCAAGCTGAACGATCAAAAGCACAGCAACGATGAAGCGCCGCGCCATGGCCTTGCGGATCCATTTATGCTTTTTCATTTGTGCCGCTCGTTCCTTTCTTTGTCGCTCAGACAAGACGCTGAACGCCGATGCCGATCAGCCCGGGGCCGGTATGCACGCCAAGCGCAGGGCTTACCTGTGTGCGAACGTAAGAGCGTGCGGAGTGAATCAACCCGGCAAGCTGGGCCTCCACGTGCGCAGCAAGCTCCGGAACGCCTCCATGTGCAATTGCAAGATGGTAGGCATGCCCCTTGGCATAGTCGGCCGCATTTTGCAGCGCAGCAGCCAAGGCGCGAACCGCTCCGCGCGCTTTCTGTACGGTGTAATATACGCCCTCCTCGTTGCAGGAGATGATGGGGCGCACATCCAGAAGCGATCCGACCGTTGCCGTGACGCGGCCAATGCGGCCGCCTTTTGCAAGGTATTCCAACGTGGGCAGGCAGAAGAATACTTTGGTGCTTTTCACAAGGCAGCAGAGCGCAGCTTCGATCTCATCTGCAGAAGCCCCCGCATCGATCATCTCAGCGGCACGCATTACGGTAAAGCCTGCGCCGATACCGATATTCTTTGTGTCAATCAGGCGGCAATCCAGTTCCGGAACGTCATGCGAGGTGAGACGCATTAAGTTGAATGTGCCGCTGAGGGCACTTGAAATAGTGATGATAAAGAGCGTTTCGACTCCGGATTCCCTGATCTCCTGAAGCGTATAAAGAATCGCTTCGGCCGAAGGCAGGGAGGTTTTGGGGATTTCGCGAGGAAGGCGGTTGTAAACCTCCTCCGGCGTGATGGACACGCCATCGAGGTAAAGCCCATCGGAAAATTGTATGGACAGCGGCAGTGTAAAAATGCCGTGTGATTTGGAAAATTCCTCTGGCACATCCGTGCCGGAATCAGTTAAAATGGCGATTTTATGTTGGCTCATGGCGATCCTTCCTGCCCGACCAAGCGGGAACTGGTTAATAAACAATCTTATTATAAAGTGTTTTGCACGTTTAAACAACCAATCCCGGAAAAAGTTGCAAAGGATTCGCATTCTTGTCGATACGCACAGCGCTTCATCGAATGACTGCGGGAACCAAAATTGATTTTGTATTGTGCACCGGATATCTTTGGATGTATACTTATGCTTGAGTGAAAGAGGAGGGCGCCCGCATCGATGCGCCGTCTCAAACGTACACAAAGGAGCAAACTATGGAAATCAGCATTGTGAAAACCAAGCAGCCCAAAACCAAACCGAATCCCGCGACGCTTTCATTCGGCACGGTCTTTTCGGACCATATGTTTTTAATGGAGTACGATGGTGCAGAAGGATGGCATGACGCGCGCATCGTCCCATATGCGCCGATCCCGCTGTCCCCTGCAGCCGCTGTGTTCCATTACGGCGCGGAGGTGTTTGAAGGCCTCAAAGCATACCGCACGCCGGATGGCAGCGTGCAGATGTTCCGGCCGATGGAAAACCTAAAACGCATGAGCGATTCTGCGGAGCGCATTACATTGCCGCAGTTTGACCGTGATTTTGTGCTGGAAGCCATGCGCAGGCTTGTGGACATTGACCGCGATTGGGTGCCCGATGCGCCCGGCACGTCGCTTTATATCCGGCCGTTCCTATTCGCAACGGATCCCGACCTTTCGCTGCACGGCATTTCCCATGCGGTGTTCTGTATCATTACCTCGCCTGTAGGCAGCTATTATAAAGAAGGTATCAATCCCGTCCGCATCATGATCGAAACCGAAGATGTGCGCGCGGTGCGCGGCGGAACGGGCTATGCAAAATGCGGCGGAAACTACGCAGCAGCCAACCGGGCGGGCGCACGCGCTGAAAAGCTTGGTTTTTCCCAGGTGCTGTGGCTGGATGGCGTGGAACGCAAATACATCGAAGAAGTGGGCAGCATGAACGTGATGTTCAAAATTGCAGGCACGGTCGTGACCCCGAAGCTCACAGGCTCTGTGTTGCCGGGCATCACGCGCAAAAGCTGCATTGCACTGCTGAAAGAATGGGGCGTCCCGGTAGAAGAAAGGCTGCTCAGCGTGGATGAGCTTGTGGCAGCCATGCGCGCAGGAACTTTGGAGGAAGCTTTTGGCTGCGGTACGGCGGCAGTGGTTTCGCCCATTGGAGAATTGCATTACGGCGATGTGAGCGTCACGGTTAACGGCGGTGCAGTCGGTTCGCTTACGCAGCGGCTGTATGATGAGATCACCGGCATCCAATCCGGCAAAGTTGCGGATACGCACGGATGGGTATATCGCGTGTAGCTTAAAACGGGGCCGGCGCTGAGATTTCGAACAGCGCCGGCCTTTCTTAAATGATGGCTTTTTGTATAACGTTTTAAATTCTAATGAATGGCTGCCCACTTTGCCTCAAGGCAGCGCCGCTGCGGCAATTTAACGGTAGCCTGCAGGAGAGAGGGGGATCATATGCAGCTTGCGATCGGTATTGTCGCCGCCCTTCTTGCCGGGTGGTTTTTTGGCTGCATCATTACGTATAAGGTAGGAAATCGCATCCTTGTTGAGGGTATGGGGATTAAGAGCGCTGAATTTATAATGTTGGTGCTTTATGGCGCGGGAGTGGCGGCCTATTTTTGCTGCAGGCCGGTTGGACGATGGATCCTGCTCGGGGTGCTCCTGTTTTGGGCCGTTGTGCAATTCTTTTGCCATTGGTATTATTTTATCTTTGGTGCATCGGAAAAAAAGCTGCAAAGCTATCATGAATGCTTTCGGGATACGGTTGCACTCTTTCCCAAAAATAAAACGAGGATTGTGCCGGACTTATACCACGTCATTCTTCACCTGCTGATCATTTGCGAACTGGGGCTTCTGATCGCAGAACTTTGCAAAAGCTGAGTCCAGGCAAAATACCTCTGCGGGTTAAATCAGATAGGACTGCATCTCCTCGGCCACAACTGCATCCGGAAACTGCCGACGCGCTTCTTCAAGCAGCTGCACTTCATCGCAGCCGCCGCCCCATAAATGCGTGCAGACAAGCTTTTTTACGGCAGCTGCCTTTGCAATACGCCCTGCTTCTGCAGCCGTCAGGTGCGCCGCAACACCGCCGATGCGGTCGGCTTCGCTGAAGCATGCGTCCGCAAGCAAAAGGTCGGCTCCGGCACAGAGGGCCGGCAGGTCATCCCGCCAGCCTGTATCGCCGGTATAGAACATGCGCCTGCCGCCATGTTCAATGGAGAAAGCATAGGTGGGCACGGGGTGCGTCATGCGGTGCAGCGTGATGGAGATGTCCCCGATGCGTGCGCGCAGTTTATCGCGCGCAGCCGTTATGTCATACACGCCCGAGCCGGTAAGGAGACGGTATTCTTCTTCCGGTGTATCCGGGGCAATGACGGCGAGCGGCATGGGAACATCCTGACCGCGCGCGTTATACTGCTGCAAGGCGTAGCGCAGGATAAGAAGATCCGCCATATGATCGCTGTGCAGATGTGAGATGAGCACGGCATCAATATGAAGCGCGGGCACAAGGCGCAGCAGGCGGGAAAGCGTGCCGCTCCCAAGGTCGAGCAGCAGCCGGCGCCGCCCGCACTCAAGAAGATATCCTGAGCAGGCGCCGCCCGGATGGGGGAAGGGGCCGTATTTTCCAAGAACAGTCAGCTTCATGGCATTCGATCACGCTCCATTTGAGGGATGATGGTATAGGGATAATCTTCTCCGAAAACCGCTTGAATATCCGTTGCTGAAATGATATCATATCCCGGATGGGGTTTGCACGAAAAAGCAGAGAAATCCTTGTTGACAGGCTTGTTTCCCGTGTGTTACAATGCTTTGGTGAGCCGCTCCGCGTCGGCTTTGTAAGCGTGGGTTTCCCAACGCCGAAACGTGGGCGAGATTGGTAAGAGGAGGTGCAGGACATGTACGCTATTATCCGTACCGGCGGCAAACAGTATAAGGTGGCGGTTGGCGATGAGGTTCTCGTTGAGAAGCTCGATGCCGAAGTCGGCGCTGAAGTCGCGTTTGAGGTGCTGATGCTTTGCGGCGAAGAAGGCGTTCAGGTTGGCAAACCCGTGGTTGCGGGCGTAGCCGCCAAGGGCGAAGTCGTTGAGCAGGGCAAGGGTAAGAAAGTCGTAGTCTTCAAGTATAAGCCCAAGAAGAACTACCGCAAGAAGCAGGGTCATCGTCAGCCGTATACCAAGGTCAAGATCAACGCGATCGGCTAAGGCAATATGACAAGGGTGACTATCTTCCGCCAGAAAGGCAGGATCGCAGGATTTTCGGCAGACGGGCACACCGGCTTTGCCGAAGAAGGAGAGGACATTGTTTGCAGCGCGGTAAGCGCGGTGACGCAAACAGCGGTGCTCGGCATTACGGAGGTGTTAGAACTTCCGGCTGCGGTTGAGTTTGATGAAGCGAGGCTTTATTGCATGCTTGAAAAAGGCATTGCAGAGGCTGCGTGGCAAAAGGCGGAACTCATTTTGGAAACGATGGCGGTGGGCCTTCGCTCCATCGCAGATTCCTACGGTGATTACATCAAGATAATCGAAAGGGAGGTGTAACACGATGATGAAGATCAATCTGCAGCTTTTCGCGCATAAAAAGGGCGTGGGCAGCTCGCGTAACGGCCGCGACAGCGAATCCAAGCGTCTTGGGCCGAAGCGGGCCGACGGTCAGTTCGTTCTTGCCGGCAACATCCTGGTTCGGCAGCGCGGCACGCATTTCCATCCCGGCAATAACGTTGGCATCGGCAAGGACGATACGCTCTTTGCAAAGATTGACGGCGTAGTCCGCTTTGAAACGAAGCGCATGGGCCGCAAGCAGGTCAGCGTTTACGCAGAGGAAGCCGCTGCGAACTAACAAAAACTGATTCCACAAAGCCCGTTCCAAAACCGGAATGGGCTTTTTCGTTATAAAAGCATGGGAGGTGAAAGGGTGGAATACAGGGAGCTTTTGCGGGCGGAGTTAACGGTGGAACTGTTTCGGCATTTTGACCGGTATCAGAAGGTGCAACGCTGCTGGCGCAAAGAAGCGGGCAATTGGGTTTTAAAGGACATTGCGTTTATAGAGCAGTGGGATGCGGCGGACTATGCATATTTGGTGAAATGCCTTCAAAACACCCTTGAAACGGGAGGCTCCGTGACAGGCGCATTCGATGAAACGGGAAAGCTTGTGGGCTTTGCATCCGTAGAACCACGGCGTTTCGGAAGCAGGAAGCAATACTGTGAGCTTTCTAGCCTGCACGTTTCCTGCGAATGCCGCGGCAGGGGGATCGGCAGCCGGCTCCTTGCATGCGCAAGCGCGGCCGGGTACAGGCTCGGCGCGGAGAAGCTTTACATCTCTGCGCATTCCTCGGAAGAAACGCAGGCATTTTACCATGCAAAAGGCTGCGTAGAGGCAGAGGAGTACGAACCTGCGCTGCATGCGGCTGAGCCGTGCGATTGTCAGTTGGAACTCGTACTTTGCGGAGATCAAAGCGATGTATGAAAAAACGTTCTGGAAAGACAACGTTTTGCTCGTTTCGGGTGTGGAACGCCTTGACCTGAACCGCACGTTTGCCTGCGGGCAATCGTTTCGCTGGCAGCGAACGGAGCGAGGCTGGTTTGGCATAGCGTTCGGGCGCGGCATATATGCTGAGACGGCTGAAGGGGCGCTTCGTATTTTCCCCTGCGCAAAAGAAGAGGTGCCGCTCTGGCTCAACTATTTCGATTTGGCGCGGGACTATGCGGCCATTGAAGCGCAGCTTTGCGCGGACACCCGCCTTTGCGCGTGCGTGCCGTTTGCTTCCGGCATCCGCGTGCTGAATCAGGAGCCGTTTGAAACACTCATCACCTTTATCCTTTCCGCAAATAACAACGCCGGACGAATTGCAGGAATCGTTATGCGGCTTTGCGCATGTGCGGGAGAGCCTGCCGTGATGCAGGATGGGCGGGAATACCGGCGGTTCCCCACGCCGGAGGCTGTTGCGGCGCTCGAGCCGGAGGCGCTTCGGAGCATCGGCGCAGGGTACCGCGCGCCTTATGTAAAGGAAAGCGCGCACATGGTGGCGGATGGGTTTGACCTTGAGGCCTTGCGTGCAATGCCGCTTGCCGAAGCCCGAAAAGCGTTGTCGGCGTTTCCCGGCGTCGGTCCGAAGGTGGCGGATTGCATCCTGCTGTTTTCGCTTGGCCATACGGATGCGTTTCCGGTGGATGTGTGGATTGGGCGGGCGCTTAAAACGTTGTTCTTTGATGGGCAAATGCCCGGACGGCAGGAAACGGAACGCCTGCTGCATGAGCTCGGGCCGATGAGCGGGATCATACAGCAATACGTTTTCCATTATGCACGCGAGCGGAAGCTCGCGACAAAGCATGAGAAGAGGGAAGGAAAACAATGAAACATGCAAGAAAGGCCGGCCTCAGCGGAAACGCATTGAAGCTGATTGCCATCGCAGCGATGACGGTGGATCACCTGACTTGGGTAATTTTTCCGGGATACCAAACGAATGCCGGTATCCTTGTGCTGCATTCCATCGGCAGGCTTACCGCGCCGATCATGTGTTACTTCATCGCGGAGGGATATTACTATACACATGACCGCAAACGCTATGCAGCGCGGCTGTTTCTCTTTGCACTGATCTCGCATTTTGCCTATAATTTCGCGTTTGGGATCCCGTTTGTCCCATTCCGGACGGGGATCTTCAACCAAACGGGCGTAATGTGGGCGCTTGCCTGGGGACTTGCGGCACTCTGCGTCCTGAACAGTGTGGAATTGAAGCAATGGCACAAAACAGGGCTTATGATCCTCATCTGCGCCATATCATTCTGTGCGGATTGGAGCTGCATCGCAGTGCTCGTGATTGTTGCATTCGGTACAAACAGAGGCAATTTTAAAAAACAGGTGGGGTGGATGATGGCGTTTGTCACCATGTATGCTGCCGTGTATTTCTTCTGCATTGATAAGGTGTATGGCGCTTTGCAGATGATGGTCGCGCTTTCAATTCCACTGCTTTCCCTGTACAACGGCGAACGCGGGAGATGGCGCGGGATGAAGTGGTTTTTCTATCTCTATTATCCTTTGCACCTTGTTGCCTGTGGATTAATTCGGATTGCGCTGCACGGCGCAGGAGGGGTGCTTGGCGGAGGAATCTGAGATTGAGATGCATCGCACGAAACGATGAAACGGGGATTCAATTTGAACTTCCGGCTTGACGTGCCGGGGGTGCGGCGCTAAACTTTTATACTTGGCGCAGGCAGAAGCACAAAAACAGAAAGCGCTTGGAAAGGGATGCTCTTTGGGCGGGTTTATTTTTGCATTCGAGATGATCGGTACGGTTGCGTTCGCCGTTTCCGGGTCAATGACGGCAGTCCGAAAAAATATGGATTTGTTTGGAGTCATGATTCTCGGCGTTATTACCGCATGCGGAGGCGGACTGACGCGCGACATTATTCTGGGCATAACGCCTCCCGCGCTGTTTGGAACGCCCAAATATGTAACTGTAGCCGCCGCCACGGCAATCCTTGTTTTTATCCCGGGGATTCGCCGGTGGCTCATGAAAAGTCACCGGGGGTTTGAACGAATTCTGTTGTTGATGGATTCCATCGGTTTGGGCGTTTTCACAATGGTTGGCATGCAGGCCGCATATGGATGCGGGGTTGAGTGCAGCACATTTCTCGCGGTTTCGGTTGGCGTTATCACCGGAGTAGGGGGCGGGGTGATGCGGGATGTTATGGCGGGCGACAGACCCTATATTTTCGTAAAGCACATTTATGCATGCGCCGCAATTCTTGGGGCAATGCTTTTTGCTGTTTTGCGGGGAAGGTGCGGCGATACGGTTGCAATCCTCACCGGAGCAGCGCTGGTCATCCTGATCCGGCTTCTTTCCGCACACTTTAGATGGAGCCTGCCAAGAGCGCACGAGATTGAAGAAAAACGGTAAAACAAAGCTGAATGGCGCGCAGTGGATCGTCCTCTGCGCGCTTTTTTATGCTCCAGATATCCGGAAATTTCAAAACTTGTGTATATTCGACAGGATTCGTGGAAATTCTAGGAAGGAAGCAAATTTTGCGGAGCGAATTAATTTGTGATATTCCATATATCTATGCGAAAGGGGATGCATGTATGCAGATAAAAACCCAAAGGGACGGCGAAACGCTTGCCGTGCTTCTCACGGGGGAGCTGGATCACCATAGCGCCGCTCCCTTGCGCGTGGAGCTGGACGCGCTGCTCGGCGACAGGACGATCCGCTGCCTTGCGTTGGATTTATGCGGCGTAACGTTTATGGACAGCTCCGGCCTTGGCGTTGTGCTCGGCCGTTACAAGCTTATGAAAGAGCGTGGCGGCAGTGTGCGCATCCAGGGTGCGTCAAGGCCGGTTGAACGGATCTTGAAGATGGCGGGCGTTTATGCGCTCTTAGGGCAACAGGATGCTGAAAGGGGAAAGGGACATGTTTGATAACGAAATGCACGTCAGCTTTTTGGGCGTGTCGCAAAACGAATCGTTCGCACGGATGGTGGCCGCTGCGTTCGCGTCACAGCTCAACCCCACCATCGAAGAACTGACGGACATCCGCACCGCCGTAAGCGAGGCCGTTACAAATGCAATTATCCATGGTTACAGCGGCATGCGCGGCATGGTCGGTATGGATTGTGCCATTGAAGGGAGAAACTTTACCGTTACCATACGGGATGAAGGACGCGGAATTCCAAATGTTCCGCTCGCGATGCAGCCGTTCTATACCAGCGTACCCAATCTGGAGCGATCCGGCATGGGCTTTGCCGTGATGGAGGCGTTTATGGATTCCGTAACGGTGGAATCGGAGGTCGGCCGCGGAACCACGGTAATTATGAAAAAGGAAATCGCGGCGGTGGGGTGTGATGAATGAGAGCGCGCCGCTTGCATATGAGGAAGCTAAGGAACTGATCCGCCTCGCACAACAGGGGGATGAGGCGGCGCAGGAGCGGCTGACCGTTTGCAACACGGCGCTCGTAAAATCCATTGTGAAGCGGTATATGAACCGGCACGTGGAATACGACGACCTGTTTCAGATCGGCTGTATGGGGCTTGTGAAAGCGATCCAGAAGTTCGACCTTTCATATGATGTCCGTTTTTCCACCTATGCCGTGCCGATGATTGCAGGCGAGATCAAGCGCTTTTTGCGGGATGACGGCATGATTAAAGTGAGCCGTACCCTTAAGGAGCTGGCAGCACAAGCCGCTGCCGCGCGGGAACGGCTTTCTGCCGAACAGGGGCGTGATGTGGGAATTTCGGAGATTGCTGCGGCACTTGATGTGGATGCAGAGGACATTGCAGCGGCGCTTGAGGCATCCCGGCCGCACATGTCTATCTACGAACCCGCATATGGGGACGATTCGGACGCGCTGATGCTTGACCGTGTGCAGGATGGCGCGGATGAAATGGGGGAGACGCTCAACCGTGTACTGTTAAAGGAATTGCTCGGCACGCTGGAACCGCGGGAAAGGGCGATCATCCTGCTGCGTTACTTTTCGGATAAAACGCAAAATGAGATCGCTGCCGAAATGGGGATCTCCCAGGTGCAGGTTTCCCGCCTTGAAACCAAGATCCTGCAAAAGCTGCGCGAACGTGCGGCAAAGTGAAAGGTACGGCGCCGTGCGCTTGGTGGGGGCTGTATAAGCATTAAGCATATGGTTAGCCGGCCGGGGGGATGTCTTGGCCGGCTGATGCTTACCGTCCCGCCGCCTTATTTACCTGTGTCGCATGCTCCACATCCGGAAGCTGGCCGACATGAGAAAGGCTGCCGCTAAAGAACATACACACATGGCCGGACATCTCGTTTGCCGCAACCGAGTCCTCCCCGTGGGGAAACCCCTGCAGCGAGGCCGCAACGAGCCGGCCACCGATATTGATCACAACAGGCCGCTTTGAATAGTTGAATTCACCGCCGAACGCCTCTTTGAAGGTTGCTGTGTCCACGGTATTTGCGCATTCTACCTCTGCGTGCATCTCTCCGCCGCAAAAGGTCATATCAAACTGCACACCGGTGTTGTAATCCGTAACAGAATAAGCCTGCCCTTCTGTGAGCAGTGTTTTGACCTCATTCCAAGGCACAAGTTCCCCCGTCACGCTGGCTGTGCCGGAAAGCTGTTGGCCAATTGGGATGGAAGCCGCGATATCCACACGCTTGGTGTTGTGGTCAAACAGAAACGTGCGGGACTGTTCTCCGACTGTGCCGTCCGCGATGATGGGGAGGCCGTTGGCATCCGTCTGGTTTTGCTGAAATTTTTTTGTTGCTTCCACCGTCATGCTCTGGAAATTTCCGGTGGGCTTATAATCAAAATATCCGAGTTCGCGCAGGCGGAGCTGAATGCGCACCACCATTTCCCCCGTTGAGCCGTAGCTGATGAGGGTGAAAGCAGAGGCTTGCGGCGAAGCCGAAGGCAATGCCGCCGGACGCGCGGAAGGCGAAGCTTCGGGGTCGGGCGGGGCGGTGGGTTCAGCAAAGGCTGCCGGATAGGCCGCGAACAAAAACAGCGCGGCAAACAGAAAAATAAAACACTTTTTCATGCTTTAAGTATAGCATATCGCAGAATGGTTTTGTATAAAGTTTTTGTTACGGCGTCTCCGTTGGAATAAGGTTAAGCATATCTTCTTCCGAGGCAACGTTCGTGTAGACCTCCGGCACGTCTCCCACGATGATGCTTTCTGCAATGGCGGCTTCCGCGCGCACGAAGATGGTTTCCGAAACACCCGGCATAACGAGGCGCACGGAGGCGGTGAGCAGCAGGTTTACACGATACAGCGTCTGGTTAATGCCCGAGGAGACGAATTCTGAGTTGAACTCGCTTTGCACGCTGCCCGCAGGACTGAATGTGACCTTTAGGCTGGGACCTTTGCCGGCGAGGAACGAAATCCCCGTGATTGTACCGATGGGGATGGAAATGCCCTGATCGCCCATCTGTGCAATGCGTTCCTGTGCAGCTTCGGCACAATCTGCGGCAAGGATGTTCATTTTGTGCGTATTTGCCTGCAACATATAAACGCGTTCGCTGCTTTCATGCACCTGAATTAAGCGCGCATAATTTGTTTCGTCTCCCATGGACTCCAAAATCGCATCGTTCATCGCTCGTGCAGCAACGGAGCGAATGCGCGCTATGGCAAGTGCCGCCATGGCGGGACGCATGTTCACGCTGAGCAAGGCAACGGAGAGAGACAGCAGCACAATCAACAGCACGATCAGAAACAGCACCGTGCGCAGGAAACGCTTTTTTCTGGATACGATGCCCGGGTGGGCACTGCTTTTTTCCATGAGGCGGCTCCTTTGGATGGATTTTATGAATGCAGTGTTAATTCATTCTATGCAAAAGTTCAAATATTGAGCCTCTGGGCCGTGGTGTGCTATAATATGCTTGGATGGTTATAAGGAGATTTATGGAAAAGACAGAAAAAGCGACAACCGGACAATCCAAGCCTTCTTTCGGCGAGCGTATAAAGGACACAGTGCAGCAGTTCGGGGCACGGCTTAAGGGCATGGTGCAAAAAGAACCCGATATGCACGAAGGTGAAATTTTTGTGGAACGCAAGCGGCAGCGGCCGTTCGTGTTGGCTGTGCTGTTTACGACGCTTAAAATTATGCTTGTTTGTGTCGTGGTGCTTGGCTGCGCTTGCGTCGGGCTTGTGCTTGGCGTTGCGAAGGCTTATGTTGACACGACGCCGGAACTGGATGTTTCGCTTCTCACCAAAAGCGAACGCACATCCTATATTTACGACATGGACGGCAACCTCATCACCACGTTTGCGGGGTTGAAATACCGGGATTGGGTCAGCATCGAAGATGTGCCGGATATGCTGATCAATGCGGTTATCGCCGTTGAGGATGTGCGTTTCTACCGCCATAGCGGCGTAGACTATAAACGCTTGTTTGCGGCGGTAGTGGGCTCTCTGAGCGCCTCAAGCGATGCTGGGGGCAGCACCATTACCCAGCAGTTGGTGAAGAACAAGCTTCTTACAAACGAAGTGTCCTACCGCCGTAAAATCCAGGAAGCATACCTTGCGCTTGAAGTGGAAAATACGATTTCAAAAAGCGACGTGCTTGAAGCATATCTGAATGATGTTTACCTTGGAAGCTCGAATTACGGCATAAAGACGGCAGCAAAGGATTATTTCGGAAAGGAACTTTCGGAGCTCACCATCCGGGAATGCGCGATGATTGCCGGTATGATTCAGGCGCCCAACCGAACGGACCCGCGGAAGAATATGTACGAGCGCTTTTACGAGTCCGGAGAAAATAAGATGGACATTACCGATGAGCGCACGGACACGGTCATCGAAAAAATGTATGATGCGGGCTTTATCACAAAGGAACAACGGGACGCCGCGCTTACGGATTCCGTTCACGTGCTGAAGGAATCACAGCGCTCCAATACGGACGATCTGCTGTACTTTGTTGAATATGCAACACAGGACGTGGTGTCTCACCTGCTGTCGCAGCGTGAATTGCTGGACACCAAGGCGAACCGGGCCGCAATAGAAAACGAACTCCAAAGCGGTGGATACAGCATTTATTTGACGATTGATACCGAGATGCAGCGCATGGTTCAGGACACGCTTGCAAATTGGGATGAGTATCCAAAACTTCAAAACGAAAATGCTGCAACGCGCGTCACGACCACGAGCGATGGAACCGAGGTCGTTGAACCGGAACCGCAGGCTGCTGCTGTTGTGATCGATTATAAAACGGGCGAACTGCGTGCCATCGTTGGCGGCAGGGAGGCCCCCCAGGTACTGCGCGGTTGGAACCGGGCCTATCAGAGCGAAACGGAGGTGGGCTCCAGCATTAAGCCACTGACGGTTTATGGCCCCGCGCTTGATCTTGGGCTGTCTCCCGCATCGGCCGTAGCAAACCTGCCGCAGGCCATCGAAGGCTGGGATACGGAGAAAGGGTATCCGAGCATTGGCAGCGAAAAGTATATCGGCATTATTTCCCTGCGGCGCGGCATTGTCTCTTCGCTCAACGTAGCTGCGGCGCGCGTGCTGATGGAAAACGTTACCACGCAGGCTGCGGCACAGTACCTTGTGAACCTCGGCGTTGATTCCAGCCGTGTGAGTGCAACGGGATCGGGCCTTGCACTCGGTACCACTGGCATCACACCCATTGAGATGGCTGCAGCATATGGCGCGATTGGAAATATGGGGGAATATTTGGAGCCGCTCTCCTTTACGCGTGTCGTGGATGGCGAGGGCAGAGTGGTTTTGGATGCAGATGAGATCCGGAAATCGCGGCAGGTATTTAAGCAGACAACGGCATATATGCTTGTTGATATGCTCACCGATGCGGTGAACACCGGAACAGGAACAAGCGCGAAGATTAAAGGCATGACAGTAGCGGGAAAAACAGGGACGAACTCGGACTACGGCAGCGCATACTTTGCGGGCATCACCCCCTATTACAGCGCTGTGGTATGGGTCGGGCATGATTCCTACGAACAAAAGCTTGTCTCAGGGTCAACCGGCGGAAAGGTAGCCGCGCCTCTCTGGCACGAATTTATGGAAAAAATACACACGGATTTGGTGGATAAGCCGATCATTGATGCCTCTCCTGTGGAATTGGGCCTTGTAAAGCGTACGGTTTGCGCGGTATCGGGCAAGCTGGCAACAGAGGCATGCTCGTTCGATGCAAACGGGCTTACCCCCATTACGGATTGGTTTGATAAAAGCACGGCGCCCACGGAATCCTGTGATATGCATGTACTTACGAGCGTCTGCATGGATTCGGAGCAGCCCGCCTCCCCGTATTGCACCAACGTACAGACCAAAAGCATTCTTTTGGTGGGGACCCAATCCTACTTTGCTTCATTTGACGCGGGACTTCTTCAAAAATATCTGCCGAACGCTGTGCTGACGGATATTACGGCGGAGCAGTACAACTTATATGCTTCAACAACCACATGCCCGCTGCATTCGTATGCCGGATGGGGAAATGGCGGTGGAACCGGAATCAGCATCGGCGGAAACAACGCGAGCCTGATTGCCGCCGCAAACGCTCTGATCAGCGATGTGGAAGCATACCTTTCCGCTGCGCAAAACCTTTCCGAAACAGACCGGAACAATCTGATTTCGCTTTCGGATACGCTTGCCGCGTATCTTAACGCCAACCTGTACCAGCAGGCGGAAACATATTATGAACGCCTGCGCTATACTTTTGACGTCATCTATGCGGAAAACCCGCCGGTAACGGCAATTCCATAAAGGCGGTTCCTGTGAATGGAAGAAAAGCTTTCTGCGCTTTATGCTGCTGAACGCGCGCGCCTTCACGCGGCGGCCGCTCGGGGCCGCACGGGCGAATATGAAGCTCCGGTTTTTGGCGAAGGACCGCTCCATCCGCGTTTGATGCTGCTCGGGGAGGCGCCCGGCGCAGAAGAAACGCGGCTCGGCCGCCCGTTTGTGGGGAAAGCCGGGAAAAACCTGAATATGCTGCTTGCACTCGCGGGGATCACACGCACTTGCGTGTATGTGACCAACGCCGTCAAATTCCGGCCAACGAATGTGAAAGCACGGAGCATTTCCAACCGGCCGCCTTCTCCGGCGGAGCTTGCCGAGGGGCTTCCGACATTAAAAGACGAGCTTAGGCTTGTGAATCCGAGCGTTGTTGCAACGCTTGGCAACACGCCGCTCAAGGCTCTGTGCTTGCTGGGCGGCCGGGAACCGCTGCCAATCGGGTCTGTGCACGGACGGATGCTTAAATTCATGATTGACGGTATGCCGCTTTGCGTATTCCCACTCTATCATCCTGCGAGCGTGATTTATAACCGATCCTTGCTGCCGCTGCTGGAAGAGGATGTTACGTGCCTTGGCAGCATATTAAACGAAATTAAGGAGGCTTGAAGGTGAAGCTGAAGACGATTGCACTCAGAGCTATGGCGTTATTGCTGGCCCTGCTGGCACTTCCTGGAGGACAAACGGCGACCTTTGCCGAAACAGAAGAACCCGAAATGGGGCAGGTGACCGCAGACAAGGTGAATTTGCGCGAGGCTCCCAATACGGATTCGGAAATCCTGGGCGAAGTTCCAGGCGGTACGGCGGTTGAGGTTTTGGGCAAAGACGGAACCTGGTACCGCGTACTGTACAACGAAACGGTGGGTTATATCCGGCAGGATTATCTGTTCGTCAATTCCACCGGAAGCCGGGGCGCATATGTGAAGAGCGACGGCGCGGCTTTGCGCGGCGGCCCTTCGGAGAACTCATACATCGTTGCACAGCTTTCGGCCGGACAGGGCGTCAAAGTGAAGGCGCTTATCGATGGGGAATGGTTCTATGCTGCGGCAAATGACCAGACCGGATATGTGCATCGGACCTACCTTGAAATCACTTCCTCCAACACGGCGTCCATCGGTATGCTGAAGCAGGGTATGGAAGGGGAAGAAGTGAAGAAGCTGCAAAATGCGCTGTACGACCGCGGCTTTTTGAGCAAGTCAAATATTACGAGTGTTTTTTCTTCCGATACACGGAAAGCCGTATTGGAGTTTCAGCAAGCCTGCGGGCTCTCGGCGGACGGCATCGCGGGCGCCGAAACGCTCAATTCCATTTATGACAGCGGGAACAAAATTGAGAAAGCGAATGCGGACTTTTACAAACTGAAGGGTACGGTCGTTTTGCTGGATTGGTTTAAAGGCGGATCGGACTGGCTGCACAAGGGCGCAAAGTTTACCGTGACGGATGTACGCACCGGGAAAAGCTTCCGCGCGCGCCGTTTCGGCGGTTGGTACCATGCGGACAGCGAACCCATCACTACGTATGATACGGGGATTATGAAGAGCCTTGAAGGGTTTTCATGGAACCGCCGGCCCATCTGGATTACCTATAACGGAAAGACCGTTGCCGCGAGCATGCATACCATGCCGCATATGGTGAACCCAACGCCTTCCAATGGGTTTGACGGGCATTTCTGCATCCACCTGAAAGGGTCCAAAGTACATGAGACCAGCAAGGAGTGCCCGCGCCATCAGGCGTGTGTTTATGAGGCATATAAGGCAGGGCGGGCAGACTGATTTCTGTGACGCAAAACGAAGATCCCCCGGGAAAACCGGGGGATCTTCGTTTCCGCTATTCGCGGGGCGCCTGCGGGGGATGGATGGCGTACAGCGCGCCATAGGCATACGATTCATCGTCGTCCAATACCGCTGAGGGCGTAAGACCGGTGCATTCCGTTGCGGATGCGGTCGTTTGACGCAGCCAAAACGTTCCTTCGGTCAATTCGATCCCATCGGTGTTTCTGCTCTTTTTCATGCTCCCACCTCCTGTACATCCTGCGCTGTGATCTAGCTTTTCCCGCATATACGGAAAACCGCCGTGGAAAATAGCGGTATATTTGGCGCGTAATTGCAAATCCTTTACCCTAGGCCGACCGTAAATGGGGCGGCGGGGAGGAATTAAAATTATGTTGGACCGAATCATACGCTTTTTTCGCTTTGGCCGGCAGGATGGTGAGTTTGAGCTTCTGGAAACAGAGCGTGGGATACCGGAATTTTGGGGTAGCGCGCGCGAAGAAGCACCTTTGCCGGAACAGGAGGATACGCGGAAAGTCTGCAAATCACTTGCAGAAAACGAGGAACGCCTGCGGATTTCGTTTCGGGCGGATATCAATTCTGATTTGATCCTTCGGCCATTTACGCTCGGCGGGAAGATCCCCGCGTTTCTTGCATATCTGAATGGGATGGCAGACACGGATCAGGTAAGCGATTTTATTTTGCGTGATGGGATGCGCCCGGGCTGCCTGGATCATGCGCGCGGGAATCTTGCACGTTATACGATGGAAAACGTATTCACAATGGGCGAGGCTGAAACAACGGAAGCGTGGGCGGATGTGAAGCAGGCCGTCATGGAGGGGCGGTCGGCTGTATTCATTGAAGCCTGCGGGCAGGCCGTATTGATGGATACGCGCGGGTTTGAACATCGCAGCGTAACGGAACCGCAGGCAGAAAAGGTGGTGCGTGGGCCACAGGAAGCCTTTGTGGAAAATCTGCGCACAAACATCACGCTGTTGCGCCGTATTCTTCATACGGAAGATCTTGTATGCGAAATGCGGGGCGCGGGGGGCGACAACGGAATCCGGCTCGCCATCTTATACCGGGAAGGCATTACGAATATAACGCTGGTGGAAGAGGTGAAGCGCAGGCTCGCACAAATTGATACCCGCACAGTAATCGGAATGGGCGTGCTGGAACAACTCACGGAAGAACATTCTCTGTCGCCGTTTCCGCAGGTGCTGCAAACGGAACGGCCGGACAGATCGGCGGCGCTGCTGATGCAGGGACACGTGGTTGTGTTGCTGGACGGAAGCCCATTTGCAAGCGTGATGCCTGCAACGCTTTTTACGCTTATGACAAGTCCGGAAGACGTTTATATGCGCCGTCCGCAGGGTTCAATAATCCGCATTGTGCGGTATATCGGAGCTATGATTTCGATCTTGTTGCCGGCATTTTTTCTGGCCCTTGCGCTGTACCATCAGGGCTTGCTTTCCACAGAAGTGCTCACCACCGTGATCGCTTCGCGAAAGATGGTATTTGCACCCATCGGGGCGGAGATGATTTTCCTTCTTGTTGTGTTCCAGCTTATCCGTGAGGCGGGCATGCGCGTGCCCGGCAACATAGGTCAGGCAATCGGCATTATCGGCGGTCTGATTTTGGGGCAAGCGGCTGTTGCCGCAAACCTGGCGAGCTCTGTAGTCCTCATCGTTGTGGCGCTTACCGGGCTCGGGAATTTCTGCATTCCGGATTATTCAACGCAGCTGGCAGCAGCATTTTTCCGGCTGACGCTCACCATTGCCGCATGGATTGGCGGGCTGCTTGGCGTAATATGTCTGATGACCGTTTTTTTGGCATGGATGGCGTCTCTGAAATCATATGGCGTGCCGTTCCTTGCGCCGTTTTCACCGAAAGCGCATTCTCAGAAGCCGATGATATTGCGCGGGCGCCTTACGATGCATCAGCAGGCAGAGGACATCATGAACACGCAGGAGGAAACGCTGTGAAACTTTGTCAGGGAAGAGTCGGAAAGCAGGAGGGCGCGAACCTGATTGGAATTGCTCTGGTGTCAAGCGCGCTTTTCGTTTTGGACATTGCGGAGGCGTACCAATACGGAAACGGGACTTATGTTTCTTTTCCGGGGGCAATTCTCCTTGCTCTTGTGTTGTTCCTGCTCCTTGCGGGCGCAATGCGTGCTTCCGGGCAGAAAGACCTGCTTGCACTGATGGATTTTGCTTTCGGAAAATTTGTGGGGAACATACTTTCAGCGCTCATTTGCGTGCTTTTGTTTGCAAATGCATACTTTCTCATTTCACGGTTTGCAACAATGGTGCATGCTTTGGTTTTTATGGAGGTAACGCTGTTCCCTGTGCTTTTGTGGATTGTCCCTGTCGTTATATATATCGCTTTCCATGGATTTGAATGTATTGCGCGGATCGCAAAATGCTTTGGCGTGATTCTTGGAGCATGCCTGCTGCTTAGTCTCCTGTTTCCCATAGACGGCTATGAAGCCTATCGGCTTTTTCCGTTACCGCTCAATCACTGGGATACAATCGCCGCAGATGCATTTACAGGAACGTTTGCAACAATACCCGCAATGCTTGCGCTGCTGTGTATGGCGCAGGGCATGCAGGGTGTGCAAAGCGCAAAAAAAGCAGGGATAATTGGAGCGGCCGTAAGCATCGGGCTTGTTGCGGCCGTTCAAGTTGCAATTGGGATGACGTTTACTTATACAGAGTTGCAAAACATGTTTGTGCCGCTTTACAGGCTGAACTTGAAGCTGGTTCAGGAAAGCTATTTCTTCCGGCTGGATAAAATGCTGCTCTTCCTGTGGTTGATCGGTGCGCTGATTGCGGGAGCATACTATTTGTACGGGGCGGGCTTCGTGTTTTGCCGCCGCTGGAGCCGGTACGATATACGCCCTGCGGTAATTGCGGCCGGGATAATACTGCTTTGCTGCCTGACGACAGAGCATATGGGGCAGCTTCAAGCGTTTCAGGTGGTTCGGCAATATGGGTCATGGCTCCTTGTGGTACCATTTACGGCTGCTGCGGCAGTTGCGCTGGTTAAATCGCATTTTTTAAAGAAGAAAGGTCAAACCGATGAGAAAGCATAGAACAGGGGCATTCCTGATGCTCATGCTCGCGCTGGCGCCGCTTTGCTGCGGCTGTCTGGAAGCGACTTCGTTGGATGAATACGGCTATGTCCTCACCATTGGTGTGGATCAGGGAGAACAAAAAAAATACAATATCTCATTCCTTTTGCAAAAGGAGGGGGACTCACAGGAAGCGCAGACAGGAGCAGGTTCTTATATCATTACCGCCGAAGGAGACAATCTTTTTGATGTGCTCACGGTCGTGCATGTGGGGGTACCATATGAATTAAATTTTACACGCACGAACTTTATTCTGCTTTCCGACCAAATCGCTTCTTCTTCGCGGATGGATGAATTCCTAAGCATCTCGTTTAACGCACTGAAACTGCGGCAATCCGCGAAACTGGTAATCGTTCGCGGCACATGCGCGGAATATTTTGAAGGGCTTGCATCTGCGGATATTCCGAACGTTGCAAAAAGGCAATACAACCTTTTTCGGACGTACCAGCAGGAAGGCATGATTCCGATGACAAACTTCACAACATATCAGGAGGCGGTTGGAAGCGGCCGGTTTGACGTGGCGATTCCAGTGGGCCGGTTGGACCGGAGCATTCCCACCGAATCGGATGGCGAAAAGCAACAAACACAGGGCGAAACGGAAACAAATGATAAGGACACGACGGATGGCGTGAAGCGCACAGGCGGGCTGCGCTCTTATATTCACGGAAGCGCATTGTTTGATGGAAACCGGCTTGCCGGGCTTTTAGACGACGAAGATACCGAGATCCTTTTGCTTGCAATGGGGCAATTCCAAAATGGTTACCTTAGCGTGAGTGATGAGAAGGGGACGGTCACATTTTTAATTAAAGAAACGGTAATCCCTCATGTGCAAATGAGCCTGGGGGAAGCGCCGCATGCCGTAGTAACGCTTGCGCTGTTCGCTGAAATTGAACTTGATACCAGCGGCAATGCAGAGGAGCGGTGGGACAGCGAGCTGAAAGGCCAGCTGGAAAACTATATCGTAATGGAATTAAACCGCGTTTTTGAACAATGTAAATTGCTTAATTCCGATGCGATGCGCTTTGGCAGATATGCATGCATGCAATTTTCAAGCGTTGAAGCCTGGCGGGATTATGCATGGAAGGAAAAATATAAAAATATGACTGCGGAGTTTGGAGTAACCGTTAAACTGAACGATAGGATTATTTCTTCCCACATAGAGTAGGCAACGAAAGGAGAAAGAAGAAGATGACAACCATCATCCTGCTTTGTGCAGCGGGGATCGCCTATTGCGTGGCTTATCTTGTTTATTGCATCAAACGCGCCCGCCTGCCCGATGTAATCGGCGCTGCTGTGCTCTGCCTGCTTGCGGGCGGCACGCTTGCAATTTGCTTTCTGTGATGCCGGAGAACTATTCCTTTTCGGTATGAAGAAGCGCGGCAAGGCGGCGCTGCGCTTCCTTGCGCAGCGTTGCTGTGCATGCAGCGTCAATAGCATAAACGCCATCTTCGGAGAGAACAAGAACGTCACCTTCCGATGCGAAGGCCGGAAGACGGATGCGCGGCACATAAACGGGTTCACAGCCGGAGCCGGTTTCGCATACGGCATAATTACCGTCAAACCGATCGATTACTATGGGCATGATGCTGCCCTCCTTTTGGTTTCGCAAAACAAGAATAGCATTTTTTCAGATGAACCGCAAGGGAATTAAGTGCGTCATACCCCAAAAATCCTGTTCCCTAAGCGCGGCGGATATGCTACAATAAACTTATCATCGGTTTGCGGCACGCGCCCTTTTGCGGCCGATGGCAGATGCTGGGGAGCAAGGGGATACGCCACGGGAGGAGACCGAATATATGCATCATTCATATGGGGAACAGGTGGTTACGGCAGAAGTACTTGATGAATTAAAACGCAAAGCAATGCTGATGGAGGATGAACTTGCAATCGAAGGCGGCCGCCAATTTGAACGAACCGGCCGGCTTAACGATCCGGGGCTTTGTGAAATGAGCATTGAATATGAAAACCTTCGCATGGATATTGAAACCTTGGAGGGAATCCTAAAACAAATCGAAAAAACGGAAACCGGACCCGATAAAAACAAATAAAAGCACATAAATGAAAATTTGGTAAACTGTGTGCGTGGCTGTTCCTTTTTTGAGAATGGATATTGTATAATAAACGTGGTGTGCATGAAACATGAAAGGAGATAAAGCGCTTTGTCTTTTGACGTGCTGGTAAAAGCGATTACAAGCGGCTTTACGCAGATCCGTTTAGAGGATTTTGTTGATATTGCCATCATCGCATTCTTTTTGTATAAGCTGATTATCCTTACAAAGGAAACAAGAGCGTTTCAACTGCTCAAAGGGATCGCTTTTCTTTTTGTTGCCGCGATTATCAGCGAAACGCTGCAGCTCCAAACGCTCAGTTGGGTGCTCAATTCTGTGCTGGCATCCGGAATCGTCGTGCTCGCCGTGCTGTTTCAGCCTGAACTTCGGCGCGCGCTCGAACACATCGGCCGGGGAAAGATTTTCAATAATGGCCTGCTCCAAAACTTTAAGCCGGAAGAAAATGAGATCGTAAGCGAGATGCAGCTTGCGATCATGAGCCTTGCAAAACGCCGGGTTGGTGCGCTGATCGTCATCGAACAGCGGACGGGCCTTGGGGATATCATTGCAACCGGCACGCGCATTGACGGCATCATTTCCGCACCGCTGATTGAAAACATCTTTGAACCCAATACGCCGTTGCATGACGGTGCGGTAATTATCCGAGACGGCGCAATTGTGGCTGCCGCCTGCTTCCTGCCGTTGGCGGAGGACATTGCAGTTGCGCGTGAGCTCGGCACGCGCCACCGTGCAGCGCTTGGGGTTTCCTCCGTGTCGGACAGCGTAACCATCGTGGTTTCCGAGGAAACGGGCGTCATCTCCTTCGCGCGGGAAGGAAAGCTGGTGCGCTATATCGACCAAAAGGCGCTGCATGATCTTCTGGAATCCATCTTTGTAGGAAAAGAAGCTGCCGGCACGCTGAACATTTTCAAGCGGAGGGCGAAACATGAAAAATAACATAAAAAAGAGCCGCTTTTGGGAAATGCTCAAGCAGGGCCTGAAAAGCTTTTTTACAAAAAACATTGCGATCAAGGTGCTTTCGCTTATGTTCGCAATCCTCCTTTGGGGATATGTGCTGATGACGCAGAACCCTCCCCGCGTAAAGACTGTGACGGATGTTACTGTCAGCATTGAGGGCGAAGCAGACTTAACCACGCGCAAACTCACGCTTCGCGGGGATCGCGCTGCGCTTTTGGAAGATGTTTCCGTGCGCGTAAGGACGGAGCTTACTTCCTATGCAGATATTTCAGCGGATGATATTACCGCCTCCATCAACCTGAGCAGAATCACTTCCACGGGCAAGCATACCGTTCGGATTCATGCAAAATCATCCTCCGGGGATGTGGTTTCCGTTTCTCCCAGCGAAATCGAGGTGGAAATCGATACGCTTACGACGCGCAACATACCGATTGAGATTCACGAGGAAGGCGAGCTGCCGGAAGGATATTGGGCGGGCGATGTGCAGCTGGACAGCGCCACGGTTCTCCTGGAAGGACCAGGAACCGATTTGGCGAAAATTGTAAAAGCGGTTGGCACAATTGATCTTACGAACCGTACGGAGAGCTTGAACCAATCTATTATGCTTGCGCTTTATGACAAGGAAGGCAACGTGGTAGAATCATCGATTCTCTTCGGCGGGATGCCGACTGTGGTGGCAAAACAGGAGATCCTGCCGAGCAAGCTGGTGCCGATCGATGTGGATGGCGCGATTATCGGCCGGGAGGAGCTTCCGGAAAACTTTGAAATTGCGAGTTACGGAACTTCATTGGAAAGCACCCTCGTTCGCATTGTGGGCGACGCGGATGTGATTCAAAAAATTGAATCCCTTTCGCTTGAACCGGTGGATGTGACCGGATGCACGGAAAGCATTCAGCAGGAGCTTGCAATCAATGTGCCGGAGGGAGTACGCATCATTGGCGCCGATTCCGTGAACCTGCAGGTTACGATCCGCGAAAAAACAGCCGTGCTTGAGCTCACGGAACTTCCAATCGAGATTGTGGGGCTCGCGCGGAAGCAGACGGCTACGCTGAGTCAGGAACTTGCCAATGTTACTTTCAGCGGCCGGGTCAGCCTATTGGCTGGCATTACCCGCGGCGATGTGAAGGTTTATGCTGATGTGACGGGGCTTGCTGCAGGCACACACGATGTAAAGCTCGCGCTCCAGATCGATGGAGAGGATGTGCCCTCAGATCTGCAATATGAATTTACAACCGATGAGACCATACAGGTCACCATCGAATAAGGAATATGTATGGCGTTGATTTTGTCGGAACTGAAACTGCCGCTTAACGCGGAGGAGTCCTCGCTCAAGGAATTTGCGGCGAGGGCTCTTGCTATGCCCGAAAGCGCGATCCATACGTTGCGCATAAATCGTATTTCTTTGGATGCGCGCAAAAAGGAAGACATCTGCTTTACCTATACGGTAACCGTTGGCCTCTCCGAGAAGGACGAGGCACGCGTGCTGCGCCGTTCCGGTATTCGCATTGCACGTGCGCCGGAGGAGTCTCCACGCCAGCTTTCCTTTGGCTCTGAGCCGCTCAAGGCGCCCATCGTTGTGGTGGGGCTTGGGCCGGCTGGGATTTTTGCGGCCTATCAACTTGCCAAAAACGGATACCGCCCGCTTGTGCTGGAACGGGGCAGGGAAGTCGATGCGCGGAAAACGGATGTCGCACGGTTTTGGAAGACTGGCGTTCTTGACGAAGCGAGCAACGCGGTTTTCGGGGAAGGCGGTGCGGGCACGTTTTCCGATGGGAAGCTTACCACGCGAATCAAGGACGCGCGCGCACAGGAAGTGGTTTCGATCTTCGCGGAGCATGGCGCCCCAGAGGAAATAAAAACCATGGCCAAGCCGCATATCGGGACGGATAAGTTGGTGCAGGTCGTAAAAAACCTGCGCCTTGCGATTCTGCGCATGGGCGGCGAGGTGCGGTTTGAAACGCGTTTGGCCGGCTTTGAAAGGAACGGGGACGCTTTGTCCGCAGTGTATGCACAAAGCGCTGCCGGGCGTGAGCGAATCCCTTGTGCGGCGTGCATTTTGGCAACTGGCCATGGCGCTTCTGATACCTATCGCATGCTTGCGGAAAGCGGCCTTCTGATGCAGGCGAAGCCTTTTGCTGCGGGCGTGCGGATTGAGCATCCGCGAGAATTGATTGACCGGAGCCAATTTGGAGCCTTTGCGGGGCATCCACGCCTTGGCGCAGCAGAATACCACCTTGCAGACCAAAGCGGTGGGCGTGGGGTATACACCTTCTGCATGTGCCCCGGCGGGTCTGTGGTTGCGTGCGCGTCCGAACAGGGCGGAGTCGTCACAAACGGTATGAGTTGCTATGCGCGGAACGGTGAAAATTCTAACGCTGCGGTTGTGGTGCAAGTCGATGCACGTGATTATGGCGCAGCCGATCCGCTTGCCGGCCTCCGGTTTCGCGAGGCATTGGAACGGGAGGCGTTCCGCCGGGGGGGCGGCGGCTTTATTGCTCCTGCGTCGCAGGTTGGAGATTATCTCGCAGGGCGCGCATCCAGCGGCTTTGGAGCCGTTCGCCCGACCTATGCGCCTGGCGTGCGTGCCACGGATGTTGCGGCATGCCTTCCCGGTTTTATGGCTGTTGGCGTACGGGACGGCATCCTTGCTTTTGGCCGCCGGCTGAAAGGCTTTGACATGGCGGATGCTGTCATCACCGCAGTGGAAAGCAGGACAAGCGCGCCTGTGCGCATCGTAAGAAACGAAAATGGGGAAGCTCCGGGTCTATCCGGTTTTTATCCTGCGGGCGAAGGCGCGGGGTATGCGGGCGGGATTGTGAGCGCGGCTGTGGACGGCATGCGTACCGCGGAACATGTTATGGAACGCTTTGCCCGGCCTTAGGAGCCAATGCGTCCGCCCGTTTTGCAAGAAATGCGGTTCCTGTGGTACACTATTAAGAAAATACTGGAAAAGGATTTTGAAACGCATGAAGCGACGGCTTTTGTTTTATATTTTTGTGGCCTGCATGGCGTTCATGGCCGCCTGTTCCGGCAATGAACCAGAGGAGCAGCATGTGGATCTGAGCGATCCGGTAGGCGGGGATGGAATTTATACGACGGCAGAACTGATGGATTTCATCGAAAACGGCCAGTCCGATACCGCTACACTCGGCGCGTCAATTGATCTTGGTGGAGAGATTCTGAGCATCACGCAAACCCGCGGCAGCATTACGATCCGTGGAAACGGCTTCAGCATCACGGGCAACGGAGATTGCGTGATTCGCTTGGAAGACGGTTGTACGCTCAGGTTGGAAGATGTTAGCCTTATAGGCGGGCGCAATGCGATCGGATGCCTTGGAGATGCGGCAATCGGCGGGACTTTTTCAATTAACAGCGTTGCGCATTGCATCACAGGCGTAGGGGATCTTACCGTCGCGCAAAACAGCAAGCTTCAGCTTTCCAGCAACGTCGGCTGCGGTGTGAAGGCAAAGGGGCTCTCCCTGCTGCAGGGAAGCGAAATTGTTGCAAACGGCGCGCTCGGGGCGATTAGCATCGCGGGGGACGATCTGCTTTTAGATGAAGCCACCACGCTGATTGCAACGACCGATGAAAACTACAATGCGCTCAAGTGCGAAGGAACCCTTCTAATGCGCAACGGTGCGACGCTACATGTAACCAACAACGGTGAATACCATGGGGCTGAGATCCATGACCTTTCTGTTGAAGGCGTTGCAGCGCTTGAAGCAGTTGGCGGAGGCAAGGGAGTGGGCGTGTTCCTGTTTGAACAGGAAAAGGATGTTTATTTTGTTGGAAGCTGTACGCCGGAACTCCGCTTTGAGGTTGGCAATGGAAGCGTGACCTTTGTGGCGGATGCTTCGGAGATTCCTGAGCCGGAGAATGAAAACGAAGAAGATGGTACGGAGCCGGACGCCGTTGCGATGGAGGAACCATAACTGTACGAGAGCCCTTTCGGCGAACGGGCGGCATGAAAACAACAAGGAGGAGAGTATGGCAAGGCGGAAACAAACCCGAAGGAAAAGCCGTGCAGCCGTACGGCGGCGCAAATATATGGTCCGAAGGATCGTTGTACTCATCATTTTTCTTGCCGTGATTACGGGCCTTACGCTCCTGTTGATTCGCGTTTTTTCCGGCGATTTTGCGCCGGGCGGCACGCCGGAAGAAAGCCCAACGCCGCCTGCTTCGCCGACATTCACCCCGGAACCCACCCCTACGCCCGTCCAACAGCTCAGAGAAGGGCTTACGGTAGCGCCATCCTCCGGCGAAACGCTTACGGAAGCCGGCTTTAAGACGGCATTGATGTATAACCGGGATGAAACGGATTCCTTCAGCCGCGAAGGCTCCATTTTGTTCGGAAAAGGAAGCGAATACAGTGCCGTGCGCGGCATTACGACCTATGGCGGCAGCAATTACCGCGATTCCTTTACCTATGGATCACAAACCGTCGTAAACAAAACGCTCACGCGCGTATGGGACAAAAATATTGGTGCGCTTGATTGCGGCGAAGACGGTACATGGGCGGGCGTGGGTTGGACAGGCATGCCGCTTATCGTGCAATGGGAGGACGATGTTCGCCCGCTCCTCGGCATTTATGACGAATTCAAAACCAAGGACGGTTTTACTGAGGTTATTTATCCGGCGATGGACGGCAACATTTACTTCCTCGAACTTTCAACCGGAAAGGCTACACGGGATCCCATTGCCCTCGGCGTTGTGACGAAGGGGACCGCAACGCTTGACCCGCGTGGATATCCGCTCCTGTATACCGGCCAGGGGATTCCGAGCACAAGTGAAGAAGGTACGCGCGGTGCCTGGTTCCGGGTGGTTTCATTGATCGAGAACAAAGTGCTCTGGTCCTTTGGCGGGCGCGACCCGTTTTCGCCGCGTGAGTGGCAGGCATACGATTCTTCCGCTATGGTGGATGCGCAAACCGATACGCTTATCGTTGCGGGCGAAAATGGCCTGCTTTACAGCGTGAAGCTCAATAGCGCATTCGACCGCGTGAACGGTACGGTTTCCGTGAATCCGGACCCGCTTGCCAAATATCGCTACACGGCAAACGGATACGGCACATCGGACTCAAACCGCCAGTGGGGGATTGAAAGTTCGCCTGCATTCTGGAAAAATTATGCGTTCTTTACGGATAACGGCGGTTATTTGCAATGCGTTGATCTGAACACGCTCAAGACAATGTATGTGAAGGATTTGACGGATGACGGGGATGCCGGCGTTGTTTTGGAGGAGGATTATGAGGCCGGCACACTCTATCTTTATACTGCAAATGCCGTGAATACGCAGAGCGGCGCGGAGAACGGCTTTGGAAAGAGCTGGCACAGAAAGATTAACGCCGTCACGGGCGAAACCGTATGGGAAAAGTCGTGGGATGCCTCCACCGGCAGCAGTACCACAAACGGTGGAACACTTTCAACGCCGCATGTGGGGCATGGCTCCATCAGCGACCTTGTGATTTATAACGCTGCATCCGTTCCCGTCATGGTGAACGGGGAGGCTGTGAACGGCGGCCGCATTGTAGCATACGACAAAGCAACGGGCGAAGTGGTGTGGACGTATGAACAGGCGGCGGATTACTGGAGTGCACCGGTCGTAATTTATGATGCTGCGGAAACCGCGTATTTGATCCAGTGCGACCGCAACGGGATTCTGCGCATGCACAATCCGCGCACGGGCGAAGTGCTTACGGAGGTAGACCTTGGTTCCCGTGTTGACGCAACGCCTGCGGTATTCAATAACATGCTTGTAGTCGGAACGCGCGGCTCGGGCGGCAGCGGAGAAGGACAAAAAATCATCGGCGTACGTATCGGCTGAGCAGTCAGAACAGCATTGCCGCGAGCAGCAGCCCTGTCCCATAAGAAAGTGTGTTGAACAACAGGGAGAGTGCGAAATAACGGCGCTGCTTCCCGCAGAGCTGTCGAAGCAGGAACCCTTCCCCCAAAACAACGGCGGCTTCCAAGAGCAATACTGCCGGGAGGGAGACGCCTGTCCCTGTGGCATAGTGCTTCGCATAAAGGATCAGGTTCAAAAGCGGGTTGGTCAAAAGGTTACAGAGGAGCAGCGCATGCTGTTCCTCTTTTTTTAGCCCACACAAATAAGCCGCGCCCGATTCAATAAGAATCGTGAGAATGAGCGGCACGGCATAGTACCCGAGCGTGAGTGCTGCTTCACGAAGCATGCGCCTTTATTTCTTGCGGCGTTTCATTATGGCTTGGATGACGACAAGCACAACGAGGACGACCACTGCAATGCCGAGGAATATGCCGAACAGAGAACCGCCTCCGGCGGATTCCAGAATAGGGTCAGGCTCTACGATGTCGAACAAAACGGGATACATGATGACATAAACCTCCTGAAAATCAAAATTATTTGCGTTTCTTTTTGGCGGCACGCAGGATGAGATAGACTGCGAACACCACAACGGATATGCCGAGCAGAACCGGCAATATGCCAAAGAGAAAAATCAAGCGCGGTGCGGCAACATCCAGTGCAATGGAAAATGGCATGACAGGCTTCTCCTTTGGAAATATCTTCAAATTAAATTGCTATTTATCATTTAAATGCAGCTCGGCCTGCTGCGGTTGCATCTGCTTTTCGTGCAGCGCGAAAAACAGCAGGAATGCCGCGCCGAGCGTGGATGCAAGCAATACCGGTACGGGAGCTTTGTAGTTGTCCGGCAGGGCATAAAGCGGCGCGCAGCCAAGGAACAGGAAAAGCGTTGTAAGGCCGAAACCAAATCCCATGGCTTCAGGCATGGCAGCCATCACAGCCGAAAGGGTGAGCGGCATCGCAAGGTTGAACAGAAATACGCCTGCGTAGGTTGCATAGGAAGCGGGGAAAAAAGCCATCATCAGCCCTCCAATCCCCACGCCGAGCAGGCCGATGACGCGCCAGGGAATCTTTTTTGCAAATATACCGCCGGAAAATTTGCCCAGGCAGGATGCAAAAGCGCCAAGAAGCACAAAAACAGGGGCACCTGAAAGCGTCGTAACAGCAAAACCTGTGAAGGAACGAATGCCGATGGAAACAAGGCAAAGCATGATTGCAGCAATGCCGAGGTGCTCCATGGGCGATGGAGTGCGATTTGGAACGCAGGCGCGGGGGGCACCCATACCGCAAAACCAGATGGAGCCGATGCAGGCAACAAGAAGGAGCACGGCAGAAAACGGAGAAATGAGCATCCCCTTCCCGCAAAGCGTGCCGAGCGTGACGCCGAGCGCACCGGGGGCGACATACGCACCTGCGGAAAACGCATCGCCCGGACAGTGGCGCAGGGAAGTTACTGCGCCGCCTACATGGAACAGCGCGTTGCCCAGCCCGAGCAGGATCACCGAGGGTAAAGGAAACGCGCAAGCCAGCACGCCCCAGGCAACCAGCCCACATCCGAGCACGGTAAAGGGGCGCGCATCATCCAGTCGGTCACAGAGCGCCCCGAGCGGCGCCTGCAGGGCAAAGGCCAGCGCATTATAAAGGAGCACCATGAAGGCCGCGTTTTCTCCGCGCAGAGTGGAAACCCACAGGGCAAAGAAACAGGAAAAGTCCACTGCGAAGTGCGCAGCGGCATGCGCGGCGAGGCGGCGGGCGGCACGATGCATGGCAGATCTCCTTAACGGCTTTTTGCCGGAAAAACAGTTTACTTCAGTATATCATAAATCGTTTGTGAAAAGAATTTGAAATTCGCTGAAATGGTTGGCGTTTTGCTATGTTTTGCGGTAAGATTGAAGCGAAAGATGAAACCGGAGGAAACGGGTTTTGGCATATATATCGCTTAAAAATGTAACGAAAACCTACCATATGGGGGAAGTTACCATCAAAGCGCTTTCGGGCGTGGATTTTGAAATGGAAAAGGGCGAGCTCTGCGTAGTTGTTGGCCCCTCAGGCGCAGGCAAAACAACGCTGTTGAACATTCTGGGCGGCATGGACAGCTGCACTTCGGGCGAGATTGTTGTGGATGGGGCGCACATTGAAGCATATGACCGGCAGAAGCTGACCGGTTACCGGCGGGATACGGTTGGCTTCGTGTTCCAGTTTTATAATTTGGTGCAAAACCTGACGGCGCTTGAAAATGTTGAACTTGCAGCGCAGATTTGCCGCGAGCCGCTCCCCGCAGAAACGGTTCTCCGGGAGGTGGGGCTTGGCGAACGCCTTTCCAATTTTCCGGCGCAGCTTTCCGGCGGGGAGCAGCAGCGCGTAGCGATTGCACGTGCGCTTGCGAAGAACCCAAAGCTTATGCTGTGTGATGAGCCCACCGGCGCGCTCGATTATCAAACGGGAAAACAGGTGCTCAAGCTCCTGCAGGACACCTGCCGCAAGGCAGGTATGACGGTGATTATCATCACCCATAACTCTGCCATTGCGCCGATGGCGGACCGAATCGTGCATGTGAAAAACGGGACGGTCGCCTCCACGGAGATCAATCAAATTCCGACTCCGGTGGAAAAGATCGAATGGTGAGCCTATGCTGAAAAAGGGCCTTCTGGTCAAAAACCTGCTTTCTGAAATCTGGAAAACGCGTACGCGCTATCTTTCTATTTTTGCAATCAGCGCGCTGGGGGTCGCTTTCTTTGCCGGCATCCGCGCTACCAGCCCGGACATGAAAGATGCGGGCGATGCACTGTTTAACGCAAGCAACCTTTCGGATATTACGGTGATGTCCACTGCCGGGCTCACGCCGGATGATATCGAGGCACTGCGGGGCATCGAGGGCGTTGAAGCGGTTTCGCCGGGGCTGTTTGTGGATGCAATGATGCGTACGGGGGGCGATGAGGAAAAGAACGTGCGCCTGTTTTCCATGCCGATTCAGGAGAAGGAAGCATATGGGCAACTCATCGACATGCTCCCTTCCTACGACATCAACCCTGCACCGGAATATAAAATGAACGCGCTCGAACTCAAGGAAGGGCGTTTGCCCGTTTCGGACAAGGAAACGGCGCTGGATGTGAAGTTGCAGGAAGAAGCAGGGATTGCTCTTGGCGATTATGTGACGTTTGAAACAAGCGGCGGCACGGCGTCGCTGCGTGTGGTCGGCTTTGTATACAGCCCGAAATATGTGAGCGTTTTTGAACGCGGCCTCAGCACCATTGGAAACGGGAACTGCGCAGGGTTTGCATATGCTTCCGGCAATGCGCTCACGCGCCTCGGCACAAAGCTGCCGATTCTTGGCCTGCTTTCCACAGTGTATACAGAGGCTGACATTGTAATCAGCGGCAAAGAAGGGATTTCCGCCTTTTCCGATGCGTATGAAGAGTTGGTCGATGCGGTAAGCACGCGCATTGAAGCCTACGCAGAAACGACTTCCGGCACATGGTATATTCAGGACCGTACCTCTAACCCCGGCTATTCGGATTATTCCGAAAATACGGAGCGCATTGCCGCGGTGGGCGATGTGTTCCCGGTGATTTTTTTCATCGTTGCAGCGCTTGTAAGCCTTACGACTATGACGCGCATGGTGGAGGAACAGCGTATCGAAATGGGCACGCTCAAGGCGCTGGGGTACAGCACGGCTGCAATCATGATGAAATACGTGGTTTATTCCATCAGCGCCTGCGTCCTCGGGGGCTTTCTTGGCGCGGTAATCGGGTTTTGGCTGCTGCCGTATGTAATCATCTCCGCGTATTCGATCATGTACCGCCTGCCAAGCTTTGCAACGCCCTATCGTGTGGATATTGCAAGCGTTGCGATCATTGCGGCGATGGCCTGCACCAGCCTTGCGACCATTGCAGCATCGGCATCCGCGCTCCGGGAAGTTCCGGCAACACTGATGCGCCCCAAGGCGCCCAAGGCCGGCAAACGTGTTCTGCTCGAACGCGCCGGTTTTATCTGGAAACGCCTCAATTTTACCATGAAGGTGACCGTGCGCAATATATTCCGCTATAAAAAACGTTTTTTCATGAGCGTAATTGGGATCGCGGGAAGCTGCTCGCTGCTGGTGACGGGGTTTGGCATTCAGGATTCCATCTTCGGCATTGCGGAATACCAGTTCAACGACATTTGGAAAATGGACATTCAGGCGTATACGTATGACAGCATGCCGCTTGAGGAACTGCAAAACCTTGCGGCGGACAGCAAGGCATCTTCTCACTTCCGTTCGGTGATGTTTTGCTACGACACGGTATGCGATGCCAAAAGCGGCGATGCACGTACCGGAAACGTGCATGTGCTTGGCGTGCGGGAGTATGCTGAGATGGAGGGTAAAATCCGCCTGCACAGCAGCGGAACGGAAGTGCCGCTGACAGACGGGGGGGCGGTTATCACCAAAAAGCTTGCGGAACTGACCGGTGTGGATGCGGGCGACACGCTGCGCATCTATTCCGGCGCACAGGCCTATGACGTGTTGGTGGCAGGCATTGCCGACAATTACGTTTATCATTATGTGTATATGACCGCCGCTTACTATGAACAGGTATTTGGAAAACCAATGGAATATAATGCGTTTATGGTGAACCTTGACGACAATGCGACGGAAGGGGATATGGACGCAATCTCGGAGGCGCTGCTGACGGACAGCCGCGTTTATACCGTGATGACACTCACGAGCATTTACGATTCCATTATGAAAACAAAATATCCCGTATTTTCGGGCTTTTTAGCCCAAAGTGTAGGAATAATGCAGAAGTAACCTACATCTAACTGCTTTATTCTGCGTTGCTTTCCCCGTAAATTACATTCGTACTAATGGTCAAACCATCGTCCGAAAATGTCTTGATCTCCGTAGCAATGACTTTTCCTTCAGAGTCTGTGAGAACCGATGTGATAGTTTTCATATCATCCGAAAATGTTTTCACAAGCTGATTCCCATTGGAGTACACCGTAGTTACGGTCTTGTGATCTTCCGAAAAAGTCTTGACGGTGTCGCCCTGCTGAATGTCAGTTGTACCGGAACCGGCAGCAGCAATCGCACCGTCTACATACTCTTTGGCATGTTGAGCAAGCACCTTCATTCCTTCAAGAGATACCAGCTTGTCAGTATCGGGCATTCGGTTCACGCTCCTTTGAAAGAATTAGAGGAGGGCTGTTACACCCTCCCCCGGTTATTGCTCTGCTTAAGCGCCGAATACCTCAGCGCACATAGCAGTGATCTCGTCGTTGGCAGCAACCATACCGTCAACATAGTTCTTGGCATTCTGCTCAGCAGCATCCCAAGCGGCTACCTTTTCGGCAGTGATGCCGTCCAGGACAGTCTTGTTGGCGTGGCTGTGGTTGCCCTCAGCGGCGGCATTAACCTTCTCCTTCAGGGCAGCGTTCAGGTTTTCCTCAGCAACCTCATCCAGAGAAGCCAGAGCGCCAGTAGGAACGGCAACGTCAACGGACTTGTCGGCGCCGACAGTCTGCTCAACGCCATTAACCTTGATCTTTTCGATCACGTTGACCTGAGCACCGGCAGCGATACCAGCCAGCTTAGTGCCTTCCTCGTTGGTCATCAGGCGAGAGCCCTCAACCTTGTCGACCTTCTTTGCCAGTTCAGCGTTGACATCCGCAGTCTTAGCGTAGTCAGCGATGCCCAGAGCGGCGATCATAGCCTCGACGTAAGCTACAACAGTAGCGTACTCGCCGGAAGCAGTGTCACCGATACCATCCAGGATAGCGTCCAGACGAGTGATGTCGTTCGCCATCTTGGTAGCACCGGTAGTATCGCTCATGATCCAGTCGGCGATCTCCTTCAGAGTGTTGTAGTTCTCGTCAGCACCAGCGACGATCTTAGCAACCTCTTCAGCGGAGATAGTACGAACGGACTTGCCGGTGTCCTCACCGACCAGAGTAGTAACGACAGAGCCGTCAGCCTTGCCGTCGATCAGACTCTTGAGGGCAGCAGCCAGGTCGTCATAAGCGACCTCACTCTTACCTGCAAGAGTACCAAGACCATTGATTTCGCCATCAATGTAAGTCTTGGCTGCCTGGAGAGCAATCTTCAACTGTTCCAGGGTCGTGATCTTGATAGAATCTGCCATAATGCATTCCTCCTTGGAATATAAATATTTGTCACAGCGTGTTGGCGCTGCTGCGACCGAAAAAAGTGTTATCCCCTATGTAGGGGGGGGGAGTTTTAGCCGAAGACATCTTTCAGGACATCCTCAAACTCTTCCTTGGTGGCAATATCGTCCTCGTTATAGGTAGGCTCATCAGGGTTGGGATTAGGCATTTCGCTCTCACCTCCGAATATTTCGTCAATAAGATTATCAATGTCATCGTCCGTAGCCATAGACGAGCCGGGAGGCATGACACCAGGGGAAGGCTCAACTACAATATCATGAGTGAGCAGTTTGCCCGCCGTCGCTAAAACAATCTGTGCGTCACCAGGAGTAACGGTGTATTCACCATCAAACTCTTCGTGTTCACAGAGTGAGTACGGCGGAATAGAAAGCTTACCTTTCAGAGTCGGCACGGGTAGCAGTTGACCTTTTACAGACCCGATAGCACAATAACTACCCATGCTTAGTCAACCTCTTCAGCAAGCTTAAAGACCGCTTTGGTGATGATAGTGTCCACCTTACCGTCAGCACGAGTAAGCTGAATATCATAGACATATTTGCCGAAATTCAGTCTCTTCGTATCTTCAGGCTGGAGCACCAACATCATCGTGGATATGGGAATATCCTTGACAAGCAACGGGGCTGCATCGCTGTAATTCTCCTTCAGAGCGAAACGAAGCGTATCACCCTCGCACGGAGAATACTGCAACCCGTCTTTGGTTGTAGCTGAGACCAGAGCCTCAAAAGTATCACCTCGGGTCAGGGTGATGGTTGTGCCGGTAATGTTGTAACTCATATGATCTCACCTCCGTTACAGCTTTTTCATTCTACGGTCCTCCTTATTCTGTATAAGTAGACTTGTGAATGGGTAATTTGTTGACTTCCGTCATAACTCGTTTTGCCGAGCCATTTCCGCCCATCTTTTCATAGGGCTGATAAAGATACTCGTACAGGTTTTCATACTCGTCAGAGGTGATGTACCCTCGTTCGATGTATGACATACCAAGATACATGATCCTATCATGGGCGAGCCCAATGAGCATTTGTGTTTCAACAGTAGTCTGCTTGTTTTCTGCTGCTTTTCGTTCCTGACGCTTCTGTAAAAATGCCCAAAAACCAGAAGATGCAAGAACGGAACACAGAATGGTTACTACTGTCTGAAGCCAGGGTGCAATTTCCATAGACCATCCTCCTTTAAGTCCGTATAAGATTTAAGAAGCTTGTAGGAAAAAGAACCCCAAACCTCTTTCAGTAGGCGGAAGAGCCCACCGTGAGGCAGGCCCTCCACCAATTTTGGTTACTCCGCAGGGTAACCGTTCTCGTCGAGACCCAGAGCCTCCAGATCAGCCCTAACAGCCTCTTTGAACTTAGCAGGCACCTGCTCGAAAGTGCGTCTGCCGTTAATGATGAGTGCGACATACAGTGCTACCATGTTATTACCTCCTACAAAGATTTTGGTGAGAATATAAAACATAGTTACGCCTCCTCTACAGCGAGAGGATCACCGTTGGTGTCGTAACCATATTCCCTGAGTTTAGCCTCGACATCGGCTTTGAACTTGTCAGGCACGGCATCGAATGCACGGCGCTTGTTGATGACAAGCTTCACATAGATTTCTACCATTTTGAATTCCTCCTTTACATCATCATGGCGATAGCATCATACAGGTCGGCGATAGCCTCCATGATGATAAGCTGATTGTCGTCACCAGCGAGCTGTCCTGCCATGATCTGAACGATGTTATCGGAATCGTCTTTGCCCTTGATGGCGTGGTTCGTCATCAGAAGAGCGCTGTAACTGTTGAACTCCTGAGGAGTCAAAGCAGCTTCCTGGTAGGTGTAGAACAGAACAGGTTCACCGCCCTGCTCGGATGTACGGGTAATCTCGGCAAAATCCTTGCGGATGTAGACCGTACCCTCAGTAACCTCAAGTGCAGGCGGCTTGACCGTACTCTCGGAATACCGATAATTTAACTCCATTCGACTTTCCTCCTTTCACAGTGTAAAGACTGACGAGTTTTTGATAGACTCGGCGAGGGTCATGTCTGTCGAATTGGGAGACCTTTCGCTTCAGTTGTTTGAAGCTCACATACGGTTTTATCCACTTCTCGTACATACGATAGGTGTCCGTACAGTCGATCCAGCCCAGATAAGACAGCATCTGACGGGCGTCGAGTATGGTTGGTTTCTCCTTCTTGGAGATCTTGCGTGCTTTTCTCGTGGCTTTGTACATAATGGATTTACGAAGAACAGTCTTGTTCCGATAGAAACGGAAACCCATAAAGTCCAAATCACGACCTTGGCTGTTGCCATATGAAAAACGAAATACTTGCCAGTTGGCTTTGAGTTCGAGACCAAGTTCAGACTGTAAATAGTCCGCAATAGCCTCCCTCATACGGTGCAGAACCTTCTTGTTACTCCCGAATATAACCATGTCGTCCATGTATCGCATGTAGTGAACAGCGCCGAGCTTTTCCTTGATATAGTGGTCTAAGCCCTGCAAGTACCAGTTGGAGAGCCATTGAGATGTATAAAAGCCAAGCGGGATGCCTACCTCAGTGACATCGATGATGCGGTTGAGTAAGTCCAGCATCTTCTCATCATGGATATGCTTCCGCAACTTGGCTTTCAAACGGTCGTGGGGAACGCTGTCGAAGAAATGACGAATATCCATTTTCAGGACATACTTACAGTTCTTCGGGTCGGTTCTGATCCACTTCTCTATGACTTTCTTGCCCTTATGGGCGCCTCTGCCTGGTAAGCTTGCATAGCTATGCTCATACATGCCCTTGCAAAACATTGGCTTCAAAGCGTTCACAACATTGTGCTGCACCAACAGCTCTTCCGCTGTAGGGACAATGATAACACGCTCTTTTCTCGTGATACCGTCATAAATATAAACCGGCTCATGCTCGGCGTTTTGGTAGTTGACGATCCAGTCAAAGGATTTCTCAACTATTTCATCGTCGGACATGTGCCGGTTTTTGAATATCTTACGGAGTCGAGGGCTATGTTTAGCAAGTTTCAGGGACTCTCGTCGGTTGGTCTCGGAAATACATATTTCGTACAAGTGGTTGTAGGATTTCATGTTCTCTCTTATCCTCTCATCCGCGTTCGACTTTGTCTCAGCTACTAGCAGATGCTTGCACCGAGTTAATTTTCACCAAGCGGTGAGGAAGAGATGTGATCTCTTGCCGCTTTTTAGGCGGCGATATACACTGCATTATTGAGAACCTAACTTAAATGGATAAGATAGAGCCGCGCCATTGTTCGTGTTCGAATTGGACGCCGTATTGTTCAGATTGACGTAGAACGGACCGACATTGAGGTCATTGTTCCAGTTGCCACCAAAATACGCACTGGGCGCAGTGTATACCCCTTAGTTTATTTAGTTGTTACTTTCAAGCCGGCGAACCGTAGGTTCTCCCGTCCTCTCCTCGCTGCTTACGCAGCAGCAAGCGGTTTACAAGAGAGAGCCGCGCCACTGTACGCGCCCGAAGCGGACGCCGCAATGCGCAGATAGACGGAGAACGGACCGACATAGAGGTCATCGGACCAGTAGCCACCAAAATACGCATAGTTGTTCTGGTTATTGTTATACCACATACCGTCCGCTTCATAGGTAGTAGCAGAGCCACTTGCCGTAACAGGTAGGCGTCCGTAAGCTTCCGTCTTCATGCTACTGATGTAACCACCGGAAGTACCGGCAGGAGTAGCACCGGAAACGGAAATATAACCGCTACCATCCGTGTTGTAGTCGGAAGCAGCGGAACCGTCCTTGGTACCACGGGTCAGCTTGACCTTCTGAGTACCATTGGCGTTAATATAACCGGCGGTACGACGCCACAGGTTACCCCACCAGTTCTCCATACCGAAGACCTTGACGCCAGAAGTCTGGTCATCATCGCCCCAGAACAGACCCTTGGTGTTCATGGTACCCTGACCGATAGCATTACTGTTGGAAGACTTACATCTGCCATAACCATAAGCGGTCTGGCATTCGGTAGTCTTAGCCATCATGACCAGCAGATCCTGAATCAGCAGGCGGTCAGCAAGAACCTCGGTGTACCAGTCATTACCGTTAGCCTTGGCATAGGTAATCTCGTTGGCAGCCGTGGTAGAAACGCTGTTGCTCTGTCCACTGATGGAACGCAGACGGTTGGAAGAATCCTTGGAACCGAAGAAGATCGGGGTATAGAAGTGGTCGATCTCGTTGTTGTTGCGGTCGTAGTTGCACCAGCACTCGTAGTCATCGTCGATCTTGACATCGGAGCAGCGGAAGTGGTACACACCGTTCTCTTCCCAACGCTTTACAAAGATCTTAGGCCACTCCATCATCGCATTGCCGCCGAAAGAAACATCAGCGACCTTGGATGCGGAACCGTCGGTCTTCTTGGTATAGTCATTGGGGTTGAGATAGTGGTCAACCAAACCCGCAAAGGTCAGCATACAAGGCTGAGGCATAAACTTCTCGCCGGGTGTGCTGGGCCAGCTACCATAGCTGAAGACACTGGTGTTAAAGTTCATAGCCGCAGGAGTAAAGTCGGCGTTATCCACATCAGAAGGATAGGTAACACGAGCAGCCGGACCGGAAGTAGCCTTGACCAGGTCGTAGCCATACAGGTACTCACGGGCAAGAACTTCACAGCTTGCATGGTTGGCACTGTTACCATTGGTGTTGTAAACACCGTCGGTGGAGTACGGGAATGCAGCATAGTAATAGGTTACGCCAGCCGTCACATTCGCATCGTAGTAAGTGCCATTTGCAGTGATGGTCATTACCTGAGAGCCATCGGACTCATTGGCAGGATAACCGGTCGTACTGCGACGAATCACAGCGCCGGCAATCGTGCAGCCGGTAGCATTTGCAGGGAGAGTAGCGGTGATCTTGACCTGAGGCTTGCCACCCACATGAGCAGACTCAACTGTAAATGCCTGCATGTTACCAGGAATGATAGCAACAGGTTTACAGGTCGCTCTGTTAGCAGCGTTACGATTGTAAACACCCTGAGTAGTGTACGGGAACGCAGCATAATAGTAGGTAGTGTTCAGAGTTACATCGGTATCGTAGAACTCCTCACTTGCCTTCAGATCCTTGACCAGAACGCCGTCAGACTCGCTGGTAGGATAACCGGTAGTGCTCTTACGAATGATAGCACCTGCGATGGTGTACGGGCGTTCAGTCGTGCCGTTATCAGGCAAAGTAGCGTTGATACGGACACGAGCCTGTCCATTGGAATAGGCGGAAGTAGCCGTAAACGCCTTCATGTTGTTAGGCTCATAACCGGCAATGATCGTACAAACCGAGCGATTTGCACTGTTGCGGTTGTAGACGCCCTGTGTAGTGAACGGGAATGCGGCGTAATAGTAGGTGCTGCCGATCTCAACATCCTCGTCATAGAAAGTCTCGTCAGCCGAGATGTTCTTAACCAGAATGCCATCGAACTCATCCTTAGGATAAGCACCTACCTTCTTGCGAATCACAGCACCTGCGACGCTGCACAGAGTCTGACCGTCGATCATCGTATCAGCCGGAAGCTTAGCAATGACCTTAGCACGGCTCACTGTGCCGGTAGCATCGTAATTGGCGCTGAATTCGATCATGTTGGAGGGTTCAATGCCTCCAAAGAAGTGTCGGTTTTTACCGAAAATCAGATCTTCTTCTGCCATTTTGATTTTTTCTCCTTTCACGCATAGGTTGTAGTTATGTCGATCAGAGTTCCGTCGGAGCTGAACCGCTTGACCATGCGAGCAATTTCGCCTCCTTCAGAACTCTTCAAGACCGTAGTCATGGTAAGGAAGTTGTTGGTGAAAGTCTTGGTAAGAGTCCTACCGTCATCAGCAGTAGATACGATCACCGTACCATCCTCATTAAATGCCTTAGACCCATCGGCAAATCCGGATAACAGAATACGCTTGACATCATTCTTATCGATCTGAAGCTGAAGATTACCTGCAACATCCCCGCTGAGTTCAGTTTTTATGTCATTGAACCAGGTCAGGAATGTTTCCTGCATAGACTGAATCCACGCCTCTTCGCTGGACATCTGATTGTTAGCCCAGTTGTTGAAGGTGGTTTCCTGCTCAGAAATCCAATCCAGGTAGTTCTGCTTTTCAGTAGCAGACCAAGTTTCATAGTCCTGCTGCTGTACAGACTTCCAGTTATCGAATTCGATTCTCTTCTGTCTGCTCCATTCGGTGAAGTCAGCTTCTTCCTTGTCGACGAACTGGTCGAGCTCGTCCTGCCACTGTCCCAGAAGTTCATCCAGGCTAATGGTCTTAATGATGCCGGTCACGAACGGTGTGCTCGCTGTGCCGACCATATTGGTGATGTTCGCCTGTGTAATCACCGTTGAACCGAACTTACGGTAAATGTAAGCCAGCGGGTACTGGTGGACATTACCTTCGTTCTCCAGTGTAGGTCTTACAGGCGCACTGGACGGAGTACCTTTGATAATCTTGATACTGTTGGCACGCACAGACTCCATGCCGTTCACTTCCAGAACAACGGCGTCAATGCGGTCAAGCAGCACTTCAGATTCTTCGGCTGTAAGAGGCAGGATAGCGTCATTCAATGTCCAAGTATGATTGAACCATGCTCTACCGATACCGACATTGATAGTCAGACCTCCCGCTGCCTTAACAGCGAAAGCAGTACCGATAGAAGCGAAGACTCCATCCACGATCAAGCCATCAAAGATGCTTGAAACCTGAACAGCGTCGTATTTACGGTCTCCGTTCAAAGAGTTGTAGAATCCATAAGATACGCTCATTTAACTTATCCCTCCTTATTTGAAATTGTTTTGAAGGTCGGATAGACGGAGAGTCCTTCCTGGCTTCTCGAAATGATTAGCTCAGAAATATATGCCGACCCCTCATTACCATACTCATTGGCAATCTGCACGATATCGCCAATGTAAAAGTCCAAGCCGTACTTAAAAAGCCTTGTGACTTCAACCTCACCCTCGAAAGCGGTGGTGACGGTATTGTCAGCGAGAGTCTTAAGACCCTTAGTCCTCAACTGAGCATAATACTCGGCATCAGACAAAGTTACTCCGTCACCGACATCAGACGAAATATCACGAGCATCCGTAAAGATTTCACGCCTTCCGAGTCCCGTTCCGGACCCTACGACGGTTGTCTTTCTTGATGCTCCTTCGCCTTCTCCGGCAACCAGAGTTACATTACGGTAGCTGGCTTTGGACGAGAAGTAGTTACTGTTGATAATGTTTTCAAAGTTAGGAGAGAATACGACATACGGATTTTCCGTTTGGTCATACGAACGGTCAACACCGGCATACAGACTAAACTCAAAGAAGTTGTCATCTGTAAGAATGATCTTGAAGCCGATGTTGTTCTCTTCGCACAGCCCCTTGATGACGGTATAAAGATCGTCACCGGTGTACTGATTGTCGATGGTCAAACTCGTCACTTTCGGGTCTGTGGAAGCCACAAATCGGAAGTTCGGAATCCTTCTGTCGGCAATCGTAGGAGAAATGATACACTCGTTGAGCATCGTCTGGATGGCATTTTGAAGATTTCCATTGAAAACCCTCTGACCCCAGATGATACGGCGTTCCAGAATCGATTCCAGAGATCTACCGGTTACCACAAGGTGATTACCTTCTTCGGTATCGGCGTTGATCTTGATGTCCTCGATAATCATGGTATGCTCCGAGTCCTTTAACCAAAGGTAGTTGTCCTCTTTCAGGAATGCAAGAAAACTCTCATCCATTCCAAAGAACATCTCGAAATCTCCGTATGAGTTGTATCGGTCTGTCCAGATAAGAGACTCATAAGTATCGAGCACAGCTATGGACTCAAAGTCAGTATTCAAAACCAAAAGTTCCATCGCTTATACTCCTTCATAGATTACTTTGTTCTCAATTCTGAACTGTAAGTTGGTGACCCCAGATTCAGCCGTGAACGCAAAGATGTTGTCGCCCTTGACCAGCGTAAACCAGTCAGTGTTTTTATCCAAGCAGTTCAGGATGTTGTACGACACACCAGCTCTCACCAAAGTAATGCTTTTTGCGCTCTTCAAGGTACTGATAACGATGTCATCGCCGGCAATAAGCCCTCTGCCTGTTAGCTTTTCGAGCTTCACCGTGTCAATCGTCATGACCTCTCTGGTTTCGGTGTTGTAGATGTTGATGTGTGATGCAGGTCCGATAGCGTGAATATAGATCATCACGCCAATCTCCGAATCGCCCTGATAAGTGATGACACCCTCAGTCTTAATCTGGATTTCACCAAATGTAAGAAGAGGTTCGGTCAACGACTTATTAGAGAACGGAAACTCGAACACGGGGTCAATGCTATAGAAGTCGGTAACATTGTCGCCGTCTTCACTTGCGGAATAGAAATAAGGGTCAGGACAGATAATGGAAATCTGCGAACCCTCTTGCTTGCTGAAGATGTCAGGTTCATTCGACTCGACATAACCCGTAGTCCGAACATAGCGATTATCAGTTTCAATGATAAGCTCTACATTCTTCTTGATTGGGAAATACTTGTACGACTTCTGTCTGACTTCCTCAATGTCCTCGCCATAGATGCTGTGCATGAAAGCAAGCTGAATGACGATGTTTCTTTTGCTCAGTCTCGCCGAGTTAAACATGGCACCGTCGTTGGTTGCGACTTCGGTCATGTTCACATTGGCTTTAACTGGACCGAGTCCTGAAATAGACTTGATGAGGAAGCCCGTGTGGTCAGGCTTCCCCAATTCAAGCTTAATTCTGTCACCTAAGTAATTGGTGACGGCTATCGAATAGATCATGCTTCCACCAATCCTTTCAGTGCAGAGAACTGATTCTTCGTCTGACGATAGATATCAATCCTCGACAGAGATTTGGGCGAGTAGTTGTTCTGAGTAAAGTTGTAACTGTTGCCAGTCTGAGGAGTTGCAGTTTCTCCATTTTGAACTGTTCCACTGGTCTTCGGTTCCATACCAGCACTGATACTCATAGCCTGTCTTCTGCTGAGCAGAGCAGACAATGTGTGAGCACCGGCACGAACTTCAGACAGATCAAGAATAGGTCTAATGGTTGGCTGCGTGTCCATATTACCCTCAACAAAGTCTCTCACCCTGTTGACTGCTTCATTTAAGCCGTTCTTAGCAGCAGATGCCATTTCAGCACCGGCTTTGTACGACTTGTCGGCGTAAGCATCAATAGCATTGACGAAGCCCATGCCAAAGAATCCGCCGATTCGTTTACCCACCCTGGAAGGTGAGTTGATGTCCAACTCTTCCTCAGCCGCTTCTGCTGCCGCACGAGCCATAGCCGCTGCTCTCGCTTCTGCGTACCAAGTGTATTCATCGATACCGGCAGCAAAACCCTGAACGAGATAAATACCAGCATCTTTGAAATCTTCGTACTTATTGCGGATAGCGGTCAAGCAACCGGACACGATGGTCGTGAAAGCGTCTTTAGCAGCCTGGTCTTTCTCACGGATGCCCGCAATCAGTCTGGTCATCATGGTCTGTCCAACCAACTGGAATTCCTGATACTTATTGCGGATAGCGGTCAAGCAACCGGACACGATGGTAATAAACGCACTCTTGAGAGTGTATTCTTTACTTCTCACGCCGGAAGTGAGGTTGGTCATCATAGTGGTACCGATGGTAGTGAACTGATAATACTGACTCGTGAAAGTAGTGACTACAGTGCTGACCATCGAAGTAAAGGTTGTGGTAAGAGTTCCTTTTTGTGCATTTGCGGCGTTCACAAAGGTCGTAACCATTGTAGTTGCAGCAGTTGTAACTCTGGAATTAGCATTAGTAAACGCATTGATGAACTCATTGATGCCGGCATTACCGAGGTTCTTAAGACTCGTTGCAAACCCAGACATACCGCTGGTATCAACTTTCTTGATGTTGTTTGCAATGTCTACAAGTACCTGGAATTCCTTAATGACACCATCGAGCTGAGCCACATTGACACCAGCAACGCTGTTATAATACGCCTGGAACGAATTACCGAAAGATACGAGGGACTCACCGAAACTTGCAATATCATTGTCGCCGGTAAACCAGCTTACGATACCACCGGTATTCGGGAGGTTGTTAGCGAGCTCCACCAACGCCTTGGCAGCATTAGCAGAGTTGGTGACAACATTTGCATCCAGTCCGGTTACAGCCAGAGAATAGTTCTTCATGGCTCTACCGAAAGGTACAAGCTGCTCGCCAAAGGTAGCGAGGTCATTTTCTCCAGTGAACCAAGCCACAACACCGCCCGTATTCGGGACAGTGTTTGCCAGTTCCATAAGAGCTTTACCCGCTGTAACGCTATTTTGAATGACATCGGCTTTCAGTCCGGAGACAGCATTGCCATACTCCTTCATTGCTTGACCAAACGGCACAAGCTGCTCGCCAAAGGCGCTCATGTCGTTTTCGCCGGTAAAGAAACCGACTACACCGCCGCTGTTCGGAATAGTGGTGGCCATCTCAGCGAGAGCTTTACCTGCCGTAGCAGCTTCAGTAACGACGCTTGCATCCAATCCGGCTACTTCATCAGCAAATGCTTTCATTGCCTGACCAAACGGAATGAGCTGTTCGCCAAAGGCGTTCATATCATTCTCACCGGTGAACCAGCCGACCACGCCACCAGTATTAGGCAGAGTAGCAGCCATTTCAGCAAGAGTCTTGCCGGCAATAGCAGCATTCGAGATAACTTCACCGTCAATTCCTGCAATCTCTTCAGAGAATTGCTTCATAGCTGTGCCAAACGGCACCAACTCTTCGGCAAAGCCGGTAAGAGAAGAACCGCCAGTCAGCCAAGAAGTCAAACCTTCGAGAATATTCGCAGCAGTAAGAACAAGAATAGTTTCAGCCAAAGCCTTAACGCCATCCATCATAGAGGGATCAATCGCCGACGCACCTTGTACGAACGGCTGAATGTTGGTCATAAAGCCCGACAAATCGGTTGCGATCTGCGGGAACTGACTGGACACGCCGCTCATAAATCCACCAACGATGCCGCCGATGAATCCACCGATAGCAGTACCAATGCTCTGAAGCAAAGAACCGCCTTCGTTGATAAGCCAGTCAAGACCAGGAATTTGAGCAAGAGCACCGATTGCCGCAAGCACAAGGGCAAGTTCAGCAATAACAACACCCATACCAAGCACACCAACCATAGCGCCGGGAACCAGAGCCGCCACTGCACTGAGGGCAAGCATAAGAGCCGAGAGCAGACCAACGCCGGCAATACCTTCAATCAAAGTTGTAGTGTCAATACCCTTGAGGGCATCCACGATACCTGAGAAGAAAGACATGAAGACATCGACTGCTGCCTGAATCAAACCGGGCAGATTGCGTGCAACGCCTTCCAGAACCCCAATAAGGAACTGGAAAATGGAATCGACGATAGACGGGGTGTACTCAACAAGAGCTTCCAGAACGCCAGCCACAAGCTTAAGCGCACCATCAGCGATCTGAGGTACACACTCAACTAATACATCGACAATAGTTAATACGATAGCCTTGATAGCTTCGCCAATGGCAGGGATTCCATCGATAAGGACCTGACAGAATGCGACCACGGCTTCGCCAAGTTTCTCAGCTATCGCAGGGATAAGGGCGGCAACGCCCGTGATGATAACGGTCAAAGAAGCGACGATAGCGGTTGCTCCGGCAGTACCAGCAGCGGCAAGAGCGGTCAAACCTACTGCCAAAGCGGATAAGCCTGCACCTGCAAGAGCCAAACCAGCACCGATACCGAGAACAGATACGCCAATAAGGGCAAATGCCCCGCTCAGACCAAGAATTGTGGGAACTAGAGGAGTAAGTACCAGACCTGCAACACCGATGACTGTGAAAGCACCTGCCAGAGCCACAAGACCCTTAGCAATAGCTTCCCAACTCATAGCGCCAAGAATACTAAGTACGGGGGTCATTACGAGCAGAGCCGAAGCTGCTACCAGCATAGCCGCAGAACCGGCAAGAGTGCCAGTCATGACATTTAAGCCAACAGCAAGAATAGCCATAGCTCCACCGAGAGTAACCAGACCCTTAGCGATTTCCTCCCAGGACATACCACCCATCTTGTTCAGTGCATTCGCCATGATGACGAGAGCAGCAGATACGGCGATAAGACCTGTACCGATACCAACCATGTTTTTAGGCATGAAGTTCACTGCTACGGTAACCGCAGTAAGAGCACCAGCCATAGAGACCAGACCCTTGGTAATTTCCTCCCAAGACATTGAACCGAAATCACTCATAGCAGACGCCAGAATCTTCATAGCGGCTGCAATTTCGATCAATGCCAAGCCCGTAGAGATAACATGTTTAGCATTTCCGGTCAGATTCGTAAAGAGAGCCACTTCTGCAAGTAATGCACCAACAGATACAAGCCCCTTAGCGATCTCTTCCCAATCCATTTGACCGAAATCCTTACAGGCAGATGCAAGCACCTTAATGGCCGCAGCCAATATCACGATTCCGGTCGCAGTGGTCATAGATTTACCACTGAACTTTGCAGTGTTCATAAACAGAGAAACCTCTGCCAACAGTACACCGACTCCGACCAATCCTTTTGCAAGTTCCTCCCAACTGAGTTTGGAGAGATCCTCACATACAGAAGCCAGAACTTTAATAGCCGCCGCAAATATAACCATCTGAGTGGCACCCTTGATGATAGAAGAACTGCCGGAACTCATAGCCTTTGCCGCAGCTATTACGATTGTTGTCAAACCTGCAATTCCGGCAAGACCGGTTGCAAGCTGACCAATATCCAAATCTCCCAGTTTCTTGAGTGCGCTTGCCAGAATGAGTACCGCCGTAGAGATACCTAACATAGCAGTTACGCTCTTCATTACACCTGTTGCTTCACCGCTGATCTTATTAAAGACAGCCATAGAAGCCATCAAATCAGCAAACAACACAGTGATACCACCGAGAGCAGCGGAAAGTTTATCGCTGTCAATCAGCGAAAGCGCCACAATGGACGCTGTGAGAATTGCAATAGCAGACGCAATCTTCAGCAAAGTGCCTGCCTGCAACTGAGACTGATAAGCCTCAAAGCAGCCTCTGACACTATCAAGAATCCCAATAAAGGATTCCTTAATACTTCCGATTTCGTCCAGAGCCTTACGGAAACCACCGACAAACTTGGTGATACCAATAGCGATTGCACCAAAAGAGATGCCATTAAGCAAGTCAATGATGCCGCTGAAGTTGGCATTGCCGAGATTGGTAACGATGGAATCACCCAGTTCACCGAGAACGCTTACAATGCCGCCTGCAATAGTTTTTACAGCATTCCAGACAGCCTGGAGGATCTGCACAAACTGGCAGTTGGCAAGAGCTTCGCCGATCAGCTCAAAAGCGACAATGACGCCACTCTTCATCTCACTTGCGGCTTCTCCAACCTGCGACATACGAGTCTGTACTCTTTCAAGAAGAGCATGGAACAGCTCAAAGCCAGGAATCTTGAAGTTTTCAGCCACGGTGGTAATGAAGTTCTTGATTGCTGTAGCGGCAGCTTTCACAAAGTTCACGATACCGCCCATTACCTTACTGAACACATCAGTCCGTTCAATCGTTTCGTTGAGCTTAACGAGCCATTCACCGAAAGAACCGGTAATACTGAGCAGTCCGCCACCGAGATCACCGGCGACTCCAAGCAGAGAACCGAGAGCTTCGACTACTGCAAAGAAAGCCTTGCCAATAATATCAACAACAGCGAACAAGCCTTTGAATGTGTTCTTCAGATTTTGGGATGCAGTATCGCTAAGTGTAAGTCGTTCGGTAAACTTACGGAAGGTTTCGGTAATGTTGTAAAGTTGTTCCGCCGTCATAGGCGGGAAGATCTCAGAGAATGCTTCCTTAATTGGTTTGATGACGCTCATCAGTCCCTTGGCAGCATTCCAAAGTCCCTGAATCAGATTTTCACGACCGGACGGACGCATGATCTTCTCAACGAATTCATCCATCGAAACAGAACCATCACGCAGTCCCGCATCAAGTTCCTGAATCTGAGCGACCATTTCACTGGTATATCCGGCAGCTTTCTTCTCCTCTTCAGACATACCACTCATCTTCTCAGCGAGATTATGTACGGCATCTTTCAGAGTATCAGAAGATATAACGCCTTCTTTCAGACCGGTTTTCAACGCATCGGTGAAACTTTCCGAGTCAGCGACCATCTGGTCAAATGCGTCACCATTAGCACGGGCTACCTCTTGAATCGCATCTATATAACCCGCTTCATCAGCAATACCCGCACCAAGCAACTGCTTCCAACCGGAACTCAAACCACCGCTCAGAATTTCATTTCTTGCCTCAGCAGATTTACTGATTACTTCACCAACAACATTGGAAACCTCAGTCAGAACTTCCTTGGCTTCTTCAAAGTCACCAATCAGGATTTCCCATGTCTGGGTCCAACCGGACTGAGCACTTTCATGAAGCGTGTCCATCAACTGAGTAAAGGTCTTAACTTTCGTTGCGGCATCCGTTGCAGTCTTAGCCATATCCATAATGGAACGAGCCTGTTCAGCGGTAAAGCCCTGCTGAATAAGGTCTGCTTCGGAATAAGCACCAGCAAATTGCTTCAGGGTTTCAGTCAGAACCTGAGTAGTAAGCCATTCGCCCTTGGTAAGAGACTCACGGAACGAACCGTAAGAATCGATTGCTGCTTGTGCACCAGTACCCAAGAGTTCGGAAGTTCGAATCAAGGCATCCTGGAACACCTTACCACCCATACCTGCATTTACAACCGAGTTCCAGTCCATCAGCGACACTTTACCTGCGGCAAGTGCTTGAGAAAGCTGGTACATTGCGGTACTCGCCTGCTGAGAGGTCGAACCCGATACAGCGGCAAGGTTAGCAATACCCTTGATAGAGTCCACCGAGGTCTGAAGGTCAACACCGGCAGCCGTAAAGGTACCAATGTTTCGAGTCATCTCAGTGAAGTTGTAAATAGTCTGGTCAGCATAGGTGTTAAGCTGGTCAAGAGCTCTGTTTACCTGCTGGAGGTTTGTACCTTGGTGAGAAGTATTCGCCAGAATCGTCTGCACGGCACCAATCTGCGTTTCGTACTCCGAGAAACCCTGCATAATGGGGTCAAGAGTAAACGATTTGGCAATATTGATACCTGCATTCATCGCCTGAGTGGTGATGTTCGAAAGTGCGGTTACCGCCATGACCTCCAAAGCGGAGAACTTCAAACGCACAGATTCAACCGCATTACCAAGTCCAGCCATGTTGACCTTCTTGGCGGCATTATCGATCTGTTCAAAGCCTTTCGTGGCTCCGTTCATGTTCAAGCTGCTCTTGAGTTTATCAAGCGTGGACAAGCTTGTCTGAACATTACGCTCAAAGTTCTTATTGTCGAATTGCATTTCTACAACTCTTTGGTCGATTGTAGTGCTCATAGCTTAGTAACCTCCTTCCATGCCTGATTTGCAATTTTGTCAAAAATAGGCTGGATAGCAGGATTGATGTAATCTCGCCCCTGTACCCAGCCGCCGTTACGAGTCCCGTGACCATATTGCAAGATGATCGCAATGGGGACTCCATTTTGAATATTTGAGTTGTAAAAAGAGATCCTCGCCGTTCCGTTACGGTTTACGACCTCGTAGTACCATGAACTGGCAGTAAGACCGGAATCGACAGGTGTAGCAGACGCAAGGGCGGCAACCCCTTCTCGGCCGAACTTGTCAAGGTCTGCAAGCCGAACGGCCTTTTTAGCTCCTTCCATGAAACGAACCGTTCTGGAGAAGTCGCCCTTATGTCTGAACTTTATCATTCCTTAGCCTCCTGTTACTTCTTCCGAAGATAAGTCGAAGAGCAGAAACCAACGATACCGCTCGGAGTCTTGACATAAAGCCATCTGACACCATTAGCGGCAACACTGTAGTAACCGTAGTTTTTAACGACTGTGCCACCGGGGAGGACGCCGAGAGAAGTCTTCTTAGTGTTCGCTCCGGAACGAATATGCAGACCAACAGAGGCAGTAACCTCGTAAGAACCAGCGATAGACTTATCGAACTTCTGGGCATAATCGACCTTGGTGGAACCGATGGGAGTTGCGGGCTTCGGTTTTACAGTTTCAGTCGGTACAGTCGCAGTGGAAGTATACTTGTCGTAATACTTCTGACCATAACTTGCTCTCTTTTCCTGAACAGAGGTACCCATGTTAGCAGGTCTCTCAAACTTGGTAAGTACCGCATCAGAAGCGACACGAATACTCTTGGCAGTTTTAAGGGTGTTCAGGACAGACTTATAGGATTCGCTCAGCTCCTTGTACAGGAACTCAAGCTGCATAGTCAAGTTGCCAATGGACATCTTCTTACTCTGAGCATACTGGAGCAGATTCTGCTTTCGAGACCAATAAGTCCACTGAGCCAGACCATAACCAGCAGAGTCACGAACGAAATTGGTGTAGCTTCCGTTATCGACAGCGGCAGTATAGCCGTCATCGGAATAACCAAGCTTTCGCTCATAAGTGTTCTGAAGATTGGTAGGCTTCAAAGCAGATTCTGCATACAGATTACCCATCATACCGGCTACACCGTAGGCATTACCGATCTTGTCCATCAGGAAGTCCCAGATAGCTTTTTCATCAGTCTTGTTGCCGGAGGTGGACGGAACGGTAGTAGTGGGTTTGCTCTGAGTAGAAGTTTTCACATCGTAATCGATGTACGGCAGTTTACCGTGTTTCTTCCAGGTACGAGTGTTGTAACCCGGCTTCACACAGTTGCAAGCGGTAATCTGAACGCAGTTATCCCACTTGGGGGTGCATTCCACCGACAAACCGTTGCCGATATAAACGCCAATGTGCCCCGACATCCATACTGCTTCGCCAACTTCAATGTCAGAGAAATCAGTAGAGAGTTCAGAGCACACTTTAATCATCTGATCGGCGCCAATATCAGGAACACCGTTTGATGTGTATTTAGCACCACCATAAACCTTGGAAGTATCGCCGTTCCACCCCCACAGAACACCTTTCAACAGACATACACAGTCAAAGCCGAAAGTATCAGCAGAAGCAGCCTGAATCATCTTGGTTCTGGCAGCCGCTCGATTGTAACTATGGTTGTTACAGTATCGAGTCTTGTTCTTACTGCTCATCGGAGCGCCAAAGCACCCCATAATGTACAGCGTTTTGTAGTTCTTTGCGATGTCTTCCAATTTCTTAACGAATTCGGAAGCTTTCATGACAGCACCCATAGTAATTAGCTCCTTTCTCAGGTGTTTTCTTCAACTGAGCCGTTTACAAAAGCGCTGACCGCAGTGTTTGTCTCCAGAAGCTTGTTCATATCACTCAGAGCATCATCAACCAAATCACTGAACTTGTCGAATGAAATGATTTTAGCCATCCAAGTGAATTTGCTCACGAACATGTCATAGACTTGACGGAGCTTGAGCTGACCGGTACCGCCGCCGAGTTCTTTCTCAGCAATGGTGGTAGCATAAACAAGCCATTCGCGGATCTTCTTCATCTGCTCTTCTTTAGAGCTTCTGAAAAAGCGAATAGCAAATACGACGCCAACTGCGATAGCGGCAATAGTAGCGATAATAAACGCCCAGTTTTCACTAATGAATTCCATGTGGTTTCCTCCTTTCATCCAACTGGTCCATCAGGCTCTATGTCTTCCTCTGCATCAGTGGAATCAGCTTCAGCCTTGTGCTGTTGCCAGATTTTTACACCGTTTTCAATACCGGCTTTCACCAGGTACATGAATACACAGTTTTCAACAAGATTGCCTGTTGTCGTGATTAGTTCACCCAAATAGGTGAAATCCTGGAACACGACCATAACAGCCATGGAATATACCTGTACGATCATGTAGAAAAAGAAGCAGATCATCACAGCCTTTTTGCTGAACTCCCACACCCAAAGCAAAGAGTGAGAATTTTTCTGAACCGCACTTCTCAGGGCTTGTTCCTGCTGTTTCCAGTAAAGGCGGTTGCTAAGGTGTTCCAATCGCTTCGCATAAAAATTGTCGAGCCAGATTCTCAACTTGTTCATGTGTATCACCCCTTGGAATTGAAGCGTTTTCTGTTGGCAGCGTTAATAGCAGCCTGACGCTTCATGATTTCACGCTGGCTTCTCTTCTTCGGAGGAGTGTTCTTGACATTGCATACTCGAATGAGTGTCAAAAGACGGTTCAAATGCCACTTCTGAAACTCTACCGGGATGTTGTAAGAGATCATCCAATAGTAGATAAGCTCTGAGGTAACAGTTTCTTTGCTTCGCTGACCTTTCTTCTCGTCAAAGAAGCAAGTAGCCGTCATCGGCGCTTCAATGTAAGCGTTAATGGCGGCATAATTTTCGGCTGAGAGTCTGGAGTATACTTCCGGGTCTACATTCTGGATCAAAGTCATACAACGGACATAATCAAGAATTTCCTCATCGGTCTTTTCTTGCTTACCGAGGAAGGCTTTGTTCCATTTGCTTTCCCATTTTGAAAGAGAGACCAAAGAATGCTCCAACTGCAAAGTCTGTTCTTTCTTGTTGATGAACACTTCGTTGATCTCATCGAAATACTCCGTAGCCGGAACGATGATTTTCAGCATTCTTCAGTCCTCCGAGTTTTCGAAATTAGTTGGCAGGTGCCGGAACCGCCGCAGGAGCAGGAGTACCACCCTTAGAACGCATGACAGCATTCACGAAGTCAGCAGCATACTTGTCATCGGTGACAAGCTTCTCGAACAGCACCTCATAGGCGGGAGTCTCCATGAAGGAACGGGAAATTTCCTCGGACTTCATGAAGCGTCTGCCGTCATCGCTCTTCACGCCGTAAGCTTTGGCGATAAAGTTCTCGAAGAAGTCCATGATCTTGGCTCCGTCGAGGCTGGCAGCAATGCTTCTGAGCTGGACATCATAGCCGCCCTTGGCACTGGACTGCATCTTCACGATTTCGGGCTTGGACAGGTCGAAGTAGAACTCTTCGGTTCTCTGAACATCGTTCAGGTCGTTGTAGGTAATGATTTCCTTATGCATAGTAATGTTTCTCCTTTCGAAATTAAAAAAAAATAGGAGCCGCCAGCTTACCTGAATACGGCTCCCACAGATTTAGGACTTACGATTAACCGGCAACTTCAGGCTACTCGGTTGCGTTGAACATGGCGATGATCTCATCAGGCAGAGGCAGACGAGCTTCAACAGCATCGCCGGCGCCCTCAGCAGACTCATCCTTACCGTACAGAACTTCCTCCAGCTTAGCCATGAACTCAGCAGAGAACTTGGTGGAGTCGAAGGTCAGAGTAGCGGTAGGCTTCAGCTTCTTGCCGTTGATGGTGGCATTGATAGCCACAGGAGTGGTGCTGATTTCCCAAGACAGAGTGGAAGGCTCGGTGCTGTCACCGATAGTGCCGTAACCCTTCTCAGAAGGAGCAGCCAGACAGCCATAGATCAGGTGAAGCTTATAGCCGTAGTCGTTCAGCTCAACATCGTTACCCAGAAGAGTACGATAAGCGAAGCCGAACATCTTGCGAGCCTGCTGACCGGCATACATACCGGGCATAACCTCCACAGAACCGTCGCACTCAGCAAACTCATCGGGGTACATATAAGCCTCGATAGTCGCAGCGAACTCCTCAGCGGAAATGATGTTGGCATACTTCATGTTGTCGGCATACAGAGGAGAAGCCTCTGCGCCGGAGGGACTCTCGGTAACATTGATAAGACCATTCCAGGCAACGCCCTTACCGTAGGCGCCGGATGCCAGAGTGGGGTAGAAAACACCGTGGTCCACGCCTACTTCATACAGGCGCTCACCGGTTTTATCCCAAATGATTTTGGACATAATGATATTCCTCCTTATTAGTGATAGAGCGAGAAACGCCAGTTATTGAGGTTCTCACTTGTGTAATGACGATCGAATCGACAGGTAGGCAGACGCGCCACCATATCGACGAATTCGCTATCAGGGTTTTTGTCAATGACAACTATCCAATAGCGTTTCTGAGACAAATATACCCTGTCATCAGCATGAATGTTTGTGATGTCATCCAAGCCGTATATGATGGCAGGGTAATTTATCTTAACTGACTCGGGAGGTTGAAAATACACATTTCGACTCCCCAGAAGGTCTTCCAACAGGGTCTGTAGATCTAGTCTATTCGCCATTGTACACACCTCCCACAGCCAGTATTAGTCTAGGGTACTGAACTTCGACACTTGTGATCTTCCATTTAGCACCCATAAACCCAACATACTTCATCGAGTGAAAATTCTCACTGGCGAAAGGATCGGCTAAGATACTGATCTCATTCGCAACATTGATGTTGTCGTTGAGTTGATCTGCTGTCTGAAGTTTCCTGGTGTTGCGGACCAGCTCACCGTAGTACATACGCTCGGTGATCTTCTCTTCCCAAACACCGGGAGCTGTTTCTTCAGTCACAGCGTAGCCGATTGGTCCGTAAAATTTCGCCATTTTGAATTTCCTCCACGATTACTTAGGCGGTAGCAGAAGCTTCCTTCTCCTCGATGACGATAGCAGACTTGATTCTGGTGAGCTGACCAGACTTGCGAGTCTCAAGCAGAGACTGGAGCTGGTTGAACTTGATGTCGAAGTCGGTGAAGTGAGTCACATCGCCGCCCTTGGAAGCACCATAACCATAGTCAGCCATGTTCACGCAGATAGCGTGCAGCTTGTGCTTAACACCATCAGCATCAGTACGAACCTTACCCTCGAACTGAGTAACCTCGTAGATGTTGGCAACGCCCAGAGCAGCAGCCAGTTCGGTGTCGGTCTCGTAAATACGACGACCGTTACGGTCACGAGCCAGGATCATGGTGTTGTGCATATCGGTAGTGATGAACAGGTCAGGCTTACCGGTACCGCGGAAGTCCTTACGAGCCTTGCGCAGAGCAGTGACCATAGCCTCAGCATAGATGAAGCTCTCACCGAAATACTGCTCGGTGTCGGTGCCCTGAAGCTCCTTAGCCATAGCAGCGAAGTCAACATCCTTATGGATGGTGTACAGCTCATCGTCAGTCCAGATAGGACGGATCTTGTCGGGGAAGATCTTCTCGGGGTCACCGTCAGGACGGTCGTCACCCAGCATAGTAGCAACAGCCAGAGTCTCCTTCAGAGAGATCTGGTCGATGCCGTACTGGAACTGAACATAATCGAAATCTTCGATGTCAGTCACATCGTCACGATGCAGCTCAGAAGTGACATACACAGTCTGAGGGTCGGTAGTACGTCTCACCAGAGAGTAGTTGCCAGTCAGCTTCTTCTGATTTCCCTTGGTGTAACCCTTGGCCTGAAGAGCATCGATGTTGCGGATGTCCACATGGGAAGTACGAACACGACCGTGGGGGATCTTCTGAGTCTTAGCCATAATAGCATCGACCCAACCCATATCATTGGTGATGAGCTCAGGAGTGCGGCTGGGATGAGCCTCGACATAGTCGGGGAACAGAGTGGTCACATTACCGTCGCCGGTCTGGATGAAGCCGCTGATTTCACCGTGCTGGAGTTCGTCAGCGTGCTCCTCAGCGTAGATGTTGATAGCGGTACGGAGGGAGCCGACGTTGGGAGACTTAGCCAGCGCCAGAATCTCGCCCTGAGCCGCATGAGACAGGACATTCTTCTTATCCTGCTTATCGGTGTCAAAGACATTGTGTTTCATGATAGTTTCCTCCTTATTGGATTCAGATTTGTTTTCAGACTTGTCGGAGTCCTTTTTGTCGGGCTCCTCTTCGGACTTGCCTTCGCCCAGGGCATCAGAAATCAGAGCGTACATGACATTCTGCTGTTTCTCAGTCATACTGTTGATGACATCAGCAATAGTCTCTTCGTCTTCTTTCTTATCCTCACCCTTATTTTCGGGCTCGTCCTTCTTAGCATCGTCTTCCTCTTTCTTATCCTCCTGCTTAGTGTCAGCATGAGAAAGAACCAGAGGCATACCAGTGTAAATGATGGCAGTTTCATCAGAATTCTCGCCGTGTGCCAGCATAGAATCAATGAAAGCGCCAGGATTTGCACCCTTATGAACCAGACTGACTTCACAGATACAGCCATGAACAACATCAGAGCCATTCTGTCTGAGCTGGTTGGCATAAATGGACAATGCCACGATGTCGCCGTGCTTTACCAAAGCCTTCGCAACTTCACCGGACTCGGTGTCATTGAAGAAGCCAAAGGTATACACGCCATCCTCGCGGTTCTCCAGCCAAGCATGACCAAGAACATTACGAGGGTCGTTGTGCTGGTGATTCCAGACCAGCGGGACTTTAATGCCGTCATTCTCTTTGAATGCATCGTGGCGAATTACTCGACCATCGGAGCATTTCAGATCATTACGGGTAGCCCAGCCGCCGAAATCGCAAGCTTCAACCTGGAACGGTCTTTCCATTTTGAATTTCCTCCTTATTCGAGATTGTTTAGAGACCCTTTTCACTCAAAAGAAATTACTCCGGTACATCCTCCGTCTCTTCCGAGACAACGGGTGTTTCCGAAGTGGATTCGCTCGGCGCACTCAGATTCTTGTTTCTGAGTTCATCCGCCCTCGGATCTTCCGAAGGTTTCATGCCGACAACCTGCCTGATTTCATTCGAAGTCATGATTTCATTTCGAGTGAACTTATCAGCAATTTCAGCGATGTCGTTTACCGGTACAAGTTTGAACGGGTCTCTAAAGAACGAAATCGACTGGAGTTGTGATCTGGCAGTTTTGGTAAGAAACTTTCGTTTCATTTCATCAACAATAGCAGAAATGATGGGCTCGATAGTTCGGTTGTTGTAGTTCAACATAGTTTTCTCATCCGCCGTACCATCCAAAATGCTCTGAGTGATTCCCAACTGGCTATAAAGCATACTCGTTAAGTATTCAATCTGGGACATCAGGTTGTTATTGACGGAACGATTCAACTGTGTGATGCGCTCAGTACCATCGGTATAAGCAATACCGTATTTGGAACCGGACAACTGACCTTCAATATCTTTACGCCTGTTTTCGGCTTGTTGACGCCTTGCTTCAGTCTTGATGACATAAGGCAACTGGATAATCAAATCGAGTTTTCCAGAGCCACTCTGTTCATCAATGACATCAAGTAGGTTAAGTTTACGAATGAGCCTCTGCATAGTGGAGTTAGGCTCATTGATGACTGCATACAGCGGGTTCTCAACGATAGCCACTGTACTCTTAGGTACTATAACCTCTTCTTTTCTGCCTGTGCGTTCATTGTACACACGGACACGGACATACTGGGGGTACCATGCAGTAATCTGACCGACTCTCATGGTTTGGATGTCATAAGCGCCGGAAATAGTGGGATTTGTCGTAGTATCAACTGGAACGATTGCCACGCTGCCCTCGTCGAACATGGAAATAACCACATCCTGAATAAAGGCACGAGCAGTCTGATCGATGTTTGCTTCGACCGTGAGGCAATTATTCAAACCGTCTTGGATGACGGAGAGAAAACGCTCATTCTCATCCAGCCTTACATGCTGAATTTTGAGTGCTGCCACATCGAGTGCAATACGGTTATAAACCGAAGTGATGATCGACCTTTCATTGCCTCTTGACAAACGAGGTCTATCTGCTCGATAGGCGTAGCTCATGCCCAGATCCCTGTAGTTCATCTGAACATTGCCTGCAAATGCATTCCAAGCATGTTTCAGTCTGGAACCAAAAGACATTTCCATTTGAATCATCACCTCCTTTACACCATATCAACATTTTTCTTCTTATAAGCGACGCGTCCGGATGCCCAAATACCATTCTTCAACTGAGCCATGTCATAGCCCCTGTCGGCAATAGCCATATGAACACCAACCTCGCCACGCTTGGCTACAAACTGCACAACTCGCCCTGAGGGGGCCGTTACATTTCGGGCTGACTGATTCATAAGTTCTGCCATCTTACGGTTGTAGGCATTGATAGTCGCAGAGCTGAGCTTCCCTTTGGAAGTCACAGCATTCGGGTCACTTAAAAGCTGATTGGCATATTGATCGAGTTCTTTAGAAACATCTTTCCTTGCCTTGGACACGATTTTATCGTGGTTCTTATGAGCCCACTTCGCATCCTTTTTCTCCAAACGCTTCTGACCGGCAGGGGTCAAAGAACCGTCTTTGTTCTGATAACGGCGAACACCCCAACGCATCCCTTTGATGCCGTGATGATTAAGCTCGTCCATTTGACCACCTCCTTATTCAAAAGCATCTCGGTTGAGTTTGTAAGCAATATAAGCGTCCATCATGGCTGCTACAGCATCGATTTTCTGCTCATAACGCTTCTTCAGAAGTTTGCGGTTTCCGTTTGTATCTTCCAGGGTAATACAGTTACCCATTGCAAAGGTCATAAGGTCCTCGTCAAAGAGAAGCATTCTTTCTTCCGAAAGTTTCTTCAATTCGCCAAGCGGAACCGATTCGGTCTTAGCACCCTGAATGACCTTCTCAATTCCAAACGGACCGTTTTCCTGTTCCCATCTGGCAACGAATTCTTTGGCGTTATACGGGTCAAAGCCCAGACATCGAACATCATAGCCGCACTCGCTGATGTGATTATCAAGGTCTTCATAGACCTCCATCATATCGAGCACAGCACCCTCTAAAACAATTAAACTGCCTTCCGCCATGAACTGATCGTACTTGATCCTCATAGCAGCCGGCAGCTTCATCAAAGTCATAGAAGTAATGTAATTTCGAGTCTTAATACCAAACGAACCGTTGGACAACGGGAATAGGAAAGTAAAGGCGCAGAAGTCATCGCCCTGCGACAAGTCTGCACCAAGCGAGCAAGGCATCTGCCAATAGTCTCGCTTGCGATGCGGCAGCGTTTCTTCGTAGGTGAAGTAGTAGGTGTAACCCTCCATAGGCAGACCAAAACGCTTTGCGAGAATATCGTTTCGTGCAGCAGGAGCTTTCTCAGCTCTTTCTACATCCAACTGATAAGTCTCATAGCTAACAGTCTTGCCAAGGTTCGGATTAGCCTTCAGCCACATCCTCGGATCTCCAACTTCATCGACGGAGTCCAATTTATACCACCATATAGACACATGAGGATTGATGTAGTCGCCCTTGAGGATGTCCATCAACTCCATTTTGATTGTGTCACCGCTTCCGTTACGAACAGTACCCTCAGAGCTGATTGCTACGATGATGTAGTCATTTACCTTAGAGGCACCCTGCTCGATAGCACCGATAACATCCTCACGAATGTCACCGGAAAGCCACTCGTCAACGGTAGCAACCTTGATCTGTAAGCCCTGAAGCTTATGAATACTCATGGGTCTGACTTCCAGCAAAGAACCGGTCAAGAAATTCTCAACGCCTTTCTTGGTAGAAGCCAGCTTTGTACGGTTAGCTTTAGAGCCGGTGGTATTTTGTAACGAGCCCTCTGTCAAGAATTGGAACAGAGGACCACGGGATCTTGTAATTGCAGTTCTGAGAGGAGACATGACCTCTTCTGCCTGCTTCATGGTCGGGGCAGTCGTAATCTGATGCGTTGTCGAAGTATCAACATTCAGGAAGTAACCTTGAAGTGTGGAGCCATACATAGACTTTGCAGCACCACGAGCCACAATAAGATACTGTTTGTTGATAAGTCTCTTCTTCACGGTCTTCTTCACATAGTGACCGCCATGACCGTCGGGATTAGGCTGATAAACACTTCGTTCAACAAAGTAGTACCAACCAAAGATTTGCTCGCCCCACAACTTGAAGCTGTCGAGCAAGCTCAGGTCTGAACCGTCGGTCAGGGTAAGTTCTGCTTCGCAATAAGCGATCCATCCCTCAACAGCCTGATCGTCATAGTACACGCCGGGATTGGCGATAAGATCATCGATGCGGTTCATCTCCATCGAAATCTCTTTACATACCGGAATTTCCCCTCGGATTACGGCATCACGAAACATGCCGTAGTATTTTGGGACGGCAGTGTTAGATAATGCCATATCGAGTTGTCTCCTTTACGAAGTCTTCTTTATCATCTCATTAACAATGGTCTTGATCTTGCCATAGTTATTGTAGATGGTGAGAGCAGTAGTCGTAGCGGTAGCCACGCCGGTTGCGACTTTCAGAGATTTGGAAACGAACTCCTTGCCTCTGTTGACATCATTGCCGGACAACTGGCTGTACTGCTTTTCCATCTGAAGACGATTCAGACGACTTCGAAGTTCAGCATCACTCATGGTCTTTACACTCTTGCTATTGTGAGCTTTGGTGTAATCATCATGACTCGGTTCGCCGGAATCAGAGCGTTCACGCTTTTTACCAGCGGCAGTACGAGTACCATCCTTGTTCTGGAAACGACGGACACCCCACTTCTGACCTTTGATACCGTGATGCTCAAGCATCTCTTCATGTTTCTCCATTTTGAAGTTCCTCCTCTCTTTAGTCTGGGTCAACCGTGACATTGATTCGCCACTCAAGCTCGTTGATCTGTCGGTTCATGGATTCGATGACCGCAGAAGTAAGAGTAGTCGAGTCAAAGACAACTCTGACCTTGAGATAGACATAAGTCCTCACCATTTCGAGACGAGGATCATCGTACAGGAACTCAGACCATTCTGTACCGGCATCTTCGATACGGAAACCCTCTTCGGGACCGACACCGAGCTGCGTAAGGACAGAGAAAGCCGAGTTAATGTGCATGATGATGTCTGTATCAAAGTGCTCATACTCTTCGGCGATTCCGAGCAGCTTTTTAATTGATGTCAGTATGCTTTCCATATCGATTCCTCCTTACTGTCTGACAGCGACAAATTTCTTCATGCAGAAACCTTCGATGCCGGCAGCAGTACAGACCGCATACCAATCATCAGTGGAAGCATCGGGGTCAATCCTAAGTTCATCAAGACAAGTCACGATAGCAGCCACTTCGGAATCCTTGCTGGGTTCCTTTCGAATGTTCAGCTTCAGACAGTCGGTAACAACACCAACAATCTCTTCAGCCGCTTCTTCGATTTCTTCGACCTTGGTGTCCTCGGCGATTTCAGCAGAATCATCAAGAACGGGGTCTTCATAGCGTTTGTGAGACATTTGAAATACTCCTTTCATAATTTTCGCCAAGGGCAAGTGTCGTTGCGACTTCGCTGGATTGGCGCAATGATTAGTAAGCTCTCATCACCATAATGGATTGCATTGTGGGTACTGAGCTTCGTGCAGATTGCGTTTTCAGGATCGAAGACGCAGGGGTTTCGATTAAGGATGTCTTCATAGGTGATTGGATTTAAGTGGTGGATTAGAACCGAACCATAAATCTCAAATCCTGGTACACCTAAGTCGCATCCGTTATCGCGAACAATGATGTCGTCTCGAAAACTCAACCATTCATCGGAATGATAAAGTTCTTGATTCAACCATCTTTGAAACCCGAAGGTTTCTTTGCCAACAACACCGTCAAGTTTCAGGTATCGGAATCTCTCTTCGAAAGTTGGGAGGGTAATAAGTTCAGAGTAAGTCTTAAAACTCATCGTCCTCACCTCCATGACCTGAATACTGACGGAACGCGGTAAGGGCTTTCTCATAGAGCTCCTTAGCCTCGCCGTTGGACTCGATATTTTTGGTCTTGGCATCAATCAACTTACTCTGCTTCTCCAGAATCTCTTTTTCAAGTCGTTCCTTAGTTGAGCCAAGCTTCAAATAATGCGTAATGACCTGAGAAGAAGCAGTTCCGTCTCTGAGCTGCTTTTCAGCACACTGCATAGCCAACGAGATCATAAGATTTTCTTGAGCCTCTTGAGTCATCGGTGGTCTTGAGGTGCTTTGCGATTCAGAAGAGCGAGAAGCTTTTGCTTTTGGCATCGTAAACTGCCTCCTCTCTTAAGAAATTGGTGCGGGTAACAGGAGTTGAACCTGCACGGGATTGCTCCCAATAAATTCTGAGTCTATAGCGTCTGCCAATTCCGCCATACCCGCATGTTTTCACAGCACTTTCATTAAAAGGAGACTTCCTTTTATATGAGTTATGGTGCAGTATTTGAGAGAACTTACAGAGCCGGTTTCCATCAATCACCGAAAGGAGAAAAGAAACATGAAAGGAGGTTCACTCATGGAAATTGTTCCAGCCCTGCAAGCTCGCTCAAATACTGCACCAGGTCCTAAAGGGGTAAAGACCGCTCCTAAAATATCCCTCCGGAGATTTTTTTAAGACCAGCGCGATGTGGGAGGGGGTGTGATTTTAGAGTACCCCCCCCCGTACCCTTTGGGACCGACACAGTAGTGCTGGTAAAGTTGTTAATTGTGTGGAAAAGTTTTTTGCGAAAGAACAGAAACATTTTTTCAAAAGATTTTAGAATCAAATGATAAAGAAAGCGAGGGCAGAACGGGTTAGGCTCTGCACCTCGTATAAGTTAAGCAACTCTTTTTACTTTCTTGTAGATGTTTCTGAAGTCATGCTTAATGATCTCGTCGATTGCTCGCTCAATTTCCTGATTGTTTTCTTCATCAGAGAACTGTTCAGAAGTCTTTGCAATTCGAGCCAAGTAAGCACAAGAATAGTAACCTTGATCGACATCGAACCTGAACCAATCGGAGAACTGTTCGAATGGATCAAATGGGTTGTCAAAAGTAGTCAGGGCACAAGAGCCATTCATACTGGGCGCTCCTTTCATTTCAAGTAGTCGGACACAGTGCTTGTAGAAACACCAAGAGCCTCAGCAATTTCAGATGTACTGTAACCAGATGCATTCATAGAGGCAATCTTATTCTGTTTAGCCAGACTAAGGGTTGTCGTAGCACGGGGTGTAGCACGCTGTCTAAGGCTGTCTATATCCACATTGTCAATGATCTGGGTAAGCTTATTCTCACTGATAGCACCAGCCTGAATTGCTTCCCATTCACGATCTGTGATTTTGATGGTTTCTCTTTTAGCACCAACCGCTGCACGGGCTTGTGTAAGTGCTTGTTGACTGGCCTTCTTAATCTCGCCGCTTGTCATACCGGGGTTGTCCTGTTTCTTGGCAGCCACTACAGCATTAGCCATAGTCTGGGCTTGCCTTTCGCGGGGGGCATTCTTAAGAGCCACATTCAGCTTAGCATTAAGGGAGTCTACCTCCGCTTGGTAGGTCTCCTTGGCAGAGGCTGAATACGGCACCTTGCCGGTAGACAATATTTCGAGGCGGGCTTGATTTCCAAGGGCCTTCATTTTATTTGCATAGGTGGCATAAGCACGCTCCACCTGGGTGTCAGCTTCCGAAACAAGGGAGAAGGCATCTTTAGCTTCTGCCATCTTGGTAGAGGGCTGGGTACGAACCTTAGTTTTGCCGGTCTTCTTGTCGGTATAAATAGGATCATCGACAGGTTTCCAGATTTGTTCACCTGTAACTTCATCGATACGGGGGCTTCCTTGACGCTTGACCACCGATACCTCTGATTTGGCACGGGATATTAAAGTAGAAGCACCCTCATGGTATCTACCATCTTCGTCAACAGTTCCCTGATACTTCTTCTTCAGAGAAGCAATGCCATTGTCGATTTCACTTTGCTTGTAATCAAGCTTGTGTTTTTCGGCATCGATAACGACCATGCTGTGACGAACGGCTCTTGCAAGCTCATCCTGAGTAGCACCTTTCAGAGTCATATCAGTGATAAGGTTAGAAACCACACCCATTTCTTTCTGAGTGTTCTTCATCAACTTAAATGAGCCCTCAGGTTTACCGCCATATTCCAGTTTAGGGTCAAATCCCTCAAGTCCTTTCAAAGGAGGAGTAGAGGTAATCTTAACTTTGCTGGAACGAGAATTACAAGGAATGACCATGACAGTATCGCCATCAAAGTCTGCTCCGGACAAACGTTCTGCAACCTTGCTATTGATACCAATCGCATCTTTAGGTGTATTACCCAAGACACGACGAGCTTCCGCCTGCTTGTTATTAACAGTCAGAATAGGAATCTCAAAGGTACCACCATGAGGATAGCGAACCAAAGCGACAGTTTCACCATTCTTATAGTTCGGAGCATAAACCTCATTGTCTTTCATCGAAGTGATAGGTAGAATAACCTGATACTTCTGACGAGGCAATGCCGCAGCCTGAAGATGAACGGCGGCAGAATCACAATCATCCGCAAAGGATTTCAGAAGCGATTTCTTGACAGTGGGGTTGGTCAAAGCACAGATCTCGTCGAACTCTGCCATCTTATCGGATGCTGCAAGGTTGAGCTGCTTATTTACCAAAGACAAGCTCTGCTTAGACAGAAACTGAGAAGGGAGTTTATCTGCCCATTCACCCCAGTCGCCCTCTTCTGCACGCTTATTGATAAGAGAAAGCTGACGCTCACCATTAGCATCGATGTAATAGCTCTGTCCGCCTGCTTTGATAAGAGAACCGAAAGGATTGTCTGGGTCATCCTTAACTTTCTTCATGACATCCTCAGGAAGAGTGCCTTTTTTCTTATTGGTGTTAAAACGAACATCAACACCATCAGGAAGATCGTCAGAATAGACAGCCATACCTTTCAAATATCGGTTACCATCAACCAGAATACGAACCTGAGCATAATGAGAATCTCCAAGAGACAGGTCTTCAACGCCACGACGAATCTCAATGACACCATCTTTATGAATGCCACCATCTTCAGCATAGCAAATAGTCATGCGCTTGGAGTCCATGCTTTTAGGATAGACGAACTTGTCAAAGGTTTCGCCGCCATCATGGGAAACATAGTCTCTCACAGAATGAACATTTTCGAAATTGTAAATCTCTTTATGTTCGGTTCCGGGAGGGCAAAGAACTTTGATGTTTGTCTGTTTACCGGGGTTGGTAACTTGGGGAACACCGCCACCATAAATCGGGTAGCCTTCCATCTCCAAAATATAAAGAGCCTGATTCATCTTCTCTTTCGAGATGCCAAGCTCCCTTTCAACACCGGTACCGACATCAATCATACCTTTTTCAGCGATCTGCTGTTTCAAAAATTCAGCAGTTTGTCTTGCCTGGTTCATGCGAGCCTCAGAACTCTCATTAAGAAGAGAACGGACAGACGAGTCATTAGCAAAGCCCATTTTGTCGGCAATTTCATTTAAGCTATAGCCTTTCTCACGAAGAGCTTTGGCTGTAGCAACATCTGCGGATCTGCGTTCATCCTTAGCCAGACTCATCTGAGTTCTGAACTGAGTTGTACTCAGACCCATGGATTTAGCGATAGCGACTTCACCCGTATAGGTCTTTCCATCCTTGTCGGTAAAAGTGAAGTTATTTTTCTTCATCTCTTCGACTCTGGACAGAAAGTCGCCGCTATGCTGATAAGGGTTATCGCCCGAACCCCACGGATAACGACCGGAACGACGCGGCATTCCATAATGCATAAGCATTTCTTCCACAATGGGATTCATGGTTTAACCCTCCTGTTCTTTCATTCTTCTGATGACCTTGTCGAAAGTAATGATCTTATCCATGATAGGAGCAATATCTTCGACGGTCGGATTATGATACAGAACCTCGTTATTCTGGTAAATGCGAAGTTCCATCTCAATGTCGGCAGGCTTCATTTTGTATTCCAAACAAAAAAGAGCAGCATATATTTCAAGCTGCTCCATGTGCGCCGGGACGACGCCAGTCTTTAAGTCGTGAATACGAAGTGTGCCGTTGCGAAACACGATAGTGTCCGCGGTGCCAAAGCAATTCTCGGAGTAGAACAGAACCTGCTCCGGAATCATGCGAAAACTGATTGCATCATTGACATACATATTCAGTGTCTTCTGCGATTTGGGAAGTTTCTGTCCCAGCTTGATACACTGACACGCAAAGTCATGAAGAATCGTTCCGCGCTGTGTGGCTAAGAATTTTGAGTAAGACTCAGCCACCTTGGTTTCATCGTAGTTGATCCAATGAAATTTGCTGGCACCAAGAAAGGCGTGTTGCCCTTCAAAGTTTGAATGATTGTTGAAGATCATGCAGCACTTCCTCCTTGTTCTCTGGGCAAATGAATCTGGAGAAAGACATCTCATTCATCTTGCCTACATAGTATTCTTGGTTGGGTTGCTTCTTTGCGCCAGCACTTTGCTTACACTCCAGAGTCGCCCATTTGTCGTTGAACAGAATGAGTAAATCGGGAATGCCTTGCAAATATCCCGAGTCGCTCTTCATCACGATGCATCCGGGAAAGAGTTTTTTCAGCTCTTTGATGAGCTTTGCTTGAAATTGACTTTCGAGCATACCAAATGGGCCTCCTTTCATGCGATTTGGTCAAAACCGAAGAGAGAATGTCTATTCTAAAAATAGCCTTTTTACTCCTCTCTTCATAAAAGGGGATGTTTTTTTCGCGCGGCACAAAAAAAGACCGAGACACCCTTAAAAGCATCTCGGTCGAGGTTTTTGTTATTCAGTTACTTGGTATTGCTTCTCAGGTATCTAATCAAGATCCAGATAAGCCATAAACCACCGGTGCAAAGCACCAGAATGAAATCCAACAGCAAGCCGCCAAAGCCACGCTTCTTGCCGCTCTTGTTTTTGCTCATTTTGATTTTCTCCTTTACTTATTCTTCGTCTTCCGGTTTGTCGCTTTTACTAACAATCAGATTAGACCCAATGATTGAGCCAAGTACCGCAACAATACTTGCAGCGACTCCACCAGCTATACCAATTATTTTCAATCGGTTGTTAGCTTTCTCGTAATCTTTTTGTGATACGGTATCAGCGACTTCTTTCATCTGATTGAGAATATAAGTCTTCTCGTCAAATGTCAGTTCCTCTTCTTGAAGAATTCTCTCTAATGAATCCATGACACGATTATACATGTCATAGCAAACTTGTGTGCCCTCACGGTCATCCTGCATCGCTTCTTCCAGAACACCACGATACTCTTTCATGATGTCCAAGGAAGTAGACGCAAAGTTAGGAAATTGCTCTAATGCTTTTTTAGCTACCTCAGGGTCCATCCTCGGTATCATCGAAGCGAAAGCAACGACCTTATCCTTGGTCATATGACGGAAGTCAGGAATATCCAGTTTTCTCAGAACTTGAAGTTCATTGTAAGGTCTGCTCACTTTCTCACCCCTTTCTTCATAGGGGCAATAAAAAAGTGCGCCCCCACAACGAGAGACGCACCGAAAAAGTGCTACCCTCATTGTTGCCACACAATCTCAACAAGCTGTAAAGGACAATGAGTAAAGAGAGAAAACACTTTTTACCAAAGTAATTTTCCCTTTACGACTTAAAAATATGAAATTGTGTGGCTCTTACATTATAGCACAGAACCTGAGAAAAGAAAAGGACTTTTTGTAAATATCTCTTGACAAATGAACGATTTTGTGCTATGGGAACCGCTCGTGGCCAAAAACCCACTTTTACTTGCCTTATTTATATAAATATTGAAACTTTTTATCGCAACTAATAAGAAATAAAAGTGGGCAAGTGGGCTTTTTTGCAAAAACTTTTTTCAAATTTGCGCAAATCGGCCAAAAATGGCCAAAAATGGCCCAAAAAGTGCCGTTTTCAGAAAATGCCTCCGATTTTTTCTGCCCACTTTTGGTTTTCAAAAACGGGCTTTTGCCCACTTTTTTTTGGGCTTTTTTCTCAAAAATCGTCCGTACCATCCTCCAAAACAGCTCCAAAATTGACCATGCCCACTTTTGCCAAAATAAAAGTGGCCACGAAATCGGGCAAATTACCTCCAAACACGACCGGTCTTCTTGTCGATGAGAACTACCCGACCCTCGATCTCAAAGCCTGCCAACTCACACAGATAGAATATCGTATGTAGCAGCTTATAAAATCTTTCCTCTTCCTTATCAATGTTCCGAAGTGCTTCAAAAGCAGTAGGGTCGGAGTAACCTTCCGAGTTCTTTCTCGGATTATTGTTGGGTGCCATAATGTATTCGCTCCTTTACTTAAATATGGTTCAAGGTCGTCACCACCTCTTTAGAACTCTTCCTGACATCAATGAGACGCTGGTTACGACTACCTCTGAAGTCCAGGTCGAGAGAACGCTCTTCAAGAACAAATGGACCATCTACCAAGACATCCACAAAGTTTAGAAGAGTTGACGCATCTTTTTTCTCAATGAGATCTTCAAAAGAATAGCCAGTGTAACACCAAACACTCAAACCCAATTTCTGAGCTTCACGAGCAATGATGCTACACTGGTATGGCTGACAGAATGGTTCACCACCAGAGAGTGTGATACCATCGATGTATTCAGCATTCTTTCTAATATCATTCACGAGGTCGACAAGAGATACTGACTTGCCGCCATCAAAATAGTGAGTAGAAGGGTTGTGACAACCAGGACAATGATGAGGGCAGCCTTGTGTAAATATCACATAGCGAATGCCCTCGCCATCAACGATTGACTCAGGCGTTATTCCCGAGATCCTGATTGACTGTGTGCTTGACACGATCCCTTTCCTCCGCTCTCTTTGCATCGTTCCACTTGTCAAGCGTACCTACGAGGTAGCCGGTGATACGGCGGATGCGCTCGAAAGGAACATCGTTTTTCAGCGTGTAAGTGATGTTGACATACTCATCGTCAGTCACCTCGATTTTCATACCGATGACTTTGTCGCCATACAGCTCACGAGCTCGCTCAATATAGGTGTCAATTTCTTTCTGTTCGAGAATGCCATTTTCAACTTTGATGTTCATTACTTAATCCTCCTGACTTTTTCAGTAATAGTGATGTGCTCAGTTCGTCCGCAGCAGGGACAAACATCATTGATGATGCCGTTGTAACCGCACAGAGGGTCACGGTCTACGGGGTGGTTAATACTGCCATAACCGATACCCGCTTCTTTCATGCGACGGACAATGCGTTCGAAAGCGGCAAGGTTCTTGGTCGGGTCACCGTCAAGCTCTACATAGGAGATATGACCAGCGTTGGTAAGAGCATGGTACGGAGCCTCGATGTCGATTTTTTTCATGGCAGGGATGTTGTAGTAAACGGGAACATGGAAGCTGTTGGTGTAATATCCACGGTCAGTAACACCCTCGATGATACCGAACTTCTCCTTATCGGAACGAAGCAGTCGTCCGGACAAGCTCTCAGCAGGTGTTGCTAGACAAGTTACATTCATACCCAGTTCCTTGCTCTTACGGTCGCAGTAGCCACGAATATAACTGACAATTCGCAGACCCATTTCCTGAGAGTCTTCATCTTCACCATGATGTTTACCGGTCAGTGCTTTAAGGCACTCTGCAAGCCCACAGAAGCCGATAGAGAGCGTTCCGTGCTTGAGGACTTCTCGTACTTCGTCGTCCGAACCCAGGCTCTCAGAGTCCATCCAGACGCCTTCTCCCATGAGGAATGGGAAGTTGCGAGCAATTCTTCCAGCCTGGATTTCATAGCGGTCAAGAAGCTGCTTCATCACAGCATCCAGCATTTTATCCAGACTGTCAAAGAACTTTGAAATATCACCCTCGGCAACGATACCGAGACGAGGAAGATTGATAGAAGTGAAGCTCAGATTACCTCTGCCGGGAGCTACCTCACGAGTCGGGTCATAGACATTACCCATAACACGAGTACGACAGCCCATATATGCCACTTGAGTTTCAGGATGGTCGGGCTTGTAATACTGAAGATTGAACGGAGCGTCGATAAATGCGAAGTTCGGGAAGAGGCGTTTTGCGCTCACTCGCATTGCCAGTTTGAACAGATTATAGTTCGGGTCATCAGGATTGAAGTTGACGCCCTCTTTAACTCTAAAGATCTGGATCGGGAAGATAGGGGTTTCGCCCTGTCCCAAACCAGCCTCGGTAGCGAGCAGAAGCTGTTCAATAGCCAGACGACCTTCCCAGGAAGTGTCCATGCCATAGTTGATGGAGCTGAAAGGAACCTGAGCGCCTGCACGGGAATGCATGGTGTTGAGATTGTGAACAAAGCCCTCCATAGCCTGATAGGTGTCACGAGTAGTTTTTTGCATGGCGTATTCTCTTTGCCATTCGCCCGCATAATCAGTTTGCTGAACCTTGAGTTCCATAGAAATATCAAAGGCTTCCTTCAGATACTTCTGGTAGGTGTAGCGTACACCATCAGCCATAGCATAGTCGAAGTCAACCACACTCTGTCCGCCATGCTGGTCATTTTGATTTGACTGAATGGCAATGGCAGCAAGAGCCGCATAGGAACCAATACTCTTAGGAGCTCTCAGATGTCCGTGTCCGGTATTGAAGCCGTCCTTAAACAGTTTACGAAGCTCGATCTGTGTGCAGGTGGTTGTCCACGCGTAGAAGTCGAGGTCGTGTATGTGAAGCCAACCCTGTCTATGCAGGTCAGCAATAACAGGATCGACGAGATACTCAAGATTGTACTCCTTGGCGCTGTTAGCACCGTACTGGAGCATAGCACCCATGGGAGAATCACCATTGATGTTAGCGTTGTCTCTCTTAAGGTCACTGTCTTTTGCCTGAAGAATAGTAATGCTATCAAAAATAGCTTTTACTTTTTCTCCGAAATCATAGCTCATAGTAAAAGACCTCCTCAAATATCATTTTTGTTGCGGTGCAGACTCTGTTCGATGTTGAACCCGTCAGGATAACGGGTCCGCAGTTTATCGACATTCATCTGCATGACAGTTTCGAGGTCATAACCAATGGCGTCAGCCGTTACAGCAAGGTACCATGCCACATCGCCAAGCTCCTTAGCCATGTGCTCACGGTCCAATTCGTGACCCTGAAACAGGTGTTTTTTCAAAATATCAATGCACTCGCCGGCTTCACCATTCAAACCCATCAGCCCGTTCGTAAGCTGCTGAGTGGAATCCAGAGCAGGGTTCTTAGTACGAAGCGCATTTTTCTGGTATTCGTTAATTGTCATAGACTGCTTCTCCTTTTTAGGCAAAAAATAAGAGCCAAGGTTTATTCCTCAGCTCTTAGTCAGGTTATTTCTTCGAGTGATGTACCCAGGCTTTACAAATCTCTTTGCATTTCGGATAATCGGGCTGTCCGCATTTGTTGCAGATAAGTTCCTCTCGTCCGAGGTCTGGTATATATTCCTCAAAATGTTTAATAACGGTAGTCCAAGTTCCGTCACGTTCGCGGACAGGACATGCCATTTTTGATTTTACTTTCACAGGCATCGCCTCCTTACCCTATATTATACCACAAAACAGATAAAAAGTAAAAGGGCTTGTTACGGCCCCTTTACCTTTGAAATCGAGTAACTCACGAAATCAGAATCTTGAAGCGTTCGTTCAGATCCTCGAACAAGTCATCATCTGCTGCGATGCTGATATGGAATTCAATCTTGCCCTTATCGTTTAACACGGTTTGGACAACAGGCTGAATTCGTTCAGCGTACAGCATTCTCAAACATGTGCCGAGTTGTCTGTCGTTCACTGCCAGAAAATAATTCATAGCGTTACCTCCTTTCATAATAGGAGATGTAATTTTCGTGCAGTTACTTTTTTCTGCGGAACATCTCTTTAACCTTCCATTTGAGAATGTACCAGCATTGTTCAAAGCATCCGACTTTACGGTAACCCATTACTCGTCCTTAGCACCGATAATCAGTTCGCTGTAAGGCAGCTCTTCGATCCAGTCGCAGAAGGTATGCCACTCATCGAGCTTGTGATTACGACGCCACTTGTAAATGCCCACGAGAACCTCATAGTTCAGCATAACAGTTCTCTTCTGATTGTAGGAAGTAGGCAGGAGCTGAATCATCTGCCACCAAATATCCTTTTTGGTGCATTTCTCAACAGCAGCCTTTGCTTCTTCGGATGCAGGGATTTCACCGTTCTTGATCTTATCGTAGGCGAGCCAACACTCACGGAAGGCATTCAGATTTTTTACAGTGAAACCAAGACACTGATAAGAAGCAGGCATCAGATGCTCAGTGCTGAAGTCGGACATCTCAAACTTCTTATCTCCGATCTTGTGCATAGTGGAGCAAGAGTTAGCGACAGTGCCCACCTTGTAAGTATCGAACTCCTTCCACCAATACAGCGGAGCAGTAATATCCACATACACCGTAATCATACGGCGATACTTAGCATGAACAGGACCACCATCAGCCAGATTCATCATGAGTTTGTGGTCATTGTCGCCGAGCAAAATATCACACTCAGCATCGAGAGGACTGGTATCACCAGTCAGATTGAAGTAGTCGCCGGTTTCATCTTTGAACCAGCTATCACTGCGATCCCAAGAATTCTTAGGATTACGCATACCACGGATAGCGTGTTCCCAGCCGACTACCTCCATGTTTTTCAGTTTCAGCATCTTAGATCACCTCGCTCAGATTAGGGTCATAACGACCAACATAGCCGTCATTGTCGTAGATGAGACGGTAGCCATCGGGAAGCTCGACATAGTACCTGCCGTTTTCACCCTCCACATCGTGGATGATCGTGCCTTTGATTTCAATGTTATCCATTGTTTTTTCTCCTTTCTTAAATATGGCCCAAAAGCTGAGGCATCTTACGAACCCAGAAAGTTCGGAAGCCATCACGAATAATGGGCGTGCAGCCGTATTTCTTTTCCAGAAGACGAACGACAGCATTCCACTTCTCATTCATCTCCTTAAAAACAGCGTAGCCGCCCCTGTTGAGTTTAACATGGCGGACTTCCATCAGTTTTTGTACCTCAGCGTTCATCTCAGTCAACATATCGGCGATAGCGGTAGAGCACTCGTCCGTACTCTCCGACAGGAGACCTTTCTCGTACTTAGCGAAATATTCCTTGGCTTTCATTTGAACCTCCTTATTCTTCGAGCCATCTGTTATCGATGTAGTAAAACCCGTATACTGCAAATCCGATGAGAACAATCCAAGCCGCCCAGAAAATATAAATGGGAGCGTTTGTTTCCAACATATCCACTGTATCATCAATGGTCATATTGTTATAGAAAGATGTGCCATCCGTAATCGTTTCATCAGCAAGCTTAGTGTAAATCGTTCCCGTGAATTCCGCACTGGTTCCATAGTATTTATAGCGAATGTAATAGGACTCTTTAATGGTGTCGATATAATTACTGCCAGGAATATTGATTTTTTCAGTAGGCAGTACATGTCCAAGAAACGAAATCTCGTTACATTTTTTATCCTCAGAACTCACACGATCCCATGTCCAATAGGTTTCGGTTGTATAATAGGTTTGAGTTTTTCCGTTCACGGTTTTCGTATGAGCCACTTGACGAGTATGTTTGGTGTATCGTTCTTTGACTTTCTCGACATACATATAAGAGCCACCGATTTCAGGATAAGTAACAGTGTCAACGGCAAGTAAATCACCATAGACAAAAGCATTTCCGACATTAGTTCTCATACCGTATTCAAAGAGATCAAGCGAGTCAATTTTCACAGCTTTATTGTACTCAGCATTTTTATCCAAGACCCAATCGGAAATTTTACTGGAAATAAGAACACCGATTAGCAGCATGATAGCTACGATTGAAATACTCGCAATGACCTCTCTTTTTGTAATTTTGAAATTATCCATAACCATTACTCCCCAAAGAGATCCTGAGGAGCATCTACGGGGGCATTATAATCCAGATAATCATAGTCCATGACTTCGTAACCCAGCATACTAAGGAACAAACGAGTCGGGAATTTACGAATGTAACGATTGTATTCCTTAATTTGCTGGTTATAGTTACTTCTATATTCAGCGATGAGATTTTCGGTAATAGAGAGCTCATTCATAAGCTCTTTATAGTTTTCATTGGACTTTAATTCTGGATAGGCTTCGGAAACAGCGGTAATAGCTGTAGTAACATTCTCAATATCACCAGCAGAACCTCGTCCATCAACAATAGCAGCGAGTGTATCTGCCTCATGAGCGTCATACTGCTTTACACAATCGACAAGGTTGTAGACAAGATCCACTCGTCTTTTCTCTTGTACTTTGATGTCGGAGGAGGCAGTGTTTACCTGCTCTTCCAAAGAGAATGCCTTGTTCTGAGCACCTTGTACCCAAAAGATACAAAGCATGATGACTGCCAAAATTCCGGCAGTGATGATGAGGATCAGTTTCCAGTTATTCTTGATAGTGTTCATTTTTCTTCTCCTTTCAGATGAGCCACATGATGAATTTGACGGTCAGCGCGATAACAATCGCAGAAACACACATACAGGCAATAAGTCCCATAGCTTGACCGATGATTTCGGCAAGAGTACCTTTGGAAGACTTCCTTGCGTCCATACGCTTAGGTACCTGCTCGGGTATGTGCATAATTTCATTGGGTTTAGTATTCATTGTGAACCTCCTTTTTCACTAATGGTGATGTAATAAGTTTGCGGTAAATATCAGCGGCTTCCTGCCCCTGAAATGCATTGACAATATCAACCTTGCCATTGATCTGTCTGCCGACGATGAGAACGCCGGTATCTTCGCCCTTGGTGAAATCAACACTCACAAGCAGACATTCATTTACTTTCAGTTTGTCCATGGTGATCTACCTTCCTTTCCAAATATCTTTTGAGTCGTTCGCATCTGTTCCGGTATTCACAACGGACAACAGTATTGCTCATCATGACTATATCGTTGCCTGCCAGCATTTTTTCAGGTCGCTGAACATCTGCTTCAAAGCTCGGACAATCATGGCAATAATCCTGAACTTCCAGTATAATCATTCATCAAACTCCTTTCGCTTACGTTCATACAGAGCCTTAATCCTTTCGGGATTATCTGTTATGATTTCAAAGTCGTCTCCAGTAAACCCAGGAGGAACATCTTCAGTGTATTCGATATACACTTTCTCAGGGTGAAGAGGAACGGCGTAAGGGAAGGTCACTTCTTTTCTGAAACGACCGCTGGTAAACCATGTGATGCCTCCATTATCGGAAACAATAATGGCGTCAATATCATGACAAGTTCCATCGGTTTTTTTGAAAACACTTGAACAGCGTTTATTCTGAAGCGAACCATACCCAGCATCATTCCATTCTTCGTCAGCTCCAGTCAGAGGCGAAAGAGGTTTGAATCGTAACAGTCGTTCCAAAGCTGAAAGAGCATATCCAGCGGAAAATCCACTATGACCTTGCTCGCTGAACAACCTCACAATAGAGACGATGTCTTTGTTCATATGATCTTGCATACCGTCCTCATCCTTAGGAATTCGATCGAGTTCGGATTTTGCATATTCGAGTAAATTCATTTTTCTCCTTTCCCTAAGCAGCCTTGGCAAGTGTCCGATTGGAGTAACTGCTAACATACTTAGTCTCATTGAAATTGCGTTTCTCGCTTAGAGCTCGACCAATAGCCAAGTCGATGGCAGAGCGAGTTTTCAGATGATAGTAGTACAGGTCTTTGAAAGGCGTATTTAGCCTGTCCGTGCGACCCGCTGACTGCTTCATAATTTTGTAAGAGTAGTTCTGTGAGTAGAAGACAATGGTGTCCGTACTTATGCAGTTCCACCCCTCAGCTCCGGCATTATACTGAACCAGATAGACCCAGCTTTCTCCCGTAGGAATCGGCTGGTGTTTGTGACCGTTCCACTCCGCAATCTCAACATTCTCACCGTAATAGGTGTTCTTGAGAATATCAAGCTCGTAGTCGAAATTGTAGAAGACGATCATCTTCGGATGTTTTTCAAACAGCTCCAGAAGAGCAATCAGTCGAGAATCGTCCTCATTGACAATGCGACGCCAAATATAACAAAGCTCACTGGCAGTAGCGATAGGCTCGTTTTTGTATGGGTTCCATCGTTTTCTGCTGACATCTTTGTATTTGGCAATGTCGTACTGCACATACACATCTTCATGGTGAGAATTGGTTTCTCGTTTGAAGTCCATTTCCACCAGAATAGAGTTGCGAAGTCGGATGAGTTTACCAACATTCAAATATCTATCTACCTTGGGGTACTTGCCGTTCACCCAGGTCATAACCATGTGCTGATCTTTGAAAGCTGTGCGGTTCTTATAAAAACCGTTAGCCACAAAGACCGGAATATAGTCTTCCCAGGTATCGCCAGGGGTAGCGGACAACAGAATCCACTCGTTGAATTTGGCGATTTTCAGAAATGCTTTTACCCATGCTCCGGAGCCTACCACACGCTGTTCGTCAAATATAAAGAAAGCGTCCGTAACCGTTGCGTACTTACCGATGTTATTCCATGAGTCCACAACGACTTTGTTTTTGTAAGCATTGACTTCCGGATGAGTAGAAAGAAGGAAGGGCGAAAGCTCACCCTCCCATTCCAAAGTATCTCTTTTTCTCGCCGTGGTGATGATGTATAGATCTTTCGGGGTACCCGGCATTCGAACATAATTCTTAGTACCCAGCTCACCACCATTTTGCTTGTAGTAATAGGATATAGCGGTTCGAGATTTACCGCTGCCGACACCGCCACAGAGAATACAGCCATTTTTCATCCTCGTGACAGCATCAAGCTGATAATCTCTGAGAGAGATGCCTGCCATTTACATCCCTCCGAACAATCGCCTCATTGACCATGTCGGGAAGAAGTACATCGGCGTAAACCAATAGTTCTCCTTAGAGTCGTTTTCGGTTATCGGGTCTGTGAGCGAGTTACCGACTTTGATATAGCCAGCCACTCCGAGAAGAGATAGCTGAATATAGCACATCAAAGCGACAGTCTGGTCGATGTCCTGAGCTACTACAAGAACATGGTTTTGATAGTTGTAACCAGCTTTCTCAAGTCTTTTTCTCGCAGCGTGGACACCGGCAATCAAAGTTGCTCCAGCTCCGCAACACGGGTCATTGATGGTAATGTAGCCGTCTTTCTCGATTCGCATAACAGAATCCTGCATAGTAACTTCAGCCATCAATTCACATACATGATATGGAGTGAAGAACTGACCATTATGTTGATTACCAAGATTGAGCGACATATAAATACTGCCCAAGAAGTCTTGCTCAGGATTTTCCTCCAAAGCCATGACCGTATAGGCAGCGAGTTCCGGAAACAGGGGCTGTTCCTGTTTGTTGTATTTGTTGATGAGCCGTAAATATAACGCCTCTCTCTCTTCATAGTGTTCCTTATCTACCGGATTAGACAAGGCACAGGCGTACATTACGACGAAGTCTCTCCACACATCCCAAGAGCGATGCCGATTGGTGAGTTGATTGAATACCTGAAGAAACTCTTTTTTAGGATCGATTTTCGAAGTTTTCTCCTCGGGCTTTTTTCTCTCAACTTTTTTTGGTTTAGGTTCCTGGGCTATACCTTCAGCAAGTCCTTTGGCCAGATGTTCGCCAGCCTCGACTTGCTTTTGAATATGTTTAGGCGGAGCGACTTTCTGAGGTTTTCGTTTCGGTTTTTTCTTCTGCCAAAACATAGTTTCTTTTCTCCTTTCGGTGATTGATGGGAAGGGCTGTTTCCTCTTGCATCAATTCTCGTGCACAAGATATCAGCACCTTACTGGACATTTAACCTGACATGTAAAGCAGGCACCCTCCATCAGTCAATTAGCGGGGCAGATCCTCGTCGTTATCGGGATTGAAGTTGACATCGTCATCAGGGTCGTGCATGAGCTGACCTCTGCGAGCGTGCTTAGCCAGGATAGGATCGTCCTCGACACGCTGGAAGACCTCCATAGTCTTGATATACAGGGACTTGCCACGGTCGCTCTCATACTTATTCAGCACGACATTGACATTCTCGATCCAGGCATAGTCAATGCAGCCAACGGATTCCTCATCCAGATCAGCAACGCTGTCTTCTACGATAAGCATGACCTTAGGCGGCCACTGCTTGAGCTCACCATCACGGTTGCGGTAAGCCAGCTTGATGACAATATAATAGGTAGGAATGAATTCCTCATCATCGCCCTCTCTGGGCTTGGTCATCTTGACATTGAACCCCTCGTCAATGAGCTGACGAGCCATAGCGACATCAGGAATGACCAGATTGCCCTTTCTTTCGTTAGAGCCGTACTTGTCACGCTTGGGGTCGCCGGAGAAGTTCGTGTTGAAGATGAAACGGGTGTTTTCGACAAACAGGTTGTTGGTTCTCATAATTTATTGAATCTCCTTTCAATGTTTGCGGTATTCGCAAGGGAATGGACAGGTGGCGCAATCTTTTTCATCGTCGCCACCTGTCCGTCAGTTTTAGGATCATAATGAGTAAGAGCGTGAATCCATACACCGTATATCACGATACCCAGTATGAATAGTAAAGCATCTGCCAAGGCGTTCACCTCACATCAAATGGTGTAGTACCATCCTCTTCATGCGGTTCTCCAGCCCCAAACCAGGGCGGAGTATGGTCAGAAATAAACGGTTCGTCTGCAACAAAGCGTTCGAAGTCGCCATAAGAAGACAGAGACTTCACAGCTTCATCGACCAAGCCGTTGTAGTAACCGCGGTCAATATCATCCTGCTTTCCGAGCTCCCTGACCATCTCGGACTCAAGCCAACGATAGCCCTTGGAGCCAGTAGCAGCGGCATAGCCTTTTTCTTTGGTCTTCTTGTTCTCCGTTTCACGAAGCAAGACGCCACCACCACATCCGGGCTTGATAGGACAGAACTGACCGACCTTTCCAACGAAATGATAACTGTGACCTTTAGCGATCAGTTCACTCAGCTCTTCTGCGCGGGCACATTTGGTTTCCATAGCAGCATTATGCGGAAGAGTCATATCGTTGATTTCTTTCCACAGAGCGGCGTGTTCTTTTTCGTAATCAGTCACATCGGGCAAACTCTCGTTCATATCGAGATAGAGCGCAGAAGCCACAGACTTGGTTTCACACATATCCTCAAACTCAATGCTTTCTCTGGTGAAGAGTTTCTTGAACACATAAGGAACCTGGAACTGAGTACCAGTTGCAGTCCATTCACCAGCGTGCTTACCGTCCTTATACTTAGCGATATACACAGCATCGTTTACCAGACACATGCGGTCGTATGTAGCCTCGTGCTCGAAAGTGTAGCCATACAGTTTGCCGTATTCCATAACGAAATCAATAATCTTCGGAGTAGCATCCGGAATCTTAATAGAGTCCGTCTTGATGTGGGCAACAGTAAAGCCTCGCTTCTGGACCTCATGCTTGAGGTTGACCATAAACAAGGCTCCGCGTTTAGCTACAATATTGTCTTTGTTTCGGGGGTCTCGGAACGGATGCTCGAAGCTCGCCGAAGTCAAACCATATACCGAGTTGATTGCGATTTTCAGTGCTTGTGCCAAGTCAGCCGCAGCGGACTCGTCCGTCAGGTACTTAGCCAATGCTCCATTCAGCATCTTCTTCGCCTTATCAAACTCTTTGTGCTTGATGGCAATACGAGCCTGGAGAATATCATTGAATCGCTTGGTGTACTCAGGACCGAACAGGTCTTCTGCAACAATACTGCTCGGATGCATAGAAGCAATATCAAGCAGTGCAATGTTGCTGTACATACCGGGTTCAGCATATACATAACCGCCCTCGCCGACTTCTTCGCCACGATAGGTAGAGATACCAGCATCGTACTTGTAGCCGGGGAAGATAGGACGCTTGTTTTTGTCGAATGCAGTGAAGTCATCATAGTCGTCCACACGGAACGGCAAATCCGCATTCGGGTCAAATATCACGCTGGTATCGCCCATGTCACGATAGTTGAACTGGTCCTGAGGCTTTCTGTTATTACCAAAGATGATCTTGGTAGTCAGAGAGTTGGTCGTGTCATTGACAGTCATACCGGCGACATCCGCCAGAATCTGTCGTGCCGTGAAGTCAGCCTTTCGAGCGTTGAAAGTTGCCTCGGTTGCGATAACGTCGTTGTCACAATATTCGGCGATCTTAGTCCAAAGCTCTTCGGGAACAGGCTGATCCCAAGGAAGACCAAGCTCCTGGTGGTGCAGTCCCAACTCAATCTCGAACTTCTTCAAGGACTGTTTCTTACTGGAGAAGTCATAAACATCCGTGTAAGAGACATTATAGGCTTCGCCAAAGAAGCAGTTCGAGTGCCCGCTGATGATCTTGTTGGACAGCTTATAAAGCTGCTCGTTGGTGTACCCCATGAGTCGAGCGTAGAGGATATGATTATCGTATCTGCGGCAGTTGAAGCCAACCAGACGGAACTGCATCAATTCCTCGATCTCAGTAGGGGTGGGGTTAATCATACGAACAACAGGCTTTCCTTCGCCCTCGATCTTCCAGTTGACCAGGAAGAGGTTCGGGAATACCTCAACATCGTAGAATACGAGTTTTGCGTCGTCGTTTTTCACTCCTTCGGATGCTTCAGCAGATTTGAACTGCATCTTATTTACAAGCTTGATACAGTAATCCGCCTGATGAGTGCTGCTTGCGGCAAACGCCAGAACAGCGTTGCGCATATCAGACACATCGTACTTAAGGTCGCTCGCATAAGCATCCTCAAGAATTTTGTAAATGAAGTCGATACTTGGCTTAGTAGCCGGATGGTACTCCTTATTCAGGTTGCGCTTGATTTGGGTTCTAAGACCTTTCTCGCTCTTCACTCCTTCAAAATTTATCACTTGCTTTTCTCCTTTCAGTGGTAAACCAGAGTTGATAGTCGCGATAGGCAAATCATTACATTTGGTCAGCTTGCGTCGAAGCGAGCTTTTTCCGGTGAAGACCTTAACCTCAATATGGTCATCATAGACTCGACTCAACTTCGTCGGGTCTCCGGAGTAAATATAATGAAGGTGGATGCCCTGCCCGCTCTTACTGAGTTCAGCATAAGTGGGCGGCCATTTGCTTGCCTCTTTGAGATTCAATTCAAAGGACTTGTTACCGTCCCTGTCCTGAATATCAAAGTCGATGACGATATGGTTTTCCGGGACTTTCACATAGTGGATTCTGGAAGTAGACAGCTCGCTCAGCTTAGTGGTGACCTCGTCCCATTTGGAAGTAGGTGTCTCCTTAGCAGTCGCATACTGTGCAGGACAGTCAGCACACTCACGGTCAAATACTGAAGTCTGCTTTAGGAACTCGATTTGTCTGTGACCGGTCTCTTCTTTTTCCTCATTCAGAGTCTGGTCCTCAAACTTCTCGGTTCTGAATCCCACATAATAACTGCGAACACGAGTGCCATCTTCGAGATTGAATCGTTCTTTGTAGTCTCGGAAGTAGTTCTTGAGTTCTTCTTTGAAGATTCTCTGCGAAAACGGGAAAGTTACTTTTGCCTCATCGCAATATGTTTTGTACATCTCCCACGAGGCTTTGAGAGTTGTCCCGTCTTCTTTCTTGAAGACATGGTAAGAATCAATGATGAAGTTGTAGAAATCATTAGATGCACCGAGCATCGTCACGGGAATATAATCGTCGTACATACCCGGATTTGCCAGGTAGATCTCCTGACAATGGTAAGCAATCGCGCCAAGCTCAAAGTCAATCTGCTTTGTGACCGCCTTATACTCCTTAGGTGCCAACTTATTGCCGGAAGGGGACACATCGATCAATCGTCTGATAAGACCCGATTTTGCATCCGTAATCTTTACCGGCTTATTGGTACCCATGAACAGGAAACACTTAAAGCGGTTTGCGTAGGTAGACTTGAATTTTTCGTTCACTGTCATCAGCTCGTGAGAAACAAGGCTATTCAGTCTGGTATTATCCTCAATTCGTGACAGGTCGCCATCGTGTTGGATGGCAACAAGAGGATTGGTCTTGAATGCCTCCAATGCAAACGAGTTGCTCGAAGAGCCGAGGGCCTTTGCGTCAAACACAGAGTAATAACCCTCGAAGAGCTGCTGGATGATGTTCAGAACAGTTGATTTACCCGTACCTGCTGCGCCATACAAAACCATGAATTTCTGCAATTTCTTTGACTCACCACAAACAATAGAACCAATAGCCCATTCAATCTTAGCCCTTTCTTCCTCGGTATAGAGGGTGGACATCAGCTTGTCGTAGGCATCAATGGTCCCTTGCTCAAGCGGATATTTGAGTCGTTTGCTTGCATAATCTTTTTTATTTGTAGGCGTATTCGAGAATATCAACTTCTCGTCCAACATATGGAACGAGTCTCTCATTTGCTTCTGACAGTATTTATGCCACGAATCAATCATTCCAGATTCGGAGTCCCACATATGCAGGACCTTGATGTTCGCGTCAAAATGCGTGCGATTTTCTTCCGCGTATCGGTCGAGTTCCCGGTCGATAAGCTGGAGCGCATCTTGTTCGTCAGTAGACCATAAACCTCGGTCTTCCAGCCAGATGGCATAGAAGTCACCGCCTCTAATCATCAGATCAGAGCTTTTCTTAATGATAAACTTCGGATAGATTTCTATTACACCACGCTTCGTACTACGGGTTGAAATCATTAAAAAGTCGATCATTGAGGTTCTTTAGTCTCCTTCCGTATTTTTGAGCTCCTTGATCTCCTTTTGCAGGGCTTTCAGCTCGCGGTGCATGTTGCGGATCTCCAGCTCCTGAACGATAAGATGCATACTCATCGCCATGCTGAAGATAGTTACACTGCGGTTAAAAGACCCCTGCTTTTTGAGGGACTTAGAAATTACACGCAGGGCAGTTTCGGAGTCACGAAGACTACCGAAAATATAACGGATCATCTCATCCATGTTTCTTTTCTCCTTTCATTCCGGCAAGGAACTGATCGATGGTTTCGAACTTCCAAGACTTAGGTCCGATGAAAGTGAAAACAAATTCCTGCCCATTGTTCTGACGCACTCGAATGCTGTTTCTACCATTGGGAAAATACTCTTTGGTATTCACCGCCTGGTCGGGCAAGCATTCTTTATAAAGCCCGTAGATTTGTGTATGGATCATATCAGTAGTCCTCCTTACAGGATGCTGTCCAGATACCAATTCATCTGATACCAGATCTCAGCAGATCTCATATCGCTCTTGCAGTCGTCAATAGTAAACAGACCGCCTTCGCCGTTTCGCTTGTACTTACGGTCCATGAAGCGAAATATCACTTCGTTGATGTGGTCCGCATCGAATCGAGCATCACGCATGGTACCCAGACCAAGGCTTTCAATCATGGTCCAAAACCATTGCCCTGTGCGATCACCTATATCGGGGTCCTGCATAATATGTTCCTCGCAACGCAGCGCTAATGCGATCATCATTTCCAAAACGCTACAAGGGCGATTATCCAGATAACTGGCAATCATTGGACCCTCGTATTTCATTTCGTAACCGAAACGGTAGCGGAGATCTGTCCCGTCTTCAGCTCTATTGCCATCCATAGGATGACTGTACTGGAAGTCAATCTGATGTAGATAACTCAGCAGCTTTCGATGAGACAGTCTCCGATGATGAAACCGTTCGTTACATACGAGCTGACACATCCATTCGAAATATTCGTTGTTCAGCTCTAATTCAGTCATTTAGTCCTCCGTATCGTTGGGATTGATACCCGTAACATCTTCATAAGTACGGTTATCTCTCTGGATTTCGTACTCGCATCTCAGACGATCGTTACGGATGAAGACGGTATCGTCCTCATACTCACCGAAGTGGGATGCAAAGTCCAAACCTACAGTTCCCTCGATGTCTTCGAGAATATCATCCTCGTCATCAGCCAACACGCCATCGGCGTAGTAGGTCAGATTGATCTGAGTGTAAGTACTCTCTCCACTGTCTTCGGGAGAGATGACATAAGGTTTGTCAACCACAGGCTCATCCTCCTTTTTAACATTGGTATTCTTCTCGCTGTGAGCGGAATAGTTGGTATAGCCCTCTTCCTGGAGCTTGGCGGCATAGTTGACGAGATCGGGCTTAAGCTTAGCCATGTCAGCTTTTTGCTTGTTATCGTCCGTAGCCGAAATATCACCCTTGGTGTTAAAGGGCATCTCAGGCTTGCGTTCAGCAAAAGCAGCCTTGACAGAATCGATCTCTTCCTGAGCAATCTGCTCATAGTATCGTTTGCAGTAGAACCATGCACCGGCAGCGCCAACGGTAGCACCAGCCATAAACATGGCAAAATGGATCTTACCCATCGTAATCCTCCTCTGTAGAAATAGTAACAACAGTAATGGCGAGACCTCCGAACAGCAAAGCCGCGCTCAGAAGAATCCCGCCAGTAATGTGTCTTTTACGCTTGCTATCAAGCATAGCGTCAACGGTTGTGATGAAATCATCCAGAAAATCCATAATTTAAGCCTCCCCACCGGACAGAACAGCAATGCCTCCTACGAGACAGAGCCCAGCCATTGTGGAAAGAGCATACAGCAACAAAGCTTTCATTTTATGTTCTCCTTTCATCAATTACTTGAAAAGTAGTGGTTGTCTTCCTGAAACATAGGGGTGCCATACTTGCTGTACCCGGTTGAACAGAAATATATGCAATCGTAGTTTGTTCGTTCCAGAAGTTCCTCTTTAACGAGTTCGACAATCTCCGGCATGACATAACAACGATCCAGGCGTCCGTTATTAACCACACTGAATGCGTTGGGGTAATATATCACGTCGTGAATGGTATCGGGAAATGCAGGGTCGTCTTTACGGTTCAAGATCGTGTCAATTACGAGTCTCTTTCCGAGCTCAGATTCTCCTTCAGCTTCACCCATAGTAATGAGAGCAATCAAATCGATCTCTTCCTGAGTCAGAGGATATGGCCAAATCTCCTCGATCGGTTCACTCGGTTCATCTGCTTCCATTACTTTTACCGTGGGCGTTTCACCTGAATACTGGACAGAAAGAGCCTCAAGCTCAATAGTCTTGTCCTGCACAACAGGCTCGGAAATATCACGATCGATTCCGTCAGCACCAGCCATGGTGGTTATCATAACGATGAGTGCTACGGCAGTAAGTACGAGGGCAAAGACAACCCTCATTGTTTTTATACGCATTGGAAAAACTCCTTTTCAGTTAAATATAAATCACCTCCAGCTCAGAAGTCTGAAAGTGTCTTGGGTTACATCTTTTCCCAGATGTTGCCTTCGACATTGAAGTCGAGAAGCAGAGCAGGCTCATGACGACCGTCTTCAGTCTCACGCTCCACTTCGAGAATACGGAAGTTGACATAGCCGTCAGGACCATCCTTAGTCCAACCGACAATCTGACCGGCAGGAGAACGAGGGAGATCCAAATCATCAAGAACCTCGTTCAGGAAGATGTGACCACGGGTCTGAAGCTTGTCATTGGCATACTGCTGCTGAGCCTTCAGGAACATACGATTGTAGTCCATATTGGTCTCGTAGTTACGGCTCTTCTGGTCGAAGTAGACAGCATAGTCGCTCTGAAGATTAGGGTCGGCAACGGTAACAGTCTTCTTTACCTTCTTTTCCTTGCCGGTTTCAGGGTCTACCTCAACCTCGTCGAATTTCTTCGCCTTGAGGTTATACTTGAGCTCCTGATCGACCTGCTCACCGAAACGCTCGATGACCCGACCACGGTATTCCTTGAAGCTCTTATCGATGGCAGCATAGGCAGCGCCGAGAGCGATATTACGCTTACGCAGAATGTTATTGGATGCAAGGATGCTGGTCACAGACAGAGTGCCAAGAATGACAGCGGGAGCATACAGCTTCGCATACTTGATGCCGGTCTGAACATACACGAGAGTGAGGTCCTTCTTGGAATCCTCAATGGAATAAGCCTCACCAGCAGGAGTCACACCGTTTTCGGCAGACTCGTGAATGGTATCGATGGAGTCCTTAGCCTCCTCGGTGATACGGCTCACCTTAGTGGTAGCCTTGCAAGCGATAACGGCACTGGCAACAGCACCGACAACACCAGCCACAACGAGAATCTCAGGGCTGTGCTTCTTGAGCTTCATAACGGTCTTATTGGCGACGCCGCTGACGCTCTTCATGATTTCGGTCTTATTTTTCATGGTTAGATTTCTCCTTTATTGTTAGAATTGATTTCAGCACCGCAGGCAGCATAACCAGCCAAATCGACATAGGAGTCGTCCGTAGCGGTGCCCGTTCTGATACGAGCGATCTTCAAGAGTGCCATCATCATAGCGACATCGTTCGCAGTAAATTCGACACCCTTGTAAACGGACCAGAAGTCCGCAATAGTTTTGAAGTTGTCTTCGGGAGAACCGTATTCGTTCTCTCTCTGACCACAGACACAGGCTTTCGCCTTATCGAGGGTTTCAGCTCTCAGCATTATTAGTGTCCTCCTCGTCAGAATAATCAACTGGCGTGTAATCACGCTTACGTTCCTGAGCTACGATCTGACAGCCACACATAGGGCAATCGAAGGCATCGTACAAACGCTCTTCAGACTCAGAGCCGAAAGCTACTGCCAAACCACTTTTGCCATTATCTCTGGCAATATAATGTTTTTCAGTGATTGCAGGGAACTTACAACCACAAACCTTGCATTTAAGCATCTTTTTTCTCCTTTCAGTTTAGAGGAACAGCTCTGGGAAGCTTCAGAACATAACCGTCTCTGACTCTCACAGCCTGTGCGCCGTTGAGATTAGCCCAACCATAGCGGTTCAAAGTGAAATTATCGTTAGGAACATGAGCCAACTCATACAAGTCAGCAATGCTCACAGTGCCGTACTGACCGATGATGTCCTGCATGGCATCCAGAACTGTCTCAGCATCGCCACGAGTATCGAAAAGAATATCATCATAATCGATACTGCGTCTGCTGTTGGCTGAGCCAGCTCGAACCTGGTCAGAACTCTGATTGTAATACTGGCGATACGACACCTTAGGTGCCGAGCCATTACGCTTGGATCTACCGGCTTCGCCATACAGGATCATATCGATACCTGTGGTGACAATATCAGAAATCGCCTTCTTGACAGCCGGAACAATGACTTCCATCAAAATATAAGATTTAACATTGTTGGCGTCTTCGGCGATGAACACATCAGCGAATTTTTGCATTTCGCCTTTCTTTCTGGTCTTAGCGGTCCCGGTGATAACCGCCTCTACTTTCTTTTCCGATTTGGCTTCCTGTCTGCTCTTATCGGAATTGGATTTGTATTCCTCCACGGGGTTTTCTCCTTTCTTAAGCCGGAATAAGCTTGCCGGGCAGTGTGATCTTGGTGTTAGGCATCAAGCCGTTTTCCTTTTTATAGCGATAAGTGAGATTCGCTTTCGCCTTGGCTTCGGAAGGGGCGTATGTAGAAGCTTTCCAGCGATGCTGGACACAGTCTTCAAATCTCATAACGGGCCCGTCGTACTGGTATTCTTTCATGTGCTTAACCTCCTTCTTTTTGAGATAAAAGAAAAAGGGAAAGCACCATGTTACAGGCACTCTCCCTTATCCGAACCTTTCAAATTTCGTTTTCTCAGTTTTCCTCAACTTCGTCCACGACCTCAGACTCCGCGTACATCGCCTGCTCTTCAGCAGCCATCTTCTTCTGGTTGATCTGAGCCTTGATGTTCGCGTATACCGGCTTTGCGACGTACTTGTAGACAACATAGCCTACAACCACGCTCAAACCAATACCAGCGGCAATCTTTACGCCCTTGCTTATACCAGCGTTCTCGATGACCTCCTCAGTAGCTTCGATAACCTCGTTGTTCATGATCTTGGTGTTTTCCATTGTGAAATCTCCTTTCAGATTTTTAGAAATTGTGGAAGTGTTCTTCCATTAAAGCCGTTGTAAATTTCGCGCGGTAAATTACCTGTAATCGTACACAGGGGCTACCTGATAGTCGATTACGAGGCAAGGAGTGCCATTTGCGTCCAAATGAGACGAGAAATTGATCTCAATATAGCCCTTATCGATGTTCCAACCGAGATCATCGCCGATTTTCGTACCATCGAGACCAAGCTCATAGTAGAAATCATTCAGGCTGATGTACATCTCGTCACGCATCTGGCGATTGAGATCGTTGACAATCCGGCTGATAGTGTCTCTATCGGACTTGAAATACCTGCCAGATATCACATCGTAACAGATGGTATTACCTCCACGCTCAGTCAGAATGACCTCACGGACAGGGTTTTTGACCATCTTTTCTTTGGCTACCTGCTCACGGATGCCCTGTTCTTTTTTCTCGCCAATGGTTTCTACAACTTTTTCCTGATACTCCTTGAGAGTGGTTTCAGACAAGGTGTAGGCCGTAGCGAGAGCGGCGTTCCTACGCATATTGGTAGAACTTGCACCAACAAGGCACAATACGGATGCCGTACCTACGATTGCAGACGGAATATAACAAGGCCATGCAGCCTTGACAGTTTCCATTTTGGTGAGCTCGTCCGTACCCAGTTCCTCTTTTTTGTCCTCAATGAGAACCAAAGCTTTGGGAGTTGCACGAACCGCCATAATAGTAGTGGTAATCATACCGGCAATTCCGATACCGGTAAGAATCTCGGGACTATGCTTTTTCATAGCTGCCCGAGCACTTTTGATGATGCTTGAAAGATTGGGTTTACCCACGGTTTCTTTTCTCCTTTCGGTGATTGATGATTAAACAAATAAGAGCGCAAGCTCTTCTGCGGTTTCGACTGCCGTTTGAAATATAAATGTTCTATGCTCGTCCTCGTCGCTGTAACAAGCGTAGATATACATCTCAAACATGAAATTCTCGATTGTGTCGAGTGGTGGATCAAATGGATTGTCCAAAACACGCTCTACAATTTCATTAGCAGCCCATTGCTGATACGACCTTTTCTTAAACTCGTACTTACTCCATGAGAAAGCAGGAGGAAAAAGATACATTTCAGCATACTTTAGGATGATAGATGCGGCGTCTGAAGCATACACGGCACAAATATCCCGGAAAAGACAAAGAGTCCTTGTTAGGACTCCTCATCTTCCTCGCTAAGTGCGGCGAGCTTTGCGTCGATAGCTTCATCGATCTTCTCATCCATTTTCTTCTCGTTTACCCAATCGGCGAGCAGTGTTGCTGCTGCACCTCCTACGGTAGCGATAATGCCAAGGATCTTAATCAATTTGCTGTTATTCATAAAGCGAACCTCCTTTAGTGTTTTCATAATGGGGAATGTATTTTTTGCGGACTCAGATGTCACTCGTCCATCCAGTCCGCTGTAGGCTCAAAAACCATATCGATTATATACACCTCCATGCCATCATCGAGAATGGTTCTTCGATGGTCGAAATCGATCCAGTAAATGTCGCCATTAACAGAAGACCAACCTACGGTATCACCGAAGTCAGTCTTTTCAAGACCAAGGAACTCGTAGAAGTCGTTCAAAGGAATCGTACCTGCGAACATAAAGTTACGGTTCAAATGGTACTCTGCCTGAATGACTTTTTCGATGGTGGTCTCAAAATATCGCTGAGAGAAACTGTCATAGAATGTACGGACGACTTCAGGCTCCATACCCTCGCCGAAATCCAAAGAGGAGTTGTACCAGCCACCAGTAGCCGAGATACTGATGTCTTTACACTTCTCACTCATGATGGAATCAACGATAGCGTTGTGAGCCTCTTCACCATACAGCTCTTTCAGCTTGTCCTTGTATTCCTTGTAGGAACTCTGGACGAGTGCATAGGCACTTGTAAGTGCTGCCTGCTGACGCCTATTCAAAGCGTTCGCACCCATAATGCAGGCGATAGTAGAAGCACCGATTGCAACAGCCGGAATATAACACTTCCAGGCAGATACAACGGCTTCTTTCTTGGTGTAGGCATAGGGGTCACCGTCATGGTTCTTTCGGCTATCAGCGTGGATTTTCACCACAGCTTTCGGAGTAGCCTTAACAGCCACAACAGCAGTAACCACAACACCTACAGATGCTATACAAGACAGGGCTACAGGAGAATACTTCTTGATGTAGCGTCCGGACTTGTTTAACATCGTTTGGATTGCTTGGTTCTTGCTCATGTTTCTTTTCTCCTTTCATGTTTATTTCATTGCGTGCAAGAGGTCCAAAATATCAGCAGCCATGTTACTGGCAGTCTGAAACATTAGGCGGGTTCTCGGATTGTTTACCCGTGCGTACTCAGCCGTGTCCATCATGAACTCATAAGTGAACTGATAGAATTCATCGATGGAAGCAGATGTGCTGGGATAGAGTATCTCGGCGATGTAGTCCAAGAGCTCGTCGACAGCCCACTTCGAGTAACTTGCTTTTTTGAATTCGTCAGACCATTTCCCGAACAAAGGCGGGTACCACAGGTCCATTTGGTACATGTCACAGAGGATGAGTCTAAGCTGTTCGATGCTCATAGTTTTCTCCTTTCATTAAATTAGAAAATAAAAAGTAAAAGAAACAGTGTATGATTCGAACATACGACCTTCACCGGAAGTGGTGACGCTCTACCAACTGAGCTAACCGTCTCTCATAAAGAGACTTGTAAATTTCGCGCGGCAAAAAGAAAAGAGCCCTTGCGGACTCCTTCCTCTTATAAACCAATGCTCTTGAGAATCTTCATAAGTTCTTCCTTGTCGAGCTCGGCATCTACATCCAGGTGAACATGCGTCTTTCCATCGATGACTGTGGCGTTGACCTCATTCAGCTTGAGTTCTACCTCGTACCCAAACTTCTTGCGGATCACCATACCCACCAATTTCGAAATGATGCTCGTAGTGAATTTAGACCCAATCTTCATTTCGTCCATACTCCTTTTACTCCTTTCAAATTTACATTGATTTCCATAACAGGAGTTGTAATTTTGGTGCAAAAAGAAAGAGCCGTTGTTAGCGGCTCCGTCTCTCAGTCAATACAATTCTCTTTTGCAAAGAACAGCGGAATTGCAAACATAGCAAAGAGAACCAGTGCTGTTGCATCGTTTTCCAAGGCTACTCCCATATAGCCTGCGGCAAGTAATACAATCGCACAAAGCTTGTTTTTCCATGTTTTCATTTTCGAATCTCCCTTCAAAATTTCTTTGTGTTTCCATAAAGGGCGATGCGATTTTAGCGGTCAAATATCCCGCCTATCAAAGACTGTTTCCCATCGTTCTCGCTTAATAGGCTTCATCTTGAGAGCCCACATGATTTGACGAACAGTAACAGTAGGGTAAAGCCCGTCCGTACAAGTTCCTGCACGCTTTTCGAAGTATTCCTTGAAGTCGGGATGCAAATATAAAGCGTCAGTAATCCACGGGTCAACCTCACTCCACCAAGTGCTCTTGGATTCGGGGTCAAATCGCTGTTGGATGACTGCAAGACCTTTTTCTTCAATTTTATAGAGAGTGCAACTGTCGTACACGGGATGCTCGCAAATATAACGAACGCCGTACATAGACAGGTAAATCTCGGGCTTATTAAAGTGATAACGCATACAACCCACCTATAAAAAGAAAAGAGAAAGAGCCCTCGTCAGGACTCCTTCCCCTTTGCTAATAATCTTATTTAGTCTTCGCAGACTTCCTCTTTGGACGGGTACAGGGCTTCATATGCCTCGTCATTCTCGAAACCGTAGTGTTCTAAATCTACGGAATGACCGCATTCGGGACAGATCAGTACCTCTTCCCATTCATCCTCAAATTCCATGAGGGCCCCGCACTCACTGCAAATATACCGTCCAGTAAGTAAAGCGTCTCTCTGCGCATCGTTAAAAAAGCTCATTGCAAATTACCTCCTTGATGATTGTGTGGCAATTTAATTATAGTAGCCACTACAGATTTATCAAGAGATAAAAAGCACTTTTACATCTCTCACAATAGGACTTGCAAATTTGGTGCGCGGAGAAAAACGAAGAGACCGTGTTTTACACACGACCCCTCCGCTTTTTGGAACCGGCTTACTTCTTAGTCGGTTTGAAACGACTGAATAAACCTCTGAATGTCTGAGAAGTGAAAGTTCCGTCTTTCTCAAACGCAAACCCTCTCTTCATCCAGATTCCGTAGAACACCAACGGCAGTACGATCTCAGCGGCAGCAATACCAAGTCTGAAGTATCGATCTTTGATAGCCTCTTCCATCTGAGCACGCTTGAAATCGACATCAATCTCGCGACTGTCCATCTTTTCATAGTGCTCATTGGAAGATTTATCCTCTTCGAGCTTCAGTTTGTACAGCTTCGCCAAGCTTTCCACTGCAGTAGAATGCTCCTGGCTTCCGGCTTCAAGAGAGCTTAAGTTTTCGATTTCGGACTTAATCTCTTCTTCCAACAAACCTTTAATTTCTTCACCCATAATCAATTTCTCCTTTCGTTGTATTTAGGGTTCCATAAAAGGAAGTGTTATTTGTGCGGAATGAAGTCTTCAGCCCGAACTTTCAGGACTACAAACTTCTTACGGACAACCGTACTTACGCTCTTCGTCAGCTCCAAAAACATAAGTGGATTATCCTCGGGGATAGAGTGGTCTACTCGCAGATTACCGGAAAGCTGCGTCCTTACGATCAGAGCAGTCACAACCACTCCTATAACGACGCCTGCGATTACAGCAATAGCGATGTCCATGGAAAGAACCTCCTTTCTAAAATGATTTTCAGAATTTTCAACCCGGGGATTTTTCCAGATACTAATTTAACATGATTTCCTGTCACCTTCGTCCTGGACTTAATCTAGGTTAGAAAAAGAAAAGAGAAAGAGCCCTTGTTAGGACTCCTCCTCAGTATTTTCTGTGTGAAATATCACGATTACGATTGACTCACTTACAGTATCAACTGTCCATTTGATGTCAAGTTCACCATCTCGTTCATAAATCCAGCAGACATTTTCATCATACGGATTCCATTTGATTCCGAAAGCGTCATATATCTTTTCCAAATATAAATAGCCTCGAACCTGATACAGTTCCGTAAGATAGTTTATCTCTGATTTTGTGAACATGATAGCCCATTCTCCACCATGCCAGTTATTACTGTTAGCATTGTATGAAATCTTAAATTCCATGATTACACACTCCTTTCACAATAGGAGGTGTTAATCTTGCGAACCCTCGTAAACGATCTTCTTCCTCAAATCAGACCAGGAAATATAACGGTCTTTCCTACAAACGGGGCAGTAGAATTTGTTGACCTTACCACCGATGTCTGTCAGCTCGCTGCTATCAGCTTCAAGTCTGCTCTGGCAATTCGGACAGTTGAAGCGATAGACTTTCTTAACTGCAATATCCACTATTTTCATCACTGTCTCTCCTTACTCAAAAGCCAAAAGAAGCGTCTGTACAAGTCATAGTAAGTATCTTTGCAACAGGGTATGTCCAGTCTGGCTCTCATGTGGTCGTAGGAGATGCCCTCCGTAATGGCTTTTAGAATATAACGGGCAAGTGTTGCATCCGTTTCCTGAGCCACTCGCTCAAGCATGTCCATACGGTTTGCGTAGAACAATCTCTCGTCTACATTCTGGCTAACAGGATCGCTGATGACATTGGTTTTGGTTGGTGGAACCAGCGATGGCCAGCTACTCGGATAGACTATCAGAGAATTATACTTACGCCTCCAGGAAGGGTACTGAAGACAGAAGTGCTTAAGCTCGTAATAGCGATGCTTCTCAATCCAGTAGCAGTTTTTCGGAGAAAGCTCCGGTCGAATTGTCGTACTCATGCTCGCTCACCCCTCCATATAAACCCTGTTTCCTGCCAGAGGAGTTTGGGCGAGATATAGAAGTTGATGCGTCCGTACTTGGAATTCATCTCTTCTATCTTGGTCACTAACTGACCGTTTCTTGTGGCTTTACCTATTGGCAGCCATCCGGACACTATGCCGGCTCTAACCCAGGATGCGTCCTTACCGTAGACCCTTGCGGCAACGGCTACAGGTACAGATCCTGATGCGAATGTAATTTCATCCATTGGCTTTCGCCTCCTTTCAACCACTATTCTAGGTTAGAAACGGCTGTTAGTAAAAACAACCTCGGTGGAAGTAGGCGCCAACGAAACATGGTCATCTCGCAGGGATAATCCTCGAAGCCAAGTGTTTCACAGGTAATGAGTCCTTCTATGACACCTATGATGATATCAGCTTCGTATTGCTTGTAGGGAAATATAAAGTCAGGCAATTCTCGATGTATGGAGCCACATTTTGGACATCGAAAACGCCTGATGTTCACTTTGGTCTTGCGACCGTATTTCGTCCGTACAAGTCTTTTTACGCTATCGTAGTATTTAAGTTCACTACCACATTTAGGGCAGGTTGATTCGTTATTACTAATCATATACATCTCTTTTCGCTTGTTAATTAAAAATTTACGGTGTAGGAGTTGACAATTCCTACATAATGATATATGATTACTAATAGCAAATCAAGAAGAAGGTGGTAAACAATGCTTGTAAAATGCCCTGAATGTGAATTACAGGTCAGCGATAAAGCGAGTACCTGTCCGCATTGCGGTTATCCTTTGCAGCCAAATATAAAACCGAGAAAGCCTCGGAATAAGAATAATAAGCGTCGTAGATTGCCCAATGGCTTCGGTCAGATCAGCGAAATCAAGAACAGGAACCTTCGCAATCCTTTCCGAGCTATGATAAGCGTGGGTAAGGATGAAAAAGGAAGACCTATCTGTAAACCGCTTAAACCGGAATCGTACTTTCCAACCTACAACGATGCTTACGCTGCACTCGTAGAATATAACAAGAACCCGTATGACCTGGAGCCGTCTATCACGGTTAAAGAACTGTATGAGAAGTGGCTTCCGGAACACGAGAAGACGGTTAAGAGTGTAAGGTCTATTGAATCAGCTTGGTCTTATTGTACGGCTGTGTATGGGATGAGAGTTAAGGATCTTCGTGCTCGTCATGTCAAAGGTTGTATGGACGAGGGAACCTCTACTTATCGAGGAGTTACCAAAACACCATCTGCATCCATGAAGAACCAAATCAAATCCTTATTCAACATGATGCTGGACTACGCTTTGGAATACGAACTCGTAGACCGCAACTATTCTCGTACTTTTAATCTCAGCGAGGAAACAATAAAAGAGATTGTAACGGTCAAGCAGGAGCACATACCATTTACAGACGAAGAGATGGACTTGCTTTGGCAGCATGTAGATGATAAAATGATGGTTGATACGCTGCTCATTCAGTGCTACTCAGGCTGGCGTCCACAAGAACTTGGTTTGCTTGAATTGAAAGATGTAGACTTGGAAAACTGGGTTTTCAGCGGCGGTATGAAGACGGATGCGGGTATGGGAAGAGTGGTGCCCATTCATTCTCGTATCAGACATCTGGTCGAGCGTAAATATAAAGAGGCTCAGGAGCTCGGAAGTCTGTACTTGTTCAACCACACAGACCCCAACGCTCGTTCCAAGAGCACCGCTTTGACTTATGCTCGCTATCAGAAAGGCTTCGGTATGATTAGAGATGAGCTGAAGCTTAATCCCGAACATAGACCGCATGACGGTCGTAAACACTTCGTCACGATGGCGAAGAAATATGAACTTGACGAGTATGCCATTAAATATATGGTCGGTCACAAGATCTCTGACATCACCGAAAAGGTGTATACCAAGCGAGAGTTCGAATGGCTGAAAGAAGAAATGGAAAAAATAAAATAGCTTGTAGACAAAAAGAAAAAGCCTCCTCGAAGCAGGAGCACCCGAAGGTACTACCACAACGAAGAGGCTCATCTGTTTTGTAGGAATATAGGTGTAGGAGTAGTATATAAGTAATGCACGAATTGCCTACATTTCTCGGCTATCATCCACTTCTTACTACTCCGAAAAGCCCGTAAATAAAGGGGTTTAGAGGTAGGTAACTCGTAGTTTGTTTCCATTATAGATTCCCTGAGCATTTTGGATTACATCGTGATCGTGCTGATTGCGGGCTCTGCGCTTCTCACGTTCGTTGTGATGCTCAACCTGACGAACATCAACCTCGGGGAACGCAAACGCGAGCTTGCAACGCTGCGCGTGCTTGGTTTTTACGATAAAGAAATGTACGATTATGTGTTCCGTGAAAACAATGCGCTTGCGGCCATTGGTGCGGCCGCGGGGCTGGTGCTCGGGAAATTCATGCATGCTTTTGTAATTCGTACCTGCGAGGTAGATATGGTTATGTTCGTGCGTTCGGCAAATGCGATGAGCTTTGTATATTCGTTCGTGCTTACAGTGGTGTTTTCCCTTTGTGTGAACCTGATGATGCGCAGAAAGGTCCGCGCGATCGATATGGTGGAATCCCTGAAGAGCGCGGAATAAAGGAGTGAAAGGACAATGAAGAAAACTACGAGAATCCTGTGCCTTGCAATTGCGGCGGTGTTTGTTGTTTCGCTGCTGTTTTCAATTGCAATGAGCATTGCATATGCAGAGGAAGATACATCCGCCTCCTCCCGCGGAGAAACGGTATATGTTACGGCGGATGCAAACGGAAACGTTGAGCGTGTGATTTCCAGCGTATACCTTGGAAATGATCAAAAGCGGGAGACGGTTACGGATTATACCAATCTTTCGGACATCAAGGCGATCACCACAAATGAACCTCCCGCTATTTCGGGCGATGTGGTGACGTTTGCCGCTGCGGGCGAGGATGTTTCCTATCAGGGCACAGCAAACGCGGAAGATCTGCCGTTTATGGTGCATTTTACCTATTTCCTGAACGGGAAGCAGATTGCCCCGGAAGATCTTGCCGGAAAAAGCGGCCGTGTGCGCATTGAGATCGCCACAGAAAACCGTCTGAAGCGCACATGTGAGGTGGATGGGGAACAGGTGGAGCTTTATGTGCCGTTTTCGATCATAGGGATGCTGACGCTGGATGAAAGCTTCACCGGAATTACTGCGCAAAACGCCAAAATCTCTGTGCAGGCCGGTCAGGTTACGGTGCTTTGCGTTCTGCTGCCCGGCCTGAAGGAAAGCCTTGGCCTGCAGGAGAACAATGAAAAAATCAGCGATACACTTACCATCGAGGCCACGGTGAAGGACTTCAACTTCGATGGAGGGATGTTCATCGGCATGACGGGCATCGTGGATCAAAACGACCTTTCCGGCATTGAAGATGTAGAAGAACTGATGCGTGCTTTGACCGAGCTCAACGACGCGGCAAGCCAGCTTTACCGCGGCGCGCGCAGGCTGGACAAAGCAGCAGAAGCGTATGCAGAGGGCGTGAGAGCCTATGCGGAAGGCATAGCGCGAGCGGCAGAAGGAGCGGGTGCGCTCACGGATGGGGTGTCCGAACTTTACAAAGGCGCGGACCAGCTTGCCGGAGGCTCTGGTGAGATTACAGGCGGGCTGGAATCTCTTGCTGCTGAGTTGAATAAGCTCAAAGCGGCTTTGGATACAATTGAAAGCGGCGAGGTAGACGAGGCGCTGTATTCGTTTTTGGTTTCCTGGGCAGTGGAGGCTGCACAAAAAACGTTGGATGAATATAACTCAGAGCTAAGGGACAGGCTTCGCGCGCAGCTTGAGACAGCGATGCCGGATGCAACGCCGGAGGAAATCGAGGCGATTGTGGATGCGGTAATCCCTGCGGGCGCAACGGTCCCTAAACCGGAGCTTACAGAAGAACAAAAAGCGGAGATTGCGGCCAAAGTATCGGAAATCATTCAGAAATCAAACAATGCACAGGAGATCATCGCAAAATTTGAAGCGCTGATCAGCGGCGTGAATCAGCTCGCGGATGGCTCCTCGCAGGTGACGGACGGGCTTTATGCGCTTACGGGCGGCCTGCGGCAGTTAAAAGAAGGGCTCAGTGAGTTCGCGAATGGAGCAGCGGCGCTGCAGGAGAACGGAGCAGCGCTTTCGGAGGGCGCAGATTCGCTTGCAAGCGGCATTGGGAAGATCGCAAGCGGGCTTCGTTCGTTGGCAAACGATGGCATGCAGCGCATTGTGGATGAAACGGCTGAGATCGATATTACGCTTTCTCGAAAGGATGCGCTGATCGCTTTATCACAGTCATATAGCTCATTCTCTGCAACGCGGGAACCGGAGGATGGTGCGGTGCAGTTTGTGCTGTCGGTAGACGGCATAGAGGAGGAACTCCCCATTGAGCCTTCCCCTACGCCGGGCGAGGATGAAAACGTGCCTGCGGATGTGGAAAAAACAGAAGAACGCGGTTTTTTTGAACGCATCGGTGCATGGTTTGAAGGGATTTTTACAAGTGTGAAGGGATGGTTTGATTGAACGCTGGAATGCAGCGCGTTTTTGCCGCCGGAACTGCATGGCCTTTCTGGCAGAGTGCAGTAGTGGGTGAAAGCGCCCTTTCGTGCGCGTCCAGGTATATGCTATAATAAATCGGATTTTACTGCGAATAAAACTTTGCGGAGGAAAGATGCTCATACAATGGTATCCGGGGCATATGGCGAAGGCGCGCCGCATGCTCATTGAAAACCTGAAACTCATTGACGTGGTGGTTGAACTCGTTGATGCGCGTGCGCCACGCGCCACGCGCAATCCCGATTTTGATGATTTGTTTTCAGCAAAACGGCGCGTGATCCTGCTCAACAAAAGTGATTTGGCCTCTCCTGCGGCTACAAAGGCGTGGATGGAACACTATCGGGAAAATGGGATCAGCGCCATCGATTTTGTTGCCACGAATTCTGCCAAACGCAAAGCGGCGGTGGAACTAATTGAAAACGCTGCGTCCGAAAAAGTGAAACGTATGCGGGAAAAGGGGGTTGCCAAGGTCGTCCGCGCGATGGTGGTAGGTATCCCAAACGTGGGGAAATCCACGTTTATCAACCGCATTGCAGGCGCTTCCCGTGCGCAGGTTGGTGACAAGCCCGGCGTAACAAAGGGAAAGCAATGGGTGAAGATTTCGCCCTATCTTGAGCTGATGGATACGCCTGGCCTTCTTTGGCCAAAGCTTGAGGATGAGCATCTTGCGAGGCACCTTGCATTCATCGGCTCCATTAAGGACGACATCATGGATGTGGAGCGCCTTGCAGGCGCATTGCTTGCGGAATTGGCTGTGCTTTGCCCGGATGAACTGAGCGCACGCTATAAATTGGCCCAATCCGGCATGAGCGGCGAGGAATTGCTTGTTGCTGTAAGCCGCAGCCGCAGCTTCCTGCTTTCAGGCGGCGAAGCGGATACAGAGCGGGCGGCACGCATTGTTCTGGATGAATACCGTGCGGGCAAAATCGCGCGCGTTACGCTCGACAGCGTTTCGGAGGAAAAGGAAAATGGCGCGGCAGAGTGAGAGGGAACGCCTCCAGGAGCTGACTTGCATGGAACGCAAGTTTTGGGAAAAGGAGATTTTCCCGGCAGGGATGGATGAGGTTGGCCGGGGTCCGCTTGCAGGCCCAGTGGTTGCGGCCTGTGTGATCCTGCCGCCTGCGCCGCTCATTGAATATGTGAACGATTCAAAAAAGGTTTCGGAACGCCGGCGCGAGATGCTTGCTCCCATCATTCGGGAAACTGCGCTTGCGGTAGGGATCGGCTGGGCAGACGAGCAGGAGATTGACCAAAGGAATATCCTTGAGGCCACAAAGACCGCATTTGCACGCGCCTACGAGGCGATGAACAGCCCTTGTGCGCATGTGCTGGTGGATGCGGTGAGCGGCCTCGCCATTCCGGCGGAACAGCATGCGCTCATTCACGGCGACGCGCTGTCTTATTTGATTGCTGCGGCTTCCATTGTGGCAAAGGTGGAGCGCGATGGATACATGCGGCGCATGGATGAAGCGTATCCGCACTATGGCTTTGCGAAAAACAAGGGCTATGGTACAGCGGAGCACATTGCGGCCATCAGGAGATACGGCCCATGCCCGCTGCACCGACGCAGCTTCCTCAAAAACATCCTTGAGGGCGGCGTATGAACCGGCGGGAGCTCGGCGCGCTGGGAGAAGCGCTGGCTTTGCGCTACATGCAGGAGCGCGGCTTTGTTTTGCTTGCAAAAAACTATCGGGCTTTGCGCTGCGAGATTGATCTTGTGCTGCGCGATGGGAAAACAATCGTCTTTGCAGAAGTGAAGACGCGCGCGGCCTCCTCGGCCTACGGCTTGGGGCGTGAGGCGGTAACGGCGGCAAAACAGCGCAATATTGCAAAGGCTGCAGCGGCATACCTCGCCGCATATAGCCTCTATGACGCCTGCGTCCGCTTCGATGTGCTTGAGGTAGACGCTGCAAACAACTCTGTCACGCATATCCCCGGCGCATTTACATTGTAACCATAGGTGCGCATAGCATATGAAATACACAAGAAATGAATTTTTTGTGTCAAAGGGTGGGCAAATCTGCAAAATGTGGTATCCTAGTAGTATGAAATCTTACAATATTTAAATTGAGGAAACATGAAAAAGAGGCTTTTGATTTTTTTTGCTGTGATCCTTGCCGCAGTGTTTACCGTGTGCGGGTCTGCAGCAATGGCCGAGGAAGACGGCAACCTTGCCATAAACGGCGGATTTGAACGAACGGCTGAAAACACCGAACTTCCGGAAGGCTGGTTTTACGAAGCATGGGAAACCGACCCTGCCGAAGGGTACGCCATGCGCTCAGAGGATGACGGCGGAACGGCATATCTTTGGAGTGCCGGAAATGATGTGCGCCTGTGCCAGACGATTGAGGTAAAGGCCAAGTCCTACTATAAGCTTACATGCCGTGTGCGCACGGAAGATGTTGCAGGAGGCGCGGGAGCAAATGTCTCGGTCGTGGGTTCGCTTGCCGCTTCAGAAGGCGTATACGGAACCAATGGCTGGCAGACGTTGGAGCTTGTCGGCAAAACAGGGAAGAAGCAGACGGAACTTACCGTGTGCGCCCGCATCGGCGGTTACGGTGCGGAGGCTTCGGGCAGCGCCTGGTTTGACGATTTTTCCGTCGAATTTTTGGAGGATTTCTCGGGTGATGCAGCGGACTTTTCATCCGCATCCGCCGAAGTTGAAACGGCAGGGGAGTATGCGGACGGCGAGATTCCCTATCTTGCAGAATCCTGCATGGCATTGTTCCTTGCGGCCTGTCTGATGTTTTATTTCTACCAGCGGTTCATCCTGCGTGCGGATACGCTTACCGGTGCGGCACTGCATGAGCGCTTTGCGCTTGCATGTATCCTGTTTGGCGCATTCCTTTTGCGCGGGCTGCTTTCCCTGCTGGTTTATGGGCATCCGACGGATATCTCCTGTTTTATGGCGTGGTCGAACGCCCTTGCGGAAAACGGCCCGGCTGCGTTTTACACTTCCGGTATGTTTGCGGATTACCCGCCGGGCTACATGTATGTCCTTTGGCTCACGGGCAGCATCGCAAAAATGCTTGGGCTTACCTACGGCAGCGCAGGCTATGTTCTGCTCACGAAAATGCCCGCGATCCTCGCGGACCTTGGTGCGGCGTATCTGGTTTACCAAATGGCTGCAAAACGGGGGACAAGCCTTGGCAAGGCTGAGGGGAGCGGTACCCTGGCGCTCGTGCTTGCAGCGGTTGTGGCATTTAACCCGGCGATGGCCTTTATCTCCGGCGGCTGGGGGCAGATCGACCAGGTGCTTACGCTTCTTTTGGTCGCTGTGGTCGCGTTGTTCCTGAAAAAGAAAGTGATTTTGGCCGGGCTTGTATATGGAGCTGCGATCCTTGTGAAGCCGCAGGCGCTGATGGCTGGGCCGCTTTTTGCCGCAGCGTATTTTGCATATGGAAAAGATGAAGGTTGGAAAGGCCTTTTGCGAACCTTGGCGGCTGTGGTTTCAGCTATAGCGGCGCTTTTTGTGCTGTCACTCCCGTTCCGCGGCGGGCAGGAACCGCTTTGGTTTCTCGAAAAGCTCCTCGGTACGGCCACTTCGTACCCCTATGCAAGCATCGAGGCATTCAACTTATTTGCGCTTCTTGGCGGCAACTGGGCAGATGTGAACCAAACACCATTCCTTTTCTCCTTTAAAATATGGGGAACGATTCTGATCTGCCTGTCCGTTGCGTTTTCGGCATTCCTTTATCTGAAGGGACGCAAGCGGGAACCGCACGCGTTGACGCTCTCTCTTGCTTTCCTGCTTACGGCAATCTTCATGCTGGGGCACTATATGCACGAACGGTATCTGTTCCCGGCATTGCTGTTGCTTTTGGTTGCTTTTATTGCTTATGGGGATCGACGCATCTTCATTTCCTTTGCCTGGCTGACTTGCTCGCTTCTGTTCAATAGCTTGATGGCGATTGTAATCGTAGACCATCAGCAGGCGCGCGGAATGACGTATGACATCGTGACTGCGGCAGGATCCTTGCTGAATCTCGGCGGATTTGCTTACCTTACCTATACCTGCTGTGATATTCTGCTCCGCCGGCGCAAGCATCCGGCATTCTGCGAAAAAACGCCGGAAAGGCCCCAGCCATCCAATGAACTTCCAAAGCCGGTAGATGCAAAGCTGCACTTCACAAAGCGCGATCAGCTTTATTGCATCGCGCTTACGGCAGCCTATGCCGTCATTGCACTAATTAATCTCGGAACCACCACAGCGCCGGAAACCCCGTGGTACGGCCAGGCAGGCGAAACATATGAAATTGAATTCGGCCAAACGGCTGAAATCGCTGAAATTCGCGTATTCGGCGGCCTGTACACGGGAAGCATCCTGCTGCGCGCGGAGGACGGCACGGAATATACGTACACGGAAGAAAACGGCGATATGTTCCGCTGGAAGGACATTGCAGGCGACGTGCCGGCCACGACGACAGGGTTTACGCTTTCTGTGACGGACGGAACGGTGTGGTTCAACGAGCTGGCATTTTTTGATGCAGCGGGCAATTACATTCCGGCCACTGCGGAGGGAAATGCCGCGGCATTGTTTGACGAGCCGGAAGAGGTGCCCGAAACCCCATCTTATTTGAACGGCATGTATTTCGACGAACTTTACCATGCGCGCACCGCTTATGAACATCTCCACGGCCTTTCGCCGTACGAGAATTCGCATCCGCCGCTCGGCAAGGTGTTCATTATGCTCGGCATCGCAATTTTTGGTATGAATGCCTTCGGTTGGCGCATTATCGGCACGCTTTTTGGCATCGGCATGGTGCCGATTCTGTATGTGTTTGCAAAGCGCCTGTTCAAAAAGAGCGATTATGCGCTATTGGCTTCGTTCCTGTTTGCATTTGATTTCATGCATTTTACGCAGACGCGCATTGCGACGATCGACGTTTATGGCGTGTTCTTTATCCTGCTGATGTATTATTACATGTATCAGTATTACCGGATGAACTTCTTCAGTGACGGGCTGCAAAAGACGCTCAGGCCGCTTGCGCTTGCGGGCATATTCTTTGGACTTGGCGCCGCAAGCAAATGGATTTGCTTTTATGCGGGCGCTGGCCTTGCGGTGATCTTTTTTACATCGCTCGTGCAGCGGTATCTCGAGTATCGCCGCTTCCGCAACAGTGAGGATGAAACGCTGCGGAAGGCTGTTAAGCCGTTTTGGAGCAATGCGCTGCGCACCTGCATCTGGTGCTGCGCGTTCTATATCCTGATCCCTGCGGCAATCTATTTGCTGTCTTACCTGCCCTATGTGCTCAGCGTGGATCGGTATGGCATCAATGAAATCTGGGGTGTTCAGGAATTCATGTTCAGCTATCACAGCGGGCTTACGGCCACGCACAGCTATCAGTCGCCCTGGTGGCAATGGCCGCTGCTGATCCGCCCCATGTGGTACTATGTCGGCTATGATGTGGCGCCCGGCAACATCTCTACCATTTCGGCCATGGGAAATCCTGCCGTGTGGTGGGTCTGTTCGGCAGCGACGGGCGTTGTTATCTATTCTCTCCTGCGCGGCAAACGAAAGGGGGATTCGGAGCTTTTCGTTCTGCTTGTGGGACTTCTTGCAAACTATCTGCCGTGGGTCTTGATTTCGCGCTGCACGTTCATCTATCACTTTTTTGCGAGCGTGCCGTTTATCCTGTTGATTACGGTGTATGCGCTGCAAAAGAAGGAAGAACGGGATGCACGCTATGCAAAGCTCAAATGGATTTGGATGGCGGCGGCGCTCGCGCTGTTTGCGCTGTTCTATCCGGTGATATCCGGGGCGGAATGCGCGCGCGCATATGTAAGCTTCCTTGAGTGGCTTCCAAGCTGGACATTTATGGGAGTATAAAACAGCATGAAGAAAGAAAGTTTGGGCCAGTTTTTGAAATTTGCCCTGGTAGGCGTGTTGAACACGGTGGTGGATTTCCTTGTGTTTCAACTTTTGAACCTGACGCTTGGTTGGACGTATCTTGCGCAGGTAATCGGATATAGTGCCGGGGTTCTCAACAGCTATTTCTGGAACAGCCGTTGGACGTTCCGCAAAGAGCATCAGCGCAGCGCACGGGAGGCGGCGGCTTTCGTGGTTGTGAACCTCGTGTCGCTTGGCGTATCGCTCGGCGTGCTCTGGCTGTGCCGCAACCCATTCGGCATCACGGACGCATGGGTGGCGGGATGGATTCCCGCCTGGCTCGGCGGGTTCGTGAAAGGGGATACCGTCGCAAAGCTCATCGCCACACCGTGTGCAATCCTCGTGAATTTCATCGGCAACAAGCTGTTCGTATTCCGGGCGAAGCCGGAAAAGGGGGCGCCGGAAAGCAACTGAGCGAAGCTCGCGTTGTGCGGGACCTTGGGGGGAGGAAAACGCATGCTGTCAAAAATCAAGAGCTATGGCCTGATGGGGATCGATGGGTTTTCGGTGTCCGTAGAGGTTTACGTTTCGGGCGGCCTTCCGGCATATGACACCGTAGGCCTGCCGGATGCTGCTGTGCGTGAGTCTAAGGAGCGTGTGCGTGCAGCCATCCGCAACAGCGGGTTTGAATTCCCAATGCAGCGCATCACGGTGAACCTTGCGCCGGCCGATTTGCGCAAGGAAGGTTCTGTGTATGACCTTCCTGTGGCCATCGGCCTGCTTGACGCAACGGGGCAGATCCGCAACAAGACGTTTGCAGAGGAATACCTGTTTTTGGGGGAGCTTGCGCTCGACGGCACGGTGCGCGGCGTTGCAGGCATCCTTCCAATGGTGATCGGTGCATACGGGCAGGGTGTGCGTAAGGTGATTGTGCCTTTAGAAAATGCAGCGGAAGCATCCTACATTGAAGGGGTGCAGGTATATGCGGCGGAAAGCCTGAAGCACGTTGTGGACTTTTTGAATGGCGAAGCGGCGCTTATGCCCACTCCGGCGCGTAAATGGGACAGGGCGCGCATCGCCTACCCGATGGACTTTGCAGACATCAAAGGGCAGCAGGGCGCGAAACGCGCGGCAGAGATCGCCGTGGCAGGCGGGCATAACCTGCTGCTTGTCGGAACGCCCGGAAGCGGAAAAACGATGCTTGCCCGCAGCATTCCATCGATCCTGCCCGAACTTACGTTTGAAGAAGCGCTGGAAATCACAAAGGTTCATTCCATTGCGGGAACGCTGCAGGGAACGGAAGGCATGGTATCCGAGCGGCCATTCCGCGCGCCGCACCACTCCGCGTCTACCGCATCGCTCATCGGCGGCGGGCAGCGCGCCATGCCGGGCGAAATCAGCCTTGCACACTATGGCGTGCTGTTCCTGGATGAATTTCCCGAGTTCCGTAAAGATACGTTGGAAGCATTGCGGCAGCCTATGGAAGATGGCAGCGTGACGATCGCGCGGGCGGCCACACGCTCCACATACCCTGCGGATTTTATGCTCGTCGCAGCCATGAACCCTTGCCCGTGCGGCAATTATGGTTCACGCATCTCGCCATGCCGCTGTACGCAGCAGCAGATCGCGCGCTATTTGAACAGGATCAGCGGCCCGATGCTGGACCGGGTGGATCTTCATGTGGAAATGAGCGAAGTCGGTTTTGAGGACATTGCCTCGCGCAGCGCGGGCGAGCGCTCCGAAACCGTGCGCGCGCGGGTAAACGCCGCGCGGCGCGTGCAGGCGCTGCGTTATAAAAGAGAAGGGATCTTGTTTAATGCGCAGCTCACAAGCCGTATGACGGCGCGCTTCTGTGCGCTGGATGCACAGGCGGAAGCCCTTTTGAGAAAGGCGTTTGCATCGCTCAGACTCAGCGCGAGAGCCTATACGCGCATCCTCAAGGTGTCGCGCACGATTGCCGACCTGGAAGGGAGCGAGGCCATCCGTTCCCATCATGTGGCGGAGGCTGTGCAATACAGAAGCCTTGAAAGCAAATACTGGGGAGATACGCGCCGATGAAACGGGAGTACAGCGAACGGGAACGATATCTGCTCTGGCTTGGCTTCGTGCTCGGACCGGGCTCAAAACGGTATTTTCGGGCGCTCACGGCGTTTGAAAACGATGCGCATGCCATGTTTGCAGCAGCGCAGAAGCACGATCTGCCACCGGAATGCGGCTTAAAAGAGCCGATTTTGGAAAAGCTTTTCGCGAGTGCGACACAACGCTATATCGACGGATGCTTCAAGCGTCTGGCCGAGCTGGATGTTTCAGCAGCGGCGTTTGAATCGCCGGAATATCCGGCGCTGCTCAAAGAAATCTATGACCCGCCTCCGATTCTCTATTATCGGGGAAGGCTGCAAGCGGAGCCTGCGCTTCCCATTGCGGTGGTGGGGTCGCGCGCACCTACGGAATATGGAAGACGCATGGCGCATACGCTTTCGCAAGCGCTTGCAGAATGCGGTGCATGCGTGGTGTCCGGCCTTGCTTATGGTGTGGATTGCATTGCGGCGCTCGGCGCGCTTGAGGCGGAGGATAATCCGTATCCAACGGTTGCTGTGCTCGGTTCGGGCGTGGATGTGGTTTATCCCGCTGCGAATCGGGATATCTATGAGCAAATCATCGCGCGCGGCGCGGTGGTTTCCGAGTTTTTGCCGGGCACGAAGGCGCTGCCTTCCAACTTTCCCATGCGCAACCGAATCATCAGTGGGCTTTCGCGCGGCGTGCTTGTGGTAGAGGCCGCTGCGAAAAGCGGAACGCTTATCACTGTGGATTGTGCGCTGGAACAGGGGCGGGACGTATTTGCACTTCCCGGCCGCATAACGGACCCGAAAAGCGAAGGTACCAATGTGCTTCTGCGGGAAGGACACGCGAAGTTCACGCTTTCAGCGGAGGATGTTTTGGAGGAATACGGCGGCTGGCGCGCGGTGAAAGCACAGACGCTGTCTGAACCGGAGAACCTTTCTCTGGAACAGGCGGTGATCCGCCGGCTGCTTCTTGCAAATGAAAGAAGCTTTGATGAATTGTGTGAATTGACGGGCTTTTCCGTCCCGTTGTTGAATTCTACCTTGACAGAGATGGAATTTTCGGGAATAATTAGACAATCGCCCGGAAGGGTATACAGCATAGAATGCGTTTTATGAACGATACACCGGAGGTAACGGAATGTCCGAAAATCTCGTGATCGTGGAGTCGCCCGCAAAGGCGAAAACGATCGGTAAATTCTTAGGGAACGGCTATAAAGTCATCGCGTCCAACGGCCATGTGCGCGATTTGCCCAAAAGCCAGCTCGGCGTGGACGTCGAGCATGATTTTGCACCCAAATACATCACGCTGCGCGGCCGGGGCGATGTGTTGGAGCGCATCCGCAAGGAAGCAAAGAACGCAAAGACCGTCTACCTTGCAACCGACCCTGATATGGAAGGGGAAGCAATCTCCTGGCACCTTGCGCAGATTTTGAAGCTTGATACAAACACCAAGTGCCGCATCGTGTTCAATGAAATCACATCCGGCACGGTAAAAAAGTCCGTGAAGGCCGCGCGTACGATCAACATGGATCTTGTGGATGCGCAGCAGGCGCGCCGCGTGCTTGACCGGTTGGTTGGGTACAAGATCAGCCCGATCCTTTGGGCAAAGGTGCGCAAGGGGCTTTCTGCGGGCAGAGTTCAATCCGTTGCCACGCGCATCCTCTGCGACCGCGAGCAGGAGATCATGGATTTCGTCAGCGAAGAATATTGGACGGTTTCCGCAACGCTCAAGCACAAAGGGGCGCGCAAACCCATCGAAGCGAAATTTTACGGGTTCGGCGGCAAAAAGGCGGAGCTGCATAACGAAGCCGATGCGGACGAGGTGATCAGCCGTGCCGCCAAAGGCGACTTTGCCGTAACGGATCGCAAAACTGCTGAAAAGGTACGCAGCGCGCCCGCGCCGTTTACCACGAGCAGCATGCAGCAGGAGGCCTCGCGCAAGCTCGGGTTTACCGCGAAACTGACCATGCTTGTGGCGCAGCAGCTTTATGAAGGAATCGATTTGCAGGGAAAGGGCGCGACCGGCCTTATTACCTACATGCGTACCGACTCCGTGCGCATTGCGGACGAGGCGCAACAACAAGCGCTTGCTGAAATAAAAACGCAGTACGGCGAAAAATATGTCCCTGCAAAGCCCAACGTGTTCAAAGGCCGCAAGGGGGCGCAGGATGCGCACGAGGCCATCCGCCCGGCAAACGTTTCGCTCACGCCGCAGGCGGTGAAGGCATCTTTGTCCAACCAGCAGTTTAAGCTTTACAAGCTGATTTATGAACGTTTCCTTGCAAGCCAGATGGCGCCCGCCGTGTTTGAAACCAATACCGTGACCTTTGATGCGGGCGGATGCACGTTCCGCGCAAACGGTGTGCGCACCATTTTTGACGGCTATACCGCCGTTTACACGGAGGGGAAAGACGAGGCGCAGGAAAAGGACGTAACGCTTCCCGAGCTTTCCGTCGGCGAGATGCTCGCCGCACAAAAACTTGACAAAGAACAGAAATTTACACAGCCGCCGCCGCGTTACACGGAGGCTACGCTCGTGAAGACGCTGGAAGAACGCGGCATCGGCAGGCCCAGCACCTATTCCCCCACGATTTCCACCATCCTTGAGCGCGGTTACGTGCGACGCGAAAAAAAGCAGCTTGTTCCCACGGAGCTCGGTTTTATTGTGACGCAGCTGATGAAGGACAACTTTAAAGACATTGTGGATGTAAAGTTCACAGCGGATATGGAAAGCAAGCTCGATCTCATCAAGGACGGCGAGCAGGAGTGGACGGAGGTTGTCCGTGAATTTTACGGCCCGTTTGAGGACAGCGTGGAGAAAGCGTCTGCAACCATTGAAAAGGTCGTTGTTCCGGATGAGGTATCCGATGTGCAGTGCGAAAAATGCGGCGCGATGATGGTTTATAAGATGGGGCGCTTCGGCAAGTTCCTTGCATGTCCGAATTTCCCGGAATGCCGCAACACAAAGGCGATTGTTGAAAAGATTGACGTTCCGTGCCCCAAGTGTGGGGCGGCGCTCATCAAGCGCAAATCCAAACGCGGTAAACCGTTTTATGGGTGTGAGCGCTATCCCGAGTGCGACTTTGTATCTTGGGATAAGCCAGCTAAGGAGAAATGCCCCCAATGCGGCTCCATGATGGTGAACAAGGTCGGGCAGCACGGCGCATATACGATGTGCACCAATAAGGACTGTGGCTTTGTTGTGCGCCCGGGCAAGAAAGGGAACGAGGAGAACAGCAATGAAGAATGACCGCGTCACGGTGCTCGGCGCCGGGCTTGCGGGGTGCGAGGCCGCGTTTCAGCTTGCTGAACGCGGCATCGCTGTATCGCTTGTGGAAATGCGCCCTATCCGGCGTTCCCCCGCACATAAAACGGATCTGTATGGGGAACTCGTGTGCTCAAATTCGCTTCGGTCCGACCGCCTGCAAAACGGGGCAGGGCTTTTAAAAGAAGAGATGCGGCACATGGGGTCGCTGATCGTTTCAGCAGCGGATGAAACGCGGGTGCCCGCAGGCGGCGCGCTCGCTGTGGATCGCGAAGGCTTTGCCCGGCTTGTGACGGAGCGCATTCGCAATCATCCGAACATTGCGGTTGTGGAAGCGGAGGCACAGGCTCTGCCGGAACCGCCCGCAATCGTTGCAACCGGGCCGCTTACGGATGGCGCGCTTTTGCAAAGCATCGAAGAGTTTTTGGGTGAGGGCCTGCATTTTTATGATGCGGCTGCGCCTGTAGTTACAAAGGAATCGCTTGATATGTCCCGTGTGTTCGAGGCTTCGCGCTATGACCGCGGAGGCAGCGACTACCTCAACTGCGCAATGACGCGGGAAGAATATTTCGCCTTTGTTCATGCGCTTGTTGCTGCAGAAACGGCACAGCTGCATGCGTTTGAAACGCCAAAAGTGTTTGAAGGCTGCATGCCCGTTGAAATTATGGCCAAGCGCGGGGACATGACGCTTGCATTCGGGCCGCTCCGCCCGGTTGGTCTTTCAGACCCGCGCCTTGGGGAACGGCCTTTTGCGGTGGTTCAGCTGCGGCAGGATGATGCAGAAGGGACGCTCTACAATATTGTGGGGTTCCAAACAAATCTCAAATTTGGGGAACAACGCCGCGTATTCGGGATGATCCCGGGGCTTCAGAATGCAGAATTTGTGCGCTATGGAGTAATGCACAGGAACACATTCCTCAATTCGCCGGGAAAACTTGACCCGTGGTATCAGGTGAAGGCGCGCGAAGGGCTGTATTTCGCAGGACAGATTACCGGCGTGGAAGGCTACGTCGAGAGCGCCGCAAGCGGCATGGTAGCGGGAATTGACCTTGCGCACAAACTCCTTGGCAAGCCGCGTGTGGAGTTCACCGCGCGCACGGCTTTGGGCGCGCTTGGGCATTATGTTTCCGGCTATGCGGGAAAGGACTTTCAGCCGATGAACATCAGCTTCGGTATCATCGAAGGGCTTACGAACCCGCCGCGCAACAAACAGGAACGCTATACGCGCATCGCGGAGCGTTCATTGGAGTGGATCGGAAAAATTGCAAAGGATTGCGAACAAACTGTAAAGCATGCGCCAAAAACGGTTTCAAGTGGTGCGATTTGTGTTATTATGAATGCAAATCACCGCCAGAATGCGGCGCAAATGGAGAATTCGGAAAGGGAACATTGCTATGAGCTTAATGGGAACGACGATCGTCGCTGTCAGCCGGGATGGAAAATGTGCTGTAGCTGGCGACGGCCAGGTTACGATGGGGGAAAAGACCGTCATGAAGGCACACGCAAAGAAGGTACGCAGGCTGTATCACAACCGTGTTGTGGTGGGGTTTGCGGGTTCAGTAGCGGATGCGTTTTCCCTTTCAGAGCGTTTTGAGGCAAAGCTGGAGCAATACAGCGGAAGCCTTCGCCGTGCGGCGGTTTCGCTTGCACAGGATTGGCGCAGCGATAAGGCGATGCGCCAGCTGGAAGCGATGCTGATTGCTGCGGACGCTGAAGAGCTGCTCATCATTTCCGGAACAGGCGAGGTGATCGATCCGGACGACGGCATTGCCGCCATCGGTTCCGGCGGCATGTATGCGCTCGCGGCGGCAAAGGCACTCAAGGAAAATACTGAGCTTGCGGCGGCAGAAATCGCAGAAAAGGCGATTCGCATCGCATCGGATATCTGCGTATTCACAAACGGAAACATCACCATGGAGGAAGTTTAAATGCTGACGCCGCGCGAAATCGTTGAATCCCTCGATCGCTACATCATCGGCCAAGGCGAAGCCAAGCGCGCAGTGGCGGTTGCGTTGCGCAACCGCTATCGCAGGAGCCGCCTTAAACCGGAATTGCGGGAAGAAATTACTCCGAAAAACATCATTATGATGGGCCCCACGGGCGTGGGCAAAACAGAAATTGCAAGAAGGCTTGCAAAGCTTGTGGACGCGCCGCTTGTGAAGGTGGAGGCGACGAAGTTTACGGAGGTCGGCTATGTTGGACGCGATGTGGATTCCATGATCCGCGATCTTGTGGAAGCATCCATCCGGCTCTGTAAGGATAAGCGTATGGCTGCGGTGCGCATCGTTGCGGAGACCGCTGCAAACGAGCGCCTGATTGACCTGCTTGTGCCGGGCGCAGAGAAGCGGGCAGCCGCGCCCATGAACCCGCTTCAGTTGCTCCTTGGCGGCGGGCAGCCGAATGAACCCGCTCAGACGGAGGAAGAACAGGCACAGCACCGCACGCGGCGGGAAGAAGTGGCCGCGCAGATGCGCGCCGGCCAGCTTGAAGAAGAACTTGTGGAAGTTGAAGTCGAGCAGAGCGGCACCGGCAGCGATGCCATGCTTGCAATGGGGATTGACATCAACCTGAATGAGATGATGGGCGGCCTTCTGCCCAAACAGAAGAAGCGCCGCCGCGTCAACGTGCGTGAGGCGCGCCGTATTCTGACGCAGGAGGAATCCGAAAAGCTCATAGACATGGACGATGTTATCCGTGAAGCGATTGACAAGGCGGAGCAGGACGGCATCATCTTTATCGACGAAATTGACAAGATCGCAGGCGCGCAGCATGGTTCGGGCCCAGATGTTTCCCGTGAGGGCGTGCAGCGGGATATCCTCCCCATCGTGGAGGGCTGCACGGTAAACACGAAATATGGCCCGGTAAAGACGGATTTTATCCTCTTCATCGCGGCGGGTGCGTTTCATGTTTCAAAGGTTTCCGACCTCATTCCGGAATTGCAGGGGCGCTTTCCCATCCGCGTAAAGCTTTCTGCACTCACCGAACAGGACTACGAGCGAATTCTTTCCCAGCCGGAGCACGCTATTACAAAGCAATATGCGGCGCTGCTTGAAACGGATAACGTTGCTTTGCAATTTACGGATGATGCGCTTTCCGCCATTGCGCATTATGCCTGCCGCGCCAACGAAAGCAGCGAAAACATCGGAGCACGCAGACTTCACACAATTATGGAAACCGTTTTGGACGACATTTCCTTCAACGCCAGCGGCGAGCACCCGCTCGTCAAGGTGATTGTGGATGAAAACTATGTAAAGGAGCATCTGTCGGACGAGTTCGACGGGGAGGATCTTGAAAAATTCATCCTCTGACGAAACCGCTATGAAACCAATCCTCAGCATTATTATGGCTTTTCTGCTGATGTGCTTGGCAGGGTGTGCAGAAATCGCAACAACGGCCAATGTTTCCGCACGCGTGGAAAACAGTGCGGACGCAGCTATAACTGAGATCACCATTCCGCCCACAGCCACCCCTGCGCAGGTATATTCCGCAGCGGAGGGAGGGCAGGCGGAGGCATTTGCGCTGTCTGGCGGAGGTGAGCCCGGCCTTACGGCAGCAACACCATCCGCCCTGCCGCTGCCTTCGGAAACTCCGGAGTTTACACCGTCGCCTGCACCGGATCCAACGCCGGAATACACCGTAGAGCCAGTGGATGACAAAAAAGCATATTTGAATGCGGGCAGCGCGAATTTGCGTGAAGGCCCCGGCACGGAATACGCTATTTTGGAAGAACTGCTGGAGCTGGAAACGCTTTGCGTCACAGGCAAGATTGAAGAATGGTATCGCGTTGAGGCGGGAAACGAAACGGGGTTTGTGCTTGCGGAGTTTGTTGAATTCGGAACCGCGCCCACGCCGAAGCCAAGCTTCAGCGTAAAATCCATGGATGATAAGGCCGCGTATGTGAATGCGGGCAGCGCGAACTTACGTGAAGGGCCGGGGACGAAATACGAGATCGTCGTAGAACTCAGCCGCAACGAAAAAATAACCGTTACAGGAACCTCGGGCGATTGGTACCGCGTTGAATACGGAAGAAAAAAAGGCTTCATTTCTAACGAGTTTGTGGAGTTCGGGGCGCCGCCGACCGCTACGCCGAGGCCGACCGCCACGCCAAAACCGGATGTAACTGCTGAGGCCACGCCGAAGCCCACCCCCACCGCAAATGCATCAAATGGAAGCTCCTCCTGGGAAGCCGCGCGCGATTATTTTTCCGATACGAGCCGTTTTACGGCAGAAGAGCTGCTGTTGATTGCACAGGTGGTGCAGGAGGAAGCGAAAGGAACCTCTGTGGAGGCGCGGGCTGCAGTTGCGAACACGATCTACAACCGCTACCTTTCATCAAAATACCCAAATACAATTGAGGGAATCATCTTCCAGAAAAACCAGTATACGGTTGCGGATGACGAGGATGAAATCCGTTCCGTCAAGCCGGTGGAAAAAACGATCGAGGCCGTCACGCAGATTTTTGTTGAAGGAGATACCTTCCTTCCGGAGGACGTGCTCTTTTTCCGTTCGGCAAGCCGCGGCACAAGCTGGGGGGATAAACGGGAGTATTACGCGACATATGGCAACAACGCCTTTTTCAGGAGCTTCTATTGAGGAAGCTCCTGGAAGTAACAACGAACCGGCAAAAAAACTGCAAAATTAAAATGGGGGAAGAACTGTGATAACGCTGATAAAAAATGTTCGGGCCTATCAGAATGGCACATGGAATGAAGGGGAAATCCTTATCGCTGGAGATAAGATCGAAGCGATGGCAAGGAAAATTGACTGCACATTCCCGGGAATGCAGGTCATTGATGCTGAGGGCATGCGCTGCATACCGGGGTATCTCGACCAACATGTGCACATTACAGGCGGCGGCGGGGAAGGCGGCTTTGCAAACCAGGTCCCACCGCTTCCGCTGAGCGCACCTGTACGCGCAGGGGTGACAACGCTCGTTGGCCTGCTCGGCACGGATGGCACAACGCGCAGCGTGGAAAGCCTCGTCGCACGCGCAAAGGCGTTCAACGAACTTGGCCTTACAGCGTTCTGCTTTACGGGCGCATACGAGTTCCCCTCACCCACGGTGACGGGCAGCATTAAAAAAGATATTGTTATGATCCGGGAATGCATCGGCGTCAAGATCGCCATTTCGGATCACCGCAGCATGAATATGGAAAAACGCGACCTTGTCTGGCTTGCTTCACAGGCACGACAGGCGGGAATCCTTTCCGGCAAGCCCGGCATTACGCATCTGCATACCGGAAGCGGAAAAGCGGAGCTTGATATGCTCTTTGATATTGTAGAGACAACGGAAATCCCGATTTTCAATTTCCGGCCAACGCATCTCGGCGGAAAGTTTGAGGCGGCAATGCGTTGGACGGAGATGGGCGGTTATGCGGATTTCACATGCGGAAACACACATGCGGAAACCGCAGGAATCGTTGCGCGGGCGCTTGAACGCGCAACGGAGGGGCTTGTTACAATGAGTACGGATGGAAACGGCAGCTTCCCCATCTGGAACGAAAAGAAGGAAATGGTTGGGATCGGCGCAGGAAGCATTGCCAATCTGCACGGCGTAGTGAAAAGCCTTGTTCGGGATAAGGGGCTGCCGCTTGAAACGGCGGTTGTGCCCTGTACGCGGAATGTTGCAAAAGCGCTCGGCCTGTACCCGCAAAAGGGCTGCGTCGCGCCGGGCAGCGATGCGGATTTGATTTTGCTGGATGACACACTTTCCATCGACACTGTGGTCGCGCATGGAAAAACCATGCTTCGGCACGGCGCTCTGCAATTTCGGGCGAACTTTGAAAACTGAGGACCGGAATGGAGCGGCAGCTTAAGATGGCGCCGGGAAAGTAAGCTCGTTCATTTTCCCGGCGGACACAACATAAATCCTGCAAGCAAAGCTCACACTAATACCGCAATTCAACCGAAAGGCGGTATTTTTGTTTATGAAAGCTATCATCATGGCGGGCGGCGCAGGAAAGCGTTTGCGGCCGCTTACCTGTACGATGCCAAAGCCAATGGTCCCTTTGCTCAACAAGCCCGTGATCGAGTACTGCGTAGAGCTGCTTGTACGGCACGGCCTCACAGACATCGGTGTGACGCTGCACTATCTGCCCAATGCAATCAGGAACCATTTAAAGGACGGAGAAAAATGGGACGCAAAAATTTCATACTCTATCGAGGATACGCCGCTTGGTACCGCAGGGAGCGTGCGAAAAGCGGCCGGGGCCGCAAAGGAGCCTGTTTTAGTCATCAGCGGCGATGCGATGACGGACATTGATCTCACGGCCGCCATCCGCACGCATACGCAAAGCGGTGCAAAGGCAACGCTTCTTTTGAAAAAGGTACCGTCTCCGACCGAATACGGCGTAGTTTTGACGGATAAGGACGGCATTGTGACGCGCTTTATCGAAAAGCCAGCGCCGTCAGAAGTGTTCAGCGACCTTGCAAACACAGGAATTTATATATTTGAACCCGAAATTCTTTCCATGATACCGGATTATATGCCCTATGACTTTTCAAACGATTTGTTCCCGCGCCTGCTTAATGAGGGAATCCGGATCTTTACGACAGAAGCCTCAGGGTATTGGAGCGATATCGGCGATATTGAACAGTATGCTGCAACGCAGGCGGACATGCTGGATGGAAAGTGCGCATTTGAAACAACGGCAAAATCCGACGGGCAAGGCATCTTCATCGAAGAAAGCGCGCGCATAGGGAAGCGCGCCGTTATCACTGCGCCATGTTACATCGGCGCGAACGCCGAAATTGCGGACAACGCCTATTTCGGCGGATACTCTGTTGCATGCAGCGGTGTGCGGATTGGGAAGAACAGCAGCGTGAAGCGCTGCATCCTGCTGCCGGAGGTCCGCGTGCGTGAAGGAGCTGAGCTGCGCGGTGCAGTGCTCTGCGAGCGCGTTCAGGTAGAGGATGGCGCTTCCATATTTGAAAAGGCTGCGATTGGAGCGGAAAGCGTGCTGGAAAAGCATTGCACCGTTGCGCCACGCGTATACATTTGGCCGAATAAGCGGTTAGAGCATGACCGCAAGTATACGGAAAACCTCATGTGGGAAGCTGAGGCAGGAAAACAGGCTGTGCGCAACCCGGAAGCCGGGTATGTGGACTTCGACCTTACGCCGGAAAGCGCGGCGCGCATCGGTGCATCATTTGCGGCGCTTCGCACGCTCCCCGCGGAACTTGGCGTGGCTTCTGACGGGGTGCAGCAGAGCGTGATGCTCAAATATGCGCTGACGGCGGGCATGGTCTCGCAGGGGGTGGATGTACAGGACATGGGGCTTTGTGCTCCCTCTGCGTTTGCCTATGCGGTCCGCATGCTGGGACTCGACGGGGGGATATATATCCGGCGCGGGGAAACCGGGAAGTACGAGGCGGAACTGTTGCTTTTGGATGCAATGGGTGCGAGCCTTTCAGCAGGGGAACACCGCAAATTCCGCCAGCAGTATGAACTTGGTGCACAGCGCCCCGTTACGGCGTCGCGGCTCGGTGTGGTGCAGCGCTATACGGGCGCGGAGCGCGGTTATGAGGCCAGCCTGCGGCGGATGGCACGCTTTGACGGGCGGGCGGGGATCGCTATGGTGATTGCAGGAGATACTGCGCTTTACGATGCCGTTGCGCGCGTGCTTTTGCCATATGGCGTAGGGGTAAAACTCATTACAGAACGGGCGCAGGAACCGCTTCTGCGCGCAATGGCACATGCAGGCGCGCAGCTGGGCTTTCTTGCGGGCGAAAACGGAGCGTTGCCTTCCGCTGTGTTTGGCGAGCATGCGATGAACGAGGAGGAATGTATTGCGCTCTTGGCAATTGCGGCGGCCGAAGATGGGCGGCGCACGCTCGTGTTGCCCGCATCGCTTCCTGAGGCGTATTGCTCCGCCGTTTTGGCGCGCGGCGCGCATGTCACGCGAGTGCCGGATGCGCCGGCGCGTTGGCAGCATGCCTGCTTTGAAGCGGACGCATATCTTCCGGAACTATTTGAACCGGAAGCGATGGTCGTGCGCTTTGCGGCGCTTGCAAATGACGGGCGATTGGAAAAGTTGATCGCAGCCCTTCCAGCAGTGCGCAGGGCTGAGGCGGAGGTCGGCTGTACCTGGCGTGAGGTTGGCCGGGTACTCCGCAGCCTTGTAGAAACCGAGCGGGATGAACGCGTGGAACTGATTGACGGCGTGCATGTAAATGATGACGATGGCTGGGTGCTTGTGCGGCCAAACAAAAACTTTACTGCCTGCAGAGTGATTGCGGGAAGTTTCAAAGAAGAATATGCCGAGGAGCTTTCTCTGATTTACGAACAGAAACTGCGGAGCATTATTGCAGAAGGCAGGGTGGAAAAATAACGAAAAACCGCTTGACGCGGCGGAATGAAATGGTAAAATGGGAAGGTCAAACAAAAGGAAAGGAACTTCCCATGTTCAACATTGTGCTGGTGGAGCCGGAAATTCCAGAAAATACCGGAAACATTTCCCGCACCTGCGCCGTAACGGGAGCGGCGCTGCACCTGGTGCGTCCGCTTGGCTTTTCAACGGACGATAAGCACCTCAAACGTGCGGGGCTGGATTATTGGAAATATCTCAGCGTGACGTATTATGATTCGTTTGAGGAAGTTGAGGCAGCTCACCCGGAGGCGCGTTTCTTTCTTGCATCAACGCATGCTGCACGCAATTATGCACAAGCGGAATATCATGACGGGGATTTTCTGGTGTTCGGCAAGGAAACAGCCGGCTTGGGGGAAGCGCTGCTTACACGCCGCGCAGCAGATGCCGTGCGCATTCCCATGCGCAACGACAGGCGCTCTCTGAACCTTTCAAACTCAGTTGCGATTGTGCTTTATGAAGCGCTTCGGCAGGTTGGCTTTCCGGATATGCGGTAAGTTTAAAAAAACTTAAAAAAATCCCGGAAATGCTGAAAATTCCCTTGACATGACGGGAACGCTTGGTTAAAATAACAAATGTGTGTTTGCTAGGATCGGTGATTTGCGGCCACTAGCCCCGGCAGCGAAGCGTCCAACCGCGCACGACACGCCCAAATAAATACATTTACCATTAGGAGGACGCGCCATGAAAACCTATATGGCAAAAGGCGAGACCGTCGAACGTAAGTGGTATGTTGTGGATGCTGACGGAATGGTGCTCGGCCGTCTCGCTTCCCAAGTAGCCGCTATCCTTCGCGGAAAACATAAGCCGATATATACGCCGCATTGCGACACCGGCGACCATGTCATCATCATCAACGCCGGCAAGGTCACGATGACCGGCCACAAGCTCGACCAGAAGATGTACCGCCATCATACCGGATATCCCGGAGGCCTGAAGGAGACCAGCTATCGCGATCTTCTCAGCAAAAAGCCGGAATTTGCTGTGTATGAGGCAATTCGCCGCATGATGCCCAAAGGGCCGCTCGGCCGCCAGATGCTCAAGAAGGTTCGCATTTATGCTGGCCCGGAGCATAAGAACGCTGCACAGATGCCCGAAACGCTCGTGCTCAAATAAGCGGGAAGGAGAAACGAAACATGGCAACAGTTACCCAGTATCTCGGAACCGGCAGGCGTAAAAAGTCGGTCGCCCGCGTTCGTCTGCTCCCCGGCAGCGGCAATATCACCGTCAACAAGCGTGACATTGAGGATTATTTCGGCTACGAAACCCTCAAGATGATTGTTCGCGCGCCGATGGTGCTTACCGACACGCTTTCCAAGTTCGACGTAAACGTCAATGTTTACGGCGGCGGCTACACCGGTCAGGCCGGTGCGATCCGCCATGGCATCGCCCGTGCGCTTATCGTTGCAGACCCCGAGCTGCGCGGTGCACTTAAGAAAGCCGGATTCCTCACGCGTGATCCGAGGATGAAGGAAAGGAAGAAGTACGGTCTCAAGGCAGCCCGCCGCGCGCCGCAGTTCTCCAAGCGTTAACAAACCGTTTTGTACAATCGCCCCCATTGGATTCCTTTGGGGGCTTATTTTTATCTTGAAATAATGATTAGAAACGGGAGAAAAGCCATGCGCTTCAAAGCCGTATTTTTTGATCGGGATAATACGCTCTATTATAATCCGCAAAAGCTGGCATGGCGGAACGAAACCGTTGCTGCGTGAAGCGGAAAACCGTTAAACCTGCCATATGAAAAAAGTGATGCACTTGTTTGAACTTGCGGCAGAGGGGGCGTAGCCATGGTACCGGGATTTAGAGAAGATCAAACCTCCATCAGATGGCCGATTTCGTTAAAAATCTGGATTGAAGAACGTGCTTGTGGTAGAATAAAACCATGGAACAGAATACAAATAAAATTTATGATGTTGCGGTCATTGGCGGCGGCCCGGCGGGACTTGCAGCGGGCTTATACGCTGCGCGTGCAGGGCGAAGCACGCTTTTGATCGAAGAAATGACGGTGGGTGGCCAGATCACCAAAACACACAATGTGGAAAACTATCCCGGCTTTGACGAAGGCATCGACGGATTTTCCCTTGCGGCAAAGATGGAGCAGCAGGCAGCGCGTTTTGGACTTGTTACAAAGTTTGCCACCGTTCAGGAACTTGTACTTTCGGGTGATATAAAACGCATTGAATGCGGCAAAAAGGTGTTTTTTGCGCGTACGGTAATTCTCGCTATGGGGGCACAGCCGCGTTTGCTCGGCATACCGGGAGAGGTAGAGCAGATGGGAACTGGCGTTTCTTACTGCGCAACATGCGACGGTGCATTTTTCCGCGGCATGCCGGTTGCGGTTGTCGGCGGCGGGGATACCGCAATTTCGGATGCGCTTTATCTTGCGCGTTTTGCGCAGCATGTGTACGTTGTGCACCGGCGGGATACGCTGCGTGCAACGCAGGTCTTGCAGGATGCGGCAAGGCAGGAGCCTTCGATCGAATTCGTGTTTGATACTATGCCGGAGGAAGTCGTAGGCGGTGATGCTGTGGAAGGCCTCCGCGTGAAAAACAAAAGTAACGGGGAAGAACGCACGCTTGCGGTGAAAGGAATATTCGTGGCCGTAGGCACAACGCCACGCTCCGCGCTCGTTCAGAATCTGCTCGATTGCGATGCGGGCGGCTATATAAAAACCGATGCGCACATGCGCACTTCTATCCCGGGCGTATACGCTGCGGGCGATGTGCGCGTAACGCCGTTGCGCCAGGTGGTAACGGCCGCGGCCGACGGTGCTGTGGCGGCAACGATGGCGGTTGAATATCTTATCCAACAGGGCGGAAGCCCCCAATAACGGTCTTTCGGAGGAATATATGGCGAGACTTTTCGGAACGGACGGCGTGCGTGGGATCGCGAACGCCGATCTTTCATGCGAACTTGCGCTGCAAATCGGTGCAGCGGGCGCATATGTGCTTACAAGTGCGGTACACAATCCACGCATCCTCGTTGGAATGGACACGCGCCGCAGCGGGGACATGCTTGCGGCAGCGCTTACGGCGGGCATCTGCTCCGTTGGTGGGGACGTGCTGAATGTCGGCGTGATTCCTACACCGGCGATGGCTTATCTTGCGCGGCTTTACGAGGCGGATGCCGCCGTGATGATCAGCGCTTCACATAATACGATGGAATATAACGGCATCAAGTGGTTTGATGGAGACGGTTTTAAGCTTTCAGACGCTTTGGAAGATGAGATTGAACGCCTGATTCGCGAACGCACGGAATTGCCGCACCCTACGGGTGTGGGCGTGGGCCATGCGATTGAGGCACGCCGCGCGGTAGATGAATACAAGGCGTTTCTTTGCGGTACGGCACAAACGCGCTTTGATGGCCTGCGTATAGCGCTTGACTGCGCAAACGGGGCATCTGCGGGTATCGCAGCGGATGTGTTCCGCGCGCTCGGCGCAGAGGTGATTGCCCGCAGCGACGAGCCGGATGGGTATAATATTAATGCGCGGTGCGGCTCCACGCATCCGGAAGCATTGCAGGAACTCGTCGTTGAATGCGCTGCGGATGCGGGCTTTGCCTTTGATGGCGATGCTGACCGTGTAATCGCATGCGACGAGCTTGGCAACCTTGTGGATGGAGACCGCATCCTCGGCATTTGCGGCCGGGCGATGCAGGAGGCCGGAACGCTCCGCAACAATGCGATTGTTGTCACAGTGATGTCCAACCTGGGCTTGAAAAAGCGCATGCGTGAGCTGGGCATCCGGGTGGAAGAAACCGCTGTGGGCGATCGTTACGTGATGGAGCGCATGCGGGAAGGCGGGTTTGTGCTCGGCGGTGAGCAGTCCGGCCATGTGATTTTTCTTGACCGCAATACCACGGGAGACGGCATTCTGAGCGCAATTCAGGTTTTGAATGTGCTCCTTGCAAGCGGAAAGCGGATGTCCCACCTTGCGGCGGAGGTGCCGATTTTCCCGCAGGTGCTTGTGAATGTTGTTGTAGAAAACGGCAGTAAACAAGCTGCGATGCAGGACGAGGAGATGTGGCGGCGCATCCGCGAAATCGAAGCAGAGCTTGGCGAAGCGGGGCGCGTGCTCGTGCGTGCATCCGGCACAGAACCGCTCATCCGCATCATGTTGGAGGGGCAGGATGCGGATGCAATCGGCGTACTTGCGGTTTCCATCGCAAAAATCCTTGAGAAAAATCATGGTGGGAGGATTCGCCAGTGAGCGGATTCCCAGCGGAATATATCCTCAAACGCAGCAAACGCAAAACGCTTGCTGTGGAGGTGACGCGCGCGGGCGAGGTGATCGTCCGCGCACCTTTACGCATGCCGGAGCGCGAAATCCTGCGCTTTCTGCGGGAGCAGCGGCAATGGGTTGAGGCGCACATCACATTACAAAAGCAGCGTGAAGCCGCGCATCCCACACCGAATGCGGAGGAGGAAGCGCGCCTGAAAGCACTTGCCAAAGAGACGATCCCGCCGCGCGTAGCGCATTATGGGAATATCATGGGCCTTATCCCCACATCGGTTAAAATCACCTCTGCAAAAACGCGCTTCGGGAGCTGCAGCGTGAAAAACGGGCTTTGTTTTTCCTGGCGGCTGATGCAATATCCGCCTGAAGCGGTGGACTATGTTGTTGTGCATGAGCTTGCTCACATTGTTCATAAAAACCATGGAAATGCATTTTACGCGCTGATCCGAAGCGTTTTGCCGGATTATCCGGCGCGCGCTGCTCAGAAAATAGAAGGGGAAATTCGTTTGCAGCGAGTGGCGGGGTGGACGTAGCAATATATCATATATTTCTCATTGTTTCATTGTACCTTATTTGTTTTATATGAAAATCGTTGATAAACCCCGAAACCCCTTGAAAAACAAGGGTTTCCGCAGGATAACAGGCGAAAAATACTACTAATTTACTACAAATGGGCAAAGAACCTGATATGCAGCCTGAAATCCAGACGGAAAACCAACGCTGATAGAATATTGTACCATACAAGTGAATAAGAAGCAATGTGTTATGAAACACAAACGGCGTTTACTAATTCTCAAACGAGAAGATAGGAACGCCGTTTTTTTATGCCCCGAAACAGCCCCCAGCGTGGGCATTTAGAGGCTTGAAACGCATTGAAAATCAAGGCTTTACAAACACGAAAACCGCATACCACGATAGTTTACCCTTAATCTCTCAAAATCGGTTTTCTAATTGCCCACGATACCACCGCAAAGGAGTGAATTGAAAATGGCAGTTTTCCGAGTTGAGCGCAATACGGGATATACCGTAATGAGCAATCACCATTTACGAAATAAGGAATTGTCCTTAAAGGCAAAAGGGCTTTTGTCGCAAATGCTGTCCTTGCCCGAAGATTGGGATTATACCCTTTCGGGGCTGGCGCATATCAACCGTGAGAAGATAGACGCGATCCGCGAAGCTGTCAAGGAACTTGAAAAAGCCGGATATATCAGGCGCAGCAGAGAGCGCGACAGCAAAGGGCGGTTGCGCGGCGCGGATTATGTGATATATGAGCAGCCGCAGCCATTCGAGGAAGAAGCTGTACCCGACAGCCCACCACCTATATTGGATTTACCTACATTGGAAAATCCAACATTGGATAATCCAACGCAGGAAAAACCTATGTTGGAAAATCCAACGCAATTAAATAAAGATATATCAAAGAAAGAAAAAATAAATACGGATGTATCAAATACCGATTCCATTCCTATCCATTCCCTAAATCCCCTGCCTTTGGATGGGGACGAGCCTTGCCGGGAACAGGAACGGAAAGGAAGCGAAGCGAAAGCGCAGAGCGCAGTAGAGATTTATCGGGAAATCATCAAAGAGAATATCGAGTATGATTGCCTAATCCAAGACCCGAAAATGGATATTGACCGTTTGAATGAAATCGTTGAAATCATGCTGGAAACCGTATGCAGCGCGAGAAAAAGCATACGCATTGCCGGAGATGATTACCCCGCCGAACTTGTGAAAGCCAAGTTTATGAAGCTGAACAGTATGCACATTGAGTTTGTTTTAGATTGTTTGCGGGAAAACACAACCAAAGTCCGCAATATCAAACAATACCTGAAAGCGGTGCTGTTCAATGCCCCGTCCACCATAGACAGCTACTATACCGCCCTTGTCAATCATGACCTATACGGCGGCAAATAACCAAAATATGCAAAGAAAGGAGTTGACGCAGCTTGCAAGAAGAAATTACGCAAAAGGTTGTTACCCTATCGGTAAAAATGAGCAAAGGAACAACGCGGCTAACCGAAGCCGCCTTAAAAAAGGCGTTTCAAGCGTTTTTGGAAGCAAGAAAAAATCCGCAAATTAAGCATGGGAAACAAACCATGCGGCAGCTTGCAAGGCAGAATACGGGTATTTCCAACATCGAAATCACAAAAGAGAATATTAAGGGATTTGAGAGTACAGCGAAGAAATACGGGCTGGACTACTCTTTGAAAAAGATACCGGGCGAACAGCCGCAATATCTTGTTTTCTTCAAAGGCAGAGATCTTGATGTTATGACTTCCGCTTTTCGGGAGTTTTCCGCAAAGAAACTGAACAAGGATAAAAAGCCCTCAATCCGCAAATCCCTTGAAGCGGCAAAGGTGAAAGCCAAAACTCTGAACGCCAGCCGCGAACAGACAAAAAAGCTGGATCGGGGGCGCGACAGATGAAAAAGCCTATCAACCTGAAAAAAATCATAATTCCGAATATTCCGTATGTGTTCTTTGTCTATCTCTTTGATAAAGTGGGACAAGCGGTGCGGCTTGCCCCCGGCGCGGATATTTCCGCAAAGGTGCTGCATATCACACAAGGCTTTTCAGCAGCCTTTGAAAGTGCCTTGCCGAGTGTTCACCCGCTGGATTTGCTTATCGGTATTGTTGGTGCGGTGATTATTCGTTTGATTGTTTATGTCAAAGGGAAAAACGCAAAGAAATACCGCAAAGGCGCAGAGTATGGCAGCGCACGATGGGGAACGCGGGAAGATATAGCCCCGTACATAGACCCGGATTTTCGGAATAATATCATCTTGACACAGACGGAACGGCTGACTATGAACAGCCGCCCGAAGCAGCCGAAATACGCAAGAAATAAAAATGTCGTTGTAATCGGCGGATCCGGCAGCGGAAAAACAAGATTTTTTGTAAAACCTAATTTAATGCAGCTTCACAGTTCGTACTGCTTAACAGATCCGAAAGGCACCGTCTTAATTGAGTGCGGGAAGCTATTAGAACGGGCGGGCTACCGTATCAAGGTTCTAAATACAATCAACTTCAAAAAATCTATGAGATATAACCCATTCGCATATATCCACAGCGAAAAGGATATTTTGAAGCTGGTAAACACTTTAATTGCAAACACCAAAGGGGACGGCGAAAAATCCGGCGAAGATTTTTGGGTGAAAGCGGAAAGATTATTATATTCTGCGTTGATCGGCTACATTTGGTATGAAGCCCCTGACGAGGAAATGAACTTTACTACCCTGCTTGAACTTATCAACGCCAGCGAAGCCCGCGAGGACGACAGCGAATATCAAAGCCCGGTAGATTTACTATTTGCAGATTTGGAACAGCGAAAGCCAGACCATTTCGCGGTGAAACAATATAAAAAGTTTTTACTTTCCGCAGGCAAAACCCGATCTTCTATCCTCATTTCCTGCGGCGCGAGATTAGCCCCCTTTGACATTCAAGAATTGCGGGAACTCATGGAGTATGACGATTTGGAACTTGATACGCTGGGCGAAAGAAAAACTGCGCTATTTCTGATTATGAGCGATACAGACGATACTTTTAACTTTGTTATCGCCATTCTCCAATCCCAGCTATTTAACCTGTTATGCGATAAAGCGGATGATGAATACGGCGGGAAGCTGCCTGTTCATGTCCGCTTTCTGCTTGACGAGTTTGCGAATATCGGACAGATCCCCCGTTTCGACAAATTGATAGCTACTATCCGAAGCCGGGAAATGTCCGCTTCTATCATTCTGCAATCGCAGAGCCAATTAAAAGCCATTTACAAGGACGCGGCAGAAATCATTTTGGATAATGCCGACTGTACCTTGTTTTTGGGCGGGCGTGGGAAAAATGCAAAGGATATTTCGGACAATTTGGGGCGTGAAACGATAGATAGCTTCAACACTTCCGAAAATCGCGGCACACAAGTTTCTCATGGTCTGACATATCAAAAATTAGGAAAGGAGCTGATGAGCCAAGACGAAATTGCAGTAATGGACGGCGGTAAATGTATTTTGCAGTTAAGAGGTGTGCGCCCATTTTTAAGTGATAAATACGATATAACGCAGCACCCGAACTACAAATACCTATCCGACTTCAAAAAAGAAAACGCTTTTGATATTGAACGGTATATGAGAAAGCGTCCAGCGATTGTAAAGCAGGACGAGCCTTTTGACATATACGAAATAGATTTGTCCGTTGAGGACACAGCCGCCGAATAACAACGGCGGCTTTTCCATTTCAATCAAAATAAACAACAATTTTTACAGCCGCACAGCGGCAGAAAGTGAGGAAATCTATGGCATTTTTTAATTCAGCAGTAGGCGTATTGCAGACCCTTGTTATCGCGTTGGGAGCAGGTTTGGCAATCTGGGGCGGGATCAATCTTATGGAAGGATATGGAAATGACAACCCCGGCGCCAAATCACAGGGCATGAAGCAGCTTATGGCGGGCGGTGGCGTTGCGTTGATCGGTATTACCCTTGTACCGCTTCTTTCCGGGCTTTTCGGATAAGCAATAACCCCTAAATCTACCCGCCGCGCCCTCTTGCCCTTGCAGGAGGGCGCGGGAAAGGAGGTATTAGCCCTTGATAATAAACAGCATAAAAGAATGGTTCAGAGAAATCTTGACCGAGGGAATATTATCGAATCTGTCCGGCTTGTTCGACAGCGTTAATACGGAAGTGGGCGAAATTGCCGCAGAACTCGGCACAACCCCCGCCGGGTGGAACGCAGGCATTTTCAATATGATCCGCAGCTTATCGGAAAATGTGATTGTACCGATTGCGGGTATCATCATTACCTTTGTCATGTGCTATGAACTAATCCAAATGGTGATAGATAAAAACAATCTTCACGATATAGATACTTTCATTTTCTTTAAGTGGATATTCAAAACCTTTGTTGCGGTACTCCTTGTTACGAACACATGGAATATCGTTATGGGCATTTTTGATGTTACGCAAAGCGTTGTTAATCAAAGCGCGGGCGTGATTATCGGAAACGCCAGCATTGATATAAACAGCGTGATTACCGATTTAGAGGCGCAGCTTGAAGCATTGAGTTTAGGCGCGTTGTTCGGGCTATGGTTTCAATCCCTGTTTGTGGGGCTGACAATGAAAGCCCTTTCCATCTGCATTATGCTTGTGGTTTACGGCAGAATGATTGAAATATATCTTGTAACGAGTGTTGCGCCGATCCCGATGGCAACAATGGTAAATCACGAATGGGGCAATGTCGGACAAAACTACCTGAAATCCCTGCTTGCGTTAGGGTTTCAGGCGTTTCTTATTATGGTATGCGTTGGTATCTACGCTGTTTTGGTGCAAAGCATTTCAGCGGGCAGCGACATATCCGGCGCAATCTGGACTTGTATGGGCTATACCGTACTTCTCTGTTTTACCCTGTTTAAGACGGGAAGCCTTGCAAAATCCGTATTTTCCGCACATTAAGGAGGTTTGATGAAGAAATACAGCATTATCTATGCAGATCCGCCGTGGCGGTATGCAAGAAGCAAAGTACAAGGTTCTGCTGAAAAGCATTATCCCACTATGAGCATTGAAGAATTATGCGCCCTGCCGGTCAATGAAATTGCGAACAAGGATTGTATTTTGTTTTTATGGGCAACATTCCCGCAGCTTCAAGAAGCCTTGCAACTCATTAAGGCGTGGGGCTTTCGGTACAAAACGATTGCTTTTTTGTGGCTGAAACAAAATCGAAAATCTCCTACATGGTTTTTCGGTTTAGGATTTTGGACGCGGGGAAACGCGGAAATCTGTTTGCTTGCTACCAAAGGACACCCAAAACGAAAATCCAACAAAATACATCAGTTTATTATTTCCCCCATAGAACAACACAGTAAAAAACCGGATATAGTGCGGGAAAAGATTTTAACCCTTGTGGGCGATCTTCCCCGCATTGAACTGTTTGCAAGAGAAAAATCCCCCGGCTGGGATGTATGGGGTAACGAAGTAGCAAGCGATATACAGCTTGCGGAAAAGGAGGTATAAATGGCTTATGTAACTGTACCCAAAGACTTAACAAAAGTAAAAAGCAAGGTTATGTTTAACCTGACGAAGCGGCAGCTTATCTGTTTCAGCATTGCGGCGGCAATAGGATTGCCGCTTTTCTTTTTGCTCAAAGGCAGTATCGGAACCACCCCGGCAGCACTTTGTATGGTGCTTGCCATGCTCCCCATGTTTCTTTTCGCTATGTATGAAAAGCATGGGCAGCCCCTTGAAGTTATCATTCGGCAATTTGTGGAAGTGAAGTTTATTCGCCCCAAAGAGCGACCTTATCAGACCAACACCCTATATGACGCGCTTATGGCGCAAAGCAAATTAGATAAGGAGGTACGGGCGATTGTCAAAGGAACAGGTAAAAACCCCAAATGAAAAGCGTAAGCTAACGCGAAAAGAGAAAAAGCAGATTGCCGCAGTCATACAAGCGGCAAAGGGGGACGGAAAACCTCATACCGCCCAAGAAAGCATACCTTTTGAGCGTATGTTTAAGGATGGGATTTGCCGCCTTGCTGGTAACAGATATTCAAAAAGCATTGCGTTTTCGGACATCAATTATCAGCTTGCGCAGCAGGACAGCCAAACGGCAATTTTTGAAACCCTCTGCGATTTATACAATTACTTTGACGCTTCTATTCAAATCCAGCTATCTATGATTAGCCGATATACCAACAAGGAAGCAGTCAAAAAAACCATAGAAATTGCTCCGCAGGGAGATGATTTCGATTGGATCCGCGCCGAATACACAAAAATGCTGCAAGGACAGTTAGAGCGCGGCAACAATGGCAGAGAGAAAACCATGTATCTGACCTTTACTACCGAAGCAAAGGATTACAAAACCGCAAGGGCAAGGCTTATGCGTATTGAAACCGATGTACTCAATCATTTCAAATCGCTGGGTTCGGTATCTCATGTGCTGAATGGCAGAGAACGCCTCGAAGTGCTGCATGGGATTTTTCACCCGAATGGAGATCCCTTTATTTTTGAATGGGATTGGCTGCCGGAAAGCGGCTTGTCGGTAAAGGACTTTATCGCCCCGTCCTCTTTCCGCTTTGGAGAGGGGCGGCAATTCCGCATGGGCGGGAAATATGGCGCGGTATCGTTTTTGCAGATTTTAGCCCCGGAACTCAATGACCGTATGCTTGCCGATTTTATGGAAGCGGAAAACGGAATTATCCTCAATCTGCATATCCAAAGTATCGACCACAACGAGGCAATCAAAACCATTAAACGCAAACTGACCGACCTTGACCGAATGAAAATCGAGGAACAGAAAAAGGCGGTGCGCAGCGGGTATGATATGGATATTATTCCCTCTGACCTTGCCACCTACGGCGGCGAAGCAAAAAACCTCTTGCGGGATCTGCAAAGCCGCAACGAGCGAATGTTTCAGGTTACTTTGCTTGTCCTGAACTTTGCTGACACCAAGCAAAAGCTGGATAACGATGTATTTCAGGCGGCGGGCGTGGCGCAGAAATATAACTGCGCACTCACCCGCCTTGACTATCAGCAGGAACAGGGGCTTATGTCCTCTATCCCGCTGGGCGAAAACTTAATCAATATCAAACGCGGGCTGACAACGAGCAGCACCGCTATTTTTGTACCCTTTACGGTACAGGAGCTATTCCAGCGCGGCGAAGCCTTATATTACGGGCTAAACGCTCTTTCTAACAACATGATTTTGTGCGACAGAAAGAAACTGAAAAATCCTAACGGGCTGATACTCGGCACACCGGGCAGCGGCAAAAGTTTTTCCGCAAAGCGTGAGATTACAAACATTTTCCTTGTTACCGCAGACGATATTATCATCTGCGACCCGGAAGCCGAATATTACCCCCTTGTGCAAAAGCTGAAAGGTCAGGTGATCCGGCTGTCCCCCACAGGAAAAGGCGTTGACGGGAACCCGCAGTATATCAACCCGATGGATATTAACCTCAATTACAGCGAGGGTGATACTCCCGTTGCACTCAAAAGCGACTTTATCCTTTCCCTATGCGAACTCATTATGGGCGGCAAGAATGGGCTGGAAGCGGTTGAAAAAACCTTGATTGACCGCGCTGTTATCAGCATTTACCGAAACTATCTTGCCGACCCGAAGCCTGAAAATATGCCGATATTAGGCGATTTGTACGAGGAAATCAAAAAGCAGCCGGAACAGGAGGCGCAGCGTATCGCCGCAGCATTGGAACTGTATGTAAACGGAAGCCTGAATATCTTTAACCACAGGACGAATGTAGATATTCAAAACCGCCTTGTGTGCTTTGATATTAAGGAACTCGGCAATCAGCTTAAAAAGCTGGGAATGTTAATCGTTCAAGATCAGGTGTGGAACCGCGTTACCCTAAACCGCAGCGAGGGCAAGGCGACAAGGTACTACATTGACGAATTTCATTTGTTGTTAAAGGAAGAACAGACCGCCGCCTATTCCGTTGAGATTTGGAAGCGTTTTAGGAAATGGGGCGGGATCCCCACAGGCATTACACAGAATGTCAAAGACCTTTTGGCAAGCCGCGAGATTGAAAATATCTTTGAAAACAGCGATTTTGTGTATATGCTCAACACCGCAAGGGGCGATCAGGACATTTTGCAGAAGCAGTTAAATATTTCACCCCAGCAAATGCGTTATGTAACCCATTCGGACGCAGGCGAGGGGCTTATATTCTATGGCAATGTCATTTTACCGTTTGTTGACCGTTTCCCACAAGATACGGAACTCTACAAAATTATGACAACCCGCCCAAGTGAGGTGTCTGTATGAGAGCAGAAACCAACACAATCCATTGTGGGGACAGCCTTGAAGTGCTGAAAACCCTGCCGGACAATTCCGTAAATTGCTGTATCACTTCACCGCCGTATTACGCTTTGCGGGATTACGGTGAGAAACAGCAGATCGGGCGGGAAACAACGCCGGAGGAATATATTGACCGCCTTGTGTCGGTATTCCATGAGGTAAAGCGCGTTTTAGTCCACGATGGTACCCTTTGGCTCAACATTGCCGATACTTATTGCGGCACAGGCAGTAAGGGCAGCTATACCGACCCCAAATATCCAAAAGGCAGAAACGGGCAAAGCGTTTCTCTTGCAAACAAAGTACAGGGCTGCAAGCCAAAAGATTTAATCGGTATCCCCTGGCTTGCCGCCCTTGCCCTGCGTGCTGACGGCTGGTATCTGCGCAGCTCTATTATCTGGCAAAAAGGAAACACCATGCCGGAAAGCTGCAAGGACAGACCAAGCCGCTGCTATGAGTATGTGTTTCTGCTGACAAAATCCAAGAAATATTACTACAACTGGGCGGCAATCGCGGAACCCATCGCCGCGACAACGGCGGCGCGTATGAAAGGACAAAGGGGTGAACATCACAAATATGCAGCGGGTATTCCGGGTCAAGGGAAAGTCCAGCGGATTAACGCTCCGCGCAGGAAAGGCACCTACACCGATGAAATGATTTCCCCCGTCCGCAACAAGCGCAATGTATGGCAGATCAACACCGTACCCTACAAGGGCGGGCATTTTGCCGCCTACCCGCCGAAATTGGTAGAAACCTGTCTTTTGGCGGGCTGCCCTGAAAACGGGATCGTTCTCGACCCGTTCTTTGGCAGCGGCACAACGGGCAAGGTGGCAAAAGACTTAAACCGCCGATATATCGGTATTGAGTTAAATCCCGAATACTGTAAATTGGCTATGCAGCGGATCGGAGGTGAGAAACATGAGCAAGGAAGCAGCGAAAGCCCCGGATAAGGTTACGCAGAAAATGACCCGCAGCGGCGCAATTTCCGAAAATCTGACTACGGGCGAAGTTACAAATATCAGCGAAAGGCAACCGGAAGAAAACTTTTCCGAAGCCCCCACCGCCGCAGCGGAAAAGACAGTACAGCGCATAGATACCGAGATTAGCCGCCATTCTTCTAAAAAGGCGGCGAAAAAAGCACAGCAGGAAATACAAAGTAAAACTCATACTTCCCGCTTGCAGTTTACCCCGGAGGAACGCGCTGACCCAGCCCTTGAAAAATATATCCGTAAATCAGACCTAAAAGCGGATAAATTGGAGGCGGCGCGGGCGGCTGTCCCGAAAAAGAAAAAAATCATCAAAGAGCGCACTTTTGACGAAGCGGCAGGCAAAGGCAAAACCCGATTGCATTTTGAGGAAATGGATAAAAAACCGAATGGTAAATTGCGGCACAACTCCATATCTCGCCCCACCAAAGAAGCCTTGAATACAGTTCATGGTAAAATCCATGAGGTTGAAAAGGAAAATGTCGGCGTGGAAAGCGGTCATAAGGTGGAACTTGCAGGCGAGTTTGTAGGTGGTAAAGGTGTACGGACAGCGAAAAGCGGGATCCGGCATCATAAATTGAAACCCTACCGGGCAGCGGCAAAAGCCGAGCGCAAAGCATTTCAGGCAAATGCGGATTACCTCTACCAAAAGGCAATCCATGAAAATCCCGCGCTTGCACAGTCCAACCCTCTTTCTCGATTTATGCAGAAGCAGCGCATTAAGCGGCAATATGCTAAGAACCTGAAAAAAGGCAAGACAGTAAAAAAGACCGCAGAGAAAACCGCAAAAGCAGCGAAGAAAACCGCCGAGGAAACCAAGCGTACCGCCTCTTTTGTGGCGCGGCATTGGAAAGGCTGTTTGCTTGTTGTGGGGATCGCCTTTGTGCTGTATATGCTGTTCGGCGGCATTTCTTCCTGTTCAATGGTTGGCGGTAACAGTAGCAGCGCGGTAATTGCGTCCTCGTATCTTTCCGAGGACGCGGATATGCTGGGCGCAGAAGCAGCCTACACCGCAATGGAAGCAGAATTACAAGAAAAATTAGATAACATCGAAAGCCATTATCCCGGCTATGACGAATACCGAGTAACGGCTGACGAGATTGAGCATGACCCATATGTGTTAATCTCTATCCTGTCTGCATGGCATGAGGGGGTATTTACCCTTTCCGAAGCGCAAAGTACCCTTGAAATGCTGTTTGACAAACAGTACATTTTAACGGTTACAGAAGAAGTCGAAGTGCGCTACCGCACCGAAACCGATACATGGACGGACGAGGATGGAAACACCCATACCGATACCTACGAAGTGGCATATAACTACTACATTCTAAATGTGGATTTGGAAAACTTCAATCTGTCCCATGTGCCTGTTTACATTATGGGCGAAGATACCTTATCTATGTATGCGGTATATATGTCAACGCTGGGCAACCGCAGCGACTTGTTTCCCACTTCAAGCTATATCGGAAAGTATATCACAAACCCGCCCGCAGAATACGAAGTACCCGCCGCACTTCTTAATTCCGATGAACAATTTGCGCGGCTGATTGACGAAGCGGAAAAGTATTTGAATTACCCGTATGTATGGGGCGGCAGCAGCCCAAGCACTTCTTTTGATTGCAGCGGCTTTGTAAGCTATGTACTCACAAACAGCGGGCTATACAATACGGGCAGATTGGGGGCGCAAGGGCTATACAACATTTCAACCCGCGTTTCTATTCCACGCCCCGGCGATATGGTATTTTTCACAGGCACCTACGATACCCCCGGCGTTTCCCATGTGGGCTTTTATGTTGGCGAGGACGAAAGCGGAAACCCGATGTTTTTGCATTGTGGGGATCCCATTCAGTACGCAAAACTCAATACAAGCTATTGGCAATCCCATTTCTACGCCTACGGGCGGTTAAATTACAACTGATTTTGAAAGGAGCATTTTACTTATGGCAAACAGCAAACTTGACCGTATCGAAAAGGACATTGAGAAAACAAGGGCGAAGATCCTTGAACTGCAAAGCAAACTGAAAACCCTTGAAGCGCAGAGAACCGAGGAAGAAAACGCCCGCATTGTGCAGATGGTAAAGGCGGTACATATCGACCAAAACCAGCTTGCGGCGTTTCTTTCCGCATACGCAAACGGCGAAATCGTACTGCCGCAGCAGCCGGAAGAAGCATTTGAGGAAACCGAACAGGAGGACAGCGAAAATGAAGAATAAAAAAGTATTCCGCAGCTTTACCGTTTTACTTGCCGCCCTTATCATTATGGGCGGCTTTTCTGTTACCGCCTATGCGGGTGGCGGCGAGGAATACGAATATACCGAGCCGGAAGAAACAACGGGCGGTTATGAGCCGCAGCCACTAACCCCGGAGGGTAATATGAGCCTTGTGGACGATATTTCGGGGGAAGCGTCCGGCGATAAGCAGTTTATTACCGTTGTAAGCCGCAACGGACATTACTTCTATATCATCATTGACCGCGCCGAGGACGGGGAAAATACGGTGCATTTTCTCAATCAGGTGGACGAAGCCGACTTATTGCAGCTTATGGAGGACGAACAGACAGAAGAAACCGCCGCCGTTTGCAGTTGTACCGATAAATGCGTTGCCGGAAGCGTGAATACCTCTTGCCCTGTTTGTTCTGTCAATATGAGCGAGTGCGCAGGCAAGGAAGCTGCCCCGGCGGATCCCGAACCAACAGACGAGCCGGAGGAAAAAGGCAGCGGCGGCATGGGCGGGATTATCCTTGTGGTACTTCTGCTTGCCGGAGGTGGCGGCGCGTTCTTCTATTTTAAGGTTATGAAGCCGAAAAAGAACACCGCCAAAGGCGGCACAAACTTTGATGATTTGGATTTGGACGAGGACGAGGAAACCGAGGAAGAAGAACCCCTCGACCGTTACATTGACGGGTACGGTGAGGAAGCCGAGCCGGAGGACGAAGAATTGTAACATTTTTTCGACGACGGATATTCCTCTTGCAATTTGCACATAATAATGCTATAATTATGTCGTGCTGAAAGGAGGTGGCTTTCATGCCGCAGATCAGACCGATTACTGATTTGAGGAACACAACGGAAATCTCCGAGGCTTGCCATGCGAAGAAAGAACCGATGTTTATAACAAAAAACGGATATGGCGATTTAGTTATTATGAGCATTGAAGCCTACGAAGATATGCTGCAAACGGCGCAGATTGATTTAGCAATCAGCGAAGCGGAACAGGAGGTTGCACAGGGCGCAAAGCTGCTTGACGCAGAAGAAGCCTTGACTTCACTTCGGAGGAAGCATTTTGGATAAGTACAAAATCTTCATGTACCCCCGCGCCTACCGCGACATTGATGGGATTTATACCTATATCGCTGAAAATCTGAAAGAACGGGAAATCGCGCTAAAAATGGTCGATACTCTGGAAGAAGCGATTTACTCTTTGACGCAAATGCCGCAGCGCGGCAGTATCCGGCGTGTAGGGGCATATGCCAATAAAGGCTACCGCCAGCTTTTTGTGAAGAATTATATTATCATCTACACCGTTAAGCAAGAGGAAAAGGAAGTGCATATCGTTACAATACGCTATGCGGCAAGCAATTTCTAAAAAAAGAAAATCGGAAGCAACCGGGAAAGCAGTCTGTAAATACAGGCTGCTTTTTCTGTTTCCGGGAAAGGTGGAAAAATCTATGAATAATCTGAAACTTGTCATTGCAGAGAAACCCAGCGTTGCCAAAACCATTGCCGGAGTTTTGGGCGCGAATGAGAAAAATAAAGGCTATTACAGCGGGAACGGATATTTTGTATCATGGTGTATCGGACACCTGATTAGCCTTGCAGACGCAGCGGCGTACAACGAGCGATACCACAAATGGAATTATGAGGATCTTCCCATTGTGCCGCAGGAATGGCAGTACCGTATCGCACAGGACAAGGAACAGCAATTTTCCATTGTGAAAGACCTTATGCACCGCGCCGAAGTAAGCGAGGTTGTCAATGCCTGCGACAGCGGACGCGAGGGAGAACTCATTTTTCGTTTTGTTTATGAGCAGGCAAAATGCAACAAACCCTTTACCCGCCTTTGGATTTCCAGCATGGAGGACAGCGCAATCCGCGAGGGCTTTTCTAAACTTAAAGACGGGCGCGAGTATGACAACCTCTATCATTCCGCGCTATGCCGCACGAAAGCCGATTGGTTGATCGGCATTAACGCAACCCGTCTTTTCTCTATCCTCTATCATAAGACCCTGAATGTGGGGAGGGTGCAAACACCTACCCTTGATATGATTGTAAAGAGGAATTATGCAATAGAGAACTTCAAAAAAGAAAAATATTATATTGTGCGTTTGCAGATGGACGGTGTTACTGCTCTTTCCGATAAGCTGACCGAAGAAGCAGCGGCGCAGGAAATGGAAGCAGCCTGCAAGCAGGCGCAGGCGGTTTGTACTTCTCTGAAAAAAGAGAAAAAGACCGTATCGCCGCCGAAGCTGTTTGATCTGACGAGTTTGCAGCGTGAGGCAAACCGTCTGTTTGGATTTACCGCCAAGCAGACCCTTGATTATGTGCAGGGGCTTTATGAAAAGCGGCTTTTAACCTACCCCCGTACCGACAGCAGATATATTACCGCAGATATGCAGGAAAGCACAGAAAAACTTGTTTCAGACCTTTGCAGTCTGTTTCCCTTTATGGCGGGTATCGCCGTTTCGCCGGAAGTTGCAAGATTGGTAAATGATAAAAAGGTTTCCGACCACCACGCCATTTTGCCCACAGCAGAGTTTTTGAAAACGGGCTTTTCCTCTCTTGCCGAAAGTGAGAAAAAAATTATGCGCCTTGTATGTGCAAAACTCATTTGCGCTACCCACGCCCTCTATGAATATGAAGCGGTTACGGCGGTATTCTCCTGCGGCAATTATTCCTTTACCGCAAAAGGCAGGACAACACTTTGCGGGGGATGGCGGGAAATGGAAAGTCTATTCCGCGCCGAAATGAAAGCCAAGCCCGCCGAGGACGAGGCAGCCGAGCCGGAAAATATCTTGCCGCCCATTTATGAGGGGCAGACCTTTGAAAATGTGCAGCCGGATATTGCCGAGCATTACACCCAGCCCCCGAAAGCCTTTACCGAAGATACCCTGCTTGCAGCAATGGAAAACGCGGGAAAAGAGGATATGCCGGAGGATGTGGAGCGAAAAGGGTTAGGCACCACCGCAACGCGGGCGGCAATCATTGAAAAGCTGCTTTCGGCGGGATTTGTAGAGCGCAGCGGCAAGAAGCTGATCCCCACCAAAGACGGGCATAATCTTGTTTCAGTATTGCCGGAGGCTTTGATTTCACCTCTCTTGACTGCCGAATGGGAAACACGCCTTTGTGAGATTGCCAAAGGCGGTGAAAGCCCCGATACCTTTATGCACAGCATTGAAGCTATGACCGCCGACCTTGTAAAAAATTATTCCGCTATTTCAAAAGATAAGGAGCAGTTATTTTCCACCCATCGGGAGGCAATCGGCACTTGCCCCCGCTGCGGCGCACCCGTTTATGAGGGTAAGAAAAACTATTACTGTTCGGATAGGGCTTGCGGTTTTGTGATGTGGAAAAATGACCGATTTTTTACCGATAAGAAAAAGGCCTTTACAAAAGCAATCGCGGCAGCACTCCTAAAAGACGGAAAAGTAAAAGTGAAAGGCATGGTATCGACCAAAACGGGCAAAGCCTTTGACGGTGTAGTATTGCTTGCCGACACAGGCGGCAAGTATGTCAATTATCGCATTGAGCAGAACCGAAAATGATCCGGCTTTCAGAAAAGCAATTCCGGGCGGTTAAGAAAATGACCCGCGCCGAATGTGCCAACAACGATAACGGGTACTGCCTTTTATTGGACGATGGAGAACCCTGTAAATGTGTGCAGGCAATCAGCTATTCGCTGCTATGCAGATATTTCAGGGAAGCGGTATTGCCAGCCGACAAGCAGCTTTACACCGAGATTATGCATGAAAATCCCACTTTGAACTCGCTATGTAAGATATGCGGGGGTGAGTATAAAGCCGGCAGCAACCGCGCCAAGTATTGCCCTGATTGCGCGAGAAAAGTACGCCGCAGGCAGAAAGCGGAACAGGAACGCAAACGGCGGCTGCGGAAGAAAAACAACTGAATAGCAAGCACAGCAAATGAGTACCCATTTGCGATAAATCCCCGCCTTTCTCTTTGAGATTGGCGGGGATTTTGCTTGCTGGGATAATCCCAGACCCTTATATAAACGCCGAAAGGGGGCGCAGCCAAAATAGAAAAAATCGAAATCACCGATAGTCTTATGACGATAGATACCCGCCGTTTTTCCTTTGATATGCAGCAGATAGAAAACCGCCGCTTTATGTATCAGCCGGAAACGGGCGAACTGATTTTAGGGTATCAGTTTCATAGTAAGCAGCTTGTTTCCAGCCATGCCGAAGAACACGCCGCCAGCCGTTCAAAAGCTGGCTTTGACAGTTTTATACGCGGGTGGATTGGTACGGGTAAAGAGTACATGGACGGTGTAATCCACTTTGCCCCGAACATACCAAGAGAAAGTGTAGAAGCATTTGAAAAAGCCTTTGACACTTTGGAAATGTTTGGTGCAAACGGCGCAAAAGAAAATACCGTTGTACGCGGCTTTGGCAGCATATGGGAGCAACCGTTAAATAATCTAATCTCATTTGAAAGGAGCGACAGAATGAGCGAACAGGAAAAGAATTATTCCAGCTATGCCCATGACGATTTAGACCCCGCAAAGAAAATGCGGATCGAGCGAACCATATATTTTGAAAGCGACAAAGCGGATATTTCAACGCTGACCGCTTTACCCCTTGCAGAGTTGTTACAGTTACGGCAGGAAAGCGAGGCAGCGGAACAATCCATTTATGCCAAATTGCAAGAACAAGCCTACGCATGGGAGCAGCAAGCGGGCAATACCCGTTTTATTGAAAAAGCCATTGAATATGTAAAAACGCCGGAGGTTTCCCATACCTATAATGAATGGAAAGACGAGCAATATGACCGCCATGTTATCAGCAATCGGGTATATAAAATGCAATATCATATATACGAAAATACCCGGTACGACCCTGTTAAAAAAGAAAGCGTACCCCATTCGTGGCATTTATCATGGAGTGTGCGCACGAACAATCAGGACGGGTACAATCAGGGAAAAATCGCCGGACAGGACAGAAAGGTATTTACCGATAAAGCGGCTATGGAAAAATATCTGAATGGGCGTATCAAAGCCTATTCCCATCTTTTCACCGAAATCTCCCCGCCTATTCCGCAGGAGTACGCCGAATACTTCAAGGTAAACGGACAGCTTTTGCCCGGTTATACGGTGGAGGGTGAGCAGCCACAGCAGCCGGAGCAAGCACCGCAGGAACCGCAGCGCAGCGAACAGCCCCAGCCCGAAACCGAAACCCGGCAGCAAACAGAGCCGGAGCAAAAAGAAACGGAAAATCCTGTAATTGCCGATCAGGAAGCGGCACCCGCAGCGCAGCCCCGTACCATTGTGCCTATTATCTTTAACAGCGAGAACCGGGACGAAAGAGTAAAGGAATTGTCGCAGCAGCTTGAAAAAGGTGTTGCCGATGTATTTGGCAGCGGCAAATACGCCGATTATCTTTCCGCTATGTCGAAGTTTCACGATTACAGCTTTAACAACGCCCTTTTGATTGCTATGCAGGGCGGGACGCTGGTACGCGGTTTTCAGCAATGGAAAAAGGATTTTGACCGCCATGTAAAGGCAGATGAAAAGGCAATCAAAATCCTTGCCCCCGCGCCCTATACCGTAAAAAAGGAAGTGGATAAACTCGACCCCGAAACGGGCGAACCCGTCATAGGCAAAGACGGAAAGCCGGAAAAGGAAATCAAAGAGATTACCATACCTAATTTCAAAGTGGTATCGGTATTCGATGTGTCGCAGACCGAGGGCAAGGAATTACCCTCTTTGGCGGTTGATACACTTTCTGCAAATGTCGAGCAGTACGAAGATTTTTTCAGGGCGATTAAACTATCTTCTCCTTTTGAAATCGGTTTGGAACCGCTGCAAGGTGCCAAAGGCGTTTGCCGCTATGCCGAGCGCAGTATAGCAATCAACGAGGGCATGAGCGAATTGCAAACCATAAAGACAGGGATCCACGAAGTTTCTCATGCCAAAATGCACGACATTGAACTTGCTGCCAACAATGGGCAGGAACGCCCTGACAGGCGAACCCGCGAGGTACAGGCTGAAAGCGTGGCGTTTATGGTATGCCAGCATTTCGGGCTTGATACTTCCGATTACTCCTTTGGCTATGTTGCCGGGTGGAGCAGCGGCAAGGAAATGACCGAATTAAAATCTTCTCTTGAAGTGATACAAAATACCGCCAAAGAACTCATTTCCGATATTGAGGGGCATTTTGCCGAGTTGCAGAAGCAGCGGGAAAATGTGCAGGAGCAGACGCAGCCCCAAGTCCCTGTTTTTGATACTCTTGTCCCGGAGCAGCAGAAAGCGTTATCCGATGAAGTGCGGGCAATGCTGGAAACTTTGGTAGAAGCCGATCAAAAGATTTATGGTAAGGTATCGCAGGGAACCCTTGAAGCAATCGCCGCGCAGGGCTATTCCTTAAAGGATGGGCAGCTTGAAAAGCTGTCCGAACAACCGGAGCAGCCGAAAGAAGAAATCAATGCTTTTGTAGAGGAAAAGCTAACCGAGGCTGGTATTGAGTTTACTCATTTTGAAAATGCAGAACAGTTTGAAGAATGGGTAAACGCCCACTCTGATCCGGCTAAACAGGAGCAGCCGGAGGAAACACAGCCCCAGCAGACGGAAGCGGAAGAAACACCTGAAGAAACTGCCCCGCAGGAACAGCAGGCAGCAGAACCCCTCACAGATTTACAGAAAAAAGCGGTTGAAATCGGGAAACGATATGAAAATCTGCCTATGTCTGATAAAATAGGAGTAATTGCACAGGCTTTCGGCAGTACAAGCGGCAAAATCGAAACTTCCCCCTGTTCGGGGAAATGGCGCGGTACAAGCGATATATCCATTCGGTTTGATAATGGCAAATCCCTATTTATCGGCAACCATGTTACACCGCAGGCAAAAACTGTTAAAGTGCAAAATGAATTGATAAATGCCGCGTTGCGGTGGAATAACCCGGAAATTATCAGCGCAACAAAAGAAGCTGCTATTTCTGCACTAAAAGCGCGGGAAGCAAAAGACAATGCAATCGCCGCACAAAAGGGATTAAAGCCATATACCTTGCTGAATGTGGAGTTTAACGATGGTGCAGACGAAAAAAGCGGCGGCTATATGGGCTGGTATTATGTAACCATAGCCGTTGACGATAAAATCCATGCTCATTTGGAAACAGGATTAAACCATGACATTGCGAATGGCAAGGTAAGTGAAGTCCCCACAAGAGAGAAGTATTTTGCAGCAGGCGCGTTGAAAGAAACCGATGTTGACTATGTTTTTAATAATGTCGGCTTTTCCTCTGCCTCTGGCTTGTATTCGCTGCCTATGAGCCAAGCAGTTTTGGAGCGTGCAGAAAAAACACTTGCAGCACACAAAGAAGCACAGGCTGTTACCAAAGAAAAAACGCAATCGGCAGTACGGTATTATCCTATCAGCGAAACGGCAGCCCGCCGCGCTAATGACGCGAACAGCTACCGCGATTACAGACAAGGCAGCGCAACCGCTGAATATCGGCAATATGTAGATGAAGCCGCCGCTATTGTCGAAAAGCAGAAAGCGCGGGTGGATCCCATGTACCACGATAAGATAGACGGGCTTTTAGACACCTACGCCCGGAAACTTGCCGAGAATATGAACAGCAGATATGCCATTGACAGCCGCGTACCCTCTATTCTTATCGCTGGCGGCGGCAATTTCCCTGTCCGCAAAAAAGAAAAACAGAACGCAGCGCGGGACAGAAACCACAGCGAATGGCAGGATATTCAGGGCTTGCTTGATAAAATCCGCAGTACGGGCATGGGTGGTATCAGCGCAGATGATCCGAAAGCTGTCGAAAAATTAGAAAGCAAGCTGCATAAGCTGGAAGCGGCGCAGGAAACCATGAAAGCAGTCAACGCCTATTTCCGTAAGCATAAGACCCTTGACGGCTGCCCTCATCTTTCCCAAGAAAACATTGAAAAGCTGAAAAGTAAAATGGAGCAAAGCTGGCATTTGGATAAAAGCAGACCTTTTCAGTCTTTTGCCCTTTCCAACAATAACGCAGAAATCCGCAGAGTAAAAGAACGCATTGCCGACCTTTCACGCAGAGAAGAATTAACCTATGTAGGATGGGAGTTTGACGGAGGCAAGGCAGAACCTAACAAAGCGGATAATCGCCTGCAAATCTTCTTTGATGGAAAACCCAGCGCGGAGATCCGCGAAGAACTCAAAAGCAACGGTTTCAGATGGTCGCCCAGCGCAGGCGCATGGCAGCGGCAGTTAAACGACAATGCCCTTTATGCCGCTGACCGTATCAAGAGTATTGCCCCGCTGACGGGTGAACGGATTGTTGAAATCCAAAAACACGCAAGACAGGAAGCGGCAGTACAGCCGAAGCAGCCGGGGCAAGAGCCGCAGCAGTCTGAAATACCCGCGCCGGATCCTACCATTACGGTAAAGGAAATGCAGGAATACGGGTATTCGTGGGACGGTATGCTGCCTTTGCAGCAGGAAGCCGCCCAGCGTCTTTTCACAAAGGACGATGTAGAGATTTACCGTATTTATGAAGATGGTACCGAGGGAGTCGTAACCAGCGCCATGGATTTGCAGGAACACGCCGAAAAAGGCGGTTTGTTCGGAATAGAGAAAAACACATGGGAAGCCCTGTACGAATACAACGCCATGAAAGGGCAGCTACGGGAGAGCGAACCGGGCAAGGAAGCCCTGCTGCTGTATGGCAAAGAGGACGGATATGGGATTTACCAGCTATCCCGCAGCGAAGCAACAAGAGAATTGCGCTTTGAACCGTATGACCGCTTGCAGGCGGCGGGACATTCTGTTGACCGGGCGAATTATGACCTTGTTTATACCGCACCCCTTGAAAAAGATATGACGCTGGCGCAGATATGTGAAAAGTACAATATTGACAAACCTGACGATTTTAAGGGACACAGCCTTTCCGTTTCCGATATTGTGGTACTACACCAAAACGGCGAAAATACCGCCCATTATGTAGATCGTATCGGCTATACCCAAGTGCCGGAGTTTTTGCAGCCGCAGGAAGCGTTAAGCCCGGAACAGGCAATGACAGGCGAAAGGGTTTCTACCCCGCGAGGCAATTTTCATATTACTTCTTTGAATGAGGAACAAATGCGGGCGGCAGGCTATGGCGTTCATCACAGATCCGAGGACGGGCAATATCTCATTATGGGCAACGGAACACAAGCCTTTGCAGTTGCAGCGCAGCCGCAAAATCCATTACGGACGATTGAGGATATTGTCGAGCAAAACGACAATATGCTGGACGGTGTAATTAACAATACCCCTAATGCACCAACCGCCGCAGATTTAGAACAGAAAATGAAAGCGGGCGAACCTGTCAGCCTTTTTGACTATGCAAGGGCGATTAAGGAAGAAAAGAAGCAAGCACCGCAGAAGCAAGAAAAAAAGCCCTCTATTCTCAAACAGCTTGACGATTACAAAAAGCAGGCGGCGCAGCAGCAGAACAAACAGCGCGCCAAAGAAAAAAACAACGATTTGGAGGTATGAGCCGTGTATAACCCATTTACCACGCCGGAAGAAAACCTGATTGCCATTTATTATGACCCGATCCGGGCGCAGACCATTGATAACATTTTGGAAGCATATCCCTATATCGAAAGTGAGGATATGCGCAGCCTTGCCGATACCGCTATGGAAAAGTTAAAAGCCATGAGCGATACGGCATATTCCGAGTTGGAGTTTATGCTAATCGAGGAATAACAGGTACACACCAAACAGCAGGGCGCGGCTTGCCACTAACGGCAGCCGCGCCCTGTTTCTTTTTTTGCCTTTTCGCGTGGGCATTTAGAACCCTGTTTTTTGAGGTCTGAATATACTTTATCGTCTTTGTCATTTTTCGCTTTGAGAAGCCTTGATTTTCAAGGCGTTTCAAGCCCCTATTTATCCACTATGCACCTTGAAATTATACCTTATTCCTTGCGTGGATATGCAGCAGGAGCATTACCACAAAAGCAATTCCGCAGACCACATAAAACCATATCATATCTTCCGTAAATATGTAGGCAAAGAAAGCAAAGATAAACGCCCATACCGCCGAGAGCAGACAGCCAATAATCCAAAAGCCCACAGAGGTATGTTGCAGAAATAACAGACCGACAAATACCGCAATTCCGATTAACAGGCAAAAAGCAGGGTGAAGTGTGAGGAAATGATTACAGCACAAGCCGGAAATAATGCCGAGGGCGATACTGTCAAAGATAATGATATGCCCAATAAACAACCCTACCACCATCAAAATAAAGCTGATTGCAAGACCAATAATTATTTGAAAGCCCCATGCGGCTAATATGCCAGCCCCCATATTTTACCCCTTATCTTCTTCATCCTTTTTTTCTTCCGCTTCTATGACACTCTCAATCATAGCGGTAACTACTGTATTAAGTTGGGCGGCGTTTTCCGATGTAATAATCGGACGCCCCGTATCTGCTTCAATGGATTTCCTTGTGTTCCCGGCAAAGCTGCCGCCGCGTTTTGCAATTTCGCGGTTTTCTTCAAAGCCCTGCGGGTTATGTGCCTTTGTCAATTCCGTTGTGGTTGCTTCTGCCAGCATATTCAAGACAATTTCCATTGTACTCATGTTGTCCCGCAGATTTTCCTTTTTTAAGCCTTTGAGATTTTTATATTGCCGCGTTGTCATGCCAGCCCATGCGCGGGTGATTTCATCGGTGAGTATGGCATATTCAACGCCTTTTTGTACGCCATGCGCGTCCCATTCGCCTGTTAATTCATTTCGGACGCGGATAGACAAAAGCCTTTGGTAAATCCATTCGCGGGTATATCCCTTTTTCAAATAGGTTTCAAATGCCCGATCAATCGCCTGTTCGGGATCTATGGTTTCCTCTATCCGTTCTCTGCCGACTTGCGCCAGCCACAGCTTAAAAGGTTCTGCCTTTGGCGAGGGGATAGACTGAATAATGCGTAAAAGCTGTTCGGTATCGGCTACATCGGTTAAACGCCTTTTGCCGTCCGCAGCAATCATTTTCAAAGCGTTACAGTTTGTAACGGTTTCATTTCCCTCGTCTTTAAGCCTTTTTTTCATTACACGCCAATAGGTTTGAGGATTTGGGCTTTCAGTTAGTACCCCGATTACATCAACGATAGAAAAATACCATTCTTCTTTTTCCTCGTCCCATGCGGTACGGATCCGCTTATCTTCAAATAACTGTATTTTATCGTTCATCGACTTATTGTTGTCGCTCATTAGAATAGCACCCCCATAATTATATCAATTTTTCGTTCCAGCCGCATAGCTTTTGCATAGCGGTTTAATTTTGCGGTGTCCTTATCTTTCCGCTTCGCATATTCTTTTAGTGCATAATTGAAAACAGCAATATCCATTTCAGACCGCTTGCGGATTATGTCGCAGATGGTACGCTCCATATCATAAACCTTAACCGTATGACCGCCGAGGGAGGATATTTCTGTAATGCCGAGTTCGTACCATTCCTTTTTTGCGTAATATACCTTTACGCCTTTTTTCTTCAATGCGCTTGCATTATGACCGGACTGTACCGTAACTGTAAAAGGCAGCGGTTCTTTTTCTGCTAAACCATGCAGAAACAAGGCAGCTTCATGGGAATAAATCGCCTTTGGATATTGTGCCTGTAACAGATACATTTCATCTTGCAGCATATCCGGCGAGGTATAAATACCATGCGCCGCCTTTTCCAATCCTGCCGCTTCTACATATCGGTAAAACTCGTCTTTGGTAACGCCCAGAGCCAAAACTTCGGCGGTTTTAATAATTCCATTTTGTTCTTTTATCAATTTTTCGATAAGTTCATTTTGCAAATCACACACCAACTTTCGCGCTTATATTATATAATAAAGTGAGCAAGAAAGTCAATGCGGATAAAGAGAAATACGGAAGATTTTTGCATTTTTTTGACGATACCTTTTCTATCTTTCCTGCTCCCGTATGCGCTTATGAGCAGGATAAAGAATACTGTCGATATTCTTCTTGATAACTCCGTATTCTTCCATTTTCTTTTTCGCTTTGCGGTACTGCTCATACAAAGAGGCTTTTCTGTCGTTCAGGCTGTCATATTCCCTGCGCAGCGCAGCGAGATCGGGCAGCTTCTTTACTTGCATATCCTTTAAGGCTTTGGCAGCAGCTTCAAACAAAATGATTTCACTTTCATGCCCCCGCAAATACTTTTCTTTATCCGAGGATCTTTTATATTCGTCATAAATGGGCTTTATCTGCTTGTATGTGGTCGTATGTTTGATAAGCAGCGATAAATCCGACATTCGCTTTTCTACTTCTTTAACTGCGCCCTGCGTTTCGGAAAAGGCAGCGGTAAGGTCTGCAATTTTGCTTTCTAAATCGCTGTAATACTCGATTTTGTTTTCAGTTAAGAAGTTGAGCGATTTTGCCGCCTGTTTCAGATTGAACAGGTTTACCCACCGTTCATAGCCCGCCGACTGCTGGGCTTTGATACTGTTTTCAATATCTATCGCCAGCCGGATTTTTTTATCGTCCCGCAGCGGCTTTGTGCGGCTGACCGCAACGCCATTGATACGGTTTTGTATCGCTTCTTCCGTATAGCTTGCACCGAGGGTTTTCAGCCGAGTAAAACGCTCTTGACCGTTTGCGCGGCAGGAAATGTATTTGCCCCGCTTGATTTCATAGCCCATTTCCTGCAAGCGGCGCAGCAATTCTTCAAAATCCGTTACTTGCGGTATCAGGGTATCAACGGCAATTTTCAGCTTTGCCTTATAGCTTGTCCCTTGCTTTTCTGCGCTGTATTCCGCATAACTTTTTCCCTTGTCATATCCCGGCGTGATAACCGACAACCCGTGTTCTTTGCATATCCTGTCGCTGGTGCGCCGGATAAAATGATAGCTTTGCTTATTGCTATGGTATTTCTTGTGATCCACAAAGCTGACTGCGTTAAAAATCAGGTGGTTATGCAGATGGTCTTTATCTACATGGGTAGTTAATACAAACTCATATTTGCCGCCTAATATCGCACTTGCTAATTCCATTCCGATTTTGTGCGCTTCTTCCGGCGTGGTTTCGCCCACCGAAAAGGATTGTATCAGGTGCCGCCCTAAATGAGTGCCGCGATCTCCGGCAGCTTCCCGCGTCCATGCAAACTCAATATCCGCAGTTTCCATGCCGCAGCCGAAAGACGAGGCAAGCAATTTCCCGTCCGTCTTTTCGGGATTAAGAATGTAGTCGATGGCAGCCTTTAAGGTTGACTTAATAGGGTGCGTCTTTGTAACCGCCATATTTCTTCCACCACCTTTTGAATATCCGCAATATCCTGTTCGTAAAGATTGCCCGCTGCGTTGGCGCGTTTGGCAATCTGATTGATATTGCGGCTGACTGCCTGCAACTCCCGAATATATGCCTTTGTATCGGTTCGATTTACCACAAGGATATATCCGTCAATCGCCATTTTCCGCAGATATGCGCCATAACTTTTAATGGGGATTTGCTTCATCTTTTCATCAATGAGCCGTTTTTCTTCTTCCGTAACATAGAACTTTATTTGCAGATTTCTTTTTCTGTTTGCCATACTTTACCGCCTTTCGTTATATATGATTTTCAAGGGTTTGGGATTTTCCCAGCAAGCATTTTTGAGATTTAGGGCAGGGGTGCCTAAATCCGAAAATCGCAAATGGGTACTCATTTGCTGTGCTTGCTATCTGCTCCTATCTCTCTACTACTAATACGGTAAGAAGCCCCTGTTTGGGAAAACATCAACGCGACTATTTGAAAGAAAACCTTAAATACATACGAATGGCAGTAGAAAAATTCACATTGGCAACATATAATTATATGATATAGGGCGACAAGTCGGAAGTTGGAGGAGGTGTTGCGGTGAAACATAAATTAAATATTGCAGACGCAATTACAGCAAGTAGGATTGTATTTGCGGTATTCGTTTTGATTAGCTCTACTTTCTCCATACAGTTTTACACATTTTACATTATCGCTGGCTTAACGGATATGATTGATGGTTGGTTAGCGAGAAAATTAAACCTGAAATCATCATTTGGAGCAAGGATTGACACGATTGCTGATTTTATATTTGTGATAGTGGTTTTGACAAAAGTTTTTCCGATTATCTATGTGCCGACATGGTTGTGGGGTTGGGTTATAATTATTGCGTTTATCAAACTCACAAATCTTGTGTCAAGCCTTGTGGTATCACATAGGATAATTCCTATACATACGCTAATGAACAAAGTTACAGGGGTTATGTTGTTTTTACTGCCTTTTGGCATTGACAGAGGTTCATGGCAGGCATTGACAATCGCAGCGATTGTTACTTGCTCTGTGGCAACTATCGCAGCCATACAGGAGGGGTGTTTTATCCGCGCTGGAAAAGAAATAGAGTAATATTTTTCTTCAAATCTCTTGATTTTCAAGGAAAGCGGTGGTATAATTTCTGTATATAAGTTAAGAGGGTTACTGTACCCTTTTACCGGGTGCAAAGCACAAAAAGTTTTTGATATTTTTACGCGAAAGGGGTTGACAAAATGTATTTTGCCCCCATAATTAGACAGACAGACAGACAGACAGACAGACAGACAGACAGACAGA
>Ga0129308_1000061_pt1 | contig 193756 bp, 188 predicted proteins | sample L827metagenome_FD_94440 | JGI IMG/M metagenome (GOLD analysis project Ga0129308, IMG submission 94440) | Ring-tailed lemur group fecal microbial communities from Wisconsin, USA - L827 metagenome | ecosystem: Host-associated > Mammals > Digestive system > Large intestine > Fecal | place: USA...
AACGCTCCCGCCTGTTTATACGGCGAAAGACGTGGAGATTTACGACCAGGGCAGCATCGGAAACTGCGTCATGCAGGCAATTTCCTCTGCACCGCATGCGTTTCACGGCGTGCGCATGGGCGTAACGTTCGGCTATGGCCGCTGGCGTACGCACAGCACATCCGGCATGCGGCCGGCCGAAGCCTGCAACGGCTTCGTGAAGGAAGGCATCCCGCCCATGGAGGTGGACGGCAAGCTCTACGAAGTGCCGGACGCAATCGACTATGCGGCCAAGAACGCAGTGCGCATGCTGGCTGCCGCAAAGCCATATGCGGGCTGGACGTGGGCGCGTGTGCGGACAGTGGATGAAATCAAAGCGGTGGTGTATCAGGCGGAGCAGCGGCCCGGCACGCGCTGCATTGTGTGCCTGCCCCATGTGACGATCCGGCAGGGATACTGGTATACCAAAGGGGAAGCAAGCGGCTACCACGAAATGGCGATCATTGGCTGGGATGACGCGATACAGGCGTTCAAGCTGCGCAATTCGTGGGGTGCGAAAGGATCTCTTACTACGCCGAAGGGCGGCTATCTGTGGGTGAATTACGATGAAGTTTTTGCCTGTGATGATGTAATCGCTCTGTTTCCGCCTGAAAAACAGGAAGAGGCGCCGGAGCCGATCATTGTGGCGCGGCGAACCCTGCGTCTGAAAGACAAGCCCCGCATGGAAGGCGAAGACGTGCGCGAGATGCAAACGCGGCTGAATGTGCATGGCGTAGCCTGCGATGCGGATGGCGTATTCGGGCCGGACACGGACAAGGCCGTAAGGGTGTTCCAGGTCATGAAGGGGCTGGTCGTTGACGGGATCTGCGGAGCGAAGACCTGGGCAGCGCTGGACAAGGAGCCGGATGCACAGCCTGCACCGGAGCCGACGGAGCTGGAGCAGGGCTTGGTACGGCACGGATTGGCGCATATCGGTGACATCTATGTATGGGGCGGCAATGGGCAGACGGAAATCTCTGTGGGCTGGATCAGGCGCATGGATACAAGTGAAACCAACGCGCAGCGGTCGATCAGGTTCTGGGAGAAGCAGAAGGCGGCGGGCATGACAGATCTTGCGGCGTTCGACTGCTCCGGCCTGATCTCGCGGTATTTGCAGGATAACGGCATCGTATCCAGCAAGCGCAACTGCGACCACCTGTGGGCGATGTGCACGCCTGTAACCCGCGCGGAGCTGCGCCCGGGCAATCTGCTGTTCCGCGAGCGGAACGGCGATATGTACCATGTGGGCGTGTATATCGGCGGCGGAAAGGTCGTTGAGGCTAAGGGCCGCGATGATGGTGTGGTGCTGCGCGGGATCAACGCATCCGGCGATGGGTACTGGAACAAGTTTGGGCGCTTAAAGGCGCTTCAATAAAAAACAAAGGAGAAATTCAATGGACAAAGTACTGGAAGGACTGAAATATGCGGCAGCGGGAGCGGGTGGGCTGTTCGCGTACCTGTTCGGGGCATGGGATGCACTGATTATAGCCCTGGTGATCTTCGTGGTGGCGGATTACATCACAGGGATAGCAAAGGCTGCCATGCAGGGGAAGCTTTCGTCTGCGGTCGGATTCAAGGGCTTGCTGAAAAAGGTCATGATTTTCGTGTTGGTGATGGTCGGCACGGTAGTGGACAAGGCGATCCCGGCAGCAAACCATGCGATTCGTTCAGCGGTGATTATGTTCTACATCGCCAACGAAGGCTTGAGCATCCTTGAAAACGCGGGCGAGCTGGGTTTGCCGCTGCCCAAAATGCTGAAAGCGGCGCTTGAAAAAATAAAGGACGAAAAGCCGGAGGATGTGCCGGTGGAAGAACAGGAATAGAGATATATGCAGAACCCCCGCTGGCGGAGGCTGGCGGGGGGTGAGTATAGTGTTTAGGCAGGCAAAACTCATATGCAGAATATTAAAGTATAGACGCACATGGTAGAAGATGATATAATGGCCAAAAAGCATATCTAAGAGAGAAGGTATGAAATGGGAAACACTACTGGCAAGCTGTTTCGAAATACAGTATCGAGAGAAATAGCTGCATTTCCATATGATTTTAGTAAGAACTATTATGCGTTAATTCAGGAAGCTCAGAAAAAAGGCTACGAACAATGCATAATTACTTCCGATATTATGATTGAATTGATGGAATATTTTCTTATGAAGCAGAGTACCATTAATTCAATTGAATTTTTCGTCGAAGATACTGAACTTGAGTCGGAAATCAATACTATTATAAGAAAAATTAAAACAAATGGTATTTATTGGGAAAGTTTAAAAAATAAACTTATATTTTTAAGTACTGAGAATTCTATTGAGATAAAAGCGGTTACTATCAAATCTTTGGAATATATTATAAAGATTGCTGTAAATGGCATATTCACTGTGACCTCAAGCTTTTATGGTATAATTTCTAATGAACTTGCAAGCTTTATTGGAGAACGCACGAAGTGAAAAAGATATATATTTGCAGAGTTATCATAAAAGCGCTTGCAGTCCCATTAATTACACTATTTTCATTAAATAAATTCAATTTATTTTCAACTATTTCAGCTATTCCAGTCGACTATCAATTCGAGGTTGGCCTTACGATTTATTTTTCTATTTTCGAAGCAATAGCTCAAATAATTGAACAATTGATTGATGAATCAAGGACCACAATAACGTTCACATTCTATAAAGTGCCAGAGGAAGAAAACATAAAAAGCAATCCAACTATTATATGTAGTGATGATAATAATGGAGTGGCATACCTATCCTGCCATATTGCTCTGGCGGGAAATATAAAAAAATTAAGAAAAGCAGAATTATGTATGACCCTTCCGGAATGGCTATCAACGCAAGTAGACAGCAATAATAAAGTTTTGAGCAAGCAGGACAATACGCTAATTTGGAAATTTACGAGTTTGATTCCATCTTCGGGAACAAAATACCAAAAAGCTGATTGCACGCAAAAAATTCCATTTATACGCAATGAACCGGATAATAGCTTAAATATAACCTTGCGCCCTCAAATGAAGATGAGAGGGATTACATTTAAATCAAATGAAGCTATAATTCAAAATAAGGAGTAGTTTATGCAGATGACAATTACCACACGCTGGCTGGACCAGAAAAATGATAACTTTGATACTGTAGACGAACTTTTGCTTAAAGAACATCCGGATGATGATACAGGAGGAACTGGATTTAGCAATTGGAGTATCAAGAAAATTTTTTCAAATCATAAAGAAACCACATTTAATGGACGGAAAGTACAGTATAACTATTATACGTATTCGGCGGATAGAATTCCATCTGGTGTATCGATTGACGAAGATGTCACTGTGAGAATATCTGGGTTTGTAATAGCGTATGCAAGCGGTGGAAAGATTCGGTATATTATTGACAGGAATGCTAATGCGCTTCAAATTCTAAGAAAGATGCTTTTTTACACAGGAAAATCTGAAATAATAAAGAATAATTTAGAAGTTTCGAGCGATTTATTTGTATGGTTAATAAGGAAGGTATATAGCGGGGAAAATATTATCGAGAGTGAAAGTAATATGCTTTCTGATTTGACGATTAATTCGATTAGAGGATTTAAGGGAAACACAGAGGATCTTTTAACAAAGGTCAGCGCATCCGGAGAGACAGTAATGAATATTATTAGCAGTTTGTCATTTTTAATTGAAAGCCAGAATTTGAACCAGATAACTTTAGATACAAGCTATGGAAAACATACCAACATTGAAGTTGCTTTAAGCAATAGAAACACGATTGCGTCTTCGTCCGATAGATACTTGGGAGAATTAGTTCAGAGCGAAAAAGCCGAACTCCATTCGACTATGTTTTTGTTGCTATATACTGAAATAATGCCAATTATTATCCAAAAATATAGAAGCGAGATTGAAGAAGGCCAGTGGGGCGTGGGCACGTGTGTAGGTTTTCTGAATCAGGTGGCGAACGATTTGTCGGAAAAAGTTAGTATCAGGATAAATGAGCTAACATCTAGGCCTGCTCAGCTCGAGTTTCCTCTCATACTAGATGATGAAGCGGAAAACAAGCCAATAGAATCGCAAGAGGTTAAGCCAGCTTGAGCTTGAGATAGATCAGTTTTATACACAACAAATGACTCCGTTTTTGGTAAGCTATTGAGAAATACTCAAACAGTATTTTATTAGGAAGCTGCTAGCGAGTATGGGCGCGAAAAGCAACTCATGCCACCGAAATGAACCGTAATACATAATGCGTAGTACCTCCGGGACGTCCGCCGATAATAGATTTTCCCTGCAGGGATTTCCAATCAAACGCATCGTCCGCTTCGCGGCCAACGAGGAAGGAACCGTCGCGCTTGGTGAGTTGGGCAACGATCATCGGATGTTCGTCTTTCCCCCCGGAAACCACGTAAACGCCGGTTTCCGGGCCCATCAGCGCAATGTCCGCTTCTCCCGCAAGCAGCGCGGTCATGCTTTTGTCACTGCCGCCGCCGGTCACAATTTCGATCTCCATGCCTTCCGCTTCAAAGAATCCGCGTGAGACCGCAACATACAGCGGTGCGTAGAACACCGAGCGGGTCACCTCATTGAGCGTGACATGGCGCAATTCGCCCTGCTTGTCGCAGCCGCACAGCAAGAACGCGGCGCCGAGCAGCAGACACAGCGCAAAGGATACGAGTTTTTTCATAGCAACCTCCTGAATTTTTTGGGCTGCTTCATCCTATTCATGTCGCTTCTGTTTTGGAACCGGACACATCAAAAAAGCAGGGTGGGAACTTCTCTCACTCTGCCCAGCACAGGATGGTTTGGAACCCTATGCGCGTGTTTTTTGGATGTAAGGCAGAACCTGAATGCGTGCGTAGTGGACGAGCGCTATGAGCGCAAGGACAATCGCAATGCCAAGCACGACAATGTCCAGTATGCCGATCTGCGGAACAAACCGCTTGGCCAGCGTAAGCGCAACGCTTGCATTAAAGAAGCCGGAGGCAAATTTGCCAAACCAGTCGGAATACACAAAAACTTTTTTGCGGAACAGGATCGCGCCGCCGACGATCATGATGAGTTCCTTGGCAAAAACGATGATGATCATATAGAGGGGTAGCCAGCCCCGCGTCAAAAAGCAGACGAGCGCTGTAAGCACCATCAGCTTGTCAGCCAACGGGTCAAGCACTTTGCCGATATTGGAAATCCAGTTGTTCCGCCGTGCCAGAAAGCCGTCCAGCAGGTCGGTCAAAAATGCGACTATATACGTAATCAGGCACGAAAGATATTGAGCCTTTATAAAAAAATACAGGAATACGCCTACCATCAAAATGCGAAGCGCAGAAAGAATGTTGGGAATATGCCGCATGCCAAACCTCGCTTAAAACCATAGTTACTTTGCTAACAAAATCAATTATACCATAAACGGCACAAATCACCAAAGGAATTTGTCGAGGAAGCCAAACAAAAGCACTTTGACGCAATCAATTTACATTTGTTTGTTCTTGACGCGTTGACAGCATGCGGCGGGAAGGATAAAATAAACAAGTCAGTTTATAATGGGGTGCCGCATGAGCAGGCGCCTTTGCAAAGGAGAAAAAAGAATGCAAAACAAACGCAACGGCATGCGCGCCGTCCTGTTCACTTTGGCACTCGCATTGGTGTTTGCCGCTTTTGCCGGCTGCAGCGCCAAGGTAAGCAACCCAGTCGTCGGCAAAGTCGGCGATATGGAAATCCGTTTTCAAACCTATTACAACATCTATTTCAACAATATGTATATCCAAAGCCTGTATGGTACCTACGATGTATCAACGGCTGAAAAGTACCGCGCATTTCAGGATATGGTGTTCGATTCTATTATCGACAGCCTGCTCCCGATTTATGTTGCAAAGAAAAACGGCGTAACGCTTACCGACGAAGAGGAAGCAGAAGTTCAGAAGAAGTTACAGGAGCAAATCGACAGCCTGTATGAGGATTATGCGGATAAAGTGGATGAATCCATCACCGATGAAGCCGAAAAACGCGCTGCGGAAGAAAAACTGCTTTTGGAAGACCTGAAGGCAAACGGCCTTACGTATGATAAGTACATAAAGAGCATCGAAGAAAGCCTACGCGATCAGGCCATTGGAAAGAAATATGCCGACGGGTTGATGGCGGAAGTTACGGTGAGCGACGAGGATGTTCAGGCTTACTATGACGAGCAGCTCGCGTACTATCAGGAGCGCTATGCAGAGGATGCGGCAAACTACTTTGACGATTATTCTTCCTACATCACCAATGGCGGTCTGCAGCCTCTGGTGGTGCCGGAGGGCTACAACTATTATAAGCATATTCTGATTCTTGACCCCGAAGAAGGGGAGGAAAAGGACGTTGACGCCATCGTGGCGGAGGTTTATGCAAAGATTCAGGCCGGGGAGGATTTCGATGCCTTGATTGAAGAGTACGGCGAAGATCCCGGAATGAAGAACGAGCCTTACAAAACAGAGGGCTATATCCTGAGCGAAGCAAATGCGTCCGACTATTATGAGGAATTTTCTGCTGCGGCGCTTGCACTTGAGAAGGAAGGCGATGTAACGCCCGAAGCTGTTCAGTCCTCCAAAGGAAAGCATATCATCAAAAAGCTTGGCCCTGTGGAAGCAAAGACTCTTTCCCTTGATGAGGTGAAGGATGCAGTCCGTGAACTGGTGCAGTCGGACAAGGAAGATGCTTTGTATGAAGAGTATCTCACACAGTGGAAGGAAGAGGTCAAGATCGTTAAGCATTACGACCGCGTGAACGGCGTAAAGTAAGCCGCTATGGAAAGCAGGCCGTTGATTGCGGGAATTTACCGCGTATTTGCGCCCGAAACGGGGGAATCGTTCCTCGGGTTCACTTACAACTTTGAAGGAACCCGGAAACGGCTGCGCTTTGAACTCACGCTTAACGCTTGTCCCTATAAACCTTTGCAGCTGTTTTGGAATGAGCGGGGCGGGCTCGAATTTGAGCTTTTGGAAGCGTTTGCGCCCGAACCGGCATTGTCTGAGCTGGAAACGGAAGCGCATCTGCGTGCCAAGCTCTTCCTTTGGCAAGAGCGGCTCGGCACAGGCGCCCGGTTGCTGCAAACGCAAATATGACCTTACCCAAACAAACAGCGGACAAGAACACGTAAGAACAAAAAATCGCGCCGTCGGCGCGATTTTTTGTTCTCTTTTGTTCTTTTAATTTTGCAGTGCAAGATCATCCGTTTCTGCAAGTGTTTTCAGTATGGGCTTGATCGCGCGCGCTACGCTGCCCGGCTCAAAGGGGCTGGATAGGCGCGCCAGCTTGAGCAGCGCGAGGTAAGGCATGCTGCCGCCCGTACAGCAGAGACGGTAATAATCCCCCCATGCCTCTTCACGGTTTTCAAGCATTCTGCCGTAAAATTCAAACGCGCCCATGGAGGCAAGCGTATAATCGATGTAATAGAACGGGTCGAGGAAGATGTGCAGCTTCTGCATCCAGAAGCCTCCCTTTTCCATGAAAGCGTTGCCGTCATAGCTGCGGTCGGGAAGGTATTTCTTCTCAAGCTCCTTCCAGACTGCCGTGCGCTCAGCGGGCGTCATGTTTGGGTTTTCGTACACGATGTGCTGGAATTCATCCACGCATACGCCATACGGGATGAATGTAAGCGCATCCGCCATGTGAGAAAACTTGTATTTTGCGGTTTGTGTGCCGAAGAACAGGTCCATCCAGGGATAGGTGAAGAACTCCATGGACATGGAGTGAATCTCATTGGCCTCGCTTGTGCTGAAATAGTATTCGGGAATCTTCTGGTGACGGCTTGCACAGAAGGCTTCAAAGGCATGCCCGGCTTCGTGGGTAAGCACGCCTACATCGGCAGAAGTGCCATTGAAGTTGGAGAAAATAAACGGAGAATCGTACTCCGGGATGAATGTACAGTAACCGCCGACCGCCTTGTTTGGCTTTGTTTCGAGTTCCAGCAGTGCATGGTTAACCATGAAATCAAAGAACTCGCCCGTCTCAGTTGAAAGCGCGCGATACATTTTCTGCGCACAGGCCACCATGAAGTCCCGGTCGCCTTGCGGCACGGCATTACCATCGGTAAAGGAGTAACTTTCATCGTAATAATGGAGCTTATCCACGCCAATGCGCTTTGCCTGCCGGCGGCGCAGCTCCACGCAGGCGGGCACAATGTACTCTACGACCTGTGCACGGAAGCGGGCCACGTCCTCTGCATCATAATCCGTGCGGCCCATGTTCAGATAGCCAAGCGGTGTGAAGGTTTTATAGCCCATGGCTTTTGCCATTTCATGCCGCAGGTGTACAAGTTTGTCATAAATCTCGTCCAGCTTTGCCTCGTTTTCGATAAAGAATCCCGCCCAGGCTTCAAATGCCGCCTTGCGCACAGCGCGGTCCGGGGATTCCATGTATTTGAGCAGGCCGTAATTGTTGCAGATCTCCCCGTTGAATTCAACCTTGCAGCTTGCTGCAAGCGCCTGATATTCGCTGCAGAGGCGGTTTTCTTCCTGCATGAAGGGAACAAGCGCGGGCGACATCCGCTTGACGCTGAGCTCGGCGTTTATGAACATCTGCTGCCCGTACGTTTGCGCAAGCTGGGTACGGAAGGGGGATGCGAGAAGCGCCTTGGAATATGCAAGCGAAAGAGAATCGATCACGGGGGAGGCTTCATCGAAAAATTCCTTCTCCGCCTTGTAGAACGAATCCTCAGTGTTGAGCGTAAAGCGGATTTCAGCAAGCGTAGCCAAGGTCGCAAGGCGTTTGGTAAAGGCGGCGTTCCTTTCTATGACGGTCACTGCTTCGTCCGGCGTTCTTGCATTGTGCATCGCATCGGTCAATGCGCTGATCGTCTCCCGTACTGCATCAAGATTGGGGCGTTCGTATTTGTAGTCGTTGAATTTTTGCATGGGTTCCTCCTGTCGTCCGTTTGTAAATATTATGTTAACGAAGGGCATTTTCACCTCATCATCATAACAAACAAGGGTGCGCCGCGGCAAGAGATGTGCTATAATTTTAAATAATATATTTCAAAATATTGGCAGATATGACAGGAAACGCGGAAGATGACGAAGAAACTATATTATGACCCGGAACGTATCGAATGTGAGGCAACGGTTCTCGCCTCTGAAAAGACGGAAGACGGATATGATATCTTGCTGGATGCAACCGTGATTTACCCCGAAGGTGGGGGCCAGCTTTCCGATACGGGACGCATAGCGGATGCATCCGTATCGCATGCGCGCGAGTCGAACGGTGGAATTTGGCACCGAACGGATCGGACGTTGCCTGTTGGAGCAACGGTTCATGTGGCATTTGATCCGGAACCGAGGTTGGATCACACCCAACAGCATACGGGGGAACACATCCTTTCAGGCCTTGCCAAAACCCTGTTTGGCGCGGTGAATGTGGGCTTCCATATGGCGGAGGACTATGCAACCATCGACCTTGACCTGCCGCTTAACGAAGAACAGCTTTGCTTGCTTGAAACGGAGGCCAACCGTGCCGTGCAGCGCAATGTGCAGACGGAAACGCGCATCGTAAGCGACGCAGAACTTGATGCGATTCCCCTCCGCAAACGCGCGAAGGGCCTTACGGGGGAGGACATCCGCATCGTATGGTGTGGCGGCGTGGATTCCTGCACCTGTTGCGGCACGCATTGCGCCCGAAGCGGCGAAGTGGGAGCCATAAAAATCATTGCGCATATGAATTATAAGGGAGGCACGCGGCTTTGGTTTGCCTGTGGCATGCGGGCCGTTGCAGATGCACAGAAAAATGCCCTTCTAGTGGACAAGTTGGCCCGGCGCTTCAGCACGAAGCCTGAAAATGTGCTTGCGGCCGTCGTGAAACAGGGCGATGAGCTTGCGGCGGCAAAGCGCGAGCTGCGCACGCGCACAGAAGCGCTGCTTGCGTACCGTGCGGCGGGTTTGCTGCAATCTGCAGAACCCGTGTGCGGCACAAAGCTGGTCGTTCATGCGGAAGATGGCTTAAACGCGCAGGAGCTGAAGTCATTTGCGGAGAAGCTCTGCGGGGAGGAACGTGTTGTAGCCGTCCTGTTTTCACATGTGGGGGATACGGTGTATTACCAACTTTCACGTGCGGCAGGTGTTCCGCTCAGCATGCGGGAAGCCTGCGCTGCGCTCAATGCGATGACAGGCGGAAAAGGCGGAGGACGGGACGATGCGGCACAGGGCAGCGCAAAGGCACAAACGGGCTTTGCGGAACTGCTTGCACAGTTTGAGGGATACCTTAAAAAATGGATGAGGGGGTAAGAGTGAATGAAGCGGTATGCGGCGTATTTGTTGGTGTGCGCATGTCTGTTCTTTTGTGCGTGCGCAAATCAGGGAGCGGTGGGCACGGCTACGCCGGACGCACAGCAATCCCCGGTGGCAAGCACGCCTGAACCGGCTTTGACAGAGCCTGTGCCGACGCTTGAGTCAGTCCGGACGGCGGAGCCAACGCTGTCTCCTTCTGCGGTTGCAGGCGCGTTCGTTGTGGAGTGCGAAGATGCCATCAACATGCGGAAAGAGCCTTCTTCGCGGGCTGAACTTGCAGGGACTCTTGCAAAAGGGGAGCGCGTGCGCGTGATGGAATATGTGAAAAACTACGCCTACGTTGAGACGCTTTCGGGCGGAACGAAAGGCTATGTGATCGCGGGGTATCTTAAGCCGGAAGAGGATGTGTTTGACTGCGAGACAGTTAAGATCACGGAGTGCTATACTTATGAACAGATGCGTGCGGATATGGATGCGCTCGCTGCGGCATATCCTGCGCTTGCAAGCGTCTCCATTATTGGGCAGAGCGTGCGCGGCGTTGAAATTCCCGCCCTGATAATGGGGGATGTAAATGCGCCGCATCACGTGTTGGTGCAGGCTGCGATCCATGCGCGCGAGCACATGACTTCCCTTCTCGCGATGGCTCTGTCCGAATCATGGCTCAGGAGCGGCGGCAACCCACAGGTATGCTTTCACGTTATCCCAATGACCAACCCGGACGGGGTGAAGATCAGTCAGGAGGCCGCCTATGATGAGCACACGCGGCAGCTTTATGTGAACGATTATGCTGCCAGCTTAACTGAGGCGGAAGGAGAGGAATACCTCCGCGAATGGAAGGCGAATTACAACGGCGTGGACATCAACCGCAACTTTGATGCAATGTGGGAAAGCGTGAACACAGTTGCGGCCCCTTCGTCAGGGGATTACCGGGGGGAAGCGCCGGAAAGCGAGCCGGAAACACAGGCCCTTGTTTCATACACAAGGCAATATGCGTTTGATGCAACCATCAGCTATCACGCTACGGGCAGTATGATTTACTGGCAGTTTGGCCCCGCTTCCGAGGCGGATAAAGCAGCGCATGCACTTGCCCTGGTAATCGGGGAACTGGCCGGGTATTCAGTGGAGTTTGACGATGGAAAATCCTTTGGAGGGTATAAGGATTGGGCGAGCAGCAAGCTTGGCATCCCGTCGCTCACCATCGAAATCGGCACACGTTCCGCACCGCTGCCGGAAATCGATTTTTATAACATTTGGCTGCGCAACCGCTTTGTGTTTAAAACCGTAGCAGAATGGGTAAAAAACGCTTGACAAAGGCACATGCGTTCCCTATAATATGAGTGTTGCAAAGCAGAAGCCCCGCTTCTCACCCGCCGGCTCAGCGCTAGGCGTGGTTTACGGAACAACACCAAAGCCTGCAAAGGCTTGAAACAGGTTGTATTTCCATAGTGGGCGTTCTGCGCTCACTATTTTATTTTATACGGAGGTGTCCACCATAGCCAGCCAAGAACTCCTGATCAACGAGGAAATCCGGGACAGGGAAGTCCGACTGATCGATGAAAAAGGCAACCAGCAAGGCGTTGTGGCGCTCGATGTGGCGCTGCGCATGGCCGAGGAGGCCGACCTTGATCTGGTTAAGATCGCGCCGCAGGCGGTGCCGCCCGTGTGCAAGATCATGGATTACGGCAAATACCGCTTCGAGCAGACGAAGCGTGAAAAAGAACAAAAAAAGAACCAAAAGGTGATCGAGATCAAGGAGATTCGCCTTTCGGCCACCATCGACCAGCATGACATGGAAGTTAAGGCAAAGGCCTGCACCAAGTTCCTGAGCGACGGAAACAAGGTTAAGGTTTCGATCCGCTTCAAGGGGCGCCAGGCCAGACACGGCGACATCGGGCTGGATGTGATGAACGCGTTTTTTGAAATGGTCAAGGACAGTGCTGCGATCGACCGCCCTGCCAAGCAGGAGGGACGCAATATGTTCATGATACTTGCACCAAAAGCAAACTAAACTATTTTTCCAAGAGGAGGAAATACCCCATGCCAAAGATCAAGACCCACAGGGGTGCTGCCAAGAGATTCAGCCTTACGAAAAACGGCAAGATCAAAAGGGGCAAGGCTTACAAGAGCCATATCCTGACGAAGAAGACCACCAAGCGCCTGCGCGGCCTGCGCCAAACCGGCTATATTGCCGAGTGCGAAGCCAAGAAGGTTCGCGAGCTCATTCCGTATAAGTAAGGAGGAAGACCAACAATGGCAAGGATTAAGAGGGCGGTAAACGCCGTTAAAAAACGTCGCAAGGTATTCAAGCTCGCAAAGGGCTATTACGGAGCAAAGAGCAAGCAGTATCGCGCAGCTTCGCAGCAGGTCATGAAGTCCATGGCTTATGCCTATGTCGGACGCAAGCTGAAGAAGCGCGAATACCGCAAGCTGTGGATCGCGCGCATCAATGCGGGCGCCCGCATTTGCGGCACTACGTACAGCCGCATGATCAACGGCCTGAAGTTGGCCGGCGTCGATGTGAACCGCAAGGTTCTCGCCGATCTCGCCGTGAACGACATGAATGCGTTCCGCGAGCTCGTGAACGTTGCCAATCAGGCGCGTGCGTAAGAAATAACGCAATGGCCGTCCGCAAAGGATCCTTTCCGGGCGGCTTTTTTATACTTTGAATTGTTTCGGGAGGCCACGGTATGGTGATTGAAAGCACGCGCAATGAAACGGTTAAACGTGCACGCGCACTCGCGCAGCGCAAAGGAAGGTTGGAACAGGGCGTACACTTCATTGAAGGTGAAAGGCTGGTGCGTGAGGCTGTGGTTTCCGGTGCGCAGTTTGTGGATGCTTTCATAGAGGATGGGCATGACCTGATGGCTGCCGTGCTCTCCGGCAGCGGCGCGAATGTATACACGGTGCGCCGCAGTGTGATGGAAAGCCTGACGCAGACCGGAACGCCGCAATGGGTGTGCGCAACGGTAAAAACGCCGGATCAGCCCATTCCCGAGTACTACCCTGCGGGGTTGATCGTGGCGCTTGATTGTGTACAGGACCCCGGCAACCTCGGCACGATCCTGCGCACGGCGGATGCGATGGGAGCTTGCGGCCTTCTGCTTGGCGAAGGATGTGCCGACCCATATGCCCCTAAGCCGCTTCGCGCTGCGATGGGGTCGATCTACCACATCCCGGTCTGGCAGGGAAACCTTGAAAACGAAGCCGCACGCCTTGCCGCGCAGGGCTTCACGCTTGTATGCGGACATCTCAAGGGCACAGACGTGCTGCCTGAACCGGGTGAAAAGTGCGTGCTTGTAATCGGAAACGAAGGAAACGGCGTTTCGGATGCCATCGCTGCGCAGTGCGAAAAATACCGCCTGCCTATGTATGGCTTTGCAGAATCGCTCAACGCATCCGTTGCAGCCGGGATTCTCATTTATGAGCTTGCGAGGAAAATGCGGGGATAAGAAACAGAAAAGCGGATAGGCGCAGCTTATCCGCTTTTATAGTTCAACGCAATACACGCCCCAAATTCGGCAAAAGCCGCTCCCTGTGGCTCGGAACGTATTGCTCCGATCGCAGCAGGGCAAGGAAAGCACCTCGTGAGAGCCAAAGATAAGACACCGTTTCGCCGTCCTGCAGCGTGACGGCATTTTTGCTACAATTAACGCGGCAGAAATAGCCGTGATAGATCGTGTCATGGCTGACGGTGCGGTACAGCGGCATAAAGCGCTCTGCCGAGATCCCCGTTTCCTCCAGCAGCTCGCGCTTTGCGGCTTCTTCCGCGGTTTCGCCCTTGAGCGCGCTTCCGCCCGCTGTGGCCTCATAGAGGCCGGGGGCGTTGGGCTTTGTGAATGCCCGCTGCATCAGAAGAAAATCGCCGTCAGCATGCTGTATAAGGACTTCGCTGACGAGGTGATACAGCCCTTCCGGAACCGTTTCTCCGCGGATAAGGTCGCGTCCGGCGGGCGTGCCGTCTTCATAATAAGCATCCCAAAGTTCCACGCTTACGCCTCCATAAATGAAAACAGACCCTGTCGCCGTGCTTCCGAAAACAGATACGGTGTGATGTCAGGATAGGTGAGTGCGTCGGGCAGTGCGTCAAACGTGCGCACTTCAGCGATTTCGCTTTCCGGAAGCTGTGCAAGCTGCGTAATCCCTGCAGCGAATACGACGCCGCTTGCCGCACTTTCGTTTCGCTTTACGCAGTAATCGCATATTGGAATAAGATCGAATTTCTTAGCGCCACTTTCTTCAAACAACTCACGCTGCGCTGCTTGCAGAGGCGTTTCGCCGGGTTCGATATGCCCGCCCTGCGTCTCCCATGTCGCGCGCTCTCTGTGGCGACTCAGGAGAAGCCGGCCTTTATATTCGGAAAGCACGACGACATATTTGTAATTCTCAAGCGAGCCAAGGGGGCTGACCGTGCAGCACGGCCCTACCTTCTGCCCAAACTTATTTTTTAATGCTGCTCTCGCCAAATGGATGAGTTCAGCTTCATCTTCATCTTGCGCTGGAATTCGCTCGGCGATTTGTGCGATAATCGAATAAAGCGCTTTCTGCGTTTTAAGAGAAAGAAGCGGGAAGAGTTCATTCATTATGTTGACTTGCCATATGAAATCATTCCCAGAAAACACTTCTGAGATTGGGTCAGCGAGAATCGATTCATGCTTTCGAAGCACGGACAGCATTATGGGCGCAACCGGCCAATTCATGTCTTGAATCCAAGTGAGCGCTGCATTAGCCAATGGATTAAAGGCTTCATCAGATAACTCTATTAAAGCGGAAAGGTTCGAAACATCGAATTTGTCGCGGGGAAGCAACGCCATTTTAACGTAATTCTCCATCCACTCCGGCAGTATGCCGACGGAGCGCAGCGCACGGTAAAGCTTCGGGTTCGGCATGCCGATGATGGTGAAATAACAGCCCTCGAGGCGTTCCACAAGCAGCGAGCCCGGGCCTTGAATGCCGTAAGCGCCGGCCTTGTCAAGCGGCTCACCCGTGGCGATGTATGCATGGATCTCCTCATCCGAAAGCGGAGCAAATGTGACCTCCGCCGCATCATGGAAAACGATGCGGCGCATTCCGGAAAGCACTGCGACACCTGTATAGACGGTGTGCGTACGCCCACTGAGCGTGCGAAGAATGCGAAAGGCGTCCGAAGTGTCCGCGGGTTTGCCGATGATGCTCCCATCAAGATAAACAATTGTGTCTGCACCGACAACGCAGCAGTCTCCGTAAGATGCAAATACGGCCTCAGCCTTGCGCAGGGCCAGCCTTTCTACAAACTCTGCGGGCGCGCAGGGCGGCACATGCTCATCCGCATCGCTTACAACGATTTCATACGCATAGCCCATCAACGCAAGCATTTCGCGCCGCCGCGGGGACTGGGAGGCAAGGATTAAACGCATAAAGACGGCTTCTCCTGTTTCATAAGATAGCTTGTATAGTATAACATAAAGGCGTATAACGCGCACGAAAACAGGCAATACTTTCCATCATTCCAGAACTGTGGATTAACGGGAGGTATGTCAGGATGTGTTTGAATCTTTCCGGTTTGCTGATGCGCAATATTGCCATCGATTTCGGAACCGTAAATACGCTCATCGCAATCAAGGGGCGCGGTATTGTGCTGCGGGAACCGAGCGCAGTGGCCGTTTCAGCGGACGAGCGGCGTGAACCGCTCGCATTCGGCAGGGAGGCCATGCAGATGCTCGGCCGCACGCCGGGTGGTATCAACGTCGTATATCCGATGCGGGACGGCGTTGTGGCAGATTATGCGCTTTCCGCAGAAATGCTGAAATACTTTATACAAGCGGCACTTGGCCATAAGGTTGGCGCGCTCGGCGTGCGCCTTGTGCTGTGCCTTCCGCTTTGTGTTACGGAAGTGGAACGCAGGGCACTTGCCGATGCGGCGCGCGGCGCAGGCGCGCGCGATGTGCTGATGCTGGATGAACCGCTTGCAGCCGCCGTAGGGGCGGATTTACCCGTGTTTGAGCCGATAGGATCTATGGTGGTCGACATTGGCGGAGGCACGACGGACGTTGCAGTGCTGGCGCTTGGCGGCATTGCTGCTTCAGCATCCGTGCGCACGGGCGGTACGCATCTTGACGCAGCCATCCGTGAGCATGTGCAAAAGGCGCACGGGGTCATGGTCGGCGAGCGCACGGCGGAGGAAATTAAGATTGCGCTTGGAAACGCGCTGCCGGGCGGCACGGAGCGCATGCAGGTGCGCGGCAGAAAACTGGATACCGGCTTGCCCACAAGCTTGATTTTGAACGCTGGCGAGGTTGCGCATGCTATAGCGCCCGCGGTGCAGCGCATCGTGGCAGCGGTGAAGGACGCGCTTTCCGAAACGCCGCCGGAACTTGCGGGCGACCTCTACTGCGGCGGCATTACGCTTACGGGCGGCGGCGCGGAGCTAAGGGGGCTGGATCGATTGATTTCGCAGGAAACGGGCATGCCCGTGCGTGTAGAGGAAAGCCCGCTGGATTGCGTGGCGCTCGGCGCGCTCAGAATGCTGGATCGGCAGGAAGCCTTCGCGGAAGCAGTCCACACGCTCGAAGCGTGATTCTTAACATACTGTGACGATTTTCCCCAACGCCTTGCAAGCGCCGCGCCTTGCAAGTATAATAGGATAGCAAGAATCCAGCCGAAAAGGCTTGCTTTTTATACGGCCAAGGAGGAAACGGTTGCGCGGTTTATTTAAAAACAAACCTTTCGTCATCATGCTCATAGCCATCGTGCTTTTGGGCATTTTGGCGTTTGCAACCTCTGGCGAACGCTCTGTTTCGTGGCTTGAAAGCACGTTGGGGGCGGTCGTGCAGCCGGTGCAGACGTTCGCTTCCAAAGCTTCGGACAGCATCATCGGATTTTTTCAGCGCATCTTTAAGACAACGGATGCGGATAAGGAACTGGAACAGCTTTCGGCGCGCCTTGCGCAGCTGGAAGGCGTGGCAGAGGAAAACGAAAAGCTTCAGGCAGAAAATGAACGCCTGAAGAAGCTGCTGAACTATTCTGGGGTTTCTGAGGATTATACGTTTGTGACGGCGGCCGTCATTGGCAACAGCCAGGGGATATGGTTTGATGTGTTCACGATAAATGCAGGCCGAAACAAAGGGATTCAAAAGGACATGGCTGTTGTGAATGCGGACGGCCTTGTGGGACGCATTACGGAGGTAGGCGCAACTTGGAGCAAAGTTACCTCCATTATCGATTCCAGCACGGAGGTTTCCGTTATGGTGGATCGTACGCGCGATATTGGCCTGACACGCGGCACGCTCACTGCCGGGGACGACAACATGTTGGAGCTTTATTTCCTTGCATCCGGATATGACCTTGTTCCGGGCGATGTAATCATCACCAACGGGATGGGAAGCGTGTATCCAAGAGGCATCACGGTCGGCACGGTGACGGAGGTTGCACGGCGGACGGAGGGCTCTTCTGCAGATCGCAATGCGGCGCTTCAGCCCAGCGTGGATTTTGGCCATTTGGAAGAGGTTATGGTGATCACCGGAACGGGTGAGGAAGAAGGGGAGGAGTAAGCATGCGAAGGGCAGCCTTGCCGATTGCGCTCCTCATCGGCATTTATTTGGATTCAATTCTGTTTTGCAGGCTGAACATCAGCGGCATCCGGCCGGATGCTCTCCTTGCAGTGGCCGTATCCGCCGGCGTTTTGCTGGGGAGCGTAAAAGGAGGCCTGTTGGGCGTCGGAATCGGGCTGTTTATGGATGTGCTGTTTGGAAAATGCGTGGGCCTTTCCGCCATTGCTTACATGGTTGCCGGCGCGGCAGGCGGAATGTTTTACCAGAAGTTTTATGCAGACAATGTGATTGTCCCGGCGGGGGTTGCGGCTGTCAGCGCGCTCTTAAAGGAGCACATCATGATGTTGGCCGTGCGGCTTTCCGGCGGGACGTTTTCTTATGCGGAGATGGTGGGCGCGTATGTGCTGCCCTCCATGCTGCTGACTGTAGCGCTTACGATGCCCGTGCATGTCCTCCTCAAGCGCGCGCTTGCGCGCCAGGTTCGGACGGAGCACCGCGCCGGCAGGGCTTGAGCGCCTGTACTGGAGGATGAAACAGAAACCATGAAAAGACCAATTGGGCGCTTTTTAATCGTTGCCGTCCTGATGCTGGGCATGATGGGCGCTTTGGTATACCGGCTGGGAACGCTTACAATTGCGGAAGGACAGACCTGGTCTGAGGAAGCGGCGGGCCGCAAGGTGCGTACGATCGCCTTAAAGGGGGAACGCGGGCGCATTCTGGATCGCAACGGCGTTGTGCTTGCATACAGCGAAACCTGCTACAATGTTGAATTCCTGCGCGATGCGGACAGCCGGACGGATTACGATTCCGCTGTATACACGGAATCCCTGATCAAGGCGATTAACATTATTGAGCAAAGCGGCGGAACAACCATTGATACTTCCTACCTTGCAATGGATGAATCCGGAGAGATCGTTTACGATTGGGGCGTAACGAGCGAAGCGGCGATCCGTGCGCGCTATAAGAATTTCTGTGAAGCCGTAGGCCTTAATATCCAGCGCCGCGACCCGAATTATAAAGCATATCCCAAGGATTCCTCCAAATGGGACATCTCCAAGTGGCCTACGGCGGAATATGCGTACAATTACCTGCGCCGCGCTTGGTTTATTCCGGAGGAATACACATTTGAACAGGCAAACAAAATCATTGCAATTCGCCAGGAAGTAAGCCTCAACAACTACAGGGCATATGAACCCGTCACAATTGCGTATGACGTGGAGTTTGATGTTGTGGCGGAAATCAAGCAGCACAGCGATGAACTGGTCGGTGTTCAGGTATCGCAGAGCACAACACGCATCTACCCCCGCGGCGAGACGGCAGGGCATATCGTGGGCTATCTTTCCCGTACGGCGGATACCGTGAGCGTGAATACCCTGCTTGCAAAGGGATACACGATTGAAGAACTGGAGCCGCTCTATAAATACGAAACGACAACGGATGAGGATGGCAACACGATCCCCAAGCGGGATGAAGAAGGCAATATTGTGTATGTTTACGACGAGAGCGGCAACCATGTAATCGACATGACAAGCAGCTCCGGCCTTGCGTATTCCTACAGCGATTATGTGGGTGTTTCCGGAATAGAATCCACGATGGAAGCCTACCTTACAGGCGCAACAAAGGCACATCAAGGAGCAAAAGAGGTTGAAATCAACAAGAACGGCAGTGTGATCCGTGAGCTTGCGCAGACCAATGCAACGAACGGAAGCGACGTGTCGCTGACCATTGACATCGAATTGCAGGCAGTTGTGGAAACGGCGTTGGAAAAGCTTATCAATAAGCTCAGCGCGGATGAGATGGCGTACATGCTCAATGACATCGCTGAAAAAGAAGCAAAAGGCGAGACAAGCAAATATGCCGATAAGCTTGATACGATCGAAACTGCAAAAACCGGCGCAATCGTAGCGATGGATCCGCGCACGGGTGACGTGCTTGCAATGGCCTCCTACCCGGGCTTTGATCCCAACTGGTTCATACAGGGGCTTACGGAGGAGCAGGCAAAATACCTCGATGACGCGGACACTACACCTCTGCGCAACAAAGCAATCTCCCTTAAGATCGCACCGGGCTCCATCTTCAAAATGGTTACAGGTGTTGCGGGTGTTTCTGAAGGCGCCGTTCAGATTGACGAGGCGGTGAACGACCGTGGAGACGGCGGAAGCTATTACATCCATACCACGGACGAGAACGGCAAAGAGGTCATCATCAAAACAAACGCGCCAAGGTGCTGGAAACGCTATCATGAGGAGCACGCAAATTTGACGCTTACCCAAGCGCTTGCCCAATCCTGCAACTACTATTTTTGCGAGGTTGCATATCGCATGGGCATTGATACATTGAACGAGTGGGCAGGCAAATTCGGCCTCACGAGCAAAACGGGGATTGAACTTCCGGGAGAGTCTACAGGCATCTGCGGTGGGCAGTCTGTGCTGTTTGACAATACGCTGCTCGATGCGGAAGGGAAGCTGAGCATCACCGCACAGAAAACAAGCCTTCCATCCCTGATTTATCGCCGGCTTTGCACCCTTTTGCGTGAATGCATGGACAAACGAATGATGGAGATTGACGAGGGTGCCGTAAGCGCCTGTGCGCTGCGCCTGATGCAGATTCAGGACGGAAACGGTCTGGATGGCAAAGGCCCGGAGATTCGCCGCATCATCAGCGAAGAAATCGGCATCCCGGAAGGCTATACGCAGACGCAGACCTGGACGAGCGAGATCGTGTCGCTTTTGAACGAGATTCAGTGGAAGCCGACACAGACCATCCGCGCAGGGTTCGGCCAGGGCACAACGCTTGTTACGCCCATTGCTGTCGCGCGGTATATCTCTGCGATTGCAAACGAGGGCACGGTATATGAAGCACACATTGTTGACCGCGTGATTGATGCAGACGGCAACGTTGTAAGGGATACGGAGCCTGTTATCGTAAACACAATTGGCAACGATTCTGCGGAATGGGACAAACTTTGGACTGCTATCAAGGAAGGTATGAAAGGCGTTGTGTCGCTGGAGGATCAAGGTACTGCGTCCGATAAGTTCTCCGAGGAATTTATGGAAAAATACCTTGACAGGATCACGGGAAAAACGGGTTCCGCGCAGATTGGCCTTGCCTCAATTGATATTGAAACCACCTCGTGGTTTGTCACATATGCGCCGCGCGAAGATCCGGAGATCGTGATTGTATCCTGCGTCCCGAACGGCTTTTCCGGGGCATGGAGCATATCGGCGGCGGAGGAAATCTATACTTATTATTTCAATAAACAGGATTCCGCAGCGCCGGAGACGCTTGCACAGGTCAACGGTATCGTGCCGTAACGCTGTCGCTTGCCGCAAAAAGCAACCTATAATATTTCCGCTTTACAACCCGTGCAGAAATGCTATAATAAAAGCAGAACATTTGTTCCGGCGCATAAAAGGAACAACAATGAGCATTCTGCACGTAGATCTGAACTCGTTTTATGCAAGCTGTGCCGTGGCGGACAGCGGCGGAAAGTACACGGCTGAAACACCGCTCATCGTATGCGGAGACCCAAAGAAGCGGCATGGCATTGTGCTTGCGGCAACATATCCGGTCAAGCACCGGGGCGTGCGTGCAGGCATGCCGGTATGGCAGGCCCTCTCCCTGTATCCAAACGCCGTGCTTGTGCCGCCGGAATATGCCAGATATACCGAATATTCTGAGGCGTTCATGCAAATTATCCGGAGCTATTCCCCGGTGACGATGCGCTATGGGATCGATGAATCCTATGTTGACTATAACGGGTGTGAACATCTTTTTGGCGCGCCGGAGACAGCTGCCCATGCCATCCGTGAGCGGGTGAAACAGGAGCTTTCCCTTACCGTTTCCGTAGGGGTGGGGGACAACATGATTATGGCCAAGATGGGTAGCGATTACAAAAAACCGGATGCGGTAACTGTGGTGAATGCAGAGAATTGGGAGCGGCTCATGTGGCCGCTGCCGGTGGAAAGCCTGATGTACATAGGCCGCGCAAGCGCAAGGCGCCTGCGCGCTATGGGCGTTCAGACGATTGGGGATCTGGCGCGGCAGGATCAGGCGGCGCTTCGGGCATTGTTCGGCGTAAACGGGCATGCCATGTGGGAGCGTGCCAACGGACGGGACGATACGCGGCTTATCAGCGAGCCGGAGCAACAGAAGTCCGTGAGCCATTCCACCACCCTTGAACGGGATGCCTGCGGGGATGCTGCGGTATGCGCGGCGCTTTTGCGGCAAACAGAACAAACGGCGTATCGCCTGCGGCATGCGGGGCTGCGCGCATGCGTGGCAGGCGTGCATCTGCGGTATACGGATTTGCAATATGAAAGCGCACAAAAGACGCTGTCGCGTGCGACGGATGTGACGGATGAGCTTTACGGCGTCCTGCGGCCGCTCGCACTTGCGCTGCATCGTGGCCGTGCGGTGCGGCAGATCGGCGTTTCTTTTGGGCGGCTTACGGGGGAAGCCGAGCAGCTTTCATTGTTTGATGCGGCGCGCCATGTACGCATGCGGGCGCTGGATGAAGCGACGGATACGCTGCGGGACAAATTTGGTTTCGACATCGTGCGCCGCATGAGCACGCTTGGCTTTGCTCACACGGAAAAGGACGATTTTACGCCGTTTGCGCGGCATTAGTGCGCGCATGCTTCCATATTTTTGAAAACTGCGGTATAATCAAACTTTAGGGGAACTACGATTTCAGGAGGATATGTTTCATGACAATTCCGGACAGGGTAGCGTTTACGCTATTCGGGAAAGATATCTACTGGTACGGGGTGCTGATGGCAGTCGGCATTATTTTGGCCGTACTTTTGGCAAATCGGGAGGAAAAACGCAAAAAACTCCCTTCGGACATCATCATCGACATGTGCCTTGTCATCATTCCGTGCGGTGTGGTCGGCGCGCGTCTGTATTATGTGCTGTTCCATTTGGATCGCTATTTGCAGAACCCGATCAGCATCCTTTATATCTGGGAAGGCGGCCTTGCCATTTATGGCGCGGTGATCTTTGGCCTGTTGGGAGCGTTTGTGTTTTCCCGCGTGCGCAAGGTGCGCTTCCTGAAGCTTGCGGATTGCATCATGCCGGGGCTCGCGCTTGCACAGGCCATCGGCCGGTGGGGAAACTTCTTTAACCAGGAGGCGTTCGGCCTGCCGGTTACCGCGCGGATGATCGCGCAATTCCCGGCGTTGCAGTACTTTCCGCTTGCGGTTGGCATTGAAGGAACGCATTATTTTAACGAAGCGGTCTGCACGGCCTGCGTTACCGGTGCGAACGGCGTCCACCTGCATCTCGCCACATTTTTTTATGAATCCATCTGGTGCTTCATCATCTTCCTCGTACTTTGGACCTGCCGCAAGAAGTTTAAGCACGATGGCGACATGATGCTTTATTATGCAGGGCTATATGCGTTTGAGCGCATGTTTGTGGAAGGCCTGCGGGGGGACAGCCTCTGGCTGATCCAACCGGATACGGTTTCCTGGCTTTCCGGCGGCATCCGGGTTTCACAGCTGCTTAGCATCGTGCTTGTAATTGCAGTGATTGTGTTTGCGCTTGTGCGTTGGCGCAGAGAGAAAAAGCTTGGCATGCTGATCTGGCCCAAGCCGGAAGAACCGTGCATTGAGGCGGAATGCAGCGAAGAAGCGGATGCGGAAGCGATCGACGAAGCCGGCAAACCCACGAATGAAATTCCTGAAAAGGCGGACGAGCCTCAGGATAAGGATAAAACAAACGAAAAAGAAACGGAGCAGTAATTATGACTTGCTTACAGCCACGCAACCTGACCATGATGACGGATCTGTACCAGCTTACGATGATGTATGGATACTTTAAACATGGCATGACCCAAAACGAAGCGGTGTTCGATCTGTTTTTCCGTGAGCGCGAAAACAGCGCTTATGCGATGATGGCGGGCACGGAATCTGTTGTGGAATACATCAACAACCTGCACTTTACAGAGGATGACATCGCATACCTTCGTTCGCTGAACCTGTTTGACGAAGCATTCCTGAGCATGCTCCTGGAATTGCGCTTCACGGGGGAAATCTATGCCATGAAGGAAGGTACCGTCGTATTTCCCTATGAACCGCTGCTCCGCGTGAAAGCGCCGATTATGCAGGCTCAGCTTGTAGAAACAGCGCTTTTGAACCTTGTAAACCACCAAACGCTGATTGCAACAAAGGCAAGCCGCGTTGCATATGCAGCGCAGGGGGATGAGGTCATGGAATTCGGGCTCCGCCGTGCGCAAGGGCCGGATGCCGGCATTTATGGCGCGCGCGCCGCAGTAATCGGCGGGTGCAGCGGAACGAGCAACGTGTTTACCGGGCAAATGTATAATGTGGCTCTCAAAGGCACTCATGCGCATAGCTGGGTGATGAGCTTCCCAAGCGAGCTGGATGCGTTCCGCGCCTATGCAGAAACGTTTCCGGCCGCGTGCACGCTGCTTGTGGACACCTATGATACGCTGCGCAGCGGAGTGCCCAATGCAATTACAGTTTTTAACGAGCTGAAGGCCAAGGGCTATAAACCCGTCGGCATTCGGTTGGATTCGGGCGATTTGGCGTATCTTTCCAAACGTGCCCGCGCCATGTTGGATGAAGCAGGGCATTCCGATGTTAAGATCCTTGCATCGGGTGATTTGGATGAAACGGTGATCCGTGACCTGAAGGCGCAGGGGGCTAAGATCGACATTTGGGCCGTGGGCACGAAGCTTATTACCTCTCTGGATTGCCCGGCGTTGGGCGGCGTATATAAAATGGCGGCTGAGATTGTGGATGGAAAACTGATCCCAAAGATCAAGCTCAGCGAAAACGTTGTGAAGATGACGAACCCAGGGTATAAGAAGGTTCTGCGCCTGTATACGAAATGCGGCATGGCACTCGCAGACCTGATTGCCCTTGAAGAGGAAGAGATCGACGCAACGAAGCCTTTGCGTATTTACCATCCCGAACAAAGCTACAAAACCAAGGTCCTGCGGGATTTCACCGTGCGCGAGATGCTTGTGCCGATTTTTATCGATGGAAAACAGGTATACGAGCTGCCCTCGATTGAGGAAATCCGGGCATATGCGCAGAAGGAGCTTGCGACATTCTGGGAAGAATACCGCAGGCTGCTCAATCCACATGTATACAAGGTGGATATGTCCGATGGGTTATATGATCTGAAACAAAAGTTGATCCGGGAGAATAAGAAGCAGAATGACGAGGAGATCAAAGCGTAAGGTCGGGTCCCTGCTGCTTGCGCTCCTGCTATGCATGGGCGCGGTTTCCGGTTGCATCCGCGAGCGTCCGGTGCTTTTGCCGGAATATACCTTGCCTACGCCGATGCCGGAACCTACGCCCGAACCCACGCCGGAACCCATTCCAACTCCGGAGCCTACGCCCACAGCCACACCGGAATTTGATGCACTCGGGCGTTTCGTGAGCTCAAACCTGCATTATACACAGTACGTCTCTTTTGAGATGATCCAGGTGTACGAGCAGGCAGAGGATACCTTCCTGGATGCAGTGGCGGTGAATTCTTATCCGGAAACGTTGGTCTGCGCGGTGGATGTACACTTTTTTGAAGAGGCAGGCGGCGTTGAAATTGCAGGGAGCCAGCTTCAGACACGGGATGGGCAATACGTCCTTGTGCTTGCACCCGGAGAGACCACTGTTTTCGCGCAGATCGATACCGATATTGTGCTGACCGACAAACCTTTGGAATTCATGTTTGACGAAGCGTTTGGCATCAGGCCGGATGTTACTGCTGAATAAGAACCGGGAGGCTATGGACACCCATAGCCTCTTTTGGTGCATCGGACGGCATGATGTAATAAACGGAAACTTTAATCCTATTCTAATCTGCCTTATGGGATAGCTTTAATTCCCTACTGTTATCCTGTTATCATGCGGACAGGAAATGTGCTGCAGGATGAAAGCAAGGAGGAAAAAACGATGGAACACATCGAGATGGTTGAAAAGCTGATGGAGAAAGCGAATGTCAGCTATGCGGAAGCAAAGCAGGCGCTTGAGAACAACAATTGGGACATGTTGGACGCATTGATTGAGCTAGAGCGTCAGGGTAAGGTCCACGGTGGCCAGGGCACAACGCGCTGCACGACGGAGCCTGAAAAGGAGAACAAAGGCACGCGGCAGGAAAGCCCGGGTGCAAACAAAAGCGATCACAGTGGATGGGATGAATTTTGGAACGGCTTTTGCAGGTTGATCCGAAGGGGAATGCAAAACCATTTCGTTGCGCAACGGCGCGGTGAAACGGTTATCAGCGTTCCTGTGCTACTGCTTATTCTGTTGCTGTGCATCGGCTTCTGGTTCATTCTTCCGTTGATGATCGTGGGGCTTTTCTGCGAATGCCGGTATTCCTTTGAAGGGCCGGATTTGGGCCGTAAGGATGTGAACGATGCAATGGGAAAAGCCACCGAATACGCGGATGATCTGAAAGCCAGCGTCAAATCTGGAATGAACGAGGATAAAACGCGTCAATAAACCATGGGCGCTGCGCAGCACGCAAAGGGAGGGGAGGCACCGATGGCGAAAATTCTTGTAGTAGAGGACGAAGAAAAAATTGCCCGCTTCATCGAATTGGAATTACAGCATGAAGGATACGAAACGGGGAAGGCTGCAGACGGGAGAACCGGGCTGGAGATGGCGGAAAGCGACACGTATGACCTTATGCTGCTGGACATCATGCTGCCGCAGCTCAACGGGCTGGAGGTGCTGCGCCGGCTGCGTAAATCCTCAAGCATGCCCGTCATCATGCTTACCGCGCGTGATGCGGTCATGGATAAGGTAAGCGGGCTGGACATGGGCGCAGACGATTATATTACAAAACCCTTTGCGATTGAGGAACTGCTTGCGCGCATCCGCGTGATCTTGAGAAAGGGCAGCGGAAAACGGGAGGAGGAGGGAAACGTACTTTCCGCATGCGGCGTGCTGATGAACGTTGCATCCCACACCGTTACGTGCGAGGGCAAGGAGATCGCGCTTACCAACAAGGAGTTTTCTTTGCTGCAAACATTGCTTGAAAACAAAAACATCGTGCTTTCCCGCGATACGCTGCTCACGCGCGTGTGGAGCTATGATTATATCGGAGAAACCAATGTGGTGGACGTGTATGTTCGATATCTCCGTCAGAAAATCGATGATGCGTTCGGCATCAGGCTGATCCAAACTGTGCGGGGCGTTGGGTATGTCATAAAGGATGAGACGGCATGAAACAGACGGAAAAACCGCGTTCCACCTCCATTGCCCGGCGGTTGAACCGGCATTTTCGCCTGCAGCAGCTCGGGGGCATTTTTGCATCCGACCTTGCGCTTGCCGTCTTTGCCGTGTGCCTTTGGTGCTACCTTGCGGAAGCGGAGCGCGTTGCGAAATGGACGCTGTGGATGGACCGCAGCATATCGCTTGGAGAAGGCGGAACGCTTTGGCAAATGCTGCAAGGGGCCACCTACTCTTTCACGCTGCGCGGCGCGCAGGCACAGGCTTTCACCGTGGATGCAGGACGCTTCCTCAGCATATTTGCCGCGGTGATGGCCGTGGTGTTTGTCTGCCAGATCATTGGCTGGCTATGCAAATGCGCTTCGGGTACAGCGGAGATCCGGCGGTACTTAAAGCCTATTGATGACATTGCTCAGGCAGCGGAAAGGGCTTCCGCGCAACAATTTGACGAAAGCAAGTTCCGTGATCTGGAGGATGCGATTTACCACATCAATGCCGCAACGCCCGATGCAAAGTTGAGCATTGGCGATACGGAGCTTGCAGGGCTTGAAGCAGCAGTCAACAATTTGATGAAGCGCATGCATGAAAGCTATCGCCAACAGGTGCGCTTTGTGGATGATGCAAGCCATGAACTGCGTACGCCGATCGCGGTAATCCAGGGATACACGAACATGCTGGACCGTTGGGGCAAGGATGATGAAACCGTGCTCAATGAATCCATTGCCGCCATTAAAACCGAATCAGACCACATGAAGACCCTTGTGGAGCAGCTCCTGTTTTTGGCGCGCGGGGATATGGGGCGCCAGCAATTCAAGCCGGAACAGATCGCGCTTGCCGACATGCTCCAGGAAATCCATGAAGAATCTGAAATGATAGATCACAAACACCCGTATGCGCTCAGGGTAGACAGACTTTGTGCTGCTTTTGCGGATCCTGCTATGCTGAAGCAGGCTGTGCGAATTCTTGTGGACAACGCCGCGAAATATACGCCGGAAGGAGGCGGGATTACGCTGCGCCTGCGCACAGATGAAAGGGGATACCCCTGCATTGACGTACAGGATGCAGGCATCGGCGTGGCGCAGAAGGATGTTTCCCACATGTTTGAACGGTTTTACCGGAGCGATGCGGCGCGAAGCAGCCAGACGGGGGGAAGCGGGCTTGGCCTTTCCATTGCGAAGTGGATTGTGGATCAGCACGGCGGCTACTTTGAGGTCGTGAGCGCAGAGGGGGTCGGCACCCGCGTTTCCATCCACTTGCCCCAAAAGACAGAAACTCAAACAAGCGCATCCGTAAGAAGCGCATAACGATGCGTGACATAAAGCTGCGTATGCTTTAATTGGGCGGAGAAATCTACAATGGTTTCATAAGAACCGCCGGAAAGGGCCTGCAGGGAGGCTTTCGTGTCCCGGTAGGCATCCAGAAGCTGGGAAAGCATGCCATCCGTTCCATCAAAGGAGAGTAAACCGCCCATGTCTGATTCCAATGCAGAAAGAATTTCAAGGGAGAGTGTTTTTCCCTGCTCAACGCTCATGCCTTCCTTATCAAAATCGATTGCCGCAGTGGAGAGCGCGCTCTGCGCCTTTTCAAGTGCGGCAAAACCGGATTCGATCTGAGGAATGCGGTCCTCCGAAGCGGTTACCCGGAACGTTGCAGCGGCAGTGGAAAGCTCATATACCGTGCAGTCGATCCCTTCACCTACCAGGCGCGTCTTAACGCTTTTTGCGCTTTCAGCACTATCGTACCCGGAGGCCATGACGCGGTAGCGTATTTCCCCGGTGGATGCGTCCTCCAGAATATAGCCGCCAGCCCCCTGCGCCTGCAGAGCTTCCGCTTGCGCTTCCGCGTTGGATTTGGAAGTATAGACACCCATTTGCAGCATAAAGCAGTCAAGCGCCGGCAAAGAAACCTGTGCGCTGACGGTGGCGCCTGAAGAAGCCCCTGCGGACAGATCAACCGCCGTGGAGAGGCTCCCATCCGGCGTTGGGGTGCCGCTTACGCTTTGCGAACCATCCGAATCCCCATTGGTTTTTCCTGAAAAAGCGGAGATCATCGGCGCCATTACGTTTTCAGCAATCCAGGTGCCGGCTGCAGAAGCCGAAACAAGATAGACGATTGCACCAACCATCAACAGGGACACAATCGCCCGCCCTGCATCGGATGAGGTGCTGCTGCTCCTGCGCGCAGCGGCGCGGCCGGAAGCTTTCCGGCGCGAGGACGCCCTTCTTTTCCGCCTGTATTCCATGGTATGAATCCCCCGTATCCGTAGTTTGTACTATACATATGCCTTGTACATGCGCTTCATGCCATGCAAAAGCGCCCCTCCTTTTATAAAGAGAGGGGCGCGCGCTTTTATATTAACGAGCAAGCCGTAAGCCGAGTTCTGTCAGCGGATTGCTCCGCCGTGTGGCCATCTATCTTGGCGCATCGTTGCCGATGCGCTCACGCGATTACCGAGAGCCTGACGGGCAGCCATTTCTGCGGCAAAACCGCAAGCGCTCTCATTCCAATCTTGCACCGGGTGGGGTTTACAGGGCGGTCAAGTCGCCAAGCCGCCGGTGAGCTCTTACCTCGCCTTTCCATCCTTACCTGCATGAATGCAGGCGGTATATTTCTGTTGCACTTTCCCTGGAGTCGCCTCCGCCGGACGTTATCCGGCACCCTGCCCTATGGAGCTCGGACTTTCCTCATGCGGACAAACCCGCACGCAGCCACTTGGCTTACTCGTTAAAAACAAATTATTGCTGTGTGTAAAGGATCCTGCCGCAGTTCTCACATTCAACGAGCCCTGTGCCCGCCGCAACGCGTTTCACCGTAGCGGTGGGAAGGGACATGTTGCAGCCGCCGCATTGGTTGTTTTCCACCTTGGCCATGGGAGCTGCATGATGCGTTTTTACCGCATCATATTTTTTCAGAAGTACAGGATCCACTGTAGAGCGGCATTTTTGCGCTGCCGCCTGCGCTGCATCCAACTCGGGCTGTGCGGCGGCAATTTCATCTTCGCATTGTTTGCGCACCGCATCGTATTCCTTTTTGGCCTTACCGGCTTTTGCATAGGTTTCCTTGTAATCCGCAGTCGCCTTTTCGATCCATGCAAGCGTGTCGTAAAGGTCGCGGCGGGCGGAATCCACTTGGGAAAGCAGACCTTCGAGAGAGCGGCGCGATTCCGTCATTTCTGCTGCGGTGCATTCCTCATCGCGCTCCATCACCGTGAATTCGGAAAGCTCAAGCTCATACCTGTGCTCGAATTCATCGACCTGTGCGGCGAGCTTATCAACGGAAGCCCTGCGTGCATCAATCTGCTTCTGGATGCTTGCAATGAGCGTCTGCTGCTCGCTTAAAAAGGCGTGCAGCTTGTTCAGCTTCTGGCGGGAGGGGGTGGTTTTGATGCGGGCTTCAACCTTTTCGAGCGCGAGCTCGGCCTGTTGGTATTCCCAAAGCGCATCGAGTTTGTTCATAGCGGTACCTCCTGTATCTATAGTGACCGTGTCTGCCTCCGAAAAATCACTCAATCCGGCCAAGACACGCGGCTTCCGAAAGCGTCAACCTATATTGTACATCATTTGTAAGCGCCTGTAAATGGTGGATCAAAGGAAGCAGCACGACGCGTTCTGTTTCATAATGCCCGGCCTCGATCACATTCAAACCGAAAAAGCGCGCAGCAAGCGCTTGATGGTGCTTAACCTCGCCCGTCACAAATGTATCTGCACCGGCTGCATGGGCAGCTTCCGCATCGCTGCCGCCCGCGCCGCCGATTAGCGCAACGCGCGAAACGGGGGAAACCGGATCGCCGCATATGCGTACAACCGTGCCAAGCCGCTCTGCGACAAACGCGGCGAAAGCGCCGAGCGTTTCGGGAATGTTTACGCCGCGCATTCCAATCCGGCCGAGGTTTTCCGGCGGGAGGGGAGCGGCGTCGAAAATGCCGAGCGCATCGGCCAAGCAATCGTTCACGCCGCCAGGCGCAGCATCAAGGTTTGTGTGGGCGGCATACTGCGCGATGCCGTGGCGCAGCAGGATGTATGCGCCAGCCGTTGCAGGATCACCGGGCAGAATACGTTTTGCCCCGTCGAGAAAGAGGGGATGGTGTGTCAGCAACAGATCTGCGTTCCAGTCTACAGCCTCCTGTGCGGTTGCGGGCGTACAATCGAGCGCAACGAGCACCCGAGTGATCTCGTGCCTGTCCGTGCCAAGCAAAAGGCCGACATTGTCAAAATCCATCGCAAGGCCGGGCGGTGCGATGTGCTCCATTGCTGCGATAAAATCAGTTAGCTTCATTCGTTTGCCTCTCATGTTCCAAAATGTCCAACAATTCCTGCACGCCATGCAACGCATGCGCAAGCTGCGGCGGAACGATGCCCCGCTGTTCCGCTTTCCGCATGCGGCGGAGCCTGCTGTCCCGGCAGCGCAGAAGCGCCGGATACAGCGCGGGGTCGCGCTTTGCAAAAGCAATTGGGCCAAATTCCAAGAGCGCGTCGCACGGAATATCAGCCGGCTGGCCGGGCCCCGGTTTCGCCGCGATGATTTGATAATAACGCCCCGCATCCAGCACAAGCTGCTCATCTGCAAGGGCATAGCCCTGCTCCAACAGGAACCGGCGCAGCTCCAGCGTGCCGCCCATCGGCTGCATTACAATGCATTCCGCTGCCTGTGCAACAGCCGTGCCCTCCTCAAGCAGCCGGGCAATCAATTCACCGCCCATTCCCGCAAACACGAGCGCATCCGCTTCGCCGGGCGCAAGGTGTGAAAGCCCGTCGGATACGGAGAACGCCAACTGCTCCTCCGAAACGCCGCAACGCAAGGCAAGCGCACGCGCCTTGGTAAGCGAATCCGCGCTTATGTCGGAAGCGATGACGCGCGTTGCACCGCTCTGCTGCAACAATGCAACGGCAAGGCGGCCGTGGTCAGAACCTATGTCCGCAACCGTTCTGAAGCCGCACAAAAACGATGCGGCAGCTGCGAGCCGCGGTCTCAGATGAACTTGCATGAACCCTCCATCTGCTTTTCTGATTCTATTGTAAAACAAAGACGCAGGTTTTGCAAAACGGAAAACAAAAATTAAATGTGTTGCGGCAGGAGAAAACACACAACTCACCCTAAACGGCGGATTTTGCATTTACCGCCACGGCGCCCTGTGTTATACTATATATGGAAAAATATGCAGCATTTGTTACAACAGGAGGCGGTTTGCCGTATGAAAAGGCTTTCCGGGCGCATGTGGGCATCATTCATCCTGATCGGCTTCGTGGGGCAGCTGGCGTGGACGATCGAAAACATGTATTTCAATGTGTTCCTGTACAATACGATTTCGACCGATCCAAATGCCATTGCCACGATGGTGGCAGCAAGCGCTGCTGCAGCGACGACCACAACGCTTTTGATGGGGGCGCTTTCCGACCGGGTCGGCCGCCGCAAGCCGTTCATCTGCGCGGGTTATATTCTCTGGGGAATTTCCACTACGGCCTTTGGGTTCATCCGTGTGGAAAGCGTAGCGGCATGGGCAGGCGCAGCGAAAGCTGCAAGTGTGGCCGCGCTGCTTGTTGTTGTGATGGACTGCGTGATGACGTTCTTTGGCTCCACAGCAAATGATGCCGCGTTCAACGCCTATATTACGGATAGCACTACCCCTGAAAACCGCGGCAAGGTAGAATCGGTACTCGCAACGCTTCCCCTGCTTTCCATGCTTACGATCTTCGGAGGATTCGATTGGCTGACGCAGCAGGGCGAATGGCGCGCATTCTTTTTGATCTTTGGCGCGCTTGTTGTGTTAACGGGCATACTTGCCTGCTTCCTTTTAAAAGAAACGCCGCAAGGCGCCCCAAAAGGCAATTATTTCGCTGAAATTTTATATGGATTCCGCCCATCGGTCGTTCGGAGCAACGGAGCACTCTATCTTGCGCTCCTTGCGTTCGGCGTATTCTCCGTGGCGGTGCAGGTGTTCTTTCCATACCTTATCATTTACATGCAGAATTATCTGAAGCTCAATGCATATGCGCTCGTGCTGGGTGCCGTGCTGCTTGCGGCATCCTTGATCAGCATCCTTTCAGGCAGCCTGATTGACCGGTACGGCAAGCTCAACTGCGTTCTTCCTGCGGCAGCAGGCATGTTTGCAGGGCTGGGGCTGATGTACTTTGCGCGCAGCGCTGCCTTTGTAATTGGCGCCGGCATTGTGATGATGGCAGGCTACATGCTTGTGACGGCCACGCTTTCCGCCGTCATCCGCGACTATACGCCATCCGGGCAGGCCGGGTTATTTCAGGGCGTACGGATGATTTTTGCCGTGCTGCTGCCCATGCTGATCGGCCCGTTCATCGGAGCTGCGGTCATCCGCAATAGCGGGGTGACTTATTTGGAGCTGGGCGTGGTTAAAAATGTTCCAACGCCCGCGATATTTCTTGCGGCGGCAGCCGTGCTGCTTTTGACCGCGATTCCCGTAACCCTTTTAAAAAGGAGAACCAAAGCATGAAAACCGCATGGAGCGAAACGCTTGACCCAAACGCGATCCTGCCGGAATATCCGCGCCCGCAGATGGTGCGCGAGAGCTATCTGAACCTCAACGGCGTGTGGCAATACGCCATTGCAAAGGAAGGGGAAACGCCGGAAAAGCCAGCGGGGGATATCCTTGTGCCGTTTTCGCCGGAAAGCGAACTTTCCGGTGTGAGGCGCATGCTGAAACCGAAGGAGACGCTTTGGTATACGCGCGTATTCACACTGACTGAGGGGTTCAATATCGGACGTGTGCTGCTGCACTTCGGTGCGGTGGATCAAACCGCCACGGTGTATTTGAACGGGAATGAGTTGGGAACACATACAGGCGGATATCTTCCCTTTTCATTTGATGCGACCGATTCTCTCAAGGAAGGGGAAAACACGCTTGCTGTGCGTGTGCGCGATGAAAGCGACGCATCCTTCCATTCCCGCGGGAAACAGAAGCGCAAGCGCGGCGGCATATGGTATACGCCGCAAAGCGGAATTTGGCAGACCGTTTGGTGCGAAAGCGTGCCTGCGCAATATATTGCGGCCTTGCGCATTACCCCGCTTTTTGACGAAAGTTCCGTGGAAATATGCGCGTACCCACAGGATGCGGAATGCGCGCTGCCCTGCATTGTCCGCATCGGGGACGTGGTGCAGCATGGGACGGCGGGCGTACCGGTCACTGTCAGCATGGAAGGGTTTAAACCATGGTCGCCGGAGCATCCATACCTTTATGATTGCGAAGTGCGCATGGGCGAGGACTGCGTGAAAAGCTATTTCGGCATGCGCAAATTCGGCGTGGAGCAGGATGAAGCGGGCACTCCGCGCCTGTTCCTGAACGGCAAGCCGTATTTCCATACCGGTGTGCTGGATCAGGGCTATTGGCCGGATGGATTGTATACTGCGCCTTCGGATGCGGCGATGGTAAGCGATATCAGAGCCATGAAGGAAATGGGATTCAATATGCTGCGCAAGCACATCAAAGTTGAACCGCTGCGCTGGTATTACCATTGCGACCGTCTTGGGATGCTGGTTTGGCAGGACATGCCAAACGGAGGAGGAAAATACAACCTTGCCACGATCAGCCTGCCGCTCCTTACAGGAAAGCACCATTCGGACGGGGAAAAGCATTACCGCCGCTTTGCGCGGGCGGATGCACGGGGCAGGCAAGCGTATTACGATGAGCTGGAGGAGATGGTTGCGCTGCTTTATAACAGCCCTTCAGTTGCCATGTGGGTGCCGTTTAACGAGGGCTGGGGGCAGTTTGATGCTGCGGAAGCGGTGCGGCGCATTCAGGCGATGGACGAAACACGAACCATTGACCATGCAAGCGGCTGGCATGATCAGGGCATCGGAGCCGTACAAAGCCTGCACGTATATTTTAAGCCATACAAATTCGCCCCGGACAAACTGGGGCGTGCGGTGCTTTTGAGCGAATTTGGAGGCTATAACCGGCGGATCGAAGGCCATTGTTTTAACAAAAAGGACTTTGGGTATAAACGCTTTGAATCAGAGGAGACGCTGCTTGGCGCCTGGCGCGCCCTGTATGAAAATGAAATCCTCCCCGCCAAAGAGCAAGGGCTTGCAGCCGCGGTCTATACGCAGCTTTCGGATGTGGAGGATGAGCTCAACGGCCTTCTGACCTACGACCGGGCAGTAAAGAAGCTTCCGGCCGATGCGGTGCGGGAGATTAACGAGAGGCTAAAGAACTGACGCATACAGCCGGTAGCGGCTGTATGTGATAAAACCGCAGGCGGCAGCGGCGCTGAGACTCTGACCGTCCTCTTCGTCTGCGAAAAATACAATTGATTCAACTGCAGGGTTTTCCGAAAGGACGACGCGCAGCGTATGGGAGAGCAGCGGCGCAGCTGCTCTTTCCGCTTCTTCCGGCCCGGTAAACGCAAGGCCGAATACCTCCGCAAGGGTTCCCTGTACTTTCAAAAATATACTGCCGAGGATCGTTCCATCCGGCACATAAGCAAAGATATACCAGCCGTCAGGTGCGGCATGCAGGCGCGCGGCGTTCCAATAGATTCCGCTGAAGTGCGCATCATGGAACGAAGCGTATGCGGTGAAGTCTGCCTCGCTTATGCGCTGGATGCCGGAGACGGGCGCGCAGGGCGTGAAGACGGTTGGAGAAAGGCGTAGGTCGGAGCTTGCTTCCGCCAGCGCAAAGCCTGCTGTGCAAAGGGCTTCGGCGGCAAGCCCGTTTTCAGCCGTAAGGCCGACATAGGCAGTATAGCCCGAAAACCGTTCCCGCAGGTGTGAAACATAGGCGGCATATGCTTCAACACGATTCTCCCAGGCGAGAAATGCGGTGGTTTGGAGATACATGGGTTCCGGTTCAAACTCATAGCCCAGCACGCCCGCAATACGGCCGCCGCTTTCGCAGCAAAGCAGGCCGCCGCGCGGATCCGAAAGCCAACGGCGGTACTTTGATTCATAGGCTTCCGCGCCTTTGCACAGCGGGTAACTTTGCATGTCTCGCGCAGCACAGGCGGAAGCGCTCAGCGCGGCGGCCTGCTTCAAATCGCTTTCATTCATACATCGCAGCATGTCATTCCCTTTCTGTTTCAACGGAAACACCCGATCCATCAAGCATGATTTTTATCGTGCCGCTTTCATCTGTGCGGTAAAGAGGGATGCCGTATTTTGCGAGCAGCGCAAGCGTTTCGCGGTGTGGGTGACCATAATCGTTGCCCGCTCCGGCAGATACGACGGCAATTTCAGGCGAAACAGCCGTGAGGAACGCTTCCGTTGAGGAGGTGGATCCGCCGTGATGCCCGAGCTTGAGCACCGTTGCACAAAGGTCCTGATCCTTGAGGTTGGCGCGCATTACGCCTTCTGCATAGGCTTCCGCGTCCCCCGTGAGGAGGATGCTTGTTTCGCCGTATTGTACGCGGAGCACAACGCTCCAGTTATTCATCCCCTCCGCATTATAGTCAACCCCTTCAAACGGGGACAGGATGCGTATGGAAACGTCTTTGTCGCCGAGGTTCAGCGTTCCCGGGGCGTAAACAGTTTTGGTCCGCACATGAGCCCGCTCCAGCGCTTCCAGCATGTTGAGATAGGATTCCGTGGTATGGGGTGTATCCGGAAGATAGAACGTGCCGATTTCGTAGGCGCTGATAAGTTCCGCCATGCTGCCGATGTGGTCGGTATGGGGATGGGTGGCCACAACCGCATCCAGCCGCGTGATGCCGAACCCATCCAAAAAGCGTTTGATTCTTGCTGCATATATCGCTTCTCCTGCATCAACAAGCATGGCCTTTCCACCGGGGGTGCGCAGTAAGATACAGTCCCCCTGTCCAACGTCAAGCACATAGACTTCAAGCGCGTCAGGGGCAGGCGCAGGGGAAGCGGAAACGCCGGCAAGCGCATCAATTTTCTTGAGAATCGGCTCCGGATTGACAAGGTAAATTGCGAGGAACAACAAGAGCAGCACGATGCAGAACGTGCCGAGAACGCCCCATTTGCGTTCAAAAAGCGGGGAAAATATAGTTGTGCGATTATGCTTTTCGGTTTTGCGGGTCCCCACGGATATCCTCCAAATTGCACACAAGCGGAAGGCTTGCTTTCAGTAAATATAAGTATAATGCGAAAGGCTCGTTTTGGGAAGCGGTGCCGCAAGGCTTGACAAAAATGCCCATGCGCGCTACACTTGCAAAGTATTATTCTTTGCTTGCGGCATAAAATGAAAGAAAGCGCAAGCATTCGCTATCATTCGGAGGTCATATCATGACAAATGTAGAAAAGATCTGCGGGATCGTAAGCGAAGTAACGGGGATTGCTGCGGATGCAATCGCGGAAGATCCTGCAGCCTGTCAGGGTGAGATCGACTCACTGGATCTGACGGAGATCATCCTTGAAGTGGAAGAACAGTTCGACATGATCGTAGAGGATGATGAACACATTACAAGCGTGGCGGAATTGATCCGTTGCGTGGAAGCTCAGATCGCGTGAAGCAAAACGCGAAACCAAAGCGAGCGCCGGAACCCCGGCGCTCGCTTTGCATAAGGAGAGCCGCGCGATTAAACTACGAGCCCGCCGTTTGGGCTGAGAACCTGTCCCGTCATGAAAGAAGCTGCATCGGAAGCAAGAAAAAGGAGCACTTCTGCCACCTCTTCAGCAGAACCCAGGCGGCAGAGCGGCGTTTCTTCCGCAAGCTCTGCACGCGCCTCATGGTTGAGCGCCGCATTCATGTCCGTATCGATCACCCCTGGGGCGATGCAGTTGACGCGAATGCCCGAAGGCCCGACTTCCTTGGCAAGCGCTTTTGTGAATCCGATCAAAGCGGCTTTGGATGCTGAATAGGCAACTTCACACGAAGCGCCAACGAGCCCCCAGATAGAGCTTACATTAAGAATTACGCCGGAGCGGCGGGAGATCATATCCGGAAGCACGGCCCCGGTGCAATGATACGCGCCGTCAACATTCACGGCAAACAACCGCCGCCATGCAGCGTAATCCGTATCCGTAAACAGCGCGGTATGCGCAATCCCCGCGTTGTTGATTAAAACATCAATATGCCCAAGGGCAGTACGGGTTTCTTGCACCATGCGTGCCGCATCTTCCGCAGAAGCGACATCACCGCGCACGGCTGTGGCCATCGTACCAAGCTCTGCGAGTGCGGCAATCAGCGCGCGTGCTTCAGCATCTGAAGTGTGGTATCCGATGCCGACACGCCACCCATCCATGGCAAAACGCAGCGCGGCGGCGCGGCCGATTCCACGCGAGGCGCCTGTGATGAATACCGTTTTATGCAAAACGCTACCTCCGTTTCAATTGTTCCGCTAAAACGATATCACACGGGCCACCCATCCGGCAAGGCACACGCGCTTTATTGTGCCGCCTTTTTTTGCACACCGTTCACATCAATAACGGTTTCCCCTTCAAGCAGAAGCTCGCTGATGGTTACGAACTCATATCCTTCAGAGGTTGCAGTCTTGAGCAGTGTGGGCAGATATTCTTTGATTTTGTACCCGTTGTTGTGGCAGAGGATGATGCACCCCGGATGCAGTTTGGGCAAAACGCCGTCCAAAATTGTCTGGGCGCTGCGTTCTTCCTTCCAGTCCACGGTATCATCGGTAGACACGAAAAGGAAGCACTGGACGGAGGAAAAGAGCAGGGAAGTGTAGACGGTTTCGGGCAGCACCCGGCTCTTGGATTGGAAAGGTGCTGCGGTTCAGAGAGTGTTGCGATCTGTTTGTACAGCATTATTTCAATATATTGGACTGGCGGTCTGTGGAGGGCGAAATTGCGCAATTGGGGCTGCTTGGGTTTCTCGTCACGGTTATGAATGCGCAAAAAAAATGGTTTTACATTGTGCCGCTTGACTTGCCGCGTACCGATGAGGATATATTAGAACAGCTGGCGGAATACACACTGAACGCGGATCTTTTTGGTCATACGCGGGATCATTCTGTTGTTCAATTACGCAATGCAGGAGAACAGTCGAAAGCCTCTTTGCTTCGGCAGACGCTGTTTCCACCCGCAGAGCAGATCGAATTCCGCTATACATTTCTTCAAGGGCGCAGGTGGCTTTTTCCCTTAGCATGGGGAGCGCGTATTCTCGCCAATGGCGGGCGCATCGGCAAAAGATGGGATGATTTAAAAAAGATTGCGGGTGCTGAGCAGGCAGAAGTAGAGGCTTACAACAAATCCATGACAAAGGTTGGGTTATAGAGAACGGATGGTTCGATGATGCTTGAGGAGAGCAGTGGGAAGGCTTGAAAGCCCCTGCGAAACCCGCCATATCTGAGGCGGGTTTCGCAGAAGTATACTTATCCTTACAGCACGAACTTGACCGCGCGGACGACATCAACATAATTTGCGGTTTCCATGCGAATGGTGCGGTCGCCTATGAGGGAAAAGCCGGGATAATAGGACATGGAAACGGCATTTGCATGTTCCTTATATGTAATTTCAAAGATGAATTTTTCTGGCATATCAATGAGGCCTTTGGATAGATCCTGCTTTAAGGCAGCGCATGCGGCTGCCCGGATGCGTTCACAGGCAAGCTCAGGATGGATGCTGCGCGTCATGCTTCCGAAGCCTTCCTTTACCGCAACCGTTTTGAGCAGCGGATACATGGCGGTGCTGTCTTCACAGAGCATTTTATCGCCGGTTAAAAGCACGGTAGGCACCTTCTCATAGTTGGCAACCAGGCTGAACAGCATAAATTCGCTGCATATCTTTCCGTTCAGGCGCACTTCGAGTGGTTTTTGCGAAAAAGTATGAGAGAGGGGGCTGCCATTCCTGCCTGCGGCTGAATGATATCCAATGAACATGGCGGCATCAAAACCCTGATCCACACCGTAAGCCATCGTATACGGATGGCCACATCCGCTGCGGATCAGTTCTACGCAGCGAGGTAGCTGGCGGATATCAAGATTGGTTCCACTTGCGTGTGCATCCTTTACTAAAATAAAATCAGCTCCCGCATCAATGGCTCCTTCACAGGCTGCTTTGACCTCGTTTGTCATCTGCTGCGCTGCGGCTGCATAGGTGGGCTGTGTTCGGTTGCATTCCTCCCAAAGCGTTGTAGTGGTGATGCCTTCGATGTCGGCACTGATGAATACGCGCATTTGTTTGCCTCCTTAATCCCTTGATACAAGGTATTTTAAAAAGAAACGCAATTCATGTTGAAGGTAGTTCTGCTTTTTACTACTATTAACTTTCGTGCTCTGAAAAGAGCGTTTTATGCATTCGTTCATGGAAATTAATTCAAATTATATAGAGCATTTTTGATTTGCGCAAGCTTTTATTTCAAGAACATTATATGCCGCTTGCCACAGTTTTCGCTGTGGCAAGCTCTTATTGAAGTAAATACGGGAAAACAGCGGTGGAGAAGTCAGCATCACATCAAGAAATTAAGCAGCGCTTTTCATCTCTGCACATTATTATAGACGCACGTTCCGTCGATATAGGTACGTGTCACATTCGCATGAAGCAAGGCCTCGGCGGGGCAAGTGAGCAGGTCGGTGTCAAGCGTAATGAAATCGGCATACATCCCCGCTTTGATTTTTCCCTTTACGGCCTCGTCATGGGAGGCATATGCACCGGCAACGGTATAACCATAGAGCGCTTGCTCGCGTGTGAGCCGCTGTTCAGCAAGGAACGGCCCATTGCCCTTGAGATCACATCGGGTAACAGCACAATAAATCCCCGGAAGCGGCCGGAAGGATTCCACAGGGCAGTCCGTCCCAAAAGCAGTATGTACACCAGAATCAATATAGGTTTTCCAGGCATAGGAGGTGCTGGCAAGCTCCCGCCCTACGCGATCGGTAACGATATGGATGTCATAATCAAGAAAAATTGGCTGGATATAGGCCAGAACATCAAGTTCCTTAAAGCGGCGCAACTGTTTGGCATCCGTGATTTGGCAATGTACGATTCCGTGGCGGGGATGGAGATACGGATACTCCTGCCGTGCGCGTGCAAACGCATTCAGGCAGAGTTCGATTGCACCATCTCCGATTGCATGAATTGCCACAGCGATGTTGTTTTTGTGTGCTTCGAGCACAAGGGCATCAAGAGATGCCTGATCGTATACCGCCAAGCCTTTCGTATCCGGAGCGTCGTGGTATGGTTTACGCATAAGCGCTGTCCGTGCGCCTAACGAGCCATCCGCGAGCAGCTTGATGCAGGATATTTTAAACGTGCGGTTGCCATAGCTGTCGTCGATTCCCTTTTCATATAAAAACTGATCGAGCTCACTTTTTTGTGGCAACAGCGCCTGCTCGGCAATGCGCAGACGAAGGCGCCCGGTTTCGCCTGCCTCACGAAGAAGCGACAGAATGGTATAGACAGAATCCGCAGGCATATATTTCAGATCGTCCGATTGAACGCTGGTGATGCCGTTACGGAACAGATCGGTCTGTGTATCTACCAGCAAATCCATCAATTGCTGTGCGCTCGGGGCGGGGAGAAAGGACTTGATATCATCCAGGACTTCTTCTTTTACTACGCCGTTGGGGATACCTCGCGCATCCGTTTCCACACATGCGCCGAACCGGCTTGCAGTATCAGCAGATATGCCGTAAAGCTCCATTGCTTTTTTATTCAGCACACCGATATGAAAGCAGGAGCGCATGATGAGAAGCGGATACTCCGTGGTGATTTCATTGAGATCATCGGCGGTGGGAAATCGCTTTTCATCGGTGAAATAATCCTGATTCCAACCTTCACCGATCAGCCAGAGACCGGAATCCGGACGGTAGCTTTGCTCAAAGCCGCGGCGCATGCGGAGGATAACCTCGGAAAGCGCAGTACAGCCCGTGAGATCAACGGAGGATTTGGATTTTGCATAATGCAAATAATGCATATGGCTGTCGTTGAAACCGGGCATCAAAAATTCGCCGCCGCAGTCCAAAACGGAAATGTCGGGGCAGGGATGTTCCTGCAAATAGGCTTCCGCATTCTGCAGACTGCCGACAAATGCGAAGAAACCGCCGACAACGACTGCCGACTCAGCCAGCGGGTTGGCGGAATCCATGGTTGCAATTTTGGCGTTTTGAATCCAGATTGACATAGGCCACCTCAATGCTATGTTTTATATGCCGGGACACAGATATTTACTAAAGCTAATTAAGTATACCTTACCCGCTTTGATTTTTCAATATTGGTGGCATATACAATGCAACTCAAGAAAAGGTTTGGGCAAATTGATGAAAGGGATGCACACCACTCAAAAGTGATGCTATAATAAAAGCGAAATTATAAATGGGCGAAGAACAAAAGAGGAAAAGAGTATGAATATTAGCAAACGGCGCTTCCTTTTTCAGAATGGCGGGCACTATCATATTTTCTATCGTGACGTTAGGGTCAGTGCCTACGAGTATCCGCATACACATTCATTTTGGCAGTGCCTGTTTGTGAAAAAAGGGCGTATTACGCAGATACAGGATGGGACGAAATACTATCAGGTAGAGGGGGAGGTTTTTCTGACGCCGCCGGGGCGCGAGCACAGCTTGTATGTATTTGCGAACGATACGGTTTATTATTGCGTATCTTTTTCCGAAGCTTTGTTGGAGGATGCCCTGACTCCTTACCCACAAATAAAAAAAGATTTTTCTAATATCAAGGTCAATTATTGCGTATCGCCCCAACGACTTGCTCTTTTGGACGCATCCTGTGCTGCGCTGATGAAAATGCCGGAAAGTAGCATTCCCTTTGAAAAGGATTACGGATACCATATTGCATGCGCTACGATAATTGCGGCGCTTGCAGATGCTCCGCTACTCTCTCAACGGCAACCCGATGATGGAAATGATCCGGTGAACACAATGAATGCAGTGGTCCGCTACTTTGAACAATTTTATTTTGAAAATTTAAATATTGAAGAGATTGCAGAAAAATTCGGCTTTAAGCGGGGAACGTTCTGCAACCGCTTCATCGAACGAACGGGGATTTCTCCTAAAAGATACCTCACAGAAAAACGAATCCACGAAGCAATGTGTTTGATTGATACCACCGATCTTCCGCTCAATAAAGTTGCGGAACAGGTCGGATACAATGATTTTTCCACGTTTTATCGCAATTTTTTGCGCATGACACAGAAGACTCCCTCTGAATATCAGGCACGTTTACAGCACACAAAGCCGGAAAGAACAGAGGGGGGAGATTAGCGGTGAAGCGAAGCCGCGGATGCAAAAATCCTGAGCGCATGCATTTTGACAAGATCATACTGTTGGCAAAATGCAATCCAAATCAAGATGGTAAAACGAGAAATGCAATTGCGCCACATACGTGGCACATGGTAGTATATAGGCAATGACAAGAAGAGCCTTTGCTCAACCGCACCGAATCTAATGTTCCTTTAGTATTAATAACAATGCAATTTGGCATGCGATTGATGCCATTAAATAGCCAAAAAGTTGAAAACAGTGCGCAAATGAAAACGATGCGCAAAACATGAAAACAGAGGTTTTTCAAGGATAAAAGAAAATAAAAATAAGTGCAGAGGCGCTTACGAATTCAAACTAGTATTCTATATTCAATAAAGCAAGGCAAGCTTTGTTACCCGAACGCGGGTGACGTGAATAAATCAATATTTAGGAGGACGTCCAGACATGAAGATCAAAAAACTCATCAGCCTGTTGCTTGTCGCAGTGCTCGTATTGCCCGTTTTGAGCGCCTGCGGTGCCGCCGATGACACCGTTGTCATCGGTTATATCGGCGACTTGTCCGGCAACGATGCTTACGTCGGCATACCACCGCAGCTTTTCCTCCAGGACTATTTTGATGAAATCAATGAAAATGGCGGAATTATGGGAAAAAAGGTTAAACTAGTAGCCTACGACATGCAGCCCGACAACGCTGTTGACGGCTCGCTTGCCTGCAACCGTCTTGTCAACGAGGACAAAGCAATTGCAATCATTGGCCCGTCCTCCAGTTCTGCTGCAATCCCGATGGCGGATATCTGCGATGCGGCGCATGTTCCGTTCATCGCTACCTCTGCTACCAATGAAAAGGTTACAATCGCAGAGGACGGCACGCTTCATCCCTATGCGTTCCGTGTTTGCTTCATCGATTCCTATCAGGGCACGGCACTTGCAAAGTATGCTTATGCGAATGGCATTCGCAAGGTCGGCATGATCGATACTCTTGGCAACCCTTATTGCCAAGGCATCTGTGACTATTTCCAGGAAGAGTTTGAATCGCTTGGCGGCGAAGTGGTAGACCGCATCGGCATCCAGTCTGAGGATGTTGAGTTCCGTGCACAACTTACAAACTTCGGCCAGCTCGACATTGATGCGATTTTCTTCCCCAGCGGCACTTACAAGATTCCGTCCCTCGTTGCAAACCAAGCGGCCGACCTGAATCTTGACTTCAAGTTCATCTTCTCTGATGGCGTTTATGACAACACGCTTCTCGAGGTTGCCGGCCCGAATCTTGAAGGCGCGCTCATGAGCAACTATCTCTATGGCGACAACCCGGAATATGATGAATTTGAAGAAGCATACAATGCAAAGCACGACGAGTACGATGCGAACATCTTCGTTTACCTTGCTTATGACGCTGTCGAACTGCTGATGTATGCAATCGAAGAATCCCAGAGCCTTGACCCGGAGAAGATCCGCGACGCGCTTGAGAATGCGACCGATGTTGAGCTTTACACCGACAAACACTTCACCGTCGACCCCGCAACGCATAACCCGCTCAACAAGATGGTTGCTATCATCGGCGTTGAGAATAGCCAGTTCACACTGGTTGACAGCTACTATCCCACCCTTGACGAATAACGCTCACCATAAAACGCAGATAAAGCATTAGACCATGAATCGGACATAAAATCATTGTGCAATGGGTCTGGGTCTGCACAGGCTCATTGCACAAATTATTAGGAGCATATTATGTCAACTATTTTGCAACAGCTGATCAACAGCGTGTCCGTCGGCGGTTTGTATGCGCTCTTGGCGGTCGGATATGCACTGATTTACAGCGTATTTGATTTTACGAACTTCGCGTTCGGCGGCATTATGATGGTGTCCGCATTTGCGGGCTATTTCAGCACACAGCTTGGCCTCGGCACAATCCCCGCAATGTTTGTGGCGATGGTTGCGGGCGTTGCTCTTTCGGTGGCGGTTGAACTGCTTGCCTACCGCCCTATGCGCAAACGAAACGCAAAACGCCTGTTCCTGATGATTTCTGCAATGGGCGTGAATATTTTTCTCACGAACCTGTTTCTTTGCGTATTCGGTGCGAATCTTAGAACGTTGCCAAGCGGCTTTGCGTCAAACACCATTACCCTTTGGGGTGTACAGGTTGGTACGGTTGATATTGTTGCGTTCGTCACATCAGCCATATCCCTAGCGATTTTGTGCTTCTTCCTCTATAAGACCCGCTCCGGCATTGCGGTTCGCGCAAGCGCCATCGACATGTCGACGGCAGGCCTCATGGGAATCAACGTGAACCGCATCTCGCTGATCGTATTTGTGATTTCGGGCATCACCGCAGCGATTGCGGGCATGTTCTTCGGCATGAAATATACCGTTTATCCTGGAATGGGTGCTATGTCGAACAAGGCGTTTATCGCGAGCGTGATCGGCGGTCTGGGCAGCTTGCCCGGCGCTGTGCTCGGCGGCTTTGTGCTTGGCATCCTCGAAGTACTCGTTGCAGGCTATATTTCCGCAACCTACCGTGACTTGTTCTCCTTTGGCGCAATGATCATCGTTCTTATGTTCATGCCCAACGGCCTCATCGGCAAGGGCGACCAGAACAAACTGTAAGGAGGGCCGAAAATGTATATTATTTCAATTATCGTTACGGCGTGCACAAATATCATTTCGGTCATTGGCCTTGCGCTGCTTACCGGCTACACGGGAATGTTTTCTCTGGGCCATGCGGGGTTTATGTGCATCGGTGCATATACCGCAGTGCTGCTGAACAAATACCTTATGGTGCCTTACGTGCTCGCGCTGATTCTGGGCGGCTGCGGCGCAACGCTTGTCAGTCTCATCATCGGCTATCCAACGCTTCGCAACAAACTCCGCGGCGATTATTTCGCCATCTGCATGCTCGGCTTTGGTACGATTGTGCGCCTGATTCTGAACAACATGAACAACCCCGTTACCAACGGCGCGCTTGGCCTTACGAACATTCCGAAACTTACGACGTTGTGGTCCACGCTGCTGTTTACGGCTGCGCTGGTGTTTTTCATGTGGAACTTCGTCCACTCACAATACGGCAAAAACTGCGTTGCAATTCAGCAACAGGAGGTAGCCGCTGAGATGATGGGCGTGCGTATTGTGCGCACCAAGCTGCTTTCATTTGCAATCTCTGCGTTTTACTGCGGCGTGGCAGGTGGACAGCTTGCGTTCTGGCTACAATATATTTCCCCGGCGACTTTCTCGGACACGCGCTCAAACGACTTCCTTGCGACGCTCGTCACCGGTGGTACAAACAGCATCACCGGCCCATTCCTTGCGGCAGCGATTCTGACCTCCATGCTGGAGTACTTGCGCTCCCTTGTGAACTGGCGTTTGGTTGTATACGGCCTGTTGTATATCCTTATCATGCGCTTCCGTCCGGAAGGCATCATGGGCTATAAGGAATTCTCCCTCAAGAAGACTATCAAATTCTTCAAGGAACTTCCGCAAAACTGGCCTGGGTATATGGAAAAGTTTAAGGAAAAACTAACAGGGAGGAGGAAGCGGTCATGAGTAATTCCAAAGAAGCGCTCAACGTGAGCAATCTCACCATCCGCTTCGGCGGCCTGTGCGCCGTTGACAATGTCAGCGTTCATATTGATGAAGGGGAGTTCGTTGGCCTCATTGGCCCGAACGGCGCTGGAAAAACGACCTTCTTCAATTCTATTACGGGCAATCTGGTTCCTACGGAGGGTACCATTACCTACAAGGGAAAGAGCCTTGTGAAGAAAGGCCCGGATCAGATTTCCCACATGGGAATCAGCCGCACCTTCCAAAACATCCGCATTTTCCCGAAGATGACAGTTCTTGAAAATGTGTGCCTCCCGCTGCACAGCCAGCCGACTTATAACATTTTTGCGGCGTTCCTTGGCCTTCCCTCCACGAAACGGGAAGATAAGCGCATAAAAGAAGAGGCTACGAGCTTCCTGGAGCGGTTAGGCATTGCGGAGTACCAGGAGTATCAGGCGGGCACATTGGCATATGGTTTGCAACGCCGACTTGAGATTGCACGCGCGCTTGCGGCACATCCCACGCTACTGCTGTTGGATGAACCTGCCGCGGGCATGAACAACGACGAATGCAATGAGCTGGTTGAACTGCTTCGCAGCATCCATAGAGATTATCATCTTACGGTAATGCTCATTGAACACCACATTGACGTTGTGCTTAATCTCTGCGATCGCATTTACGTGCTCAACCTCGGAAAACTGCTTACGGAGGGCACGCCATCTGAGATACAGTCCAATCCCGAAGTTATCCGGGCATATCTTGGTGAACGGAGGAAAAAGGCGTGAGTAAACTGGCAGAAGTAAAGGAACTGTACTCTTATTACGGAGGCATCTGCGCGCTCAACGGCATCTCCCTTTATATTAACGAAGGAGAGATTACTTCAATCATCGGCTCCAACGGCGCTGGAAAATCCACCTTTATGCGCACCATTGCCGGCGATAAAGCGATCAATTCCGGCGAAATCCTTTTTGAGGGAAAACCGCTGCCCACGAATGTGCACCAGGTTGTTGCAAGCGGCATTTCTCTGGTTCCCGAAGGACGCCGTATTTTTCCCGCGCTTTCCGTCCGCGAAAACTTAATTCTCGGAACCTGTTCCCGCAAGGGAAAGGACTATAAGCAGGCGATGGAGGAGACGATGGAGGAGGTGCTTACCCTCTTCCCAATCTTAAAGAAGCGTATCCGTCAGTCCGGTGGTACGCTGTCAGGCGGAGAACAGCAAATGCTGGCGATTGGCCGTGCGTTGATGGCGCGCCCGAAGCTGCTCTGCTTGGATGAACCTTCGCTGGGCCTTGCGCCTATTATCATCGATGAAGTATTCGATAAAATTCAACAATTGAACAAGGAGACAGGCCTTACTGTGCTTCTGGTGGAACAGAATGCATTCCTTGCGCTTGATGTGGCGGATCGCGCCTACGTGCTTAACACAGGAAACATTACACTGGAAGGCACCGGCCAGGAACTGGCCGAAAACGCAAGCGTCCAGGAAGAATATCTGGGCGTTAAGCGCTAATGAACAATTTTTCCGGCAATGGATTCACGTAAACCATTGCCGGAATTCTTCATTTGAATGTTCCATTGCTGTGGAGGCGATGTGCTATGGATTTAAAAAACTATGAACTGGCGGTTGCTCTGCGCCATGCGCTGCACCGGCACCCGGAACTATCCAACCACGAGACCTGGACAAAGGCGTACCTGATTAATTTTTTGGACAAACATACATCTCTTGAAATCGTTGACCGAGGCGCATGGTTTTATGCAAAGTACTCCGCTGCGCCAGGAGCACATAAAATAGCGTTCCGGGCTGATTTTGACGCGCTCCCGATCGATGAAACAATTTCGCTTCCTTATGGATCGGAGATTCCCGGCGTGTCACACAAATGCGGCCATGACGGACACAGCGCCACCCTTGCAGCCTTTGCACTTGAGGTGGATCAGCGCGGCGCTGAAAACACCATTTATTTTATTTTTCAGCATGCAGAAGAGACAGGGGACGGAGCAAAGGAATGTGCTGTTTTGGTTACGGAAGAGGGAATCGAAGAGGTATACGGCTATCACAACCAACCGGGGTACCCTGTTGGCGAGGTAATCGTGAATGATGGTAGCTTTCAATGTGCATCCAAGGGGATGAGTTTGTTTTTTGAAGGAGTGCCAGCCCATGCATCCGATCCCGATGTTGGCCGGAACCCCGCTTTGGCCATCGCACGCCTCATCTGTGCTCTTCCGTCGCTCTATCGTGCACAGGAGTATACAGGGTTAGTCCTCGGCACTGTCGTTCATGTTGAAATCGGCGCTCCGGCATTTGGAACGGCCGCAAGCACAGGCGTATTGCGTGTCACGCTGCGCGGAGAACATGAAGCGGAAATGAACTGCTTTGAAGCGCGTTTGGAAGCGCTTGCCAGTGAGCTTGCTTCTGAATATGGTTTAAAGTACCATGCGGAGTTCTGCGATTACTTCCCGGAGTGCTATAACCATCCGGAAAGCGCCGCGAAAGTCCGAGCGGTATGTGCAAAGCTTAACATCTCGGTGCATGCATTTCCGCATTCAAAGCGTGGTTCGGAAGACTTCGGCTATTACACCAAAGCAACCAAGGGCGCTCTTTTCAACATCGGCGCAGGAGATATAACGCCGCATCATACAGTTACATATGATTTTCCTGATACCATCATTTTAACTGCGGTTTCCGTGTTTGAGGGGCTTGCCGGGATGGAGAAAGACTGAAAACGCATCGTCAGTACATGCGCTGTTCAGCTTTTAATTCTCTGGCAAGAGAGTTTGACAAGAGCGTGAAGTAGCAGCCAAGGCGTGGAAATCCGCGCCCTCGTTTTGTCAAGTCAGATAAACACAGCAGACTGCGCTTTAGAAATCATGATATCGGAATGTGAAAGGCGGTATGGCGTTTTGAAAGAAAAGGCATGCAGATGACAGCTGGAGATGACTCTGTGATGTGCTGTGCCAATGTCCAAAACGGAAACGTTGATAGCGGGGATAAAAAGCTTATGTCCGCCTCGTAAACAGAAAACGTTCCTTTGCAGCGTTTTTGTAGGAACGCGAAATGGGGACGCTTTGCCCGCTTTTGAGCAGAAAGCTATCCTGAACCATGGATACGACATATTGCATGTTAACATAATAGCTTTGATGGCAGCGGAAAAACTGGTTGCAGTTAGTTCCGGTCAGCAGTTCCGCCGGGGTGCGCTGCGTCCAGTATTCCTGTGTTGTGGTTTGAATGCGGGTTTTGTGCAGCACCCGTTCAAGGGAAATGATGTCATCCTCGGAAATGCGGATGGCTTCGGAACGTCCATTTTTCAGAAGGATCGTCCGCGAAAAGGCGGAGCGCACTTTGCTGACGGCTTTCTGCAATGCCGGAATAAAATGGCTTTCCATCTGTTCCTTCAGCACAAAATACACATGATCTGCCGCATATACTTCAGTGGCATACTTCAAATATGCGCTCAGAAAGATGATCTGGCAACTCGGCACAAGCGCATTGATTTGCTTTGCGAGAGCAATGCCGTTCATTTGCTCCATACAGACATCCACAATCGCGATATCCGCAGGAAACGACTGGGCCTTAAGGTCATCCAAAAGCTCTTGCGGATTCGTGTACTGCCGGATTTTTGCATCGGCGTATTCTGGAACGCGTTCAATCATTTGTGCGGTATATGCGCAATGCAGCAGTTCATCATCGCAGATTGCAATTCGAAGCATTTTCATTCCTCCCTATGCTTGCATAGTAAGTAAAGAACAGAAACATCCGTCCTTAACGCTTGTGAGAAACGACCCGCCGTATTGCACTGCGAGCCCGTTCAAAATGTGCATGCCGACGCCGCGGCTCAGGCCGGAAATGCGGGGGCGGTGCACTGGGTCATCCGGCGTGCTGTTTTCCATGCGGATGCTGCATATTCCATCCGAAACGCTTGCGCAGATGCGGATTGTGCGCTGTTCCGGCGCAACCTGCATGCAGGCTTCCTCCGCATTGTCCATGAAGTTGCCGAAGGCGCTTACCAGATCAACATTGGCAATGCGTGTTTCCGCAGGGAGTGTGACATGCGCTTCCACGGAGATCCCTTTCTGCTGCGCCTCGCTGATGCGGCGGAACAGGAACGCATCCACAATGGGGTTTTCACATTCGCCCAGGTTGGATTGGAATTTATGCCGCGGAATAAGCTCATCAGCATACCGGGCGGCCTGTTCCAACTCGCCGTTTTCCAACAGCGCGCGAACTGTGTGCATGTGGCTTGCGATATCATGGCGGAGCATGCGGATGGTTTCATATTGTGTGGTAAGTGCACTATAGTGTTCCTTTTGGCTTTCCACCTGCTCCGCGAGGTGCGCATTAACTGCCTTAAGCCGTGCGCGCTGCGCCATGCCGCGAACTGCAAGATAGATGCCGACATCCGCAGCAAAGCAGGTGATCACCGTTGCAAAACGCAGCACGCTCAACTGGTCGATCATCGAACGGTTCCCAACCATGAAATTCAGGGAAACCAGTGTGCTTTGGCTGAAGGGCAAAGCGATATACAAAAGCAGCTCGCGCCCGCTGAGCTGATCCGCCCACCGGTTCAGGATAAGGACGCAGAACCACAGCAGCAGGCAGTAAAGCGAGATATAAACTGCGTAAAACCCAACCTGATCCGCAAAGGGGAGCGCAAACACAGCATCCAACTGGCCAAACGCGGAATTTGCCATCAGAAACGCCAGCATTTCGCACGCCGGAATGTTGACGAACACAAGCCCGACGCAGAGGAGAATCCTTGTCCAACGATCCCGAAACAGCCAAAAAGCGCATGCTGCAACCGCAACCATGCCCCAAACGAACCGAAACATGAACCAGGTGATGGGCATAAGAGAGCAGATGAAAAGCGAGATGGACTGCGCAAGCACGAAAAGAACGATTGTGCGAACAACTCCATGCTTTGGCTTTAGCACTAGCAGGAAAAACACGACCCAGAGCAACGCAAGAATCGCATTAAAGACGTTATGAAGCAAGTCATATCCCCCAACCAATGCAGTACCTCCGACACGTTAACGCTTCCTGCCGGCAAAGAACCAAACCATAAAAACAGGCAAGAATAAACGGCGAATTTTTGAAAATAAATACAAGGACTAATAATAAAGAAAGCATTGCTGTTTTTGGAAAATAACCGCGTCGAAGATCACTTATTACATAGTAATAGAAGAATGTGCAAAAGTCAATAGTCCATCGACAAAATTCATTGAAGTAAAAAAATATTATTTACTAAACTAGTTAAAGAATGAATATTACCGAACGCGACATGATTTGCACCCGAAAACGCATGGTTGGCAATGGAGTTTAAGGCTGTTTTGCATTATAATAATTGCAGAAAGCATATTTGGAAAATTTAACCTGTTTCGGAAATAACCGCAAAACCAATATGAAAGGAAGGTATGCTTCGGAACTTTAAAGAACCACATTTGAAATTAATTCGATACTGTATATACTGATATACTTTTATTTGAAAATAAAGTGAGCTGAACACGTAGGAACGACGCGTTTTTTCCTTATGAAAAAAATTAAAACACGTGAAGGCGCACAGAACTATAAAACCCGGCCGGTACGCAAAAAGGCCGGAGCAGCAAAAACGAACGGAGGAACAGCGGCGCGGGGCGCCCGCTGAATGAGATAGGGAAAACGGGAAAGAAGATTTGGAACATCGTCACGAGCGTAATCGCTGCGCTTGTGATTCTCCTTGCGATTGCCCTGGTGGGCGTCCGGCTGGTGGGGCTGCAGGTTTTCGCGGTGCTTTCCGGCTCCATGGAACCCACTTACCATACAGGAAGCCTGATTTACGTGAAGGCGTGGACTACAGAGACCTGGAAGCCGGGGATGTTATCACCTTCATGCTGGATGAGGACACCGTTGCAACGCACCGCATTGTTGAGGTTGCGGCGGATGAAACGGATCCGGCCGTGCTCCGCTTCCGCACCAAGGGCGACGCGAACGACGCGGTGGATGGCGGGCTTGTTCACTTCAAAAACGTGATCGGCAGCCCGGTGTTCACAATTCCCGGGCTGGGGTACGCGGCGAACTACATCCAGAACCCGCCGGGAACCTACATTGCCATCTCCGCAGGCGCAATTCTGATTCTTCTCGTTTTTCTGCCGGATCTTTTCGGCAAGGAAGAGGAGGGGAAACGGAAGCGCCCAAGCGCACGAAACGCCGGGGAGGAGGCCGCCCCAAGACCCGCGCGGACGCGGAACGCATCGCCGCAAGGCGCGCCGCCACCGAGGCCGCAAGGCAGGCTGCGCTTGCCGCACAGCGCGAGGCGCACCCGGAGGAAGACGAACCCCGCGCAAACCACACGGCTTGAACAATCTGCGCGGCCGGGGTGCTTCCCGGGAAGCGCAGTGATAATACAATTAAGTTTTTCCAAACCATTAAAACCACCAGAAATCATATGCAGGAGGAAATTACATGAAAACGAGAAACAAAGCGTTGCTTCTCACCTTTGGTGCGGTGCTGCTTGTTGCGGCTCCGTATTCGGTACACTTGCCTACCTGACCGCAACCGATACGGTTACGAACACCTTCACCGTGGGCAAGGTGCAAATCACGTTGGATGAAGCCCCCGTGGATGCAAACGGAGAGACAACCGATGGTGACCGTGTCAAGAAAAACAACTACCATCTGCTCCCCGGCCACGAATATGACAAGGACCCCATCCATCGTCCACTTCCAGCCCAATAGTGAAGCCTCACGGCTCTTTGTGGAAGTCAAGAACGACATTTCCGTTATTGAGTCTACCGAGACGGGCTATAAGAGCATCGTCACCCAGATCACCGAGAACGGTTGGACTGCTCTGGATGGAGTTGCTGGCGTTTACTATAAGTCTGTTGATGCAAACACCGGCGCTAATGCGATTGATTATCCTGTTTGTAAAAGTACACATTTCAAAAAGGAGGAACTAAGGTATGATAAAGAGAATATTTGCAACGATGATGTCCCTGTGCCTGTTACTGGGACTGATGCCCACGGTAGCACTGGCGGAGGGCGAGTCGACGGCACCCACTCCTGAATATGTTGCGTGGATCGGAGAAAAGGGGTATGAGACGCTGGAGGCGGCAGTCACCGCTGCGCAAAGCGGAGATACGATTACCCTTGGCGAGGGGAGGTATACCCTTTACAATAAGGGTGCAGATGCAAAGGAGAAGGACCTGACCTTTGTCGGTCAGGGTGTTGATAAGACCATCTGGGGCATTGGCGCAACCATTCCTGACCCAGACAAGTTTGGCACGGAGTATAACGGTGATTATTCTTTCGACGGCAGAGATACTGAGAAAAAAGAAATCGTTACGTTCAAGGACATGACCCTTCATGCCGGATCAGTGGATTATCTTGGCTTTATCGGGATTGACCACACTGTCACAGAAGACTGCGTGATCGAAGGAAAGACCTTTTACTGGGGTTATTCCTCGGCAACATTTAAGAATACTATTTTTAACTGCCCCGCAGGAGACTATGCGCTCTGGACATACTCGTCCCCGATGATGACATTCGATACTTGTACATTTAATTCGTCTGGAAAGACGATCAACGTGTATACTGACTTCGATGCAGGAAAGCATGATATTACTGTCAATTATAAGGATTGCACAGTAATCGGCAGCACGCTCGAAGAGAAGAAAGATAAGGCTGTCATGAACATTAACGACAGCAATATGGGTGACTATAAGTACATCATCAATATCTCTGGAACAAATGTGGTCAACGGCGTTACCCCCGACAACCTGAACAATGAATACACCAAGGAGCAGAAAGACATCTCCTGTTCCAGCCTGTTCGAGTTTAACACAAAATACGGTGCGGGCAACTCCGGACGCACAGTTGTAAATGTCGATGAAGTTGCTGTTTGGAAAGACGGCAAGATGGTCAGCCATGTAAACTCCGATGGACAAAGGGACAACGCATTTACTGTGACCGAGAGCAAGTGGATCCCCAACGCTGATGAAACGGCCTATACTCGCACCGTCACTAAAGTATGCGATTACTGCGGCTATACAGAAGAAACAGAGGAAACCGGATATACTGTATCCTATGCCCTGAACGGCGGGACAGGATCCGACACGGTGGACTATTCAGAAGAGATCGTAGCAGCAGATGCTGAGACGACTGTCAAAGCTGCCCCCTCCCGCAATGGCTATACCTTTACCGGTTGGAGCGATGGCGAAAATGCCTATCACCCTGGTGACGAGCTGACTGTGACCGGAAACACCACACTGACCGCTCAGTGGAGCAGCAATTCTACACCCGAGGACCCCGTTGAGCCTACCGACACCCCCGAGCAGCCTGACGACCCATTGCCCCCGCAGACGGGCGATAACAGCAATGTGTCCCGGTGGATGGCGTTGATGCTTATATCCTGTGGCGGATTTGCCGGAACATTGATGTTCAAAAAGAAAAAAGCGGATAAGTAACACCCAACTGGCAGGTTGTGGAGTCCAGCATTCCGAAGGGCTATGTTCCCTATTATAATGCGCGCTATGGCACGGTAACGATCACCAACACCGCAATGCTTCTGCAAACGGGTCAGCTGAACTGGCCAATCCCGGTGCTGTGCGGGCTCGGTGTGCTGCTGTCGCATTCGGCATCATCATGATCCTGAAGAAGAGGAAGGACAAACGTGCATAAACGGGCGGGTGTGATACTCGTGCTTGCAGGAGCGGCGCTAATTCTCGCAGCGCTGCTCCTTGTTTTCTCAAATTATTATGTGGATGGCACCGTAAACACCTATGAGGTCGTTCTCGTGGACACGCTCAACCCCACGGAGGTGGAAGCCGTCCAAAACAGCGGATACGATTTGGTGCTGTATACCTGCACTTACGGCGGCAAAACCAGGGTAACCGTGTTCTGCAACAGATCTGCCGGGGACGTATATCCGGAAGATAAGAACATCAGCAATGGGGAAGCCACCGAGTGAGCGCCACCTCGCAGGCAAAAGCGCAGTGCTTTTTAGCACGATCGATGGATGAGGGGAGAGTCGGAAATGCGTGAATGTGATTTGTACTGTGTGGTATGCGGCGAGTATTGTGGTGAAGGCCGCATAATTTGTGAAAAATGTGAAGGAAAGCTGAGAGCCGCGTTGAAAATACGCAAAATGCTTTATGCAGAATCGAAAAGGGCAAAATGAGCTGCTGAAGCTCATCAATCGAAAAAGACGAAACGGACTGTTGATCCGCATCAATAGATTTGCGTAATTGCCCCACATAGCAACATGGGAACCGAGTCACGTGGCCGGTTCCCATGTTCTTTTTTTGCGCCGCTGTAGTTTTAGCCCATGGCACCTAGGGCTTAATGGACCTCCGAAACCCATTCCGCTTCTGCGTGCCGGCTCTGTTAAATATATGAAGTATATCCCTTCACAGAAACGAGTCTTGTTGCGGCAAGGCGCAGGAGCGATTATTTTTCCAAGTGCGCAGAGGATTACATTAAGATAATCCGCGAGTATTTTGCGGCGCCGTAATAAAACTTGAGAGTACATCGCTGAGTCAAAGTATAAACAAAGCGCCTAAGTTTATTAAACTCAAGCGCGTAACATGGGGCCAATCAATCCTTCTGCCCGGATTGTTGCTTTAAATATGCAAGCCTGCCGCCCACAAGTAGAACGTCAACTTCCGTGTCGCTCAATTCAAGGCGCACTGAAAAAGAGATGCCCTTGGTGCGGTTATGGATCAGAACACTGCGTTGAACGATCTGACCCGGCAGACCGTCGATTTCAAGTAGATCCCCTAACTCAATCCGATCATAATCTGCGGGATCATTGAATAGCATGGGGAGCACGCCATGGTTGATGAGGTTGTTTTTATGAATGCGCGCCATTGACTTTGCAACCACTGCTTTTACGCCGAGAAACATGGGCGTAATGGCCGCATGTTCACGGCTGGATCCTTGACCATAGTTTTCACCTGCGATGATTATGCTTACCCGCAGTTCTTTTGCACGGGTTACAAAATCGGGATCATAGCGCGAATAGGCATATTCAGCGATAAGCGGAATATTGGATCGCATGGAGGAAAGCGCGGCGTTTGCCGGCGTAATATCGTCCGTGGAAATATTGTCGCCCGCCTTTAAGCTCACGGCAGCACGCAACTGTTCCACAGGTGGTGTATTCACGGGCAATGGTTTGATGTTAGGCCCACGTCGGATTTCAACGCTGTGCCTATCTATTGGCGGCACAAGCAGCATGCTGTCGTCAATATGATACAGTTCGGGTTCATGAATGGCCGAAAGCGGCAAAAGGTCGGAAAGCAAGGCATGCGGCTCAGCTAGATAGCCGAGCACTGCAGTTGTAGCAGCAACCTCCGGGCTTACTAAGTACAGAAAAGCATCTTTTGTCCCACCGCGCCCAACGAAATTGCGGTTGGAGGTGCGCACAGAGATCCCATTCGTGGCAGGAGCCTGGCCAAGGCCGCAGCAGGCACCGCAAGCAATCTCCGTGATACGCGCACCTGCATCAATGAGATCCATGATTGTGCCGTCGGCAAGTAGCTCCCGAAAAATTTGGCGTGTGCTGACGGAAACGGTAAGGCTTATATCGGGATGCACATGCCGCCCTTTCAGCAGAAGCGCAGCTTTCTTGATGTCTGCGTAGGAGGCGTTGGTGCAGCTGCCAATATAAACCTGCTGTACGGGAATACGCGGCAGGGAGGCCACACGCTTCACGTTGTCCGGCATATGGGGGCATGCGACGAGCGGCTCAAGCGCGTCCAGGTCAATCGTTACGAACTCATCGTAGAAGCAGCCCGTATCCGGCTGCAAAGGCACAAAGTCCGCCGAGCGGCCTTGCGCAGCAAAAAAGCGCCGCACGATATCATCTGCGGGAAAAACGGAAGTGGTAGCGCCAAGTTCAGCCCCCATGTTTGCAATGGTGCCGCGCTCAGGCACTTCCAACGTTTCAACTCCTTCTCCTACATATTCAAATACGCGGCCGATCCCTCCTTTTACGCCGAAGCGGCGTAGCATTTCCAATACTACATCTTTAGCGGCACAGCCAGGACGAAGCTTTCCCTTCAACTCGACTCGCACAATCTTTGGCATAACAAGTTGCATTGGGAGTCCTGCCATAGCAGCCGCAACATCCAGGCCGCCCGCGCCGATGGCGAACATGCCGATTGCGCCTGCGGTAGTGGTGTGGCTATCTGTGCCCATCAGGCTCTTGCCGGGAATGCCGAAGCGAGCATAGTGCACACTGTGGCAAATCCCGTTTCCCGGACGGGAAAGATAAATCCCATAACGCTGTGCAATAGATTGCAGAAAAACATGGTCATCCGGCGTTTTGTTGTCAACGTAAAGCAAGTTATGGTCAAGATAGCTGACGGAGCGTTCGGTTTTAACCCGGTCAAGTCCAAGCTGCTCGAATGCCAAATAACACATTACGGCCGTGATGTCATGGGTCAGGGTTTGGTCAATGCGGATGGATATTTCTTCGCCAGCTTGCAGCGTTGAAGGAAGTGTCAAATGCGATTGAATCAGCTTTTGTGTCAAGTTCAGGGGCATGCCATACTCTCCTAACTGCATATCGTTTCGTTGTTGTCAAAGACGGCTGAATTGAATATTCGACGTTTCTCATTAATATCCTTTTGCGTGTGCAGAAAGGCCTTTTATTCTTGATTGGGAATCAGCGTAATGCTGCTACGATATTGCGCGGGGGAAACTCCGTTGACCTTCACAAAGTTTCGATAAAACGTAGAAAAATCATCATAACCTACACGATGCTATGTACACAAAAGAGCAAGAAGAATCCGCACTGCGAGAATATGAACAACTAGGCTCCGTCACAGCAGTTATCCGGCGATTGGTATACCCCAGCGAGTCAACGCTTTACCGCTAGTATGAACACCGGAAAGCTGGACTGGAGAACAGGCATGGCCGCACAGCAGAGATTTCTGAAAATACGGATCATCAATCCAAAATGCCAGACCATCCTAGGCATCCGGAAGCAGAATCCAAATATGAGGTACTACGCCGGTGCTTAAAATTGGGTGAAGATGTAGAATGTGTGCGGCGCCATTGAAATCCTTCAGCATGTCTCGGAAACGACTCGAAGAATATCCCGCAACAGCGCCAGATCGGCATTGCCGCCCATGTGGATCTCTGCTGCGCCGATACGGATCTGGATACTTGATCCGATGTTTGCAGCGATTGTTGCCGGCCTAACTTCGGCAAACTCTGTCGGCCGACACATCTTTCCCGGCAGCGCATTGCGACCTGTTTCTGCCGATGGTAGTAGGTCTTCTCGTTCAGCCCGTGTTCTCTGCACCAGGTTTGCACCGTCAGGCCGCTGTTCTTGCACGACCGTACCATCTCAGCCCATTCCGCCAGATGACTGCTACGTTTTACCTCCTGTAGTTCTACACTCATTTTGCGTCTCAAACTCCATTAGATACCTCAAGAGACCCCTTGATATCTCGAGACTCCGAATTATTTTCTTTTATTGTCTGAGATTACATCCCTGCTGTAAAGACGCCGTTGCGGTTGACGCTCTTACATAAAGCAAACGCCTTGCTAACTCCACAGCTTGTTAATTCCCGTCATATAAAGGCATCTCAGCTAACACTTTTCTTCACTTGGCACAATCATACTTTCAATAGCATTTCGCAGCTTTGGATGACGGATGAGAAAATGAATCGCCGGAGATTTCCCCTTTGACACAATCACCCATTCGCCCTCATGGATTATAATTTGTATATTTCGGAAAACGGTGGTGTTTGTCAGCTTCGCAGTATAATTTGGATGATTTTTTGCAAATGCCTCTGCCTGCCTTAAATGCTCAGAATATTCCTCATGGGTATATGTCAGATCTTTTTCATAGAACAAGCCAGAAAGGCTCATCACAGGAGCAAACTGTAAAAACTCGTCCTGTGTTACCACAGGCATCTCATCCTCAACTGTACTGTGTGCAAGAACCGTTTCTATGAATAACCTTTGCCGCGAAGCATATTCAAGAATTTTCCGTTTATCCGTTTCTGAAACAGACCGCGCCTGTAAAAAGGTAGTCAGGGATTCCTCCGACATGGTATAAAGGGGCGGCGCGGACAGGATGGATCGACGGTTTCCTTCCGTTTTTGTATCAGCAAGAAAAAATGCTTTTAATTCGTTTCGCATATCTTCACGATATATGTTCATCAAGGGCATTGCCTTTTTTAACAAATCGTTGGCTCGTCTTCTGTAATACGAAACTTCCTCTTTTTGTTTGGTCAAATAATATTTTCCGCTTGCATGGCAGCCGGAAATGGCTTCGCCCGTAAGCGCAGCGCTGCCAGAAACTTTCAGAAAATGCATAAACACATTGTTTTGTGTTCCCTTAAGATAATACGGAGAAATCTGTCCAGTCATATACATGGGAATCCAGCTTTCTAGTCCTAGCATCATTTCATTAAAGGAGCGGTCGATGTTGTGAATTTGATTCAGATGCAGACCTTTTTTCAGCATCATCGCCATGCCGAACATCCATTTTTTCGGAAATTCAGGGTCTTTCGCCATTTCTTCCATCGGCATATCGCTGTACATCGTAACCGGCTCAAAGGACTTTGACAATACGGTGGCTTTTAAAAAATCCAGTTCGCTTTCCATCATCTGATTCAAACCGAAATAGCTCTTGGATGTAGGTAACTGAAAAGGGACAGACGGTACCTTTAATTCATCAAAATGAATCGCACGGATATATTCGTTCAAATCAAAGGAGTCCAGCTTTTGCAGAAATGCAAAGGGATAATCCTTTGCGGCGTTGACTCCGCTTGTAAGCCATTCGGTCAGCTTTTCGTAATATACTGATTCGTCAGCAATGTCTTTTGAAGAGCAATCAATCAGTTCTGCGACAATGGACAGTTCGGTTTCATTAGTATAACGGCGGACAATAAATTTGGAAATATCCGCAGCAAACTTTTGTGGGTCGGCAGGCTGACGCTGACCGTTTCGGATGCGCGAGATATGGGACGCATCGTAGTTGATGCTTCTGGACAGTTCCGAAACACTGACCGATAATGCTGTCAGCAATGTATCAAAATTGTATCTCAGCTTTTCAAATTTTATATTCTGTGTGGCTGAGCAAAGTGGCAACAGAGTGCTTTTTACAGATTCAGCAGAAAGATTGACGATGCCCCTCTGCTCCGCAAGTATCACAATTCCGTTTACCAAAGCCGTTAATTGTTCGCTGTCCGGGATTCTTTCGCCACTGCGATACCGTGAAATCGTTGCAGCAGAGAGCCCGGCGCTTTTTGCTAAAACCTTTGCGGTGCAATCCAGAAGAGCTATATACTCGTTTAACGTATCTTTGAAATCCATGGTGACCTACGCTTTCTGTAACAGCTATTATAGTAGCACATTTTGTAAACAGCCCAATAAAGAGCAGGAGGTTTCCGTATTGACAATGACAAGTTCGGAAACGCTCTGTTTCCAATTATATTGCCATTATATAATGAAATCAATTATATAATGGCATTGAGCGCCCTTTTTCTCTATACGCCAATGTCAACCAGGGAGTCTGATACATGGATTTTACAGAAGTGAAATGCAGAAGTTGCGGCGCGGCGATGAGGGTGCCCGATGGAGCTACCCGCGTCCGCTGCAATTACTGCGGCACTGAATATGCTCTTTCTGCAAAAAGGCAGGCACCGGAATATAATCCGGTCAAAACAATCCGCTATAAAGGGCGGGAAGAGTACCTTTATACCTATTTGCCGCAGAACTGGACTCTGCGGGTGATTGAGGATTCACAGAGTTTCTCCATGTATGCGGCTGTCTGCAACGGATTGCGGTTGGATTCTCCCGATCATGCGCAGATGCTGTTCTATCCCTTTGCTTATTTTCAAGATTTTACGCCGGGTGGATTTGGTATTAGGCAGAACTATTATTTGGATGGCCTGAGCGGTACCCGCTATCGCCGTCGGGTGGATATGGGCCCTTACCTTTCTGAACGTCTGCAGGAACTCTTCGGTGAATTGCATAATCTGCGGCTTGAACCTGCTGACGATAAAAATGGCGTCATCCGCAGGAGAGCTGACATGTTTTCCCGGGACGCCGAGAAGGTTCTTGGTGGTGCAACAGTCGGAAACTATGCGAAGGTCAAGTTCAGCTTTCTCCGGAATGGAAGCCCGTATTCCGGTTTTTTCGCCACTGCACTTACTGGGCTTCGCCAACGACCGCGGTCGCAGGGCGGCGATTTTTTGCAGGGACTTTTGAATCTCGGTGGAATGATGGGAATGTCCGCTGCAAAAGCGGATTGGGGACGTGCCTTTGATTTCGCGCTTCTTGCCCCGGCCGGGTCGGCAGATCGGTATGCCGATGTGTTTGATTCCTTCTGCACCGCTACACGCTACGGTCAGTCCTACTACGATATGCAGAATGAAGAGGTGCAAAATGTACGCCAAATTCAGTTACAGGGCGCGCAGTATCGACAGCAGAACGCAATCAATGCTCAACGGCAGCTCCACTGTACCATGTCGGAAACGACCGATATTATCAATTCAGGGTATGAAGAACGCAGCCGGGTGATGGACAGAATGGACCGCAAATATTCCGAAGCCGTTCGAGGGGTAAATACATATACTGATGCTTCCGGCAGGGAGTTTCAGGCAAATGTTGGCTACGATCACGTATATCAGCGCGGCAGCACGTTTGTCGGCAGCAAAGACGGCGGTGTAGACCTGGGCCCGGACTGGCAGGAATTGAAACGAAAAGATTGAGGGAAAAGCGAATGAAATCAAATGAAAATCGAAAACTCATCTCTCTGTTTTGCACGCTCATCATGATTCTTTCATTGTGCGGGTGTGCAGCAAAGCAGAACAAATATGAACCTTATACACTGCTTCCGAGGGAATTTCTTTTAGGGGAAACCTTAGATGAGAACGGGAATATCATCCTTCCGGACGAGACGATTCAGCTTACTGCCGACGACATTCAATCAATGAATCACGGGAACGCCCGGATGTGTTTCAACGAGGAGGGTTACCTCACGTTTCTAAACGGCAGATACTATGACGGCAGGATCGAGGATCAAGAGGATGCGGTGGCATCCCTGCAAGGTATCGCAGGGCTTCTGGGATTGGGCGCAGGTTCGGATTTTTTCTGTGAGTATGGCGAAAAAAACAACAATACAGGCTATACCTATTACACCTTCAAGCAGCGTTATGGCGAAGGCACCATGGAAAACGGAACCCTAAAGGTCTTCATCGACCCTGAGGGCTATGCAGCTGGGCTTTCCAGTTCCTTTGTTCCCAATCTCGGGTATGCCGAGCCTGTGGACTGGGTCGCCCCACAGCAGGCGGAGGCGGTTATCACGGATACCGTTTATCCCGGTAAAAATATAACGGTCTATTCCGAATATACCCAGAAGGTGGCGGTCACTTATAACGGAACCATCTACAGCGCCTACGCGGTCTACACCGATAACTTTACGCAGGCCGGTCAGGACGCGGGGTTGCCTTATCTGGTGAGTTATGTAAACTGGGACGGGACGTATATTGACACCTATGCTACATCCGTCCTCAGCGGGATTGAAACCGATCAGACCGCTTCCGCCTATTTTGAAGGGATGAAGCCCTCCACGTATACCGGTACGGTCTGGCTTCAGGATGGCTCTTCAACCAGCATCACCGTTCCCATCGCCTATGACGCCGAAAAAGAGTGCTACTACCTGATGGATGTGGATCGAAAAATTGCCGTGGCGGATCGCACCATGTTCTTCGATCAGGGATTTGTGTCCTTCTCATCCTCTTCGGACGGGCAAACCTGGGACAACAATCACCTGCTTGCGTTTTACAACTACATCCGCGTGTATGACTTCTTTGCCAATATGGGCATTTATTCCATCGACGGGACAGGGGTGCCCATCCTCGTATGCTGCGACTGGCTGGATGACTACGGCGAGCCGTTTGACAACGCCTCAAGTTCCGGCATACTCCGCGGCTGGGCGGTCTTCAGCATGAGTGACGCCAATCACTTTTCTGAGGCAGTGGACGTGATCGCTCATGAATTTACGCATGGGGTTTCGGGCTATATGCGTGGCGGAGATATCTACATGAATCACACCGGGGCAATCAACGAGGGCTTCAGCGATATTATGGGAAATGTGGTAGAGATGTCACTCGGCGCTACTACGGACACCCAATGGCTGATTGGCGAAATGTCCGGGAGAGTGTTGCGAAGCCTCAGCGATCCGCTTCTCTCTTCTAATCCAATTGAGTTGGGTGGCCAATATTATGCGCCGCCGGTGCCTCCATCGGAGGTCGACAACGAAAAGAACGACCGCGGCGGAGTACACATCAATGCTTCTCTCCTGTCCCAGATGTCCTATAAACTTTACCAGTATGGGATGTCTTTGGAGGAGGAGTCGCGGTTGTGGTTTACCTGTATGGGGCTCATTACCCCAAAATCCGATTACAATGAAATTTACGAGGCGCTCATGATGAGTGTAAAAATGCTCGAGCTCGACCAGCGGTATGCGGATTTTCTAACAGATGCTTTCCAGAAAGCAAAACTGATATCATGAGAGGATGCCTGAAGATGCTGAGGAACAAAAAAATTAAAACCATACTCTTAACCATAATCGTGGCAGCGATGGCTATGATCCTCGCCGGATGCGGTACGGGTAGTTATGCAGTAAATGAAAAGGACAGTGAAACAGAGATTACCGTTCCAAGTAGAATGCGGCTTTTCAGTGGATATGACTGCGGATTTTCTTTCCTCTATCCGTCTGAATACCGAATCGGATGGAGCGAAAACGATGGCGCTTATGTTTACTGCGGCGAGGAAAATACCGCTCCATATGTTCTTGTCTATCGGAAAAACACAAGGAACAGGAGCCCTGAGAAATACTTTAAGGCTACCGATGAATTGATGCTGAAGAGCTTTGAAAATGTGGAGTCTACTCCCATTCAGGAGGTAAAGGTAATGGAAAAAAGCTTATACCTTACCCGTTACCAATGCTCGGACGGTTCAAAGCAATATGTGATAGACAGATATTTTGAACCTTATCCGGATTTTTATCTTCAGTATACTGCTATTTCAGACAAAGCAGGAAGTCTGAATACTCCGCTTTATTATGCGATAGCCACATCCAAGCTGGCGGAGGAGGCCTATGTTGGCGCGTATTCCGATAAGGTTTCACTACACGAGCATACAGACACGGGGATGAGCATCAAACTTCCCGATATGCTGAAACTCAACGATCTGACCATCGGCTATTTTGCTTCGAATGACAACGCAATCATGGTCGCGCTGCTCAGCACGGAGGACGGAGGCGTGCCCATTTACAACCGGCAGGACTTCATCGACCGGGCAGCCGCAAATCCAAATTTTGTGGCAAATTTCCTGGGTGTAGATACAGCGAATTTTTCCGAGGGCGAGGAACGGCAGTTTGGGGGCAAGAGCTTTTACTGTTATCCCATGACGATGACCTCTGGGGAAGAAACCTATACCGGCTCCCTCTGTATCGCAAATGCAGATGAAACTGGTTGCTGGATGCTCTGCTACGCTGTACTGGACGGATGCCCGGCTCATGATGATATGATGACTCTGTGCGCGAGCTGCATAGAAAGCATTTCATTTAAATAACTGGGGAGGAATAGAGAATGAAATACAAATGGGAAAAAATAGTCTGCCTTACTTTGGCAGTGATCTGCTGCTTATCGGTTGCTGCCTGCGGAAGTTCTGAGAATGCCGGAGGATTAGGAACGATAACGATGGATGACAGCCCGTCTTCCAGCTCTGGCGTGGGCACGCTTGGTGGTTCTGACGGGAATCCGAACGATGGGACGGATAAACCGAACCAAGTTCCTGATGAAACACCTACAACGCCGGCTCCGGATCCGACGCCGACTCCTGCGCCAGCCATGGAAACCGAACATTATGAATGTGACTGCTTCACAATGACCATTCCTAAGGGCTGGAAGGTAGAGTATACGCCTTATGATGCCGGTGACGGAGCGGTTCGAATTATTATTGCTGCCTTCGATCCAGAGGATACAAACAACCGTATCTTCTTCGCTTCGGCGCTGGAACCGTACTTCATTTCCAACGACGCAAAAAACGCATGGCTTCCCTACATGGACAGCAGTTTTGAATGGGCTCCAGTGATCGAAGGGGATCCTTCGGCCGAAAAAGCGCTGGGACAGTGGCCGACCTGCTACACGCTCATGCAGGCACAAGGAGGGGGATTTGAGAAGTATTTCAGTCAGTATCATCTGGAGGGCGTTTACGATTCAGGCGTCGCCGACGGTTCTACCAATGCCGACATGACCTCCTCCGTGCTGGCACAGGTGAGCATTCCCGGGGCGGCGGAGACGTACGATATGTATTTTCAGAACGAGCTGGTGCTGACCGACCCGCCCTCAGGCATCGACAGCAGCGCTAAGTATTATATCGGTTGGGGAACCAGAGGCATTGTCATCAAAACTTCCCAATTTGACGCCTGCTATGAGACGCTCGCCAACTGTCTTTGGAGCATGGATAACTCAAAGATGGTAGAAAAATATGGAGGCAGCAATGCGCAGGGCATCACCGGAAGTTCCGAGGACGAAGGATTTGATATTTTGAAATAATGAGTAAAAACGGAATTATTTGACTTTGCTTGATGCTATCCCTTGCGTCTACCGCCTGCGGGGGCCTTGTGCCTCTGCAGGAGTGGTGCTCGGAAGCACACAGGAAAGTTCTGAATAGCGGGGATCTTCAGGAAAAACTGGCATATAACCGAATTATGGCTATGGTGCGCAATATGAAGTGGAAGATAGAGTAGTCCAGCTGTAGATTTAATTTTTATGATAGCTGCCGCCGTTCGTAAAGAGGGGACGTTTCATCCCACCCTCGCTAGGCGCTTGGAAGAAATCCAACGAATGCATATTTGCGTCGGTTAAAACACCTTCATATTTCATGTCAGGCCACCTCCTTCTCACACACCGGCAGCATGCCAACCTTTTTCATCTGCTCGTAAATGAACATCCTTCCTTTCTGCGTCCACTTCATATTGATCTGCGCCCTGTTCGACTGCGGCAGATAGACGGTCTCAGTTCGTGTATACCATTTATTTGTATACTTATGATGATCTTGATGGTAGCCTTATCGTTCGCTACGTCGAAGATGACGAGAAGAACGGAGGCAAGCAACGCAGCGAGGCCAATGTTGACGCCGAAGGCAAACACGACAATTACCACAGCGGCACAGGCTACAAGGGTAAGGTTCTGCTTCTTGTCAAACTTAGGCATATGCCGGTAATTGCATGCTAATATATAATATTTGAAAACTGTAAAAACTACTTCTCTAATGCATCGCAAATTTATGTAAACAAAGAACATTGACGGACGCAAAACGTTATATTGAAAATAACCTTATCAACTGTAAAATTCAGTTATCCAGGACATTTTGTCGTTAGATATATCCGGTTGGTTATGGAGAAAAGTATACGAAAGTTATTAGACAAAGAGTAAAACGGATGATAAAGTCTAGAAAATACTTCAGGCGTAGTTGCGATACGGCTGAACCGAGATGAGCGGCAAAGGAGAAGATAATATGAGGATGTTTCGGACGGTGTATATGCGCGGTGGTACGAGTAAGGGATGTATGTTCCTCAAAGAGGATCTACCAGAGCGGGAACAGTGGGATGACATTTTTCTACAGGTTATGGGAAATCCTGATCCGAAACAGATTGACGGAATGGGCGGCACCGTATCTAGCAACAACAAAATCGTAGTCATGGGGCGCAGCAACCGCTCTGGAATCGATGCCGATTATCTTGTTGGTCAGGTAATTGTAGGGAAAAAACAGGTGGATTATGCTTCTAACTGCGGAAATATGACTGCTGCAGCCGCCGCATATGCTGTTGAGGCAGGATTGGTTTTCAATCTTACAGAACCCGTCACAACGGTTCATCTTTATAATGAAAATACTGATCGCCGCATAGATGTGATGCTTCCGGTGCGCGGTGGCAGGTTCTACAATGAGGGAACGTGCAGCATTGCGGGTGTGGATGGCACGGCAGGTGAGCTGCGTGTGGGCTTTTTGGATCCTGCCGGCAGCAAAACAGGCTGTCTGCTTCCGACGGGGCATGTGCGTGATCATTTAATGTTGGGAGATGGCAGCAGCATTGAAGCGACCATTTTGGATGTTTCCAACCCCATCGTATTGGTGCGAGCAGAGGATATTGGAGTGACTGGGTTGGAGATGCCGGATGCGATCGACCATGATAAGCAACTAAATGAGCGCTTGGAGCGTATCCGTGGCGCAGCTTGTGTGCAGATGGGATTTGCTGAGGATCTAGAAGATGCAACGAAATCAAGTCCGGCCGTTCCAAAAGTCGGGTTTGTGGCACGGCCCGGGACATACAGGGACATCGCGGGAAAGACAGTGCTACAAGATGAAATGGATATCGCGGCGCGTGTGATCAGCGTGTTCAAATGCCATAAAGCGTGTCCGCTAACGAGCGCGTCGGCAATCAGCGTTGCCGCTTTTTTACCGGGCAGTGTCGTTGCGGAGATGCTGCAAAAGGCCCCGGAACGCGGAACTCCTATATGCATCGGCCATCCGTCGGGTATCATCACGATGTACCCAGAATTAGACGGGGACGGGACAAGAATGAAAGTTCACAGTGTGGCTGTACAGCGTACGGCACGTCGCATCATGGATGGCTTTGTTTACATCCGCGACTAAAGAACACCCGAACAGGCAAAAGAGATGGTAGGCACATGCCGAATATGGAGTCAACGCTCTAAGTCATATACAATAGGGAATGTTGTTGGCTGAAGCTCGGGAACAGTATGGGCCGCATACTTGACAATGTCAATAAAACGACGCCCTGCAGCCGAAATCGTATGCCCTTCCTTATATGCCACAATGAGCGTTCGAAACAATGCAGGATCTGAAATTGTGCAGCATATTACACGTGCTCCTTCCATCTTTTTTGCGAGTACACTGTGTGTTGGCGTAATAATAAAGCCAAGTCCATCGCGTGCAAACATGCGCGCTGTGGATGTATTGGAAATTTCCATGATCTTGTGAGGATGAATTGAGAAACGCTCAAACAACTGTGTCGAAGCGCGGTATAATCCACGGTCGGGTGTGCATGAAATATACGCTTGGTCTTGGAGCCGTTCCGGGTGGATGTAGTGAAGGACACGCTGCTGATAGTCGATGTGGGAAAGATCAAGTTCGTAGAACATGGGGTGCTCTGGTGATGCCATGATCATCAGCTGCTCATCACGGAGCACTTCATATGAAAGCCCGGCGGTTGCCATTGGGAGAGTTGTTACGATAGCAAGATCGATCGATTCGCGGAGTAGGCTTTGTTCAAGAGCACCGGATGAGATTTCCTCCACTTTGATATCAATGCCCGGACATTCTTTCAAAAAGGGAGGGACGATGTGCGGGAGCCAACGCTGACTTCGCGTATCAGGAATTCCGATCACAAGGCGACCCTTACGCATGTCGGCGATTTCTTCGAGCTCTTTGTCCAATTGGTATTTCATAGCCGCAATATTCTTCATGCCTTGCAGATAACGTTCCCCCGCATAGGTGAGGCGGATGGGAGTAGAGGAACGGTCGAACAGCCTCACCCCTAGTTCCTGCTCTAACCGAGCAAGGCTTTTTGTTAAAGCAGGCTGGGAGATATAAAGCTTTTGCGCTGCACGCGAGATGCTCTTCATTTCGGCAATCATCTCTACATAATGATATTTCGTCAAATCCAATGCGATACGCTCCTATTCTGGATGTTGAGTGAACCATAGATTCACAGGGACATATATGGTTTTGAAGGGGGGGCATCATTCGCGGTATTTTGTAGCTGCTTGCTGTAGCCCCCCTACGCCTGCACGGCTAAGCGTACTACGCACACTGCCTGCTGCCTCGAGACTATAAGTCTGCAGGTTTTGGTGCGTTTTGCGGCTGAGAAGGGTAGAACAGTGGTGCTGTTTTAACCCACGAGAACAATGAAACAAGCCAAATCCGGTGGATTGCGATATATGTCCCCCCTTGCTAATGAATAGTTTATTTACATTATACATTAAATCACAAGACAAGAACAACAAAAACATCTATAACCTGAAGGTTATAGATAGACGGAGCAAAGGGATATTGGACAATTTTACACACCGATAATACAATATACTAAACTAAAGCATATGCATGTGAACATAACGAATAACGCGATAAAATTTTGTATGATCTTAAAAGGATTTGATGAATGATGACACAGTATAATCTGGCACAAAAACTGATACATGCACACTTGACTGCTCCAGCAGCACTGGAACCAGGAAACGAGATAACGATTCGGATTGACCAGACGCTAACGCATGATATCACGGCGGTTATGAGTTATTTGGCTTTTGAACAACTTGGGCTGGATCGGGTAAAGACTGAGCGTTCGGTCAGCTATCTTGACCATAATTTGCTCTATGTAGATAACAAAACGCCGGATGATCATATTTTCCTGCAGTCGATTGCGCAGCGCTATGGGATATACCTTTCACGAGCCGGGAACGGCATCTGCCATAGCGTGCATTATGCGCGCTTTGGCATTCCGGGAAAGAGCCTGATGGGAACAGATAGTCATACCCCGACGGCCGGTGCAATCGGCATGCTTGCCATCGGCGCAGGCGGTATGGATGTTGCGGCAGCAATGGCAGGACTTCCGGTGCGGATCACTATGCCAAAGATTGTGCGCGTGGAGCTTACGGGCAGATTGCGCCCGGGCGTTTCAGCAAAGGATGTTGTGTTGGAGATGTTGCGACGCTACGGCGTTAAAGGCGGCCTTGGCCGCATCTTTGAATATACCGGAGATGGTGTTGCTACACTGGAGGTACCTGAACGCGGGACAATTGCAAACATGGGAGCGGAGATGGGAGCGACAACGTCAGTTTTTCCCGCAGATGAAACAGTCCAGGCATTCTTCCGTGCACAAGGCCGGGAAGATGCGTTTGTTCCGCTCCTGCCGGATGAAAAATGTACATATGACGAAGAGATTACGATAGATCTAGGATCGCTGGATCCGCTCGTAGCCTGTCCGCATATGCCGGACAATGTGAAGCGGCTATGTGATCTGCCATGCATCCCTGTGCAGCAAGTATATATTGGAAGTTGTACAAACGCTTCCTATACGGATATCAAAAAGGCAGCCTTGGTTCTGAAAGGACATCATGTGCATCCAGACGTAAGCCTTACAGTTTCTATCAGTACACGCCAAATTTTCCGTGAACTGCTTTGCGACAGTACGATTACGGATCTCATTGACGCAGGCGCGCGTATCACAGAAATTGCCTGCGGCGCATGCTGCGGCCTTGGACAGGCACCTGCGACCAACGGCGTGTCCGTGCGCACCTCAAACCGAAACTTCAGCGGCCGCGGAGGTACCAAGGATGCATTCCTCTATCTTGTGAGCCCGGAAGTGGCCGCCGCAACGGCGGTACTCGGTTTCTTAGCAGAACCCGGGGCAGTGCTCGACGATCTATCACCACTGGCGGCTGTGCGAGAGCCTGCGGGCTACCATGTAGATGACAGCATGTTGCTTGCACCGCCAGAGGATGGGAGAGACGTAGAAATACGTCGTGGGCCAAACATCAAACCTTTGCCCGTCAATACGCCACCTGCTGAGCGGCTTTGTGCAGATGTAAGCTTGAAGGCGGGAGACAATATTTCGACCGATGATATCACACCGGCGAACGCACAACTTTCCTCAATGCGTTCTAATATCCCGCTGATTGCGGAATATGCTTTTTCCCGTTATGACCCCGATTTTGTATCCCGCGCGAAGGAGATGGGGACGAGCATTATCATCGCTGCTGAAAATTATGGTCAGGGATCAAGCCGGGAGCATGCAGCCATTACGCCCATGTTCCTCGGTGTAAAGGCAGTGGTTGCAAAGTCAATGGCGCGCATCCACAGAAATAATCTGATCAATCATGGGGTTATCCCGATGTTATTTGAAAATCCTTCCGAATATGACGGAATATCCTTGGGGGACAGGTTAGAGATTGACAGTCTGCCAGATCAGATCGTTAAACGCCGTGTCCTCATCTATAACCGCACCAAGGGCATCTCTTTTTCAGTGCGCCTTGAATTGAGCGACACGGAAGTTGCGATCATTCTTGCGGGGGGGCGTTTACCCTATATTAAATTGTATGGCGGAAGCAATTCCGACAACAAATAAAAAACAATGGGAGGAAAACAAAATGTTGAAACGTATCTTTGCCTTGTTGCTGGCCTGCATTACGGTATTTACACTCATGGCTGCCTGCAACAATGCACCGGCAAATGAGCCAATGGTACCACCAGAAAACACTCCTGCCACAGGTACAACTGGGACACCTGGAATGTCTGATACAGAAGCTACCCCTGCGCCTGCAACGGACGAACCCGCCCGCGGCGGATCATTGAAGGTAACGATCAACAGCGACCCTGTAATGCTTGATGCAATGCTCAGCAATACAGAGTCAGAGCAGATCCCTGCATGGCATATCTTTGAAGGCGCGCTTAGCTGTGACGCAAGCGGTGCAGTTTGGCCAGGTGTATGTGAGTATACATTCGAAAACAACGTGCTTACGCTTACCGCTCGGGAAGGTGTAACGTTCCACAACGGTGACGCCTGCACGGCAGAGGACGTTTATGCTTCTGCACAGCGTTGGATTGAAACTGTGAGTGCTGCAAAGGAGCTCGCCGAGAACCTAACGAATATGGAAATCGTTGACAATTCTGTAGTGCTCACCTTCTCAAAGGCCATTCCAACCGTCCTTATCACAGTTGCCTCATATGACCAAGGTCTGGCGATCATCCCCAAGAGCATCTGCGAAAAATATGGTTCAGAGCAGATTGCTGACAGCGACTGCATCGGTACCGGCCCTTACATGTTCGCGGAGCATCTCGCGGATCGTTACGTACTACTTAAACGGTATGATGCCTACGTACCTGCCGCAGCAAACGAAGGTGCAACCGGTATGGCCGCACCGAAGATGGCATACTGCGATGAGATCTACTTTTACCCTGTGAGCGACAAGACCGCTCGTATCACAGGCGTTCAGACTGGTGAATACGACATTGGTATCGGCATTCCAAGCAACATGATTGCTGACCTGTCTACAGACCCGAATCTCGTCGTTGAAATGCGTGACCTTGGTATTTTTGCCTGCATGATTTTCAACAACCAAAGTGGACCCTGCACGGACAAGAACCTGCGCAACGCAATCCTTGCCTGCCTCGATATGAACGAGCTGATGCTTGCGGCACAGGGCAGCGCGGATCTCTACCGTCTCAACCCCTGCTACATGATGACCAGTAGCCAATGGTATGTTGAAGAATCCCTTGGCAAGTACAACAATGTAGACCTTGAAGCTGCAAAAGCATATTTGGAGCAGTCTTCCTATGATGGACAACCTTTGGTGTTCGTGACTACAAAGGACAATGACTACTTCTACAAGACCGCGATCGTTGTGGCACAGATGGTGAAGCAGATCGGCATCGAAATGGATGTTCAGGTTTATGACAACCCCACCCTCAAGCAGTATCGAAATGACCCGACTAAGTACGACATCTTCAGCGGAGGCCTTGGCGATAAGCCCGACCCGACACAGGTTGTTTGGATGGATGAAACATGGGCCGGTTTCTGGAGTAATGAAACTAAGAATGAGCTTGCTGAGCAGCTCGCGAACGAAACGGACTTTGACAAGCGCTATGCGATCTGGACCGAGATCTGCAAGCTCGTATACGAAGAAGTTCCGAACATCACCTTCGGTGAGCGCATCAATCCCGTTGTTTATCGCAACTATGTACACAATATCTTCGACACCAAGCAGAAGTATTACTGGAATACCTGGATCTCCGAGTAAGGCACATATCTCGAGAGGGTGGAGTAAATCTGCCCTCTCCAACCCAAAGGGCCATGCCAAACTCAAGAAAATCATTACGAGGTAAATCATCGTGCTGAGATATATTATTCGCCGTTTTCTTACAGCAATCCCAACGCTCCTGGTTGTTGCGGTGCTGATATTCGTTCTGATCCGCTGCATACCAGGTAATCCTGCTCAAGTTATGCTTAGCGAAGATGCCACGAATGAAGAAGTCGCTGCAATGGAACGGAAGTTGGGGCTTGACCAACCCATTTTTGTTCAATTTATCAAATGGATTTCTAATGCAATCCGCGGCGATTTTGGAAAGTCGCTGTATTACAATGAGCCCGTCCTCGGCATTCTGGCTGCTCGCCTCGGGCCAACGATGTTGCTTGTGTTGTATGCCATGCTCATTGCAACTACGCTCGGCGTAGGGCTCGGCGTTATTGCAGCGGTAAACCGTGGACATATCATCGATCAAATAGCTATGGTAATTTCAATCGTTGGCATTTCGATGCCGGGATTCTGGATAGGCTTGAATCTTGTGATTTTCTTCTCAGTCAAAAATCCGATTTTCCCTTCTGTCGGCTATGTTACAGTTGCAGAAGGTGGACTCAGCCAAGCGCTGTATTATCTGACGCTCCCTGCTGTAGCACTGGGGCTGCAGCGCTCTGCGAGCATTGCGCGCGTTACGCGTTCCAGCATGCTGGATGTTCTTGGAAATGATTACATTCGGACGGCACGCTCGAAGGGCCTTGGAAACAAGAAAATCATCGGACTACACGCGTTGAAAAATGCGGCAAACCCGATCATTACACAGATCGGTATCTCCGTTGCGCATTTGATGGGCGGTTCCGTGGTGATGGAAAAGCTGTTCAATATTCCTGGAATCGGACGACTTGCTTTCGACTCGATTTCGCGGCGCGATTATCCTACCATTCAGGGCCATATCCTGTTTGTTGCTGTGATCTATGTGTTCGTGAACCTTCTGGTCGATTTGCTGTATAAGGTGTTCGATCCGAGGATCAAATATAATTAAGGAGCTGCGCCATGAACTTCAGGAAATTTTGGTATAAGTATAGCCGCGTCGTGGTCGGTGGCGCAATGTTTTTAGCAATGTGCATCATTGCAGTGCTTGCTCCTCTGATCGCGACGCATGACCCCAACTCTATTTCAATGACCGAATCGCTGCAACCGCCTTCGAACGACCATATTTGCGGTACGGACGAATTTGGCAGGGATGTCTTTTCCCGTATTGTATACGGTGCGCGGGTATCACTGACGATTTCCCTTTCGGTACTGGTGTGTTGTGGAATTCTCGGGACAATCCTCGGCCTTGTTGCTGGCTACTTCAAGCCTGCAGACATGGTTATTATGCGTGTAATGGATGGTTTGATGGCATTCCCAACTGTAGTGCTTGCACTCGTGATCCTCACGGTTCTCGGTTCGGGCATTCCAAACTTGGTGTTGGCACTCACGATTGCACAGCTCCCCCGCGTAGTGCGTACGATTCGCACGACGGTCATCTCCCAAAAGGAGTTGGAGCATGTTGAAGCGGCACACGCTATGGGAGCCTCCAATACGCGGATTCTGCTACAATATATTTTCCCCATGTGTATTTCTCCGCTCATTATTCGTATGACGTTGATTATGGCGCTCACGGTGCTCAATGAAGCGAGCCTGACCTTCCTCGGTGTCGGACTGTCTCCGGATATCGCAAGTTGGGGTGTAATTCTTTCAGAAGCGCGCCAGCATATCACAACATCACCGTATCTGATCTATCTTCCTGGCATTGCGATCGTATGGTCGGTGCTGTCGCTTAATTTGTTGGGTGACGGTTTGCGTGATGTACTTGACCCAAAGCTGAGTAGCCATTAAGGAGGCACGAGGATGCAGAACAAAGTATTAGATGTAAGAGATCTGTCGGTATCCTTTTCATCCTTCGGTGAAACGACGAACATCGTCAACAAGGTAAGCTTCCACATCGATGAAGCCGAAACCGTAGGTATTGTGGGAGAATCCGGCTGCGGAAAGAGCATGACCGCAATGGCGATCATGCAGCTGATCAAACGCCCGCCGGGAGTAATTACCGGAAACGTTTTTCTAGACAGGCGTGATCTTTTAACGTTGAGCGAGACGGAAATGCGCAAGGTGCGCGGCAACGATATTTCCATGATATTCCAAGAGCCTATGACGAGCCTGAATCCGGTACTGACCGTGGGATATCAGTTGGAAGAGGTATATCGGCTCCATCAGGGGATGAACCGCAAGGATGCGCATGAGGCTGCAATCGAAGCGCTGCGGATGGTAAAAATCGCCATGCCGGAGCAACGCATCAACTGCTACCCGCATGAAATGTCTGGCGGCATGCGCCAACGTGTGATGATTGCTATGGCTCTCTCCTGCAAACCGAAGCTTTTGATTGCCGATGAGCCCACCACTGCACTTGACGTCACAATTCAGGCCCAGATCCTCGGACTGATGAAGAACCTGAGAACGGAAGTCGGCAGTTCTATCATGCTGATTACGCATGACCTTGGGGTTGTGAGTGAAGTTTGCTCCCGTGCCGTGATCATCTATTGCGGGCAGGTTGTGGAAGAGGCGCCTGCAAACGAGCTGTTCCGCAACCCGTTGCATCCCTACACCGAAGGACTTATGCACAGCCTTCCAACAAGAGGCAGCAAAGAACGCCTGTACGTGATCCCAGGAAGCGTTCCGAGCCCAGGCAACCTGCCCAGAGGGTGTGTGTTCCATCCCCGGTGCCGGTATGCAACGGAGCAGTGTCGTACGGAATCTCCTGCTTATATACAGAAGACGCAAGAGCATGCCGTAAAGTGCTGGCGGCATATTTGAGGAGTATCATATGATGGAAAAAGAAGTTTTGCTTGAGGTGAAAAACCTCAAAAAGTGGTTTCCGATAAAGCGGGGGCTTAGCTTTTCCGAAAAACGTTATATCAAAGCTGTGGATGATGTAAGCTTTACGGTCTATAAAGGTGAAACCCTGGGTCTGGTCGGCGAGTCTGGTTGCGGAAAATCTACCCTCGCCCGGACAATTCTTCGCTTGATCGAACCTACCGGCGGACAGGTGCTTTATCGGGGGGGAGACTTCCTTCAGAAAGGGAAGCGGGAAGTCAAGGAAATGCGAAGCAATCTGCAGATCGTATTTCAGGATCCCTATGGATCTCTGCACCCGAAAATGCGAGTTGGTGAGATCATAGAGGCACCTCTTGTTATCTCAAAATATGGCGACAAGGAAATGCGTAAGGCACGCGTGAACGAACTTGTAGAGATGGTCGATCTGAAGCCGGAACATCTTAAACGGTATCCGCATGAATTTTCAGGCGGTCAGAGGCAGCGTATCGTAATCGCGCGAACGCTTGCAACGAATCCGGATTTCGTAATCTGTGATGAACCGGTTTCTGCGCTTGATGTGTCGGTTCGTTCGCAGATTCTTAACCTGTTGCGTGATTTGCAGGAAAAGCTCGGCCTCACCTATCTGTTCATCAGCCATGACCTTAGCGTTGTGGAGCATATCTGCGACAGAGTAGTTGTGATGTACTTGGGAAAGGTCGTGGAAATGGCGACTTCCGAAGCGCTGTTTACAAACCCGCAGCATCCGTATACCCGGGCTTTGCTTTCCGCAGCGCCGCAGATATTTGAGGAGAACCGTTCGGATCGCATTACGCTTGATGGTGATGTGCCAAGTCCGGCAAACCCGCCAAAGGGCTGTAGGTTCCACACACGCTGTCCGCATTCCACCGAAAGGTGTACGGAAGAACCGCCACTGATTGACATTGGTGATGGCCATCTGGTCTCCTGCCATCTTTGCCAGAGGAGTGAATGAATATGAAAGAATTTAGATTGGTTCGCATTTCCGGAAAAACGCCGTATGAGCGTGGCGTCCAGTATGGAAAAGCTGCGCGCGAAGAGATTAATAACTGTATTGACACGTACCACAAGCACTTCGACAGCGCACGCGGAATGACGTGGGAAAAGGTGCAGAATCTGGCGGCTGCATACATTCCGGAATCTGAGCGTCAGGTACCGGACATGTTGGAAGAAGCCCGCGGCATTGCAGAAGGAGGCGGCGTTGATTTTATCGACATCATGGCCCTCAATTGCCGCTACGAGATCCTGCATTATCCGCTCCAGCCTGAGTGCACGGCATATGCATTGCAGCGTGAAGCAACTGCAGACGGACATGTTTATATTGGACAGAACTGGGACAACCGTCCCTATCTGCTTCCACACACGCTCCTGCTCCACATCACGGAAGAGGAAACGGGCAATATCATATTCGGACTCACAGAGGCGGGACAGTTGATCCGCAACGGTTTCAACAATAAGGGTGTAGGTCAGTGTGCCAACAGCCTCCGTGCCACGTTGGACAAGCAGGGTAGCGGCGTTCCAAGTACATTTGTGCGCCGTCAGTTGTTGCGGCTTGACAACATGGATGATATGGTCAAGCTGATCCGCACAGCTTCCCGCAGCGTTTCGGTGAATTATTGTTTAGCATCGTGCGAAAACAAGGTTGGCGATGTTGAAGCGGTTCCAGGACAGCCTGTTTTGTTCAGCCCTGTGGATGGAATCATTACGCATGCGAACCATTTGCTTGTCAACCGGGATCTTGATACATCAAGCGTCCGCCGTTTCCGGGGAGAGCGCCTGTACGAGTTGTTTTCTGCAGAAAAAGGCAATATTACGAGGGAGTATATCAGAAAGTGCCTCTGCGATCATGAGGGTCACCCTCAAGGAGTCTGTTCTCATGTCAGTCCGGAAGGCAAGGTTTGGCAGACGAACGCGTCCATGATCTATGACCTTGATGAAAGAAAAGCATGGGTTTGTTACGGACCACCATGCGAGGGTGAGTATAAGGAATATATGCTATGAACTCCCAAAAAACAAAACTAAGAGATCAGCTGAAGAGCATGCGCACCGAGATGGCTGCCATGTGCGATGCGATTTTTATGCATCCGGAAACCGGAGGCGAAGAATGGTATGCACAAGCTCTGCTGACGGATTATCTCAAGGCACATGGATTTACTGTGGAAATGGGAGTAGGTGGAATGCCCACATCATTTCGTGCCGTTTGGGAATGCGGAAGTGGTGGCCCCACTGTTGGTTTCCTGTGCGAGTATGATGCTCTACGTGCGCTTGGTCACGGTTGTGGCCATCACATGCAGGGGCCAGCCGCTGTTGCTGCCGCAGCGACACTTAAGATGAATTCGGATGGAGTGCCGATGCGTATTGTCGTATACGGTACTCCGGATGAGGAGTATGGGAATGGTAAGGTTACCATGCTTCAAAACGGGTGCTTTCGGGATATGGACTTTGCGCTCATGTCCCATGCCGGCCCCAATACGACAGTAGACATCAAAAGCCTTGCAATGCGTTCGGCCTATGTGCGGTTTCATGGATGTGCGGCGCATGCGGCAATCAAACCAGAGGATGGCAGGAGCGCTGTGGATGCAATGCTGCTTGCAATCCATGGATTTGAACTGCTGCGTGAACATGTGCGAAACGATGTGCGGCTACATTATGCGATACGAAAAACAGGGGAATCTGTTAACGTAGTTCCGGACTTTGCCGAAGCCGAATTTGCAGCTCGATCCTATTCCGCCGAATATCTTGAGCATGTTTGGAAACGCATTGAAAAAATTTTTTGTGGCGCTGCAGATATGATGGAAACGACGGTTGATCAGATACCTGTGTCCGATTGCAAAAATAAGATACCCGTTCTTCGGTTGAATCGCCTTTTGATGGAGCATGCGACAGAACTTGGTGCACCGCAGATGATTCCGTACCGTGAGCAAACTGGTTCCACAGATTTCGGGAATATACTTCACATTATGCCCGGCTCCTGTATTCGGACTGCGTTTGTTCCAGAGGGAACATCCAGCCATTCAAAGAAGTATATCGATGAAGGAAAGAGTGAAGCGCTCCACGATGCTGCACTTCTTGCAGCGCAGGTGCTGGCGCTTTCCGCGTGGGATATCTTTCATGACGAGGAGTTGCGAAAGGAGATAAAAACGGAGTTCCTGCACAACCTCGCGGCAGAAAAAAAGGAGGCGGAAAGCTGATGCGGTTTCAGTCATGTCTAGAGGCTCCATTTTCCCTGTGTGGACTTTTGGGAAGAATAGAAGAGGGCGCCTTTTGGCGCCTTCCGGATGACATAATCGATACTATCAGTCCAAACATATCTCTAATTGCGCGGAGATCCTCTGGTGGACGCGTTCGGTTTCGGACAAATGCTTCTGAAATCTCATTCCGTATGCGCCTCAAGAATCTAGAACCGGCGCAATGCATGCCTCTGAGCGGTTCAGCGGGGGCGGATATTTTTACGGGAGTTGGAGAAAATTCACGCTTCTGCGGTTTTATAGCGCCAGAAAATTATGAAGACCGTACTGCGAAAACGACAATCCATACTAAGGGGACGCTAGAGCAGTATACCATTAATTTGCCGCGGAACGAGCAATTGGAAAGCTTTGAAATTGGCATCGAGGAAGGCGCGCTGCTTCTTCCCGCATTGCCTTACCGATACGAAACGCCCGTAGTCTTTTATGGCTCGTCCATTACGGAAGGCGGCGCGGCGTCAAGGCCCGGAATGGCGTATACATCTCGCGTATGCAGGTGGCTTGATACAGATTATATCAATCTCGGATTTGCGCGCAGTGCGTGCGGCGAACCGGGGATGGCTGATTTTATCTCGTCTCTTGCAATGAGCGCATTTGTTTTTGATTATGATTACAATGCGCCATCTGTAGAAGCATTGAAACAGACGCATGAACCGTTTTTTCGGAAGGTCAGGCAAAATAATCCGGAGCTTCCAATCCTCATCATGTCAAGGCCAAACTTTTACACAGACGAAGCCGAAAGCAGGCGCCGTCGTGCGGTGATTGAAGAAACTTATCACAATGCGATTGCTGCAGGTGACCGCAATGTATACTTCATTGATGGAGAAACGTTTTTTCCGAAGCGTGAACCAACCAACTGCACTGTGGATGGCATCCATCCAAACGATGAAGGATTTCTGCATATGGCAAATGCGGTCTATCCGATTCTGCGATGCATTCTTGCGCGTGTGGAGACGGAAGACTCGATTCTGCGACGTTTACGAGAGTACTCTACGCCGGAACTATGTGACGGGGCATCGCACAGGATTCATATGGATTCGGCCATAAAGCCCATGGCCGCTGAACGGAAGATCGTGGGGCGCGCATTTACTGTGGAAGTGCCTTTTGGAGCCGGAAAGGCGATAGCGCAGGCGATCGAGCAGACAGACACTGGGGATGTGATTGTGATAGCCGCAGGCGGGAATTGTAACACATCTAGCTGGGGAGACCACCGGAGCGCATGCGCACTGCGCAAGGGGATTGAAGGCGTTGTTATTGATGGTGCGTTTCGGGATGTGGACGGATGCAATGCAGTTGGAGTTCCGATTTTTGCGCGAGCGTTGACGAATGCCGCAGCGCTGAAGACCGAGGGCGGGATATTTAGGAAATCAATCAGCTGCGCCGGGATTGTTGTAAACAATGGGGATATTATCGTAGGAGACGAAAACGGCGTCTGTGTTTTTCCGTACGCAGAAGCGGAGGAAATTATGCAGCGCGCAGACAAAAAAATCAAGGCGCAGAAGGATGCGCAAGACGAAATGGAGCGCACAGGCCAAGTGATAGTGCATGTGGAAATGAAAAGAAGCTGACCCCGACTTCAAAACGAATGCATGCCATCCGCCTTTTTGCCTGTCACGACCCTGTGGAACGAAACGTTCCATGGGGCAATGATCCCTTACGGCCTTGAGATGTTCGCAGGTGCCCCAAAGCTGGGGTGTCCAATTTGGATCCAGTGAGGTGTACCTCATTTTAATATGTAGGGAGTGGCAGCCCTATTAGATTAGAAGAACGCGCCGAGTGCGTCTACGTTCTCAGGGTGTTTGCCGGTATACATAACGTTGGGGTTCACAAAGATGCGCATGTTTTCCTTTTCCGGCTCGTACACGAAAGTGCAAAAGCGTTGTTGCTCGCCGCGACACGAGAAGGTGATGGTGCGGAAGTTCTTCACGAGCGCTTTGGCATTTGAACGGTGGTAGCCGATTGCGTCGCAGAACTCTCCTACTGTCATGGGCTCTAAGCAATCAAGATCCGGCTCAAAGGGGTTATGGCACACGATATTCCACTCCGTATTGACGTATGGTACGAGCAGGAACACGTATCCTAGGTACTGGTGGAACTTCTTTGGCGTGGACTTGTACAGATCCCGGATAGTCTTCGTATACAGCTTGACGAGCACATCGTACTTAGCTTTGCCTACGCCACCTTTTCGGAACGAGAATGGGCTTAACTTCCAACATCCATCCTCGCAGTGCAGTATTCCGCTCTCTGTTGCCTCGTCAAGGAATTCATAAAACGTAGCGACGCTTAACCCGAGTGCTTCGCGCATTGTGCTTTTCGTCATTTTTTTCCTCTGGGTAGAATAGAGAATGTTGTCATCGTAAGATAGATATGTCGCCAAGTAGATTATACGAGCTGCTGTCCTAGGCGATAGTTCCGAAAACTTACTCTCGTCATTATATAGGTAGAATATGAACCCTCCTGACGAGTACGACTTCTTCGAATTGTTGACGTGTTGCCAGTAATTTGATCTTCGCTGCCTTTCCTCTGGGGAGATGATAGTGCAGCCGTCCTCAAAGGTCTTAACGACTTCGCCGGTGTCCCGGTCGATCAACATCAGGTTCGTTTTGTCTGAAATAAGAATCCTTCCTTTCGATATGCTGTTTTTTGGCCATTTCATCTTAAAACGACGCTCATTTCGTGTTTTACCAGAAAATCGCATTATATGGGAGTACGAAAATCTTATACAGAGTAAAAAGAAATAAATCCCGATTTGCCACGCAGAACACGGTTGAATAATAGGTGTGCTTGTCGCACGTGTCCTCTATTCTATATAAGTTGGCAATACAGTGGCCCTAATTGATTGGCCACGTTCTACCTAGCGAGCTATGCGAGCGTTCTATTTGCCTGTAAAAGAGAAATGACCTGTATATGAAGGGTGCCACCCTCTACACATGAACATCATACTACGGTTTGCAGCACTTTGTAAATTCGAATTGCTCATTCGCAAAAAAATTTTGCTCATATCATTCGCTGCTTCGCTGCTGCTCATTTTGTCCGCAAAAAATTTGGCTCACTGCGTTCGTTGCTTCGCTGTTGCTCACCTGCTACTCGCTACGCTTCCGCCAAAATTGTCGCTTCACTCGTTCACTCGTTAGCTCTAATTCTGACTCCATGGCTTCGCTCGTCATTTCTACCTTTCGCCGCGTTCGCGGCGCGGCTGGAGCGTCAGCGACAAGCCGACAATTTCTATAATATAGCACCCGTCAAGGCAGGCACCGCGCCGTGCGTTGGGGGGCGGAGGTGCGAGTGCTGGCAGCAACCCTGAAACCTGCGCAAATAAGAGAAAATAACAAACTCTGGGCCGTTGGCACCCGCTTCGCCACGCAAACCTTTGCGGGGGGGGGTAAGGGAGGGGCGCGGTTCACGTGGCTTGCTCAGGCTCGCTCCGCTCGCCCTTTTTTATTCTTTTTACCTGTAAAAGAAAATTCAGCAACCCAAGCAAGTACACTCATACGCATCTCGCAGCTCATCCTCGGTAATACCGGCATAGCTCAGCGTAATGCGCGGAGATGAATGCCCCAGCAGCAACATTAGCTGCTCCAAAGCACGGCTGCGGTCAGCCGCACCAGTAAGATAATGATAGGCAAAGGTCTTGCGCATCAGGTGCGTACCGGCGTGAGCCGCAATGCCCAGATCTGCCACGGCACGTTTCAGCTTCCTGTCAACATCTTGCCGTGCCGCCGTCTCGTAACATGACCTGCTCGCCGGAAAAACATATGCCTCTGGAGAGACGGCCACGTCCGTCTTTTGCCTGTACAAATCAAGAGCATTCAGCAGGGTTTGATTCAGGCAGATGAAGCGCCACTTGCCAGTCTTCTTTTCCTTGCGCCAGAATTCGCCACTTTCATTCAGAATGTCACCCCATCGCAGCGACAGGATGTCCGAAATGCGGTATGCTGTATTGATGCCTACCATAAAGATGGCATACATACGATAGTCCCCAGCAGCCTTGAAGTATTCGCACACTCTGTTTATATCATTTTTATCTTTTATAGGATTAGAAGTGCAGCGCTTGCCTTTGTGGCTGCTCGCTACGCTTGTTGTTCCACTGCTCGCTCCGCTCGCTGTTTCATTCGCCACCAGCCCTCTGTTTGGGCCAGCAAAGTTGACACGCAGCACCACGCCGACTTCCTTTTCAGAGATGGATCTCTTCGCTGCGCTCTCGGCTTCGCTGCTCGCTTTGCTGCTCGCTCCACGACCAGCTACGCTCGTTGTTACACTGCTCGCTCCGCTCGCCGCTTCACTACTCACTCTGCTCGTTGTTGCACTCGTTACATTATTCATATTTTGCACTCCTTCACTCAGAATTCGCACTGCTCAGGGCAGCTCCGCCTTGTACAATTATTATATCATATTTGGCATTCTGCGCAAATTCGAATTGAGAAAAAAGTGCGGAAAAAGCGGCTAAATTACTAGAAAATCTGTTTTTACGGACTGAAATTATATTAAATAAACGCTGCGCTTTACGTGTGAATATACGTTGAAAACTGGCGATACTGAGAAGGGCGAAATTCATTGAAAATATGAGCGATTTTTTGAACTGAGAGTGAGAAATAGTGACTAGGTGCATATTGGAACAAACGTTCGCTTTTTACGGTGTAAATATACCCCGGGTGCGGTTCCGTCAAAAGCGCACATGGCAGGCAGGGCGGGGAAGCGGCAGGCGCAAGGCCGGAAGGAAGCGCCGGGGCTGCAATCGGATATGTCAAACATATTTTACATCAGGCACACACATATAAAATACTATTACTCATAACATATCGTACCATATTATCTAGTTACCAATACTAAATAAGTCAGTCTGAAGCACTAAAAGCCTGCATTGCGTAACACTTTTGTAATAAACGGCGGCTGTATGCTGTCGCATAGGCCGCCGCGCCACGCTTGACGCGCGGCGATAGGAAAGATCTTCACAAAAATACAGCTAATTATTATTCACTTTGCCATGTTGATAATTTTCGTGGCACATTAGCAAGTATTGCGTTATGCTCAGCCCGGCAAGCGCGGCACAATCCTTTATATCCTGCGCTTTTTCTATGCTCACAAATACTTTTAAAGTAGTTTTATTTTCTTCGTAACGTTGCTTTGCTGTCTTGCCGTCCTCAATTTTTCTGCTCATTTATACACTATTCCTTTTCAAACATAGCATAATATTCATATGTTACGCAAATATTACAAAAGCTTAATACTTTTGTAATTGTAATATACTGGCCAGTATGCGATACTATGACCATAGCAAGGGACGCTACGGACGTCGAGAGAGTCCAAACATCCCACGCAAGGCAAGCGCCGAACCTTGACAAAGCAATATGGCGAATACCTTTCAGCCAGCCGCCAACGTGCGCGCCGTACCATTGCCAATAGGTAATGCGGAACATTCCGCACCTGTACAGGCCGTACACCTAAAGGCCGCGAAGCTGTAAGGCGATTGCCGCCATATTCACATAGGCCGCCCATGCGGGCGGGCGTTTCCCGGTGGTATGCGTATAGCTATCGCCGGAAAGCGCGGGATGCATCCCCGCAAATGCAGTATATCATATTTTGACGCAAGAGGTATATAAAAATGACGAAGAAAGAATACACTATTGTTGAACTGATTGCACGCGAAGCAGCCTTCGCAGCTTTTGCGAATGAATGCGCAAAAAAGGTTGATGCAATTTTGCGGAAGATTGACGAAGCGCAAGCAGACGGCGATCCGGTAGACGACTTGCAAGCGGCATTGTCTCAAGCAAAAAAGAAGCAAGCCGAAGCATGCAAGGCTTCCGAAGCGGCAAAAGTTGAATGCGATGCCCATGGCATACCGCAAGAACAAAAAGACGCGATTGCCATAAAACAGTTAGTCGCGGCTATGGCGACAGGAGGCGTCGCACGATATGCGCGCTATATTCCGGCACTTGCGCAAACGTTTAAGGCATGCGACAAAATTGGCTATGTGGCTTCTGTTTATGGCCGGGTTGATTGCTTGACGGCTGACGACGACGACGCGAAACGGCTCGCAAAAGACAAAAGCGCGCTTGCGCGCAAAGTAGCCGCGGAAGTGTCCAGTATTGTTTCCGGCATGGGCGTTGAACGGTTCAACGCAAGCAAGGTTGAAACTGCTTATATTTGCGGCGGTGGAACGGTAACATATACCACGAAAGGCAAGCCGAAAGTAAAAGCGCTGTCTGCAAATGTTATCTTCTCGAGGGCATTCACCATTGCAGCGTTGCGGCTGAATGGTACTAGTCTGAAAGAAGTATTGACGGCTACGCTTGAGACAACGGCAGCAAAAGAGCTTTTCGCGGGATTGCAAAATGATTTTCCCGAAATGGAAAGCAAGCCTGGAAAGGGCAAGAAGGAAAAACAAGCAGCATAAGCATGCGGGCGCGGCCAAATTGGCCGCGCCTTTTTTGCGCACTTCCAGTTTTCACGATAGCAAACGACAGAAACTAGCGCCCACGCGAAACGCCCACAGATGCGGCGGGGACGGAAGCCGAAACACTGAACCGGGGAACGGCAAGCGCGAAAGCCGGTACTTTTTAAGGCGGAAGGGAAAAGGTATAATGAAGCAATTTATATGCAATCCGTATTACGGGCAAGAGTTTGAAGGGTTTAAGATGCCGAAAGGCTGTTTTTATGGGCGTGTAGATTACAATGGAGATATGGTGAATTATGTTATAACTGATCTACATACCTACAGTGTTGGCGGTTTGCAAAGGATGAATGTTCATGTTTTGCGCATAGATCGTTTCGGGCTAGTAACATGGAGAACAGAGAAGTGGCCATATGCATGCTGCGCTTTGGCACGTGTTCGCCAGTTTATAGAGTCGCATCCGAATCATGTCATAAAGTCCCACGAATGGGAAAGCCCGTTTGATATTTGCATGTACAGGCCTACAAATCATACAAAGCGTACATGGAACGTTACTGCTATTATGTCGTGACTGACAAGCCGAAAAATGCGACTAAAAAATGAATGCAGATTGTGGATTCATTTATGGCGTGGTATAATAAATTTGCCCACCGTCTAGGACGAAATTGCATTTCTTCGTGGCTGTGGGAATGTAGTCATGGTGCTTACGGCGGGCATCACTTTTATGGAGCGATAATGAGGTGATTGGCATGAATAACGAAGAACGAATTTTGGAAGTGCTGTCCACAATGCGAGCGGACATGGAATCTATGAAAGCCAACATGTCTGAAATGAATTGCCGTATGGATAGCCTGACTGAAAAAGTGGATGCACAAGGACGGAGCATAACCAACTTAACTGAAAAGGTAGATACTCAAGGGCGGCAAATTGGAGACTTGACTGTGCGTATGGATGGGTTATCTGAAAAAATGGATGCTCACGGACGGCAAATAGGTGATCTGACTGCACGCATGGACAGTCTGACGGAAAAGGTGGATACGCTTACTGAATATTCAGAGGAAACCCGCGATGCGGTAAACTATGTGGCTGAATGGGTGGAAAACGTAGCAAGCGCGAACCCAAAGTTGCATAAGCTGCGCCCATAATAATGGATATACTATGAAGTGAGAAGGGAGTGAATGCAAATGCTGTATCCGTATATGGAATTAGCAGATGAAACGGCTATACTTCATACGCAGGTCAAGCAAGGCAATACTGTTGAAGTGCAGTTTGAGCGCCCAACGGAAAATGGATTTGATTCTGCGCGGTGTGTTCTGCCGACTTATGAGTGGATTTCGCGGGAAGGATTCACAGATGATGAGATAGCATTTTTTGTGAAATTCTTGGAAAGTAATGCTCATTTAATATATCGGTATGCCGAAACAGGGGGTGTTTGTCTTGCCAAGTCTGTTTAGGGCTGGAAGCTATATCGTCTATTTCTGGTCAAATGAAAACGGTGAGCCAGTGCATGTGCATATTGCAGAGGGCAAACCAAGCCAAAGCGCAACAAAAGTGTGGCTGACAAAATCAGGTGGATGTGTTGTTGCGAACAATAATAGTAGAATCCCCCAGCGAGAACTAAATAGCCTTCTTGATATGATATCTGCGCAATTCTTCTGGATTTGTTCTGAGTGGAAACGGTACTTTGATATTGATGAAATTACCTTTTACTGCTGAATCTTTGAGGGGCTGTTTCGCACAGCCTCTTTTTTTTACCCTAATATATAAATTATTAACGAAAGGGAGAAAATCAAATGAGCAAACTGGAACGCATTCAGCAAATGGCATTGCGGTTGGCGGGTGAAATTGCCCGTATGCAAAATGAATTCAAGATGGAGCTTCTGTTTGATGCCGAGCTTCAAGCGGAAATGGCGGCAATGCGGCGAACACTTGCGGATTTGGCAAAGCAGGCGTGTGCGTTGCAGGAAGGGAATGCAGCGTGAGAATTCGGTTTGGTAGTCCTGCGTGGTTCGTATGGAATGGAATTAAAGCGCTCGCAGTGGTGTTTGCCCTGTGGGCGCTTGTTGTTTTACTGGGAGCATTAGGAGTATGAAAATGTACGCGACAAAAGCAGAAGCAAAGCGGGAACTTGATGCAAGCAAAGACAGGACTTTCTATTTTGATGGAAGCCTGAAAATGAGCGACATGAAAAAGATGCTGCTCTACCGTATGGGATTTGGCGAAGCGGAAACCAATGTAATTCTGGCCGCTCTTGTGCTGGCCGGAGCGAAATTTGAGGTGTGAGATGAACACATATTTCTTTGTAATGGCTGTGCATGGGCGAAACGGAAATGAAATCGGCAAGCGGGTTGGTTTTGTGCGTGCTGTAAATTCGGAAGAGGCAGAAGACAAGGCGTGGGAGCGCTTTGGAAGTGATTCATGCGCATTTCAGGAGATTTGGAAAGCGGATGAAGACGGTGAAAGCTTTACCGTGTACTACAACAATTAAGGAGGAGGCAAAATGACAATTGCAGAAATGAAGCGCCAGCAGTTTGATGAGATTGCGGCTGAAATTGAGCGGCAAAACGGAGTGTATGTGCTGGAACGCAATGACGTATGGTGCTATATCAGCTTTGTGTACCAGCGGCATCTGTGGTATTTGCAAGCAGCGGAATACTATCCTTTTGGCGAATGGAATTACACGGTGTCGGCTATTACAGGCATCAATGAGAAAGCACAGCTCACATATTTTGAAGCATGGACAGGCTTTGAGAATCTGAAAATCAACAAACCGCACAACAAACCGCTGACTACAGGACAGAAAATTGATGTGCTGCTGTCCAATGCGGAGCGCGTCTGCAAAGCGGTGATTGCAGCGAGAGGAGGCGAGCGTGAGAAAGCGATCATCCGGAATGGCGCATTCATGGCGAAGGGCGAAACGTGGAATGCCGAACACAAGGTTGTCAACATCCTGAGCTTGGAGCCTGAAGCGGATGGGTACTGGCCGGGGTTTCAGATTGATGTGGCGACACGGAGCATTTGCGGGTGAGAGGAGAGGGAAGCATGATTCTGCAATTCCGTACAAAGCGAAACGCGAATGGAAACTGCAAGTATCTTGGCATTGATACCGGAGCCGAGTGCTATGCGACAGAATGCAATACGTGGATCAGCAAAGAGTTTGCGGAGCTGAAAATGAAAGATTACCGCGAACTGATAGAGCAGTGTGAACGGCATGGATTTAAGCGGGTGGAGTACATATGAATGATCCGATTAAGTTCCGGTCGAAAACGGTTGCAATGTTCCCCAAGATTGATGTGGCAACAGCACTGTCCCTGTTATGCTGGCATTATCGGTCAATTTAGATATAGCAATGCAAAACCTTGTCGGTTCTATAGGGTATGGTGGATTTCTATTGCATCAACATTTGATTACTCCGTAATGTTGATTTAATGTATGCTGCGAGCTAAAACATTGGAAATACCAGCCCCGAAAAATCAGCGTGCAGGCTAGAGCTGAACGAAAGAAAAGACTGACAGATTTGGCTTTTCTATTTTGTTGATTCAGAAGTGGAATGAAAATTCTGGGATCCAGTTGTGACATGGACGAGTCAATTTACAAATAATTTGGTAGCTGGACTCCTTTTATAGACCCACATTTGACATGCGTTTTTTCTTTTCATCTTGACAAAACTTTTGTATCATATATAATTTACTTATATTTTAAACTAATGTTTCTTAGGTATGAGGAACTATGTTATGCGTTACAGCGAAGATACAATTTATATTTGTGGAAGTGGGAAAACTGCTGAAACAAACCCTATTACTCAAACACAAAGTTTATTAGTGATCAGTTTGGTGATCCGAAAAAGTGATGGAATGGTTTTGAGCGCTGAACTCAATTCTTCTTGCAGAAATACCAGCGATTTTGTGGCATCGGTATTGGAAGGCAGAAATTTTTACGATATTGACGAGATCATCCGTGCATTGCAGACACGTTATTTTGGTACCTCTAGAAAAACGATTACTATAGCCCTTCGGGATGCATATGATAAACTGGGGTCACGCGCTCGGAGTTTTTATCCTGATTTGCCTCCATGCCGGGGACGAAATTAAGTTTTTTTTAAAATACTGTTGACAAGTTGGAGCGTTGCTGTCATAATATGCACAATAACAAAATACTAATGTAATTTTGCTAACGGGGTATTGACTGACATCTTTACTTCAAATTAGACAGGATTATTCAATGTGGTTTTAACCGCTGGATAATTCTGTCTTTTTTTAGCACTAAGTTGGGTAACTTATATGCGTATAAAGTATATATTAAAAAATCGAAAGGAAAAATAACATGAGTAGCACCTCAACAACGCAAGGAAAAGGATTTTTTGCACGAATTGAAAAATGGGGAAACAAAATCCCACATGCGGCCTATCTTTTCTTGGGAATGTCCGTGATTGTGGCACTTTGCTCCGTGCTGTTTAGCATGCTTGGGACATCTGCTGTTCACCCAGTGTCTGGTGAAGTCGTAACTGTGAACAATTTGCTGACGGCCAGTTCCATCGCAGATTTTCTGAAAAACATGGGCAATGTGTGGATGAGTTTTGCGCCTATGCTGACAGTGCCAATTTGCACATTGGGCCTTGGCGTTGCAAACCGTAGCGGCCTCCTACCCTCTATGCTGAAGTTAGCTGGTTCTGGAAAAAGCAAGTGGATTGCCACGTTGTTGATTGCGTTTATCGGCGTTAACTCAAATCTCATCGGTGATGCTGCTGCGATTATTTTCCCGCCACTCGTCGCACTGTTGTTTGCCGGGTTGGGCCGTAATCCCCTCGCGGGACTCTTTCTCGCATTTGCTAGCCGCTGCGTAGGCTATGGAGCGAACCTTTTGGTGGGCGATGGAGACGCAACTTTGGCTGGCTTGACACAAGAAGCTGCACAACTGATTGATCCCAACTTTGTCGCAAACCCCGCTATGGGGTGGTATTTCCTGTTCGTGTCTACATTTTTTCTTACAGTAGTTTGCGCCTGCGTGACCATATTTTATATTGAACCTCGGTTGGAACGAACTGGCTTAGGTAAGGATTCTGGCCTATTGTTCGATATAAGCGATGACGCAAAAGCCCCTCTTACGACTGTGCAAAGGAAGGGCCTACGGAATGCTCTGATTGCATTAATCATTTTCGCGCTGTGTGCCGTGACAATGACATTGCCTGGACTGCCCTTCGCGGCGCCCGAAGGTGGAAGTATTTTGGATGGATATCTTTTCAAATGCATTCCTGCTTTGGTTCTTATCATGTTCTTTTCCACTGGCTACGTCTATGGAAAAACCACTGGCAGCGTAAAAAACTTCGGCAGCACACTTCCCATGATGCGTGCAGAATTGGGAACGATGACAGGGTTTTTCTTCATTTCATTCTTTAGTTCCCAGTTTATCTCCCTTTTTAAAGGTAGTAATCTTGCTACGATTATCGCCATTAAGGGCGGGGAGCTGCTCGAATCTTTGTCCGTTCCTAGTTTGGTTCTAATGATACTGTTTGTTGTACTTGTGGCGCTGATCAACCTGTTTATGGCCAGCTCCAGCGGAAAATGGGGCTTACTCGCTTCGATTTTTGTTCCAATGTTCATGGTAGCTGGTATCAATCCCGCTTTTGTGCAGGTTGCATATCGTATGGGTGATGGCCTGACAAATAATATCTGTCCCACCTCCTCGCCCGTTGCCGTTTTGTTGAGTTATGTTTCCAAATATGATAAGCGGGCAGGGTTTGGAACCTTTGTTTCCTACATGCTTCCATATACGCTATTTGCTGGCGTGGCATGGTTGATTTTGTTAGTCATTTGGGTTTTGCTTGGACTTCCCATGGGGCCTGGATATGCAGCGCATATATAATGGTTAGAAAACATGATTGTGAAGGATGAAGCTATGCAGCCAATAAATTTTTTAGCGGAAGCACGCTCGATCAGCAACGAGATCATCAACTTACGTCGGCAAATCCATCAATGGCCTGAATTGGGGAAGCAGGAGTTCAGAACTTCTCAGTTGGTGGTTCAGTATTTGAATAATCTGGGGATTTCTACAACGAATCTTTGTGGCACGGGAGTTGTAGGCGTTCTAGAAGGCGAACACCCAGGAGCTGTAGTTGCACTTCGGGCTGATATGGACGCACTCCCCATTGAAGAAAAAAACGATGTTCCATATCGTTCACAACGAGAGGGCATAATGCATGCGTGCGGCCATGATTGCCATACTGCCGCACTGCTGGGTTCGGCAAAACTTTTGGCTACACACCGAAAAGAACTACCGGGAACAGTGAAGTTCATTTTTCAACCGGATGAGGAAGGAGATGGAGGCGCTGCCCCCATGATTGAAGCCGGTGCGTTGGAGAATCCTAAGGTAACCGCTATTTTTGGCGCTCATGTAAGTTCACTCTACCCGGCTGGTCATGTTGGCACGATTGTTGGGAAGTTTTGCGCGGCTTCGAATCCGTTTAAAATTACGGTTTTAGGAAGGAATGCTCATGGAGCACGGCCTCATCAGGGCGTTGATGCCATCATGATCACTGCACAAATCCTGACCGCATTGCAATGCTATATCAGCCGCGAGGTCGACCCTCTAGATTCGGCTCTTATCAGTGTGGGTACAATCCGAGGCGGCACACGTAGCAATGTTGTTGCCGAGGAAGTAACCCTGTCGGGTATCATTCGTACATTAGACGCCGACCTGCGCAAGAAAACTACCAATGCTGTGCAGCGAATTGCTTGCGGAGTTGCTGACATCTTTGGAGGACAGGCGATTGTCAAAATTGAAGAATCATTTGCCGCTGGCTTCAACGATGCCCGTATGACCAAGCTTGTTGATCGTTCGATTTGTAAGCTGTTTGGTGAAGATAAGCATATTTCTATCGAAAGACCTTCCATGGGCACTGAGGACATGGGCGCCTTTTTGGCCGCTGTGCCAGGTTGCTTCTATAAAATGGGTGTCCGTGATGATTCTGCGGGATTTGTAGCCCCAGCGCATAGTGATCGATTTATGGTTCAGGAATCTGCTCTGCCGGATTTAAGCGCCCTTCATGCGCAAGTGGTTTTTGACTATCTGTCTTCTTGCTGAGGTGCAATATGACCGTCTTGAACGAACAAAACACTATGCAGATGCTGCAGTACATCCGGGTGTTTCTTTCAAAACAGCAGGATAGCATGCTGAAGCTTTTGGAAACCATGGTGCAAATCGAAAGCGGAAATACCGATAAAGCTGGCTGCGATACCATGTGCAGCCTTGTGGAAGGTGAACTTCGGGCATTACAGGTTGAGACACGTCGTGTACCGATGAGCGAAAAAGGAGATTTCCTTCATGGCGTTTGGGGGGATTGCTATCCCGGTGCTCCGATCTTATTCAGCGGACATATGGACACAGTGTTTCCAAAGGGAACATTGAGGAACATCCCATTTCGTATCCATGACGGAAAAGCATTTGGCCCTGGTTGTTTGGATATGAAAGCGGGGTTGGTGGTTGCAATTTTTGCTCTGCGTGCTCTGCAAGAGTCTGGCTTTTGCGGGAGACCAATTCACTTTGCCTTTGCGGGGGATGAGGAAAACGGACACCGCGCATCTTCTGCGGCAGAAGAATATCGGGCAGCAGCAAAGCCTTGTGTGGCTGTATTCAACTTTGAGACTGGTTATCCTAATGATGGCCTCGTGGTAGGACGCAAAGGTTCCTGTCGTTTTACTGTTGAGATCGACGGAATTGCTTCGCATGCTGGAAATGCTCCTGAAAAAGGCCGCAGCGCCATATTGGAAGCAGCACATCAAGTGATCGCTCTTCAGGCGTTGAACGATCTGCCTCGAGGAACTTCGTTGAATGTGGGCCTTATTTCCGGCGGCACATGTGTAAACGCTGTACCGGATTACTGCCGTTTGGAGGTCGATGTTCGTTTTACCTCGCGGCAGCATCTGGATGCCTTGTTGGAAAAAGTGAAACATATTATTGCGACCCCTGTGGTGCGTGGTACACATGCTACGCTTGCCGTATCTTCAATTAACGAAGTAATGGAGGCATCACAAAAAAATCTTTGGCTGTTCTCTCAGGTCAAGGTCGCTTCTGACGCTATTGAGTATCCTGGAACACTCCATCCTATCCAAGTTGGAGGGTGGTCAGATGCTAACTTGGCTGCAGGGATGGGGATTCCTGCAATTTGTGCAATGGGTGCCTGTGGCGAAGGCCATCATACCACAGAAGAGTTCGTCACAATTTCTTCACTGGTGCCTAGGGCAATGTTGGCAGCCGCATCCGTTCTCATGTTCCAAGAGAGTGAACAAAAAAGATAGGTACATAGATATGAGTGTAACAGGAACCGTTTGCAGGCAAATCCTGACAATGCTTTTTTATATGGGCATAGGTGTAGTTCTTTTTCGTAGGACATTGATCAGCAAGGAAGGAAGCCGCTCTCTCGCTAACTTATTGCTGTATTTTGTTCTTCCCTGTGTGATCTTCCAGTCTTTTTGTATTCCACGCACTGTGGAGCATATACAAAATTTATTGGTTAGTTTTGGTATGGCGGCAACATTACTGATCGTTTCAATGTTAGTTGCCACATTGCTGTTGAAACGAACACCCATTGATAATTTTGCCGCAGCCTTCTCTAATGCTGGCTTTATGGGACTTCCAATCGTCACGGCCGTTCTTGGCAGTGAGGGTGTGTTCTATGTGGCGGGGTTCATTGCTTTACTGAACTTGTTACAATGGACTTACGGGCAATGGATTCTTAGCCGTGATCGTAAAAAAATCTCGGTCGCTGCAGTGTTGAAAAACCCCATTATGCTTTCTTCGCTTGCAGGGGTTATCATGTTTGTTTCAGATATCCCTATCCCTGCGGTGATGGAGAACACGTTATCGGCAATCTCAGGACTGAATACACCTCTTTCCATGATCGTTTTAGGAACCTACTTAGCGCAAACCAAGTTCTCAGAGATCATTCGGCACGGTAGATTGTATGTAGTCAGCTGCGTGAGGTTGTTGTTAATCCCATGCATATCGTTACTGATTTTATTACTTCTGCCGCAGTGCTATGAAAAAATTGCTCTTGCTTTGTTCTTGGCTGCAGCAGCCCCGGTAGGAAGCAACGTGGCAATTTATGCGCAACGTTTGGATCAGGACTACCGATATGCGGTTCAGCTTGTGTGCGCAAGTACGGTGCTTTCGATGCTTTGTGTGCCGATCATGTCGGCGATCGCTCAGAAGTTTTTGCTTTAACTTTGAAATTGCGATCGGAAAGGAATGTTTATGAAAATCAAGGATATGGACTTTACCGCTGTCGGTGATATGCTGATTCAACGGCGGATCCCCAAACAATACCAAGGACTTGATGAGCTATGCGCCTTCATCCAAAAAGGTGATTTACGCTATTTCAACCTGGAAACCACAATTAACCGTGGAGAACTGTGGGGCAATCAGTATTCCGGAGGATCTTGGCTAAGAGCAGATGAAAAGGTACTTGAAGATGCGAAACGCATTGGATTCAATATGCTGTCCTTCGCCAATAACCACACTTTGGATTTTTCTCATTGGGGTCTCCTGAAAACCATCGAAGCTCTTGAAGCACATGATATTCCTCATGCAGGTGCGGGAAGAAACCTTGCAGAAGCAGCGGCGCCTGCCTATTTGGATACCGGAAAAGGGCGATTTGCTCTTGTTTCGGCCTGCGCATCCTTTGAACCTTCTGCTATGGCAGGTGCACAGTCGAGACGGTATATCGGTCGTCCTGGATTAAATGGGCTACGTCATGAAGAAACCTATGTTGTTACGCGGCAGCAAATGGAAACACTGCGGGAGATTGTCCAAGCAACGCATATGAATGCCAGAGATGATATAAAACGGAATGAGGGATATCTTCCGCCGCTGCGCGAAGGCACCTTGAAGCTCAAAACGCTTTCTTTTGTTGAGGGAAGTGCGCCAGAAAGAAAGTCGACTGTTCATCCGGTTGATATGGTAAGGGTGGAAAAAGCCATTTATGAGGCTGAATTTCAATCCGATTTTATTGTTGTATCTATCCATTCCCATGAGCTATCAGGAATGCAAAAAGAAAATCCCGATACTTTTTTGGTGGAGTTTGCGCATCGGTGCATCGATGCTGGCGCAGATGCTGTGGTGGGCACTGGACCGCATATTTTGCGTCCAATCGAAATTTACCGGGGGTGCCCCATCTTTTATTCTCTAGGCGATTTCGTACTGCAAAACGAAAATATCCCCTATGGGCCAGAAGAGTTTTATGAAGATTATGGGCTCAATTCTGACAGCACTATGCGAGAGCTTTTCCAAAAACGCTCAAACAACTTTACTAGGGGTCTGCAAACAGATCGGCGAGCTTTTGAAAGTGTAGTGCCTCTTTGCAGTTATAGAGGGGGGGAGTTGAAACATCTGCTGCTGCTTCCTATTGAATTGGGCTTTGGCGGCCCACGCTCAACCAGTGGTTTGCCACGGCCTATGCTTGGCGCTGATTTTATTGAACGGTTGAGTAGTATGTCATCTCCTTATGGAACAAATATCGTCATGCGTGATGATGGCATTGCAGAAGTAGTTCTATAAAGAAAGCTGACAAAGGTCAATGCATCACTTTCTCGCCCTGTTCACAAAGAGAGAGGCAAGGTTCACTGTTGTAGTAGCCTTTGACACTCGGCCTTTCCCGTTGACGATTGCGATTACCTGATTTAGTTCCTTTGCGGCTTTCCTTAGGTATTTAGCTGAAAATATGGCATAATATTGCTTTTCCAGTCTTTTATGGAGGAGTGCGTGAAAGGTGGGGTAAATTGTCCCGATTCGCAATACAGATAAAGTGAAGAAATGTCTGAAAAATGGAAGATTTATCCCATGAATTGGGAAAGCAAAAATGCAATTGAAAACAAACTGAAAAGGCAGAAATGATTGCTGAAAGGGCACAAAAAGGGCTACGAATATCAGCATATCAGTCGATATCCGGGGCTGGAATGGGTTCATATCTATTATGCGCTTGTCTGCATCTACGGTAACTTGAAAAAATGGAAATTGGCTTTAAATAGAAAAAAGCCCAGACATTGTCTGGGCTTTTCGTCCCTGTATCTAAATTGATCGGGAATGTTGTAACCGGCAACAAACCAAGCGAAGCCGAGCAGGCTGAAACGAAGGAGGCATAACATGAAGTGTCAAGGATGTCCACTCAGGACGGCAGATTGCCACAGCACATGCCCTAGCTATCTGAGGTACGAGCGAAGGCGTAGAAAAAAGTTGGAAAAAGAAGCCGATGCACGCAGCTCGTTGCTGTTGCGGAGGGTTAAGAAAGCGGAGGGGAAAATTACTACTTGACAAGAACGAATGTTCCGTGTATTATGGTGCTAACAAATCAGTGCGGCGCTCAGCCGAGCGAGAGATAAAACCAATGAGCAAAAATTGAATATGAAATAGTGGAGGAGAAACTATGGCTTTTAATCCGTACAAGAAAATGATTCAGAAGATGATGAAAGCAGGGAAGGTTTTTATCCAGCGAGATGATACTGACCATTATTACGTATCAGATAGCTGTGCGCTGGTGAAAGTCCCAACAGTATATTATCGGGCATATATTCAGACTGTAAGCGGATATTTCATTGAACTTGAGCCGGGTGAAAAAGCACAATACGAAGAAGGTATCACACGAAAAGGAGTTGGAGCGGATCTCAAAAAGATTATAGATCTGACCTCTGCGGAAAATGAATTGCGGGAAACTCCGTTCTTAGTTGAATTCAAGAGGATAAAAAAGAAGAGCACTATGGCAAGGCTGTGCCGAACTAATGCACATGTGACGGCGATTGACGAAGAATACTTTGCGGCGGCACTTGAGTGTGCGGTTGGAACGCCTCACCAAGATGGGCGGATTTCGCCTGTAGTGTGGAAAGACGATGACGGAGATCAACTTACGCTTGTTTTGCCGATGCGCCTCTCGGATGAATATCTCGACACATTGAAAGAGTTTGCGGCATAACATAATTAGAAGTGTTTCACGTATTTAACCTATAACATAAGTTAGTACACGTCTGATAAAAGTAAAGTCTGATTTCTACACAATTACAATTGAAAAATGAGGTGAAACGATGGCTTACGTCCGTAAGACAGTAGATTGCTGGCGCTTGTTCGTGAACTACGGGCAAGGGTGGGAGTATGAAGGGACTGATTATTCTCTCCGCGAAGCTCGGCAAACATTGAAATCGTACAGAGAGAATTGTCCGCAGTATCCGGCGAGGATCGTGTTCGGCAGAGAAAGGACGAAAAATGAGCAAGTTTAAAATTGGAGACAAAGTGGTTGGGAACAATAGTGCTGATAAAATGAATTACAATTTGCAATGCGGAGATTGACGGAGGCTTTTCCCAATGAACGAGTGTGATCTGCACTGCGGCAAAGGACGAAAGGCTTGCAAAAATGCGAGGGAGGAGGGCGAGAATGAAATTAACAGCTAGTGGTGGCGTAGTCCTGTTTGGTTTGGCAACAGTAGCATTTATTGTGCTGAAGCTGACACACGTTATCTCGTGGAGCTGGCTGTGGGTACTGTCTCCAGCATTGATATGGGCTTGCTTATGTTTTCTAGCTACATTGGTGCTGACGTTTGCTTTGGTTGTAGTAGAGATTGCGAAAAGGAAGTGAGATTGCATGCTTGGAATAATGTGTGACGAATGTGGAAGCGAAATGTTCGTGCGTGGAGGATTCACTTTAGCAAATGGAGGGATATCGCGGGCATGCGTTTGCCCTTCCTGTAAAAAGAGAGAAGTGGTTGAGTTTAATAACAAAGAGGAAATTGTTGGCCGCAGGCAAGTGAAAGGCATTAATAATGCAGTCGACCAAACGCTGTGCTGGCGATGTGCAAACGCGAAAGCAACGGGCTGTGAATGGCATCGGAATTTTACGCCGGTAGAAGGGTGGGTGGTTAAGGCTGGGCATTGTGTTGTATCTTGCCCGAAATTTATGCCAGACTAGTCAAGAACGATTGAAGAACTTTTCACAATGTGGTAAAATATACATAATCATTTCTTATAGGAGGAAAATATGGGGCTGTTTTATGGGCTTTTGAAACTGTTTTGTTCTCTGTTCTTTTTGCTCTTTCGGTCTATTGCAGATAGCACACAACAAGAATCTGCTGCACGGTGGTCTGGCGAACTGAAGAGGTGACAAAATGGATGATCTCTGCTTAGTTGAGGCTGCAATTCTTGTTGGCATAGGGTATTTTGTGCTGAAAGCCATACGCGATCACAACAATAATAAAATTATTGGGAAGCTAATAACGGATAATGTCATACGGGAGATGGAGGATATGAATTTCTCTCCCAAAAGGCTCGAAGATTGTGTTTACTCGATAGAAAACTCAGTGTTGGTATACCGGCGTGAAGACGGAAATGATCCGTTCGATTTTATAAGAGAGGAGTTGCGGATTGGTAACTTTGGCTATATGTTTCTGCTTGGCAAGGGCGGAGCTGGAACGGTATACTACGCAAACCAGATTGAGTCTGCGTTTATTCTTGGAGAATACGAAATCGAGGAGTGGATGAAGCGGATTTTGCCGCCCGACTACATAGATGCCGCACACCTTGCTGAAAACCTGATTGCTGAAGTACAGCCGCCACCGCGAGGAGAACGGTGCCGCGCTGCGATGCTAAAGCAGGATCTCAAGGCTTTGCTCATTCCGAAGCTTCCGCTCAGCGAGAAGAACATCGAAATGTTTAAGTGTGCGAACAAAATGCTGCAAGCATCCGAAAACGGATATATCGAACGCCGCTTTATCGTGTACACAGAACAGATGGAAGAGCTTACCGGCAACACTGGAAAGTGGAGAGCGTATGGAAACATTGCAAGGCCGTACATCGGTTTATACAGAGATGAGTGGCCGAGCGGCAAAAAGAGCAGTGAATTTCGCAAAGCATTCCTATAAATGTCAATCGCAGTTGACAGTGGAGGTGATATAATCTAATTATACAAAACGTATTTTTAGCAGTGCTGTAAGCGGGAAAAATCGCTCTTCGCTTTCATATTTCATACTCATATCAAATCAACAAAAGCATATATATAAAACAAATCTAAGTTATAATTTGAAATCAATTGAGAGGGTATTATGACGGTTGTAAACGTATATCCGGCTGCAAACGATAATTTTGCATGGGATGAACTGGCAGAGTTGTCCCAGAAACTGCTCACGCATATTTATGCTGAAATGGAAAAATGCGAAAATAGCAAAAACACATTGATCGCTATGGGTAGCGGCTGCGAGACGAGCGTGAGGGCAAGCTCGCTATGAACGCGGTGTATACGAGGCAATCTCTTGACGTTAAGGACAGTTTGTCGATTGAATCACAGCTTGACGCCTGCCTGAATGAAAACGGAAGCGCGGAATATCGGCACTACAACGATAAGGGATACAGTGGAAAAAACACGGAGCGGCCGGCGTTTCGGCAGCTTATGGCCGATGTAAGAAAAGGTACTATCGAAAGGGTGATCGTCTACCGGCTGGACAGGCTTAGCCGCTCACTTCTGGATTTTGCCGAGATGATCGATGTATTCAAGAAAAAGGATGTTGAGTTCGTTTCGTGCCGGGAAAAATTTGATACCTCAACGCCAATTGGGAACGCAATGCTCAGCATCATTATGGTGTTTGCACAGTTAGAACGCGAGACAATCCAAATGCGTGTGAAGGACAATTATGCGACCCGGATGGAGCGCGGTGCATATGATGGGGTGGCACCGTACGGATTTGACAAAGCGATTACAAAGGTGGGGGACAAGCAGGTACATACGCTTGATGTCAATGAAGTAAGCGATACTGTACGCAGCATGTTTAACGAATATGCGTATACGGGAGATTCGCTTGGGGCAATAGCAAAGAAGCTCAATGCACAAGGGATCCCATCGCCTGGGGAAGCTCCTTGGGATGGAGGCAAAATCAGCCGTATTTTGAGCAATCCAATCTATGTTCGAGCAAATGCAGATATCTATGCATACTATAACGCGCTTGGCATGACGATTACGAACCCGATAGAGGATTTCTTAGCCGTAAACGGATGCATCACTTACGGAGGATGGGAAAGGTCGCGCCGGAAGTTTTCCCAATACGACAGACTGAAGCTTTCAATTGGGCTGCATCCGGGTTTGGTCGATTCCGACACCTTTCTACGATGCCAAACCAAATTAAAAGCGAACCGGCAGATTTGCAATGCGGGAAAGGGGAAACACAGTTGGCTGACCGGAATGGTAAAATGTGGATATTGCGGGCATTCCCTGAAAGTGATGGTGGACCAAAAAGGGCGCGGCATAAAACGGTTTGTGTGCAGCGGAAACACAAATTGCGGGATCTGCAGCCAGTTTGGATCACAACGCGTTGATGGCCTTGAAGCGGGCGTTGAGCATGAGCTTATGCAAATGGTGGAACGCAGGAAATATATCGAGGCTAAGATAGAGATGGAACGCGATACGGAAGAATCAAGGATAAAAATTGAGCAGGCGAAGATCAGAGAAAAGCTGAACCGGCTGGTTGATGCGCTTGCGGAGGGGGAGCCGTCTTCCGCTTCGGTGGTGATGAAAAAGATCGCCGAATTGGAGGAAAAGAAAAAGCTGCTTGAGGTGGAACTGAGATCACATAGAGCTAAATTGCCGTCTCAGCAAGAGCTGTTGCAATTTCGCGATACAGCCCGATTGTGGCCGCACATGACCATTCAACAGAAACACGATGTTGCAAAGCTGCTGATTGACAAAATCGAAGTCAAAAGCGACAAAATGCAAATCTATTGGAAATATAATTTTGAGTTGTAGTGAGTATTGGGCCTTGAGAGCATACCCTCAGCATCTGTGCATGATCTGGCTTGGCAGGCGGTGGAGCATAATCAGTCAGCACAGCTTACAGGACTGACATCTATCATTCAATAAATTGATCCGGCCAATCACAAACAATTGGCCGGATATAGTGAAATGCTTTCCTTATATTTACATTGTCCGTTCCTGCATCCAACACCCATTGATAAGATCCAACGCATCCCGCGTAAGCGGTATCAAATCCCGCTGATCAGCATAGCTGATGTCAAATTTTCTATTGAGCGCTGCAAAATGCTGAAGGCCGTATCCTATACGGTTCAAATAGGAGTAAACACCTATCGCACCGGTAGAAAACTCATCCGCTGTGTCACCATAAATTCCTCTGAGTTCCGGCAAATCCCAGAAAAGTTCCTCTTTCGTGCTGCCGAGCTTTGAAAGATGCGGCGGCACTTTCCCTGCTTCTATAAGTTCGCCTACTTTTTTTGCACTCATAGCAGCAGCCATGCTGCTTCTGCACAATCCGACCAGCTTAATATGCGGCGCGCCCATTGCCAAAGCCTTATAAACCTGATCTTCCATTGCAAGGCCCCCCGTTACGGCCACAGCCGGAAGATCCAACCCTTCACCGGAAAGCTTGTTGAGTATACTTACAAGGCGGCTCTCCATTGCAACGGTTGGCAGGCACCATTCGTTCATCATTTTGCAGGGGCTGTACCCTGAACCTCCGCCGGCGCCGTCAAAGGTAACCATGTCCACGCCACATTCAACTGCAAGGCGCAGCACGCGTTCCATATCCTCGGGATCGAATCCCGCCATCTTAAAATATGCATTTTCCATCCCAAGGCTGCGCAGATATTCAATACGCTGTTTCAGGTATCCGTTTTTCCACATGGGCAGGCGACCGAACACATGAAATGCCGGACCTTTTTTATTGCGCCAAGCCTCTTGGACAGCGGGATCCGATGGGTTCGGAAGCACTAAAAAGCCATTGTTCGCTTGCGCCAGGGCCGCCTCCAAGGTAGCAATGCGGTTGGCAGGCTGAGTCCCTTTCGCGGATTGGCCGAACTTGAACTCAATTGCTTTTGCGCCGCAGTATTTTACAGCGTATTCACCTACACCCTGCATGTCATCATCATAATTGTTCTGCAGAACAATCTGGCCATAGCCATGATAATATTTATTAAAGGCATCCAGCATTTCCTTGATTTTAGGCGCGTAGACAACCTTTCCATTTTCATATTTCAGATCCGGATCTTTGCTTACCGCGCCTTCGCCAATTACGGTGATTACGCCTGCCATTGCAGCGCCCCCAAAGTAATCCTTCCAGTTGAGCTTGATCAGCGCAGGCAAAATGATCGGAAGACGCAGCTTAACAGGCTTTTTTCTTCCGATCTGCGTTTCTAAATTCACGTTATAAACATTTGCAATGTCGGGGTCCTCAGGAGCTCCCACTGCACCAAACACGCGCCCATTGATGTTGAAATGCGAATAGCCAACAGGGTAATCTTTTTCCGATGCGATTTGGTTGTCGCCGGTTGTATTTGGGTAGACCATCTCTTTGCCCCGAACCGCGGAAATACCTATTTCGCATGTGCCGATGCAATCTGCAGTACACATAGCGCACATCCCGGAAAAGGGACAGAGGTGCTCTTTTTCCCGCATCACAGTGCGGTTGAATACAGAACTCAGGCTTGGACTGAACGACATGATAATACCTCCTCGCGTTTAGAACTGTGGTCATAGCTATGGCCGCATGCATAATCTCCATGGCCGTCAATTCTTTCGACGACACACAGATATGTTTGATTATAACATAGTTTCACCCAAATAGGCTTGCTTTCCCGAATTTGGGGTAATCTGTGCCTTGCCAAGTCAAATGAATTCGATCCAGGCTTTGTAATAATCCCAGCGCGTTTGATCTTCATAAGCGATTGTAATATAACGCACGATGATTTCGCCGATGGTATAGCCGCATGCGGTCAGGTGATTAATCGCTTCATCCAAGTTAGTGTGCTTACGGTTTGTTGTGTCAATGCGCAGTATGAACTGCGCAAAGTGGCGGTTCCCTTCCGCAAAAGTCCAGGCAAGCTCTTCATCCGGCCCACAGGATTCAGCGGCCCATCCCCAAATCCATCGGTAATCCGGAGGCCCTAGGCGCACTCCTGCAAACTGGTACTGCCCGGAAAAGTATTTTTTCCAGACCTCTTTGTCGTAAAGCTTGGAGTGGCTGAGAAGGAGCGGTATATCCGGCTGCGTTTCTGTGTAAGGGTGCTCCCGGATATATTCCAGTTCCTCCATGAGGCTTAACGTTTTGCGCAGCATGGAATAGGTTCCTTGCAAGCTGTTAATCTGTGTTTCAAGCTCGCTTTTTTTCTTCAAGTACAGCGCGTTACTGTCTGCAAGGCTTAGCGTTTGATATTCCTTAATGGCCTTAATCGGAATACCGAGGTTGCGCAGATAACAGATGTCACTGAGATCCAGCAGGGAAGAATAAGTATATTCACGGTAATTGTTTTCGCGCCGGCTTAAGGAGATCAAGCCCATAGACTCCCAATAGCGCAGCGTTGAGGCAGGAATTCCAAACGTTTCTGAAACGGTTGAAATGTTCACTGTTTTATCTTTGTCCCACATTTCCTGTCAGCCTCCTGTACCATAAATGCCTGTAAGTAATGAAAACAGAGTATATTAAAAATTATATCTAAAACCGTATTGACATTCAAGTAACTTTAAGCTTTAAAATAACTAAAGGATGGGAGCACAAATCAGATGAAACCCGATTGTATCTGTGTGGGCTGCCCGCTTATGAACTTTGATTGCATGCCGGAATCAGACAACAAATTGGTACAAAATGACGGAAACAGCAACGCTTTGAATTACGAATGAACGCCTGTCACCGCTTGCACTGCGGCACAGCGCTCAAATAAACCATACTTTAGGAGGAAACCATGAAAAAAAGCCTAGTACTGATGCTTACCATTCTTCTGGCGGCTTCGCTTTTTGCAGGCTGCGGGCAGGGCGGCGGCACTACCTCGGACGCAATTCTCTACTATGCCTGCGGCTCGGAACCTTACCTGACGTTGGACCCCAGTGTGGAAAACTCCAACGGCGTATGCGTCCTCCAAAATGTGTATGAAACATTAACCCGCTATAACGATCAGACAGGCGAGGTGGAGCCCTGCCTCGCTACTTCCTGGACACACAGTGATGACGGCACGGTGTGGGACTTCACCCTGCGTGAGGACGTGACCTTCCATGACGGCACAAAAATGAACGCAAATGCGGTTAAAAAGTCTATTGAGCGCACGATAGGGTTGGGCAAAGGAGCCGCTTATATTTGGGCCAATGTCGAAACTATTGAGGTGGTAAGCGATTATGTGGTTCGGTTCACTTGCTCCGCGTCCACATCGGTGGATCTAATCACTTCGGCTGCTTATGCGGCTTATATCATGTCGGAAAGCGCATGCGATCAGGAGAGCGACTGGTTCAACAACGAAGAAGGAAACGATGGCGGCTCTGGCCCGTATACCGTAAAAAGCCTTGTGACCGGCGATCAGGTAATCCTTTCCGCATACGATGGATATTGGCAGGAATGGAAGGAAAGCTCCTATAAAACGGTTGTTATTAAGAAGCACGTGGAAAGCAGCACGCGCCGCCAGCTCCTTGAGACAGGCGATGCTCAGATCGCTTACAATTTTTCCACGACGGATATTTCCGCACTAAAGGCGAACGAAAAGGTTGATGTGAAATATGTGAATACTTATAACAACATCCTGCTTTTCTTCAACACGGAAAAGGAACCTTGCAACAACGAGGAATTCCGCAAGGCGCTTGCATATTCGTTCCCTTATCAAGAAGTGATCGACGGTGTGCTGGAAAACCGTGGGCAGCTTTCCCGCGGCCTTGTAACGCCCGGCCTTTGGGGACATGACGAAAACTGCACGCAATACGAATTTAACATGGATAAGGCCAGGGAATGCCTTGCGAATTCGGGTGTGGATGTAAGCGCTGTGAATCTGGAGTTTGCCATCCAGTCCGGCTATACCGAATACAAGGATTTCGCACAGCTCTGGCAGACCTATCTTAAAGAACTTGGCATTAATATGGAAATCCGTGAGCGCGGCTGGGATGCCCACATTGAACATGCACGCGCTACGCGCCCGGAGGACAGGCAGGATATCTTCGTTATGATCTGGTGGCCGGATTATGCCGATCCTTCCAGTTGGTTCCAGAGCATGGTGCACTCTGAGGAGAGCCCCGCGTTTAACCTGAGCTATATCAAAAACGCTGAGTGGGACGCGAAGATTGAAGAAGCGATGCAGCTGACCGCAACGGACCGTGCCAGTGCGGAAGCGCTGTATAAAGAGGTGCAGATGGGCGTTCTGGACGGTGCGCACATGATCCCGGTTTACGATCAGGTCATCACTTATGCAGTTTCCACGGAGATCGACGGCTTCTACTATAATCCGGCGTATCCTAACTCCACGCTTTATTTCAACATTACACATAAGTAAGTTGCCCGTTTCCCGGGTATAACGCACATCGGCAGGGGGAGCTGCCGCTCCCCCTGTATGACAAAGGAGAACGCTGAACCTATGGGAAAATATATTATAAAACGACTGCTGAACGGCCTCATTGTGCTGCTGGGCGTAGTCACCATTACGTTCTTCATTACGCGCGTCGTCCCTTCGGATGTAGCCGGCAAATGGGCTGGCGAACGTGCAACGGAAGAACAGCGGCAGCAGGCCATTGCCGAGCTTGGGCTGGATAAGCCGTTGGCAACGCAGTATGTGAACTATTTGAAGGATCTTCTTTCGGGCGATCTTGGACGTTCGCTGCGCACGAAGGAACTTATTACAAAGGAACTTGCGAGCTATTTCCCAGCAACGATGGAACTGGTGCTGGTAGGCTTCCTGTTTGCACTGTTTGTGGGCATCCCAATGGGAATTTATTCCGCGAAGAAAAACGGGAAAATGCTGGATCATGCCACCCGCTTCTTTTCAATCGGTGCGGTTTCACTGCCAACATTCTGGGTGGCAATGGTGTTTCAACTGGTCTTTTACCGCATCCTCAACTGGCTTCCGCTTGGCGGGCGCATGAGTATCAACGCATCGCTGCTTTACGAAATACCAAACGTTACAGGCATGCTTATTATCGACTGCATTCTGACCGGCTCCTGGGAACTCTTGGGAGATGCTTTTGTGCATATCATTATGCCCGGCTTTACCATTGCGCTTTATCCAATTGGCCTTGTCGCGCGTATGACGCGTTCCGCGCTGCTTGAAATCCTCAATGAGGACTACATCACTGCTTCAAAATCCTATGGCATTCGGGAGGGCAAGGTGCTTTGGCGCTATGCGCTGAAGAATTCTTTGGGCGCTACTGCAACGGTGGTTGCATTGTCCATGGGCTATTCGCTGACCAATACATTCCTGACGGAAACTATTTTCAGTTGGCCGGGATTGGGAAGCTACGTCAGCAAATCGGTTACGACGCTGGATTATCCGGCGATCATGGGCATTGCAATTATCTCCGCAATTTTCTATGTAATCCTTAACCTGATTGCGGATATCATTATTGCGCTTGACCCGCGCATCCGGCTGTAAGGAGGGCAACATGAATCAAAAAATGAAAGACATTCTTCGGCCGAAACTTAAAGAGCTGCGGGACATGATTTTCATGCTGCGCAGGAACGCGCTCACCATGGCGGCGGTCATTGTGCTGATCCTGATTTTGATCCTTGCTCTGCTTGCGCCTGCGATCGTTCCTTACCCGCAGGACATTGCGGATAAAACGAACCTTTCGGAAAAATTTCAGCCACCTTCGTCAGCGCACCTGTTCGGAACGGATGAGCTTGGACGCGATGTGTTCAGCCGCGTCCTGTACGGAACGAGAATCTCCCTCAGTACGGCTGTGCTTGCAGTAGCCCTATCATTGATTATTGGCGTGCCGCTTGGCGCAGTCGCAGGCACATTTGGCGGCGCGGTGGACGAGGTAATCATGCGCATCACGGATATTTTCCTAAGTTTTCCGCCGATGCTCTTGGCAATCTTGCTTGTGTCCATGTTGGGGCCAAGCCTGAACAATGCGATTCTTGCCATCGCGCTTGCATGGTGGCCTTGGTATACGCGCATTGTGCGCGGGCAGGCAATCTCGCTGAAAGAACGCAAATTCATTCAGGCTGCGGAGACGATTGGCACGCCCAAGTGGAAGATTGTTGCCAAACATATTATCCCCAACACGATCTCGCCCGTGGTGGTACAGGCGTCCATGGATATGGGCGGTGTGATTCTTACCATTGCATCCCTGAGCTATCTCGGCCTTGGCGCGCAGGCGCCCTCGCCGGAATGGGGCCTGATGATCAGCACCTCGCGTAACTATTTCCCGGACATTTGGTGGTATAGCGTGTTCCCGGGTATCGCCATCTTCATAACAGTGCTCGCATTCAATTTGCTGGGCGATGGCGTGCGCGAGATCCTTGACCCCAAAACGCGTAAGAAATGAGGAGGGGCATCCGTGAGCTATTTTGAAGTGAATGGCCTGCAGGTCAGGCATAAGACGGCCGAAGGCATTAAGGAAGTTCTGAACATCGACCATATCGCCATTGAAAAGGGCACGACATACGGAATTGTCGGCGAAAGCGGGCAGGGAAAAACCGTCCTTGCGCTTACGATCCTGAAACTGCTGCAATGCCCGCCCGGCGAAATCACAAAGGGCTCAATCCTGTTGGATGGGGAGGACATCCTTAGCTACAGCCAACGCAGGATGCAGGCAAGCGTGCGAGGCAAAAAGATTGCGATGATCTTCCAGGACCCTATGTCCTGCCTGAACCCCGTATTTACCGTTGGTCAGATGTTGGACGATGTTATCCGCACGAACCGGGGGCTTACCGGCAAGGAAGCGCTTGCGTATGCGTATAAGGTGCTGGACTTGGTGAAGTTGGTGGATGCGGAGAGCACGCTGAAAAAGTATCCGCACCAGCTTTCCGGCGGCCAACGGCAGCGCATCATCATCGCGCTTGCGCTTTGCTGCGGCGCAGAGTTCCTTATTGCGGACGAACCCACGCGCAATCTTGACGTAACCATCCAGGCGAGCATCCTCAAGCTGCTGAAAGAGCTGCAGGAAACATTGGGCATTACGGTGCTCTTTATTGCCAACAACATGAGCCTTGTTTCCGCGTTCTGTGACAGAATCGGCATCCTTCATGAAGGACGTATCATCGAGGAAGGTGAAACGGAGCGAATCATCCATGCGCCGGAACAGGCATATACGCGCATGCTGGTGGAGGCCGCACGGCTGCATTCCGCCCCCGCTGCGGAGGCCGAAACGGGCGAGGAGCTGCTGCGTGTAGAGCACCTTAAAAAATATTTTGACGTTAAGAAAAAGAATAAAAAGCTGAGCCTCAAGGCCGTGGATGACGTAAGCTTCACCCTGAACAAAGGTGAGGTGTTGGGCATTGTTGGCGAAAGTGGATGCGGAAAATCCACATTGGTTAATACGATCCTGAACCTTTATGATCCAACGGCCGGAAAGGTGTATTTTGACGGCAAGGATGTGTTTTCGGATGAACGCAAAAACCGCAATGCATTTAAAAAGAATGTGCAGATTGTGTTCCAAGACCCGTACTGGTCTCTGAATCCACGTTGGCTTGTGAAAGAGATCGTGGCTGAGCCGTTGGACGCATACGAGAAACTGCGCGGGCAGGAACGCCTTGCGCGCGTGGGGCAATTGTTGGAGATGGTAGGCCTTAGCCGGGATGATGCATACAAATATCCGCACGAATTCTCCGGCGGTGAACGGCAGCGCATTGCAATCGCCCGCTCGCTTGCATCTAACCCCAAACTGGTGGTGTTGGATGAACCGACCTCGTCCATCGATGTGTTTTCTCAGGCGCAGATATTGGAGCTGCTGCGGGAACTAAAGGAAAAATTCCAACTCACGAATATCCTGATCTCACATGACCTTGGCGTCGTGAGCCAAATGGCCAATAAAATTGCTGTGATGTATCTTGGGAAAATTGCGGAGTTCGGCCCTGCGGCAGAGGTGTTTCGCAACCCGCAGCATCCATATACCAAGGCGTTGTTCAACGCCATCCCCAAGTTTGAGAAGCTGGGAATGGATCAGCTGACCACGCTGGAAGGCGCAATTCCAAGCCCGATCAACCCGCCTTCAGGCTGCGCATTCCATACCCGCTGTGCAGAAGCATGCGAAGCCTGTAAAAGCTGGACTCCAGAGCCGGTTTATCTGAATGAGGCACATTATGTTTCCTGCATCCATTTTACCGAGCGGCAAGGAGAGAATACATGCGGAAAAAGATAACGGTTGTCACAATGGGGCAAAGCCCTGTTGACCCTCAAACGCACGATGTCTATCGTATGCTTGCACAGGCCTGCGATGTGGAACTGCGTGGTATTCTGGACGGAATGAGTGAGGCGGAAACGGAGACGCTTGCCCCCGAAGGCGGCGAGCTGTTTATCGTCACCTCGCTGCGCACGGGGCGGGAGGTGCGCCTTGCTGAGCGCAACGCGATTCGCCTTGTAAACGAACGCCTGCTGGAAGCAGAGCAAAGTGGGTCCGCCGCAGCATTGATTTTATGCACCGGCCATTTTGACATTCCGGAGATGCGTATGCCCGTTTTTATTCCAGAGAAAATTCTCTTTTCGCTGTTTCGGGCAATGGGCGTAAAGCGGCTGGGGGCAATTGTGCCGAAACCTGGACAAATTGAAGCTTCCATGGCGTATTACAACGAGTTTTCTCCGCGCATCTGTGCGGCATCCCCATATGGCCCAAGGGAGGAAATTGAAGCGGTTGCAGCCTCGTTTCGCGATAGCGATGTAGACATGCTGATGGCGGATTGCATGGGGTTCACGGAAGAGCTGGGCGAGTTGATTCAAGCTGCATCCGGCAAGCAGGTGTTCGTGCCGCGGGTGGTATTGCCCGCGCTTTTGAAGGCGGTTGTTTCCTGACTGCCTGAACCAAAAAAGATTACAGCTGCCATGTGGCAGCGCAACGGAGAGAGGAGCATTTATGAAAGTTCTGAACAGAGAAGACATTATGGATATCCTTTACGGTGGCGCTATTCTGGGTACAGGCGGCGGCGGAAGCCTTACGAAGGGAATTGAGTTTATCGACCTTGCGATCAGCAAAGGAAAAACCTTTAAACTTGCTTCTTTTGATGAGCTTGAAGCGGAGGATATCGTCGTTTGCCCATATTCCTGCGGCGCAATCTCCCCTTTGAGTGAGGAAGAACGCAAAAAGTATGAGGGCCTGCCGGTATACGAGGACACCTATCATATCAAGGCGCTTGAAAACATGGAAGCGTATCTGGGAAAGCCGGTCAAGGCTGTGATTTCCACAGAAATCGGCGCCGGAAACACTGCGAAAGCGCTTTTCTGCGCCGCTATGGCGGATAAGGTTCTTGTGGATGGCGACCCGGCTGGCCGCTCGGTTCCCTGTTTGCAGCATTCTACCTTCTATCTTCATGATGTGCCGATTACGCCCATGTCCGTTGTGAACAAGTTCGGTGAAAGCCTCATTGTGAAGGATGTTGTGAACGACTATCGCGCAGAAGCGATCGTGCGCGCGTTTGCAGTTGCAAGCCAGAATACCACCGCGGTATGCGATCATGCAAACACTGCTGAGGTAATTGGAAAGTCCGTCATCCGCGGTGCAATTTCCTACACCCAACAGATTGGGCATGCCTATCGCTCCGCGCTTGCGGCAGGACAGGATTATGCAGAAGCCGTTGCAAAGGCGGGGGAGGGCTTCGTAGCGCTGCGCGGAAAGGTTCGCAGAAACGACTGGGGAACAGAGGAAGGCTACACCGTGGGTACTATGACCATCGATGGCAGCGGTGAATTTGCAGGCAATGAATACAAAATCTGGTACCAAAACGAGAATATCATTCTCTGGAAAAACGGGGAATATTATATCACCGTGCCGGATCTCATCTGCGTATTCAACGACGATGCGAAGGAACCGCAGCTGAACCCATTTGCTCAGGAGGGGGAATCTGTTTCGGTCATTATCCTGCCCGCACCCGCGGAATGGACCACTGAAAAAGGGCTTGAGGTTTTTGGCCCACGCAGCTTTGGGTACGATGTGGACTGGAAGCCAATGGGAAAATAACATGAGGATTAAAATCATTGACGCGGTTGTAAAAAATTCCGACCGGCTGAGGACAAACGAGCAGTACATCCGGGAGAGCCTGCGTCCGGACACGGAGATCGACTTTGCGCACATGTCAAAAGGGTTTCCATCCGTGGAATGCGATCTGCACGCGGCATTTAACAAGCCTCAGATCATCGCGTCAGCGATTCAGGCAGAACGGGATGGGTTTGACGGCGTATTCGTCAATTGCTTTGATGACCCAGGGGTATATGAATGCCGCGAACTGCTTTCTGTCCCCGTGTTCGGCGGCTATGTTCCGGCAATGATGACGGCGCTTTCCCTTGCCGAACGGGTTGCCATAATTACAACGGATCGTTTTGGAATTTTGAGCGAAGAACGCAAGGCAAGAATGCTGGGGATTTCTGAGCGCATCGCGGCAATTGTACCGGTTGAGTTAGGGGTTTTGGAGCTGCAGAGCGATCCGGAAGCCTTGGCAGAGCGCGTTGCAGATGTGTGCTGCGCGCTGTATGAAACCGAGCGGGCGGGGGCGGTATGCTTGGGCTGTACCGCCATGCACTGCATGATCGATTCACTCCGTGAAAAGCTGCAGGCACGGAACTGCCCCATTATGGTCATTGAACCGCTCCGCAATGGCATACGCTATTGCGAACATATCATTTCTATGGGCTATCGGAACGGGCTGCATGTACTGAAATCCGTTGCATTGCCGAAAGGATATGAAAATGGCTGAGCGAATCAATTTTTACAAGCTCTTGAAAGACCGGCGTACCTGCCGGTCTTTCAAACCCGATCCAATCCCTGAAGAGGTGATGGCACGGCTCTATGACGCAGCCTGCTCCGCGCCGAGTGCAGGCGGGTTTCAACGGATCTCCATCATAGAGATTGCAGAGCCGAAAAAAAAGGAAGCGCTTGCGCGTATTTCACGGAATCAGCGGTTCATTGCCCATGCGCCGGTTAACCTGATGTTTTGCATCGATGGACGGCGGATGCGCAGAATTGCTGAATATGAAGGCGCACCATACGGGCAGGATTATGCCATATGCACGCTTTGGATGGGGATTGTGGATGCTTCCATCAGTGCACAAACCCTTGTGCTTGCGGCAGAGGCGGAGGGATTACGCAGTTGCTATAATGGAAACGTGGTGGATCGGGCGAATGAAGTGTCGGAACTTTTGAAATTGCCGGAGCATGTGGTGCCCGCTTTTATGCTTACGCTGGGATACCCGCGCTCAAACGGCCAACGCTCCCGCAAGTATTCGTACGATGTAATTGTGCATCGGGAAACGTATCATGATATGGGGATGGAAGAACTGTATCCACACCATCTTGCAAAGTGCGGGACGCCCCAGTTCGTTGCAAACGATGCCCGCTGCGCACAGTTGAAAAAAATGCTTCTGCGGCAATATGGCACGGAGTTTGCAGAAAACGCAATGGCGCGCGTGCATGAAAAGGGATGCCTTACGGCATATCAATATTGGTTTGGGTGTTATTATCCGAGCAACGAGGACACCGTGATGACAGCGGAAGATTACCGCATATTCCTCAAGAAAAAGGGGCTGGATTTAAACGAAAACGGTACACAGGAATAACGAGAACCAAACTTTTGCGCGGCTGCAATATTGCAGCCGCGCTCGTTAAAACAGGGTTTCGATCAGGCCATCATGTCCTTGAGGTAGATGCCGATCGAACGACCGGGTTCAATGGCAATGCCACAGTGAATCAGTGCACGCTCAATAACGCCGAGCACGGCCACTTCATCATTGATATCAATGTTTCCCATGTGGCCAAGCCGGAACATTTTTCCTGCATATGGCCCCAGACCTCCGGCAACGGTGATGCCCTCTTCATAAAGCGTGTTCCGGAACTTAGCATCATCAAGACCCGCGGGATATACGAGATTTGAAAGCGTTGAGGCACGGTGCGCTTCGTCGGCAAGCACGGTGAAACCAAGGCTGGTAAGAGCCTTCTGCATGGCATCGGCGTTCTTTCTGTGTCGCGCAGCCCGAGCCTTGTAGCCCTCTTTTTCAATGATGGATGTTGCTTCCAACATCGCCCAAACAAGATTCACAGCCGGGGTAGCAAAATATTTTGCCGGGTTTTCCATGATGGGCAGCCACTTTTCAAAGTCAACGTAGTACTCTGGGATGGTGCCGAGTTCCTTGCGGCGGGCAAGCGCCTTTTTGCTGGCCCAGAGCAGGAACATGCCGGGACATACGCCAAAGGCCTTCTGCGAGCCGGTAAAGAGAATGTCGATATTCATGCCGTCAACATCCGCAAACTCTCCGCCGGTGGCGGCGACCCCATCAACAATAAATATGGTGTCCTTAAACTGCTTCATCATTTCACCGATCTCGGCAATCGGGGAAAGCACGCCGGTAGCGGTATCAACATGAGAAACGGTAATTGCGGCATAGGGCTTTTCCTTAAGCTTGGCTTCAATATCTTTTACCGGTACGATCTTACCCCATTCGCTGCGCATAACGTCAACATTGAGCCCTTTACGTTCTGCGATCTCAACAAAGCGGTCACCAAAGTAGCCGTGGCTTACAATAAGAATATTGTCACCTTTCTTGGTAACGTTGGAAACAGCCATCTCCATGGCCAGTGTGCCTGTACCTGCAAGCGGGAAACATTGCCCCGAGCAGTTGAGCAGCACGCCAAGACCGTCAATGAGCTTTTTATAATCCTTTACGAAGCGCGGATCGCCGAAAGCCTGAATCTCCCGGCCCATCTCATCCTGTATTGATTTCACCACAGGAGTTGGGCCCGGAATCATTACCATCTTTTTTGTTTCCACAATTCTTCTCCTTTTACTAATGACAAAATATGATTTACCAATGTGTAACAACGCAGGCTTAGTGTACCATGCTCGCGGAGCATATGTCAATCGGCAAATCACGAATTGAAGCAGCAAAAAAGCTCATTCAGAGAAAACGGCTGATGAGCAAGCTCTTTTTTCGTCCGAATAAGCTTATAAAATTGGTAAAGGCAGGCAGGAAACTGTGAAAGTGGGCTGCGGCACAAGGGCAGAAAACCGGTATGAACTGGCTGACCCAAGCCAACGGAGTCAAACGGATGGCATGCCGCTGCTGACATACCCCAATGCTTCAGATATTTTTCGTGTGCAACGCTGCAGTTCATCAATAATGGAATGGAACTGCTTGTCCCTCAGCCGACGCGTGGGGCCCGAGATGCTGACTGCTGCAACCGGGATGCCGTAAGCGTCGAAAACCGGGGCGGCAATGCAGGTAACACCGTCCTCGCGTTCTTCATTATCAAAGGCGTAGCCTTGGATTCTAATGGACTTCAGTTCTCTCTTCAAAACCTCACCATCATTGATTGTATGGTCAGTAAAGCGGCGAAAAACTGTGTTGGTGAGTATTTCTTCGATCCGTTTTTCCGGAAGATGTGCTACCATGGCTTTACCGCCGCCAGTGCAATAGAAGGGCACGCGAGCTCCCATCTGCGTGAACATCTTCAATAAGTTTGTGCTTTCCGCCTGCCCAACATAAACCACATCGGTTCCATCCAGTATTGTCAAATTGGAGGTTTCCCCAAAAACGTCAACCAAATGTTCCAAGTAAGGCTGCGCAATGTTGGAAATCTTGTTATGTCGTTTGGCGGTAGCACACAGACAGAACAGCCCATGGCCAATGTAGTATTTTTTTGTGCGTTCATCTTGCACAACATAATGACAATGCTTTAATGTGTTTAGAAGATGATAGACAGCACTGGCACCATATCCGAGCGCTGTTCCGATTTCTGTGGCGCCCAGCCCGGTTTCTGAATTTCCCAAAAGGTTGAGAACTTCCACAGTTTTTAGCACTGAGCCTATCATTTTGGGATTATCTGCTTTATTCATAGGTACACCCCTTTTATTTTAATAATGGTAAAACAAAAACCCCAAAAAGTCAAGATGCATAACTTTTTAATACGTTTTTTTATAAAAGCTATTGACATAATCGAGGTTTCGTGTATTATCATAATCATTACCGATGAGAAACAACGCATTACCAACAGTAAAACCAAACAAACAGAAGTAGGCAAAATCCAACGCTCTGACACCCAGGGTACCCACTTTTCCCAAAGTTGACAATGAAATTGCAATTATTCTGAAAGGGGAGATACTATGAGTAAATCAAACGATGGAATTCCGCTCGGAAAGAAAAAAGGCATCCATATCCCGAATACGCCGGCACTTTTGCTGATTGTTGCGCTTATCGTAGCGGTTTTAACTTATATCATTCCGGCCGGTACCTTTGAACGCCAGTTCGATGAGGCAAACAACAGGACGCTCGTTGTTGCCGGCACATATGAGCAGGTCGAGCAAACTCCGGTTGGCATCGGCGACCTGTTTTCCGCATTCTTTAACGGCACGGTTGAGGCAGGCGAACTGATCGCCTTCCTGTTCGCTACAGGCGGCGCATTCTATGTTGTACAGAAGAGCGGCGCGATCAACGCTGGCCTAGGAAAGCTGATCAAGCGGTTCAAGGGACGCGAGTTTTGGCTTATCGCCATACTGATGACGTTGTTCAGCGTTGGCGGCGCGACATTCGGCATGGCTGAGGAAGTCCTTCCGTTTATCGTGATTCTGACCGCTGCAGCCACAGCCATGGGCTTCGACAGCGTAGTAGGTGTCAGCATTGTTCTGATCGGTGTTTATTGCGGCTATTCGGCAGGCCCGTTGAATCCCTTTAACACCGGTATCGCGCAGGGCATTTGCGAGCTTCCCACGTTCTCCGGCTTGGGTCTGCGCGTTGTCCTGATGGTCGGCGCACTGGCTATTGCTATCATTCATACGATTCGCTACTGCATTAAGCTGCGTAAATCCAAGGCTGCTGCGGTGGTAGACGAAAAAGAACTTCTTGAGCAGGCCGCCCATGCAGAAGCTTTTGAACTTGAATTTACGGTACAGCGCAAAATCATCCTCTCTATTCTGGGTCTGACCATTGTTGCTCTCGTATTCGGCGTTATGAAGTTCGGCTGGTATTTTGCCGAAATATCCGCTCTGTTTATGGGCATGTCGCTTATCGTGGGCATGATCATGCATAAGGGCAAGTTCGAAGACTGGGCGCTTGACTTTATTGAGGGCGCAAAGGAAATGGCAGGCACGGCGATCCTGATGGGTATGTCCCGTATGATTCTGGTCATTGCAACCGAAGGTCAGATCATGGATACAATCATCTATGCACTGTCTGTCCCGCTTTCTAAGGTTTCCGGCGTGCTCGCTGCCTGGGGCATGTATATTGCGCAGGGATTCATTAACTTCCTGATTCCGTCTTCTTCGGGTCAGGCGGTGGCGGTCATGCCAATCATGTCTGGCCTAAGCGACCTGATTGGTGTCTCTCGCCAAACTGCCGTTATTGCTTTTGAAGCGGGCGATGGTTTCTGGAATATGATTACCCCAACACATACCGTTGTTATGGCGGCTTTGGGCCTGGCCAAGCTTGACTTCAAGAAATGGTTCAAGTTTGCGCTGCCGTTGGTTGCGCTCTGGTCCATCTGGATCTGCATCGTTCTGGCATATGCGGTATTGTCGGGCTACGGACCGTTCTAAGCAAAGCAATATTTTGCTAACTTACTAGCTTTTCAGCACTTGACGAAGTGTCACGTGCTGAAAAGCAGAAGCAGTAGATCCAAAGGAGGATACATTATTTATGCGAGTAAGCAAACATCCTATTTTAGGCGATTACGGCGCCGACAAAAAATCGGTTACAATTACCGTTAACGGTCAGCCAATGGAAGCGCTTGAAGGTGAACCTATTGCTGCCGCTCTTATGGCCAACGGCATACGCGCTTTCCGCAAAACGCCGATCCTGCACCATCCGCGCGGTATATTCTGTGCGATTGGCAGGTGCACCGACTGTGCATTGACGGTGGACGGCATCCCAAATGTACGTACATGTGTTACGCGCGTCAGAGAAGGCATGAAAATTGAAACCCAAGATGGCCTTGGAGAGTGGGGAGGAATAAAATGACATACCATACGCAAGTCGCGGTCATAGGCGCAGGTCCGGCAGGCTTGTCTGCAGCATTGGAGATCGCTTCAGCAGGCGGCAAAGTAACGGTATTTGATGAGAACGACCGTCCGGGTGGCCAGCTTTTTAAGCAGATCCATAAGTTCTTTGGCTCCAGCCATCACGGAGCAGGCGTGCGTGGATATCATCTCGGCGAAGAACTGCTTCAGAAATGTCTTGATGCAGGTGTCGAAATTAAGCTCAATACCGTTGTATACGGGCTCTTCCCTGACAACGAACTGGGCATCGTCTGCAATGATCAGACGCATACGGTAAAGGCGGACAAGATCCTGATCGCTACAGGTGCAAGCGAAAAACCGCTGGCATTTCCCGGCTGGGATCTTCCAGGCGTGATGGGAGCGGGTGCCGCACAGACGATGGTGAACATCAACCGCGTGCTTCCCGGGCAAAAGTTTGTCATGATTGGCTCCGGAAACGTTGGACTTGTCGTTTCTTATCAGATCATGCAGGCGGGAGGGCAAGTCGTTGCCATTGTTGAAGCGCTGCCTAAGGTGAATGGCTACTCCGTCCATGCAAACAAAGTTAAGCGTTATGGGGTGCCGATTTACACATCGCATACCATTAAGGAAGCCGTTGGAACAGATCAGGTTGAGAAGGTTGTGATACAGGAAATCGGACCCGGCTTCGTGCCCGTTCCCGGCACCGAGAAAGAGCTGGATGCAGATACTGTGTGCCTTGCGGTTGGCCTCACCCCCAGCGTTGAACTTGCAAAAATGGCTGGCGTGCAGATTACGCACATCCCGAAGCTCGGAGGCTTTGTGCCGTTGCATGGCAAAGACATGCGGACGACCGACGAGAACATTTATGTTGCGGGCGATGTATCCGGAATAGAAGAAGCAAGCACCGCCATGGAATCCGGCAGACTCGCCGGCTGCTCCATCGCAGAAGCCATTGGTGCCTTGAACGCCGATGCTGCTGAAGTGCGTAGGAAAGAGATCAATGAACGTATCAACCAACTGCGTTCCGGCATCCATGGAGAAGCACGCCGGGACAATAAGGGCATTATCGTCAGGAGGTATGAAGAATGGCTTGCAGCGAAGTAAAAAAAGTATATATGGAGCATCCGGTTGCTGTAATCGAATGTTTTGAGGAAATTCCCTGCAATCCGTGCCAAACTTGCTGCAAGCAGCATGCGATCACCTTTAGCGGCGGCACCATCAATTCTACTCCGAAGTTGGATGCTTCACGTTGCACCGGTTGCGGCTTGTGCATTGCGACCTGCCCAGGACAAGCGATATTTGTGCTTGACGGCACGTTTTCGGAGACAGAGGGCTTGGTATCGATCCCATATGAGTTCCTTCCCTTGCCGCAAAAGGGCCAGGCGGTTGATGTCATGAACCGTGATGGACAAGTTATTTGCAGAGGTGAAATACACAGGGTTCTTAACCCTGCATCCTTCAATAGCACCGCTGTTGTTACGATGCGTATTCCAAAGGAATATATGGATCAGGCCAGAAGCTTTCGGTATTGAAAGGAGAGCTGTTCATGAATAAAGACGATGTGATTATCTGCCGTTGTGAAGAAGTAACTGAAGGGGAAATACGCAATGCATGCCGCTGCGGCGCATCCAGCGTGGATGGCGTAAAGCGTGTGACGCGTGCCGGAAAAGGGCTTTGTCAGGGCCGCACATGCCGGTGCCTTGTGGAAAACATCGTAGCACAGGAAACGGGAAAGCCTGTGGGCGAACTCGAGTATCCTGGCGTCAGACCCCCTGTCCGCGTAGTGAAACTTGGTGCTCTGCGTGGGGAAGGTGAGGAGGAATAAAATGAAAAAACAGGCTGAAGTCGTTGTTATTGGCGCCGGTATCATGGGCGCAAGTTTAGCCTATTTTCTTGCGAAGCACGGAAAAGAAGTGTTGGTGCTTGAACAGAACGAGATCTGCAGCGGCACTTCCAGCTCCACCGCGGCATGGCTGTGGCCGACGGACAAAACCCCACTGCATTACGGAAAGCTTGCGTGGGATGGCTACAATCGCTATATGACGCTTGCGGAAGAGTTGGGCGCAGATTTTGAGCTTACGATCACAGGCGGCGTCGAGCCCCTATATACCGAAGAAGAAGTGCGCGCTGCCGAGAAAACCATCCAAGTGGCACACAGCCTTGGACATCCTGATGTGCGGATCGTCTCCCAGAAGGAAGTTCAGGAGATCGAGCCCATTTTAAGACATGACATTCTGGGAGCAATTGTTTCTCCCTACGAAGGACATTTGAACCCCTTCCTGCTCGTAAATGCTTACATTCAGGCGGCAAAGCGTCTTGGCGCTGAAGTCAGCACTTATACGAAGGTTGAAAACTTTGTTGTGAAGGGGAACCACATTGAGGAGATCGTCACCAACAAGGGAACCGTAAAGCCCGGCCTCGTCATTTGCGCGGCAGGCATTTACAGCCGTAAGATCGGTGAAATGGTCGGCTTGGATGCACATGTAAAGCCGGAGCGCGGCTTCTGCTTGGTGTCCGAAAAAATGCCGAAAATCCTCAACAATGTTATCGTAGGCGCAAGGCAGACTGTTTCTGGAAATATCATCTTCGGCTTCATTGCGGACAAAGTGCCGATGGACTGCATTGACAGGAGGATGTATATTCGTGGCCTCCAATGGGCTGCAAAAGATGCGGTGCGCGATTTTCCAGCGCTTCAGAACATCAACATTATCCGCTCTTACACCGGTATACGCTGCAAGCCGGAAGATAAGTTTCCCATTATTGGGCCAACGGGCAAGATCGACAACTTCTGGTTCCACCTTGCACACAGTGCCTTTGCACACAATCCTGTGCTTTCGGACTATGTCGCAGAGATGGTCGCAGGCGAGCGTCCGTATGATTCTCTGCCGGAATATGTTTATACCCGTTTTGACAAGTAACAGAAAGGAGATCAAAAATAACAATGAAGGAATTCGGAAGATATCTTAGCGTAATCATCACACCGTTTCACGAGGATTTGACCATCAACTATGATTCTATGCGCAAGGTTGCACGGCACATGATTGATGGCGGTGTAGAGGGGCTTATCGTTGCTGCTACCGGCGGCGAATCTGCAACGATGAAACTTGAAGAACGCATTGCGCTTACCCGCTTCATGAAGAAGGAATTCGGGAACGAAGTACCTATCATCGTCGGCACGGGAACGAACAACACTGAAAACAGCATCGCTACTACGAAAGCAATTGAAGAAGCCGGCGCTGATGGAGTGCTCCTTGTATCGCCTTATTATAACAAGCCGAATCAGGAAGGCCTGTATCAGCATTTCAAGAGCATTGCAGAATCCACCGCTCTGCCTGTGCTTCTTTACAATGTGCCGGGCAGAACAGGCGTATCCATCCAACCTGCTACCGTTGCCCGCCTTGCTCAAGTGCCCAACATCGTCGGTATGAAAGACGCTGCGGGAAACATGGATAATCTGACGCAGCTTCTTCGCACCGTGCCTGAACAATTCCATGTTTATACTGGCGACGACAACCTCCTCATTCCTGCGATGGCGATTGGTGTTTACGGCCTTATCAGCGTTTGCGCGCAAGTCATTCCTGTACAGCTGCGTGACATGATGAAGGCATTTGATGAACATCGCACTGAGGATGCGGCTGCTATGCACAGGAAATGGTTCCCTGTACTGGATGTAATGTTCATTGCTTCCAACCCTGTGCCGACAAAGGTTGCGCTTAATCTGATGGGATACAATGTCGGTAAGGTACGTCTTCCGCTTACAATGCCCTCAAAGGGACAGGCGGAGGAGATTGCGCGCGTGCTCAAGGCGGCTGGAGTAATTGAATCCGATGCTGTGCCGGAAGGGCTTTACGTTTAAAACCACATACAAGCTTGTGCGACTCTTTGTTTGATTGAATTGCTTTGCTGCAGCAAAATGCCCGGGGTGAGCAAGGAATTCGCAGATTCTGTATACGGACAACAAGAAAGAAAAACCATCGGCATGCAGTCGGTGGTTTTTCTTGCAAGATGAAATTTGGAGTATGAGGAAAGTTAATGCAAGCGTCTGTTAAGCTAAAACCTGAGATCAGACGAAGCAATCCAAGCTCATTCTCTCCATGCAACACTCCAATAATCAATTGGCTTGGCCTTGCAGTTTCCCATGATGCCCTTTCCTTTGCCTTTTTTCCATTTATCACATTTTGCCACATTCACGACAATTTTAGAGGAGTGGGTCGATTTTATGGAAGCATTATAGAGCATACCATCACTGCTGTGATGTAGGCAATACAAAGTCATTGCGGTACTGTGCAGGTGAGATGCCTTTAATTCTAATGAAGTTGCGATAAAATGTAGAAAAATCATCATACCCCACGCGCCGCGCAATTTCATTTAATGGAATATGGCCAATACTCATAAGTTGTATTGCCTGCTTTATACGTATTTCTGCTAGATATTGTTTCGCGGACATTCCAGTATATTGCTCAAATGCCTTGTAAAATGTGCTTTTTGAAAGCATGCTGATTTGTACAAGCTCATCTATGGTCAATGGCTGGTCAAAATTAGTATCAATGTGCTGAATGCAACGCTGTATTTGGACAGCATAGTTCTCTTTAGTGGGGGTTGGGAGAGGAATGGGGGGATAGCACGTGCTGTAAGAATCACGAAGCATAATGATAAGAGCGGAAATAGTGAGGAAATGACCAATTTCGAATGAAGAAGCACTATCATAATCTTGCTCGTCAAGCAGACAATGAAGGCAAAGGCATAGGCGATGTTGCATTTTTTCTGTCAATTTTATGATAGGCGGCAGATTCGAAAAATCTCGTCGCAGATTTTGAAAATATGAAAACAGGATATCGGCGATACTTTTTGAAAAAGAGAGACAAAAATATTTTGTGTTTTCAAAGATGTATAGGCTGTGATTTATGCCGGCGGGCGTAAAAAAGCATTCTCCGGCTCCTTGGAGAAACTCTTTCCCTAATTGATTTTCAAGGATTTGTCCCTCTGTTATATATGTGCAATGGTAAAACTCATGCTGCTGAGGCTGTACTGGACCAGAATACCCTTCGCCAATATAGATATGATAACTGCCTTTGCTTTGAAATAAAAACTGTCGATAAAAGCTAAGACTCATATTGCCTCCAAAGCCTTTTACGTTTTTTATTATTATAAATGCAACATAGATAAATTGCAATTGCGTTTCAATAGAAAAACATAAAATGCAATTGAAAAACGATATTAAATACGATAATATATTTATACTGAATTAATAAAAGTGTTCTTCAATTTGATTCTACCTGTTGAAAAGGCAAGCGGGAAACAATTAACTAGGAAATAAAATAGGAGTAATAGGCAAGTGAAAGTTTATATTACAATGGATGCTGAAGGAATATCGGGGATTTATAAACTTGCTCAAGTGATTCCGGGCAATTCGGAGTATGATTATGCACGAAAACTGATGGCTGGCGATATCAATGCGGCAGTAGCGGGAGCATTTGATGCAGGAGCCGATGCAGTATTTGTAAATGATGCGCATAATAACGGAGATAACCTGCGTATTACAGATTTGGATGAACGAGTTGTGCTTTGTTCGGGAGCTGACCGTCCTTATACCATGGCGGAGGGCGCCCAAAAAGGATTTGACGCAGCGCTGCTGATCGGGTACCATGCGCGTAAAGGGTCAAAAGGTGTTATTAGCCATAGCTATGCATATGGCTCTATGGTGGAAATGTGGCTAAATGGAAAAGTTATTTCAGAATATGAACTAATCGGATACATGATTGGTTATTATGGAACCCCAGTGGTTTTTATTTCGGGTGATGATATTGTAACTGCTGATGCAAAAGAGAATGTTTCAGGAATCCATACGGTTACTGTCAAAGAATGCATTAGCAATGGAGCTGCAAGCTGCATTCACCCCAACGTTACAGCACGGATGATTCGGGCAGAGGTAAAGCGGGCGCTCGAAGAAATTGAGACGAAGCAAATTAAGCCGATGGCTATAAAAGAAGCGGTGAAAATCGACGTACGTTACAGCGCGGAAGCCCAAGCCTGGAAGGCGATGATGGCTCCAAATACAGAACGTATAGGGGAAACGATAGTCCGCTATCATGGAAAGGATTATAAAGAAGCTTACCTAGCGTTTGTGACAGGAACGGGGCTTGCAGGTACGTTTGGAGACGATGCGGCCCTATATAAATGTAAATAGCCATACCTAACTGATGGAAATTCAGGGAAAATAAAGTCAAACAGCAAAATGAACCTTGATAGTGAGAAATAACGTGAAACCAATAAAAAGCGCTTGGAAGCAATTTATGGTACGATTAAGCTGCAATGCATTAACCGATTTTAGGTGAGAAGTTGATTCTATGACTTATGCTGAGAGTTGCGCTTGAGAAACATACCTTGCAATCTGGTAGGATTAATCAAATTTTTGCGTTAAAGAAGGAGCATTCTTTAGAAAATATATTTTCATGACTCACATTGCTTTTATATGATGTTTTTATAATTAAAGAATCCATGATTTTTATATTAGAATTTGTGGAAAGGACTTTCATATAAATCATTGCAGAAGGGATATGAGGCACTATGGGTATAGAGAAAATCAAACAAATCGTGGAGAAGTATCAAAGAGGAACAAGCGCACCACTCGGTGTTGCATTCAAAGATTTGAGGACCGGAGCTACGGTCACTTGCCATGCGGAGGAGCCGTTTCCTACAGCAAGTGCGTATAAGATCTATGTCCTTGCTGAACTGTACCGCAAGGCATATTCGGGCGAATGTAACTTAAACGATCGGTATCCACTTACAGTTGACATTAAATCCATTGGCAGCGGCGTGCTGGAACAGCTGGATGCAGGGTTAAACTTAACGTTGAAAGATTATGCAACCCTCATGATGATCATATCCGACAACACCGCAACGGATTTTCTTTTCAATTTCCTGGGCAGAGACAAGATCAAGAAAAACGTTATCGATGCTTTGGGCTTTTCTCATACGAAGTGCGATTGGGGATGCCAGAAACTCATTGATGTTTACTACGACATGAACGGAAGGGACTTTCAGCAGCTTTGGGAAGATAACGGAAAACGCGCCCCAAGTTATTACAACAGCGAATGGTATCAATGCGTAACAGAAGAAAACGATCAGACCGCTCCCATAGAAGCACTCAAAATGCTCGAGCTGCTATACCGTGGCACATGGGTCAACCAAGAGGCCAGCGAAGGGATGCTTGCGATTATGAAGCAGTGCCAGACCAATACGCGCATCCCACATTTTTTGCCGCCTGGCGTCGCGGTTGCGCATAAAACCGGGTCGCTTGACAAGCTCAATGTTGATATCGGCATTGTATATGCGCAACCAGTTGGCGACTACATCCTATGCATGTTCTACAATGGCAACCTTGCAAGCAAGGAAGATTATGATACCAACGATCGCGGCCGATACGGGGATAACTACCTGGCACGACTTTCCAAAGAAATTTATGAAGCATATATAAGCTGATGCGGCCGGGCAAATGTACGGGATGGAAACTCCGATACCAATAAAATGATAAGGGGGCATAGCCTTGCAATATGTAGTCAAAAAATTGCTGCTCGGCATAGTGCTGGTAATTTGCGTATCTTTTCTAGTATTCAGCATGCTTTATATGATGCCAGGAAGCCCGGTTATGCTGATGGCGGGCGAGGGCGCCAGCTTGGAGCGGCTGGAAGAGATCGAAAAGGAGCTCGGGTTAGACCGGCCGCTTTTGGTTCAATATGCCGATTGGCTATATGGCGTAACCGTTGAACAGGATTTTGGTATATCATTTAAGTACCGGCTCCCCGTATGGGATTTGGTAAAGGATAGGATCCCTGTCAGCCTGCGTTTGACCGTTATTACCGCTTTGATCCAATATGCGGTGGCCGTTCCGCTCGGTTTGCTGTGCGCATACAAAAAGGATACCATCTTTGACAGAGCAACGATGATCCTTTCGATGATAATGACGTCGGTGCCATCGTTCTGGATTTCGGTTTTGCTGATGATCGCATTTGCCGTTGAGCGACAATGGTTCCCTTTGAGCGGCTTTAGTACATGGAAGCATTATGTTCTTCCAATAACCGCTGGCGTTTTAAGCGGGCTGGCTACGACGATGCGCCTCACCAAAAGCGAGGCGTTGGATGTGCTGCGTGAGAAATATGTCCTTACGGCATATGCAAAGGGGCTTCGGGAGACTGCCGTGCGTTGCAAGCATGTGCTGCGCAATTCCTTGATTATCATCTGCGTCCAAGTGTTCCAATCGCTGCCATGGCTGATTTCCGGCTATATTATCATTGAAAAAATATTCGTGATTCCGGGCATGGGCGGGTTGATGATAACCTCTATTATTAACCAGGATTTCAATGTCGTCCAATGTTTGATCTTCTTGATTTCGATAATGACAGTGATATGCAATATAATGGCTGATTTGATGCTCGGGCTGTTAGATCCTCGGATAAGGATTTCTATAGGTGGAGGTGACAAGTAATGTACGAGAGTCCTATCAAGGAATTTTTTCGCAGTAGCTTGAAAAACTTCAACTTTATGATTGGGGCGATCATGTTTTTCAGCATACTCGTACTTGCAGTGTTCGCAGATCAGATCGCCCCCTATGAATACGATGCTGGAAATCCCGCAGCAAAACTAATGGAACCCTGCAAGGAACACTTGTTTGGAACAGATGAAATGGGAAGGGACCTGTTTAGCCGTATTGTATATGGCGCGCGGATCACATTAAAAGTTGCCCTTATCGGTGGCTCTATCCAATTGGTTTTAGGCGTGGTCGTGGGATTGTTCTGCGGTTATTTTGGCGGGATTGTAGATAAGGCAATGCTGTTTCTTGCTGACTTGACGTGGTGCGTTCCTGGTATGGTAATGGCTCTTGCAGTCGTCACGGTTATCGGAACGAACTTAACCAACGCCATCATTGCAATTGCCTTAGTGAACTGGGCGTCTATGGCAAGAACCGTGCGTGCGAAAACGATGTCGCTCAAAAATATGGCGTTTATTGAAACGGGCGTAGCCTTTGGAGAAAGCGATTTGTCTTTAATGTTCCGCTATATCTTGCCCAATATCGTTCCCGCGTTGATTGTCATGGTATCTATGGCGCTCCCGAGCACGATTATGTCCACAACGACGCTCTCGTTTCTCGGTGTAGGTTCTCAGCCGCCTTCTCCGGATTGGGGCCTAATGGTATCCGATGGCATCCAGTATATCACCAAGGCACCGTGGCTTGCGATTTATCCTGGATTGGCACTTGTTTACACAGTTTTGAGTTTTACCATTCTTGGCGAGGGCCTGCGCGACTTGCTGGATCCCCGAATGAAATCGCAGGGTTAATGAGGTATTGTTTATGAACGACGAGCTGCTTCGTTTAGAAAATGTTTTTATTAACTATAGGGTTCGCGGCGGATATCTTAACGCGGTAAAGGATGTTTCTTTTAGCGTCAACCGCGGTGAAATCTTCGCAGTGGTGGGGGAATCTGGCTGCGGGAAATCGACTGTTGCACATTCCATAATGCGCTTGCTGGATAAAAACGCAGTCGTCTTAGGAAACATCAAATATAATGGAAAAAATCTGATGGAGCTATCCAATAAGCAAATTACCGGAATACGCGGCCATGATATTGGAATGATCTTCCAGAATCCTTTGGATTCTTTGAATCCAGTTTATACTACAGGTGCACAAGTCAATGAAGCGATCCGCCTGGATGGTATCAACAAGCTTGACGGCTGGAAGAAAGTGATTGAGCTGTATAGAAGCGTAAAAATGCCGGATGCAGAAAAACGGGTTCACGCCTATCCACACGAAATGAGCGGAGGTATGCGGCAAAGGGTCATGATTTCCATGATGCTGAGCCGGAACCCATCGCTTCTGATTGCCGATGAACCTACCACTGCGCTTGATGTCACAATTGAAGCGCAAATACTCGAGATTATAAGTCAACTCAAAGTAGAATTCGGCACGGCGGTCATGCTGATTACCCACAATTTCGGCTTGGTTGCAGAAGTTGCAGATCGAGTTGCGATCATGTATGCCGGCGAACTGGTTGAGCAAGGCGATGTATTTGAGATTTTCCGCGAACCAAAGCATCCTTATACGCGCTTGTTGATGAAGGCGCTTCCGCGCGGCACAAAGCATGAAGGCCGCCTTCAGACCATAGATGGTACAGTCCCGCGTTTAATGGCGATTCAGCCTAGTTGCCGGTTTGCAAACCGCTGCCCGTTGGCGAGAGAGATTTGCCACAACCAAGACCCGGCAGTAAGAGCTTTAAGCGCGACGCACACCTATAGATGCCACTTTGCAGAGGAGGAAGAAGTGTGATGGAAAAAATGCAGCCTGTTATACAGATCGAACATCTTTCAAAGCACTTCTCTATTGATAATGGATTTTTTTCCAAGGGAAAGAAAACCGTTAAAGCAGTCAATGACTTTACGCTCAATCTCGAAAAGGGGAAAATCCTTGGTTTGGTAGGCGAATCCGGCTCCGGAAAAACTACTCTGGCGCGCGTAATACTGAACCTAACCTCAGCAACCGAGGGAATGGTGCTGGTCAACGGCATTGATATGTCAAAGTGCAGTGCTGCGCAGAAAAAAGAGCTGCGCAAAAATATCGCTGTCGTGTTTCAAGATCCGTTATCCAACCTGAATCCGCGCGAAACGGTGATGAGCAGCATCATTCGGCCCATGGTGCTCCATGGCATGAAACGTTCGTTGGCAAGGGAGAAAGCATACGAAGTTTTGGAAAGCGTTAAGATGGATACGCACTATCTCAATAGTTATCCCCATCAGCTATCCGGCGGGCAACTCCAACGCATCGCAATTGCCAGGGCACTGGCGATGAGCCCTGAAATCATGATTCTTGACGAACCGACGAGCGCGCTTGACATATCTGTGCAAGCGCAAATATTGAACCTACTTTTGGACCTGCAGGAGAAGCACCAGCTTACCTATATGATCATTACGCATGACTTGAATGTTATCCGGTACATTAGCGATCAAGTAGCGGTCATGTACCTAGGACAGTTAGTTGAGTATGGCGAAACAAAAATGATGTGTTCCAATCCAAGCCACCCATATTCCAAGGCGCTTATGGCAGCCTCGCCCATTCTTGATCCTACTATGCGGGGGCGTGAAAAGGACATCATGAAGGGAGACCCCGGAAGCTTGATTAACTTTCCATCCGGCTGCAGCTTTCATCCGCGTTGTCGGTACGCTGAGGAGATCTGTATGCAGAAAAAACCGGAGATGGAAAGAATTGATGAAAATCATTGGGCACGTTGCCATCTTTGTGCGCAAAAAACAGTCTCTACGACTCATTGAGCCGATTTCGGCATGAGAATAAATATTAATGGAGGCATATTATGAAGAAGTATTTGGCGCTGTTCTTGGTATTCATCTTGATGCTAAATCTCATTGCTGCATGCAGCAATGAGAACGCCACAGATGTCGACAACACTGCGGGCGAGTTGCCTAATGTTGAAAACACTGCGGTTGGCAGCACTGATGAAAACAACACTGATGAACCGGTGGCTCAAATCGAATCCCTAACCATCGTTACCGATGTTTGGGAAGGCATGGACATGTTCCTAATCGATTCTTGGGTTGACGGCGCACAGTCTCTTGCCGCAGATAGTATCCTTGCGATGGCTGATGACGGCAGAGCACTTCCGAACATCGCATCGGAATCGGTATGGAGCGAAGACGGTTTAACCTGGACACTCACCTTCCCTGAAGGCATGTATTATGCTACTGGTGAACAGCTCGAACCGGAAGATGTTGTAGCCAGCATTGAACATGGCCTTGAGTACAGCACTTGGGCGGATGGCTATAAGATGATTGAATCGATGGAAGTAGAAGGGCGCAACGTAATCATACACCTGTCAGAGTATCAAGCGGACATGGAGTATAATTTCATGAGCAGCTTTGTAGGCGTAATTGATAAAGATGAGCTTGATACAATGAGCAACGATGAGCTTCTTTGGGGGTGTCATCCCTATGGTGCTTATTTTGTTGACGAATTCTCACCGGGTGCATCTGTTACCCTTAAAGCAAATCCAGGCTATGTGACGCATAATCCAATGGTAGAAAACAAAGGAAGGATGCCAGTTGAAACACTTAACATTGTTATGGGCGGTGAAGATTTCACCTATTATACTGGCTTGATAAGTGGGGATTATGATCTACTGAATTCGGCACCCCCGGATTACCTTGTGGATCTGCAGGCTTCGGACGCAGTGACTTTGGTTGAAAGCAGCTGTGCGATGATCGGTTATGCAGAGTTCAACATCAATAATGAATTCCTTGCTGACAAAAATGTGCGCATGGCGATCATTCGGGGCTTTGACCGCGAAAAATATGAGTCATATAGCGATGATTATAATGATGCCACCTATTGTTTGGTCCAGAATAATTGCTTAAATTACGACGCTGAGGTTGAAGAATATTATAAAGAAAATTATGGCTATAATGTTGAGGCAGCCAAACAGTATCTCGCTGATTCCGGGTGGTCTGATACAGATGGGGATGGATATGTTGATAAAGATGGTAAGAAACTCTCATTTGTTTTTAGCTCCCGTGATGCTAACAATTCGATAATTGTGGCGCAAGCATTGCAAGAGGATTTGAAAGCGATTGGTATTGAAATGACGATTACCACACAAGACTGGTCGTATGTGAATCAGGATGTTCGCGAGGGCAATTACGATATGGCATTTTTGAATCTAGGATGGTCTGAACCGATGCTACTTGTAGATAATTTCTGCAACCGAAGTGATATCGCGGCGGAGTGTAGCAACCTTGACCGGGAAGGCTATCTTGAGCTGGTTGCAAAGGCACGGGCTACCGTTGACTACGATGCACGTACTGAGGTCATCAGCGAGATACAGTACAAACTGTTTGACTATGCGACGATTCTTCCCTTGATAAGGGGAACTGGTTATCGTTGCTGGAACAGCAAGCTTCAGGGTGTGATATCAACTCCAACTGGAAGTCTTTACCTTAATGATGTGTATATGGTTGAAAAAAACTGAACTAGAAACGCTTTAGCTTTAAAGGCTCCTGTGAGTATATTTGATTCATGGGAGCCTTTTCTTGAAAATAATTGGTTACCTATAAGATCCGCGAGGCGCGTTTTAGTTTTAACGGTAAGAGTCAATTCTACCGATGATTTTACAGCCGAAAAGAAAGATAAGGTACAATAAAGGACCTGTTGACAAAGTAGCATCAGAAACTTCTCTATGGTAAAATAACCATATTAGGAGGGATAGAACATGATGGGACGACGAAATGGGCAAACGGCAATGGTTTTCGTAGATATGGAATCCATGATTCCGGAGAACCATTTATTGCGGAAAATCGACCGGGTCATATCTTTCGAGTTCATATACGACTTACTTGCACCTTACTATCCCTCTATTGGACGTCCATCTGTAGATCCTGTCTGTATGTTCAAAATGCTTCTGGTGGGCTATTTGTATGGCATCAAATCAGAACGTCGGTTGGAGGAGGAAGTGCAGCTCAATCTCGCTTACCGTTGGTTCTGCGGTTTTGAACTGGATGAGGCAATTCCGGATCACTCCACCTTCAGCAAAACCAGAACTCGCAAATGGCAGGAAAGCAATCTTTTCCAAGGCGTCGCGGTAACCCCGGAGAATTGAATGGCGCTATGCTATACTTGGCTTCTGATGCTTCGAGTTATGTAACCGGCCAACTTTTGTTGGTGGATGGTGGTTGGACTATCGTATAACGGAGCGGTTACAAACGGTTCTTACTTTGTACAAACCAAAAAACGCAAGGTATGGCCTGCCTTACGTTTTTATCTTGTGAGTCCATATAACGGGAGGAAATAGTATTTGGCAACTGATGTACTGGGATTAATAATTATGGGCATGTGTATGATTCTGTTTGTTACGGAATGGCTGCCCATGAGTGTGACGGGGGTATTGGGTTGTGCACTTTTGGTTCTCGGAGGAGTAGCGGATTTTTCTGTTGTATTTAGTGGCTTTTCAAATGAGATCGTATTTCTCATGGTAAGCGCCATGGTGGTTGGCAATGCTATGTTTAAGACGGGAATTGCCCAGCTGATGGCAGTGCAATCGTACGCATGGCCAGAGGAAATGAGATACTGTTCCTTACGGTAAGCTGTGTAGTGTGCGGCCTACTTTCCATGTTTATGGCGAATACAGCTCTCATTGGAGCATTTATTCCTGTCATAGACAGCGTTTGTGCTGTTTCAGATATGAAACGGCGCAATTTGCTGTTGCCTATCGCCTGTGCTGCCATGTTTGGCGGGACGGGTACTCTTATAGGGTGTACACCACAGCTTACGGCAAGCAGCCTTATGCATACTATGACGGGCTTGGAATTGGGCATTGTGGGATATGACAGGGCCGGCACTGTGCCTGTTTGCATTGTTCATCGTTTATTCGGCTACCATTGGTTATCGCCGTAGCAAGCGCATGTGGGGAAACTGTACAGAGGTAGAGATACGCAGTGCCGATTTAAAATATGAACACCTGCAGGCCAATAAAGGTAGCAAACGAAAGATGATAACCATGACAGGCATAATCGTTTTTATGTTCGTCTCATATTCCCTGCCGTATCTTTCTGCTTCCATGACTGCAATATGTGCTTCACTGCTGTGTGTGTTGACCGGTTGTTGCAGTTCAAAGGATGTGGTAAAAGAAATGCAGTGGGAGTTTGTCATTTTTTTGGCTTGCTGTTTGGGCATAGCTAATGCACTGACTTCTGCTGGATCGATCGAGTTTGTGGGGGCTTGGGCATCCGACATGTTGAGTTTTTGGACAAAGCCGTTTCCTATTTTTGCCTTGCTGGTATTTCTAGCTTTGGCAGTGAGTCAGGTGGTTACCAACTCCATCTCCATAATACTGATGCTGCCTATAGCGCTTACGCTGTGCATGGAAAGAGGATTTTCGGTTATGCCTTTCTGCATAGGCATAACCTTAGCTGCTAGCATAGCGTGTTGCACCCCTCTTGCCGCCGCTCAAATAGCCATGACTCAAGTGGCAGGCTACAAATTTAAAGACTACTTATATTATGGCTGGCCAATCAATCTGATCGGTTACATAGGTATATTGCTGTTCGTTCCTCTATTTTATCCGCTAATGGGAAACTGAAGGGTTTAACTTGGACGGCTGCGCCTTAGACGTAGCCGTTCACTTTTTGTATCAATAGAATCACATTATAGCCGCGTGGTTCAAAAGAGCTTAAGCAGCAAGCTGTCTCACGGTAAACGTGGTATTATTTGCAAACTGCGCCATCGGGGAAAAAGAGGCATATAAAGAATCATCAGGAGAAGCGGGGAAGATTGTAATTAGTAATAGAATTGAAGGCCATCCGGAAGAAGCCAATAATAGACAAGCAGTCGGGCACTGGGAAGCAGATACAGCAGCTGGAAAAACGGTTCTTCCTGTCTTGTTACCATTACTGTTCGCAATAATGGACAAATTAGAGAGTATTTGCCAAAGTCTTTGACATGACAGCTCGCCCTGATGCTCAAATTGCTTCTAACCTTAGTCCTCGCAAATGTTTTGGTTGGAAATCTCCCTATCAAACTTTTTTCAAAACATCGGTGCACTTGACTTAACAATTCAAGCATCGAATTAAACTAACTATCAAAATAAAGTATAATAGCATTGGATATCCGAATTGCAATGGAAACTTCGATAAATTATAATTTTGTATAAAGATAGACGAGCAATTATTGAGTGATTATTCATTTTGAGAGGAATTATTTAATGAAATATTCATTGTGGCAAAACGCATGGAATCGAGAGAATAATTCACCGATATATATAGATCTGCCAGACGATTGGAATGTTGAATACCATAAAATGCCTGCGGATGATATGCTCGCTATTTCGAAGGATGAAATTGCGCGGCGGGTTAGCACACCATTGCGTGCATATTTGCAGTCCTTGATCGAACCTAATGAGGCGGTAATCGTTTTTGATGATTTGAGTCGGGGGACTCGTTGTAGAGAAATCGCTGAATGTGTTCTCGGGGTTTTAGCCGAGCACGGGATTACGGATGAACATATTCGCTTCATTTGTGCGACTGGAACGCATGGCACATTGCACGCCAACGATTTTGTATGCAAACTCGGAGAGGATATTGTCACACGATATCCGGTATTCAATCATAATGCGTTTGACAATTTGATGCGGCTTGGCGTAACAACAGAAGGCGTTCCGATTTTCGTAAATGCTGAATTCATGCGCTGCCAAATTCGCATCGGGATTGGCTCGGTTGCGCCGCATCCTCTATGTGGATATGGCGGGGGTGGAAAGCTCATCTATCCAGGCATCGCTGGATATGAAACAACAGTAAGACATCATCTCCTTGGGGGCACGACAATCCCAGGTAGCACGGATGACAATGCTTTCCGAGACCGCATTGGCGAAATGCTACAAATGGTACCTGATTTCTTTTTGATCAATACGGTGATCAATGCACGGCTTGACAATGTCGCGGTTTTTGCGGGAACTCCTGAGATAGTTTATGCTTCAGCGCGACGCATTTCAGAGCGAGTTAATCGGATTTCTCTCGGAACACCGAAAGATGTTGTTATTATCAATGCCAATGCCAAAGGCAATGAAGCAAGTATCTCTATCCGAATAGCGGAAGAAGAGCTGAAGGTTGGAGGTGATGTGGTTTTGGTCAATCATTGTAAACGAGGAATGGTTGTACACTATGGCTCCGGCGCATTCGGAAGAAATACAGGCGGTCCACGATGGAAACCATACGAGCAGCGTAGCAGGCAAAAGCCCGACCGCATAATTTACTTTTCACCTTATCCGGATTTTGCCGGACGATATCAATTCAATGAACCGGACAAGGTGATTTTTGCGAAAACATGGGAAGAAGTGATGACTCTGCTGGGGAACCATGGAGCGGGAACAAATGCATCCGTATTCTCGGATGGAACGATAAGCTATTTCAATAAGGGATAATAGGGTGGGAACATGAGAATCAAAAGAATTGAAGTATTTCAAGTAAAAACAAGGAGATCAATGTGGAGACCCGTGTTCTGTCGGATTCATACTGACGAAGGCATTTATGGCGATGGTGAGGCCGCCTTGGCCTACGGTTGCGCATCCGAAGCAGGCTATGCGGCAGTCAGAGAGTTCGCTACCAAAATCATCGGCATGGATCCAATGAAGACGGAGATGATTTGGGAAATGATGTTCCGCACAACATTTTGGGCACAGAACGGCGGTTCTGTCGTTTTTGCAGCAATCGGTGCATTAGATATGGCACTTTGGGATATCAAAGGCAAGGCATTGAATGTTCCGATTTCTACCCTGCTTGGCGGTACTGTTCGCAATGAAATGCGCGCCTATGCTAGCCAGTTGCAGAATCTTTGGAAGTATGGTGAGAAAGATTATATCGCGCTGTCAAAGCCCGAAGAATTTGCAATGTCTGCGGAAAATGCGGTTCGAGAAGGATACGATGCAGTTAAGTTTGACTTTTTCGAGCAAAAACCCGATGGTAGCGGTGGATATCATCCTGAAATGCGGAAGGGCTTTGTGTCCATTTTGGATCTCAAGATGCTGGAGTCTCGCCTAAGCGCAGTTAGAAATGCAGTTGGAAACGATGTAGATATTATTATTGAATCGCATTCCCGTATGGAAGCCCCGGGCGCAGTACGATATGCGGAGATCATGGACAAATATGGTGTTATGTTCTATGAAGAGCCCAACACGCCTGTACCGCATCTAACGGAAACAGTAGCGCAGCAGGTGTCCGTGCCGCTCGCAAGTGGAGAGCGTATTTATAGCAGATGGCAGTTTGTTCCGTATTTTGAGTCGAGAATGTTGCAGGTTATTCAGCCGGATATCGGCAATTGCGGCGGATTCACGGAGGTGAAAAAGATCTGCGACATGGCGGCAGTCTACGATATCGGTGTACAACTGCACATTTGTGCAAGTCAGCTTTCAACGAGTGCAGCTTTACAGATGGAGTCTGTACTTCCGAACTTTCTGATTCATGAGCATCATGTTGCTAATCTGATGCAGTTTAACCAAGGATTGACGACTGTGGAACTACACCCTAAGAACGGCAAATTCGCAGTTCCCGAAGGGGTTGGCCTCGGAAATGAGATCAGCAGATTTGCTTTTGAGCACGCAGCGCTGTATTCCGTGGTTGAATAAGGAAGGAGCAGTCCATGCTGACAACGATCGAGCAACTTTTGGTAACGGGTATTGCAACGGGGTTCTTATACGGACTTGTAGCTATTGAGTACACCTTAATCTGGAATGCTTGTGGTCTGTTAAATTTTGCCCATGCGAAGACAATCACCCTTGGCGCATACATCTTTGCGGGTACTTTCCTAAAGATGACGGGAAATTTGAATATTCCGTCCCTTTTAGGAGCCATGCTAGTTATGGCGCTGTTCGGAGCATTGGTCGCAACGATCATCTACATTCCTTTGCGCAATTATGCAAGATACATCGCGATCATGGCAACCGTCATGATGGGTACGGCGATCAATGAAGTCTGTCGCTTAGTATGGGGTGTTGTACCGTTGTCCACACAGGGCTTTCTGATAGGTACTGTGAAGATCGGTGAGGTCGTGGTCTCTGTTGCATATATCTATATCATTGTTATTGCACTGCTTGTGAACATTGCACTGCAGATTTTCATGAAAAAAACCAAACAGGGTCGCGCTATGACCTGTGTTTCGCAGAACAAGATGGCGGCGGCACTCATGGGAGTTAAGGTAGAACGTACTATGGTTCTTGCGGTCGCACTGAGCTTTGCCATCTGTGGTGTGATTGGTTGTCTTTCTGGACCGCTGTATACGGTACAGCAGACTATGGCAGATATGCTTGGAACCAAGGGATTTTCGGCAGGTGTTATTGGAGGCTTTGGAAGCATTCCCGGTGCAATTGTTGGCGGATTGATCCTTGGCATTGTTGAGAATCTATCCTGCCTCGTGGTTCCGTCCATCTATAAAGACGTTGTAGCTTTTGCTTTACTTATCATCTTTCTGATGGTCAAGCCTGAGGGCATCATCAAGGCGAATCGTGAGCATAAGGTCAAAGAGAAAAAAAAGAAATCGGCCGAGGAAAAAGTATGAACAGCACAAAGAAAACGAAAATGGGTACGCTTATTGCCGCAGCTGTTGCGCTGATTGCTATGCTAGTACTTCCTTTTATGGGAATCAATAATTATATCATCACGTTGTTTTGCCAGGCGATGTTGTACTCCATCATTGTTTACGGTCTGAACTTTATCACGGGCTTGACTGGGCAAATGAACATGGGGAATGCTGCAGTTTACGGCATCGGTGCCTATATCTATGCACTATTGACCACGCGTGCGGAGATGGCCCCTTGGTTCGCAATGATTTTTGTTGCTCTTGCTGGCTGGTTTGTCGGTGTTATACTCGGTTATCCCAGCCTACGTGTGAAAGGTGTATATCTTTCGCTGACAACCATCGCGTTCAACGAAATTGTCCGTCTTGTAATTCAAAACATGCGATTCACAAATGGTGTCAACGGTATCAGAAACATTCCTTCTCTCGGAATCTTTGGGTTTACGTTCAACACTCCGATGCGAACCTATTACTTCTTTCTCGCGGCACTTGTGATTTTTACGTTGATTTCTATCCGCTTTCTGAAATCCAAATACGGCAGAGTGCTTGTGGCTATTCGTGACAACATTGATGCTGTTGAGTCCTGCGGCATCAACCTTGCCGACATTAAGGTAAAGGCATTTGTCCTTTCGACGGTCTTCGGTGCGATCGCGGGTGGTATGTATGCGAGCTTCATGCGTTATGTTGCGCCCAACACCTTCTCGACCAATCTGTCAATATCCTTTGTGGTCATGTTGATTCTCGGCGGACGAGGCAGCGTGGTCGGATGCCTGCTCGGCGCATTCATAATTACATTTGCCCCGGAAGCGCTGCGATTCCTTGGTGATTATTACCAGTTTGTGTATGCAGTGATTGTTATTCTGGCGATCATTTTCAATCCGAATGGCCTGGTATCCCTTGGTGGAAGAATTCTTGCGAAGATCAAACGGATTAGCGTTCCTGCAAAGAGAGGTGCAAACGGATGAGCGGACAGATGATAGAGGAGAACATCCTCGAGATCAGGGGCTTAACAAAATCATTCGGTGGTTTGACGGCAGTCGATCATGTGGATATCGTTGTAAAAAAGGGAACTGTACATTCTCTGGTTGGTCCCAATGGTGCTGGAAAAACGACAACTTTGAGTATGATCAACGGTACCCTTCCTGCAACGAGCGGGCAGGTCTTCTTTGATGGAAAAGAGATCACGCAGGAGAAAGCAGACAAGATTGCTCGCATGGGAATTGGAAGAACATTCCAGAACATCAAACTTTTCCCCACGTTGACGGTGCTGGAAAACATCATGGTTGGCGGTCATGCTAAGCATACAAAGGGCGGTCTTGTCCGATTCCTAATCGGTTTTCGCGAGAGCAACCATTTTGAAGATGCGTTGCGTGCTGAGGCGGAGAAAGTAGCTCGTTTTGCCGGTGTCTACGATTTGAAAGATCAGCTGGTTGGAAATTTGCCCTACGGAAGACAGAAGATGACTGAGCTTGCAAGATCGCTCATGCTGCAGCCGAAATTGATCCTGCTGGATGAACCTGCGGCGGGGCTGAATCCCACTGAGAGAAGCGAATTCGTCGACATGCTCAACGAAATCCATCAGAAGGGGACGGATCTATTCCTAATCGAGCACAACATGGATGTTGTCATGAATGTTAGCGACAGCATCACCGTGCTAAACTTTGGCAAGAAAATTGCCGAGGGGACACCCGCGGAGATTCAGAACAACCCCGATGTCATCAAGGCTTATCTCGGAGATGGATATCAGGCTATAGAGAAGGAGAGCAAGTAAGATGTTGAAAGTCAACGGAATCAATTCCTATTATGGCTCTATCCATGCGATCTATGATGTTAGTATCCACGTAAAAGCAGGCGAGATTGTATCGATTATCGGTGCGAACGGTGCCGGAAAGTCAACTATGATGAAGAGCATTATGGGCTTCGTAAAGCCTAAGACCGGCTCTATCGAGTTCGAAGGTACATCAATTACGGGCATAGATACTTCAAAGATTGTATCCAAAGGCATTGTTTATGTTCCGGAAGGACGCTATATTTTTCCCGATATGAGCGTGAATGATAATCTCCTGATGGGGGCTTACAGTAAAAAGTTTACATCAAAGGAAATGGATTCCTTGTTTGAGGAAATGTACGAAATGTTCCCGCGGTTACGGGAGAGAAGACATCAATTTGGCGGTACGCTTTCGGGCGGCGAACAGCAGATGCTGGCGATTGCAAGAGGACTGATGAGCAAACCGAAATTGCTTATGCTAGATGAACCTTCGCTGGGTCTTGCGCCGATTATCGTCAGTGAGGTGTTCGACACGATCGAACGGATTCGTGTGGAACAGAACATTCCCATCATTCTGGTGGAGCAAAATGCGTTCAAGGCACTTTCGATATCTGATCGCGGATATGTTCTTGAGAACGGCGTTGTAACGCTGACCGGAAAGAGTTCCGATCTGCTGCACGATGAGAAAGTTAAACTGGCTTATTTGGCCGGGTAAACTAAATAAAAAAGGAGAGGAAAAATGAAAAAAGCCATCAGTCTGTTCCTTGCATTCATCATGATGCTGAGCCTCGTTGCCTGTGCTGGCACGAAGGAAAAGGAAGCCCCCGTAGTGGAAGAGACTCCTGCTGCATCTGCAGCGTCCGAAGAACCCTTTGTACTGTCCATGATGCTGCCGGTGAGCGGCTATCCGGGTGCAGCAAAGGCTTATCAGAATGGTGCAGCCATTGCCGTTGATGAAATCAATGCTGCCGGCGGTGTTCTCGGCCGTCAGTTCGAGATTGTTGTAGAAGACATGGGGACTACGCCCGACGTTGCACTGAATGCGTTCAACAAGATTGCGGCAGAAGGCAACTCTACTGTTGTTCTTGGATGTGCATTTAGCTCCTGCGCGCTGACGCTTGAATACCGTCTTCCCGAGGAGAAGATTCTTATGATTAGCGGTGCAACCAGCCCCGCACTTGCCGAGATCCAGAATGACTACTTCTTCCGCGGAAGAACCAGCGATGAATACATGGCCCGCGTTGCCATGAGCTTCATTCAGGGTGAACTGGCCATTCCTGCCGGTTCCAAGATCGGTATGCTTCATGATTCCAGCGACTTCGGTGTTGCCGCAAAGGATGTCTTTGCAGAGTTGAGTGAAAAGGATGACTACGGATTCATTTCCGAACAGTTCAATACCGATGATACCGACTGTGCAACGCAGGTCATTAAGCTCGAGAATGAAGGCGTGGATGTCATCGTTGTCTGGACTTCCTCCGGTTTTCCGGTCGCTTCCCGTGCGATTTATGAGCAGGGCGTCACTTGCCCCGTTATCGGCTCCGCTGCTGTTGCAAACGCAAGCGTTCTGACCACCTGCACCGAGTGGATCGAGGGCTGGTATGCTGTTACGGATATCTGCCTCGATGCACCTATCGATGGTATTACTGAATTTGTCGAGAGCCACAATGCAAAGTTTGATGCTTCTGAGTTGAGTTTTGATGCGCTGACGGTTTACTCTTGGGTTTATCTGCTCAAGGATGCCATCGAGCGTGCAGGCAGCTTCGAGACCGAAGCGATTACCGCGGCGCTGGACGAGACGGAGGACTTCGTAGGTCTGAACGGTGTTTATACCAAATTCGGCAATGTCGAACTGCTCAACAATGCCACGATCGGCAAAATAGAGAGCGGTGAAGTACACTACATAACGACTGCTTTTGCAGAAATCGGTTAACATACGGAAATTTGGAAAGAACGGTGGGGGTATTGTCATCCCACCGTTCTTTCCAAACATTAATTCGATATGGAGAAAATACGATTGCGATGTTGAATCAAACTATACTCCCAACGATACCGCTTGCTGCAAGTGCGTTTGAAAAAACGAATCAGACAACGGTCTGTTGGCTGGGTTCTGCAGGGTTTCTGCTGAATATACATGGCTGCATACTTCTGATTGATCCTGTGCTTTCTCCTGCAGCAGAGGATCCGCTGCGCTGTTTGGATACTGGAATGTCAATGAAGCGCAGGTTCCCGATTACGGCTGAAGAGATTCCTTGTGTAGATTATCTGCTTTATACACATGCGGATAGGGATCATATGGGTCCCAATACGGTCAAAACGCTTTCGGCACTGGAACCGCAGATATACTGCACCTTATTTGCGGGATTTCGCCTAACAAAATATGGTCTGCCTCCAGATCAGATCAGCTTTTGCCGTGCTGGTGATTTGATTCAACTACGGGATGGAATTTACGTAGAGGTGATCCGTGCGGACCATCCTTGGCAATTGAAAGATCTCGATCGCTTTGGAACACCTTATACGGAGCAGGACTGTGTTGGTTTTATTGTCAACACGCCGGAAGGGCGGTTGCTATTTCCGGGAGACTCCCGCTTAATCAAAGAACACGCTGCACTAGGAGATCTAAAGCTGATCGCAATGGATGTTTCTACCGATCCCTATCACATGGGACGGAAGAGTTCTGCTTGGCTTGCGAATCATTACGCTGAGGCTATATTGATCCCCTGCCATTACGATACCTATGCCGTGAATGAACCCGGGTATAACGGCACGGTGGAAGGGTTGCAGCAGATGGTTATAAAAGGGGAGGAGCGGATAAAGCGACTGTCCCCTGGGGCAATATTAACTTTAAAATTTAAATTATAGGGGTGAGAACACAATGAGAGTTGTATTATGCGGAGATTTTTTGTTTTCGAGTCTGAACATTGTCAACAGAATCGATAAAAAACTAGTAGAGATCCTTCAAAGCGCGGATGCGGTTTTTGCAAATGCTGAATTTTCAACACCACGACACGATACTCCGCCGGGATTTACGATGTACCTGACATCGGTTCGCCCCGAAACATTGAAAGAGTTTGGAGATCTAAATATTAAACTTGTAAATTTTGCTAATAATCATACCGTAGACTATGGGTGGCGGGGCTGCCTAGATACCATTGAAGAAGCGGAAGCGCGGGATATTAAGGCTTGCGGTATCGGGCGCAACCTTTCAGATGCGCGAAAAGCTAAGTTTTTAGATACAGCAAAAGGACGCGTAAGTGTGGTAGGCGCGTCTTCCACTTGGGCAGATCGGGCGCTTGGCGCGGATGCCAGCGCGGATACCGTTGCTCGTCCGGGACTTGCACCGCTGCGTTGGGGGCATACTTATGTTTTGCCTGAAAAAGAATTCAATGAAGTTAAAGCTATCGACAGGATGCTTGGTACTCGTGATAGTATGGATGAAACCGGACGTGTTGAGGTTTGGGCACCGCAGCAGGATCATGCCTTTAAGTTCGGGTCGGCCATGGAGCACTTTCTCTATATTGAGAAGGGGGAAAAGGCACAGGTCAAAACCTACACGAATCAAGAGGATGAGGTCGCCCTTTTGCGGAGCATCCGCGATGCGGCTCGTCGCTCGGATTTTGTGATTGCAAGCGTTCATTCGCATGAGGGACTTAACGAGAACTGGTATTCGGATTATTCGCCGGAGTTTTTGGAGAACTTTGCCCGCAAGTCAATCGATGCGGGCGCAAGCGTGTTCGTCAGCCACGGTGCACACTATCCCAGAGGTGTGGAGATCTATAAGGGAAAACCCATTTTTTATGATGTCGGCAACTTCATCATGGAGTTCGAAGCAGGAAACTCCATGATTTCCCCCGAGATGTATCATACCTATCATCTGCCAGCAGATGCGTATCCGTCCGATCTACACGGCTTCCGCGCCAAGTTTGAGGACGGCAGCTGGAAAGGATTCTATGCGGAGCGTCGCTTCTCGGAAAACTTCATTGTTATTGTGGATATTGATGATGAAACGGGTGCAGCGGAATATTCCATGGTACCTATTGATATCGATATGCAACGCGAGAATCCCGTTAAACGCGGTCTGCCTGCCATTGCAACGGATGCTACGGTAGAAAACCTAGTGAAAGATATGACCCGCCGCAGCAAACCCTACGGCACAGAGTTCACCTATAATAAGGAGACTGGACGCATTACATTTGAATAAGGCTCATTCGATTAGATTCCCAGCTTTTGTCCATTCCTGTGCTTCCTTCGAGATAAAGGTAACGAAGTTCTGCACAATGGGCAGCTGCTGGGAGTTTTTTGATGTGGCAAAATAGAAAGTGCGGGTCAGAACGGGATCAAGGTGCAGAATATTGTATTCCATGGACTGATAACGCAGCGCGTTGTTTAGCGTGACGAACATCGTCCCCCATCCATTTGCGACCATTGCCATGTCGGTACGGAAATAGGTGTCGTGCATATAGTAGGTGTTCAAGCGATCCTCAAGGCTTTTGATGCCCAGCTGCCCGCTCATATATTCCATGCAGTAGGAAAACAGAGGTGAGTTTTTGTGCGTGATATGTGTCACCATGAGCAGTTCCTCAGGGGTAACCGTGTTTTTGCAGCCGAGCGGATGGTCGGGCGGAACGATCAGCACGATTTCGGTGGAGTAATAAGGGTAGATATGAAGTCCGGGGACAATTTCATGTTCCGCAAGCATAGCAAAGTCGAGGTCGTTGTTAAGCAGCATGGATTGCAGTTTGTTGGAAACGCCCTCATGAAAATCGAAGTGAACGAGAGGATGCATTTGATGATAATTCTTCAGTGAGCTGAGGAAGCGGAAGTGCGTTGTTCCGGGAAGGATGCCGAGAAGCAGCGAACCCGAATCCGCCATGGAGTATTTTTTCAGATCCTTGTTCAAAGACTGGCTCTTTTGAAGTGTTTCGCGTGCAAACTCGACAACGGCTTCGCCTGCACGAGTGATGGAGATCGGGCGTGTTGTGCGGTCAAAAAAGCGAACGCCAAGTTCCGTTTCAAGATTGTTGATCTGTGTTGATAGAGAGGACTGCGAAATAAAACAAGCCTCGGCAGCTCTTGTAAAATTCTTGTACTGTGCAACAGCAAGAATACATGAGAGTTGCTCAAACGTCATAAGATTACCTCCAAATTGCTTCGAGAGAAAATGTATACGAATTTATTCTATCCCCATCGGCTGACAAAGGAAACACATAGCAAAGAGACGAGAGAAAAACATCTTTGCTATTGTTAACTAATGATATCATTATACTTTATGAAATAATGATAAGACAATACCGCATAAATGCCTCCTTGTGAGCAACATGGTAGCGCAGAAAGTATTGTTGTGTATAGTCGAAATCGCCAGACGATTCCAGTTTAACCTGCGGGGCAAGGTATCTCCTTGCCCTGTGTCAATACCGTACCACGACGAAGCCAGAGTCGTCAAGGCGAAAAGTGAAGTACAGTCAATAGAGTAGACACAAAAAACAGGAAGAATTAAGAAGAATGAGAAGCCCAGTAGGAGTATTCCATTTCATTGGGAGTAAGATAACCGAGAGAGCAATGAGGCCGTCTGGAGTTATAGTACCCTTCAATGTATTTAAAAATGGACAGCCGAAGTTCTTCAAAAGAGTGGTAAGTTCTGCGATCAGTTTCCTCCTTTTTAAGTTTAAGGTATTTAAAGAAAACCTCACAGACAGTGGAAGGATATCATAGAAGTGCAGAGAGTAAACACCTAAAAGTGATAGAATAAGAAATACAGGAAGGCGTTTACGATGCGCAAATTATGATAAGGAATTCAAAGAGGAAGCGGTCAAGCTGTCAGATGAAGTCGGCGTGAAGCAGGCAGCATCACAACTGGAAATCCCATATTATTCTCTGGCGGAGTGGCGTCAGAAACGGAAGGTCTTCGGAGATCATGCCTTTGTGGGCAGCGGGATACGGCGAGATGCGCCACTCTCTGAGAATGAACGAAGACATATGCGTGAAAATGCGGAACTCCGTAAAGCAAATGAAATACTCAAGGACGCCCTTGGTTTTTTCGCAAAAGACCGGAAGAAGTGAAGCCAGAGCTGCTGTATGAGTACATCATGTTGCGGCACAATGAACATACGGTTCACTCCATGTGTCAAGTTCTGCATGTGAGTGAATCCGGTTACTACCGCAGCGTGCGTCGGATCGCGGGAACAAAACTCTGTCAGCTTCTTCTGGTCAAAATTAGAGAGATCTATGCGGAGACACCAGACAATCGAAACTATGGCGTCAGGCGGATACAGCTTGCTCTGGAGCAGCAAGGAATTCGTGTCAGCCGCAGTGGAGTTCGCCGCGCAATGAAACGTGGAGGACTGTTGAAATCAACTCCACACAGGGCAAACAGCCTGACCAAAGCGGATGCAACGGCACAAAAGGCAGGAAATCTCATTCGGCGCGATTTCTCCGCTCAGACGCCAAATCAAAAGTGGCTGACAGATATCACGCAAGTCTCGTGCGCAGACGGAAAGCTTTACATCGCAGCCGTTCTGGACTGCTACAACGGCGAGATCGTAGGCCTGGCTATGGACAGCAATATGAAAAAAGGAACCCTGCATCCGCGCGTTTCGTTCCGTCTGCCAGGCGCAGAATGCATACGGTATGATTCTGCACAGCGATCGTGGCAGTCAGTTCACCTGTACTGCTTTTCGCAAAACCTTGTCCAAGTATGGCGCAGTTCAAAGTATGAGCGGCACCGGGCGCTGCTATGACAATGCCCGCATGGAGAGCTTTTTTTGCTACGTTAAAAAAGGAAAAGCTGTATCAGCTCCAGACTGTGAAGCTGCCGATGGCGCAGGTACGGAGCATTGTGTTCCGCTACATCATGACCTATTACAACCGGCAAAGAATTTATACTGCCAATCCGGGCGGCCTGCCGCCCGCGATGTACCGTCAGGCCGCCAGATGCCTGACTGCTTGAAAATCATTTTTGGGGTGTTCAGGCTCTGCACTGTTCTTGACTTTTCCAGTTAACTATATTTTTAGTATAGATAATATATACCCAAGACAATGGTAATATCGGTTTCATTGGGAACGGGATGCTATCGACATTTGAAGATTTCTGATCAGGCGAAGCTGGAAGAACTCAACGATGAGATCCTTGATGCATTCGAATTTATCAACGACCACGCGTCCGCATTTCTCATGAATAATCGCCGTGGGCGGAGGCGACTGCTTCTATGCAGAGCTTGTAGACGAAGACAATGAATATCGCCATACATGCGATTATACGCTTCGAAAAGCTCGATTGTATGTCGAGAAGTTTGCCTATGTCTTTGATTTCGGTGAAGGCTGGGAGTTCCGTTGCCGGGTACTAAACATTATGGACGAAGTCACAGAGACTCCGGAAGTCATTCGCTCAAGCGGCGATGCTCCTGCGCTATATAGCTTCTCCGAGGATGACGACGTTTGACGATTACGCATCGTAGAAGACATCCATCCTGTATATTCTAAAACGAACCCCAGCGTTTTTGAGCGCTAGGGTTCGTGAGGTGTTAAACTTTCATTCTGATAATGAACTCTGGAATTCGCTAATCGCTTCGTTCAGCTTGATATTTTTCCCGTTTACAGCATGGCGGATCCGCCGGTAACGATCCAACAGGCCAAAGAAGCCACTGTGAAAGCGCCGATATATACGCTGCCGGTGCGGCGGTATGTATAGGTGCATAATAGGCTGAACACCAGCACTTGGGGCACAAACACAATCATCAGCGACATGAAAGGGCCGCCAAAGGTGGTTCCAAACATCAGGTCTGCACCGGGACCTATGCCGGCAAAAAAAGGTATGTACTCTATAAGCATGATTAGTACCACCCCTCCGGCCATACATAGGGCATATTTCCACCAGCATCCGAGGAAGCCCTTAATACCCGGTATTTCGGTGGCCTTTACCCTTGCCTGAGCGAATATCTTGCTGTTGTTCAGCAAGAAGAACAGGGCAAATACAGGGATATACACGAGAAACTGGCCTATGCGCTGTCCCGTGAAACTCTTAAAGAAAGGCCATATAAATCTGAAGTCCAACTTAAACAGCTTCTCGCAAAGCACCACAAGCAAGTAAACATAGCAAAGCATGCACAGAGATAGCAATGCAGCGCGTCCGCACAGCATCCAATCAATTTGTTTCTTTTTACCCTCGGTAGAGAAACCCAGATCTATATAATCCAAGGGTTCGCCCTTCTTTTTCGCCTTTTTTAAGGAGATGCTGGTAGTAATAAGCATAACTATTATCAACAGCAGATACCAGGAAAGGAACCCGTTGCCTATAGTCATACGAAATATACTCTCCGGAACAGGCAGCAGGCCGTGCCCCAGCTGTGTCATAAAGGGATAAGAAAGGCCAGCAATAAGCACTGTGATGATGGCGCTCTTCCACCACCTCCATCCAGTGTTTATCCTGTAGGGCCGATCCGGTAGCGGCTGGCGTATCTTGCCAAAGAAAGGCAGTCTGAGAAGAAGTTCCATAAGCGGCAGCATCGCAAATACACCGCACAACATAGCCACAAATACCAGCCATTCCTTCACAAGAAATACTTGGTCCATGTTAGCCAGATCGGTGTCTATTCCAAGAGAGTTTGTAAACCACTCCAGTGCCGCAGTCATGCCGTGAGTATCATGGGTGGTAAGACGATGATTAGTATACAGCAGCTCTATCCTTCGGGCAGAACCGTTGGAAAAATCACCATAGGTGGTATCCCAGGAAGCCTCGTCAGCGGTGCAGCCCAGAAATTCTGTGCGAAGGTCACTTCTAAGAAGGTTATCGTTTACAGTATCGGCGTAGTCGCGAAAGTAGTTAAATTCGTCATACTTAGCCTGGAGCAACAACACATTGTTGAATTTTATATTTTCAGAATCATATACGCTTTCACGAAAAAGCTCACCGCACTGCAGCACGGTGGCTTTGGGAGAAATATCTATATTCTCCTCGTTCACAGCGCCGGAATAGGCAGCAGACACGCTCCACGAAGCCCATGTTCCCATAGAGTGTCCGGAGACCGCCATACGCGAAGCGTCTACAGTATCCATGCCTGCCAACACCGCATAGGCCGTGATACCGCCCATGGAACTGTCCTTTATCGAGTTGCCCTCCTCGTCCGCGCTGTAGTGTTCATTGAAGAAGGATAAATTTGAAAAGTTCATCATCAGCTTGTAACGGGTGGCACCCCCTATGGAAACGTAGGTGCCGTCCGCCTCGCTGTCCTGGCCATAAGTCACGGTAACTTTGTGGTTGGTATAACCTCGTTCAGTCATGCCTATAGTGGTAGCGCCATGACCATACTCGTCCAACGCCATTACCACAACACCACGCCGAGCCAGTTCAACAGCATAGGCCGCGCTGGTTTCGTGATCATTTTGATAGCCATGCAAAAGCAGTACTGCTGGAGCGGGGGTTTCTGCTGTAGCTGCAACTGGAGTATACAGCTTGTAAGTAAGGGTGCCCGCATCCGTAGTTATGCTGCCGTTTGTCACAGTGACACTGCCATGGTTCGTCTGTATACCGTTGGCAATAGCCATACATATAAACACGATGGCAGTGAGAGCCACCAACAGCGCTAGCGGCTTCCTGCAGCAGGCTTGCTTCATAAAGAAACCTCCTTTAATATGGTCAGACCAGTTTATATGTTTTTATGGTATCATGGTAGAAATGCGCTGTCAATAAACAAATATACTTGATTACATTTTTTATTTATGTTAAAATCACTTAGTGGTCTTGGTCAGACCAAATACTGTGTATTTTGGAGAAAACGTATGCAGTTTACTGAAATAGTATCCCCAACAATAAAGGAATTATTTGTGCGACGGATTGAGGATTCGATACTCAACGGCGAACTAGCAGTCGGCGACAGACTGCCAAGTGAACGCGAGCTGGCAGAACAAATGAAAATAAGCAAGACTGCTGTCCATTCGGGTGTTTGCGACATGGTGCGTAAGGGCTTCCTGGAGGTGGTTCCCCGCAAAGGAATCTTCGTGGGAGACTACGCAAAAAACGGCACATTGGAAACGCTGGAATCTATAATGCAGTATAGTGGCGGTAGGCTGGACAAGCGTAATGTTCAATCCATGTTGGAGATGCGCTACGCCATAGAGAGTGTCGCTCTAGTCAAGCTAATTGAGGCCAAAGATGCGGCTACAATAGAAAACCTGCATTGTATGTTTACCGATGCGGAAAAGGAGCTTATGGCAGGGGAACCTGACTATCGAAAAATTGGTGAGTTCTGCTTTCAATTTCACCACTATATATGTGTAGCCTCCGGCAACACCATTGCCCCAATGATTTTTAACGCCTTCAAGAAGCCCAGTGTCAGTTTCTGGACCAATTCTTCAAGAGCGTTGGGGCGAAAGGAGGCTCTTAGGCGTGTGAAGGTATTTTTAGATTTAATACTTGCTGGAAACGCCGAAACGGCTCAAATGCATTTGCAGTACATTACAGAGACCTCCACAGAAATAGTTCGTGAACAGTAATCTTGAAATGCTCACTTTGTGATTAGAGGAAACGTTGTAAACGGCTTCTGTTGAAACCGATGGTTGGCCGGTATTGTCTACGACCATTTGCCTTTTTCACCCGAAGACGAAGTTTGAAATTGAGGCGCTCCCCTGCAAGGATGCCTTGACATCAAAGGAATGTGGTTGCGGAGGCAATGGCTTTTGTATCTTACCGCAACTGGAAAGGGCACCTCGTTTCTTATAGCATCATCGGTGGTCGCACATTATGTGCGACCACCGATGATCTAACCGGGCTATATGGGCTATGCCTTAAAAGGGGGGACATCCAGATCTATGTTCCCCAGGGGGAAGGTACAGCATGGGTGGATATAGCCATAATCCCTATCCGCAAGGCGGCGCCCATCCACAGTAGCGGGTATGTACACATTGCCGGAGATAAGCCGGGAATGGCACCAGCCGCACACGCCGCTGCGGCAGTGGGCTGGGGCAGCTATGCCCGCACGCTCCATGGATACCAGCAGGGTTTCATCTGCCCGGCAGGGGATGGTATGAATTTCGTCGCAGATATGTACTGTCAGCTCATATACGCCGTCGGTATTGCCGGTGTACTTCGCGTCCTTTTCAGGGTGGCGGTATTCGCCGAACAGCTCGTACCGCACGAACTTGCGGCGGAGGCCTAACTTGGGCACTTCCTTATTCAGAAAGCTGTACATGGCCTGAGGGCCACATATGAACAGGGAATATTCTCCTTCAGGGGCATACTTCTTTATTAGCTCGGCAGTAATGAAGCCATGTTCGCGGCCTTCCTCTGGAGTATCACTGAACACGTTTACCAGCCGGAATTTATTCGTCTGCTTTGCAATAGCTTCGAACTCATCCAGAAACAAGGCGTCCTCTCTGCCCCGACTGCCGTATATGAGGGTGAGGCAGACGTCCTCGTCTCCATCGACAATGGCCTTTGCAAGAGCGCGGAAAGGAGTTATGCCACTGCCGCCCGCCAGACCGATTATCTGCTTTGCATCCCGAAGAGGTTCGTATGTGAAGTCCCCGAGTGGTGCGCTTGCCAGCACCTTCGTACCCTCGGCCCAAGTGTCCAATATGTAGTTGGAGGCCAGACCTGCACGGCGTACTGTCAGCATATAACTGCCCTCCAGCGCTTCCTTTGGTGAAGAAGAAAGAGAGTAGGGCCGTGTAATTACGGAGCCCTGTATTTCAAGGGAAATGCTGATATACTGACCTGCGCTGAAGTAAGCCAGCGCTTTGGTATCGCCGTCCGGAACCAGTATGTAGCTCTTTGTATCGGCACAGCGTTCTATTACCTTTGCCACCTTCAGTTCCTGCTTTTGGGGGTGAAGGGCAGCGGCAAGCTCGTTGGCTTTATAGCTCTTTATGGGAGGCAGGGGTGTGGCGGGTGCATCGGCGATCTTCTGCTTGCGGGTGGGAACGACCTTTGTGAAGGCCATCTTGCTAAGAGAGTGAACATTGGGCTTGGACATATCAGCAATCTCCCTTCAGTTTTTTGACTATTCTTCTGCCGACCGTATCCCCCGTCACATAGGCACTGCTGTAGCCGTCACCTCGGAAAGCGTGGCCACCGCAGAAGGTAAGACCGGGTATGGTGTATTCGTCCTTTTCGCAGGATATGCGAGAGAGCAGGTTGTCCCAGCCAGACAGCTTGTAGCCGTAGATGGTACCGTCAGGCGTGCCCAGATACCGGGCGAAAGTGACAGGGGTTGCAATGGATATCTCCTCGATATGCTCCCGGATGTTTATGCCGGAAAGTTGCTCGTAATCCAGAATGTACTTCTCGGCGATAGCGTTCTTATACCGTTTGTAGTCCTCCGGCTTCAAATCCTTGGGCAGGTCGCAGCCGAACACAGGTATCGTAAAGAACAGCGTGCAAGTGCCCTCGGGAGAACTGTCGGGAACTACGCTGTTAAGGCAGTTGACGATATAGATGCCGTCGGTTTCCCGGTTGTCGTACTGCTTGCGGGGGCTGGGGTCGCCCATTACAAACACGGTGTAGTCCTTTACCCCCAGTTCCTCCATGGTGCAGTCCATCCCCAAGTACACCGTAGCAACAGATATGCCGAACTCACGGGCATTCGCCAGCTTCAGATCACCCTCGGGCACCTTGTCCGTCTTGGACATGTTGAATATATTGTGGGGGATCACGTTGGAGATAATCTCCTTGGCGTACAGCTTCTTTCCATTAGCCACCACACCGCAGGCCGCACCCTCGTCGTTATACAGTATTTCGGTGACTTCGCTGTTGTACCAGATATGGCTGCCCGCATCCAGTATCACCTTGGCAAGAGAACAGGAAAGCTCATGGGAACGCTTGCAGGGCATGGCCGCACCGTCCACCACATAACAGTTGAGCATGTTCAGAAAGTGCATGGCGTTCAGCTCATCGGTAGGCACGCCCAGATAGCCCCAATAGGTGCAGATGATGTTTTGCGCCTTTTCGGGTATACCCAGTGCGGTCATGACCTCCTCCACGGAATGGGAGGCTACCCGCATAAAGTCCCCGTGCTTGAGCACCATAGTAAGACCGTTGGGTTTGCCCTTCATCTTGGTGATATAGGCCAGTGCATCCTGGCATTTTTTGATAAGTTCAAACAACTCACGTACGCCTGCACGGCTACCGGGAACCGCGGCCTCCACGGAATCGCAGAAACGCTCCACACCGGACTTCAAGGTGACGTCGTAGCCCTTTGCGCCCTTTACTATGGCCCGGAACATGTTGTGTTCGTACCGCCAGTCCACCTGTGCACCCAGGCCATCGAATATCTTGTATACGCTGTCCGGGTTTTCCTTGGTTCCCACGCTTGCCAATTCGTGCAATGAGGGCTCGAACTCGTAGCGCCCCCGCACAAAGCTGGTGGCGCAACCGCCGGGCAGGTTGTGCTTTTCAAGCAGCAGCGTGTTCAGTCCCGCCTTGGCAGTGGTAGCCGCTGCAACTAGGCCAGCATTGCCCGCGCCGATAACAATTACGTCAAACTTGTTATCCATACATATCCTCCATTCCTGTGGTATTACCATGAGTATACCACGTGTGATGTGCTCGTCAATAGTTTCAGTAAAGATCGGTGAAAATATGGCGTTATTCCGATGTTTTATCATTGACGACGAGCGATGTGCAGTGTAAAATCACAGTATAAACGCTTCTGGTAATACCAAGTACATTTAAAGGAGGCACTCATGGGTTTTTCAAAAATTAGTACCCTGTCACTGACAGAGCTTTTTGTGCAACAAATTGAAAACATGATACTTTCCGGCGAACTGAAAATAGGGGAACAGATTCCCCCTGCCCGTGAGCTGAGCATACGTATGGGTGTCAGCAGGCCGGTCATTTCCGCGGGCGTGGTAGAGCTGGAAAAGATGGGCTTTGTAGAGGTACGACCCCGCCAGGGCGTATACGTGTGTGACTACCGAAGAAAGGGCACGCTGGAAACGCTGGTGGCCATAATGCGCTACAACGGCGGCGCCATGCGATGCAACGAGGTGCGCTCCCTTTTCGAGGTAAAACAGGCCATGGAGTGTCTTTGTGTGCGGCTGCTGCTAAAGCGGGCTTCGGAGGATGAGCTGGCCTCACTGGAGCCCTTGGTAGAAAGCATTAATCAGGCCGAGAATTACGACCTTGCGGCAGAGAGGGTGTTCGGCTTTCATCATGAAATGGCGGTACTCTCCGGCAATGCCCTGCTGCCCCTCATGTACCATTCCTTCCGCCCCGAGGGTATGCACCTTTTTGCCCTGTTCTGCAAAAGCTATGGCATACCCGCCATGTACCGACTGAAACGAAATTTGCTTGAAGCCTTGCTACGGCGGGATTGCGAGGATGCCATCGCCCAAACTAACGACGTAATGCGGCGGGCAATAGAGAATTTGGACATATACGGGGTATAGACACCACCGGACAAAAAATTCTGATCGGCTATCAAAAGGGCGCGCTGCTCCAGTATGCGTTTTTTTGTGCAGTTTTGCATACTGCAACATAGCCCGTGCAGTTAAGCCGATAAAACACTGTGCTAAGCTCCAGCTTGCATAACGGCACACTGTGCATCGTTCAAGCCCGGGAAATAACAACCAGTGCTACGGAATAATCTATATTGATTAATAACGCAATAGCAGGCGTGACAGAAGGTGAAAAGGTAGACGGCAAACGCCCATCGTCATAGCATGTTGAAAGCATACCGGCAGCAACTGTTAGGTTTGTTCAGGATGGTCACTCAGATCTAACTCTGGCGCTGCTTTCAACAACTAGGCAATGTAGTTGCGCCCTAATGCCGTTTCTAACGCAGACTCGCACAAAACTTGGGATTGGCTCAACCCTATGCCGGATCGTGCTACATGCAGTTGGAAGCAGACAAATGCCAGGCTTCCATTTCATGTCCACGGTATCAAGATCCCACTGAAGCACCTCATAACCGAGGGAGCGTACCGTTGTGATGACGGAATCGTTATATTCACCGTAAGGAGCACGGAATACCTTGGTCTTTTCTCCGGTAATCTTCACCATCATCGCTTCAAAATCCTCGATTTCTTTTTGCATTTGTGCGGCGGAAAGCTTGTTCATGTGCGGGTGCGTCGCTGTATGGTTCCCGAGTTCATGGCCTGCATCGTAAATTGCCTTGACTTTCTCCGGGTATTTCTCTACCCAGAATCCGCAAAGAAAGAAGGTAGCTTTCACGTTGTAGCTTTTTAGAGTTTCAAGAATGAAGTCTGTTTTGTCATCTTCCCATGCAGCATCGATAGTCAGGGCGATTTTTTTGTCGTCTCGCTCCACGCTGTAGACGGGCAACTCGCGTTTTTTCCCGGCGAGCACCTCCAGTTCGTATTCCTCCACCACCGCCATGCTGCCCGCTGCGGTGGCATTGCCGTCCGAAACGGCGATGGCGATGATCACGGCTGCAACCACGGCAATAAGAACGATAGCCGCGATCACGAGCGTGCGCTTTGTGATAACGAAGATACGCAAGGCAATCCCCTCCAATTGATGAAATGATGCTTTATCTTATGTGCCGCTTCGTCATTATATTGCTTCACCGGTATGTCACATGGTAAAATTAAACGAATTGGCGCAGCAAAATGAAAGGCCCTCCCATGGAAGAAATAAAAGGAACCGTAAAAAGCATCATATTCCGCAATGAGGAAAATGGATACACCGTCCTGGAACTGGTGGATGCAACCGGGGACGAAATCACGGCAGTGGGCGCGCTCCCGCTTGCAAGCGTAGGCGAACGGATTGAAATCACGGGCACATGGACGGAACACCCAACCTATGGCCGACAGTTCCGCGCGCAAGGCTGCCGTACGCTTGCGCCTGCTACGCTGAGTGCACTTGTAAATTATCTTGGCAGTGGTCTGATCCGCGGCGTAGGGGAAAGCACGGCACGGGAAATCGTAAACACGTTTGGCACGGATACGCTTGCGGTGCTGGAAAACGAGCCCCAGCGCCTTACGGAGGTTCCGGGAATCGGCCGCCTGCGCGCGGCAAAGATCGCGGAATCCTTTGCGGCACAGCGCGATATGCGGGATATTATGCTTGCCTTACAGGAATTTGGGGTCACGGTTTCGCAGGCAATGAAGCTCTATAAGGCGTATGGTGCCCTTTGTTTGGCAAAGATCCGGGAGAATCCGTACCGGCTTATTGATGATATTGAGGGCATTGGATTCCTTACGGCAGACAAACTTGCACAAAACACAGGTGTGGAACGCGATTCAGCCTTTCGGCTGAAAGCCGGGCTGAAATATACGCTGCAGTGGGCGCGGCAGGAAGGACACACCTATCTGCCAAGGGACATCCTTCTCCGAATTGCAGCCAGCGAACGCGTGTTGGGCGTGGAACTCTTGCCCACAGAACGGGCTTTGGATGAGCTTATTATTGGAAACGAGGTGGTTTATCAAGCGGTGGGGAGCGTGGACAGCGTATTTCTTCCGCGGATGCATTTCCTTGAGAGCGACTGTGCAAGGCGCCTCCTGCAGGTGCTGAATACGCCATCGCCGCTCCTGTTTCTGGATCCTGAGAAGCAGGTAACGCTTCTGGAACGTGAGCTTGCGATTTCCCTTGCACCACAACAGCGTGAAGCGGTCGTCCGTGCGCTCACAAGCGGCGCGCTTGTTATTACCGGCGGCCCGGGTACAGGGAAGACCACAATTCTGCGTTTTATCATCCGCATCATACAAAACATGGGGCTTTCCTGTGAGCTGTGCGCACCGACGGGCCGTGCAGCAAAACGCATGACGGAGGCAACAGGCGTGTCCGCACGCACCATTCACCGTCTGCTGGAATATGGTTACGGTGGTGAGGGGTTCCTGCGGGATGAAGAGAACCCCATAGAAACTGATTTGATTATTGTGGATGAAATGTCCATGGTGGATGTGCAGCTGATGCATGCGCTGCTGCGCGCGGTTGGATCAAACACGCGGCTTTTAATGGTGGGAGATGCGGACCAGCTTCCGCCCGTGGGGGCTGGGAATGTGCTTCGGGACATCATCGAAAGCGAAACGGTGCCTGTCATGCGCCTAACGGATATTTTCCGCCAGGCCGAGCGCGGCATGATTGTTGAAAACGCGCACCGTATCAATAACGGACAACCGCCGGAACTGACTTCCGGCACGGAGGACTTCCTGTTCGAAGAAATTGCCGCAGCAGAGGATGTGGCACGCCGTGTGGTCGGGCTTTGCATGGGGCGCGTGGGGCAGCTGCTGACGCAGGACCCGCGCAAGGATGTGCAGGTTCTCGTGCCAATGAAGAAGGGGCCGCTCGGCGTATACGCACTCAATGCACGGATTCAAGCGGCCATCAACCCGCCTTCCCGGCAAAAACGGGAGCGCAGGCAGGGGGATGTCACCTTTCGTGAAGGCGATAAGGTGATGCAGGTCAAAAACAATTATAAAATCGGCTGGAAAAAAGCGCGCTATAACGGCATGGCGGAGGAAGGAATTGGTACGTTCAACGGAGATCTGGGCACCATTATGCGCATTGATACCGTGGAGCAGGAAGTTGAGGTGCTGTTTGATGACGAGCGTGCAGCGGTTTATGACTTTACCATGCTCGACGAACTTGCGCTCGCATATGCTGTTACGGTGCATAAAAGTCAGGGAAGCGAGTTCCCGATTGTTGTGATGCCCCTTGTGGGCGGCGCTCCTTCCCTAATGACGCGCAACCTGCTTTACACAGCGGTAACACGTGCGCGTGAACAGGTCTATCTTTTGGGACGCAGCCGCTGCATTTATGATATGGCTGCAAACACGCAGGTAAAGAAGCGCTATAGTGCGCTCGGCACATTCCTGCGGGAGCTTGCACCGCTGATCGGAGTTGCAGGATGAACGGATTGTTTGAGGCGTTCCTTTCACTGCTGTATCCGGAGAATGTCGCCTGCTGCATATGCGGAGAGGAAGCGTGTGTGAACGAAGAGGGGCTTTGCGCTTCCTGTGCTGCAGGGGTCAGGCGCTGCACATTGCCGCCGGCGCTGCGCTTTGCGGACGGCTTTGCGGCGGGGTTGATTTACAGCGAGGAAACTGCAATTGCCGTCCATCGCTTAAAGTATGGCAACGCGCGGTATTTGGCGCCGTTTTTCATTTCTTTTTTAGAGCTTCCGGCAGACTGGAGCTTTGATGCGATCATACCCGTTCCGCTGCATAAGCGCCGTCTGCGCAAGCGGGGATACAATCAGAGCGCACTTCTTGCGGAGGCGCTGTCGGAGCGCATAGGGGTTCCGGTGTGTGAAGAGCTGATCCGGCGCACACGCAACACAAAAACGCAAACATCGCTGAATGCGAGGAGGCGGGCCCAAAATTTGCGCGGTGCGTTTGCGGCGTCCCCCGAGGCCAAGGGAATGCGCCTACTGCTCATTGATGATGTGCGCACGACCGGCGCGACGCTTTCCGAATGTGCGCGCGCCTTGCGCGAAGCGGGCGCAGCGGCGGTATATGCGTGCGCTGCCTGCGAAAGAGAACGTTCGGATTAGTCATGTTTCGTGTAACGCCCTCATAAGCTGTACAAAGCTTGTTCGGGGGTGTTTTATGTACGCTTATATCGAGGAACGCGTTTTGTCTCTTGCCGAATATATCATAGAGCATGAATCCACGGTGCGGGCCGCCGCGCGGGAATTCGGCATCAGCAAATCCACAGTACATCAGGACATGCAAACGCGCTTGCGGCAGCTCGATCCGATGCTTGCAAAAGAGGTGCGGGCAATTCTGAACAAAAATAAAGAGGAGCGGCACATTCGCGGCGGCATGGCTACATATCGGAAATATAAAGGCGAGGATCACATATGAAAAAAGCCCGGTTGCCGAACCGGGCCATATTTTTATGTGAACAACAGGCTGATGACCGGGATGGTAACGATTGAACAAAGTGTTGATACAAACGTGAGCTGTGCCGCATATTGTGCATCCCCGTCGTATTTTTCTGCAAGGATAGAGGTGGATGCGCCGGCGGGCATTGCAGTCATAATCACAGCGATGTTGACCAAAAGTGCTTCTGTGTGAAGCAGCTTTAAAGCACCGTATACCAAAAGCGGAAACGCAATGAGGCGGACAGCGGTATAATAGAGAATCGACTTTGAAAACAGGGATTTCACATCCGCATCCGCCATAATGGAACCAACTGTAATCATGGAGATGGGCACGGTGGTCTTGCTGATGCTGTAAACTGTGTCGCCAAGAAATTTCGGAAGCTCGGCGCGCGTGAGCATCAATACGATACCGATAAAAATCGAGACGATACATGGATGCGTCGCCAACTTTTTAAACGCATCTTTTTTGTTTACGTTTGTGAAAAGCGAAAGGCCAGCGGTCCACATCGTAAAGCGAATGGGAATTTGGAAGAGCGAAGTATAAAGCACACCGAGACTGCCATAAAGCGTTTCTGCAATCGGCATACCGACAAAGCTTGAGTTTGAGCAAATGAGCCCATAGCGGAGAATCGCCTGCTTTTCTTGCGGAAAGCGGTGAAACAGCAGTTTCCCGGCAAAAACGGAAACAATTTGTATACAGGCTGCAATCAAAATGGCAAGGATGCAGCTTTTGACAAATTCAGCCGAAATTGTAATCTCCCCGAGAAAGGATTGAATGATGTTGCAGGGGAGCAGCACATTGACGAGGAGGCTCGATACCGCTTTCTCGGATTCGCGATTGAGAATTCTGAGTTTCTTTACAATAAGCCCAACGAGAACCAGCAGAAGCAGCACAAGCTGCTGATTCAAAACCTTTCCGAAAAAAGCCATTCCGATTGACTCCATTTCAAGCCGTTTTACTGCGCGCGGCCTTCAGAACAGGAAGCGCCAATGCGAGCAAAAGAGCAGTGTTCGCCTACCATGAATGCGTTCACAGAACGCGCTTTCAGATACTATACTACGCAGCTGTGCTGCGGTCAAGCCCGGACAAAGGATCCGGCTTGCACAGAAAAACCAAGAAATTAGGCGTTGACAAAGCGCGGGCTATGCGTTACTATAATTGTGTTTTATTGCTATAACAAAGGAGTTTCCAAATGGATTCCGTGTTTGCGACCATGATGATGCCCATGAGCTGCATGTCCATGATGTGCGGCTCTCAGTGCGTTGCCCAAAGCGGGTTGGTGTGGCTGCAAATGTAACGGAGCGTTTCCGGAGATTACATTGGGCGGTGAGCACAGCTCGCCGCCCTTTTATTATGCTTTATCCGAGGTGTTTATGGATCAAAAGGAAATCATTCGTATTGAAGGCCTGACAAAGCGTTTTTCCGGCAAAAACGGGGACGTCGTCGCGCTTGAAGGCATTGACCTTTCAATCAACCAGGGAGAGATTTTCGGCATCATCGGGCTTTCCGGCGCGGGTAAAAGCACGCTCGTACGTTGCATGAACCTGTTGGAGCGGCCAACGGAAGGGCGTGTTTTCGTGGATGGGCAGGAGCTTTCCGCCTTAACGGAAAAGCAGCTCAGGCAGGCCCGGCGCGGTATTGGGATGATCTTTCAACAGTTCAACCTGCTGATGCAGAGCACGGCGATTGAAAACATCTGCTTCCCCTTGCTGCTTTCCGGCGTAAACAGGCGTGAGGCAGAAAAACGCGCGCTGGAGCTGCTGGAGATCGTCGGCCTTTCCGACAAGCGCAATGCCTATCCGGCCCAGCTTTCCGGCGGGCAGAAGCAGCGTATCGCCATTGCACGTGCGCTTGCGAACGAGCCGAAGGTGCTCCTGTGCGACGAGGCGACAAGCGCGCTTGACCCAACAACGACACGTTCCATCCTTTCGTTGCTCAAAGAGATCAACGAGCGTCTCGGCATCACCATCATCGTCATCACACACGAGATGCGCGTTGTGGAAGAAATTTGTTCCCGTGTGGCCATCCTTGACGCAAGCCATGTGGCTGAGATGGGAAAGGTGGAAGAAATCTTCCGCCGGCCGAAGACTGCGGCGGCACGCCGGCTGTTGTTCCCCGGCAGGGAGCAGCGCGCGGAGGCTCCGGCGTTCGGAGCAAAAAATCAGCGGATGCTGCGTATTGTGTTTGATGGCATGACGCCGTTTGAGCCCGTTATTGCCAACATGGTGCTTGCCTGCGGCGCACCCGTAAACATCCTGTTTGCGAACACGCGCGCCATTGAAGGAAAGACCGTCGGGCAGATGATTGTGCAGCTGCCGGAGGCGGAAGACGCGGTTTCCCGCATTGAAGCGTATCTCAACGCACAAAACGTGCATTACGAGGAGGTGACGGATGATGTTCTCTAAGGAGATGCTGAACCTGTTTCTGGAGGGAACGCTGGAAACATTTTATATGGTGGTCATGTCCACGCTGCTTGCTTATCTCATCGGGCTGCCGCTCGGCGTGCTGCTGGTGGTGAGTGGGGAAGACGGCATCCGGCCCATGCCGGTGCTCAACCGCACGCTTGGCGTTGTAATTAACCTCTTGCGCAGCGCGCCGTTCCTCATTCTGCTCGTTGCGCTTACGCCGGTAACGCGTGCGATTGTCGGCACCTCGCTGGGCTCCACGGCAACCATCGTTCCCCTTGTTATCGGCTCGGCGCCCTTTATTGCACGGATGGTGGAATCTTCCATAAAAGAGGTGGATGGCGGGGTGATAGAAGCCGCACAATCCATGGGCGCATCTCCAATGCAAATTGTGCTGCGCGTGATGCTTCCGGAGGCAAAGCCATCCCTTACGGTCGGCGCGGCCATTGCCGTCACAACGATCCTCGGCTATTCTGCAATGGCCGGTTTCGTGGGCGGCGGCGGCCTCGGCACGATTGCAGTCAACTATGGCGTCTACCGCTATCAGACGGACGTAATGCTTGTGACCCTTGCTCTGCTCGTTGCGATTGTGCAGGTGTTTCAGGAGGTCGGCATGCATATTGCGGCTCGGATTGATAAGCGGAGAAGATAAAGCATTTTATTTTATTGCAGGAGGAATACAACATGAAAAAGGTACTTGCACTCACCCTTGCAGCACTTGCTGCACTCGCCCTCTTTGCGGGCTGCTCCAAGTCCAAGACAGACCCCGGCACAATCGTAGTCGGCGCTTCCGTGACTCCGCATGCGGAGATCCTTGAGCAGGTTCGTGAGCTTCTGAAGGAAAAAGGTTTTGAACTTGAAATCGTTGAGTTCACGGACTATGTGATTCCGAACACGGCTCTAGAAGACGGTGACCTTGATGCCAACTTCTTCCAGCACAAGCCTTACATGGATAACTTCAACGAAGAAAACGGAACGCATCTGGTTTCCGTTGCGGCGGTGCACTACGAGCCCTTTGGCATCTATCCGGGCAAGACCGCATCCATTGAAGAACTGGAAGACGGCGCAAAAATCGCAATCCCAAACGATGGTACGAACGAAGCGCGCGCGCTCCTGCTGTTGGAAGCGCAGGGCCTCATCAAGCTCAAGGAGGGTGCGGGCATGACCGCAACGAAGATCGACATTGCAGAAAATCCCAAGAACCTTGAGATCCTTGAAATTGAGGCAGCGCAGCTCACCCGTTCCCTCAGCGACGTGGACCTTGCCGTCATCAATGGCAACTATGCCATCCAAGGCGGCCTTTCCGTTGGGAAAGACGCGATTGCTGCGGAGGATAAGGATTCCCTTGCTGCTGAAACCTATGCCAACATCGTTGCGGTAAAGGACGGCAATGAGGACACGGAAAAGACAAAAGCACTCATTGAAGCGCTTCAAAGCGACGTTGTGCGCGACTATATCGAAGCCACTTACGACGGCGCGGTGATTCCAAAGTTCTAACAAAAAAACGGAAAGGCCGCCTTGCGCTGTGCAGAGCGGCCTTTTATAATGAAGAAAAACAGCAAGGGGGCAGACATGGGCTCAGAACAATTTATTCGGACGGCGCTTCTGCTGGGAGAAGATGGCGTGAAACGCCTCCGCTGTGCATCAGTGGCGGTGTTCGGCGTGGGCGGCGTTGGCTCTTTTGCAGCAGAAGCGCTTGCACGGGCAGGCATTGGGCGGCTTCTGTTGGTCGACCCGGATGCTGTTGCGGAAAGCAACATCAACCGGCAGCTGATTGCGCTGCATTCCACGATCGGAATGAACAAAGCGGAGGTCATGCGCGCGCGCATTCTGGACATCAACCCGGAAGCGGACGTAACTGCGATGCCTTTGTTTTACGATGCTTCCACAGCGGAGCAAATTGATCTTTCAAGTTATGACTTCGTTGTGGATGCAATTGACACGGTCTCGTCAAAACTGCTCCTGATTGAGCGCGCAGCGGTGGAACGCATTCCCATCATCAGCAGCATGGGAGCCGGCAATAAGCTTGATCCCACCGCGTTCGAGGTTGCCGACATTTATCAAACCTCGGTTTGCCCGCTTGCACGCGTTATGCGTCGGGAACTGAAAAAACGGGGGATTTCGGCGCTCCGGGTGGTGTACTCTCGGGAAGAAGCGAAAACTCCGCAAAATCCGGCTGTTGAACCTGCTCCGGGCAAGCGGCAAACGCCGGGAAGCGTTTCCTTTGTGCCCTCCGCAGCGGGGCTGATCCTTGCGGGCGAGGTCGTGCGCATACTTACAAAAGCAGAATAACAAAACGCCCTTCCGGCAATCCTAGGATAAAAGCGTGCGCATGGCGCGCAAGTCCTGGAGGTGCTCGAATGGCGTTGAACAAAGTCGATATCTGCGGCATGGATACATCCAAGCTCCCTATGATGACGCATAAGCGCAGCAGGGAGCTTCTTGTACGCATCAAGGAGGGGGACACCGGTGCGCGGGAAGAATTCATTCAGGGCAATTTGCGCCTTGTGCTCAGCGTAATTCAGCGGTTTTCCGGCCGGGGCGAACAGATGGATGATCTGTTTCAAGTTGGGTGCATCGGCCTGATCAAAGCGATTGACAACTTCAACCTTGCGCTTGATGTGCGCTTTTCAACGTATGCCGTTCCGATGATTATCGGCGAGCTCCGGCGGTACCTTCGGGACAATACTGCCATGCGCGTAAGTCGCTCCCTGCGCGATACGGCGTACAAAGCGCTGCAGATGCGCAATAAACTTATGGAGGAGAATGCGCGCGAGCCCAGTATCGGCGAGATTGCAAAAGCGCTTGAAATGAAGGAAGAGGACGTGGTGTTTGCGCTTGATGCGATTCAGGACCCCATTTCCCTGTTTGAGCCGATCTATCACGATGACGGCGATGCGATCTATGTCATGGATCAAGTGCGTGACGAACGCAGTTCGGATGATCTTTGGCTGGATGGGATTGCCATTGAGGGTGGGTTGGATAAGCTTGGCGAGCGTGAACGGCGCATTATCGAATTGCGTTTTTTCCATGGAAGGACGCAGATGGAAGTTGCCTCCGAGATCGGGATCAGTCAGGCGCAGGTTTCCCGCCTTGAAAAAAGCGCGCTTAAGCACATGCGCAAATATGTCTGACCTGAGATAAAACAAGCATACTTTTTCCGCGCCGCCCCGCATATGATTTATCCGTATGGGGGCGGTTTGCTATGTCCAACAAAAAACGTAAAATCAGGCTGGGACGCCGTGTGGCCGAAGCTTTGGACCTTCCGGCCGAAGCGGTTTCCGGCATGCCGAAGCTGACGCTGCAGGGAAGGGAGGCTATGTTGGTTGAAAACCACAAAGGCCTCTTTGAATGCGGCGAAAACGTTGTGCGGCTGCACACGGCTTGCGGTATCCTCCGGATCACGGGAGAGGGGCTTACGCTTCTTGAGCTTTCGGCCGAGCGTTTGTATGTTGCGGGAAAGCTGTGCGGCGCAGAATACGAGCCGTAAATGAAGGGATGGATAAAAATAAGAAAAGTTTGTGAATTCTTGTTTGGGAGCTGTTGATGTTGACAGGCATATGGAATTCTGTTGCCGGATATGTTATCATTGAAATCAAAGGTAAGGGGCTGGAACGGTTCCTGAACCTTGCCGTGCACAGCGGAATTGAGATATGGCGTGTGCGGCGCACGGGGGTTGCCACCATTACGGCGCGTGTGAGCGTGGAAGGATTTTATGCATTGCGGACGCTCGTGCGCGGTCAAAATGTGCATGTATGCATCTTGGAAAAGCGAGGATTAATTATGCGCCTTTCCAGGCTGCGTTTCCGCAAAGTGCTGCTCTATGGATGGGCAATCGTGCTGGCGCTTCTCGTAGCGGCCTCCAGGCGCATCTGGTTCATCGAAGTGGAAGGCTGCGATACGGTACGGGAGGCGGAAGTACTCGCTGCGCTCGATACTATGGAAGTTCGCATTGGCTCACGGCGCAACGCTGTGCCCACATCCCAACTGGGCGGTGAACTCATGGCGTCCGATCCGCGCATTGCATGGGCGGGTGCACGGCTGGACGGTGTAACGCTGCGCGTCTCATTGCAGGAGGCGGAAGCAATTCCGCAGCTCCCATCCGGCGGGCAAAAAACGCCCGTGAGCATTTATGCCGCAAAGGATGGCGTAATTACAAGCATTACAGTCTACGATGGCAAGGCAAAGGTGCACGTGGGGGACGCAGTGCTTGCCGGGCAGGAGCTCATTACAGGCGTGCTGCGCAGCGATGAAACGCACACGCTTCTCACACAGGCTCGTGGGGAAGTGATGGCAACGGTGCTTTATCGTTTTCAGGCTACTGTTGGCCCCACGATCACAAAGCCGGTTGAGACCGGGGAAACGCGAATTTGTGCGCGCATCGGCCTGTTTGGATGGGAATTCCTCTCAAGCGGATTTGCAGCGGAGGATGCATGGGAGAACGCGCGGGAGGAGCCGACGTTTCAATATGCGCTCACCAACTGCTTTTTGCCGTTTACGGCGGAGCGCATACGGCTTTATGAGCTTGCTGAACGGGAAACTTCGGCCACGCAGGATGAACTCGCACAGGCTGCTTTGCGCAAGGCGGAGCGGGTCATGTCAGAAACACTGTCGGAGAACGCGCGTATCCTTTCAAAGGAGAGCGGGACGGTTTGGCTGGAGGATGGTGCTTTGCAGGCTTCGATCCTCGTTACAACCGAAGAAAACATTGGGGAAATAAAGGAAATCAAGGAACCGCATGGAGAACAGGACTGATTTACGGCAACCGGAAGAGAACGGGACTTCCGCAGAGAAACAGCAGATGGCGGGCGGCCAAACCGCAGTGCGGGTTGTGCCGGTGGAATCAATGGATGAAATGATCCGCCTTTTTGGCGTGTTCGATGAAAACTTGAAAATCATCGAGGATGAAACAGGCGCACATATCCGTACGGAAGGGGATTGCATCCACATTGAAGGGGAAGATGCGAGCGCAGAACTTGCTGCTGTGGTTACGGACAAGCTGCTTATGACGCTGCGCCGCGGCGAGGCGATTGACCGCAGCCGCATACGATATGCCATCGACCTTGCAAAGGAAGGTAATGCAGAACTCATCACGGAACTTCTTGATGACGTCGTTGCCTTTACAAACAAGGGCAGGCGCATTAAATGCAAAACGCTTGGCCAGAAAAAATATGTTTCGGCGCTGAAACGGCATACCGTAGTCTTTGGCGTTGGCCCTGCCGGAACGGGAAAAACCTATCTTGCGGTAGCGATGGCTGTGCTTGCTTATAAAAACAAGGAAGTTGAAAAAATCATTTTGACGCGCCCGGCCGTTGAGGCTGGGGAAAAGCTGGGCTTCCTGCCGGGCGATCTGCAAAACAAGGTGGATCCTTATCTCCGGCCGCTCTATGATGCGCTATACGATTTTTTGGGTGCAGAGAGCTTCAAAAACCTGAGTGAGCGCGGTGTGATCGAAGTCGCTCCACTCGCATATATGCGCGGCCGCACGCTTAGCGATGCGTATATCATTTTGGATGAGGCGCAGAACTGCACTGTTGAGCAAATGAAAATGTTCCTTACACGCTTTGGAGAAGGCTCCCGCGTAGTTGTAACAGGCGATATAACGCAGATCGACCTTCCGCATGAACGCAAGAGCGGCCTGGTACATGCGCTTGATGTGCTCAAGGGTGTGGAAGGAATTGCACAGATTTACTTGACGCATAAGGATGTTGTGCGACATGAAATGGTGCAGCGCATCATCAGCGCATATGACAGGGCATACCGGAAAGACGGCAGCATTGGGAGGTAGCGGCATGGCAAAGCGTGAAGGAAAACGGGCGGTAACAAAAAAGAATATAAGGATTATTTCGTTCCTGCTTCTCGCTGTAGCATTTGTCATCACGTATTTTTCCGTGCTTACGGCAGCGACTCCAAAGCATTACGATGTAAAAGTTGGAGAAGCTTCCGCATATACGATCTATGCGACGCATAGCGTAACGGATGAGAGCGCAACCGAGGCCTTGCGGGATGCGGCGCGCGCTGCGGCGCAGACGGCGTACCGCATTGATACGGAGCGCATTCAGGCGTGTATGGATGGTGCGGCTGCCTTTTTTGTCGAACTTGCGGCCCTGCGTGCGGAGGCAGATGGGTTGCGGCCTGCGGATGTGGAGCAGGCAATGACGGCAGAAGACTGGGCGGGATTGCTCAGCGCGGAACAGAAAGCATCCTTCTGTGCCGGAACGCAGCCGAATTTGGAAGAAGCGCAGCTTTGCGCAGTACTTGCCGCAGGGGCGTCCGAAATCCAGCTGATGAAGGACCTCGTGCTCCCAAAGCTCGAAACATCTTTGGGCGCAGGACTTTCTCAGGAAGGGCTTTCTGCAGTGAAGGCTACCTGCGTGCGGGAAGTCAATGCAACCACAAGTCTTACTGCGGGCCTGAAAGATGTGGCCGCGCTGGCGATCAATACCTATATGGAACCAACGCTCGTGGTGGACGAAGAGGCGACGAAGCAGGCGCAGGAAGAGGCTGCTGCTGCGGTTGCCCCTGTGACGATCAAGAAAGGCGAAACCATTGTAGAACGCGGCATGGAACTGACGGCGGCGCAATACGCTATTTTGAGCGACCTTTCCCTTGTGCGTGCAGAACAAAGCAACCAGCCGCTTGTGTTTGGAATGCTGCTGATCCTGTTTGCCGCCTTTACCCTGTTTGCGATTTACCTTTATTTTTACCGCGCCGAGGTGTTTCATGATACCAAACGCATGATTATCCTTACGGTGCTCACGGTGCTCACGATGCTCATTGCCCTTCTGTGCAGCACATTGGATACCCGCATGACCCCTGTGCTCATCGCTGTGATGCTCACAGCGTTGTTGGTATGCCAGCGGACGGCGCTCGCACTTTCCGGATTGTTTTCCATTGTGCTTGGTTTGATGGCAAGCGGTACCGGCACGGCTCTGCTTGGGATGGATTCATTTATGGCTATTGCAGCTACGCTTGCGGCAGGAGCAGCTTCCGTGTTTGCGCTGCGCAGGACGCAAAGCAGGGCTGCGCTGATTGCGGCAGGGGCGATCGGCGGGGCCGCAGCATCGCTTGTTGTAACGGCTGTTATGCTCATGGCAAAAGAGGCGTTCCTGTCCATCCTTGTGGGGATTGGCTGGACGATGGGGAGTTCCATGCTTTCGACCTTGCTTGTGGTTGGATCACTCTCAATTTGGGAAACCGTGTTTGATGTTGCAACCCCCGCGCGCCTGAGCGAGCTGAGCAATACAAACCATCCGCTGCTCAAGCAGCTCATGGTGGAAGCGCCGGGGACATACCAGCATTCTGTTATGGTGGCAGCGCTTGCGGAGGCAGCAGCTGAGCGCGTGGGAGCAGATCCTCTGCTTGCACGTGTGGGCGCGTTGTTTCACGATGTGGGAAAGCTGCGCCGCCCGCTGTACTTTAAAGAGAACCAGAAAAATGGGGAGAATATCCACGATAAGCTTCCTCCGCTGGAAAGCGCACAAACGATCATAGCGCATCAAAAGGATGGCGTAACGCTGCTCATGCGTTATAAAATGCCTTCCGCAGTCATTCGGATTGCCGCGGAGCATCATGGGAATTCGCTTATGACGTATTTCTTTTATAAAGCAAAGCAGGCGGAGGGCGACAAGGTTCAAATGAAGAGCTTTCGCTATTCCGGAAACCGGCCCTCAACAAAGGAGAGCGCTATCGTGATGTTGGCGGATTCCTGTGAGGCTGCAGTGCGCTCGTTGGGGGATACAAGCCGTGACAAAGCCGAAGAGATGGTGCACAAGGTTATTTACGGCAAGATGACGGACAGCGACAACATGATGACCAATGCGCCGCTGACCCTTGCCGAGTTTACCGAGATCGAAAAGAGCTTCTTGAAAACGTTCGGCGGCATCATGCATGACCGTATTGAGTATCCTGACCTTACCGAGGTGAACAAATGATCGAAATTCTGACCGACCTGCCTGAAACGCCGGAGATGCTGGAACGCGTGCTGACCGCGGCGGCGGAGGCTGCACTTGCATACGAGGGCGCGGCGGGCGACATAACTATTTCTGTGGTGGATGATGAAGAAATTCACCGGATGAACCGCGAATACCGCGGGGTAGACAGGCCGACGGATGTGCTGAGTTTCCCGGCGGCGGAAGGGGATGCATTTCCGGCCATCCCGGATGCATTTCTGGGGGATATCGCCATTTCGCTTCCGCGCGCTGAGATGCAGGCTGAAGAATACGGGCATTCTCTCCTGCGCGAACTTACGTTCCTTACCGTGCATGGCACGCTGCACCTTTTGGGATATGACCATATAATGGACGAAGACCGCGCGCGGATGTTTGCGCGGCAGGATGAAATCTTAGAGAAGATGAGGATTACAAGATGAGGAACATCCATGATTTTGAAGTAAAAAACATGCTGCGCATGGCCAACGAAGCGCGGGACAGAGCATATGCGCCCTATTCCAACTTCCGCGTGGGCGCATGCCTGAAAGGGGCAACAGGCGCTTATTACCTTGGATGCAACATTGAGAACGCAGCGTATTCTCCCTCGAACTGTGCGGAACGAACCGCTATGTTTAAAGCCGTATACGAAGGAGAGCGCCAGTTTGATGCCATTGCAATCGTTTGGGATGGAGAAAACCCTGCCGTACCCTGCGGCGTTTGCCGCCAGGTGCTTGCGGAATTCTGTGATCCGGAAATGCCCGTGATCTGTGCGAACCGCAAAGGGGAGTACAAGCTGGTCGCCATGGGGGACTTGCTGCCGGATGCATTTCTGCCGAGGGATCTTGGAAAATGAGCGCAGCATTTCGTTCCGGTTTTGTTTCCATCATCGGTTCGCCAAATGTAGGAAAAAGCACATTGATGAACCGCTTTGTCGGGCAGAAGGTTTCCATCGTATCCGCGCGCGCGCAGACAACGCGCAACCGTGTGATGGGCGTGCTGACAAAGCCTGAGTACCAAATCGTGTTTCTGGATACACCCGGCGTTACCACTCCGAAGAACAGGCTGGGTGAGTATATGCTCAAAATCGCATATGATTCACTCAATGAGGTGGAAGCCGTGCTGTTCCTGACGGATGCGGAAAAAGGGATCCGCGAAAAAGACGAAGCGCTGCTGCAAAAACTTGCGTCTGCCAAAGCGCCCGTGATTGCTGCAATCAACAAAATTGATGCGGCAAAACCGGAAATCGTTGCGGAGATGCGGAAAAAACTTGCGGCACTTCCCTATATCAGCCAAATGGCTGATATATCTGCTGAAACGGGCGAAGGCGTAGATTCCCTGGAAGCATTGCTGCGTACGCATTTGAAAGAAGGCCCGAAGTACTTCCCGGATGACATGGTGACCGACCAGCCAGAACGCGTCATCTGTGCGGAACTGATCCGCGAAAAGGCATTGATGCTTCTGAAAGAGGAAGTGCCTCACGGCATTGGGGTTGGGGTAGATAAAATGTTCCTAAGGGAGGATAAACCAATCTGCGATGTATGGGCGACAATCTATTGCGAGCGGGAAGGGCATAAGGGCATCATCATTGGAAAAGGCGGCGCAATGCTGAAAAAGATCGGGGCCGAAGCGCGGCATGACATGGAATGGATGCTCGGTACCCGCGTAAATTTGCAGCTTTGGGTTAAGGTGAAGGATGACTGGCGCAACAGCCTTTCCACAATGCGTGAACTGGGATATGAGTAAAACAGAGGCATGAATGAGGCGGAGAACAAAGTTTGCCCATTTGTGCAAAACCGAACGGAAAGGGAGGAAGCAGGGTGCGTGCGGTTGATTTGATCCTCAAGAAGAAAAGCGGCGAGGCAATGACACAGCCGGAGATCACCTGGCTTGTGGACGGATTTGTGAAAGGCGCCGTGCCGGATTATCAGATGGCGGCCTGGATGATGGCCGTCTGCTTTCAGGGTATGAATCAGGCGGAGACGGCCGCTCTGACCGATGCGATGGTCCGTTCCGGCGATACGGTGGATCTGTCCGCTTTGTCGGGTGTAAAGGTCGATAAACACTCAACGGGCGGCGTTGGAGATACGACAACGCTCGTGATTGCGCCGCTTGTTGCCGCTTGTGGCGGCACCGTGGCAAAAATGTCCGGACGCGGCCTTGGCCATACCGGCGGTACGCTTGACAAGCTTGAATCTATACCCGGCGTCAACATAGAAATTCCGATCCGGCGCTTTTTTGAGATCGTACATAAAACCGGCCTTTGCGTGATGGGACAAACGGAAAACCTTGTCCCGGCCGACAAGCGCATGTATGCGCTTCGGGATGTGACGGGCACTGTGAGCAGCATCCCGCTTATCGCTTCAAGCGTCATGAGCAAGAAAATCGCGGCGGGCGCGGATGCGATTGTGCTGGATGTGAAGGTGGGCACGGGGGCATTCATGCAGACGATTGAGGAGGCGCGAACGCTTGCACGCGCTATGGTGGATATCGGGACGCATATGGGGCGGCGCACTGTCGCCATCATAACGGATATGAACCAGCCGCTCGGGATGGCAGTAGGCAATGGCCTGGAGGTACGTGAGGCGATCGAGCTGCTTTCCGGGAAAATCCCGGAAAGCGATCCGTTGTATGAAGTATCCATGCTGTTGGCCACCCATATGCTTTTGCTTGCCGGCCTTGCGGCTGATGAGGCGCAGGCACGCGAAAAACTGCGCCGGGCGCTTCAAAGCAGGGCGGGGCTGGAGAAGCTTTCCATGATGCTTCTGGCGCTTGGCGGAGATACGGCGTGCATTCATGCGCCGGATATGCTTTGCACCGTGCGGGAAAAACTTCCTGTCACGCTCGGGCGCGCGGGCTATGTTTCGGCCATGCGGGCGGAACGCATCGGCGTTGCGGCGCAGCTTTTGGGCGCCGGCCGCGCTACCAAGGCGGATCGGATCGACCCTGCCGTTGGGCTTGTGATGCACAAGAGGCACGGAATGCACGTTGCGGCGGATGAACCAATTGCTACGCTGTATGTAAATGATCCGTCGCATGCTGCAGAAGCGGCGGAGCTTGTGCGCCGGTCCATTACGCTTTCAGAGCAGGCGCCTGCACATGCGCCGATGGTATATGATGTGATCGCCTGAAGTGCAAAAATTCATGGATTATTGATTGGAACTGCCGGGCAGAGGGTGGTATCCTGAGGGCACAGAAAAGGAGAAACGAACGATTGAAAAAACTGATTGCAATCGACGGAAACAATATTCTTTACAGGGCGTATTTTGCCCTCCCTTCCATGATGACGAAATCCGGAGTGCCGACGGGAGCCATCTATGGGTTCCTTTCTACACTGTTTAAGCTTGTGCAGGAAAAGCCGGATTATCTGCTCGTTGCATTCGATATGCATGGGCCGACATTCCGCCATGAGCAATATGACGCTTACAAGGCAGGGCGCGCAGCAACGCCGGACGACCTGCGCACACAGGTTCCGCTGATGAAAAAACTGCTGGGCGAAATGGGGATTGCCGTATGCGAGTGCCCCCGCTTTGAAGCGGACGATATTTTAGGAACATTCGCGCGCATCGCAAACGAGGGCGGCGCGGATGCACTGCTTGTCACGGGCGACCGGGATGCGCTGCAGCTCATCGGCCCCAATACGCATGTGCTCATGCCGAAAAAAGCAAACGAAACGGTGGAGTACGATGAAGCCCTCCTCATGGAACAATACGGCCTTACGCCAGCGCGCATGCCGGATTTGAAGGGCCTGATGGGGGATAGCTCGGATAACCTGCCGGGGATTCCCGGCGTGGGGGAAAAGACGGCACGCAAGCTGCTCGAAAAATATGGGACGCTTGAGAACGTGCTCGCCCATGCCGGTGAGGAAAAAGGGGCCTTGCAAAAGAAACTTCTGGACGGCGCGGAAAGCGCACGTATGAGCTATCGCATGGGTGTGATCGATACGCATGCGCCGGTGCAGTTTGGCCTTGAAGAATGTGCGTTTGAACCCGCGCGCATGGCGGGGGGCGCGCCGATGATGCAGGAACTTGAACTCCGCAGCTTGCTTTCGCGCCTGCCCAAAGGAGAAGACATCATACCGGAGGCACCTCTGGAAGGAAACAAAATAACACATATCCGCGTGGATGACGCCGGAAAACTCGCAGCGCTTGCGCAGTCGCTCTCCGGAGCGCGTCGCCTTGCGCTCCATATCGAAGATGCCCTGTCGCTTTCTACCGACGGTGCAACGCAATATGATGTTGTGCTTGGCGCAACGCTCCTTGATGCAGGGCTTGACGAAAATCAGGTATATGCAGCGCTTCGGGATGCACTGGAAAACGAGGCGATTGAGAAGCTTGTGTTCGATGCAAAGCGTTTTCGGCATATCCTTGCACGTTTTGGAGTTAAGCTCGGTGGCGTAACGTTTGACGCCATGCTTACGGATTATCTTCTCCATGCCATTCATCCCGCCGATACGCTGAAAACGCTTGCGACGGAGCGGCTCGGTTTTTCAGAAAGCGGAGCTGCGGCGTTGCTGCGCCTTGCTGATTCCATGCTGCCGGAGCTTACGGAAAAGGGACTCACATGGCTGTACAGGGAGGTGGAACTCCCGCTGGAGCATGTGCTGTTTGATATGGAGCGCATTGGGTTTGCGCTCGATGCGGACGTTCTCAAGGAAATGAGCGCTGCATTCAAGGCGCGCATCGATGCAATCGCGGAGCAAATCTTCAGCCTTGCGGGGGAACGCTTCAATATCCTTTCCACGAAGCAGCTCGGTACGATCTTGTTCGATAAACTCCAGCTTCCGCCCTGGAAAAAAACGAAGTCCGGGTACTCCACGGATGCGGAAACGCTTGAAACGCTTGCCGATAAGCACGAAATTGTGCCGCTTATCATTGAATACCGCACGCTTTCAAAGCTTTGCAGCACATTCCTTGACGGCCTCGTTGCCGTCATCCGGCCGGAGAGCGGACGCGTGCACACGAGCTTTAACCAGAACGTTACGGCGACCGGGCGCATTTCAAGCACTGAGCCAAACCTGCAAAACATCCCCGTGCGCACGGAGCTTGGGCGTGAGATCCGAAAGGCATTCGTTGCAAGCGAGGGAAACCTGCTTGTGGATGCAGACTATTCGCAGATCGAGCTGCGCCTGCTTGCGCACATGAGTGGGGATGAAGGCATGATCCGTGCTTTTTGCGAGGGAGATGATATCCACCGCCGCACGGCGTCCGAGGTGTTCGGCGTGCCGTTTGAGGCTGTTACGGGTATGCAGCGCAGCGCAGCGAAGGCCGTGAATTTCGGTATCGTATATGGCATCAGCGATTTCGGGCTTGCGCGCAACCTCGGCATCACGCGCAAGGAAGCCGCCCGCTACATCGACCTGTACCTAACCAGGTATCCGGGCATTCGGCGCTATATGCTCGAAAGCGTTGAAGCCGGAAAACGGGATGGCTATGTAAAAACACTGATGGGAAGGCGGCGCGAACTTCCGGAGCTGCAGTCCTCCAACTACAACACGCGCTCCTTTGGCGAACGCGTGGCGATGAATATGCCGATTCAGGGAACAGCGGCAGATATAATCAAACTTGCAATGGTGCGCGTACACCAGCGCCTTACGTGTGAAGGCCTTCGCGCAAAATTGATCCTGCAGATTCACGATGAGCTTATTATTGACGCGCCGAAGGACGAGGCGGAACACGTAGCGGCGCTGCTTACCGAATGCATGCAGAACGTAATCCAACTGTCGGTGCCGCTGCGCGCGGATGTAAAAATCGGCAGAAGCTGGTTTGAAACAAAGTGAAGGGAAACTGGAGATGCTCATTGGCTTAACCGGCTCCATTGCCGCAGGAAAATCTACCGTGTCGGGGCGGCTCGCCCACCTTGGCGCGCATGTGCTGGATGCGGATGTCGTTGCGCGGGAGGTCGTAGAGCCCGGAACGCGTGGGCTTGCCATGCTTGAACAAGCGTTTGGCTCAGACATCCTTACCGAAAGCGGGATGCTTGACCGGCGAGCGCTCGCCGCACGCGTGTTTGGCAATGCAGAGATGCTTAGGACGCTTAACGCGATCACACACCCGCTTGTGGTGGAGTGCATGGCGGAGCGCTCTGCACAATGGCTTTCGGGTCATCCGAAGGGCATTGTCATCTGGGATATGGCGCTGCTTATCGAATGCGGTGCATGGAAACGGATGAATTCGATTTGGTTGGTTACGGCGGAGGACGAAACGCGCATGAAGCGCATTATGGCGCGGGATGGTTGCTCGCGGGAGCATGCGCTCGCCCGGATGAACGCACAGATGCCGCAGGATGAAAAGCTGAATTATGCCACCACAGTGCTGAAAAACGACGGGGACGCGGCGTCTCTCTTTCGGCAGGTGGACGATTGCTATGCGGCGGCCTGCAAAGTGGCGGAGGCTGCGGTATGATGGTGGTTCCGGGCAAGGCTTCCGGTAAAAAACGAGGCACCGGAGCTACACGGAGCGCGGCGGCAAAGAAAAAGAGAAAGCGGAGTGCGCGCGCCCGGGCCCTCCGTACCGCCGGCATTGCGCTGCTTTCTGTGGTACTGCTTTCTGTGGGGGCATATTTCCTGAACATCAGGATGGAAAAGAACACTTACCGGCTTGCATATGCGGAAGCAATCCTGCGTGAGAGCGGAGCGTTTGGGCTTGATCCATGCCTTGTTGCAGCCGTAATCCATTGTGAAAGCCGCGGACAGGCCGAAGCCTGCTCCCCCAAGGGGGCGCGCGGCCTGATGCAGATTATGCCCGCAACGGGGGAGTGGATTTCTGAAAAGCTCGCGCTTACCTCGTTTACGGAGGATGCTTTGTACGAGGCGGATGTAAATATTCGGTTTGGGTGTTGGTATCTTTCCTATCTGCTCGAAAAGTATGATGGGGAAAAGGATCTTGCACTTGCTGCTTACAATGCCGGGCCGGGGAACGTAAAAAAATGGCTGGAGGATCCGGCGTACTCGGAAAACGGACGCTTGACTGCAATTCCGTTTTCAGAAACGGAAGCTTATGTAAAGCGTGTGAATGCGGCTTCTGAGAAATACAGAGAACTTTATGAAGAAGAACTTGCTCAATAAAACAATAGCTTTTAGCCTTGCGGTGCTTTTCACGGCGATTGCCTGTGCGTGCGGCGTGCCTGTGGACGAGCCTGCGCAAAGCACAGCTTCTCTTGTGCTGCCGACGGCCACGCCCGCACCACGACCGGTTTCGGGCGGAGAGGTGCGCATGCCGATGCCTGTGAATGCGGATGTAAGCGATCCGCTTGCCGTAACGTCGGAGGAGCTGCTTGCGCTGTTTTCACTGATCTATGAAAGCGTGTTGGGAATCGATGACTCCGGGAAAATTATTCCTGGCCTCGCCGAAAACTGGTCGTGTGATGAGACGGGGCGCGTGTGGACATTTCGGCTGCGCGCAGCGGCAAGGTGGCACGATACGGGCGCTTCCATAACGTCAGCAGACGTTGTCAGCACCTATCAGAGGATCGTGTCGCTTGGCGCGAATACGCATTATTCTTATGTTACCACCCGTGTGGAAAGCATGGTGGCTATGGAGGATGGCTCGCTTGTAGTGACGATGCGGCAAGGGGGGGTGGCGTCCCTGTATGCCCTCACTTTTCCCGTGATGCGCAGCGGCGCGCCGGAGGCGGATGGAACGCCGGTCGGTACTGGGCCTTACAAGGCGCTTTCGGTGACGGATGACGCGATGCGCCTTATAGTCAACACGAATTGGTGGAAGCAAACGCCCTACATTGAAGCTTTTACCTTCTATGCAAAAGACAGCAACGAAATTGCGCTTGCCTCCTATGAGGCGGGCCAGCTCGATCTTGTACCGACATCAGCCCTTTCCGTGGGGCGCTACCGTGAAGATGGCGTAACAAATGTGCTTGATGTGATGACACAGACGGCTGAAGTCATGCTCATAAATTATGATAATGCGAATTTACGCGATGTGAAAGTGCGCATGGCCATTGCATGCGCCATTAACAGAGGGCATATCATCACCAATGTCTACATGAACCGCGCGCAGGCATGTGATGTTCCCGTTGCACCGGATGCCTGGTTGTATGAGAGCAAATCCAAACTTTACGATTACAATACCACCGTTGCACTTTCCCTTTTGGCTGAATCCGGTTGGAGCGATGTGGACGGGGATGGCTATCTGGAAAAGGATGGCCAGCACTACAACGAGATGACGCTGCGCCTGCTGGTAAACGATTCAACGGATGCGGCACGTAAGAGCGCTGCGGACATGATTGCGCAGCAACTGGAAGCGGTTGGAATTCACATTGAGCTGATCACTGCGGGATATGCTCTTGGGGACGATGCAAGCGAATATTTAAGCAAACTTTCCTCACGGGAATTCGACCTTGCGCTGATTGGCTTTAACCTTGGGCGGGATTGCGATTTGACGCAGTACATTGCACAAAATGGGCGAAACAATTATGGCGGCTATTCCAATGCGGCGTTGGAGCAGCTTGCACAAAATATCCTTACGGCTGCGGATGAAACAGGGATGCGGGAGGCCGCCTCGGAATTCCAGATGCGCTTTGCGCAGGAGCTGCCGTTCATCACTCTGTATTTCCGGTTGAACAGCCTTCTGTATTCTGCGGATATTCAAGGAATTTCGAGCGCCCGGGAGCCGGATATCCTTCGCTCGGCAGATAAATGGTATTTGCTTTCGGAGTAGAGCCGTGAGAAGGGATTGCCCGCAACGGTAAGCCGTGCTAAGATTAAATACTGAAACTATTCGTTCGGAGGCACCATGCTGGAACTTCTTATCATCATCGTGACGCTCGTGTTGGATCAGGCGTCAAAAATTATTGCTGCGGATTGGCTTCCTGGCTTGCCCAATGCAACCTATCCTTTATTCGATGGCGTGTTTGAACTTTCCTATGTTGAAAACCGGGGCGCCGCGTTCGGTATGCTCCAAAACGCCCGCTGGCTGTTTATCCTGCTCACGCTTGTTGCATGCGGCGCATTGATCTACCTCATGATAAAAAAACATGCTCAGATGCACAAGATGCTGCGGGTATGCCTTTCCCTGATCATAGCCGGTGCGCTCGGTAATTTCATTGACCGCCTGTTTTTGGGGTATGTACGGGATATGTTCTATTTTTCATTGATTGATTTTGCAGTATTCAACGTGGCGGATGCGGCGATCAGCGTCGGTGGGGTGTTGCTTGTGGCAGATTTGCTTTTCAGCAAAAAGGGCAAAGCATTTCTGGCCGAGTTTGATAAAAAGGAAGTGCCGGATGCTGCAAAAAATGGAGAAACGTCTTCAGAACAAAGCACTGCGGACACGGAGCAGGGCGGAAACGAACGGTGATGGGTGAAGGGTTGGTGTCGCGCGATTCCGATAAGGCGCCGTGCGGCTTTGAAACATATGATGATATAGAAAGCGAAGCGGGGGCGCGTTTCATTCAGGCAACCGCCGACAAAGCGGGCGAGCGGCTTGATGTGTTCGCTGCGCGGGCAAGCGGCGAAACACGCGCATTCATACAGCGCCTGATCGGCACAGGCAGCGTGTGCGTGAACGGAGAAGAACGCCGGGCAAACGCACGCCTGCGGTTGGGAGACAGCGTGGAAATCCGCATTGAGGCGCCGGCGCAAACAGCGCTCATACCGGAAGATATCCCGCTGTCCATTGTATATCAGGATGCGGATATTGCGGTAATTGATAAGCCCAAGGGTATGGTTGTACACCCGGCGCCGGGCAATGAGCGCGGTACGCTCGTGAATGCCATTTTGTTCCACATCCGGGATCTTTCCGGCATTGGAGGCGAGCTGCGCCCCGGAATTGTGCACAGGATCGACAAGATGACCTCTGGCTTGATCGTGATTGCAAAAAATGATTTCGCGCATCGCGCCTTGGCCGAACAAATGAAGTCACATGCGGCGGGGCGTGTCTATCTTGCTATCGTAGATGGAAACATTCGGGAAGATTTTGGAACCGTAAACGCACCAATTGGTAGGCATCCGGTTGACCGAAAGCGCATGGCCGTTGTGCCGAACGGGCGGGAAGCAATTACACACTGGCATGTGCTGGAACGCTATGGCACATATACGCTGATTGCCGTGCGGCTTGAAACCGGGCGCACGCATCAGATTCGTGTACATATGGCGTATTGCAAGCACCCCGTTTCAGGTGATGCGGTTTACGGTGGGGAGAAAAACCGGCTTGGCCTGGAAGGGCAAGCTCTGCATGCCGTGCGTTTGCTGTTGGCCCATCCGCGCACTGGAGAGCAGATGGCGTTTGAAGCGCCGGTGCCGGAATATTTCACCGCAGCGCTGCGCAGGGCGGGCCGTGATGCGGCACAGCCGCTTGAGGTGACTTTGCAGGAGGGAATCGAGCGTCTTTTGCATGAAAGGTTCTGACGCAAAAAAAGGAAAACACCGGCAATGGCTGGCGGGCGCAGTGTTCAGCGCTGCACTTGTTGGCACATGCCTGCTGCTGTTCCTGCTGTCGGATGCGGGGGGAGCTCTGCTTGCCGCGCTCGGTGTTGTGCAGACCGTATATGAACCGGCGCCGGTTTCGACGGCTTTGCCGGAGACAACAGAAGCGCCAAAGGCTACAGCGGCTGGGGGGATGGAGGAGCATCCGGCGCTTTCTGCGGAAACTTTTTTGCAGCGCGCTGAATCCTTTGGTATGGAGACACTGGCAGTTTTATCTTCTGAGCATGAGAGAATGGCGGAATATACGCTTGCGTATTCTTCCGGCGAAACTGCAACATTGCTGCTTTCCCTGCAAAACGGCGAGGTTACGGAGTTTATGCTCACGATGCGGCGGCCGATGCCACCTGCTCCGCTTACTGCGGATGCAAACTGGTTTTTGCAGCAGGAACATGATGCACAGCAGGCGCAGTATGAGGAAAGCCTTGCATGGATTTATCAGGTTTTTTTGGCATATGCGCTTGCACTTGACAGGGAAGAAGCGCTCCCTTATTCCGAGGCTGCACAGATGGCCGCTGCAGCGCGTTCAACATTTGAAGATGGCGAGGCGCGTACTGCGGAGCATGGCAAATTCCGGTTTACTGCGGGAGCGATTCCTTCCACGGGGACGAAAGACGAGGGAAACATGTGCGAGGCCGCACTCAGCGCGGAACCATGAACGCGTTTTTCTAAGAATATCCTCAAATACTATTGAAAGAAGCCACAATCCGTTGTATAATCTCGGTAAGGTGGTGCATATATATGGAAAAAACGCGTACAAGCGTTGTGCTGGCCGGCCAGGAATTTAAACTGACGGGCACAGAAAGCGAAGAATACATCAAGCAGCTTTCCGATTATGTAAACGGAAAAATTAACGAGATTCAAAGGACTTACCCCAACCTGAGCACAGGAAACTGTGTTCTGCTTGCATCCCTCAACATGGCTGATGAGCTGCATAAGCTGCGTGCGGATTATGATGCGCTTGACCAAAGGATCGCTCAGCTTCGGGATATGCCGCGCATTGCCGCGCCTGTATCTCCTGTGAAGCGCCCCTTTGAAAGCAGGCAGCCTGTCGGCACAAAATAACCAAAAGAAGGAATTCAAGCGGCTTGGGATATAAACCAGGCCGCTTTTTTGAGGTAAAAATGGAGAAGCGCATACAACAGAGCGTAAAGATGGCGTTGCTTTCTCCGGCCGGAAGCCGGGAAAGCCTGATTGCTGCCGTACAGAACGGTGCAGATGCTGTATACCTTGGGGGCAGCGCATTCAATGCGCGTCGCTTTGCAGGCAATTTCAGCGATGAAGAGCTTCTTTGGGCGATAGAATATTGCCATGCCCGCGGCGTTTCGGTAAACGTTACGTTTAACACGCTCCTGTTTGACAAGGAGCTTCCGGCGGCGCTCTCTTACGGGCGCTTCCTGTATGAAGCGGGTGCGGATGCCGCCATCGTGCAGGATCTTGGGCTTGTCCATTTGCTGCGCGAAAATCTGCCGGGACTCGTACTGCATGCGAGCACACAAATGGGAATCTGTGATTTGGACGGCGCCAGAATCGCGCATGACATGGGGCTGTCCAGAGTCGTGCTTGCACGCGAGATGTCTCTTGATGCGGTAAAGAGGGTTTGCAAGGATGCAGGGACCGAAGTGGAAGTTTTTGCACACGGCGCCATGTGCATGAGCGTTTCCGGGGCGTGTCTTTTTTCATCCATGGCAGGGGAGCGAAGCGGAAACCGCGGCACATGTGCGCAGCCCTGTCGCAAACGCATGGCGTTCGGGAAAAAGCCGGGGGAGGCGGATTATGCGCTGAGCCTTTCGGATCTGTGTATGCTTTCCCACGTGCAGGAACTTGCGGATGCCGGGGTTTGCTGCATAAAGCTTGAAGGCAGGATGAAGCGCCCGGAATATGTTGCTGCGGCAACGCGCGCTTATCGGGCTGCATTGGATGGAGCGGATGCGCAAACGCTTGCATCCCTCAAACGCGATTTGTTTTCCGTGTTCAACCGCGGAGGCGAACGCACGGGATACTACTACGGAGACGGTGGCATAACAGGCTGCGTTGCAAAGGCTGAACCGGACGAAGCTCTTCTTAAAAAATTGCAGGAGACCTATGCTGCGGATGTGCGGAAGCGCCCGATTCGGATGTTCGCCGTTTTGCAGCCGGGGGAATCCGCAAAGCTAATGCTCTCCTGCGGAGCGATTTTTGTGGAAGCCGCAGGCGAAATTGTGGAACGCGCGGAAAAGCCGCAGGACGTTTCACGATATGCAGCGCAGCTGCAAAAGCTTGGCGCAACGCCGTTCTGCGTAGAACACTTTACACTCAGAATGCCGGAGGATGCGTTTTTGCCGATGGGAAAGCTCAACGCGCTGCGCCGAGATGCATGCGATGCGCTTTTGCAGTGCCTGACAGCGCGCCGCAAAGCGCCGGAACCCATGTGTATGCGACCGGTTTTATACCACGGTGACAGGGGCGGGAAAATTCTTGCGCGCGTGCGCACGGCGGAACAAGCAGAAGCGGCTTTTTCCGCAGGGGCGGATGAGGTGCTGCTTGACCCGGTAAGCTATGCGGATGAGGAAGTGCCAAGGATGCTCCAGAAATATCGCAAGGGTGCAAGACTGCTGCTTTCGCTTCCTGCGTCGATGATCGGCGCATCAGAACATGCACGTGTCTCTGAATTGCTCCAAAGCGGGCTTTTCGACGGGGCGGAGGCAAACAACCTTGGACAATGCAGTATGATTGCGCATCTGCCGCTGCGCATTGCGGGCAGCGGCTTAAACGCGCTTAACGCGGTTTGCGCGGAACAGCTTGTTGCGCTCGGATTCAACCGCATCATGCTCTCGCAGGAACTGACAAAGCCGCAAATGCGTGATATACTTGAAAAAACAGGTGGCGCCGTCATGATTTATGGCCGGACGCAGACGATGCAGTTGCGTCACTGCCCCACCCGGGAGCAGCAGGGCTGCAAGAATTGTGCGGGCGCTGCCGGAACGCTTGTCGATGAGGCCGGGCGTGTGTTTCCGCTTTCCAACGTGCGTCAGGCAGATGGCTGTCTCGTGCGTATGCTCAACTGCTGCGTTACGGACATTACAGACCTTTATGCAGCCTTACCACCCGTAGATGCGGTGCTTCTCGCGTTTTATGATGAAACGCCGAACGAGGTGGCGCTGCGCGTAAAAAACGCCTGCTGTGCGCGCGCGGGCGAGCGGGTGCTTCCCGCCGATGGCGCAACGCGCGGTCATTGGGCGCGCGCTGTGGAGTGATCCCCACCGTTTCGATTTGAAAGAAAGGAGCGCTTTGCGTTGCAAAGCACACAAAATATGCAGGAACGTGTTCTAAAAACGCTTGAGTACGATAAAATTCGGGGCGAACTGAAGCTGCGTGCCTCTTGCTGCATCAGCCGGGAGCTTGCAGAAGCAATCATGCCTTCGAGCGACTTTGACGAGGTGCAGCGGCAGCTTATGCTGACAGGCGAAGCAGAAACGCTTGTATACAGGACGGGCCAGTCACCTGTAGATGATTTTCCCGATATGCGCCAGTGCCTGAAGCGTATCCATGCCGCGCTGTTTGTATCGCCGGGCGAGCTGCTTGGCATTGCAAAGTGCCTGCGCGCCGCACGCGTCGCGCGGGAGCTGCTCACAAAGGAAAACGAAGGAAGCCTTCTTTACAATTTGGCCAGCTTCCTTACGGCGCACCGCAGTGTAGAAGAAGAGATATCCCGCTGCATCATCAGCGAGGATGAGATATTTGATGGCGCTTCTCCGGCACTTTCGCGCATTCGCCGCGCCATGCGCGCAGCAAACGAGCGCGTCCGGGAACGCCTGAATGCGATGATCCGTTCTGCAACATATCAGAAATATCTTCAGGAGCCCATCATCACCATCCGAAACGGGCGTTTTGTGATCCCCGTTAAACAGGAATACCGCCAACAGGTGCCGGGTTTTGTGCATGATCAGAGCGGCAGCGGAGCAACACTTTTCATTGAACCTACGGCTGTTGTGGAGCTTGGAAACGAATACAAAAAGCTCCTTGCAGAAGAATCGGAGGAAGTGGAACGTATCCTGACAGAGCTTACGGCGATGGTGGAACCCTATGCGGATGAAATCTATGAAGACCTTTCGGTTCTAGGAGAGATCGACCTCGTATTTGCAAAGGCGCGCCTTTCGCGGGAGATGAGTTGCGTCTGCCCAAAGTTGAACCGAACGGGGTATATTCGCATTGTGCGCGGGCGTCACCCTCTCATCCCCCGCGAGCGCGTCGTACCGATTGATATCTGGCTTGGCAGGGAATATCGTTCGCTCATCATTACCGGCCCGAATACCGGAGGAAAAACGGTTACGCTTAAGCTGGTGGGATTGCTTTCGCTGATGGCGCAGAGCGGCATGTTTATTCCGGCGGCCGAGGGCAGCGAATGCGCCGTATTTGATGAAATATTTGCGGACATTGGGGATGAACAGTCCATCGAACAGTCGCTTTCTACGTTTTCTTCGCATATGAAGAACATCGTGGAAATCCTGAAGGGCGTAGATGAACGGTCGCTTGTGCTGCTGGATGAGCTTGGCGCGGGGACAGACCCCATCGAAGGCGCCGCGCTTGCGATGAGCATTCTGACCGAGCTGCATGCGCGCGGCACAGTATCCGTCTGCACCACGCATTACAGCGAGATCAAAGCATTTGCGCTTACGCGCGAAGGAATGGAAAACGCTTCCATGGAATTCGATGTGGACAAGCTGTGCCCGACCTATCGCCTGTTCATCGGGATTCCCGGAAAATCAAACGCTTTTGAAATCTCCAGGCGTCTCGGGCTTCCGGCACATATCATCGACAGCGCGCGGAACTTCTTAAAAGGAGAGGATGTAAAGTTCGAGGACATCATATCGAGCGCACAATCCCAACACCGCCTTGCGGAAGAAGAACGCGCATTGGCGCAGGAAGCCCGGGCCGAATTGGACCGCCTGCGCGCGGAAGCGGAACGCGAGCGCAAAAAACTTGAGGATGAGCGCGCCAAGCAGCAGGCGAAGGCGCGGGAAGAAGCGCGCAGGGTTGTGGCGGATGCAAAGCGGGAGATGGAGAAGCTGATTGTGCAGATCCGCGCAATGAAAGGAATTGACCGCAGCGCAGCGGATCGCGTGATCCAGCAGGCGCGCGATCAAGTGCGGGCGGAGGAAAACGCGCTTTCCGAACCGCTTGCTTTGAAAAAAGATGATGCGGGTGTGCCGCCAAAGGCTGTGAAACCGGGAGATAGCGTTAGAATCGTTTCGCTTGACCAAAAGGCCACGGTGCTTTCACCTGCAGACGCAAAAGGGGACGTGCAGGTGCAGGCAGGGATTCTAAAGCTTTCCGTGAAGCTTTCAGACCTTCGCAGGATAGAAGATGAGCAGCCCAAGCAGGGTAAATCCAAAATCACTGCGGCAATGGACCGGCGGGTTGGCTTGGAACTGGATATCCGCGGCATGCTTGTGGATGAAGCGCTTGCCGTGGTAGACCGGTATTTGGACGATGCATTCCTGAGCGGTCTCTCCGAGGTGAATATTATCCACGGAAAAGGCACCGGAGCGCTGCGCACGGGCGTGCAGGATTACCTTCGGCGGCACCCACGCGTAAAAAGCTTCCGCATCGGGAACTATGGCGAAGGCGATGCGGGCGTAACGGTGGTTACACTGAAAAAATAAGAATAATCAGTGTTTTTGCTGAAATTCATACCAGGTTCATATTTTGATGATAAAATAGAAAGGAAAACACATGATTGCAGTATCGGCATGTTTGGCGGGGGAACCGTGCCGCTATGACGGTAGAGCAAATCGATCGGAAGCTGTTTCCAGGCTTGTTGCAGCCGGCAATGCGGTCTGCATTTGTCCGGAATGCCTGGGTGGGCTTTCCACACCGCGCGAGCCTGCAGAAATTGTGGGCGGCAGCGCGGAGGAAGTGTTCTCCGGGCACGCCCGAGTCCTCACAAAAAGTGGAGCGGATGTAACAGCTGCCTTTGTGCGCGGGGCATACGCTGCATTGACAGTATGCCGCGCACACAACATAACGGAAGCGGTTTTAAAGGCAAAAAGCCCTTCCTGCGGGTGCGGCGCCGTGTATGACGGTACATTTTCCGGCCGCTTGGTTTTGGGGGACGGTCTGACGGCCGCATTATTCCGGAAGAACGGCATTTCCGTTCAAACGGAACAAGGCTAGGCGCTTGCGTTGGACGCAGCAATTTCATTCAGGAGGTTGAACCGTGGAAAACAATACGATTCTTGTGATCGACGACGACAAAAACATCCTTGCCATCATTGAAATGTACTTAAAGAAAGAGCAATATAACGTAAAAACCTGCGAACGGGGAGACCTTGCTCTTCAGCTATTCCGGGAGACGCAGCCTGCACTCGTGGTGCTGGATGTGATGCTGCCGGGAATGGATGGATGGGAGGTTTTGGGCCAGCTGCGCGCCGAAAGCGCCGTGCCTGTTATCATGCTTACCGCAAAAGGGGATACGCTGGATCGCATTCAGGGCCTTGACTTGGGGGCGGATGACTATATTGTTAAGCCGTTTGATGCAAAGGAACTGCTGGCGCGCATCAAAGCAGTGCTGCGCCGCTCGACACAGGTGGAGGAGGACGGGGAACGGTTGGTAACGTTCGATGGACTTATCGTGTCGCTTGACAATTACTCCGTAACTTTGGATGGGAAGCAGATTGAGATGCCGCCAAAGGAGATTGAACTGCTTTATTTCCTCGCTTCACGCGAAGGAAAAGTATTCACGCGTGAACAACTTCTTGAACAGGTTTGGGGATTTGACTTTTTCGGCGACTCCCGCACGGTGGATGTTCACGTAAAGCGTATCCGTGAAAAACTCGGGGAACGCGATGCATGGCAAATTAAAACCGTTTGGGGGGTAGGCTATAAATTTGAAGCCGCAAAGTGAAGAAGGGCAGGGCGATGTTTAACACGCTGTTCTCACGCATGCTGGCAACTTATCTTTCCGTTATGCTGGCCATTCTGCTGCTGCTTGGCATTATCGTTGCGGGCATGTTCCAGAACCAGTATATCTCGGAGCAGGAAAGCGAGCTTCGGCGGGAGGCGGAAGAGGTCACGCTAACGATCGTCAACAAATATCTGGATGATGATAAGCGCCCCGTTGCCATAGAAGAACTGGTAACGACCGCACGTAAATACGATGCGCTCCTGCAGCTTGTGTTTGTTGATCCGGCTTACGGCAATGTCTGCATGTATGATAAGGCCTCCACCAAATGGATCCCTGTTGCAGATACGTATTTGAGCGACGAGGCCTCGGAAATCATCGAAGGTGCCAACACGCGCATTGAAAACAATGTATTTCGCGGATGGATTGATATTCCAACCATGTCCATTGCATGTCCCATAACTACCGGGGAAGGAACTGTGGTGGGCGCCATGTTCTTTCATACGGACATGAGCCGGACAAACGACTCAATCCGCAAGGTATACCTTGACGTTTTGCTCTCAGCGTGCGTTTCGGTGATTTTGGCATTCCTTGCGGTGTCATATATCACGGGGCGTATGACCAAGCCCATCACGGACATGAACAACATCGTTCGGCGCTTTTCAAAGGGCGAGTTTAGCGCGCGTGTGAAAATTGCCAGCAAGGATGAGGTTGGCCAACTTGGTCAAAGCTTTAATGTGATGGCAGATGAACTTGACACGCTTGAGCACTCCCGCCGGAGTTTTGTTGCGAACGTTTCCCATGAGCTTCGTTCGCCGCTTACCTCCATGCGCGGCTTTCTGGAGGCGATGCAGGATGGTACGATTCCGCCGGAAGAATATGGAAAGTACCTTGGCGTGGTAATTGACGAGACCAAGCGCATGACGGCTATGGTAAACGATTTGCTGGATCTTGCGCGCATCGAATCGGGCCAGACGGTACTCAAGCTCGAAGCGTTTGATATCAACGAGCTGATTATACGCACGCTGCTGACGTTTGAAGCGCGCATCAATGCGGCAAACATTGACGTTAACATGGACTTTGATGCGGAGCATACGACGGTGGAAGCGGATGCGGATCAAATTGCGCAGGTTGTGCGAAACTTGATTGATAATGCAATTAAATTTTCTCCTGCGGGCGGAACGCTGTCGCTCAAAACAGAAACCGGCAAACGGAACGTACGCGTTTCGGTAAAAGACGAGGGCGTTGGTATCGCGGCAGAGGACCTTCCGTATGTGTTCGACCGGTTCTACAAGGCTGAAAAGGCGCATACGCCTTCGGGTTCATCCACAGGGATTGGGCTTTCAATTGTAAAACGAATCGTGGAGCAGCATGGAGAAACCATTACGGTTGAATCGCCTCCGGGAAATGGAACCTGCTTCACGTTTACGCTTAAACTATGCGAGCAGCAGGCGAAACCGCGCCCATATGCCGCGCAACGGAGGTAAAACATGGAATATCCGAACTATTACTACGAGCAGAACGACCGGCAGGAACAACCGCAGAATCCACCGCCGCGGCGCGGAATTGGCGGCTACGTTGTGACGGCAGTCGTTTTTACGATCATTGGTGCACTTCTTGCAACGATCCTGATGCCCTCGTTATATGAGATCGCGGAAGGAACGCAACCGGCTGTACCTACGGCACAGCCGGGCTTGGTTTCTCCGGAAGCGACCCCAACCCCGGCACAGCAGCCGGCGGAAACGGAACGGCCTGCTTATACGCCAAATCCGACGACACGCCCAATGCCGGAACTGAATGGAGAAAGCCCGGTCATCGGAAACGCGGCGAATCCCATCCCGGATATTGTGGAGCAGGTCAGCGCAGGTGTTTTGGGTGTAATTAACTATGCCTACATCAAAGACTTTGGCGGCTCATATGTAGAACGGGCTACGGGTTCTGCGTTCCTTATTTCAAAGGATGGGTATATCGTTACAAATGCGCACGTAGTGGAAGATGCAGATGCGGTTGCGGTTACCTTTGCAGATGGTACAGAGGTGGATGCGGAACTCGTTGGTATGGATAAATCTATGGACATTGCGGTGCTTAAAATCGAAGGTGAAAACCTGCACGCCCTTAAACTGGGCGATTCCGACGCGGTGCGTGTGGGCGAATTTACCATTGCTATCGGAGATCCCACAGGGCGCGAACTTGCGGGTACTACCACATTTGGCATCATCAGCGCAGCAGCGCGGGATGTAAACATTGACGGGAAAACGAACACCTATCTCCAGACAGATGCCGCCGTGAACCCCGGCAGCAGCGGCGGGCCGCTCCTTAACATGGCGGGCGAAGTGATCGGAATTACCTCAGCGAAAACCGTTACCGCAAGCTATGATGAATACGGAAATGCAATCAGCGCGGAAGGCCTTGGCTTTGCCATCCCAATTAACGATGCATTGAAGATTGTTTCCCAACTCATTACCAACGGTTATGTGCTCCGCCCGGGCATCGGTGTAACCATCGTAACTTGGGATGCGCTTTCCGCACAGCAATATGAAACTGCCGAAGGCATGCTTGTGTACACCGTCACCAAGGATGGGCCTGCGGATCAGGCCGGCCTCCGGCCAAACGATATCATTGTTGAGGTGGATGGAATGTCTGTCCCGACGCAAGATGAATTCGTCGCACATGTGAAGGCAAAAACGGTCGGAGACGCTCTGAAGCTGAAAGTATGGCGGGGAGGAGAATACTTTGAAACTACGCTTGTGATCGGCGATCTCAACACGATGGGCTCCGAGCTTGTTGGGGGCGAAGCGGATTATAATTTCTTTGGATAAACGGTAGATAAAAAGCGAAAACGATTGCATGCAGAAACGGCCGCCCATACCTTTGCTGGCGGCCGTTTTGCATGCAATGCATAAAGAACCGCTTTTGAGGGAATGTTTTATCCCAAAGGAGGCGGGAAAATGGCTTCAAAATCGTTTACCAACGGATTCCGCCCACGCCGTGCGCTGGTCGCCGGCGGCGCGGTAGCGGTCTTTTTAATGGGAGCGCTCTTTGGCGGCATGGCATCGTTGACGCTTTGGCCGCAACAACAGGATCCATTTAACCTCATGCAGGCAGAGCTGCCGGGCGATGCTCAAACGCCGGATGTTTCGCCGGAAAATAATATGCAGGCGGTCGGCGGAGATCGTACGGTCTGTGTTCTTGATACGACTCAGGTAGAATGGATCAGCGCCTTTTCAGCCTGCGGGCATGAGTGTGTTGAAAGCGACACTGAAAGTGCGGTGGGCATGACGCTCGAGGAACTCAAAAGCACATATGCTGATTATGAAGTGCGGATGTTCACCACCGCAAAGGTAAAACTGAAACGGGAACTTATGGGGTATTGTCCCAAACATTATGTGCTTCTTTTGGATCATGGCACAGTATGTGTTAAACGGACGGATCCGGATACCTTCCTGCCATATGTTGTGATGGAGATCCCCATTGAGATTGATGCACTGGACGAAGAAACGCGGGCCGAACTGGAAGTGGGGATCCCTTTTGATTCCCTGGAGCAGATCAATGCTTTTTTTGAAAGCTTAGAGAGCTGAAACAATCTCTGCTGAAACGATTACCGGCGCAACAGGCTGATATCTTTTCTTTTGCCTAATTGTCCAAGCCATGGTAGAATAATACTTGTAATCCGAGCGGCAGCTATGCCGCTCGGATTCCGGGCGGAAACGAAAAGATATGTCGGCCGGAAATCAATCAACGATGAAACGGATGGGCAGCGGTTGTGATCATACTCGGCATCGACCCTGGATATGCGATTCTGGGCTATGGCATCATTGATGCTGAAGGCCGGAAAATTCGCCCGGTGGACTATGGCGTAATTGAAACAAAGGCTGGTGAACCGTTTCCGGAACGGTTGGAAAAGCTTTATCTCGGCATGCGGCAGCTTGTTGGCATTTATAAGCCGGAGCACATTGTTTTTGAAGAGCTTTTCTTTTATCGCAACACGACGACAGCGCTTCCCGTGGGGGCTGGGCGCGGAGTAGCGATGCTTGCCGCACAGCAGTCCGGCGTGCCGCTTTATGAATACACGCCTATGCAGATCAAACTTGCAGTCACGGGCAACGGCCATGCAGACAAGAAGCAGGTGCAGCAGATGGTGCGCGTTCTCTTGAGCCTTCGGGAAATTCCGAAACCAGACGATGCTGCGGATGCGCTTGGCGCTGCAATTTGCCATGCGAATACCTCAAAAGTTGCGGCGGAGGAATTCCGCATTAAATAACAAAACGGATTGGAGAACGGGGACGGCTATGTACGCACACATCAGGGGAACGGTTTCGGAGATCCTGCCGGATCGTGTTGTGTTGGATGCCTGCGGCGTTGGGTACGAGCTTTATTGTTCGGCCCAAACACGCAAATGCCTGCGTGCCGGAGCAGAGCACAAATTGTATGTACATTTTCACATTTCGCTTTCACAGGATGTGATGGCGCTCTATGGCTTTGAAACGCAGGAAGAACGTGCGATGTTCCGCCGGCTGATCGGCGTAACGCGCGTGGGGCCAAAGTTGGCGCTCTCCGTGCTCTCCGTGTTGAGCGTTTCCGACATTGCAGGCGCGATTCTGACCGAAAACGCCGCCGCGTTTGATAAGGTGCCTGGAATGGGCCGCAAAACGGCTGCGCGCGTGTTGCTTGAACTCAAAGAAAAAATCGGAGAGGGCGACATGGCTTCCGTGGGGCTTCCGCAGGCGGCTGCAACAGGGTTAGACATGCGCGGTGAGGCCATCGCGGCGCTTGTATCTCTTGGGTATGACGGAGTGACCGCCGGGCGTGCGGTTGCAGCGGTCGGCGAATGCACAAAGGTAGAAGATATGATTACGCAGGCTTTGCGTGAATTGGCGAAAAGGGGATAGCACTGTATGGAAGAACGGCTCATTTCATCTTCCATGATGATGGAGGATGAACAAATCGAATACAGCCTGCGCCCCAAGTTCCTGAACGAATACATTGGGCAACGCAATGTGAAGGAGCACATGCGCATCTATATTGAGGCGGCAAAGCATCGCAGCGAGCCGCTTGATCATGCACTGCTATATGGCCCGCCGGGCCTTGGAAAAACAACGCTTGCGGCGATCATCGCAAATGAAATGGGGGGGAACCTGCGCGTAACAAGCGGCCCGGCCATCTCCCACGCGGGCGATCTTGCGGCGATTCTTACAAACCTTGCCGCAGGGGATGTTCTGTTCATTGACGAGATCCATCGCTTGAATGCCAGCGTGGAAGAAGTGTTGTATCCTGCGATGGAAGATTTTGCGCTCGATATCATTATCGGCAAAGGACCTTCCGCGCATTCGATCCGGCTCGATCTGCCGCACTTCACACTTGTAGGCGCAACCACCCGTATGGGGCTTCTGACATCTCCCTTGCGGGATCGTTTCGGCATTAAGGAGCAACTTGAAATGTACCCGCCGGAGGATCTCAAACTTATTATTGAACGCAGCGCGGAAATTCTCAACGTTGAGATCGATCCGGAAGGGGCGCTTGAAATTGCATCGCGTTCGCGCGGGACGCCGCGTATCGTCAACCGTCTGCTCAAGCGTGTGCGGGATTATGCGCAGGTGCGAGGCAACGGTGTGATTGATCTTGAAACAGCGAGGGCGGCACTTGAGATGCTTGCTATTGATGAAATCGGCCTTGATGCCGTGGACCGGCGCATGCTTAGCGCCATGATTGAAAAGTTTGGCGGGCGCGCGGTGGGGCTTGATACCATTGCCGCTGCGACAGGCGAGGATGCTACTACCATCGAGGATGTTTACGAGCCGTATCTGTTGCAGCTCGGTTTGATCGCGCGCACGCCGCGCGGCAGGATCGTGATGCCGCAGGGATATATTCACATGGGGTATACGCCGCCTGCGGCGCAGTCCCAGCAGGAGAAGATGAAGTTTTAAGGAGGCCGCATAATGTTTGGACGCAAAGCAAAGGAACTCGAAGAACAATTAGCCCAAAGCGAACAGGAGGTTGCAATCCTTGCAAAAAAGGTAGAGACACTTTCTGCGGCTTTGGAGGAGTTTAAAGCCAAAGAATCCGCCATTTCTGGCGCGCTTACGAACGCGCAGCGCGCGGCGGACAAGGTGGTTGCAGACGCGGAGAAGGAACGCGGCTTCATCCTTGACGATGCAGAGGAAGAGCGCCGCACGGCAAAAAAAGAAGCGGAGGAGATCATCGCCGATGCCAACCGTGAAGCAGATGCAATCATCGTAAAAGCAAAGGAAAAGGCTCGCGCACTGGCGATGCAGGCGGAGGCATTCATGACGGAATACCGCGCAAATGCTGCGCGGCTGAATGAAAGCCTGCAGGCTGCGGCAACGGCTGCCGCCGTGCAAGCGGAGCAATTCCGTTCCTTCGCATCCGGCACTCGTCTGCAGGGAGAATCGGAGCTTGCAGGGGAATATGCGGATGTTTCCGCACTGCTGGAAGAAAAGGAACTCAACCTGCCTGACGACTATGAAACGCCATCAACGCTGATGAAGAGCATTTATGCGATTGAGAACCGCGAGTTGCCCGAGCAGGAGGCAGCACCGGAGGCGACTGCCTCTGCAGAAGAGGAGCCGGATCGCGTATGGACTGTGAATGAAATCATGGAAGAAGGATCGGCCGAGCCGCTTTCCCCGGACAAGGTGGGCATCACTGCGGAACTTGACGACATCATTAACGATGTGCTGAAGGATTCGTAAGCAAACAGAACAGCATATCCAAACAACATTGCCCGCTGCATAGCGGGCAATGTTTGCGTAATAAACGGACAGAGGCTTTGGAATATAACCGTGTGCTTCCCTTTGCCGCTTTGCAATGTTATAATTTAACGAAGAAGCAATCTCTTACGGGGGTCATTTATATGGTAAAGGATGAAAAACTTTGGATTGCGAAAAGCGGAAGCATGCGCATCTGTATGGAACCCCGCATGTGTAACCGCCATGGCCTCATTGCGGGTGCAAGCGGAACGGGCAAGACGATTACGCTCAAGGTGATGGCAGAATCCTTCAGCGAGTTGGGGGTTCCTGTGTTCCTGGCGGATATTAAAGGCGATCTTGCGGGCATGTGCCGTGCAGGGCAGCATAACGATAGCATGGAAAAACGCATTGCGCGCTTTGACATTCCGGATTGGCGCTACCGCGTATTTCCGACGCGCTTTTGGGATGTTTATGGGGAAGAAGGGCATCCGGTTCGCACAACGGTATCCGAAATGGGGCCGGACCTGCTTGCGCGGCTGATGGATTTGACCGCCGTGCAGACGGATGTGCTCAACCTCGTGTTCCGCATTGCGGACGACCAGGGCCTTCTTTTAATAGATCTGAAGGACCTGCGTGCTATGCTTCGCTATGTCGGCGAGAACCGCTCAGACTACACCATTCAATACGGAAATATGTCCGCACAAAGCCTTGGCGGAATTCAACGCGCATTGCTGGTGCTGGAGGACGCGGGAGGCGATTTGTTTTTTGGCGAGCCTGCAATTGATATTTTCGATTGGATCAAGACCGATGAAAACGGCCGGGGATACATCAACGTTTTGCACAGCGTGAAGCTGGTACAGAACCAAACGCTGTATGCAACGTTCCTGCTTTTTTTGATGTCCGAACTGTTTGAACGTCTCCCGGAAGCAGGAGACCCGGAAAAACCGAAGATCGTATTCTTCTTTGACGAAGCGCATTTGCTTTTCAACGATGCCCCCAAGGTGCTTTTACAAAAGGTCGAGCAAGTGGTAAAGCTGATCCGTTCAAAAGGGGTAGGCATTTATTTTATTTCGCAAAGCCCAAGCGATATCCCTGATTCCGTCCTCGCTCAGCTTTCTAACCGTGTGCAGCACGCTCTTCGCGCTTATACGCCCGCAGAGCAAAAGGCGGTGCGCACGGCGGCAGAGACATTCCGCCCGAACCCGGCATTTAAAACGGAGGATGTTATTACGGAGCTTGGCGTGGGTGAAGCGCTTGTCTCTTTTTTGGATGCAGAAGGGCGGCCAGGCATTGTGGAGCGGGCGTTTATCCTGCCACCGCAAAGCCTGATGGGGACCATAACGGAAGAGCAGCGCAGTGTCGTAATGCAAAAGAGCGGAATGGGTGAAAAGTATGATGACCGGGTCGACCGGGAATCCGCTTATGAGCATTTTCAGGAGCTGCATGAGGAAGAACAGGCAGAAAAGCAAAAAGAGGAGAAATCTGCGGAAAAAGAGCGGGAGAAGCAGACAAAAAAATCGAACGGGGCGTCCACGGAAAAACGGAAGACAGCAAGCAAAACAAGCAAGGCGCTTTCCAAAGCTACATCGAGTGCCATGAATACCATTGGCCGGGAGATGGGAAAGAAAATCGTGCGCGGGCTGTTCGGCTCAATTAAGTGGTGAGATAAGGCGTTTGACACAGCATGAAACAAAAAAAGCTTTGCAGCACACCATAGAACATATAAAAAAGAGGGGAAGCGGTGAAGGCACCCACCCATAAGGAAGTAATTTAATCTTGTTGCAGAGCGGCATAGGGTAGCGCCGAAAATTTTGTGTAAAGGCAAAACCGCCAGACGATTCCGGTTTAACCTGCGGGGCAAGGTATCACCTTGCCCTGTGTCGATACCGTACCACGGCGAAGCCGGAGCCGTCAAG